>Ga0209902_100069_pt1 | contig 208441 bp, 145 predicted proteins | sample FECB27metaG_FD_188304 | JGI IMG/M metagenome (GOLD analysis project Ga0209902, IMG submission 188304) | Cyanobacterial communities from the Joint Genome Institute, California, USA - FECB-27 (SPAdes) (version 2) | ecosystem: Environmental > Aquatic > Thermal springs > Hot (42-90C) > Microbial... | reverse complement strand
TTGATATAGCATCTTTTCAACAAAAGTCCAGCAGCAAATTTAGCCAAAGTCAGCTTTTAACCCTTGCTTGACTATCAATTACTTAGAAGGCGACAAGTCTACTGTATCTGATCACCTGTTCAACAAAAAAGAAAGCGTCACCCATTTCATGGTTGAAAAAAGGTACCCCTAAATCCCCTAAAGGGGACTTTTTTTTGCTAAAAAATCCCCTTATGAATTTTAACAAATTAACTGTCCCATCTAGACGTACCAAAGACGCAATTAGGACACCTTTACAAAAGCTGTCAAATTCCCCTCCTGTTTTAGGAGGGGATAGGGGTAGTTGATTGGTTTTCAGTAAGTTACACCTATCATGGGTGCCAGGCACGTGGTGGAAGCCGGGATTGTCCCGGAAGGAGTTTGTACTTCACCCTCCGTGAGGGCAAAGTTTGCGTTGACTTATTGCTTCAGGCTAATGCCTATCAGGAACATGCTACCCATCTGATCGGTTTTGTAGTATTCAGCAGCGGAGTTGTTGAAGAGATTCTTTCCACTGACAAAGACGGATATCAGCTGCGTAGGTGAATATGCTAACCTGGCATTTAAGATCATCTTGGGATCAATGTGCTGAAGGCCCCGTCTGCCATCATTATAGGTCAGGTTATCTTTGTGATAGAAGGTCTGTGCCGAATAATAATAGGAGTTGAGGTTCAGATTCAGCCTGGAGGTCAATTGGTAGTTGACAAAGGCTCCGCCGTAGAGATGAGGCGTAAACTGGTGGCTGGTGGTAGTACCCAAACTGGAGTAAATATTATTCTGTTGGGGATTGAAGTCGTTCAGGCTTTGGGGGGCCGCATTCGGGAAATTGGCATACTTGGAATAGTCGTGCAAAGTGGTCGTCTGTACGGTGATAAAAGGTTTGACCTGCAGCCGCTTATAGACATAATTGACCGATAGGGAAGCACCCAGCTGATGGGCAGATAAGGGAATGTTTTCGATGGTCGTCAGGGTTTTGAATACCATTGGATTACCTGGCGTAACTGTCGAGGGACCGTAAATGATATTCGTATAGTCTTTGGTCCTGATGTAGTAGGCTTCCGCATCAATCGAGAGGTTGTCGGCCAGTTTGCCCCGGTAGCCCAGTTCTAGCATCTCAGATTTAACCATATTCAGGTTTTTGTTGCCCAGTACGTAGACCTCCATGTAACTGCCTTCCGGGAGCTGAGGATCGTACAAGGGTACCCGGGCGTAGACATCCAAATAGGTATCGTTGATGGCGGCCGAGCGATAGGCCCGGGAAGCGACCGCCCGGAATAAGTGATTTGAGCTGGCTTTGTAGTTTGCCGCCAACTGATAAGACAGGAAGCCTCGATTGGGATAGGTAAACTTGTCGAGACGAGCCCCTCCAACCAGGCGGAGTTTGCCATCCAAAGTCTGGTAATCAATCCTTAACGAGCCCGCATAGGTATCTAATTTCCTGCGGGCGCTTAAGAAACCTTGTTTTCTGGAAGCATTCCAGTAAGGCGTGTCATCGTACACGGCACTACGATAGGTAAGACCTGATTTGATGGACAACCGATTGAAAACCTTCATATCGTATTCCATGGTGGCATCCAACGTGTGGAAGTCGATCATACTGCCGATAAATCCCAGACTGGGGTCTTGCTTGCCTTTTAAAAAGGACAATTGGGTGTTGAAGCCATATACATTGGCTTTCAGGTCGGCATAACCGGTTTGAGACCGGGCCGTAGTTAAACTGGTGATCGTAGAATAGGATCCGTAGGCATTCTGGACCTCTGACTTTTGCAGCCCGCCCGACAAGCTTAGCTGAACTCTCTCACTGGGATGGTAGTCCAGGAATAGATTGCCCGCGTACTTATTCATCGAGCGGTCGGGATGGGGGAACGATTGGGGCGCTTTGCTGCCCTCATTCGGATAAGTGAGCGAGTCAGGGGTGTGATAATAGCGGTCTTTATTGGGGTGATAATAAGTAACTTCTCTACCCCGTCCCTGGTAATTGCCCGAAATGATCATACAGAGTTTGTTACTGAACTGATAACCGACAGATGCATTGGCAATCGCAGTTTTCAGGCTGCCATACTGGGCATTGGCCTGGGTAGACCAGCCTTTTTTATCGAGTTTGCGGGTAATGATGTTAATAACCCCGGAGACGGCATTGGGTCCGTACGTAGTAGCGGAAGGCCCCCTGACTACTTCTATCTTTTCCACGTCGTTCAGGTCGATGGGCAGGGTTTCCCAGAATGTGCCCCCTTGCATATAGTTATAGACCGGACGGTTATCAATCATCACCAGGGTGGTGGTATTGGCCGAAAAAGTCGGAAAACTGTTGGGCGGTACATTGTCCAGTCCACGGGCGTGGATGTCGTAATTACCGTTGGTTTCTTCCCGGACAATCAGACCGGGCACCAGGCGCAGGGCTTCCATAATGGAAGTGGCACCGGCTTTCTGGATTTCTTCCCGGGTAAGTACCGAAGCGGAGAGCGGAGCATCGAAGAGATTTTCCGTCTTTTTGGAGGCGGAAACCAGTTGTACATTCATCAACTCCTTCAGCGTCATATCCAACAGATCTTTTATCTGTACGGTGTCGTTCTGTGCCTGCGTGAAGTGGCTGAGGAGGAAAAGGGACAATAAGCAGAAATAAAGTTTTCTCATGGTAATCAAGGGTTGCTACGTATTTAATTGTTGAACATTGGATAAATAGTGGTGATGATTTGATTCCGCAGTCTCGGCGAGCGAAAACGGTTTTTTTTACGCAACGCGGTCGAAATGGAATGCGGAGGGTATGCCTTCCCTACCGGCCGTTCCGTCAGGCGACCAGGCTTGATCCTTTTGTGGATAGCAGGGTAGGGTATACCACTTTTCGCATGGGGCCTCTGCTTCGGCGGGCAGAGAATGGAATTTAGAATGGCAAGTGGAATCGGATGCCTTCGATCAGGTTTGTGGACTTAATGCTCACAAGCCCGGATGTTGTACTTACCATTTTGTTGAGCAGAAGTGGATTTAGGATAAAAAATGGAATGCGGAATCAGGAGATAGGAATCAGGATTTGGATTTCGTGCCTGGTTTCGGAATGAAAACGAATGTCAATGGAACCTTTGATTTCATCAACAATTTTCTTTACTGCGTAGAAACGCACCAGGTTGGATTCTTTCAATGTTTCGATGCAGGAGAAATATCTCCGGTTGAGCTTTTCTGCCAGCTGTTCGGTAACCATAAAGCCGGATGCCATTATTTTTATTTCTGTCAGATTGGTTTCACTGGTAATGCTGATGGAAATGGACGACGGATCGGCCTTCTTGGTGAGTTCAAAAATAAAGATGATGATGTTTTTGAGGAGAGTTAGCAAATAGGTGTGGCTGGCATGAAATTCACACTTGAATTTTTGAAGAGTCAATTGCAGGTGGTGGTGGGTATAGCCGTAGGTAGCGGCCAGGTTTCGGAGAATATCTTCCATTTTGTCAAAATCCAAGGCGCCAATGTCCTCAAACTCACTTTTTCCGGCATTAGACAGGTGCATCAGGCTTTTCAGGGAATTATCCAGCCGCTCTGCCTGCCGGGCAATTTCATCGAAGTAGAACTCTCTGGGAGTTTGCTCATCCGATTTACCTACATTGGCTAAGCCCTGAATGGTAGCTAAAGGTCCTCTCAGGTCGTGCGAAGCCCGGTATAGGAAATGATCCAACTCCATGGATTTATACTGGAATTGCTCAAACATTTTTTTTACTTCATCCAGGTTTTTTATTTTCAGGATAATGTATCCGTTCAGGTCACTGATCAGACCCAGGTAAAAGCCGGAAATACCTACCAACAGGCCGTTCCCTTTTTTTGTGCGTATTTCATACACCTTTTCGGTGCAAAAGCCATTTGTGAAACCATCCTGGGCATTCTGCAGCAACTGCTGATCCCCGATGCATTGTATCGATTTGCCGACCAGCTCTTCAAGGCGGTAATTCAGAAACTGAAGGACGGAATCGCTGACGCTGATGATTTCGAAGTGGAGGTTTAATATGATTGAATCACCGAAAATGCGCGAAAGGTTTTTCTCTACCAGCGCATTTGAAATGATGGCCTCCGAAATGTCCGTGGGCTGAGATGGCGATTTCATAAGTCTTTCCAATGAAGTGTTGATGATCATTCCAGCGGATTTAGGCAGGTAAATCGGGTTGAAGACAAACGCAGCTGACGTAGTCGAAATCCAGCAAGGGATTACTTCTTCTTGGTTCCGGGCTGTCCATTATTCAGCGCTTTCGCTTCCCGTAACAGTTGTTCGGCTAGCAGATGTGCCTTCGTCTGCTCAGTCACATCTTTGGTAAAAATGGCCAGGGCTATGATTGCGCCAAGCCCATTGCGCAGCGGAGCGTGTCTTACCATAAAATAATGATCCAAGCCATTGGCTGTGAGGTGCTCCGTCTCTTCAAAATATTCACCGGCGAAAACCCGTTCGTATAATGCTATTTTCTTCTTTTTTTCTTCCGGAGGAAATATCTGCAGGAAATCGAAGCCTTTGACGATCTGAATGCCTTTCTCTTCAAAATTGGCCATGAAGACTTTGTTTCCACTGATGAGCCGGTAGTCTTTGTCAATCGTCAGGATGGCATCGCTTGACACATCCAGTAATTCCCTGATGTACTGCTCTTTGGCTTGCACTTCCAGCAAAATGCGCTGCATCTCTTCCTGGGTAGCCGATAGTTCTTCCATGTTCTGGCGAAGTTCTTCTTGCTGGGCTTTGAGTTCTTCGGCTTGTTGCTGGGTATCGGTCAGCAGCTTTTCGGTTTGCTGCCTGGCCAGGGTTGCTTCGGTCACATCCTTGGCAAAGACGGCTACCCCCGTTACTGCTCCGGCATGATTCTTTAAAGGACTGTAGTTGATCAGGAAATGCATGTTCAAATCACCCAGGTGATAGTGCTCGGTCAGCTGAAAGGTTTCTCCCCTCAGTGCGCGGTCATAATGGGCTTTGTAGATGGGCCATTGGTCGTCGGTAATGACCTGGCGGATGCTGACTCCTTTTTCCAGGGTAATTCCTTGGGCTTTATACGAATTCTGCATTGCCTGATTGCAGGAAATCAGGTTATACGCCCGGTCGATGGTCAGGATGGTATCCTGGGTAGCATCGATCAAGTCGTTGAGGTACTGCTCTTTGTTCTGTACTTCCAGCAAAACCCGCTGCATCTCTTCCTGGGTAGCCGAAAGCTCTTCCATATTCTGGCGAAGCTCTTCTTCCTGGGCCCTGAGTTCTTCGGTCTGTTGCAACGAAGCGTGCAGGAGGCGTTCGGTCTCTTTGCGGGCGTTCATCATTTCGGAAATGTTCTTGGAATAAATTGCGATGGCGGTGATCGCTTCCTGTTCATTCCGGATCGGGCAATAACTGAATAAATGATGTACTTCGCCGTCCGGGCTGGTAAAGGTCTGGGTCAGTTCGAAGCTTTCTCCCTGGAAGGCCTGCTCAAATAGGTTTTGCTGTTTGGAATGTTCCGTTTCCGGATACAGCTGCAGGTAGTTGCTTCCTTTTTTCACGCTGAGGCCCATTGCCGTCACGCCATCGGCCAGGGCCTGGTTATAGCTGATAATTTGATAATTCCGGTCGATGGCGACAATGGGGTCCTTTGAGACGTTCATGAGCTCATTCATGTACTGTTCCTTCTCCTGAACTTCCCTCAAAATCCGCTGCATTTCGTCCTGGGTAGTTGAAAGTTCTTCCATGCTCTGGCGCATAACCTCTTCCTGTAAACGCATCTGTTCGGCTTGGGCCTGCGATTCCTGTAGCATTTTTTTGGTTTTCTGATTGATTTTAGCCACCGAAATGGTGGAGGCAATGCTTTCGCCCAGTTGTTCAAGGAATTCTATTTCGTGGGGCCTGATGGTTTCAAAAGAGGCAATCTCCACTACGCCAAAAACCTGTTCTTCCAGCTTTAAGGGTACGATGAGCAGGTTTTTGGGCGTGGCTGCTCCTAGGCCGGACGTAATGCGGAGGTAGTTGGCCGGAATATCGGTCATATACACGGAGGCCTTTTCCAAAACGCATTGTCCGACCAGCCCTTCCCCGATAGCAATGCGTTGGGTTAAGTACTTTTTTCTTTTGTAGGCATAACAGGCGGCTATTTCGATGTGCGGTTCCGTGTCCTGCTCGTCGTTGACCAGGTAAAGCGCTCCCTGATTCGCCCGCATCGTTTTGACCAGGTTCGTGATAATATTTTCGGCCAAAGCCCGCATGTCGTCATTCTGTGAACGCAAAATATCAATGAACTTAGCCCGGCTCTCCGTCACCCAGTTCCGCTGTTTCTCTTCCCGGGCAAGTTTCTTCAATTGCGTACTCAGCTCCATCAGCGAATGGCTCAAAATATTGTCAGCCCGACTGGTTAGGATACTGTCTCCCCGATATACCGCCTCCAGGTTGCCTTTGGCGATCTCTTTGACAAACTCAGTAGCCGAAATAATCTGAGCGTGTTTCGAAGCATTCTCTTGTTGCAAGATTTCAAGATCGGAACGCTTGATGAGCCGGTAAGGAAAATACTTCATCATAATGAAAGGTATTTCGTAAGCTTCGAAAATTTGAATAACCTGCTTGATCGGGTTGGCGTGTTATCGACTCAGCCGTGTTTACTCAGTTCGTTTGGGATTTAGGTTCTTTGCGGGTGGCAAACCGCACCGCAATTGAATAGTGCAGTATTAAGAAAATAAGTTACTGATATTTGATGGTAGCGGTTCAATTGGTGGTCGGATGTTTTCACTAACGTTTTGTTACTTTTTGCTTGCCAAAAAAGTAACCAACTGATCGGGAAGATTCCAACCATTGGAGTTATAGTCCAGCATCAGTAAGAACAAGCTTACTTTACATTCAACCCCTTTTCCAAAACTTGCATCTGTTTCCGAGACAAGAATACGCATTCCGGTACTCCGGAGGAAGGGCCAATGAGTAAGTGGGCGTACAATTCCAGTAAGTGGGAGGGAAGAAGAAAACTAATGATTGATGAGGGTAGAAATGCGGTGAAGAAAGGCTTCTTTTTTGCGCTTGGACACATCCAGGGTTACCTCATTGTTGAGCACCACGTAGCCGCCTTCGCCCCGGATGTACTTCTTGATTTCCTGCAGGTTGATGAGGTAGGAGTGGTGAATCCGGAAGAAATGATAGTCCTTCAGCAAGTCATCGTATTCTTTCAAGGTCTTGGCGACGACGTATTTCCGGCCATCAACCAGGTGAAAGGTGGTGTAGTTGCTAGTGGCTTCGCAGTACAGAATGTCCTTTAACTTAATAAACAGCAATCCTTCGGTAGCCGGAATGGCCAGCTTATAATTTTCTGCGGTTTCGGTTTTCAGATTCCGGATCAGTGCTTCCAGTCTTTCGGAAGTGCTGGCAAACAACTTTTTTTCCACCTTTTTAATGGCTTTTTTCAGTTCTTCCACGTCGATTGGTTTCAATAGATAATCGATGGCTGAAAACTTGAACGCCTTGATGGCGTACTCCGAATGAGCGGTGGTAAAGATCACTTCAAAGTCGAGTTGGGGAACCCTGGCAAGCAGGTCGAATCCGGTTTCCCGCTGCATCTGAATATCCAGAAATACGACCTGGGGCGAAAACTGACGGATGGCTTCCAGGCCTTCGGATACGTTCTGGCAGAGCGCCAGTACCTGCACCTGATCGCAAAATTCTTCCAATAGTATTTTTAAGCTCTCCCGGCTGGTTAATTCATCATCGACAATGATTCCCTTCAGCATAGTCAGTGGTGTTAAGCTATGGTTAAACGCCTCTTCACTGTTTGAGGAAGAGCTTTACTTTGGTTCCGGCGGCTTTCCCCTGATCGTATAAGTCAATTACTTCCACCGAAACGGCGTGTTCCTGATTAATGATTTCGAGCCGTTCTTTGGTCAGTATCATCCCAACGGACTGGTGCCGGCCAAGCGTTTGCTCCTTGATGGCAGCAGCCGCTTTCCGCCCGATGCCATTGTCTTCTACCTCAAACAGGAGGGTGCCTTCCAACTGGTGAACGCCAATTCTTAAAGTGCCCTTCCCGTCTTTGTTGTACAGGCCGTGCAGAATGGCATTTTCTACGAAGGGCTGAATCAGTAGAGAGGGAATTTCAATGTTCTCTAAATCCAGGTCCTCATCAATGTCATAGTGTACGTCAAACTGGTTATCGAACCGAACTAACTCAAGCTTAATGTAATACATCAGCAACTCTATTTCATCAGCGAGACTGATTTTATTTTTTATCGAACTGCTTAATACCCCGCGAATCAGTTTTGAAAACAGCGATAGGTAATGAATGGCATTTTCCCGGTCATTTTTGGCTATGAAGTACTGAATGGAGTTGAGTGAGTTGAAAATAAAGTGGGGGTTCATTACCGACCGCAGGGCCATCAGCTTGATTTCGCCCATTTTTTTATTGAGGGCGATCAGTTCCTCGGTATTTTGCTCTATCTTCTGCTTGGCTTTCTTCTCTTCGGTGATGTCCCGCACGACATTGAGCCAGTAGCTTTCACCTTCGATTTCAATGAGGCGGGTATTGATGAGGGCGTCAAACGTGCTGCCGTCTTTTTTCCGGAGCGTAGCCTCCATCTCTACATAGTGCTGGATGACGTACATTTTCTTAAACTGCGCTTTATCGGCGGGTTTTGCCCAGAAGTCAAAATCGTCGAAGGAGCGGCCGATGAGTTCCTGCTTGGAAAATCCCATGACTTCGGTCGTGCGCCGGTTGATTTCTACAATCAGCGAATCTTTTTGCCGGATAATCAGCAGCAGGTTGGGGCTTAGATCAAATGCCGTGGCGAACTTTTCTTCACTGCTCCGAAGCTTTTCTTCAATTTGTTTGAAACCGGTAATGTCGTGGGCAATGCCGGTAATCCTGATATATTCTTCGCCTCGCTTTTCGGGATACCCCATCAATCGCACCCATTTGACATTTCCCCGGGGAGTGGTCGTTTTGAAGGTAAAATCCAGTTCGTACTGGGGTGAATAGGCTTCCCGGATGGCGGTCAGCGTTTCCTTCCCGACCAGGGCCTCCAGGTCCTCCATTGTCCGGACAGACCCGGGAGGGACTTCGTGAATCTGGTGGACTTCGTCCGACCAGAAGATGCGTTGGGTGAGCATATCGAATTCCCAACTGCCCAACTGAGCGATCTGTTGCGATCGGCGGAGCGTAAGTTCTTTTTCCTGTAGGGTCAGGTAATTGTTCATCAGCTGTTCGTGCACTTGCCGGAGTTCTTCTTCACTGCTGCTGAGTTCTTCTTCCCGGGAAGCCAGCTCTTCGTTCAGGCGTTTCTCCGTTTCCAGTGCTTGTTGGAGTTCCTCTTCTCTGATGGCTAATTCCTGGTTGAACTGCTGGGTTTCAGCAAGCAACTCATTAATTTGCAGTTGGGCCATTCTGGCCTCCGTAATATCCCGCACGGTCCCTAAAAGGCGTTCGGGAATTCCTTCGACGTTGCGGTACACTTTGGCGTATTCTTCCAGCCATCGCCATTCTCCGTCCGGACGAAGCACGCGGTGCAGTACGTGGAATAAATCACGGTACTCCGGTTTTTCAAAAGAATTCTGGAGCGCTTCCTGTATCAGGGGGGTGTCTTCGGGGTGGATGGCGGACGTTACCTGTTCGTAAGTACCGTCAAATTCGCCGGGTTCGTACCCGTAAATCCGCGCTACATGATCGGAACAATATAGTGTATTTGATTCAAGATGCCATTCCCAGGTGCCCAGCGCAGTGGCTTCCTGCGCCAGGCGAAGTCGTTCTTCGCTTGCCCTTACTGCTTCTTCCGCCTGCTTTCTTTCGGTAATGTCGGTGGAAATAAAAGCAATGGTATTTCCCTCCCCGATGGGGCTAAAAGTAGCAAAATGCCACTCCGGGCGTCCGTCAGGGTTTATTGGGGAATACTCCACTTGCATGGGTCGCCTGGTTTCAAGACACGTCTTGAATAAATCGAACCAACGATTGACTGCTTCGGGAAGGAAGTTTAATTCCTTCGCCGTTTTTCCCGTCATTTCTTCTACCGAGAAGCCATAATATTCTACCATGTGCCGATTGGGGAGTTGGAAAATATGTTCTTCCTCCGTGACCTCAAACACGCACATTTGAAACTGTGCTGCATCGTAAAAGGCCTGCAATTGGTTCTTTTGTTGCAAAAGGGCTTGTTCGGCCAGTTTGCGTTCAGTAATAAAATTGACGGTAAGGATAACCCCAATGATCTCACCGTGGCCATTCTGCAAGGGACTGAATGAGCCGGTACTCCAATACCCGGTCGTTTCGGTGAGCGGAGCGTAATAATCCGGGTAAACGATGGTTTCTCCAGCCAAGGCCCGTTCCAGCAACTGGTAGCGTTCCGGATTTTGCGCGTACACCTCAGGAAAAACGTCGAAGGGACGCTTTCCAATGAGTTCCGATGCCGGTAGGCCCAGTCTTTTTTCCATAAATGGATTGCACACGACGTAGCGAAACTCTTTGTCTAAGACAACGATGCCTTCATTCACACCCAAAACAATCTGCTTATTAAACTGCTCACTGGCGGCCAGTTTTTCATTTGTTTCCAGCGCGTTATCCAGCGTTTGCCGGAGTTCTTCCTCACTGGCCCTCAATTCTTCGTTCAGCGTCTGGGTCTCTTTCAAAAGGCGGGTGTTTTCTTCTTCGGCCCGTTTGCGGTCGGTAATAAGGTTGGAGGTATTCAGCACCCCAATGATCTCTCCCTGGCTGTTTCTGAAAGGCATATATACGCCGCTGTACCAATGCTTGGTTCCACCGATTTCAGCGTAATAATCGGGGAAAGTGACGGTTTCGCCGGCCAAAGCCCGTTGAAACATATAGTAAGGAGTCAGGTCTTTTTCAAATAGCTCCGGAAAGGCGTCAAAGGGGTGTTTTCCCCGCAGTTCCTGTTCCGATTTTCCGGAGATTTTTTCCAAAAAAGCATTCCAGACTACGTAATGGCCCGCCCGGTCCCATACCGCAATGCCTCCATTTACATTGTCGATGATTTGTCGGTTAAGATGTTCTCTGTCAGCAAGTTGTTTGTTAATTTCTAGTGTCTTTTCCAGCGTCTGCCGGAGTTCTTCCTCATTGGCCCGCAGTTCTTCGTTCAGCGTCTGGGTCTCTTTCAACAGGCGGGCATTTTCCTCTTCGGTCCGTTTGCGGTCGGTGATGTCTAAAAATGTAGCTACAAAACCATCCTCCAAAGGAATGATCGTGTCGAAGTACCAGCTCAATCCGCCTGCTTGGGTGTTTCCGGCGTGTTCAATTTGCACTATCTCCCGGGTATGGACTACGTTCACGCACACATCGAACAGACCATAGGTTTTGCTGTTGGGGAATTCTTCCAATAGTCTTTTGCCCCTGAGATCCACCTCGGTTTTGCCCGCCAGTTGAGCACCTTTGTGGTTGGTATGCAGACACTCAAAGTCAACAATCTGGCCATGTTCATCCCGGATTGACCGCCAGGCCATAATGCCGGCCGGAGACGCGTCCAATACGCTCTGAAGCAAATTTTTTGAGGTTGGGGTGGGGGGTTCCCCTCGTGTATCCTGGGTCGTATTTTCCAGGTTAGCATAGGTAGGGTGCGGAGGAAACTCCGTCGGGGAGACGGGAATAGCCTCCACCGTACCATAAAAAACGGGCGGGTATTCGGTTTGCAAAAAGCCCTTGAAGCTCAGCAGAGAGGAGGGGTGCTGAAGGGTACAGGTAGCGGGTTTTCCTTTCTGAATTTGATCCAGAAAAGAGCGAAAAGCAACCTGATGGTTGACTGGCAGCTGGGTAAGGAAATGGTCAAGCGGAATCGGATGGAGGGCGTCGGGGGTATTTAGCACCTGCCTGGCGGTTTCATCAAGCTCCAGGCTATTGGTCATGGCTGCAACGGCCCAGGTGCCAATGCGGGCTTTTTGCAGGAGATCATGAACATGGATGGAAGGTAGAATCGGATTATTCATGACGAGTGACCATTACGGACAACAGCTTAATTTTCGGGCAATATTAGCTACCATGCTAACCAACTGGTCCGGCTTATATTTTAGGAAGTACTCATTGCCGGAAGGGTGAAAGTGAAAAAAATAGTCATAAAGTGAGGAACGGTATTTTCATTTCTCTCCGTAAGGAAAACGCATTATAAATCAGCGATTTGTCAGTACTATAATAAGCAACTTTACTTTCAATTTCAACGGTAGGGCCATCATTATTATCCAGCTTTACTGTCTTCAGACCTGGCTTTCCGAAAAGGAGTTTATCTTTTGAGGCTTTGATAGAACAACACCTAAATCCCTCGCGGCCGCTCCGCGGTAAGCCGGAGCGGCCGGTACGTGCCGGGGAACTGAGGAGCGGCTGCGAGGGAATTTAATTGTAACAGTTTGATTTTTTATTCGTTTTCCTGGTCATTCCGTGCGCAGTGACTTCGCCGGATTGGCCGAAGCGGCCTGGAAGGTACGGGTCATCACCGTGAGTAGGGCAATGAGGAGAATGGCCAGGCAGGGAACCACCCAAATCCACCAGTGGAGCGAAATCCGGTAAGGAAAATTTTCCAGCCAGCGGTGAGTCGCGTAATAGCCCACGGGAATGGCCAGGACAAAGGCCATGCTCACCAGCTTCGTAAAATCTGCGGAAAGCAGCAGCACAATGTCGGTAACGGCTGCTCCGAACACCTTGCGGATGCCGATTTCCTTGGTTCGCTGCAGAATGGAAAGGGTGGCCAGGCCGAACAGGCCGAGGCATGAAATAAAAATGGACAGGATGGCACCCACCGTAATCACCTGCTTCCAGGTGGCTTCTTCCCGGTAATGCCTTTCGTTGAGGGTATTTATAAAGTCGTATTCGTACGGCCGGAAAGGCACCAGTTGGTGGTATGTCCCTTCCAAAGCGCGCAGGGTTTGGGGAAGGTTGTCGGGCTTGATCTTCACCCAAATGTCGCCGGTACCAACCAGGAAAAGCTGAGGACCGATTTTCTCTTTCAGCGAAGCATAGTGGTAATCTTTCACTACCCCGATGATGGTCATGGCTTTGTTGTTGCCGTTCACATTGAAAACGGTTTCTCCGATGGGATTCTTCAAGTCCGCCTCCTTTACGAATGTTTCGTTGACCAATATGGATTGTTCGGCATCGGCGGGGAAATCCTTGGAAAAATTCCTCCCTTTCAGCACCGGTATTTGGAGCGTAGGCAGGAATTGATCGTCCATCCAGTTGATGGAGAATCCAATCTCTTTGCCGTTGACCTGTCCGCCGGTAAAGTTCAGCCCCCTGTCTTTGGTCGCTACCTGCTGCACGGAGGGTATCTTGGTCAGTTCAGACTTGAACAGCTCCACCAGTTCTGGCTTCGGTCGTCCCCGTCCCGTTCGAATCACCACCAGGTTTTCATCGTTATAGCCCAGGTCTTTGTGCGTCAGGAAGTCGAACTGCGAATACATCACCATCGTCGTTATGATCAGGAAGGTGGCCAGGGAAAACTGAAATACCACCAGGCCCCTGGTCAAGTAGGTTTTCCCCGTCAGCCGGTGGCGGTTGTATAAGACTTGCACCGGATGAAAGTTCGACAAGACCAGCGCCGGGTAAAAACCAGCAATGAAACCTGTCAGCAGGAAAAGACCCAGGTAGCCAACCACCAACTGGGTGTCGAGCAGGTAGGAGAAGCTGAGGCGTTTGTTCGCCAATTCGTTGAAAATCGGCAAGGCCAGTTCCACGATGAAGCCAGCCATGACGAACGCGATGAAACACAATACGTAGGATTCGCCCAGGAACTGCCGGATGAGTTGCCTCCGCCGCCCGCCGATAACCTTGCGGATGCCTATTTCCTTGCTCCTTCGAAGCGAATGCGCTACGGTCAGGTTAATGAAGTTGATGCAGGCAATCAGCAGGATAAACACGGCAATGCCCGTGAGGATGTAGGAATAAATCGGTTTACTGCCGCTGGCCAGGCCGTTGCGGATGTCGCCGTAATGGGTGTCGAGGTGTATTTGCAGCAATGGTTGCAGACCAAAGTGGATCTTGTCCTTGAATTTGTGTTTTTCCGTCAAGTCTTTCAGTTCCTGCCTGGCCCGGCGCTGGAACACGCGATCCAGCTTGGTTTCTACGGTACGGTAGTCGGCAAGTTCGTTGAGCACTACAAAGGTATTCATATAAAAGCCCAGCCACTCCTGGTCCGGAAACCGCTTTTCGATGTATTGGGAGGGCATTAAAATACCGAATTGGAGTGAAGAATTCAGCGGTGGATTCTTGGCTACGCCCGACACTACGAAGGGCTCAAACTGGCCTCGAAACTCCAATTCCAGCGTTTTTCCTAATGGATCGGCTGAACCAAAAAATTTACGGGCGGTTTCTTCGGTCAGGACCAGGGAATTCAGCTCTTTTAACACCGTATTCGGATCGCCAGCTACCAGGGGCAGGGAGAATACCGAAAAGAAATCTTCGTCTACCGACACCACCTCCTGGGTAAACGTTTCGGTACCTTGCCGGATGATGGATGGCCCGTTCTGCAAGCGGACGAATGTCTCGATTTTGGGAATGTCTTCCTTGAAAGACGGCCCCACCACCATATTGGTACTGCCCATTTTGTGCGTTTCCTGGTCATTGGTTGTGGTGACCGTTACGCGGAAAATGCGGTCTTTTTTCTCGTGGAAGCGGTCGAAGCTGACTTCATCCTTGGTGTACAGCACAATGAGCATGCAACAAGCCAGTCCCATGCTGAGCCCGGAAACGTGGATGAACGAAAAGGCTTTGTGGCGGAGCAGATTCCGCAGGGCGGTGAGCAGGTAGTTTTGTAGCATGGGATTCGGGAATTTGGAATAACAGCCATTTCTCAAACCAAAGGCCAGTAAGCAAATAAGCTGTTTGGGTCTCATTCATAAGGTATTACCCAATGACCAAGCCCTTTGTTGGTGTTCGCTATCGGACAATTCCTGTACATTACCGAACAGCCTGCCGATTGTCCCCTCTGCCCGCTATTTGGTTTTGTTATCCTGAAAAGTTCTGGCCAGCCACTCCTCTGCTGAGCGGATTTTCAGAGGAAGCATTGTCAATTCAGACACATATTTTTACTCCTTACTAAAGGCTTTTGAAGATGGAAAAAAGGGCATTTTTACCGGTAAAAATGGGTAAAATCATTGACGCAATCACCCCTTTAAATGCCGCAATAGACCCCCTCTGCACCCGCCGGAATATCGTATATTTAAGTAGGATGAAAGATGATCAGACACCGATTATCTTACTGAATTCGAGCCTAAACCAACGACCCGGCATGTTACAAGCAACGAAAGAAAAGTCCATCCGCCCATTGCGGCCCCTCCTTCAGAATGATTTTGCCAGGCAGGCAGGACCGTCCTGGATGCAGGAGAAAAATCTCGCCTTGTTCTTTGTGGACATCCGTGATTTTACCCCACTACTGGCTGCTCGTTCGGCCATGGAAGTACTGCCGTTGTTGCAGCGCATGTTTGCCATTTTCAGGCAAGCCATCCACGCTCACCTGGGGCAAATCATTGAAACCGCCGGCGACGGCCTCTACGCAGTATTTGGCTTGGAGGAAGATTTTGAGCAAGCGCCTTCCTCGGCGCTAGCGGCCGGTTTGGACATCTTAGCCGGCGTAAACCAGGCCAACGATACGTATTTTGGACCTCGCTACCAGCATCACTTCGAGGTCGGCATGGGCCTGCACGTAGGGAAAGTCATTGTCGGTCAACTGGGACTGGGCGTCAACAACCAGCCCACGGTGATGGGCTATCCGGTCAACATTGCCTCCCGGCTGCAAGAAGCAACCAAACAGATCAACAACAGCTTTCTGATCTCAGCTGAGACATTTCGCCTGTTGTTTAATCCACCGCTGGCCGCTGGCGAATGGCTTACGCTGAAGGGCGTAAGCCGGCCCCTGAAAGTGTACCTGGTGGGCCATCCGTACCGGCCGGTTCCTAGTCCGCAGGCTGCATGGCTCATGGCCGGATAAACAAGAGGGAAACGAAAGACCAAAAAGTAGAAAATACCAAAACTCTTGCTAAGCGCAGACAAATGATTATATTGACATCTAATTGATTACGTTTGATATGAGTACAGATGCCAAGGGTTTTGCTTGGCATTCCGTTTTGTTACCTTCGGTAAATAACAAGACTTATTGGTATACCCAAAGTATTGAAATTGTTCCGCCTTACCGTGTACAATCAAAGCATCAGATAAGGGAGTAACAACGACTGAAAAATTCAGGAAGCAACGTTGTTCAGGTTCATTGTCCGATTGCCCACCGCCATAAATTTCTTTGAAGATTACCCATCAATGCCTATCCGGCAGTGAAATGAGCATCTGCCACCTGAAAATGCTTGCTTAGAAAATTTGACTATGAATGCTGGCAGAATAAAAACCACTCTATTTGTGCTGTTATTGATTTTGCTCCTGCCCCCAGCGAGCGCCCAGCACTCCAGGATCGATAGTCTGGACCGCCTGATCCGCCAGACTACTAGCGATACCGCTATTATTAGCCTCAATGCACAGAAGATATTATCCTTCTTGGAGATAAACCTTGATTCTGCCATTTTACTCGGGCAGCGAAACCTCGTGGCTGCCCAAAAAGTCGGCTACCGGATGGGAGAAGCCCGGACCCGGATTCAACTGGCAAATGCGTACTGCTACAAGGGAGATTACGAGGCGGCCAAAGAAAACATTCAGCTTAGTCAGGAAATTTTTAAACAGTCTGATGATTTTTCTGGCCTGTCTGAAGCCTACAGCGGGTTTGGAATGATGTACGGGATGCAGAGCAAGCACGACAGTTCGATTCTGTATTACAACAAAGCCATCCACCTGGCCCAACAAATCCAGAACGAAAAACTATTGAACCTGGCCTACCAGAACATTGGCATTTCCTACATGATGCGTTCGCAGCACGCGCAGGCATTAGACTATTTTCAGAAGGCGTTGCGGTACTACGAAAAGAAAAACCGGGTATCCAGTAGAGCGTACATCACGATGAATATGTCTTTGGTGTACACCAACATGACAGATACCGCCCGGGCCGAACAGTGGTTACTTAAATCGGTGGAACTGGCCAAGCAGGCCAAATTGACCAACGTGTTGTTATACGCGTATTCCAACCTGGCGAATCTGTACAAAGGAGAGAAGTCCTACGAGTTCGCGATGGAAGCGGCCCGGTTGGGCGAGCAGATGGGCGACCAGGGTATCCAGTCCGCCAGCCTGGCTAAAGCGGCCTCTGCCTTGGCTGATCAGAAAAAGTTTGCTCCGGCTGAAAAGCTGGCCAGGCAAGCCATCCAGATTGCGGATGTCTCCCGTCAGCCCCTCAATATCAGTCAGGCTAACGGCATATTGGGAAATGTTTTGATGAAGCAGAAACGGTACCGAGAGGCCATTCCCTACCTGGAAAAAGTCTTTCTAAGTCTGAAAGACGGCGATATATACGATGGATTCGTGAGTGAGCACTACGCCGACCTGTCGGAATGCTACCAGCATACCGGTGAAATGGACAAGGCCTTGAGCGCTTTTAAGCAGGCAACCGTGATTGCTGACTCCATTCGCAATAAGGAAAACGTACGCAAAGCCACGGAACTGACGATGAATTATGAGTTTGAGAAGAAGCAGCAGATCCAGCAGGCCGAGCAAAACCGAAAAAACGCGGAGAACGAAGCCCGGCAAACCGCCTTGCTGATCGGACTGGGGCTCACCCTGGTGCTAGCCGCCGTCACCTTCTACGCGTACCGGTCGAAACAGAAAGCCAACCGGTTGCTCAAGCGGCAGAAAGAACAGATTGAACAAACCTTATCGGCCCTGCAAACCGCCCAGACGCAACTCATCCACAAGGAAAAAATGGCTTCCCTTGGTGAGCTGACTGCCGGTATTGCCCACGAAATCCAGAACCCGTTGAACTTTATCAACAACTTCGCTGAGGTATCGGTGGAATTGGTGGAGGAACTGCAGGAAGAGATTGCTGGGTTTGCAATTGACCCGGAAGAAAAAAGCACGGCGATGGAAATACTGGGAGACCTTTCGCTCAATCAGGCCAAAATTCACCACCACGGCCAGCGGGCAGAAGGCATTGTTCGTTCCATGCTGCAGCATTCACGGGCTTCGGGCGGAGACAAGCAGCCCACCAACCTGAACGCCCTGGCCGGGGAATACCTAAGGCTCTCTTACCACGGTCTGCGCGCCAAGGACAAAGAATTCAACGCCAGATTGGTGACTCACTTCGATGAGCAGCTGGAGCCCACCAACGTCGTACCGCAGGACTTGGGCCGGGTACTGCTTAACCTGTTCAACAACGCCTTTTATTCCGTTCGCCAAAAACAAAGTCAGTTGCAGAATGGCTACCAGCCCACCGTGGAAGTGAGCACCCATCATCAGGCTGGAAAAGTAACCATTGTTGTGCGCGACAATGGCCTGGGCGTTCCCAAACAGGTGCAGGACAAAATTTTTCAGCCTTTCTTTACTACCAAACCCACTGGACAAGGTACCGGGTTGGGCCTGTCGCTCTGTTACGATATCATTGTGAAAGGCCACGGGGGCGCATTAAGACTGGACACCCAGGAAGGAGAATACGCCGAATTTGTAATTGACCTGCCCATTGGCAGGAGTTAGTGGTCTGAAAAAGAAAATGAATCAGCGGCCATGAAAATACTCGTAGTAGACGACGAAGTGGATGTACAGCGGTTATTTGAACAGCGCTTCAGGCGGGAAATCCGCTCCGGAAACCTGGCATTCTCTTTTGCCCTTTCCGGTGAAGCCGCCCTCAGCTACCTGAGTCAGCACCCTTCGGAGGTGGTTTTAATTCTTTCTGACATCAATATGCCTGGAATGAGTGGCCTGGAATTGCTGCGTCAGTTGCGGGGTCTCTATCGTAATCCGCCGCCGATGGTAATGATGTTAACTGCCTACGACGATGCAGAAAGCCGCCGACAGGCCCTGGCAGAAGGGGCCAATGACTTTTTGAGCAAACCCATCGACTTTGCCCAGCTCAAAGAAAAACTGCTAAACCTAACGCACGAATGACAATGAAAATCCTCGTAGTGGATGACGAGGCCGATCTGGAACTGCTCATCAAGCAGAAATTTCGCCGGCAAATCCGTGAAAACAGATATCAATTTGGCTATGCCCGCAACGGCTTACAGGCGCTTGACCACCTGCGTCAATACCCCGATACGGATATTGTACTCAGTGACATCAACATGCCGGAAATGGACGGATTGAGTCTGCTCAGCCATTTGTCGGTCGAAAATCCACTGACCAAGACAATCATGGTTTCAGCCTACGGCGACATGGACAACATCCGGACGGCCATGAACCGGGGTGCTTTCGATTTTATTTGCAAGCCTGTCAACTTCAGCGACCTGGAACTGACGATGGAAAAAACCGCCCGGCACGTAACCCAAATCCGGCAAACGCTACAGGCCATTCAGGAAAACAACGTACTGAAAATGTACGTGGATGAAACGGTTCTGAAGTTTATGGCCAATCCGGGCTTTGAGCAACGGCTGATGGTCAGCGAAACCCTTGATGCGACTGTTGTCTTCGTTGACATCTGTGGCTTTACTTCCATCACTGAAACGCTGCCGGCTGTTACCGTCGTAGAGCTCATCAATCAATATTTTGACCTGATGGTAAAGGAAATCATTGCGCAGGAGGGCTACATCGACAAATTTATCGGCGATGCCATCCTGGCTGTATTCAAAGGGGAGTACCACCTGGATCGGGCCATTGATGCAGCCCTGGCCGTTCGCGATCGGATCGAAGCCATCCGGGAGCCCGCCACCGAGCAGACGAATTATCGCCCGCAGGTATCAATTGGCATCAATGCAGGGGAGATGGTATCTGGCAACATTGGGTCGGTTTCCCTTCGCCGTCTCGACTTTACCGTCATTGGTGATGCCGTGAATCTGGCGCAACGCCTACAGGGAATAGCCCGTCCCGGACAAATCGTTATCAGCGAACAGACATATGAGAAAGTAAAGGAAAACTTCCATTGCGAACGCATCGGAGAAGTTGTGTTAAAAAACAAAGCCATCTCTATGGTAGTGTATCAGGTATTGGAATAAGCCTGGTTAGCTGTCAGCTTACGGAGAAAAGAAATGGCTAAAACCTGGACGTTGGTAAGTCGCAGATAAAAGATCAAACAGAATCCGTTCGCTTCTCCCCTAAAAAATGGTTGGATTCTGTATATTCCAGCGCTAACCGGTTCAGTCATCACTGTTTCCGCCGCTATAATATCTAACCCGTTCGATATGAAAAAAATACTTTACTACATTTTCATGGTGATTGGTGTCCAGCTGAGCCAGGCGCAGTCGTTCAACAACCTTCCCGTAGTAACCCAAAAACCGCCTTTGCACGGTCGCCACTGGATGGCCATTACCGGCAAACCCCTGGCCGCCACTGCCGGAGCCATGATCTTCACCAAAGGCGGTAACGCCATCGATGCTTCCTGCGCCATGCTGGCGGCCACCTGTACCATGTGGGATGTGCTGAGTTGGGGAGGAGAAACCCAGGCGCTGATCTACCATCCCAAAACCAAAAAAGTCATTGCCATCAATGCCCTTGGCGTAGCACCGACGGGGGCCACGCCGGAGTTTTTTAAAGGGAAAGGCATGAAGTACCCACCGGAATACGGGCCACTGGCAGCAGTAACGCCCGGTACCCCCGGCGGATTGATGACCATGCTGGCCGAATACGGCACGATGAGCCTCAAAGAAGTGCTGGCTCCTGCCATACAGATGGCCGAAGGGTATCCGATCGAAGCCCAGACGGCCAACCAGATTGAGCGGGGCAAAAACCTCATCAAAGAGTGGCCTTATTCCAAAAAAGTGTTCCTGCCTCACCTGGGCGAAAGCCGGGAAGCACCGGACGGAGGTGAGATCTTCGTGCAGAAAGACCTGCTGGAAACGCTCAGAAAGCTGGTCGAAGCCGAACAGCAGGCGCTGAAGAAAGGGAAGTCCAGAAAACAGGCCATCTATGCCGCTTACGACCGTTTTTACCGGGGAGACATCGCCAGGGAATTCGCGCGTGGCTGCCAGGAACAGGGCGGACTGATCACTGAAAATGATCTGGCCCAGTGGAAGGTAAAAATTGAAGAGCCCGTTATGACTTCTTACCGGGGCATCGATGTATACAAATTGCAAGCCTGGACCCAGGGCCCGGTGATGTTACAAGCCCTGAACATTCTGGAAAATTTTGACCTGAAGAGTATGGGCTACAACTCCACCCGATATATCCATACCCTCTATCAGGCCATGAACCTGGCCTTTGCCGACCGGGATTTCTACTACGGCGATCCGGATTTTGCCCCGGAAGAACCCATCAAAGGGCTGCTTTCCAAAGAATACGCCAAAGAGCGCAGCAAGCTCATCAACCCGCTGGTGAACGATGCCAAAACGGCCCCGGGCGATCCTTATCCGTTCGAAGGAAAGCAGAACCCGTACAAAGCGCTTTTACAAAAATGGGGCAATGCCCAGAGCCGGTTGCATTACCCGGGCAATCCGGTCAGAGATGAAAAATTCATGGAAACATTTACGGCAGGTACTACTTCCGTAGAAGCGGCCGATAAGGAAGGCTGGGTCGTATCCATCACGCCCAGTGGCGGCTGGGTGCCGGCCTGTATTGCCGGCAATACGGGCATTGGCATGAGCCAGCGCATGCAGAGTTTTGTGCTTGACGAGCAGGAGGGGCCTTTCAACGTAGTTGCACCGGGTAAACGGCCCCGCGTGACGCTTACACCTTCTATGGCGCTCAAAGACGGCAAACCCTTTCTTTCTTTTGCCAAACAGGCCGGCGACGAACAGGATCAGTTGCTGTTGCAGTTTTTCCTGAACATGGTCGAATTTAACATGACCGTACAGGAAGCCTGCGAAGCGCCCAGCTTTAAAACCCTGCAAATGTACGCCAGCTTTGGGGAGCACGAGAAGACTCCGGGAGGCTTGATTCTCAACAGCGCGATGCCAGGCTGGAGCCGCAAGGAATTAGCGCGCATGGGCTATACCATCAGCTACCAGGACCGAACCTCCGGCCCCATCAACGCCATCTGGTTCGACTGGGCCCACGGCACCTTCTGGGGTGGTTCGAGCAACCACGGGGAAGATTATGGCCTGGGATGGTAAGTAGCTGTTAGTTGTCGGCTATTTCCTTATGTGTAAACCATCCCTACTAAAAAGGGTATAAGCCGATTTTATTCAGATACTTAAAAAAGAATAACCAAGGTGTTGGTTTTCAGCAAGTGGTTACAAAAAGCAGACGTCTGCCGGCCATCACTCCCTGCATGCAAATGATGTCAGTCTTCCTTTCAGTTTTCAGCCAGGCTGACATCTGTTCTCAGCATTGGAATGCATGCCGCGCTGACTTTACTTTACTCCGATGGATTAGGGAAAGTTTAGTCTTTTACTTCTTTTCCAAACGGGGCAAAGCTCAGCGAAACCAATTTCAGGTGCTGAATGGCAAAGGGTATACCGATAATGGTTATTGCACACAAGCCGGCAAACACCAGGTGAGTGATTGCAATCCAGATTCCGCCGAAGCAGATCCAGAGAATATTCATCACCAGGGAAAGGCAACCCGTGGCACTGGCCCGGTCTTCCAACTGTTTACCAAAGGGCAGCAGCGCTACGCCCGCCAGTTTGAAGCACTGCAATCCGAATGGAATGCCAATGATAGTGAGGCATAACAACAAGCCGCCCAGCAGGTATTCTAAAAAGAGCAGCAGTCCCCCGCCAAAGATGATCCAGAGCAAGTTTCCAATTGTGTTCATGCCTGCGAAGGTATCCGTTCAGGGCAGGAAAGCCACGAATAATTGTTCAACGGATTGATGCACGGGATGAAAGGCCTGCAGATCGCTATCAGCCTTGTTCAGCAGAGCAAACAGGCAGAGGTTGTCGCGGCCTCAAAAAAGCGGTCTCTCTGTTTGATTCCCTGGTTAAAGTCTTGCCGCTCCAGTAATTTAGCCTACCGCTTCCTGATGGGGCAGATCTTAGCTGTTTGTAATTTGCGTGTTGAAAGCCCTGCGAAGGGCTTTTTATTTTATCTTCACTGCATGCAAAACCTTCTCGTCGAATACCTCTTTCTGATTCTGATCATTCTGGCGCTGGTCATGGTGGCCAACGCACTTCGGCTGGCCTACCCGATTGTACTGGTATTAGGCGGCCTGGCACTCAGCTTTACGTCTCAGTTCTCCCATGAATCCATCGATCCGGAACTGGTCTTTTTCCTTTTTCTGCCTCCGCTGTTGTACGAAGCGGCCTGGCAAACCTCCTGGAAAGAGTTTTGGAAATGGAGGCGGGTGATTACCAGTTTTGCCTTTCCCATCGTATTCATCACCTCCTGCGTGATTGCCGTGGTCTCCAATGCCCTCATACCCGGTTTTACCCTGGCACTGGGCTTTCTGTTGGGCGGCATTATTTCCCCGCCCGATGCCATTTCGGCCACAACCATTATGCGTCAGGTAAAGGTGCCCAAGGCACTGCTCAGTATTGCCGAAGGCGAAAGCCTGCTCAACGACGCTTCCTCCCTGATTGTGTTTCGTTTTGCGCTGGCCGCCGTCATCACCGCTCAGTTTGATTTTCAGCAGGCCACCATCAGTTTTGTCCTGGTTGTCCTGATGGGCACTTTGATCGGCTTGCTGGTGGGATTGGTTTTCTACGCCATTCATCGCTGGCTACCCACTACTACCCCCATCGACATCGTACTGACCCTGGTAACTCCCTACTGTATGTATTACGCAGCCGAGCACTTCCATTTTTCGGGGGTTCTGGCAGTGGTCTGCGGCGGGCTCTTTTTATCCAGTCGGCGACAGCGCATCCTCTCGTACCAGAGCCGGATTCAGGGCGTCAATGTCTGGACCAACCTGGTTTTTGTATTGAATGGTTTCGTTTTTCTGCTCATTGGCCTGCAACTGCCCCTCATTATCCAGCAACTGGGAGAGGTCGGTGTCGGCAGCGCCATCGGGTACGGAGTGGCTATTTCGCTGGTGCTGATTGTTACGCGTTTGGTTTGCACCTTCGGGGCGGCGCTGTTTACCCGGCTGGTGAGCCGATACATCACCGTAGCCGATCCCAATCCCGATTGGAGGGGACCCATCATACTGGGCTGGGCAGGCATGCGGGGGGTGGTATCGCTGGCGGCGGCGCTTTCCATACCTTTGCTAATGGCCGAAGGCTTGCCATTTCCTCACCGCAACCTGATTCTATTTATCACTTTCATCGTCATTCTGGTTACCCTGGTCTTTCAGGGACTGACACTTCCCTGGCTGATCCGAATCGTAAAGCTGAGGGACCGTTTAGAATCAATTCCGGAGCATAAGCAGGAGATCATTATTCAAAAGAAAATCGCCCACGCGTCGCTTCAACTGCTGGAAGAGAAGTACGCGAAGGAACTGGAGCAAAACGAACACCTGAAAAACTGGTGTGAGCGGCTGAAACTGGATCTCCGGTCTTTTGCGCAGGAACTGGAAGAAAGCGGCAAGCCCGCGGAAAGTTTCCTGCAAAACCACCAACGGATTTACCTGGAACTACTGGAACAGCAGCGAAGATTGTTGCACCGGATGAATCACCGGGCGGAATTCGATGAAGAATTGATTCGGAAATACCTGGCCCTGATCGACCTGGAAGAATTCAAACTCCGGGAAAAACAGTTGCGGGAAGTTGGCTCAACTACTGAACTGGTGAAGGAATAGCGATTGGTATACATTCCGGCAATTGGCATCCAGGGTCTTTTCAACTAACAGTATTTAATTCCTTTCCAAATCCTTCCTTTTCCGTAGTAAAAGCAATCTCTTTATAAATGAAGTTTTTCGCTCCGGCGGAGCTCCCTGTTTGTAGCTGGTCATCCCTACGTCTACAAATCAGGCTCCATCGGTGCCGCCTTGACTTCGCAAAGGGGACTCCGATGGAGTCGGATTAACGGAGGCTGCTGGAGGGCTATAAACAGGAGGCATCTTCGGAGCCACTCCCATTCCCCCTCTGGTGGCAAAGGAATGATTGCTCATTGTCCCAAAGTACAAAAGAGCTTCTTCACAATTGGTTGAAATCAACACTCTGAGACATCTTTATAGTGCTTCCAATCACCAATTCAACAAAAAGAGGGCTATTCCCCATTTCATCCAATCTGATTAAGGATTGGCCTTCCTCAACTATTTATTTGCAAAAAATGGGAGTGGAATTCCTATAGAAAGCGCACTGTTTCCGGCTAGTGATAAAAGAATAAGCAATGAAATTATGCCGCCGCTTGTATAGGTTTAGGGGTAGCTTGTGGCAACCCTCTCGAAAAACGTCGCCCATTGAGCAAAACACCGATAAAGGTAGAGCGGACAAACAGGTAATACGTGAGCAGACAAAAAAGCAGCGTGCCAGCCAGAACCAGCGAAAATTTGATTACCGCCGACAGGGCAAAGCCGGTAAGCAGTCCCGTCAGTACGATCACGATGGGATGGTGGATCAGGTACATCCAGTAAGACGCATCTGACAAGTAGCGGATTACTGGATTGGGCTTGCTGAAAAACCGCAGAAACAGGCCGATACTGGCAAAAACCAGGAGCCACGTGGCGACTGCTGCCAGCACTTTGCCGGGCAGATGGGCGTAAGTGGGATCGATCATTATTTTTCCCACCCGTATAGACAAGTAGCCCATACTCAATGTCAATCCGGATATCAAGTAAGCGAGCCAATGTTTCTGGAAGTACCCAAGCCGGAACCTTTGCTTATAAAGCAGCCATACCCAGACAAAAAAGACCGCATAGGCCAACAGAATACGCGGCACCGGCACCAACGAAACCGAAGTGTCAATTTCGGCTTCGGGCATCGGGAGCAAGGTAATGAACGTAAGGACGAAAAGCAGGGGTAAGGCCCCGGTCTGAAACAGATTGGGGGCAAAAGTAATTTGTCTCGGGAAGGGTATCCGGGTATGAATCAGGCGCAGCAGGTGAATGGCGGCCAGCGTGGCTATGTACATCAGCAGCAGGTAATACAAAAACCACAAATGGCCCAGGTGCATATTCTTAAACGCATTCAAAGAAGTAAGCATTTCGGCCGCTTTGGTCCAGCCCTCCGTTCCTCCACCATTCATCGTGAAACGGATACTCATCCGAATGAGGGGGATGATGAGCAGGAAGGAAAGCACCAAAGGAATCAGTACCCTTTTTACCCGGTTGATGAGCATTTCCCTGCTTCCTTTTTTTTCGTACAGCAGGGCAGCAAAAAAGCCAGCGGATACAAAGAATACCGGCATGCGGAACAAGTGGATGAAGTAATACAACAGGTCAAATACCACGTGGGTGGAGGGGTCTTTGACCGGCCAGCCACCGGCCGGAGCCTGCATATAATTAACGGCCGTGTGCAAGACCAGGCCCAGGCTCATCATGGTGGCACGCAAGGCATCTAATGAATGGTACCGTTCGGTTGGAATGGAAGGAGTGGCCATACGATTTTTCTGGAAATGAGAATACAGTTTTCAGTTGATGCAGGATATACCCAACAAGGCAGAAGAGGCAAAGGTCATGTTACACTTGTTTGCCAAGATTCATTTCATTTTCGACTCAGCCCCCTACCGCTGCCCGGCTACTTTGGGTTCAGCTAGCAACTGCCCAAGTTTGGCGGGTAAGGCTTTATATTGTTCATTGCCTCTTCATCTCCCTCCGCATTAGCTGCATAAACCATTTGTTCATCAGCCGAAAAATGGAAAGAGCATAGGCGGATGTCGTCAGTCGTGTCACGGGATATCGTCTTATGAGAATACTGGTTGCGGGAGGGATTGATAATGGTAACGGCAATACCAGTGGCGACCCATAAATTCTGAAGGCTGTCTTCCAACCATCCGTTTACTTGAGGATCGGACAGGCGAAGCGCCGTAGAAGAATTGGTATTGATAAGGGAAAACTCAAATCCATCGTACCGGTAAAGCACTTCCTCAGTTCCTTGCCACAGAAAACCGGTTTTGTCCGTTAAAATGTATCGCGCGGAACTCATCAACATGGGTAGGTTAGAAGTTCTTAAGATAAAATTTAACTATATAAAGGGCAAGCATTTAACTTTTTATTTTGCCTTTCTGTACGACAGTTACGCAGTACAATCATTTCTGAATTTGGAAGTAAGGCGGGAAGATCTAAGGGGAAGTGGTAGCCAATCCTACCATCCAGTGAGAAACTATGGGCAGTGGCTTCTTCAACTGCGAATGCGCTATGGAAAACACTTTGCCCAGCAGGTCATTTGAAGGAAATGAAAAGTAGTAAGATGACCGCCAGGAAAAAAGAATAACAGGCGTGGGGCTTCATCTACCTCATTGGGTTGAATGTCGGATGTGAAGGGAAGAAGGAATCACGAGACTTTCCGTTTTCAGATGGAAGGGCTTTTTGCCTAAAGCTTTAAATAACAGAGAGGCGGCCGCTTTGCCCATTTCAAAAGCTGGCTGGGTAATGGTGGTGAGGGAGGGATTCAGGATCAGGGCCGACTGCAAATTGGAGAAGCCGACTACCTTGACCTCCCGGGGAATGGATATGCTTAACGCGTGGCAGGCCAGGTAAATGCTGGTGGCAAGCTTTTCAACCGTAGCAATCAGGCCATCGGGACGCGTTGGGCCTTTCAGTAATTCTTTCATGAGCCCCAGATTGTGCTCCTCTTCGTGGGTGCAAAGCACGATGTCCGATTCGGTGAAGGGAATTGCGTGGTCACTTAAGGCTTTGCGATACCCTTCCATTCGCAGGTTGCTGATCGACAGGCTTTTTGAAACGGACAACAAAGCGATCTTTTTACAACCGCGTTCAATCAGGTGTTGGGTGGCCCGGTAGCTGCTCTGGAAGTCGTCGGTCGTAATTTTGGCGGTTGCAATCTCTTCACACACCCGATCGAAAAAAACCAGCGGAATCTCTTTGGCCATCAGTTCCTGCATATGGTGTGTCTGCACGGTTTCAGAAGTAATCGACATCAGTACCCCGTCGACTCTACCGCATTGAAAATCCTTAAGTATCGCCTGTTCTTTTAAAACACTTTCGTGAGTGAGATAGATCAAGACGTGATAGCCGTTGTCCTGTGCCACGGCTTCGATGCCATTGATGGCCTGCGAAAAGTAACTGTCGGCCACTTCCGGTATGACGACGGCAATGGTTTTGCTCTTTTTACTGCGTAAGCCGCTGGCGTAATGGTTGGGAACGTAGTTGAGTTTTTCGGCCAGCGCCCAGACCCGCTGCTTGGTTTCCAGACTGATTTCATAACTGTCCTGAAGAGATCTGGAAATCGTCGAAGTTGAAAGATTCAATTCCTCCGCCAGTCGCTTGATGGTGATTTTCTCCATAGTATGGTCGAATGCCGTATATGAAACGATTGCCTGACATTGGCTTACCTGCAATTAATTACGCAAACGATTGCGTAAATTAAATGATTCTATCCGTCGCAATCTTCTTAAAAATATACCAACTTTAGTCGTATAAGGGTGTATAATACTTACTTTCATCTAAAATGCGAAACGTATGGAAAGCTTAGATCAAATAGAAAAAAATCCCTTGGAAAGCCTGGAAGTATGGGAAGAGGATCTGCTGGAGCGCTATCCGGATCCGGATTCGATTGCCAAGGGAAAAAAAACCGAAGAATACCGAAATTACGAAACGCCGGGCAGAGATACCGTAAGGGAGTTCTACCGGTTAAACCATACCTACCAGACGTACGATTTTGTACAGCAGAAAGAAAAGGAATTCCTGAGCTTTGATAAAAAGGAAATGCCGGTTTGGGAGGCATTTGAATTTTTGAACCAGCTGATCGATGATTCGGACCCTGACACCAGCCTGGATCAGAAACAACATTTGCTGCAAACTTCGGAAGCCATCCGGGCCGATGGTCATCCCGATTGGTTTGTGCTGGTCGGGTTGCTGCACGACATGGGGAAAGTGCTATGTCTGTTTGATGAGCCGCAATGGGCCGTAGTGGGCGACACCTTCCCGGTAGGCTGTGCTTTTTCCGATAAAATTGTGTATCCGGAGTTTTTTGACGCCAATCCCGATTCCCGGGACAGCCGCTATAATACCCGATACGGAGTGTATTCGCCCAACTGCGGTTTGCGCAAAGTACATATGTCCTGGGGACACGATGAGTACGTCTACCAGATGATGAAAGACTACCTGCCCGAACCCGCTTTGTATATGCTGCGCTACCATTCGTTTTATGCCCAGCACCGCGAAAACGCCTATGAACACCTCATGGATAACCACGATCATGAAATGTTTAAATGGGTAAAGCTATTCAATCCCTACGACCTGTATTCCAAAAACCCCACGCCACCCGATTGGAACGAACTGCGCCCTTATTACGAAGCGCTGGTTGCTAAATATTTGCCGGCTACCCTGAAATTCTAGGTAAAAAAACAGGCAGCCTCACCCATATACCCCTGCATCAGGGTAAAGCAGAGCTCCGATAACATAGGAAGTTATCGGAGCTTTTTTTCGGACCTCACGTTTCGATCCAACCGGTTCCTTTAGAGGAAACATCTTTTAACACAGAAGCGGATAACGTCAATCGAATGAAATGACTGCTATCCGTGGTAGGCTTTTACCTCCCCGATTCAACAACATTTACTCAATAAGCGATTGTTCATTGTTTACTGTTCACTGATAACCGTTCACTGTTTACTGCCACTCAGCGGTTGGTGATTTTTTTCGGCCCACGAATCGGATCACCGAAGCTTTTCCGATGTGATACAGTCCTTCGTTTAACTCAATCTCCCTTTCCGCCAATTCCAGCATCTCAAACTGGTCAAAATCAGATTTTATTTCTTCTACTGAAAATAAGGTGTCTATATCCTTTGGTCCACCCACTTTTTCGTTTACGCGGTTGTAGTTGAGGTGTTTTTTGCTGAAAGCTTCAAAAATCACCAAACCACCCGGTCGCAAATAGGTAGTCAGTATTTGGTGATAGCCGGACTTTTTGTCGGCCGGGAAATGAGCGTATATCAATGCGATGGCATCAAACTGATTGGCCTGGTAAGTCACCGCTTGAAATTCTCCCACCTCATAATGCATTTCCACCTGATGTTTGTTGGCCAATTGAATGGCCTTCTTTTTTCCCTCTACGCTAAGGTCAAACGCAAAAACGTTCCAGCCAAGCGTAGCAGCGTACACGGCATTCCGTCCTTCACCTTCGGCCGGAAAAAGGATCGTTCCGGCAGGGATTTTAGTGAGTTGTTCTTTCAGGTATTGGTTGGGTTGTTCGCCATAGGCAAATTCCTTTTTGCTATATCGGTCATCCCACTTTTCTTTTTCTTTCATGGTCGGGGTTGGTTGAATGGTGGCTGATTAAACGGGTACTTTTCATCCTGACTCAACTTTAGTCTGTCTGAGGTGAAATCAGACGGATGATTGAATCCAGCAGCGGCAGACCCACAAATACGACCCAGGGAACCAATGAAAGGGTGAGCAATAAGGTTCTTTGGTACAATGGCAGGACGGATAATATCTCCCCAAACACATAAAGAAACAACGTGATGGAGGGGTAGATGACCGACCAGATCCTGGCCGATGCGATCAACTTGGCTTTCGTTTTCATAAACAGGAAATTACTTTTTGGAAATCATTTTATTTGCCACAAAAGTAGTTTCCGTAGCCCTGGGCAGGATAGGACAAAAATGAAGTTGAATGGGACTTATCTGAAATTGTGTCTGAACGCTTCCGGGGAGTGGCCCGTGTGCTTTTTGAAGAAGCGGATAAAGTAAGAAACATCTTCGTAACCCAGGTGGTAGGCTATTTGGGTCACCTGATTGGAGGTGGCCAGCAAGTATCTTTTCGACTCCAGAATAATGTATTCATTGATAAGGTCCGATCCCGTTTTTCCTAGCGTAGCCTTGGTGATTGCATTCAGCTGATAGGGAGAAAGGTGCAACAGGTCAGCGTATTGAGCCACTTGCTTATGGCTAGAAATGTGCGTTTCCATAAGTTCCAGAAATTTCTCAAGGCGTTCCTGGGTGTAAGTGTTGGCCTGAGTGGCGGGGAGGCTGCTGTTCTGCCGAATCAATTCGATGAAGAGGATTTCCAGATTGGCTTTGATGACCTCTTCGTACTTTTCTTGTTTGTCGGTATACTCCTGAAAAATACGGGTCAGTAATGAAAGCAGCTTGTCGAACCAATGAGCATCCGGCTGATAATGGTTTGCATGACTGGCCTTGCGCAATAGCTGGTAGCCGTTGCTATGATTGGGTGCCTGGTCCTGAGGATAATAAAAACCGTTCGTGAAAGCCATCAGGTATCCCGTACTGCCTGCTTTCAGGGTGAGTTGATGTACCTGACCAGGACGCAGGAAGAAAACCGAACGATCACTTACTTCGTAGGCCGTAAAGTCTATCGCATGGTGCCCCATTCCTTGTTGCAAAGCCAGAATATAAAAGAAATCGTGTCGGTGAAGCTCCTGAACCATGTCTTTTCCAGCAAGCAAATTCCCAACCTCCCGTATGCTGAAGTCTTCGGCAATGGTTGGCTCATTGGAGGGTGCCTGAATATACCGGATTGGAATATTTTTCATCGGGGGTGAATGACTGCTCAAGTTTCCGGGCCTGCCACGTCTGAATGGCACCAACAAACGCAAGTATACACATCCGTTCCAAGTCATCCCGCCATTAGGGGCTTACCTGATTACCGGACATTCGTGCTTTTTGCCTCCAAGACACGAAGGTTATGGAAAGCGAGTCGTTAGAGTAGTCTCTATTCTTTCAGCGGAGGCTGCCTACAGGGCACCAAATGAATAAGAAACGGAATTGCTTCCTGTTTTTGAGGATTATATGGTTTCTGCTCCCTTATTCTACCCAGTTGACTTTCTCCTGGATGGGCTTTCGGAAGCCTTCGGCAGGGGGCTTGGCGATGTAACCCAGGTAAAAGAAGCCCAGCAGCCGGTCGTGTTCACCCAAACTGAAAAAAGGCTTGGCCTCCTCATAGGCCGTAATCCCGCCGCTGCTCCAGTAAGAGCCGATTCCGTAGGCCGTAGCCGTCAGGTACATATTCTGAACGGCGCATGCCACGGCCTCAATTTCTTCTACCTCCGGGATTCGACCCGTTACGTCCCGTTTCATGCCAATGGAAATCACGTGGGAAGCCAGCAGCGGGGTTTCCGCCATTTTGCGGTATTTGTGCTCATCAAAACGGGGACCGGCTTTTTCCTGGTAAAGCCCGGCCTGAAAAACAGCCAGTTTTTCCAGCCCTTCACCGGAAAATACCGTGAATCGCCAGGGTTCGGTTCTGCCGTGGGTGGGTGCCCAATTGGCGTTCTCCAATAGCTGTTCAATGATTTCACGGGGAATGGTTTTGCCTGTCTGGTATTGAACCGGAAAAACGGATCTTCTATTCCTGATTAATTGATTGATGTCCTCAATGGGGTATTGCATTGCTAATTTTATGAAAGATTAAATATCGTTATCGGTAGGAGCCTTTACGTGTCAAACCAAACAGCCGGTTCCAAATGAAGTCAGTTATTACAGTTAGGACTTACGCGGGGCGTCCCACGTTAATTTTTTTTTAATAGCCTTGTCCATCCGTAGCGTAGGCCTTAAGGCCTACGCTACGGATGGACTGATAATCAACAATCTAAAAACTAATTGCGTAAGTCCTAACAGTGTTATATAAGTTAGTTTAAGAACGTCTCTATTCATCAGGGCGGGCGGGCCGCCTGTCCAGCGAGGAGCGCGTAAGCCTTGAGCGGGGAAGCATTGGACAGGCCGGGCGGCGGCCCCGCTTGATTTTCTTTGCGGTTCCCCGCTGGGATTACTTTCTTTGATCAAGCAAAGAAAGTGACAAAACGATATTGAATAGGTTGAATCAATGAATGATAGTCTGCCATCAAGTTAAATTAACTTTTCCCCGCGTTCAGCCACTACCTGTCGCCAGGCCTCTTGCTCCGGAATGCCCGGCTTGCGTTTGCCGAATATCAGCGCCAGGTTGTTGCCTTCCGCATCGAACAACTCCAAGGCCGTGACAATTCCTTCGGTAGTCGGTTTTTTCACTACCCAAACCGTAGCTACCTGATCTTCGCGCAGGTGCAGGTTAAATTCCGGGTCGAGAATATTGTACCAGGGGCCGGCCGTCACCAGGCGGTTGATCTCACCCGTGTGGATCTGGATGCAACCCCGGCTCGCCACGAAGACCATAATGGGCACTTGCTGACGGGCTACTTCCTCCAGCACGTAACGAATGCTTGCGGGGCTTACCTGATAAGCATAGTCGGCCGGAGCCAGTCGCAGGGCCTGGAGCCGGGAAACCTGGTACTTGCACAGCATTCCAAAAAATGCGTGGGTGTCCTGCAGGTTGAGCCAGGCTTGTTGAAAGCCGGGTACGTCAATCTCCGCATCGGGCGTTTCGGCCTCTTTGGCAGGGTAGGGTTCCACGCCCAGAATGCCGGATTGATCGGCTGACCGGTATTTATTCACAATCGCCTGGTAGGCATCCGCATTGCTTTCCGAAGTCAGGTAAATCTTGTGGACGGCTTCTCCGTTGGCGGCGAAAAACTGCAGACTCTGCCGTTCGTTTTCGCGGACGGCAAAACCGAAGTGCCAGTGGCTCATAAACAGGCGCAGGTCAATGTCTTCGCCCAGCACCAGCCCTACCTGACCGTTGAATGAGACGTTTTGGTACGCACCTTTTCGTTCGTGTACCACGGAGTTGTTGCGGGTAAGGGCCATCACGTAGCCCATACGGGGTACTTCTTTCAGCAACTCCCGGAAGTCTCCTTCCAGGCGAATCACGTGTTCACCGCAGCCAGTGGCCAGCAGTTCGGCTTCGCTGACGCCAAGGTGGGATGCTGCTTCGCGAATGCGATTCTTGGGGTTTTGGCTGCGGTATTCGTTCCAGCGTTCTTTCAGGGAATGTACTTGAATCGTGTTCATCATTTTTCAAAGGAAGAGTAAGTAGCAAATGTTTTTTTCAAGGATTGGGCCTGGGGTAGAATGAGTGGGCATTCCAGGTCGGGGTGCTCCATGACGCGGACGGGCAGGTCAAATACCCGGTAAATGTTTTCTTCGGTAATCGTTTCGCGGGGTGATCCGTACGCAAGGGCTTCACCCTGACGGAGCATCAGGATACGGTCGGCGTACTGGACGGCCAAATTCAGGTCGTGCAGCACGGCGATAACGCAATAGCCTTTTCTGGCAAATGCCCGCGCTACTTCCAGCAGGTGGTGCTGATGCAGCCAGTCCAAGCCGGTGGTGGGTTCATCCAGCAGGAGCAAACCGTGCGGGGTATCCCAGATCTGAGCCAGTACCCGGGCAAGTTGTACCCGCTGCTGTTCGCCGCCCGATAGCGTAGGATAGCTGCGGTCGGCCAACGGAAGGGCACCGGCTTTTTCCAGCGCCGCCTCTACGATACTGCGGTCCTGGTCCGTTGGTTGGGCATCGAAATGCGGGTATCGTCCCATCATTACCAGTTCCCAGGACACAAACGGCAACGACAAGGCATTGTTTTGGGGAAGTACGGCCCGTAATTGGGCCAGTTGGGCATCGGGATAGTCAGCCAGTTTGACGCCCCGCAGCCGAATGTATCCCGCCGTAGGCTGGTACTCCCGACTGAGCAGCTTGAGCAGGGTAGATTTTCCGGCCCCGTTGGCACCCACGATGGCCAGCAGCTCACCGGTATGGGCTTGCAGGCTCAGGTCACGTAGCAGCACCTTCCGGCCGACTTGGTAGCGAATGTTCCGGGTTTCCAGCATGGGAATCAGGCAGTAGTTGGATCAAAGACCGAAGTCGGTTGATACGACGCCGGCTCACCGAAAGTAATCAGGTTGCCGTCTTCGTCCAGAATCGAAAACTGCCTCATTCCCCAGGGTTTGGTTTCCAGGTGACCGTTCGGATGGATGATGTTTTGAGCGCGGTACGCTTCGTAGAGTTCTTCAATCTGGCTTACCCGAACGTAACAACTGGAATTTTCTACTACAATGGGCAGATCGCACAACCAGAAGTGGAGAAAGATGTTCTCTTTGCGAAGAATGGCATAGCTCCCGCCGTACTGGGAGACGACTTCGAAACCCAGCTTCTTTTCATAAAAAGCAATGGTGCGGCTCATCTCCAGAGAAGGCAGCACCGGAATGGCTATTTCCCAGGGCATAGGATTTAGTTCAATTTTAATGGAGTTTTAATCATTGTTTGACCATAATTCTATTGAATAGCCTATTCAAGAGCGTCTTTGTCACTTTTTGCTTGCCCAAAAAGTAATCCCGGCGGGGAACCGCAAAAAGGGCACTTTGCCCAATGCTTCTTCGCTCAAAGCCATCGCACCCTCGCTGGGCAAAGAGGCCTACCCGCCTTTTTTCTCATTGATAATTAACCTGATGTGACACCATGGCGGGTGTAATCACCTGCCATCTTTTCCCGCTCAGTTCCAGCAAGTAATCAACATATTTGACGCCGTTGCGGGTGTTATCACCCGCAATCTTTTGTAAAGCTGAAGGCTGATAGCTAACCGCTGACCGCTCATGAATTCGGTTTCCGGTTCTGACAATGTTTATTGGTACAGTTTCCGTACAGGAGCAATTCGTGCTGCTGCACCTCAAATTCCAACACCTTGCCGACCGTCTCTTGAATCATCTGCAGGCGGGGATCGCAAAATTCCGTAACCTGCCTACAGTCCAGGCAAATCAGGTGGCTGTGCTGCCGGAAACCCGATGCCTTTTCGTAACGGGCCATCTGATGGTCGAACTGGTGCTTTCGGACCAGCCCACATTCGATCAGCAGGTCTAAATTATTATAAATGGTCGCGCGGCTGAGGCGGAATTTTTTGTCGGCCATGGCCTGGTACAACTCTTCGGCGTTGAAATGGTCCTGGCGGGAATAGATTTCCTCCAGAATCATCCACCGTTCCTGCGTTTGGCGGTAGCCTTTCCTGGCCAGGAAAGCTTCCAGGTGCTTTTTGATGGCTTCCCACTGGGGTTGGGAGATGGTAAGTTCCATAATTGATAAATCTTGCGGGACCTTAGCCCACTTTTGCTTTTTCCTTCATTAAAATCCATAAAAACACGGGCGTTCCCAGCAGGGCCGTAAGAATACCAATGGGAAGTTCGGCCGGAGCGACCAGGGTGCGGGCCAGCGTATCGGCCAGCGTCAGGACGGCCGCTCCCCCGATGGCCGAACCAATCAGCAGTCGACGGTGGTCAGGACCGGCGATCAACCGGACCATGTGCGGAATGAGCAGGCCCATAAAGCCAATTATGCCCGCTGCTGCTACGGATGCACCCACTAGCAACGTCGTCAGCACAATGAGCTGCCGCTTGAGCGCCACTACATTCACCCCCAGGTGGGTTGCCTGGCTTTCACCCAGGGCGAGCAGGTTGAGCGACTTGCCCCATCGGGGAAGGAGCAGCAAAGGAACGGCAATCAAGGGCAATACGACCAGCACCACTTCCCAGGTCGCGCCCCCCAGACTTCCCAGGTTCCAGAAAGTAACCGTACGCAACTGTACATCCGTGGCCGTGGCAATCATCAGGCCCATCAGCGCATTGGCCAGTGCATTGATAGCAATGCCTGCCAGCAGCATCGTCGTCACAACCGGCTTGCCCGCTACTCTGGAAAGATAAAATACCAGCCCGGTCGTAAGGAAGGCTCCGGCAAAAGCCATCAGAGACATCGTGTAGAGGCCCAGCCAGGCCGAAATTCCCCCGAACAGGCTTGATCCCAACGTAATCGTGACCACGGCAAAAAGAGAAGCTCCGGAAGAAATGCCCAACAGGGCCGGGTCGGCCAGGGGATTGCGAAATAAGCCCTGAATCGCGCCACCGGCCATGGATAGACCTGCTCCCAACAGCATCCCCAGACACACGCGCGGCAACCGGATCGCCAGTAACACCGCTTCCTGCTGCGGCTCAACGGACTGTCCAACCGGTAGGCCCAGAGACTTCAACAAGATCGACAGCAGTTGAGGCGGACTGATGGAAACGGCACCCACGCAAATTGCAGTGATCACGGCGAACACCAATAGCAGCACCAGCAAGGGGATCAGCCAGAATGCGCGTTCCGGGCGGATCGGGATGCCAGCAGTGGCTCTTTGGGTAGGTCTTTCTAACACTATCATTGTTTGACAGCCTTCAGGTGATGCGCCAGTTCAGCCACGGCTTTTCCCAGTCGGGGACCAAAGCCAGTCAGTAACTGGCCGTCCATTTCTACCACCTGGCGGTTGCGCCCCGCCTGGGTCTGGGCAATGCCCGGGATTTTCAACAAACCCTCCATGCCACCCAGGCTTTGCAGTCCGCTCGTAAACAAGAGGATCACGTCGGGATTGGCCCCGATCAACGCTTCGGGTGTCAGGGGTTTAAAGTCAGCGAAGCCGGTGGCGGCATTGGTTCCCCCGGCCAGTTCGATCACCTTTTCCACGGAGGTACCCTTGCCGGCCACCATCAGCGAACCCGCTCCGCGGGCGTAGATGAACAATACCTTTCTGGGAGTAGCGGCTTTTCTCACTTTCGACAAGTCCGCTTCCAGGCGGGTAATCATAGATTGGGCTTTATCGGATGCGTCAAATTCAGCGGCTACTTCGCGAATGAGCTGTTGGGTGCCGGCTACCGAAAATTCCTGCCGGAACAAACGAACCGGAATGCCGGCATTCTTCAGTTGGGTTACTAGTTCCGGTTTCACTGATTCCTCCGTACCCAGCACCAGCGTCGGACGCAGGGCCAGAATACCTTCCGCCGACAGGTTGCGGCTGTGGCCAACTTTCGGCAACTTTTGCAAGGCTTCCGGATAGGTGCTGGTGACATCTACGCCCACCAGTTGTGCCTGTAGGCCCAGTTCACAGAGTATTTCGCTGAGGGTGCCGTTGAGCGAAACAATCCGTTCCGGTTTTTTCTCCCGGAAAGGGTGACCGACCGCGTAGCTACCAAGGGAAAGGCAGAGAAAGATCAGCAAAAACAAGTGGGTTCGGCAGGCTTTCATGGGGTTTGATTTTTAAAATGGTGTTGAGTCAGATAGTGGTCCAGGTCCAGCATGGTCAGCGCCCCGGTAAGCAGGTCGCGCAAGTCCCGGATTTCCTGGCGCGAAAAACAGTAGAAACCGGTAGAACAGACGGGCTGGACAACGATGGGACGGTGCAAATGCGCGTGGTAAAGGTCTTCATCTTCCAGGTCGATGTGGTTGATCAGGCCGCTGAACAAGCGGAAGGCCTCCAGGGTGTAGCCGATGATCAGATTACCGAATTCGATTTGTAGATGCGCGCATTGGCGACACTGATAAACGCTTCCGTACTGGCTGCTGAACAGCATTTCGGACGGTTGACAGGAATTTTCCATAGAAATAAGTTGGCTGGCTTCTCAAAACATATTTGCTTATTGTCGGCGAATTGGTGCCTTCACCGGTTCCCTGCGGGTTCGCTGCTGACCGGCGGGCAACCGGGAAGGACTTAAGGTTTTTCAGCCCGCTTACTTCAGGCTTTTGCTGCCGTCGGGTTGGTACACGTAGCGAAAAGTATAGTACCGGGTGAGGTCGTTTGCCGTCGGGTTGGCCGGGGCGTCTTTGTAGTAGCTGATGATTTCTACTTTAGCGTATTTGCCGTCGCCCGTGCGAATGATCAATACCTTTCCGGCGATGGGCGAGACGATGTTGGTGCTGCCGTCGTAGTTATACCAACCGTTGCCCGAACCCGTCGGAATGGCTTTGGCAGCGGGTGAATCCACGGCGTATCCCGTTTCCGGAGCAGTCACTGTTTCGTCGAACAAGCCCGTTTGTACGATGGCACCGCCCTGACCGGGGCCGCTGTTGCCACCGTTGATGATGAGGGTAGTGCCCCGGAAGCCCAGATCCCACTGATTGGTGGCTGAGTCGGCGTTGGCTACGATCGCACCGGTTTTGAAGCTGAAAAAGGTATACTTGTTCGTCGCGGCCCCTGGCTGTCCGGTACCCGAAACGGTAATGGGGTCTGCCGGAAGATTCCGGTACGTGGTCGCTTGTAAAGGTGCGGCAGGAGCAGGCGTATCCTCTTTCTTGCAGGCGGATAGCAATACGGTGCTTAAAACAACAGACAAACTGATTTTCGAAAAGGATAGGTTCATAGTGAAAAATGGAATGGATATAGGAGGGGGAATTATTTTCTTTGGTGGAATGCATAGCCCAGGCTGGCGTAGAGCAGGCGTCCGGGCAAAGTAGGCACGTAGTTTTTGTCGGTATAACCCAGCAGGTTGTCTACCCCGGCCTGGGCCGTCAAACGCTGCCGGAAGGTTTTGCCCACCGACACGTTCCAGGTGACGTAGCCCCGCACGTACTCATGGTCTGCATCGATAATCTGGTTGCCGTTCAGGTCGCCAAACCCGTAGCGGCTGCGGTAAATGCCCCGCAAACTGGCCGTGTAGCCCTTTTGTGGATGCTGGTAGAAAAGCTTCAGGTTGGCTGAATGGCGCGACCGGTTGGGCAGACCGCCGTATTCGCCCGGCTTTACCCGTTCGGTAACCAACGTCTGCGGGTCACGCCGGTAGATTTCCCCGCGTTCCAGTTGCTCAACCACTTTCTTGTCTTTGGCCACCAGGTACTGATAACCCACCGACAAGGTGAGCCCTTCCAGCAGCCGGTAGCTGAGTTCGGCTTCCATTCCCTGGGTAAATACCCGGTGGATATTGAAGTAGCTGAACACCGATTGTCCGTTGGTCTTCTGGGCGATGGGAGCGGTGTCGATCAGGTCGCGGATGTCGTTGCGGAAAAAATTGAGGCTGGCTTTGAGTTCCGGCCGGGGTTCCAGTTGCCAACCCAGGTTATACGCCCAGGAACTTTCCGCCCGAATGGTCCCGATCGTAGCCGGATCAATCAACACGTTGGCAAGCTGGCCCTGCTGTTGCAGTTTTTCCACTGCCGCCCGTACCTCCTGCGAGCCGAACACGCTGTAACCCACCACCGAATTGGAGAAGTTCAGATAGAGCTGCCGGAAGTCGGGGGCTTTGAAGCCGCGTCCCACCGAAGCCCGCACTTTCAGCCAGTCGGTGAGGACGTACTGGGCCGATAGTTTGGGACTGAATTGCGAAGTATACTGACTGTGGGCATCGTACCGGATACCGCTTACTACGTTCAGGCGGCTGCCTGGCTTCCATTCGTGCTGCGCAAAGGCATAGGTGGTAGCAAAATGCTTCTTTTCCGCAAATCGCGTGGCATCCACCGATTCGCCGATGTAGCCACTACCAATGGTAAGGTGATGGCGGGCGTGCGGGAAATATTCGGCCATGATTTCCGGCCGGGTGAACGACTGCCGGAAGAAGCTTTCGTCGTACGTACGGCCATCCGACTGGTAGTTGAGGTTCGATCGAGTTTCGTAAGTGGTGTGGTACAGCCGGGCGGTCGCCTTCAGCCGGTTCGATAAACGGTAGCTCAGCACGGGCAGCACGTTCCAGTCACGGGCCTGTCCGGCTTCCCGGATGCCTTGCACCACTCCATTTTCCACAATCATGAACTGGCTGCGCTGCAATTCGGTAAAGTAGCGCCCGGACACGCTCAGCTCCGCCCGAGAATTGAATTGGTACGTCGTTTTGGCGTTAAACGTGTAATTCCGGAAGGGAGCGACCGTCGGACCGGCACTTTCGTTTCCCAGGCTATAGCCTTGGGTGGAGTACCGGTTGGCAAACCCGTAGAAGCCCCATTTGCCGCGTTTTACGTTGAGGTCGGCCTGCAGATCAGCGGTTTGGTTAGATCCGTAGCGCGTTCGCAGGGAGGCAGCCCATCCCTCCCTGGGTTTTTCGGTGATGATGTTGATAACGCCCGCCAGCGCTTCGCTGCCGTACAAAGCCGACGAAGGGCCTTTCATAATTTCGATCCGTTGGATGTTGCCGACCGTCAGTCGGGAGAGTTCCAACGTACCCGCCGTCCGCCCAACCAACGGCTCCCCATCGACCAGAATGAGGGTGTAGTCGGCGCCAAATCCCTGTAGCTGCACGCCCTTGCCGTGGTCGGAAGTAATGACAAGACCCGTTTGTTCCCCCAGTACGTCATTGAGCCGGAAGGAACCCATGAGCTGGATTTGCTTCGCCGTAATCACTGATACCGGTACGGTTAGCTCACTGACGGGTTTTTCGCTGCGGGTCGCCGAAACCACCACTTCGGGTAGCTTGACCTGCTTGTTGAGGGTATCATTCGGTGTTTGGGATTTGGGTTGAGCAGTTGCCCAAAAACGGATGCAAATGCAGATGGCAATAAGTAGTCTATTTTTCATTTATTTAGACTAATTAAAAATAATACCCAAGATTAGAAGAAAGCCGCGAAACTTGCAAGAGTTATTTAGAATATTTCTAAATAATATTTATGGTGAGCTGGAGGGAAGTACCAAAAATTGGTAATAAATGATTGATTGGTAGCGAAAAAGGGGAAGGTAAGTTGTTTTTAATCAATGTATTACCGTGATGAATGCATTGTTGGGATTGATTACTGGATAAAATGAAATCAGGTTGCCACGAAGCCGGTAGGTAAAAAAGAACAGATTTTGGGTGTTGGAAGAAGAATTATAACGTTGGATCGCGCGAGGCTCCCGCCTCGTGTATCGTATCTTAAGGCCTCTGGCCGGAATGTAAGGTGATTGCTGGCCAGAGGCCTATCCATAGTTCCACACGAGGCAGGAGCCTCGCGCGATCAGGTAATCAGGTCGGAATCGGGTTTTTTCTTTAGCTTCGCCTTATGAAAAAGCTATATGTATCGCTGTCTTTATTCTTGCTGATTCTTCCCCTATTGACCCTAGGAAGGTTGTTCGCCCAGTCTGCTTCACCACTTACCCAGTACGTTGACCCTTTCATCGGTACCGGTTTCCACGGACACGTATTCCTGGGTGCCAACGTCCCTTTCGGAGCCGTACAAATGGGGCCCAGCAACCTGTCCGAAGGCTGGGACTGGTGTTCGGGTTATCACATTTCCGATTCCACCATTGTGGGTTTCCAGCATACTCACCTGAGCGGAACCGGCATAGGCGATCTGGGGGACATTTCTTTCATGCCCACTACCGGACCGGTGAAAGTAACCAAGGGAAGTGTAAAAGACCTTTCTTCCGGCTACGTATCGCGCTTTCGCCATCAGCAGGAAAAAGCCCGTCCGGGTTACTACTCGGTGCAACTGGATCGGTACAACATTGGGGTAGAACTTACGACCACCCAGCGGGTGGGATTTCATCAGTACACGTTCCCAGCCTCTGCGGAAGCCCACGTGGTGATCGATCTGCAGGAAGGTATCGGTTGGGACAGTCCGGTTCGGTCTTCCATCCGGCAGGTCAACGATACGACGCTCACCGGTTATCGTTACTCCAAAGGCTGGGCCGTGGATCAGCGCATTTACTTTACGGCCGTGTTTTCCAAGCCCATCCAGCGCTTTGAGGTGTACGACAGCGTGGTGCGGCAAACCGGGAATGCAGCGGAAGGAAGAAGGGTGAAAGGAGTAGTCAGTTTTGCGACCACGGCCGGGGAGAAGGTCCGGGTGAAAGTAGGCATTTCTCCGGTAAGTACCGAAAACGCACTGGCCAACATCCGGGCAGAACTACCCGGCTGGAACTTTGAACAGACCGTAGCGGCGGCCGATGCGGCCTGGAACCGGGAGCTGAATAAAGTCCGGCTGAAAACCGCCGACGAAAACAAAAAGCGCATATTCTACACCGCCTTTTATCACACCATGATTGCCCCGTCGGTTTTCAACGATGCCAACGGCGACTACCGGGGCACGGACAAAAAAGTTCACACGGGGGCGAAGTTTACCAACATGACCACCTTTTCCCTCTGGGATACCTACCGGGCGGCCCAACCCCTGTACACCATTTTGCAGCCGGAACGGGTCAGCGATATGATGAATTCCATGCTGGCCATCTACCAGCAGCAGGGCAGCCTGCCAGTGTGGCCACTGATGGGCAACGAAACCAACTGCATGGTCGGCTACAGCGCCGTTCCCGTGTTGGCCGACGCCATACTGAAGGGCTTTTCCGGTTTTGATACCAAGCTGGCCTACGAAGCCATGAAGACCACCGCCATGCAGGATGCCCGGGGCACGCGGTTCGTCAAAAAGCTGGGCTACATCCCCGCCGACAGTTCGGCCGAATCCGTTTCGATGGGGCTGGAATACGCCATCGACGATTGGTGCCTGGCGCAGGTAGCCCGGAAAATGGGCAACCAGGCAGATTACACCTACTTCAGCGGTCGGGGGCAGCATTACAAAAAGTACTACGATCCGCGGGTGGGCTTCATGCGCGGTCGCCTGTCGGCCAGCCAGTGGCGCACCCCTTACAATCCTTTTACCTCCATTCACGAACACGGCGATTTCACCGAAGGCAATGGATGGCAGTATACCTGGCTGGTGCCCCAGGACGTGGAAGGCCTGATCAAGCTGCTGTGGGGAGAAAAAGCTTTCAACCAAAAGCTGGATTCGCTGTTTATTGCCCAGGGAGATATGGGCGAACGGGCTTCCAGCGACATTACGGGGCTCATTGGCCAGTACGCCCACGGCAACGAACCCAGCCATCACATCACGTATCTGTACACGTACTCCGGACAGCCCTGGAAAACCGCCGAAAAAGTGCGCTACATCACGCAGAATTTTTACACCAGCGGTACGGATGGCATCATTGGCAACGAAGACGTGGGACAAATGTCGTCCTGGTACCTGTTTTCCGCACTAGGTTTTTATCCGGTCAACCCGGTCAATGGCCAGTACGTGTTTGGTAGCCCGCTGTTTGACGAAGTCACGTTGTCGCTGCCGGGCAATAAGTCCATGCGAATCGTGACGCGCAACAACTCCGACCAGAATCGCTACATCCAAAAAGTTGCCCTCAACGGAAAGAGCTACAGTCAGTCTTACATTACCCACGCCGATCTGATGCGGGGCGGGGAGCTGGTTTTTGAGATGGGAAGCAAACCCCATCCCAGCTGGGGAACCGCGGCCAAAGACCGGCCTTTTTCCGGCAATCGCTGAGCAATAGAGGAATGAACCAGACAAAAAACGAACGCAGGACTTTTGATCAAGTCCTGCGTTCGTTTTTAGGCACCTACCAACATCTCGCCATTGGAATACGATTCTTCGTCACGGTTACCGATGAATGGGAGCGTTGGCCGGCTTGCCGAATTTGCCTTGCTGTTTCAGGGCTACGTTAACCAGCAGAATCAGGACGGGCACTTCGATCAGCGGTCCAACGACGGCGGCAAAAGCAGCTCCGGAGTTGATTCCGAAAACCGCAATGGCCACGGCAATGCCCAGCTCAAAATTATTTCCGGCGGCGGTAAAGGCCAGGGAAGTCGATTTTGCGTAATCGGCTCCGGCTCGTTTGGCCAGGAAAAAGGCCGAAAAGAACATCAGGACGAAGTAAATCACCAGCGGCAGGGCGATTCGCAGCACGTCGCCCGGAATCTGCACAATGAGGTTGCCTTTCAGACAGAACATAACCACGATGGTAAACAGCAAAGCAATCAGGGTCAATGGGCTGATGGCCGGAATGAAGGTGCCTTCGTACCATTGCTTGCCTTTCAGTCGGACCAGGAAAATCCGTGACAGGATGCCGGCCAGGAAGGGGATACCCAGGTAGATGAACACACTCTGGGCAATCTGACCGATGCTGATGTCTACGATACTGCCTTGCATGCCAAACAGGGGAGGCAGTACGGTCACGAACACGTACGCATAGATGCTGTAGAACAGCACCTGGAAAATGCTGTTGAATGCCACCAGGCCCGCCACGTATTCATTGTCGCCCCTGGCCAGGTCATTCCAGACAATCACCATCGCAATGCAGCGGGCAATGCCGATCATGATCAGTCCTACCATATAGTCGGGCTTATCGGGCAGAAAGGTGATGGCTAGGATGAACATGAGCACGGGGCCGATGATCCAGTTCTGCACCAGTGAGAGGCCCAGAATCCGGGTATTGCGAAAAACTTCACCCAGTCGGTCGTACTTTACTTTGGCCAGGGGCGGGTACATCATCACGATCAGACCCATGGCAATGGGCACGTTGGTGGTTCCCTGATTGAACCGGTTGATAAATGATTCGACGCCGGGTAGGGCATAGCCCAGTGCCACCCCTACGGCCATGGCCAGGAAAATCCACAGGGTGAGGTACCGGTCCAGAAAGGACAGCTTTTTACGGGGTAGGATGGCAGTAGACATAGGAAAGGTTTGCTTATTTTACCAGACTAAACGCGTAGAAAATCTCCCGGCCAATCTGACGCGTCCGTTCGTCGTACTTGGCTTCCTCCAGTGGCGTGTCGTCAAATGCCTTGGGGTCGTCAAAAGGCAGCGAAATGCGGGTAGCTCCCGGAATGAAAGGACAGTTTTCGTCCGCGTGCGTACAGGTCATTACGGCTCCGAAATTAGCTGTCGGATTGCCCCCCTGATCGTATACTTTGGAAAACGCCTGCACCGGTGGTTGTTCTTCCGAATAGTGCACCAGATAAACCGGATTGGACGCATCACCTGAGCTGGAAATTTGGAAACCGGCCTTTTCCACCGCCTTCACGGCCCTGGGATTGAAAGCGGTGGCTTCGGTACCGCCTGAGTAGGTCTGCACCCGCGGAATGCCATAATAGTAGGCGGCGGTTTGGGCCCAGAGTTGGGAGAGGTGACTCCGCCTGGAGTTGTGGGTGCAAATGAAGGTCAATTGAACCCGTTCCCCGGCATCTACCTGGGCCTGAACATACGCAGTCAGCTTTTGGAGTAGTTCTTTGCGCTCAGTTGGAATCTGATCAAACTCCTGCGTGATGGAATGGACAAACTGACTGAGCGAATCAAAGAGGCTGGGTTGAACAAGTGATAAAGACATAGAAAAAGAAGGATATTAAAGGGTGATAAGAACGGGCGTTTCTTTGGAGATCAGGTAGCGTTCGGCTTCCAGGGCGGCCATACAGCCAGTTCCGGCCGCGGTGATGGCCTGCCGGAAATGCTTGTCCTGCACGTCGCCGCAGGCAAATACCCCGGGTACGTTGGTCTTGGTAGAATCAGGCTGCGTAATCAGATAGCCCTGGTCGTCGGTGGCCAGGTACCGGCTGAAAACGGCCGTGTTGGGCTGGTGACCGATGGCCACGAAGAATCCCTGCACCGGGATTTCTTGTTTCTCTCCGGTAAAAATGTTTCTGATGCGTACGCCATTCACCGCATTTTCGCCCAGGATCTCCTCCGTTTCGGTATTCCAATGCACCGTGATGTTGGGCGTAGCCAATACCCTTGCCTGCATAATCTTGGAAGCCCGCATAACATCCTTCCTGACCAGCATATGCACCTGCCGGCAAAGTTTAGCCAGGTACAGTGCCTCTTCGCAGGCTGTGTCACCGGCTCCCACAATTGTTACGTCCTGCCCCCGGTAGAAGAAACCGTCGCAGACGGCACAGGCCGATACGCCCTGTCCGTTGAGTTTGGCTTCGGAAGGAATGCCCAGCCATTTGGCAGAGGCACCGGTCGCAATGATGACCGCATCCGCCGTGATTTGCGTCGTCTCATCCACCGTGATCCGGTGGGGCGTACTGCCAAAATCCACGTCCGTGACCAGTCCGTAGCGGATATCGGTACCGAACCGTTCGGCCTGCTTGCGAAACAGATCCATCATTTCCGGTCCCTGAATCCCATCGGGAAAGCCAGGGAAATTTTCGACGTCATGGGTAAGGGTGAGTTGCCCACCCGGCTGTAAACCCACGTACATCACGGGTTTCAGGTTGGCGCGGGCGGCATAAATGGCGGCCGTATATCCGGCAGGCCCCGAACCGATAATCAAGCATTGAATGTGTTCCATGTTATTAATGTGCTGTTGTGCTAATGTGCTAATGTGTTGATTTACTGACGCGTTAACTAGCAGATCGCTCCGCCAGAGGCGCACCTCCCGATGCAGTACAGTTATCTATTATTTGCCGATAACTGTTTACTGATAACTGATGTCAGCAGCAGCCTGAACCAGGCGTGCAGCCGGAGGTTGGTTTTTCGGCGTAGATTGTCACGCTGAAGATACCGGTGCCACTGTTTTTGAACTGTTCTATTTCTTCTGCGGAGAGGTAGTTGGCCAGCAGTTCGTCGGGCAGGGTAATCGGGCGCTGCTTTTGTACCTGGATATTGGTGAAACCAACCTGCCGGACAATGTTCAGGTATTCCTCTTTCTGAATGGCACCGGATACGCAACCCGCGTACATCGTGGCATCTTTTTGCAAACCCAGGGGGAGTTCGCCCACCAGCACCACGTCGGAGATACTAAAATGACCGCCGGGCTTGAGTACGCGGTACGTTTCCCGGAAGGCACTTTCCTTGTCAGGGATCAAGTTCAGCACGCAGTTGCTCACCACCACATCTACCCGATTGGATGCCAATGGCAGGTCTTCGATTTCACCCAAGCGGAATTCTACGTTCGCATAGCCCAGTTGCTGGGCATTCCGGCGGGCTTTTTCGATCATCGGCTCCGTCATATCCACACCAATGACCTTACCGGATTCCCCCACCAATGAACGAGCGACAAAGCAGTCATTTCCGGCTCCCGATCCCAGGTCCAGTACGGTATCGCCTTTCTTAATGCGGGCATATTCCGTAGGTAGTCCGCATCCCAGTCCCAGGTCGGCGTCGGCGACGTACCCGCTGAGATGGGAGTAGTCTTCGGACATGATGGTGAATGATCCGCAACCGGTGGCACCGCAACAAGAAGTTTCGTTCTGTTCCTTGCTTTGTTCGGCGATCTGGGCATACTTCTCTTTTACCGTGTTTTTAATATTTTCCTCAGTTCTCATATAGATGTAGGCTTGATTGTTTGATTGTGATATTGCGATGAAAAGGAGTAAATTTTTTATAGGGCAATGGCTTTTTCCATCACGATCGCCGACGACGGGCATACCCCGCTAAACTGGGCCGTCGCTTGTACCGAAGCTGGCGCAGCATTTCGCTCAATTCGCTGGAAGCCTTGTTTTTCAAAAAAGCGATTGGCCGTGGTCGTGATCAAGTAAACCGACTCCATTCCCTGATCGGCAGCGCGTGCCAGGGCGGCTTGGTAGAGTTGCTTGCCCAGACCAGTGCCCTGTCGGGAGGCGACCACTGCTAAGGACCGTAGCAACGCGGCTTTGCCCAGTAGTTCAAGTCCCACCGAACCAATGACTTTGCCCTTGTCCTTCCCAACCAGAAAATGGTCCAGGTGATCGGGTAAATCCCGGGTGGGTAAGCCCGCTTCTTCCAGCAGGGCGATAATGGCCGGACGGTCGGCAGTGGAGGCAGATTGGATGGTGAATGCAGTGACCATGTTGAAGAGTCAGTGGAGGTTAGCAACAGTTGGTGGGTGGCGTTTTCGCGGTGAAAAGGTGAAGCAGCATGTCCCTGGCTTCCTCCCATACGGTATCGTTGATGCAGTAGCAGACGCTGGTGCCCTCAATTTCACCTTTGATGATACCAACAGCCTTGAGTTCCTTCAAATGCTGGGACACCGTGGCCTGGGCCAGGGGTAATTCCTCTACCAAGTCACCGCAGATGCAGGTTTGGTGTTTCAGCAGGTGTTCCAGAATGGCAATTCGGGCGGGATGACCCAGCGCTTTTGCCAGGGAGGCCAGTTGGTTTTGTTTTGCAGAAAAGTTTTCAGTTTTCGTGACGCCCATATCTAAATCATTTCATTGCAATAATACGATAAAGAAAAATAAATTCCAAAATCTTTCGGAAAGTTGAGTTAAAGAAACGGTTTCACGAAGAGTGTACGTTTTCTGCAAATCTCTGAAAGCAGCCGTTTTAGGCATCCATTTCGGAAGGTTGCGGGCTTGACAGCGATAAAAAACCCGGTGCAATGCCAGCAATGACGAGCAAAACCCGGGGGATTACAGCATCAGGTTGATATTTTTTCGTCCGACTTGCGTCTTTCTGAATGGCTCCTCGTCTTCACCAAAAAAGAAGACGATGGAAACAAAACAATCGCTACCGGTTATCATTATTGGCGCAGGTCCAGTCGGACTCGCTGCCGCCGCTCACCTTACTTTGCGCAATCAGCCTTTTCTCTTGTTCGAAGGAGGAAATACGGTTGCCTCCCACTTGCTTTCCTGGGGGCACGTGCGGGTATTCTCGCCCTGGCGGTACAATATCGACCAAGCAGCCCGGACGCTCCTGGAAGCAACGGATTGGCAAAGTCCCGCCGACGAAGCGCTGCCGACCGGACGGGAGCTGTACGAGCAGTACTTGCTGCCTTTGTCCCGGGTACCAGAAATAAATCCATTTGTTCACCTGGATAGCCGGGTGATTGCCATCGGGAGAAAAAGCCAGGACAAGATGAAAACGGCAGGCCGTTCCTCCCTGCCTTTTGTGGTCCGGGTGCGGCACCATCAAACTGAGTTTCGACAGTACGAAGCCAAAGCCATCATTGATGCGTCGGGTACCTGGGCTTCTCCGAACCCCATTGGTTCGGGTGGCACGTTTGCCGTGGGTGAACTGGAAAACGGGGCGCGTATTCACTATGGTATACCGGACGTGTTGGGTAAGGATAGCGCCCGTTATCAGAATAAAAGTGCCCTGGTAGCTGGGAGTGGGCATTCGGCCATTCATACCATCCTGGACCTTGGCCGGGTAAAGGAAACCTATCCCCAAACCCGGATTCATTGGATCATGCGCAAAAAGCGGATGGAAGAAGTATACGGCGGGCAGGAGAATGACGCGCTTCCCGGGCGTGGTGCGTTGGGCATCCGAATCGAAGCGTTAGTGAAACAAGGGCAGGTCGATATCTATACGCCTTTTCTGGTGGATGAGATCCGGAAAACGAACGATCAGCTTACTTTGATCGGCTTCCAGTACGATGAAAAAAGAGCCCTTCCCGGCATCGACGAAATCATCAGCAATACGGGTTCCCGTCCTGACTTTTCTTTCCTGCGGGAAGTGCGCCTGGGCATCGATCCGGCCCTGGAGAGTACCTACGCGTTAGCCGAATTGATTGATCCAAATGTGCACAGCTGCGGAACGGTTCGTCCGAACGGTGAACTGGAGCTTCGTCATCCGGATAAGGACTTTTACATTGTCGGTTCCAAAAGTTACGGCAGAGCTCCTACCTTCCTGATGGCGACCGGGTACGAACAGGTACGCTCCATTGCCGCGGCTTTGGCGGGCGATTGGGAAGCTGCCCGCCGGGTAGAGTTGGAACTACCGGAAACGGGCGTGTGTAATGTGGATGCGGGAGCGGGTTGCTGTGCCCCGACGGGCAAGGAAGAGCCTGCCCAAATGGCCTGTTGCGGATAAGGAAATGGCAAAAGGGCTGAAAATTCCCGTGTACGCTTCCTTCAGTATGGCATTTGCCCTGATGGGGGATGCTTTCCTGTATTCCTTCCTGCCGGTCAACGGAGCCAGTGTTCAGGTGTACTGGTGTGGATTGGTATTTTGCTTTCCATCAACCGTTTTGTTCGGATCTCCGGACTGGACCCCCATTTACGTCATTTCGGTAGTCGCCGCTGGTTTGACCTTGCTGCGGATTAGTGCTACCTTGTTGGCACCGCTCGGAGGCTGGCTGGCAGACCGGTACGGACTGACTACCATTTTTTCGTACTCACTGGCTTCGGTCATTGGAGGCATGCTCCTGCTGGCATCCGGCTGGACCCTGCTGGGCGCGGGCCTCATCTTTACGCTGGGTAATATCCAGTCTTCTCTGGCGGCGGCAACCGGAGCAGCGGGTAGGGAAGACGTTGCCCGGTCGGTCGCCTAAAATGCCACCTGGCGTGACGCAGGAGCCGCCCTGGGTGCGCTTATGGGAGGCTGGCTGCTAACGGCCCATTGGATCAGGCTTCCTTTCTTTCTGATGAGCGTTTTGCTGTTGCTCGGATTAATCAAGTACTTGACCCGTCTGTGTCTGGATAAAACAATAAGACTCTATGGAAATAACCACGACCGATTTGTACCACGCTGGTGTACCGACCGATGCAGTTGCTCACTTGTACACGGATCTGCACCGGAGCCTGCTGCGGTATATTCGCAGCAAAATTAATTCGAAGGAGGATGGGGAGGATATCCTCCACAACGTCTTTGTCCGGATTTCGGAGAATGCGGCATCGTTATCCGGAAAAAACAACCTCAAAAACTGGCTCTTCATTATGACCCGGAATGCCATCATCGATTATTATCGTAAAAAGGGGGTGAGAAGAAGCGTAAACCTGGATGAGACCTTATCGGACAGCCTTGCCGACGAAGAAGTCAGCCAGGCAACCCAAGGACTGGATCGTTGCCTGGCGGGTTTTATCAACCTGCTGCCCGATACCTACAAACCCATCCTGATCGACTCCGAACTCCGGGAGTTGAAACAAAAAGCCCTGGCCGATAAATACCAGATGGCCTATTCTTCGATGCGCTCCCGCGTTCAGCGGGGACGCGAAAAGGTGAAACAGCAACTGCTGGCGTGTTGTCGGATCGAGAACGACCGCTGGGGAAACATTTTGGAGGCCATTCCGAAGAGCCAATGCGCGGAAGAAATGTGTAAAAAGTGCGAATAGGAATGCGTCATTTTTTAAGGACTCCGTCTTTAAGGATGAAAATCAAACAACATATTCCAATGGACACCAACATATTTGACATTCCGCTTATGGAAAAGAACAGCGTAGCCAAGGCCCCGGCGGTTCAATCTGCCACTTCGTGTTGTGCACCGTCGCCCACCAAAGCCGTCTGTTGTACACCTAGCCAGTCACCGGCCGAAAACGGCGGGGCCTGTTGCGCCCAGCCGGATGATGGCTCGGCTTGTTGCGAAGAATAATCAAAAAGGCAGCCATATCAGCTGCCTTTTTGATTGATGGTGTTTCAACAGTTAACGCTGGTACGATATCAACTGACTGCTTTGTTGGCGTATCAGCTCGGCAACGTTCAATACGATGGCTTTCATTTCTACCAATATTTCATCAGCTTCGGTACCGGGTCGTTCGTTACCTGATAGGCAAGCACATCGGACTTACCAAATTCAGAAAAGGTTAATGCTTGTATTCGTATTAGGTATGGGCTGATAGAAGGCGGTTGGTGGCAATTTCTCAGGTACTTCGGTGGGCGTGGGCCTTGCGTGAAGAGTTATACAAAGCCAATGGCTTTCAACTCAGCATGGGCTACATCCAAGGTACTTCCTGACAGAAACGGAGTGGTCATTTGATGCTTTTGTACACAGTTTGGGAAAGCATTCATCAAGACGTTTGTAAGCTGGATAAAAAGGGATTTTAGCAATGCTATGTAGGCTACAAACGGTAGGATTGTATAAAACTGCTAAGAAGACAGCCTAACATCATCGAGTAGGTGTTGGCAGTATGCCTTAAAAAAAAGTTGGTTATAGGTTCTAATTAAAGCGGAACCATTCGCGAATGGAATTTAATATGCCCACTGGCCGAATTTCAGGTTGATTATTCAACCCAAAATGAATAAGCTCTTGTCGAAAATCGCCTAAGTTCTTCGTTATTTCCAGCTTCTCTTTTAAGGTATTATAGAAGTTTTTGAATTCATTTTCTAACCACCAATCATACATTGAATCACCTGTAGGGGTGTAAAATGCGCTGGCTTTGCTGACTACTTCGGTTTGTTCAAGAGTCAGGTGATCAAGGAGTAGCTGATCTTGGAAAGTAGCTTTTACTAGCAAGGACAGATATTCGGTGTAGGCGTACATTCTCTTACCAAGATCCGTTTTCAGCCGAATCTTTGGCTCAATTGTAAGCAACTGAGGATAATATTGGTTAAGGACAGAATAATCGGCAAGAAACAAAGCATCGTAAACTGATAGGATAACATCTCCAATAGACCATAGTACGGTGATATCGTCAAATGTTTTATTTGTTTCAGCATATGACTCAATGAGCAAGGGAAACAATATCGGATGATTAAACTTCGAATTTCGATCTAGGAGAAGGGCAGCAATACTCAATTGCATAGCAGGATATCTGATGGTATCCAGAATGAGCATTAAGTCGTGGCTGCTTACTTTGCCATCCCCAGACAGCACTGCACCAATCAGAAGGTGCGTTTTCATTTCCAATTTATCTTCTTCTTTAAAAGACTGCCAAAGAAGGGGGTGTGATCTGTCTCGAAATTCGTGAACAATGGAAAGTAGGATCGTGGCAAATATTCGTTCGTCTTCGTTCTGGCTATCAATGAAAGGAATAAATATGGCATAAGACTTCACAATTTCTTCCTTTGCGTCCACTTCGGGCTTCTCCCGATATACGCCGCTGGCAATGCTAACTAGTAATCCCAAAATTTCGCCTTTGTCCTCAACTCCTTCAGAAATAAGTAATTCAACTAGATATGGGATAGCATAACCGGTGGCTTGGTAGATAGTCCCTTGATGATATATGTTTCCGAATAACTCAGTCAATGCCTCAGAGCAGACGCTCTTTTCCGCTGAAGCGAGTCCTTTGAGCAAATCGGGTACATCTTCAGCCGACCCGTATGCGTGGGTCAATTCGTGCCAAGGTACTTCGTTAAGAGTTTCGAGCATGGTTTTATCATAATTACTCTAAAGGAGGTATTAAAATTTCTGACGCTCACTACTGATAAATCATCTAACTCAATTTATTGGTAAATGCTTAGAAAAATACTCTAATCAACTGAAAAAACAACCCTAATGCCTGGTAAAAAGTTGACTAGATAAAATTAAAAATCCCTTGCAGATGCAGGAGGGACTATATTCGATGGCCCTAAAGCAAAGAATTGATGCCTTCCATTCCAATGATGCATTCAAGGAGGTTACTCGCAGTAAATGCAGAGAACTCAAAAAAAGCCTAGATTTTGAAAAAACGAACTCTCTGGAGAAGTTAGCCATTGAACAGATTGTGATCAGTTGGCTCAACTACTATCAGACCGAGATGCGTTTTGCCAGCACTTTTTCCAACACTACAAATTCCGAAACAGCCCTCTACTGGGAGAAGCGTCTGAGCTTTGCTAGCCGTCGTTATAACCGGGCTTTGGATACTCTTTATAAGATGAGGAAAATGAACTTGGTTGTACAGGTCAATCAGGCGCACAATCAGATTGTCAACAATGAGTAGAGTACGTGCCTATAAACATTAGTATTTTTCAAAGAGCTAACACATGTATAAGCTTTGTATCGTATCCATCTATTTTTCAATGATATAATAAATCTTATCTAACAGTAACTCATAAAAATAGCCATTAATTATTATTTTGAAATAACCTCTGCTATGGGTCCTGGCTATGTAGTAGCTCCTTTCAGCCTAATAAGCTATTTTGCTTTAGTACTAATTGCGAGTATCTACCCAAATCCGGAAATACACCCAACTCTAAAGTACTATTCTCTCGTCTACCTCAAGAGGCAAAAGGGGAAGTTTTGATAATAAAAGGCGACAAAAAGAACAAAGGAAGACTATTTACTCCCGATCATTCGATGCTGTATTGTTTATTTGCCGAATAGATGATATATTAGAATGTGTAAGGTGGATCTCACTAGGAGATGGAATAAGTAGTAAACTAAGTGTCTTTTTTGCTCTTGAGACAGTAATTAACTTCTTCTTTGGGGCACTGTAGGGCTTAACAGCGGCTAAAAGCAGTTTAAAAAATGTTATTGGCAGCTAGCATAGAGTAGTTGCTACTATAAGAGAAATACACGCAACTGGAAGAGGTAAGGTGCGGGTATCCACATGTTGAGCTGGGATTGAAAAGATAAAAACTTGAAGACCAGATGATTAAATCAAGAAAAGAGCAGAGGCAAAATATGTTTTTTGTACTTCGCGAGCTGATAAGCGTGCTTGAGCAGCGGAGCGAAGTTACAAAAAAACATTGACAAAACTGCATCAATACCCGTATTGATGACAATTTTTTTCAATGTTTGGCACCGGGCAACTTTAATTATAGATGAAAGTGATTAAGTAAAAGAAACAACCCCAGCCAACACCAAACCCTGCGACAACCAACCCCTCAACTCTAGGCTTACGCACAATTGGGTTGGTTTGCGAGGGTTATGGCTCCATTAGTGGTAATTAGAAACAAAAAATGGAACAAAGTTTACTTGAGAAATTGCATCAGCACTTTGAAGAACAGAATAAATATCAAGATTATGAAGGGTTGAAAGTATCTTTTTCGGCTAATCTTCCTGCAAGTCAAACAGAGTTACAATCGTTGCAGGAATCATTAAATTTTAAGGTTCCTGCTGATTATCTTGACTTTCTCAAACACTTTAACGGATGCGTTTTATTCAGCTTCCAAGACATTGGAGGGTTTCGATTCCTAGGAACACAGGAAATATTTCAGGAGAACAAGTTCATGTCGGAAGTTTATGAGGAAGATTGGGATGAAAAAATCACCGTATTCTGCCAGTTAATAGGAGAAGGAGATTTCATTAGCTTCAAGCAGAACGAAAACCAAGGCTACCAGATACTGGATTGTTTTCATGAGGAGATACCCCAGAATTGGCAAGAAATTACAGATTCATTTGAGCAGTTTTTGGAAAAACTCCTCGAATTAAGAGGAGAAAGATATTGGTTAAAAAACAAACAGGAATAAACTACCACCAACACCAGCCAAGCCGATCACTGGCCCTGCTCCAGCGCATATCCCAAGCGCAACGGGCACAGCGCCGGTTGGCTTTGAATCGTTATGCTCAAGTAAAAAGATTAGGATGAGGTTAAAAAAAAATTTGTCTTATACGAACTTGCCTTCTGAGGTAATCTTATCAGCCATTGAAGCAGAACTTACAAGACAAAAAGTAAATGCCATTGAAATCCAAGGCAACGTGTTGAGGTTTGAAAATGCATTATTTAACAAACAAGGAAGGCAGCAGTTAATGGCTTCAGTCGATAAGGGATTTTTCCAAGTGGAGCTAAACAAACAACAACTGGTCTATAATTACTCTACCATTCTAATGATGTGGATTACCTTGGCAATGAGTTTGTTTTTTGCCCTTGTCTCTCAAAAACTAATCCTTGGCCTAGTCTGCTTTTGTTGGTTATTCGGGATGAATTGGGTTATTACCTTGGTAAGGAACCGATATTTTATGAAGAAGTTAATAAAAAAAATCATACCTGAGCATAACACCGCTCACCACGATAACCGGCCTGCTCAGCGCAAGGCCTAGCGAAGGCACGGTTCCGAGTGTTCACGATACAATGGTTGCTATGGAGCAACCATCGATGGGGTGGCAGGCGCTTCGTCTGCCGACTATTGCTGCCGCCGCTGGCCTCACCTCAGGGCATCAGCACACCAAAGCACAGCAACCATCACTGTGGAGAGCGCCGATGTCGCGCCCTCCCGTTCCCCTGGCAACAGGGCTTAGTTTAGGGGGAGCTACCGCCCCAACGAAAGCGGTAGCCATCACCGGCGGGCGCGGCCACCGCGCCTGCCACCCCATCGTTATCAGCAACTGAATTATGGATACACTGAGGTTGGTAAAAACATTGGAAGGAGATCCAAGAGAGTATTTTGAGTTTATCGTCAATGACAGATCACCGCTCCAGTATTTTAGAGAAGTCTATGAATATTGGAAAGATATAGATGCTAATCCGGTGTTGGATAAATCCATGATTGGCGTATTGAACTCGGTTCATTCCTTGGAAGTACAAACTTTACAGATTAAATCATTTTTACGTGAGAGAGTAACGGTAGCGGAATGTCAGCACACTCTACCCCATACTTCCTCTTGGCCACTAGCTGATATTGAAGCTTTTCTCGAGGATGATTTCAACAATGAAGAAGTAATGATTTATTGTTGCAGTATGTGTGGCGATAGACATTGCCCAGGAATAGCCGTGAGAGTAACCATCGAAGACCAGTGTTATGTGTGGTCCTTTGATGAAGATAATCGGCTTCAATTCCGATTTGATCAACAGCAATACCGGCAAGTATTCAACACTCATTTACAGGAACTGAATAAAAGCTGCTGATAACATCGCTCACTTCGGTAACCGGCCTGCTCAGCACAACCCCCAATCAAGGCACGGTTCCGAGTGTTCACAATACATTAGCAACTATAAAGTGAAAAAGAGTAAGAGATGGGATATAGTGTATTGCTTTTAAGAAAGGAAGTTAAAGAACGGAATCAAGGACTTGATTTCTTGGAAAAACCTGAATCGGTGCTGGCTTTTACATCTGAACAATATGAAAGGCTTAAAAACCTATTGATTAAATACGGATATCAAATAGAGGGTGAGCAAGAAGGGGTAATCACTTTTAACTTCCAGGGAGGACTTGATGGGATTATAGTTAGGCTATATCCTTATCAAGTAGCTTTTAGCTCCGGCTTTAGTGTAGAAGGCATTTTTGAAATAGCTCAAACCGCTTCAGAAATGGTAGATGGAGAGATCGTCAAGCTCGATTTGCAAGTAGGCTCTTGGGAGGAATAAGACGTAAAGTAACAGGTGCTAGCATCACGCTTGGCCGACAACCGTCTTCCCTTGGCCAAGGCGCAAGACCTCAACGCGGAAGAGCGGTATGACGGAAGCGCTTAATACGTTAGCATCAACCAAAGCAGAAGAAGGATGGATAAAGAATTAGCTGAACGAGTGCTCACTTCCAATCTGGAGACAATCGTCTATCAATCGGCTGAATTGATCAAGGACCAGCAACCGAGCATTTATTACAGTGACTTTTTTACCCTGTACACCCAGCAGCGTGCTTTTTTAAGAACAACTCCCTGGATGGACACAGAAGTGGAAAAGTTGGTGCAACAACTGCCCGCCCTTGCTCAACCCCTTCTTACCAATAAGCTGGTCCTGGTATTAATCCCTGCCGTACTGTTCTCCATTTCTCCGTTTAACTGGATAGGTTTTCCACTTTACTTAGCTCTGCTAGCCTCCTTGTATTACGTATTAAGGGCAAAAAACAAGAAACGATTGCGGGAGATTAACCAGCTAACCAACCAGTTGCTCCTAACATTGAAAATGAAAAAGGGGTGATGCTAACATCAGCTACTCCTCACACCGGCCTGCTCAACACAAGGCCAAGCCAAGGCCCGGCGAAGAGTAGCCATAATACATTGGCGGGAATACAAAAAATAAACTAATACATTTTTATGATGAAATTTCTATTGAGACTCAAACATTGGCAATTATTCCTCTTGACTTGGGGATTTCCCATATTATTGAATTTCTTCACTTTTTCTAGTCCAGAGCTTATTTTCAAGCTATTTCCTGTTATGCTGCTGATTTTTATGATTGGAATTTTTGGGTGGGTTTGGGCCATTGCTACACAACTACATGAAAAACTTCCTGTGAATGTAAGATTGAATGTGGGTAGTTTTAAAATATTCTTTTTAATACCAATCACTTATTCATTAGCAATAACTGGGTGGATGAGTTACATTTTTTACGCTGGACCCAGTGGAGAAAGCGGAAGCATCGCACCAATAATGGCAGTGGTCGTTTTTTTACACCTGCTCTCGATGGTCTGTATTTTTCTCGGACTTCGTTTCGCAGCCCAAACCTTGAAGTCGGTTGAACTGGGAAGATTGGCACACTTTGGGGATTATGCAGGAGATTTTTTTCTGATTTGGTTTTCGCCAGTGGGCATTTGGACCATTCAGCCAAGACTGAATAAATTAATGGATAATTGAGAGATACTACCGCCAACACCTGCTTCAACCTATCAGCGGCCTGCCATTGCGCAGGGCTTTAGCTCAGTAGGCACGCTGAAGGGAAGCCGTGATCCGTTAGCTCTCAGAAAAATACTAGGTCCAATGTTAAAAAGACAACACCCAGTCAATGATGGCTGGGTGTTTTGCTTTCCTCATTAATCTGTCAAACAAATGTGGAATGCATTATAAAGATATTAAAAGTTACTACAGAATAGAAAGACCAATATGAAAAGCCAGTTACCCCGACAAAATATGCAGAATGCTTTTCCCCCTATTGTTACCCCAAAAAACAAAGAAGCCTTAAATCTGAATGATTTAAGGCTTTTGGGCAGAGAGGAAGGGATTCGAACCCTCGATGCGCTTTAGACGCATACACACTTTCCAGGCGTGCTCCTTCAACCACTCGGACACCTCTCTGGGTAAAGGATTGAGCTGCAAAGAAAGGGAGAAATGTGCGGATGTGCAAATCCGAAACCAGGAAGAATAAAATTATTGATGCCCTTTCTCATTGCCCATTTCAGTCTTAGCTCATTTCTCCGCACAGGTTGCGGCCCAACTGCCAGCGCACGCTTTCCGTATTGCTTTCCTTGGCTAGCAGGTGCATCAGCTTGGTAATGGCCGCTTCGGAAGTGATGTCCGAACCGCTGACCACGCCCAGTTCCTGCAGAATCTTGCTACTCTGGTAGCGTCCCTGTGTCACCCGGCCACCTGTACACTGTGATACGTTGAAAATCACAATGTTCCGTTCTATGGCCTCTTTCAGGCAGTCCAGAAACCATTTTTCCGTGGGTGCGTTTCCCGAGCCGTAGGTTTCCAGAACGACTCCTCGCAGGTTGTCGATCGCCAGCACGCTTTGCACTACTTTCGGGCTGATGCCAGGGAAAAGCTTCAGGATCGTCACGTTTTCGTCCATCTGCGGGTGCAGCAACAGTGGGCGCTCCGGCTGATACGCTTTGATAAAGGGCGTATTGTAATCAATCCGGATGCCGGCGTGGGCCAGTTGCGGATAGTTTTCCGAATGGAAGGCGTTGAAATGGGCACTTTCGATCTTTTTCGCCCGGTTGCCCCGCAGCAGGTGCGAATTGAAGTAAATGCAAAGTTCGGGCACCCGCGGCTCTCCGTACAGCTTGGCCGACGCGATTTCCAGGGCCGTAATCAGGTTTTCCCGGGCATCGGTACGGGCGGCACCGATGGGAAGCTGGGCACCGGTCAGGATCACGGGTTTGCTCAGGTTTTCGAGCATAAAACTCAGCGCCGAAGCACTGTAGGCCATGGTGTCGGTGCCGTGAATGATGACGAAGCTGTCGTAGTTGTGGTAATTCTGGTAAATGAGCCGCGCAATGCTGGTCCAGTTAGACGGCTTCATGTCCGATGAGTCGATGAGCTCATGGTAGGTAACTACCGTGAGCTCAAATTTAAGACGGTTGATTTCGGGCATCCGATCCAGGATGTGTTCAAAGTCGAAGGGAACCAGGTGGCCATCGTTGGGATCATAGACCATACCCAGGGTTCCACCCGTGTAAATCATCAGGATCGACGATTCCGCACTTCGGCTGGAGGAGGTAGTCAGTTTAACGGTTTTATAGGTCATTCGCTCGTTTGGGCAGTAAGGTAAGAGGTAGATTGCCTTTGTTTCAATGCGTCGTAAACAGAAATCTACACTTTTTCCCGGATTAATAATCGGGCATTTCGGGTGGTCGCCTTTTCCACTTCCTGTAGGCTCATTTGCTTGAGGTCAGCCACTCTCCGGGCAATCAGCGGAAGATAGCCGCTCTCATTGCGTTTACCCCGGTGCGGTACGGGTGCCAGGTAGGGACTGTCGGTTTCCAGCACCAGGTGATCCAGGTCGATATGGGGCAGCACTTTGTCTAAACCCCCGTTTTTGAAGGTAGCTACGCCACCTATTCCCAGCAAAAAGTGAAGATCGATCACTTTCCGGGCATCATCCAGATCGCCGGTAAAACAATGAAAGATGCCACGCAGGTCGGGAAGGGCCATTTCTTCCAGGATGGCCACGGTTTCCCGGAAAGAATTGCGGCAGTGAATGACAATGGGAAGGCTGTACTGTTGCGCCCACCGCACCTGGATTCGAAAGGCCTCTTCCTGTTGCGCCCGGTAGGTGGTATCCCAGTAAAAGTCCAGGCCTATTTCTCCGATCGCAAGAAAAGAGCGTTTATTAAGCCATTTTTCAACCAGTTGCAGTTCTTTTTCAAAATCCTGCTTGACGTAGCAGGGGTGCAGACCCATCATCGGCAGGCAGCGTTCCGGGTATTTCTCCTCCAGCTCCAGCATGCCTTCAATGGATGTATGGTCGATATTGGGCATCCAGATCGAAGACAAGCCGTTTGTAAAAGCCCGCTCCAGCATTTCATCCCGATCAGACGAAAACTCCGGTGCGTAAATATGGGCGTGGGTATCAATCATGTTGTATTCTTATTGTCAGTATAGTTGTCAACCTTTTGCCTTTTGTCCCCAGCGCAGTATCCAATTGACGCAAGTAACCATTTGGAAATGCTCGACAAAAAGAGGAGGTTTAGTAATGTAAAACTATTTTAATCAATCAATTAAGAATTAAGTATACTCCCGTTCTTTCCATTTGATTGGAAAGGGTAAAAAATAAAAAACGATCAGCAGCACTGGCAAAAACGCCTGAAAGAGCCAGAAAGCAGGCAGGTACTTCAACAAATCCAGGCGTGCTAGCCGGTTCAATCCACCATAGATGATGCTACCGTCCATCGTCCATTTGAGCGCAAAAGTAGCCAGCGCCAGCTTAGGAAAGAAGAAAGCAAGCACAATAAGCGATGGAACAAAGAAAGCCTGCCCGAAAAGAAGTAGAATGAGTGGCCAGGAAATTTGCATCGCCCCCCGCATCCATCGCTTGCGTTGTTGCAGCCAGTCGGCCAATCTCCCACAGGGACGGGTGTAGGCCAGCACCCCGGTTTGTAACAATTGCCGGAAGCCGTAGCCTTTTCTGATTACTTCCCGAAACAATTGCTGGTCTTCAACGATTGAAAAAGGCAGGTTTTCGTAACCGCCCGTAGCCAGATAGGCCGCCCGGCTTACCATCATATTATTGCCCATCGCAGTAACGGGAATGCGCCATTTTGCGGCAAAGTGGATGAGTATTAGTGAGTAAAGCCATTCGAGGGCTTGTATCCGATCAAACCAGCGGGGCCCATCCGGCAGGGTGGTTCCCGTGATGAGCCCGATAGTGGGAGAGGAGGCAAGCAGCATATCGGAAATCCAGTGAGCTGGCACCCGCACATCCGCATCCGTAAAAAAAAAGTATTCCCCTCGGGCGTGACGCAGCAATTGGAGCAATACGTTCGTTTTTCCTAACTGGCCACCTTCGTGCGGATGAATGTCAAAAAAACGAAAAACCTCTTTCCCTTTAATATAGTCAAGAACCAGCTGGGCGGTTCGGTCGCTGGATTGATCATTTCCAATGAGCACTTCCATTTGTCGGGAGGGATAGGCAAGGCGGGCAATTGCTTCCAGACAATCGATGATGGTTTCTTCTTCGTTTCGGGCGGCGATCAGGATCGATACGTAGGTCAATGGTTGTTGGACTGGAAGTGGAATGAAACGTTCCCCCAAAATTACCGAAACGACCCCTGATCAGCGAACCGTTCAGCAAAGCATTTCAATTTTGTTCAGGCGGAGACGCTTTTAAAACTTACTGATTAACATAATTTAAAATACGGTAACATTTTTGTGCTTATCGACCTATCTTACCCAACTACTAAAACAATAACGGTGCTTATTTCAGGGAGAAAGACGGGAGATGAGCCATTCATTACCTTTTTTTTGGTAGGCAATCCGGTCGTGCAGCCGGCTGGGGCGGCCCTGCCAGAACTCCAGGAAGTGTGGAACAATGCAGTAGCCGCCCCAGTGGTCAGGACGGGGAATGAGCTTGTTTTCGTACTTTTTTTCCAATTGGATTCTTTTATTTTCCAGCACCTCCCGGTCTGCAATTTCCGCACTTTGGTCCGAAACCAGGGCCCCAATCTGACTACCCCGGGGGCGGCTCTGGAAGTATTCATCCGATTCATTGGCACTGATTTTTTCCACTCGACCTTCAATTCTCACCTGGCGTTCTAACTCCGACCAAAAGAAAGTAAGGGCCCCAAACGGATGTGCTTCCATCTCTTTTCCTTTGCGACTCAGGTAGTTGGTAAAAAAGACAAAACCCCGGTCGTCCAGGCCTTTTAGCAATACGATCCGGCCCGATGGACGGCCATCCGCTGAAACAGTAGACAGGTGCATGGCATTGGCTTCGGGTACATGGGCTGCTAGGGCATCGTCCATCCAGACCCGGAACTGACTCAGCGGATGGGTGGAAACATCCGCTATATCCAGACCTCGCTGGGTATATTCATTTCGCAATTCGGCTAGGGTACTTTTCATGGGGTTCATTCATTTTTCGCCAAGGTATGCGATATGCTTGAAAGAGGAAAACCGGGATCAGAATTTTTCGTTCGGGAGGCGTGGATTGTTTTGAGACAGAATGGAATAAGCTTGGAAACTTTGACTTCCTAACATTGGAGGTAAGTAGGTTTTTGCTATTTTTGCGTAGAACGCCCCGACTGAAACCTGAAACTAAAGCACCATGGAAAACGGAAGAGAACTGGTCAATGAGGAAAAAAACCTCCAAGATATCATTGTTAATCAACACGCGATCGACGATTCAAGCGACATAACTCCTAATGAAACAGATCGTCCCGCAGGTGATATCTCATCCGAACCATCGGCAGTGCAAACCCCGGTTTCCTCAGCTACCGACACCCAAACACCCGAAATTGAAAATCAGATAGCGGAAAATCAGCCAGAAAGTACGCATGTTTCTGTGGAATCGGATGCTGCAGCTACCTCAGTCGGTACCGAATCGGATGCCCATACCGATACGCCTGCCACGGGCGAAACGGTAGCAGAAGCGGAAATGCCGTCGGCTACCGCTCCGCAGGCCACCATCCCGGACGAAACCGAAAGTGTGAGTCCGGCCCGAGGATCGCTCCCTTCGGATGAACACCTGGACATCCACCTGGAAGAACACGCCGCGGAAGAAGCTTCCGGAGAGGAGGGGCATCACGATGACCTGAACCAGTATTCTAAAAACGAATTGCTGCAGTTGCTGGCCGGCCTGCAGACTGAAGAAGATCATAAAAAGGTGGATCCGGTTCTACGGCAGGCCAAGAATGTCATCGAACACCTTAAAGAGCACGAAAAGCAGGAAGCCCTGGTCCGCTTTGTGTCCGAAGGCGGCGTGGAGGATGATTTCGAATACCGTCCGGACGTGCTTACCCAACAGATTGAGGCACTCTACCGGCAATTGAAGGACCGCCGTACCCGTCAGATCAAGGACCTGGAAAAGTCGAAGGAGAAAAACCTGATTGCCAAAACGGCATTGCTCGAGCGGCTCCGAACCCTGGTCGATACGGATGAAACCCAGGCGAGCATTGAAGCCGTCAAGGAAATTCAGAAAGAATGGAAGGCGACCGGTTCGGTGGCACCCCAGCACGGCAATAATCTCTGGGCCAGTTACCACGCCCTGATCGAACGTTATTATACCAACCGCAGCATCTACTTTGAGCTGAAAGAGCTGGATCGGCGCAAAAACCTGGAGACCAAACTGGAGATTTGTGAGAAAGCCGAAAAGCTGGCCGCCAAAGATCCGTCCAACGCCGTTATCAAGGAACTCAACGAACTCCACGAAGAATACCGGCACGTGGGTCCGGTGCCCCGGGAAGAGCAGGATGCCGTATGGCACCGGTTCAAAGCCGCTTCCGATGCCGTGTATGCCCGCCGGAGAGAACAGTTGGAGGGTGTGAAAAAGGAAATGGATCAGAACTACGTTCGGAAAGTAGAACTGGTCGCGGCCCTGGAGCCTTTCCAAACCTTCGACTCCCAGAAAATCAGTGACTGGAACGAAAAGACGCAGGCCATTCTGGAAATTCAGAAACAATGGAACGGCATTGGTCCGGTTACCAAAGAGAAAGCCAAAGAAATCAGCCGGGAGTTCTGGCACGCCTTCAAGGCCTTCTTCCACCACAAAAACGATTTTTTCCGGAAACTGGAAGAGTACCGGGCCAAAAACCTGCAGGCCAAAACCCAACTTTGCGAACAGGTAGAAGCCCTGTTGAACAGTGAGGAGCTGGAAAAGTCGGCCGATGAAGTTAAAAGACTGCAGCTGGAGTGGAAGAACATCGGACCCGTTCCTGAAAAGTACAAAAACCAGATTTTTGATCGGTTCAAAACCGCCTGCGATGCCTTTTTCAACCGCCGCCGGGAAAGCCGCTCCGAAACTGACCGGCATTTTGAAGAAAACCTGGTGCGGAAAATGGAGGTTTGTCAGGCCATTGAAGACCTGGCCAAAGAACACGACAGCGACCTGAGCAAACTGGAAGCGCTGAAGGCCGAATGGGCTTCCATTGGTTTCGTGCCCCGCAAAAATATGCACAGCATTCAGAAACGCTACCTGGATGCGATCCACCAGTTTGCCAAAAATGCCGATAACTTGAGCGGTTCCCAGAAAGAGAAGGTTAAATTTAAAGCGGAGTTGGACGTTTCCAGAAACAGCCCCGGCGCTTATAAAAACATCCAGCAGAAAGAGCAGGGCCTGCGCAAACGCATTACTCAATTGGAGAATGACATTGCCCTCTGGAAAAACAACATCGAATTTTTCTCCCATTCCAAAACCGCTGACAAACTGCGGGAAGAATTTGCGGTGAAAATCAGTGCCGCAGAGCGGGAATTACAGGAAATCAAGTCTCAGATCCGAATGATGAACGAACTGTAGATGGATTGAATTGAAAAAAGAAGTGACTTTCAACTGGAAATAAGTAGTGAGTGAAAGAGTCGGGGCAACAACCCGACTCTTTTTTATACAACAAAATCTCTTCTAAATAAGCGCAAAAATATTTGCGGGTATAAACAATCCTCGTATTTTTGCACGCGCTTCAACCACACCCGGTGCTTCCTGAAAGCACTTCCAATGGTGTCTGCGGCGATTGCCTCCTTAGCTCAGCTGGTAGAGCAACTGACTTGTAATCAGTAGGTCGCTGGTTCGATCCCGGCAGGGGGCTCCGAAAAATCAATGGGTTACGACGATGAAACGTTGTAACCCTTTTTTATTGCACACAATCCCTGCGCTTACCGTGGTTGCTTAGCCCAATCCAACTTACTGAACCCGTTGTCAACGATTAACCAGATGACGGAAGTAATTTAAATCCCAAACCACCACAGGTCGGCTCAATAATGGGTGAAACAGATCATTTCCGTGCGTAGTTGATGTAACCACCGTCCGCTAACAGCTCGGTTCCGGTAATAAAACTTGCATCATCGGAAGCCAGAAACAATACCGTCTTGGCAATTTCATCCGGTATTTCCAACAAGATGTTGAGCCAGGAATTAAAGGAACTGGAAATAAATAAACTGGTGAAACGATCGGTTTTGGATACCCAGCCCGTAACGGTTCAGTATGAATTCACCGAACACGGCCTCACGCTGAAGTCCATTATCAACCATCTGACTGAATGGGGAATGGAACACAGAAAGGAAATAATCGGGAAATAGCTGGCTGCCCGGACGGAAACCCTTTTGTTCGGAAGCACCGCTGATCGTATTTTCTGGCAAACGCCCATACGGATCGCATAGTTGTGCGTGGCTGAGATCCGTAAGTATAATCAGAAGGGGTGATTTTACAAGGTAGAGTTAACGGGCAGAGACGTTTAAGTTTAATCGGAGGCTTTTTTGTTTCATAAGGATTACAGGCTTATCTTGCTTCTTTTTTACCGTAATCAGACTACCGAACCGATGAACTTTCGGAAGTATACCATTCTGGCCATTCTATCGCTCATTTTTTTCTCGTCCTGTAAACCGCCCAGGTGTCCCCTTGCTTCATGCCACGTACGAATGAAACACCGGCACGGGGAGGCCGAATTCCGGGGTGTACCCTGGTGGAAAAAGAACAAAGACCCCAAAATCGGACAGGATTACCAGGACCCCAACGCCAAGGATGCCAAGAAAAATCAGCAATCTGCCAAAGCCCGGAAAAAGGAAGTAATTCAGAAAAAAAAGGACAGTCAAAGGCAGTAAAATGGCTTCTTTTTCGTTCTATAAATAGAAGATAATCTTAAATTTAGCTTAAAAATCACCTATCAATTCATGGCAGAAGGAGAAAACATAATTCCTATCAACATTGAAGATGAAATGCGGGGAGCGTACATCGATTATTCGATGTCGGTCATCATATCCCGTGCATTACCCGACGTCCGCGATGGTCTCAAACCCGTACACCGGCGCGTGCTCTACGGGATGTCCGAACTGGGCGTCAACTTTAACAAACCCTATAAAAAGTCTGCCAGAATAGTGGGCGAGGTGCTGGGTAAATTTCACCCGCACGGCGATTCGTCCGTTTATGAAACGATGGTGCGGATGGCCCAGGAATGGTCCCTGCGTTATCCGCTGGTAGATGGACAAGGCAACTTCGGCTCCATCGACGGGGATTCTCCGGCCGCGATGCGTTATACCGAAGCCCGTCTGAAGCGGATCGCCGAGGAACTGCTGACGGATCTGTACAAGGAAACCGTCGATTTTCAGCCCAACTTTGACGACTCCCTCACGGAGCCAACGGTACTACCGGGCAAAATCCCCAATCTGCTGATCAACGGTACCTCCGGTATTGCCGTGGGCATGGCCACCAACATGGCACCGCACAACCTGTCCGAAGTGGTAGATGGCATTGTGGCCTACATTGACGACAATGAAATTTCCATTGCCGGACTGATGGAGTACATCAAAGCCCCGGATTTCCCGACTGGAGGAACCATCTATGGCTTCCAGGGCGTAAAATCGGCCTTTGAAACGGGGCGCGGCCGCGTGGTGGTACGGGCCAAAGCCGTTTTTGAAACCTCCAAAACGGGTAAGGAACAGATCATCGTCACGGAGATTCCCTATATGGTGAACAAGGCCGCCATGATTGAACGCACGGCCGCCCTGATCAACGAGAAGAAACTGGAAGGTATTTCGGACATCCGCGATGAATCCGACCGCGACGGTCTGCGCATCGTGTATGACCTGCGAAAAGATGCGGTGCCCAATGTCGTACTTAATAATCTTTACAAATACACGGCGCTTCAGACCTCATTCGGGGTCAACAACGTGGCGCTGGTAAAAGGCCGGCCGGTTACGCTCAACCTGAAAGAGCTGATCAAGTATTTTGTCGAGCACCGCCACGAAGTCGTGGTTAGAAGAACGAAATACGAACTGCGGGAAGCCGAAAAACGGGCGCATATATTGGAAGGCTTGCTGGTGGCACTGGATAACCTGGATGCCGTCATCAACCTGATCCGGAAATCACGCGACCCCGAAGAAGCCAAGCTGAGTCTGATGAAAGGCGTTGGTTTTAAGGATGATACCGATTCTTCCATCCAGCGTTTGTCGAGCCGGTTGGATACCCAGCAGATTCTGCCGGGCAATCGGCTGTCCGAAGCCCAGGCCAAAGCCATTCTGGAGTTGCGCCTGCAACGCCTGACCGGACTGGAACGCGATAAGATTCAGAATGAATACGATGAAATTATCAAACTCATCACTTTTCTAAACAACATCCTCCAGGATGAAGGGCTGCGGATGCAGATCATCAAAGACGAACTCCTGGAGATCAAAGCCCGGTACGGCGATGCCCGCCGGACGGACATTACCCACGCGGCCGATGAGTTTACGATGGAAGATATGATCGCCGACGAGGAAATGCTGATCACGATCTCTCACGAAGGCTACATCAAGCGAACCCCGCTGAGTGAATACCGGACCCAGGGCCGGGGAGGCGTCGGTTCCAAAGGGGCGGGCTCCAAGGATGACGACTTTACCGAGCATTTGTTTTCCGCAACGATGCACAATTACCTGCTGATTTTCACGCAGATGGGTAAAATATTCTGGCTCAAGGTGTACGCCATTCCGGAAGGCAGCAAAACGGCCAAAGGCCGGGCGATTCAAAACCTGATCCAGATTGACAAGGAAGACAGTGTGCGGGCCGTCATCAACGTGAAAAACCTGGACAACGACGATTACATCAATAACAACTACCTGGTGATGTGTACCGAACTGGGCACCATCAAAAAAACGACACTGGAAGCATTTTCGAGACCCCGGCAGGCCGGTATCAACGCCATCACGATCAATGAAGGCGACAACCTGCTGGACGTAGCCCTTACCAGCGGAAGCGATGACATCATTCTGGCATTACAGTCGGGTATGGCCATCCGATTCAACGAAGAGCGGGTAAGACCGATGGGTCGGAATGCCGCCGGGGTTCGGGGCGTAACCCTGGCCCACGACGACGACCGGGTCGTAGGGATGGTGTGCATCAGCCGGGAGGACGTTCAGTTATTGGTGGTTTCGGAGTGCGGATACGGCAAACGGTCACCCGTGGAAGATTACCGGGTTACCAACCGGGGTGGAAAAGGCGTAAAAACCATTAACATTACGGAAAAGACCGGCAAACTGGTGGCCATCAAGCAAGTAACTGATTCCGACGACCTGATGATCATCAATAAGTCGGGAATAGCCATCCGGCAGGCCGTGGGCAACCTGCCCATTCTGGGACGAAACACCCAGGGCGTTCGCCTGATCCGGCTCAACGAAGGCGACGAAATTTCGTCGGTAGCAAAAATTGAGAAAGTAGAAGGGGAGGAGGAGAACCTGACTCCACCCGTTTCTTCTGACGGATTGCCTGAATGACGCTTTTAATTAGTTTTTTGCGGTATGCCTGCTCATTCCTATATTTGTGAGCGGGCGTACCGTTATTTACCAACTTTCACTGTTTTGTTTAACCTAAAGCTTCAATCCATGAACAAGTACGTTTCGGCCCTGGTGCTGTTTTTGTCTATAACAACTGCATTTGCTCAGACGAATGCCATTTTGCTAGATAAGGAGGGCAAATTAGATAAGGCCAAAGAAGAAATTGATAAGGCAATTGAAAACCCCAAATTGGCTGCTAAAGCCAAAACCTGGTTTGCCCGTGCTCAGATTTATGAGCACATTGCCAATGACCAGACCAAGATTTACAGCAAGCTGGACTCCAACGCCGCTGCCGTAGCCTACGAATCTTACAAGAAAGCTTCCGAACTGGACAAACCCGGCGGCTCATTTGATAAAGATTCCAAAGCCGCGCTGACTTCCCAGTCATTGTACGCCGCTTTGTTCAACCAGGCGATTCAGAAGTACCAGGCACAGAATTACAAGGATGCAGTAACTGCTTTCCGGCTTGCCCAGGAAACCAGCCCGAAAGATACGCTGGCTGCTCTGTATACCGGTATTGCTTCTCAGCAAATGAATGATGTTCCGGCTGCCCGTACCGCCTTTGAAAATTACATTAACCTGGGTGGAAGAGAAGCGGAAGTCTTCAATTCGGTAGCCAGTATGTACATTGCCGACAAGAACAATGACAAAGCCCTGGAGATTTTGCAGAAAGGTCTGGCCATATATCCGAACCACAAAGGCCTGAAAGATCAGGAACTGAACATTTTCCTGACTTCCGGTAAGATGGATGAAGCGATCGATAAATTGAAAGCATCCATTGAAAGAGAGCCGAATAACGCCCAGTACGTACTCAATCTGGGTATCATGTACGATAATGCCAGTCGGAAGGAGGAAGCGCTGGAGCAGTATAAGAAAGTGCTGACTATCGACCCGAACAACTTCGATGCCAATTACAACATTGGTGTTTTCTACTTCAACCAGGGTGCAGAAGCGACCAAGCGCCTGAACAAAATGGATCTGAAGCAATACCAAAAAGACGGTAAAAAAGCTGAAGCTGAAGTGCAAGCCAAGTTTCAGCAAGCATTGCCCTATTTCGAAAAGGCGCATCAGATCAATCCGAAGGACGTGAGTCTGATGGATAACCTGGTAAAAGTGTACAGCCAGCTAAAGAAAACCGCCGAGGCGGAGAAAATGGCTAAGCTGATTGACGCCGCTGAAAAGAAGTAAAAAATCACCGGCATCCTGGTTTTGAAGCCCGGCCAAACGGTCGGGCTTTTTAAATGTTAAATTTACTACTTAACATAATTGACATTTCGGTAACAAATGGATGGCCATAAAAAAACCCTCCAAAAGAAGGGTAGGGGTTAAGAAAAAAGAGGGAAGATCAGCGGGACTTGATATCGACGTAATCACGGGTCGTTTCGCCGGTATAAATCTGACGAGGACGACCGATGGGTTCGCGATCCTCGTTCATTTCTTTCCACTGTGCAATCCAGCCGGGAAGTCTGCCCAGGGCAAACATCACAGTAAACATATTGGTTGGAATTCCCAGGGCCCGATAGATTATACCGGAGTAGAAATCCACATTGGGATACAGCTTTCTTTCAATGAAGTAAGCATCATTCAGCGCGGCTTCTTCCAGGTTTTTAGCAATTTCCAGTACCGGGTCATTGATGCCCAGCTTATTCAGGACCTGATCACAGGCCTGTTTAATGATTTTGGCCCGGGGGTCAAAATTCTTATAAACCCGGTGTCCAAATCCCATCAGTCGAAAGCCGGAATTTTTGTCTTTTGCTTTGTCGATGAATTTCTGGGTACCACCACCGTCGGCCCGGATTTCTTCCAGCATTTCGATTACTTCCTGGTTGGCTCCCCCGTGCAGAGGGCCCCACAAAGCATTGATACCAGCCGAGATGGCGGAGAAAAGATTTACTTTGGATGAGCCTACTAAACGTACAGTAGAAGTCGAGCAGTTTTGTTCGTGATCGGCGTGCAAAATCAGCAGCTTGTTCATCACATCGACTACCACGGGATCGGGTTCGTAGTCTTCGACCGGAAGCGCAAACATCATATACAGGAAGTTGGCGCAGTAGTCGAATTTATTTTTGGGATAATTGACCGGATGGCCCAATGAATTTTTATACGCCCATGCAGCAATGGTTGGCATTTTGGCCATCAGCCGGATGATATTCAGGTCTACTTTTTCCTTCGTACTTTTTACATCGATCGGATCCGGATAGAATGCGGTTAATGAACAAACCAGTGAAGACAGGATGCCCATGGGGTGGGCATTCACGGGAAAACCATCGAATATTTTTCGCATATCCTCATTGACGAGGGTATGTACGGTAATCTGGTGGGAAAACTGATCAAGTTCAGTTTGAGTAGGAAGGGTTCCGTAAATGAGCAGATAGGCTACTTCAAGAAAATTGGATTTGGCAGCCAGTTGTTCAATCGGATATCCGCGATACCGGAGTATACCGTTTTCTCCGTCCAGATACGTGATTGCACTCCGGGTTGCTCCCGTGTTCTTATATCCTTTATCGAGTGTAACATAACCCGTTTTGTCCCTGAGTTCACTGATATCGATGGCTTTCTCATTTTCTGAACCAACCACCAGGGGCAACCGGTATGTTTTACCTTCTAAGGATAACTCTGCAAATTCTGACATAGAATAAATGTATAATTAGGTGTATATGAAAAGTAGAATAATCTGTAGTATCTCTTTGCTAGTTAGTTACATCTAAAAGGACCTGCCCTCAGTGCCGGACGAAATTAATTAAAAAAGTACAAACCACAAGTAAATAACGGGATTTAAAGGAAGCTCCCTGAAAAGGGCAGTACCCAAATTCTCAACGCAAATGCGTAATCTTCTGTTCAAGAGATTCATGGTAATAATTTTATTTCCTGATGCTGTTGCCTTCTTTTTATTGATAGTCAATAGGTTGAGATGCTGACCAGTGAAACCCTTTTCAAAGGCACCCTGCGTAGGGCAATTTGACTAAGTTGGATCGGGTTGAACGAATGGATAGGTTTATTTATTAACATAATTTTGGTTACTGTAACGATTAGTTCGTATTGTAATTCCATAGACAATCCTTAAAACGACGATAGGGTAGGTGACAAACAAAAGGACATGCCAACGGTAGGGAATAAAAAAATCGCAGCGCACAAGCGCTGCGATTTTGAATCAGGGCAATCAGCCTGGCTAATTTAAGCTATTGTTTGATGATCTTCAGGGTCCGGTTCTTCAGCCCTTTGGTGGCGCGGATCAGGTAGAAACCCGACGGCAGAGGCTTCATATCCAGCGTATGGGCAGTGCCCGTTGCTTGCTCCCGCAGGAGCACATGGCCCGCCGCATCGAGCAGAGTGATGGCGGCGGCTTTCAGGCTGGCCGGCAAGCGGATCGTTAGCTGATCCATTACCGGGTTGGGATAGGCCGTCAATGACTCTTCGGCCAGCACTTCGGCCGTGCTCGTGCGCGCTCCGCTGGTGACGAGGGTGACCGTCCACTGCTGATTGTTGCTGGTGCTACTGCTCCATTGACCCAGATCCGTCCCATTGGTGGTGTTACCCATGCCATCGAGATATAATCCCGTGGCGCGGTTCCTGAATTTAACGTAGCTGCCGACCGTTTCCTGTTGCCATTGCAAATTGTTGCTGGTAGAGCTGGACCATTGGCCGGCGTAGGCCCCATTGGTGGTGAGGCCTCGGCCATCGATGTACAAGCCGGTATTGCGGTTTTTGATGTAGACATAATCGCCACTGGATTCCAGGACCCACATCTGGTTCCAACTGCCGCTGCTGGCATACTGGCCGCAGGTGCTGCCGGCGGAGGTTCGGCCCATGCCATCCATCAACAACCCGGTGGCCCGGTTGGCAATGGTGACGAAAGAAGACCCGCCGTTCACGGTGATGGTAAACACCTGGGTGCTTTGACAGCCGGCGGCATTGGTGTAGGTAGCCGTTGCAGTCCCCGAGGAGGTGGGCGTTAAGGTGACTTCTCTGCTGGTTCCGGGAGCTAGTCCACTCCAGCTCCAGGAGCCTCCGCTGGTAGGCTGGGGGCCCAGGATCACCGTTGCTCCGGATGCCACGGTTGCGCTGCTGGTCTGTGACCAGGTGCCATTCACCTGCATATACGGGGTAATGCCAGTAGGTGTGCAGGCAGCCGGCTCCCAGTATATCAAACCTCTTCCGCCGCCGGCACTCATGAATACTCTTCCATCAACATTCATATCTCCGACAAGCAGTGGCGCTCCTGCAAACTGAGTCGAATTATTATTTATTCGGAGCCAAGTTGCACCCTGGTCTGTTGATCTAAAAAGACCCGTAACACCTGACACTGTTCCCCAGATAAAAACGGTAGGGTAATTCGCTCCGGGCATTGCTTTTCCTATCCCGATCGATTTGCAATAGCTTACATTGGAAACCGTGGTATAAGCCGCTCCCGCGTTGGTCGAGTATTTTAATCCATTGCGGCCAATCGGTATCCAGATGTGCCCTTCACGGCCGGGCACTGTCCGGGCCAAGGCTGATTCCCACGGATGATTCGCGGTTGACGCGCCTGGTGTACCTGCCACTGAAAAACTGACGCCCTTATTGGTGCTTCTGAACAGCTGCCCCGTCGATGGATGATAGATGTAGAAATAGTTTGCATTGACCTGGTCGGCCACGGGAGCCGCATCTCCGAGGGATACCCCCGAACTGCTCGACCAGCTTGTTCCATTGTTCGTTGAATAGTAGGTTGTAGAAGAACCTGAAGGACAATGAATAATTGTGCCCCCATCTGCGCTGACGGCAACTCTTCCTGCTTCACCCATGTTGGAGGAAGCTGCGGTCCATGTGGAGCCTTTGTCGTTCGAATAGTACACCACATTTCCTTCATTGGCAATTCTTACCACTTTGTTGGGGTTGGCGGCCGCATATGCAATGCTGTTGTTATTATAACCACCTACCGGTGAAAGTTTGGTGGATGGAACAGAAGTCAGCGGTTCATGCACAAATCCGGATACATCTCCGAAGGAGGAAATAAACGGTCCTCCGGGAATGCTGACCCCATCCAGGAAGGCGGTCTCTTCAATGCCGACCACGTCGTATTTCCAGGAAGTATTCGTGGCGGTGATATCGGGACAGGTATATACGCCACCGCCGCCTATTACGCGCACCCTATTCAGATTTGCCTGATCAAACTCGATGCAGTCCATCCAGTTAATTGCTCCTCCGCTTGACCATCCCATGCCGTTGGCGTCATAAGTGGAGTTGTTACCTATTCTAAGTGTCCAGCTCGCTCCTCCGTCCGTAGTAAGAAAAACAAAGTCGCCCCAACCAGTACCAAACTGGTTGTTCCAGTACATCCCACAGGTAGAAACGATCACCCGGTTGACATTCGTCGGGTCGATACTGACGCCTCCGTAGGGATAATCCTTCGAATGAGCGGGGGTCACGTTGGTCCAGGCACCGGTCGAAGTGTTAAGCTTATAGACCTTTCCGGAACCTTCGCCTAAATTTGGACCTTCGCCATTCGCATAGGTAACATACATCGTGGTTCCCTGCAGAGCGGCCCGGTGCGGCATAAAACTGGTGGTTGGAGAGATGTCGGTAAAGCTGGCACCACCGTTTGTACTCCGGTAGAGGGTCGCGCCACCGGTGCGGGAAACACCTATATAAATGGTTTGACTAGCTCCGTTCACGACGCTACTCGAAGGATCGAAGAGGACAAAGCATATTCCGTTGCCATTAGCAGTGGTAGTTACGCCGTTCCAGGCAAGGTTCCAGGTAACGCCTGCATCCGTGCTCTTCCACAATCCGTTGGACCTGGTTCCGCAGTATAATATGTTACTGTTTTTGGGATCTACAGCCAGACGTTCTCCGTTGCTGCGTCCGCCACCATTCCCGTGGGTCTTGAATTTATCGGTTACATCGGTATAGGTGAACGTATTTCCCTTGTCGGTGGATTTTAAGATGGCCGTTCTTCCGTTGTTGAGATAATCGGTCCCGCAGAGCATGTAGATATTGTTGGCATTCTGCGGATCGAGGGCCAGTGATTCGACTCCGATAAACCCGTTTTCTGATTCGTTCAGCCAGTCCAATAGCTGAATCCATCTGTTGTTTGCGGGGTCCCAGCGGTAAGCACCGCCCACATCGGTGCGGCAATACCGATCGCCGGAGGTTTTGTGGGTAACAATTCCAGTCACAAATCCGCCACCGCCAATGGGGGCATTCTTCCACGTAGAAGCTGCCGTCTGGCCGAGTGACTGAAATGAGACCAGGAGAAAAAGAACGAGAACCTGAAAGTGTAGCCACCTTAAGTTTGATAGTCTACACAGACATTGAATTACCTTACTTTTTTTCATAAATACATAAAGGTTTAAGTTTGAGATAAAGTGTCCCGATTTTAGGTGCCCTGCTAAGGGCAAAATAGCCTGAAATCGTTTTCGAAAAGTAGAGGCTTTATTTTAGACAAAGGGGTGTAAAAAGTATTAAAGAGCTACACGAAACGTTGGAGGTGGTGATAAATAGTCTGAAAGAAGTATATAAAAAGTATTTCATTACGGATTGTCTGCCAAAGGTTTATAATTTTCAAAATTCATAATTACAATAGAATGCCGGAGCTGTATTCAGGATAGATCAATCCCACACGTGGCCATCCTTTGTGTGTTGAAGTGAGTCGTAGGTTGGACAGGAATAAATTACTGAAGCTATCGAGTTGGAAAAATGGAGAATGTCTTAAGCGATAATGCAAAACTGCTCAATTCTCTTTCCGGTTTTTTTCCCTGGCGGGCATATGCCTACGGGTTGAACTACCCATTACAGTGGTGTTGGATGAAGGAATATTTGAATGGGTATAGTATGAAATTGTTAAGGTTTCTTTTCGCCGCCGCTTTACTGGTCTGTAACAGTATCGTAACATTTGGCCAGGATTACCGGTTTACGCACGTGAGTGCATCCGAGGGACTCTCCCACAATCGCATTACGAGTATATATAAAGACCGGACCGGTTTCTTGTGGATCGCGACCATTTCGGGGCTCAACCGGTTCGATGGCAACACAATCAAAGTTTATCGCCATGATCCGGACGATTCAACTTCACTTCCTCACGATGACATAAGAGGTCTTTTTGAAAGTCCGGACGGAAAGATGTGCGTAATCACTGCGACGGGTATTTGTTTTTACAACCCGATGGATGAAACATTTTCATCCGGTTCCTCTCAGCTTAGAACATCATTTGGGCTTCCGACTGAGAACTTGAATAAGATCGTGAGAGACAACGACGGAAAGTACTGGTTCCTGCTTCCTGACGCTGGTGTAGTGCGTTATGATCCTGAACGAAAACAGTCGGTACATCTGAAGCACCAACCAAATGATACCACGACCTTATCATCCAATGTAGTCACGGCTCTTGTGCAGCATCCCGACAAATCCTACTGGTTATTTCATTCAAACGGGGTGCTGGAAAAGCTGGTTCAAACCCAATCCGGTTTCAGGGTTGCTTACAGGAAGTACACTTTTGGAGCAGTAAATAAGAGTGATAATCAGTATCTGCCCGGTAATATTCTGATCGACAGTGATGGCGACCTTTGGATTTATTTAGTTAACCGTCCGCTAGGGACTTTCTTTTTCGATGCAAAGACTCAAAATCTGAAACATATTCATTCGAAGTCAGTCGGAGCAAAGCTGACGAACGATATTGTTTCTGCGATGGTACAAGACAACAAGGGATTGATTTGGATAGCCACGGATCACGGTGGAATAAATGTGATCGACAAAAAGACCTTCAGCGTTCGCAATATCAGAAACCATCCCGACAATGAAAGTAGCCTTTCTCTCAACACCATCACTACCATGGTGAAGGACGATGAAGGCATCATCTGGGTTGGCACGTATAAAAAAGGAGTAAGTTATTATCACGAAAATATCCGGCGCTTTCCGTTATACAACCGATATTCCGAGCCGTATGGTCTGCCTTTCGAAGACATCAATCGCCTTGTGGAAGACGATTCAGGCAATTTATGGATTGGTACGAACGGGGGAGGACTAATTCATTTCAATCGAAAGAACGGAAAATACACAACCTACCGCCATGATCCGTTAAACCCGAATAGTTTGAGCAGTGACGTCATCGTTAGTCTTTGTATCGATCATCAAAAGAAATTGTGGATAGGAACGTATTTCGGGGGCCTCAACTGTTTTGACGGAAAGAATTTTACGCGATATAAAAACGATCCGGCCAATCCGAAAAGTCTTTCGGGAAGTAGCGTATGGGAAATTCTGGAAGATTCGCAAAAGCGCCTATGGATCGGCACCCTTGACGGAGGCTTGAATTTATTCGACCGCGACACAAAGACTTTTCAACGTTTCACGGGAACCGAAGAAAAGACGTTCTATTCGCCGTACATCTCAGTGCTAGCGGAAGATGACGATCAGAATATTTGGATCGGCACTTCAGATGGTGTCTACGTAATAAAAAAGGCAGGCGGAAAACTGGTACATTATTACGGCGAGAAAAAGAACCCCTTTAAACTGAGGGACAACAGCATTCAATGCATTCATCAGGATGAGAAACGCAGAATATGGGTTGGTTCACTGGGCGGATTGAGTCTGTTCGATAAGGCTACCGAAACATTCCGCACTTTTACCCGAAAGGATGGACTCCCGCATAACGCGGTGATTACCATGCTGGAGGATGCCGCCGGAAACCTTTGGCTCACTACACCCAATGGACTCACGCAGATGATTATGGCAGACTCCACTTCATCACCCGTAGGGTTCCGGAATTATTCCGAAGCCGACGGACTTCAGGGCAAGCTGTTCAACGAGAACGCAGTATTAAGAACGCGAGCCGGGGAGTTGATTTTTGGTGGAGCCAATGGATTTAACATTTTCCGACCGGAAGATATCGGGCAGAATGATCGAAATCCGAAGGTAATCTTAACCGATTTCCAATTATTCAACCAGCGTATCCGCCCCTTGGAGAGCATCGATGGGCAGGTAATTGTGGATAAGTCGATCGTCGAACAACCATCCATCGTACTTCCTTCAAATAAGAATGTTTTTTCGATCGAATTTGCAGTCCTGAACTTTATTCAGCCGGAAAATAACGCGTACAGATATAAGCTGGAAGGCTTTAATGAGCAGTGGCTCGTGGCGGACAGTAAGTCGCGCAAAGTCACCTTTACGAATCTGGATGCCGGAGATTATGTATTCCGCGTGACGGCGGCAAATAACGATGTGATATGGAATGAGGAAGGCGCCTCCCTGAGAATAAAAGTGCTTCCACCTTTCTGGAAGAGCAAGACCGCATTTGTACTCTATGTGTTGGTCATCCTTGTGTCGTTATTGGTGATTCACCAGATCATTCAGGAGCGGGAGAAAATGAAGTATGCCGTAGAACAGGAGCGGGAGCAGAAGCTTCGTGCCCGTGAGTTGGATAGCATGAAGACGAAGTTTTTTACCAACGTAAGTCACGAGTTCAGAACGCCCCTGAGCCTGATCCTCTCACCGCTCGAAACGATGATCGCACAAACCCGCGATGATGAACAAAGGCGGTATTTTGAACTGATGCGGAGAAATGTCAAACGCCTTTTGAATCTCGTCAATCAGCTTCTTGATTTTCGGAAGCTGGAGGTGTACGATATTAAATTGCATCCCACCCCGGGCGACATCATTGCGTTCATTCGCGATACCGTTTCGTCTTTTTCTGATCTATCTGAAAAGAAAGACATACATCTCCAGTTCAGTTCTCCCGTTAACTCCCTACAAACCGTTTTTGATCACGATAAGCTTGAGAAAATCCTTTTCAACCTTTTGTCCAATGCGTTTAAGTTTACCTTGGCGCACGGAGAAGTAGCGGTATTCCTGAATTTCTTTGAAACGGACCAAAAGAAGTACCTTGAGATAAAGGTGATCGATACAGGAATCGGCATTTCAGCGGAAAAGAAGGAACGGGTATTTGAGCGCTTTTTTCAGAATGAGCTCCCCCGTACGGTGCTGAATCAGGGCAGCGGAATCGGACTGTCCATCACCAAGGAGTTTGTTCACATACACGGCGGAACCATCCACGTCGAGAGCGAACCGGGTAAGGGATCATGCTTTACAATAAGGCTCCCGTTAGCAGAGGTTGGTCAACTGTCGAAACCTACTCCTTTGGAAGTAACCATTAGGGAGCCCAAGGACGACATGGCAACTACGGAGTGGGCGTTGTCCAAAGGTAAACCCTTGTTGCTGTTGGTGGAGGACAACGATGACTTCCGTTTCTATCTCAAGGATAACCTGAAACACGAGTATTGTATTCTGGAGGCAGCAACTGGTGAGGAGGGATGGAATAAAATACTTTCCAATTCGCCCGACATTGTCGTAAGCGACGTTATGGTGCCTGGCATAAGCGGAGTAGAACTTTGTCTTAAGCTGAAGGCCGACGAGCATTTTCGCCATATTCCAGTCATTTTATTAACGGCGCGTACTGCCGATTCCGATCGCCTGGAAGGAATTGAAAGTGGGGCCGACGATTACATTAACAAGCCTTTTAATTTTCAAATTCTGGAATTGAGGATACGCAATCTTATTTCGCAACGTGCACAATTAAAAAGTACATTGATAAAGAAATTTGGCATCCACGTTTCCGAACTTGATATCACATCGCGTGACGAACAGTTTCTTCAAAAAATAGTAGAGGTGATTGAAAAAAACGTGTCTAACGCAGAGTTGAACGTAGAGGACTTATGCCACGAACTGGGTGTGAGTCGTTCCGGGTTTTTTAAGCGCGTACACGCGCTTACCGGCAAGTCACCGATGGAGTTTACGCGTCAAATCAGAATGCAACACGCTGCGCAGCTCCTGGAAAAAAGCCAGCTCTCCGTTTCGCAAGTTGCCTACCGGGTCGGCTTTAACAATCCGAGGTACTTCGCGAAATATTTCAAAGAAATTTATCAGGTCCTTCCGTCTGAATATGCGAGTAGCAAAAAAAAAAGTTGATTAATTCATCCGCGGACGAAATCAGCAGGTAATGCGGACTTTTTATAGACCTCTCTTTCGCGTATACATCTATTTTTGTTTTATCTCTAAGGGCATTATTCCCCGTCGCTTGCGATGAGAAAAGACGATTAGCCTGATACCCCGTTCGCTTGCGCCGGGGTGATTCATATCATGTGTAGCGATGAAAAGAAAACTTAAAATCCTGCTTGTTATTGAGATCGTTGTTTGTGTTTTGCTGACCCTTTTTCTGGCGTGGTTAGGTGTACAAATTGGATGATTGACTGTATCCGCTAAAAATCATTATTTTGAATCCTTGTTAGCTGCTGGCATCATGGGTAGAAATACGCCGGGTGTGGCGACGCCTGGATACGCCTCCAGTAGGAACACGCCGCAAGGCGTGTTCCTACTACCGTTCTATCGTCATTATCCCTTGACTCCATGCAAAAAGTCTTTTTATTCACCTTCACTTTCTTTATTTCCCTAAGCTGCTTTTCGCAGGAAATCGCCCTTACTTTTGATGACGCCCCTACCGGTGACGGAGCCATTTTTACGGGGACGCAACGGGCATCCAGGATCATCGAAACCTTGAAAAAACACAAGGTGAAACAAGCCGCATTCTTTGTGGTTACCTCCCAGCTGAACAGTGAGGGGCTTCAGCGGTTGAAAATGTACAGCGATGCCGGCCACTTACTTGCTAACCACTCGCACTCGCACAACTGGATCAGCGTAATGGGCACTGCCAACTACATCCACGATATCCAGAAAGCCGATTCTATATTAAAGGCCACCATACTGCCGTATCAACGGTGGTACCGGTTTCCCTTTCTTGACGAAGGCCCAACGAAAACTTCCCGCGATTCCATCCGCGCGGCGCTCACTTCCCTCTCGCTGACGAACGCGTACGTCACCATCGACAATTATGACTGGCACATTAACGGCGCGACGGGCAATGCGATCAAGAACAACACCAAAATCAATTACAACAAACTGAAGAAATTTTACCTCGAACACATCTGGAACAGCATTCAGTTCTACGATCATATTGGTCGGAAGGTCCTGGGCCGTTCGCCCAGACACGTGTTGCTCGTGCATGAAAATGACCTGGCCGCGCTTTTTCTTGGGGATCTCATTCAACTCCTGAAAGATAAAGGCTGGAAGATCGTCTCACCGGAAGAGGCCTATGCCGATCCCATCGCCAAAGAAATTCCCGATGTACTTTTCAATGACCAGGGACGAGTGGGGGCCATTGCCTTTGCAAGAGGCCTAAAGCCTGCAGAACTCATTCAACAATCGGAAGATGTAAAGTATCTCGACCAGTTGATGTCAGAAAGGAAAGTGTTTGAATGATGTCACGATAGGAGGCCAACCGTAGTTCAGGTTTTATGTGAGTAAATAGTTTAAAGTACAAAGTATATGAGTGCAAAATCGGATATTGACCACTTTGCACTAAGCATATGTGTTAAACGATTGTATTCAATATTTATCATATACCTGAAAAACAAGTTGGATCGGGATGATACCCGGTCAATAAAATCGGCAAAGATTAAGTGGTCGCAGCGTGAGAAAATGATACACGCTTCGTAATAAATTTCACTGGCACGTTGAACCAAGGCCAGTGTGAAGACTTCTGCATCATTCATTCGGGACTTTTTATACACATCGGGCAAACCTCCGGAGCCTATATTGCCGACTCATTTTCCGGAGTAACACGGAAGATGTAGTAGACTCACTTTTAAAACCTAGATATGCGAGATTTTTTTACTACCTTCTTTGCTACCTTTTTTATCATCTTGTTTTTTTTGATTCATCCGAGGGAGGGATGGTCTCAGACGGAATCCTATACCTGGCAGAATGTCGCGATGGGCGGAGGAGGGTTTGTTACTGGTATCGTCACGAGCAAAACCGAGAAGAATCTGATGTATGCAAGAACGGATGTTGGCGGAGCCTACCGCTGGGAGGTCGCCAATGAACGTTGGATTCCATTATTAGACTGGACTTCCGAAAGCGAAGTTGGTTATCAGGGAGTTGAGTCCATTGCGATTGATCCCGTGGAGCCAAACAAGGTATACATGCTGGTAGGGACTTCCTATTTTAGTAGTGGACGGACGGCCATACTCCGATCTTCCGATTATGGAAATTCGTTTGACATTACGGAAGTGACGACTCAGTTCAAAGCCCACGGTAACGGAATGGGGCGGCAGACCGGTGAAAAACTGATTGTCGACCCGAATAAGAACAGCGTTTTGTATTGTGGAACGAGAGAAAACGGGTTATTCAAAAGCACCAATTCGGGAGCAACCTGGAGTCGCGTAACAACCCTGAACGTGACGACAACCCCTACTGGTAACGGTATCAGTTTTGTCATCCTCGATCCGTCGAAGGGCACCAAAGGGATTGAAACCCAAACAATCCTTGTCGGCGTTTCGCGCAGTGGCGTGGCTAATCTTTACAGAAGTGATAACGGCGGAACGACGTTTACAGAAATCGCGCAAGCCCCCACCGCACTTATGCCACACCGGGCCGCGCTTACCAACGATGGAAACCTCTATATTACTTATGCGAATAATGATGGCCCTTGGAATATCTCCGGTGCTGGCGCAATATGGAAATACCACCTTGCCTCCGGTGCGTGGACGAATGTAACCCCCTCCGGATTTGACGGGGCGTACGGAGGAATCAGCGTTGATCCATCCAATTCGCAAAGATTGGTGGCTTCCAGTGTTAATACCTATCAGGCGCAGGACAATTCATGGGGTGATCGAATATTTCTAAGCACCAATGGCGGCACGTCATGGACGGATCTGGTGGGAAGGGGATTGGTTCGCGACGCGAATGGGGTCAGTTGGATAGATGGGAAATCCATCCATTGGGCCGGGTGTGTTGAATTCGATCCTTTTAATACCAAGAAAGCATGGGTCATTTCCGGCAACGGAATTTTTCAAACCGACGATATCGATGCAACGACCAACGTCTGGAAGTTCCAGGTGAAGGGATTGGAAGAAACGGTCCCGCTCGATATGGTAAGTATACCCAATGGTCCGGTCATCTCCACCATCGGCGACTACGGCGGATTCCGGCACGAAGATGTCGCAAAGTTTGCCCCCGATCACGAACCACACATGGGTACAACCCACGGCGTCGCCTATGCTTCACTCAACCCCAACGTGATGTTACGGATCGGGCACGAAAAAATGTATTATTCGGAAGACATGGGATTGACGTGGACCGAATGCAATCGAACCGGAAAGGACGGTAGTGTGGCGGTTTCTGCCGACGGAAAAGTATGGTTGTACAGCCACAACAGCGGAAGCGCTACCTACCGGTCGACCGACAAAGGAAACACGTGGACTACTGCAACGGGTATATCCATAACCTGGGCGAAGCCACTGGCGGATCCGCTGAATTCTTTCAAGTTTTACGCGTACAGTCCCTCTTCGGGAGCGTTTCTGATCAGCACCAACGGAGGCTCTTCATTTTCACAGGCCGGATCACCCGGGTCCGGCGGGTCCATAATTATCCGGGCTGCTCCCCAGCGTGAAGGCGACGTGTGGGTAGCCTTATACAACGGTGGGTTAACCCGCTCAACCAATTCGGGTCAGACCTTCGGAAAGATATCCAGCGTGACCTATTGTGGTGCCGTAGGTTTTGGCAAAGAAGCACCGGGCAAAACCTACCCCACTGTATTTATATACGGCACTGTAAATGGCATCTTGGGTGTTCACCGGTCCACGGACGAAGGCAGCACCTGGATGCGCGTCAATGATGATGCCCATGAATACGGAGGACCGGGCAATGGCCAGTTTGTTCAGGGAGATACGAATGTGTTTGGCCGCGTCTATATGAGCACCGTTGGGAGAGGGCTGGTCTATGGTGAGTCCAATCAAACGTGTATACCAACAAATGTGATCCCGTCAATTAAGGTAAATACCGAGGAGAAAAAAAAACTTTTCGTCGCAACGGTCAACGCAGGGGGGAGTGTTATATTAAGCCCCGAACCGGTGAAGGGTGGTACATGGTCATGGACTGGACCGGGAGGATTTAGTTCTATCAGTCGGGAGGTAACGTTATCCGGTATTCAACCGGCCCAAGCCGGCATTTACAAGGTTACCTATACGAACGCTTCCGGATGTCAAAGCAGCGTTCAAGCTATTACAATAAACGTAACCAACGTAAACGCAATAGTAACGGGTATTGACGCTGAAGAGCCCCAGGGGTTCTTACTGTATCCCAATCCAGCTACTTCTACGGTCTTCATTCCAAATGCAAGCGGGTTGCACCGCGTCAACATTCGCGACGTGCGCGGTCGGCTGATAAGTAGTGTGCGCAACGCGGGGGAGCGGGCAAAGGTGTCCCTCGAAAACCTGCCTGCCGGAATGTATCTGATCGAATTGGTTGACCACCGAAATAAAACAACTATCAAAAGAATAGTTAAAGAGTGATTCTGATAGGGGAGCACTTGGCGGCTCTGTTTCCAGCGTACTGCTTAAACATCGGAAGGCCATTCAATTGGAAGAACAGAAAATTGTATAAACTATTGATGCTTTACAACAAACTTAATTTGATAACTCCTTATGATAAAAGTAAATCGTCTGCTTTTAGTATGTAGCATCGTTGCTGCCCTTGGTTCTTGCAAGACCGGATCGGTTACGAAAGCGCCGGTAACGAAAGCGAAATTTGCAGAGACCTGGGAATCGCTGGCTACGGTTGAAAGAGAGCCCGAATGGTTTAAGGATGCTAAGTTCGGAATCTATTTCCACTGGGGCGTTTACAGTGTGCCGGCTTACAGCAATGAGTGGTATCCCAGGTGGATGTACGTGCCGGGTCGGAAAAGTTGGGGCGGCGATATCTATGAACATCACCAGAAAACGTTTGGGCCGGTCTCTCAATTCAACTACCACGATTTTATTTCCATGTTCACCGCTGAACACTTTGATGCGAAAGAATGGGCGGAGTTGTTTAAAAACGCCGGGGCAAAATTTGCCGGCCCGGTCGCGCAGCACCACGATGGATTTGCCATGTGGGATAGCAAACTGAATCCCTGGAATTCGAAAGCGATGGGACCGAAGAAAGATGTTCTCGGCGAATTGTTTGTCGAACTCAGGAAGAACAAGCTGAAAACCATCGCGACCTTTCATCACGAAAGGCTGGGTCAGCGGTACGCGCAGGATACTGCCAAGTGGGCGAAGAACACCCCAGACCCCGGAGACGACAGCCATTTTCCGTATCATCCCGATTACATCACCTCCACAACCGATCCCAAACTGCGGCTTCTGTATGGCAACCTGCCCGAAAGTGAATTCCTTGATTATTGGTTGAACCAGACCAACGAAGTAGTCGAGAAATACGGACCCGACATCATCTGGTTTGACTCCTGGCTGGATCGCATTCCGGAGAAATACCGCCAAAAAATGGTGGCGCATCATTTCAATACCGCTACCGCACGCGGTCAGCAGCCCATTGTTGCCTACAAACAGGAAGATTTACCCGCCAATGTAGGGATACTGGATATTGAACAGGGAGGAAAAACCGATATCTCAGAAGATTACTGGCTCACTGATATTACCTTAAGTAATGATAGCTGGTGTTACATCGAGGGACAAACCTACAAAGATCCCTCCCTGGTTATCCGAAATATGATAGACGTATGGAGCAAGCGAGGGATCGTGTTACTGAACCTATCGCCCATGGCCAACGGGACAATCAACACCGAACAGCGGAATATTCTGGCCACCATCGGAAAATGGATCAGCAAGCACAAAGAAGCCGTGTATGAGACCCGCGGCTATTCAATCTATGGATACGGAGAAGCGGCCTTTGAGCAGGGACACTTCGGCGGACAATCGGCCACAATCAACTACAGCAAAAATGATATACGATTTACCGTTTCGAAGGACAAGAAGTACTTGTACGTGTATTCGCTTGGACTTCCCACGCCCCAGGCACCACTTGAAATCCGGACGGATATAACCCGAAAAGTGAAACGCGTCGCCGTCGTAGGAAGCGAAGTTGAGTTGAAGTGGTCGGTAGCGGGAAACAGGCTTACCTTACAAACGCCCGCCCCCGCGGCTATGGATGAGTTGGCTACGATATTCAGAATTGAATTTGAATAGTACCACTAAATGAGTTGGAACCTCTTCGTTCGGGTAGTTGATACCCTTGAGCAAAACCATTCGGAAATGTTTCCGGATGGTTTTACTTATCAATGGGGTAGCGATGCTTCTACTTTTTTTTACTATTGGTGAATAAACCCCTGATTCAGTAAAAAGAAAAGGCAATAACATCATTTATGTCGTTTATTTCCGCTAGTTTTTGCCCGTCCACATAATCCCTTAGAATCAGAAATAATTTATGAGAGTTCTTTTATCGATCTGTTGGTGCTGTATGATTTGGTTACAAAGTTATTCACAGAATGTGGTAACCGTTTCGGACCCGGAAGGACACCTGCAGCTTGGCGTTTCAGTCAAAAGTGGTATACCATTATATTCGGTGATCTACAAAGGAAAAGTGATGCTGGAAGATTCGCCTTTGGGCCTGGTCACTAACGAAGGCGACTTTGGCTCGAACATGGAACTTACAGAATCAGGCACCGGAAAAATTGATAAGGAATACAACCAGGAAAAAATCAAACGCTCCCGCATCAGGTACCGGGCCAATACTTTGCGGTGTACATTCAAGAATGCAGAAGGAAAACCCATTACGGTCCTGTTCCAGGTAAGTGCCAATGATATTGCGTTTCGCTATGAACTTCCCATTTGGAAGGATCGAATGGCCTGTGTAGTGGAGAAGGAAAACACGGGTTTTAAGTTTCCTTCCGTCACAACCACTTTTCTTTCTCCGATGATGACGTCTATGGGAGGGTTTGCCCGAACCACGCCCAGCTACGAAAGTGGTTATGAAGCTGATGCGCCGATGGAAAAATCAACCTTTTCGGAAGGATATGTGTTCCCGGGACTTTTTCACGTAGGAAACAACGGTTGGGTGTTGCTATCAGAGACAGGGGTGGGAAGCCTTTACTGTGCCTCTCACTTAAGCAAGTACAATAATGGTTTATATAATGTAGAATATCCGAACCCCAAACAGAACAATGGATTCGGTAGCTCCGGAGCACAACTTGGACTTCCTGGCGTTACCCCATGGCGCACCATTACGGTTGGAGAATCGCTCAAGCCCATTGTTGAAACCACGATTCCTTTTGATGTAGTTGAGCCCCTTTATGAAGCATCAGTGCCCTACCAATATGGTCGCGGTACCTGGAGCTGGATTATCTGGCAGGACAACAGTATGAATTTCGAAGATCAGGTGAAATACATCGATCTGGCTGCCGCCATGGGGTATCAATACATCTTGATAGATGCCTGGTGGGATACCAGGTTGGGCTACGACAAGATGGAGGAATTGATTCAATATGCCAGGACGAAAGAGGTTGGCATTTTTTTATGGTACAATTCAAACGGAAGTGTGAATGATGCTTTCATGACACCGCTCAACAAAATGAATACGTCCATTGCCCGCAAGAAAGAGATGAAGTGGCTTCAGAAAATGGGGGTGAAAGGATTGAAAGTGGATTTCTTTGGGGGAGACAAGCAGGAAACGTTGCGTCTATACGAGGATATTCTTTCCGATGCCAATGATTTTGGTTTAATGGTTATTTTTCACGGCACCACTTTGCCGCGGGGCTGGGAGCGGATGTATCCGAATTTTGTAGGAAGCGAAGCCGTGCTGGCATCAGAGATGCTGATCTTTTCTCAGGACGTGCGGGAAAAAGAAGCATTCTATGCCTCACTACATCCATTTATCCGAAATACGGTGGGAAGTATGGAGTTCGGCGGGGTATTGTTGAATAAGTTTCTGAATCAGGGAAATCAAAAAGGGCAGGAGCGGTTAACTACCGATGCTTTCCAACTGGCTACCGGTGTGCTTTTTCAGAATCCGGTGCAGATGTTTGCACTAACCCCCAATAACCTGACGGATGTCCCCGCGTTTGAAATCGACTTCATGCGCCAAATTCCAACCACCTGGGACGAAACCCTTTTCATTGATGGCTACCCTGGCAAATACTGCGTCATAGCTCGCCGGCACGGACAGAAATGGTACGTGGCAGGGGTAAATGCCGGAAAAACCCCCATTCAGATAAAAGCGAAACTAAATATGTTTGCCGGAAAAGAGGTCGTCATGTACAACGATAACAAAACGCGGAAGACTTCGATGGGTACTGTAAAAGTGTCGAACCAAGGGGAGGTTTCGATCACGATCCAGTCCAACGGCGGTTTTGTTCTTACGAGGTAGAAGTTGTCGGCGGCTTGTTCTTCGCCGCCCTTGACTGTATAGCCCTTCGGCGGAGTATCCGTTGGAATTCATCGGTCCGGAAGTGTCCTGTTAGGGCTTTTTGGTCAGTTCCAGCGCCTTCTCCAATACCTCATCCCGACCGGCCTGAATACCGGAAATGGTCGGATACACCTTCACGTCGGGGATCAAGCCAATGCGTTGGGTCTCGCGGCCATCCGGATAATAGACTCCCAGGCCACTGAAAGCCGTTTCGTAGCCCCCCGGCAAAGCGATCCAGCTGATATCCCCGTCGGCCCCCGCTGTTGGGCTTCCCACCAGGATGGCACGGGGAGCTGTCTGTAAAACCATGGCGGTGAACTCGGCCTGGCTTTGGGTTTCCTCGTTGACCAGAATCACTACTTTTCCTGGGTAATAATCCGTCTTAGCGCGATTTCCCGCATAGAAGAGCCGGGTATAGAAAATGCCAGGATGATTGAGGAGGGGAAAGGTCAGTTGGGCGAATACAGTCGGTCGGGGATTCAAATGTCGGGCCAGGGAGTGCATCGTTCCTTGAGGATAAGTCCGAAGGTCCAATATCAGCGCCTTGCTGTTCCTGAAAACCTGCATCACACTGTCCACCTGCCGGATTTGCAGGTGGCCCAGATGGAGATAGCCAATGCTGTCACCCAGCCATCGGCCTACCGGCCCGTCGAGCTTGTAGGTATAGCGGAATGTCCGGAAGGGATACCGGTGGATGCTCCGTACCGTTTCCTTTCCGTTCTCCTCCAGTGTCACCTGGATCTCCGGAGTCGTTCCCCGCCACAAACTGTTCCCGAGGTCCCGCCACAGGGTTGTCTCGTTGGAGGTGGCGATGAAGGGACGTTTTCGCTCCAGCACCGTGTCTAAGGGCTCGCCATTGATTCGGGTAATCACCATTCCCGTCTTCAGCTGATCGAGGGCTGCGAGGGAGTCGTTGTAAAAGCCAACAATGACAGCTTTCCGGTCCAGAAACTTCACCCAAAAAGGAACGTAGTAATCTCCCCAGTGGCTAAGCAGGAACCGGTACGGAGGGGCGCTTTTGATGAACCCGTGGCTGTCCTGGATCTGCGTCCTCATCACCAGCAGGGCATTCCGATAGGCCAGCGTATCAGTAGCCTGTTCAAAGAGGGGGATGAGTTTCTCAAGCGTGAGGTTCCAGTTCTGGCCAATGGCATATTTGTAGGGAAAAAAGTACTGAATGGCGTTCCAGTAGCGGAACAGGCCCAGGAGGCGGTAGGGTTCCTCGGGCAGGGGCATCTCGGCATAGGCTTTTTCCCTGCTGAAATCCGGATTTCCAATCCTGGGATAGGTGCTGACATAGGCGTTACGGCCCTGGTGGCGATTGTTTCGGATATAAGACAGCTTCTCCCGCAAGGCAGGGGTCATTAGCAGGGTGTCTTCCAGAAACGACAGGTCCAGGTTCCGCTTCTGCCAATCTGGAATTTGGGATTCCAGACTGCATTTACGGCACAATTTCACCGGTCCCAACTCGTCGAGCAGGGAGCTGTAGAGCAGAGCCAGTTCCTCCCGGCTGGAAGCTTTCCGGACGGCATGCATCAACCGGATTAGCTGTTGGTCCCAATCCACCCGCCCTTTGGCCACCTTGGGATGGTGGTATTTGAGAAAACCCCACACCTTGCAGAGGGAAGCCAGTTTTTGCGTTTCGCTTAACGGTTGGGCTCGGAGTGGCTCCCGGCCAAAAAATCCTAGGAAAATAAGAAAAGTAAATGCCCTGATCATTCGGAATGGTCCACGGTGTAACGGCGAAGGTAGTCGTGAGCAACCAGAGGGCCATGAGCGCGTTGGTTAAAAAATGTTAAAGTTTCGTTAATTCAATTACTACTTAACATAATTTAAGTTCTGGTAACAAACTGTTTCTGCTTGTTCAAAAAAGTACCATTGCAACTTCAATAGGGGAGTGCAGCTAGTTAACAAACTGGTGATCGCCAGGTTACCTCACTACCTCACTCACCAAAATTACGGGAGCTACACTCGTGTAATTTGCGAAGTCGGCCCTGATTGACTCTCTATTTGGGCCAATCGCCGCCTGATAATCACTGAGACTCTTTACATAAAAGGTTCCGATTGCCACATAAGGCAATGGCTGATTGGGAAGGCCGCTGGCAAGGCCTTTTTCAATGGTGTATTTTACCAAATTAGAACCCAGAAACCCGGCAACCATCGGCATGTGCCTGGTTTCATAATATTCCATATCAAACGTTTTACCCTCTGCAAAAGGGTACATAACGGATATTTTGATGAGTCCTTTTTCCACTACAGATGAATTGCTGCTTTTAGATTTACGCGATTGCTTTTCCTGACCAAATGCAGCAAAGCTTGCGATCAGAAGTAAAAATGGTAGGATGAGACTGGATTTCATGGCGGTTTTTTAGTGGTGGAAGTTGAAACTGTGATAACCAAATGTCTGAAGAAGGTATATATTAGCAAAACGGTATTTTTCGATGAAATCAATCGATAAAACCGATTTAGACCTATGGAATTGAGACAGCTCAAATACTTTATTAAAGCCAAGGAGTTACTGAATTTTACTGAAGCTGCCAAGGCACTAAATATCAGTCAAAGTACTTTATCACAGCAAATCAAGCAGTTGGAAGATGAGTTGGATGTACGATTGTTTAATCGAATTGGTAAACGGATAATCCTTACTGAGGCAGGAGGGATGTTCAGTGAATATGCTTTGCAGAGTATAAACAAAGCGAATCAAGGGCTACTGCTTTTAAAGGATTTGAACAATCTGAACACGGGAAAAATTACGATTGGCGTAATCTATTCCATGCGCATTCCTTTTGCCAAAGCATTGATACAGTTTGCAAAGCAATACCCCAATATCAAAATTCAAGTGGTTTTTGGAACCACGAAAGATCTGCTCGAAAAACTCAATTTGCATCATTTTGACTTTATATTGACATTTTATGAAAAGACTGAACATCCACATTTTAAATGTCAACCCCTTTTAAGTGCCCATATGGTATTGGTAACCGCCAAAAAATCACCGTTGGCCAAACAAAACAGTATCTCACTTCAACAAGTTGCCGAACTTCCATTGGCTTTGCCATTCAGTGGATACAGTACCATTCAATTTTTTGTCGAATCATTCAGTCAACAAAACCTGCATCCGAATATTTGTATGGAAATCAATGATATCCCTACTTTATTCGAAATGGTGAAAACTGGTTATTGGCATACTATTTTGAGTGAAACCAGTGTAAACGACCCGCAGGTATTTGGCATACCCATCGAGGGGAAAAACATGCGGCGAACGATCGTGATCCTATCTCTCAAGGAAGCTTATGAAAAGAAAGCCGTGAAAAAATTTTATGAAGTACTTACTACACAACTATAATTCAGTAGTCTTCTTTATGGTGCTTTTACAGGAAAAACAACCAAGACTGCATCCTCATTTTCCGTCCGATCGCTACTCCTATTACTGATTAACATAATTTTAATTTCGGTAACAAAATGCAATAAATCTAAATTTTAAAGTCAATCAACAATAAGAAAGGAGGGGAGCACTCATTTTTACTTAGAACATCAACCACACTTAGATTAATCGCCTATTGATAACGAATCTCAAGAGGTCTTTCTTCACTAGACCAATTTCTGAACTGTAGGACAAAAGCAGGTAGGCTATTTCCCGATACAGAACTTTGAAAAAATGTTGGCCAGCAGATCATCGTTCGTAATCTCCCCGGTGATTTCTCCCAACTGCTGCAGGGCATCGCGGATATCCAGTGCCAACCAGTCACTGGTCACATTCTTCTCTATTTTTCGGGCCACTCTTTCCAGCGCCTCATAGGTATTCTTCAGGTGTTCATAATGCCGCGCGTTGGTGATGATGGTATTTCCGGCAGTCACTTGTTCTCCCTGTACCTTTTGAATCATCGTCTGGGTCAGGTTTTCCAACCCATCTCCTTTGGCGGCAGATATCCAGGTGATGGACGTTATCCGATCGAATAGTATTTTCTTTTCCGGCTCCAGCCGATCCAGCTTATTTCCAACCAACAGATAGGGAATCTGATTGGCCTCCAGTTCCTGAGACCATTCCCGTATTTCGACCTCCGTTGTATCAGTAGCATCGAACAGGTATATGATGATGGACGCTTCCTTCATTCGCTTCTGCGTTCTGGCTACCCCGATGGCTTCGATGGTATCTGTCGTCTCCCGCAGTCCGGCCGTATCGACCAGACGAAATTTGATTCCTTCGATGATCAACTCATCTTCGATCAGGTCGCGGGTAGTACCGGGGATTTCCGACACAATGGCTTTTTCTTCGTTGAGTAAAGCGTTGAGCAGAGTCGACTTGCCGGCGTTGGGTTTTCCGGCAATCACCGTGGGAATACCGCCTTTCAGGGAATTTCCCAATTGAAAAGATTTGAGCAAGGGAAGGAGGGTAGCCAGTATCTGATTAACCAAAGCTTTCAGATCATCCCGTTTCGCAAACTCTACGTCTTCTTCGCCGAAGTCCAGTTCCAACTCCAGCAATGAAGCGAAGTCGATGAGTTGACGCCGGAGCCGCTGAATGTCTTTTGAGAAACCGCCCCGCATCTGGTTCATGGCCGTCTGGTGCGCCGCTTTGTTATCGGAGGCAATGAGTTCCGCAATGGCTTCGGCCTGGGCCAGATCGAAGCGACCGTTTAGAAAAGCCCTTTGCGAAAATTCACCGGGTCTGGCCAGACGGGCTCCGTGGGCGTGCAATAACTGGTGAATCGTCTGGATGATGTATATAGAGTTGTGGCAAGAAATTTCAACGGTATCTTCTTTCGTAAAGGAGTGCGGTGAACGAAATACGGTTACCACTACTTCATCCAGAATTTCTCCATTGTTTACAATTTCTCCGTAATACAGTTTTTGTTTTGAATATAAAAGTGAATGCTTTCCAGCGAATATACTGTTTACAATTGTTATAGATTTTTCGCCACTGATTCTTACTACTGCCAGAGCACCCGTTCCTACAGGAGTTGACAAACTAAATATTGTATCATTAATGAGTAATTCCACTTTGTTGTTACTAATTTATTAGCAATTAATATCTAAATTATTTAGTTGAATGTATTTTTCAATTGTTCCACAAGAAAGTTAGTGGGTAAAGGGGGATAAATCTAGGCATATCATTTAAATTGTTCATAACCCACATTATGTTAAGTAGTAAGAATCACCTGAAAGGGTTCCCAAACAACAGTGTCCCTTAGCTCTTCGACAGTCCGCAAGGAGCCATTTCGTGGTTTCGATAGGGAGTCTGCACCATAAATTGGGCGTAAGAAAAATGCGGTAGAGCCACCTTAAAAAGCGCAGTAATAATATCACCCAGCTAGGGAAAATATTATTTTGATACACTATGTATAATATTAATTATCAGTACTTTATAAGTATTCACTTACAGCTCAAGATTATGTATATATTTTATATTATCAGCTGTTGCTGTAGAAGCAATGAGTTTGGAATTTGCCCGCTATCCATTTTTTATTGTACAAGGATTTTGAATAGAAATCAACCGGATGGGTTTATTTTGCCGGCAAAACATTCTTATTACCACCACTAATTACGATATGCAAGTCAAAGATTTAATTGAAAAAGCCTGGGACCAACGAGACCTTTTAAATCAAAAGGAGACAGTACAAGCGATTGAGTCCATTATTGATCAACTCGAACAAGGCAAAATAAGGGTTGCCGAACCCACCTCTGATGGTAAGTGGCAGGTAAATGAGTGGATTAAAAAAGCCGTTATCTTGTATTTTCCCTTACAAAAAATGAAAGTCACTGAACTTTCTCCCTTTGAATACCACGATAAGATGGAATTGAAAAAAGGGTATCAATCCCTGGGAGTCAGAGTCGTACCACCCGCTACGGCCCGCTACGGTTCTTTCCTGGCCAAAGGTGTCATCCTGATGCCTTCCTACGTCAACATTGGTGCCTACGTAGACGAAGGAACGATGGTCGATACCTGGGCCACAGTCGGCAGCTGCGCCCAGATCGGTAAGCACGTTCACCTGAGCGGGGGAGTGGGCATTGGTGGTGTATTGGAACCCGTACAGGCATCTCCCGTGATTGTGGAAGACGGAGCCTTTATTGGTTCACGGTGTATTCTGGTAGAAGGTGTCCGGGTAGGAAAAGAGGCCGTGTTGGGATCCAATGTCTGCATCACGGGCAGCTCTAAAGTAATTGACGTCACCGGTGCACAGCCGGTTGAATACCGGGGCTACGTGCCCGAACGCTCCGTAGTGATTCCGGGTAGCTACACCAAAAAATATCCGGCCGGAGAATACCAGGTTCCCTGTGCGCTGATCATTGGTAAAAGAAAGGAGAGCACCGATTTGAAAACGTCCCTGAACCAGGCGCTCCGGGACAATGACGTAGCCGTTTAATTTAATTAATTCCGGATCGGAGTGCCGAAAGAACGTGACACTCCGATCCGGTTGACTTTACCGGGCGAACCGGGGTGCTACCACCAGTTCCTTCCCGGCCGATGGGTTCCAGGAATAAAATCCCGATCCCGATTTTACGCCTTTGTGTCCGGCCCTCACCATATTTACCAGCAAGGGACAAGGAGCGTACTTGGGGTTTCCAAAGCCCTCAAACAATACCTGCAATATGGAAAGGCACACGTCCAGTCCGATGAAGTCGGCCAGTTGCAGGGGCCCCATCGGGTGAGCCATTCCCAGCTTCATAACCGTGTCAATTTCCTCGACACCGGCGACTCCCTCGTACAATGTATAGATGGCTTCGTTGATCATCGGCATCAGAATCCGGTTGGCCACAAAGCCGGGATAGTCATTTACCTCCGTCGGGATTTTCTCCAGTTGTTTCGCAAGCTGCATCACTTCGCCGGCTACTTCGTCGGAAGTAGCAAAGCCCCGGATCACTTCCACCAGTTTCATCACCGGCACCGGATTCATAAAATGCATGCCGATTACCCGCTCGGGGCGCTGAGTAACTGACGCTATGTGCGTAATGGAAATGGAAGAAGTATTGGTAGCCAAAATGGTATGGGCAGGGCAAAGGGCGTCTAATTTTCTGAACACGTCCAGCTTGATCTCCAGGTTTTCGGTTGCCGCTTCCACTACCAGATCCACACTACTGACGCCTAGTTCCAGTTCCGTATGAGTTGAAATCCGTTCCAGTATTGTTGGTCGTTCTTCTGCCGACACCATTCCTTTTTTTACCTGGCGATCCAGATTGCTTCCAATGGTCTGCATGGCTTTCTCCAGGGAGGCCGGAGAGATATCGATCAAAGCAACCCGATAACCATATTGGGCAAAGGTATGTGCAATCCCATTCCCCATAGAACCGGAACCGATAACTGCTACATTTTTTATCATTTTCTTTGCAATTTAATTTTGTAACTAATTGAACAAAGTATAACTTAGTTGCGTAATGTGAATCACAGGAGCGGGTGGATTGGTATCCAGACCTCCGGTTTCTCAATATTAAGCCTTGTTGCTCAGAACATGCTAAGCCTTGCGGAAAAAACACTGTATCATTATTTACGTACCTTTATCGGGCTGTTGCTTGGTATGCAGGTGCGTGATACACTGTTTTTGATTCATAAAAGCTTGGTTATGATACAATTAGGTAAATTCAATCAACTCAAGGTATTAAAGGAAGTCGATTTTGGCCTCTATCTGGATGCCGATCCCGAAGAAATTTTGCTTCCCCAAAAGTACGTACCTGAGCGAACCCAGGTCGGAGATACCCTTTCCGTATTTATCTACCGTGATTCGGAGGACCGAATGATCGCTACTACGTTGCGCCCCAAAGCCTGCGTAGGCGATTTTGCTTTTTTAAGGGTGGTCGACACCAACAAGTACGGCGTATTCCTGGATTGGGGCCTGGAGAAAGATTTATTCGTTCCGTTCTCTGAGCAAAACCGGAAGATGGTCAAGGACCAGTCGTACGTAGTCAAAGTCATTCTGGACGATCGTTCTGACCGGATCATTGCCAGTGCCCGCATCGAACGGTTTCTCAAATACATTCCCGAAAACCTGGAGGAAAACCAGGCGGTCGATCTGTTGCCTTTTGAATACACTGACCTGGGCATCAAAACCGTGATCAACGGGCAATTCCTGGGGATGCTTTATCACAATGAACTGTTCCAGCCGGTTCGCCTCGGAGAAAGTTTGCGGGGATACATTAAGAAGATTCGTCCCGATTATAAAATCGACCTGAGCCTGAGCAAGACGGGTTACGAAGAAGTACTCGACAGTAAGGAAACCCTTTGGCAAAAGCTGAAGGAGAACAAAGGCTTCTTACCCCTTACCGACAAAAGTAATCCCGAAGCCATCTACGATCAGTTGCAGATGAGCAAGAAGAATTTCAAGCGGGCGGTCGGTGGCTTGTTTAAAGAAAGAAAAATTCTGCTGCAGGAAGACGGTATCTATTTACTGTCCGAAGATTAGTAGCCGCTAGAATTCATGGCAGATTCTCTCAGCCGGATGGACCTTCCGGAAGACTATCAGAAAATACTCGGTCGCGCGCTCAAAAACGCCAGGGAAAACAAGAAGTTTTTGCTGGCGTTAAAGAGAAACCCCCACCCCAAACTGGACACTGTTTTTCATCAGCTACACGAAGAAGTCTTCGAGCGAATTGATTGTCTGCAATGCGCCAACTGCTGTAAAACCACCAGCCCCATTTTTTACGATAAGGACATCGACCGGCTGGCTCGTCGGCTGCGAATGAAATCGGTCCAGTTTATCGAAACCTATCTGAAAGTAGACGAAGACGGAGACTACGTACTTCAAAAGAGTCCCTGCGTTTTTTTATCCGAAGACAACTACTGCCAGGTCTACGAAGACCGTCCCACCGCTTGCAGAGAATACCCGCATACCGATCGTAAACGGATGGAGCAGATCCTTGATCTAACTTATCACAATACCCTCGTCTGTCCGGCCGTGGCAGAAATTATTGATTCATTGAAAAGACTTCCTCATTAAAAGCCAGTCGTTCTCGTTCCGACCCAATGCTGACAAAGAGTTTCCTATGTAACGCCGATCTGGTTTTGGTTTTAATTCCATCGTTCAAATCCGTTTATATTTTTTAGCAACGCAATCGTTTGTGAATCCCAGGTCAGACACTAAATTATTTAGCTTTAGCAAATAATCCCTTTGCCTGCAATGCTGGTAGGGTTAACAAATCCATTTTAGTATTTTACAGCTACTAATTTTAGTATTACCGAATATCTTAACGCAGGTAGCGTAAACTAAATTTACTTATGTAATCAGTCAGCAACATCGCCTGATACTCACAATTTACATAAATACATAATCGACATAACCTGAAATTGATTACATTCGCACATATGTAAACTCAGGTTGTATGCTAAACGACAAAATCAGGGATTTGCTCAAGACCAAGGAAATGACTCCCTCGCACTTTGCCGACGAAATCGGTGTTCAGCGTTCCAGTATTTCCCATATTCTATCGGGCCGGAATCGCCCCAGCTTTGACGTGATTCAAAAAATAATCCGTCGGTTTCCTGATTTAAGCCTGGATTGGTTTATGGATGATGCGCCTTCAGCAATCACCTCAGGTAGCAAAAAGGGGAAGTCAAAAAAATGGGCGCTCCCTACAATAGATGCGAAAGCCAAAACGGCCGGATCCGTCCCTTCGCTAATCGTTCCACCCGCTGCGCCGGAAGTCCCTAAGGAAATAGAGCGAATCCTTATTTTTTATAAGGATAAAACTTTCTCCGAATACATTCCATCCTAAGAAGCACTTCGGATCGATATGGCATTTCCCGCTTTTTAATGGTTTTGTGGTCTCTCGTTTGTGAGGGCCATCCGTGAATTCCATAAATTGCAGCCTTAATCATTTTCAATGACACGAACGTCAGCTTGCCTGTTTGTACTCATCGCTTTCATTTCTCTGGGGTGTGGATTTTTCAGTGTCGATTCCCCGCCGCCACAATTCGATCGGGGTGCTTTTATTCTGCAAGCCGATCCGGCCAATAATGCCTACCTCGGATTCCTGCGGCAGGATACTGCCGGCAATCTCCTGAACTATTTCCAGGATGTCTACGCGATGCAGAACCGGACTTCACTGGCTGGTACACCCAATGCCATTGCGGTGCACCAGGGTAGGGGATACGTATTGGATGCGGAAAGAAATCAGATACTGGTCCTCAACAGCGAAACATGGACACCGGAAGGGGTAATTAATTCGGAAGTGGACGCCTGCCAGCAAATGACCATTTACAACGACAACCTGGCCTTAGTAAGTTGCTGGAGTCTCAATACTGCTTCGTCCGTAATCCTGCTCGATCTCAATAGCCTGCGTGCAGTAGATCGGTTTCAAACCGGAAACCAGCCGGCACACGTAGTGGTTGACTCTGTCTACGCAATCGTAGCCCATGCCGGCGATAGTACAGTAAGGATATTCAATCCGCTGCGGTCCAATGATCCCTATAATGAAACCTATCAACTCAAAGGCAAACCCTTTGGCCTGGCAGTGGGCTTAAACCGTCAGGTATGGGTATTGTACAGTGGAATCACTTCCGGATTGTTGAGAATAGATTATAAAAACAAAACTTGGAAAGAGTTTACGTTTGAAAAAAAACCAAAGGCACAGTTCAATCAGTTGGTGATCAATCGTAACCGGAATGCGCTGTATTTTAATTATCAGCGAACGGATTCAATTAACCTTAGTGGGCTTCAGCGCTTTCCTATCTATAACAAGGACACCACCTTTATTTTCCGTCTGAACACGCCCGCCAATCGGCACCAGTTGGCGCAGATGCGGGTGGACTTTAATACCAATATCTTATACGCATCAGTGAAGGAAGGGAGCCCGGGCAGCGGTCACGTGCTTCGTTTTAAGTTGCCTGCGGGAAATACCGGATCGGTAGCGCCCAGCGACTCATTTCGGGTGAAAAGCCAGGTTGCCGGGTTTGCCTTTCGACCGTAAGTACAAATACAAAAATGCGCTTTTGCTAGTTATTTTCACGATTTAGCAAGGGTATAAACCATAAAAAACTAATAAACAGAACATTAACATTACCATTCTTCAGATAAAGGCATGTAATGTTTCACGTGAATTTACCACTAAATACAAATCTACCTACGTGATTAAGTACGATCCCAAACAATGGTTTTCGCTCATATTCCGGTTTTACCGGAGTGATACCTTTCAGGCATTATGGCCGGCCATGCTATCCATTGGCTTGTACGCCTGGCTGGTTGCGTATCTGGAAATAGGAGTACTGAATCTCAAATACAAATCATCGACCATCCTGCATTCGTTGTTGGGATTTGTCATTTCCCTGATGCTGGTATTCCGCACCAACACGGCTTACGAACGCTGGTCGGAAGGTCGAAAGTTATGGGGCGGCCTGGTGAATAGCAGTCGCAACCTGGTCATTCAGTTTTGCTCTATGATTCGGGATAATGAATTGAACCGCCACCTGGCCTTGATGGTTGGGAATTACGCATTCGTATTGAAACAACACCTGCGTGACGACCGCAGTACGAACGAAATCGAACAGGACGGGCGGTTTCAGGTTCAGGAACTGGAAAAACATGTGCACTGGCCGAATTACGTGGCATTCCGGCTGTACGATGAACTACAGAAACTCTATGAGGATCGGAAAATTTCGGATGCCCAGTTGCTGGTACTCAATCAGGAATTGAAACAATTTACCGACATCTGCGGCGCCTGCGAACGCATCAAAAAAACACCGATTCCATTTTCCTACAGTTTGTTTCTGAAGAAGTTTCTGTTCGCGTACATTATGACCATGCCGTTTGGATTTGTGTTTGATTTCGGATACTGGATCATTCTGATTGTGGTATTTGTATTTTACGTGCTGGCCAGCCTGGAATTAATCGCCGAAGAAATTGAACAACCTTTCGGCACTGATCAGAACGATCTGCCGCTGGAGCAACTAGCGGAAACGATTCGGCGGAATACGCGGGAAATCGTCCGGATGCCCAATTCAGCCGTCGAATAAGCAAAACCCCTTTTGTTGCATAATTTATATTATGTTAAGTAGTGTTTTTGAGTATCTCTTTGTGCATAATTCACCCCTCTTATACCGGTCCCCTTTCCAGCGCTTTTGAAACATTACGTTTGCAGGCCGATTGGTTTTTCTCTACTTTGTTGCCATTCCACCTGCTAACCTGTTTTGCCTTTGGAAAAGAGAAAACTTCGTGTCCTGATGCTGGGTTGGGAATTTCACCCTTTGATTACCGGGGGCTTGGGAAAAGCCAGCTACGGCATTGCCAAAGGCCTCAGCCCGTACGTAGACCTGACTGTGGTCATTCCGCGTAGCCATTCGGAAAACTTGGGCGAACACTGGCGCACCATTGGGCTCAATTACAAAATAATAAATGCGTATTCGACTGAGCCGGCTGGAGATGAATCCGTGCAATGGCATTACGTGGATGCAGAGCTGGATCCGTACGCGGTCGAAAAACTGACGCGTACATTGCCCCAAATGGATCTGGAAGCGCTCCTGGAGCAGCTGACCGGAAAACCACCAACCGCTTCTCCGGCCCAGCTGACCCATCAGACGGCCACCTTTCCGGAAGATTCCAATTCCTATGGCCCCCATCTGGTCGATAAAATAGTTACTTACACCGAACAGGCGCTTCAGATGAGCCAGAACCTGGCGTTTGACGTTGTACACGCCCACGACTGGATGACCTACCCGGCGGCCCTGCAAATCAAGCATCTGACGCAGAAACCGGTGGTACTTCACGTGCACTCCCTGGAAACGGACCGGAACGGCAAAGACCTGGTTCCGGCGGAAAATCTGGCTTTTCGGGTTGAACAAAAAGCATTGCAGGAAGCCGATGCCGTTATTACAGTCAGTGAATACACCAAGGAACAAGTGGCTTTGCAATACGGTGTGCTACAGCCCAACGCAGCCGCCGTGCACAACGCCCCGGAACCCGTTGAGTTTTTCCGGTCTCCCAAAGGCATCCGTTCCAAGCTGGTCGTATGGATCGGGCGCGTGACGCAACAGAAAGGCACGAATTATTTGCTGGACACGGTTGAAAAGCTCAGCAAAACGGATCCAAACTTCAAATTGGTAGTTGCCGGCACGGGCGATCAGTTGCCGCACCTGATCCAGGAAACGGCCCGTCGCCGTTTATCCAGACACGTCCTTTTTACGGGATTTCTGGATGAAACGAAGGTGCGGCAGCTCCTCTCCCAGGCGGACGTTTTCTTTATGCCTTCTACTTCGGAGCCCTTCGGCCTGGCGGCCCTGGAAGCGGTTCAGTTCCGGGTTCCCTGTCTGATTTCCCGCCAATCGGGCGTTTCGGAAGTACTGAAATCGGCATTAAAGGCCGACTATTGGGACACGGACCGCTTGTCTAATTACCTGTACGCCTTGTTGCACTACGAAGGGTTGAGAAAGGAAATGATTGACAAATGCAGCCAGGAAATGAGCCAACTGAACTGGAGCCACTCCGCTCGTCAAGTACTGGAAATGTATGAACGGGTAACCGGCTCCTGACCAGGCAAACAATCAAATTTGAAAAACCTACCGATAGCGCCCATTCCTATGACTTTCATTTGTCTGACCTTTCAGGTTCACCTACCCCTGTCCTTCACCCAGTACGACTTCTTTAGGATCGGGCACGATCATTCTTATTTTGATACCGATAGTGACCGCTTTAAACAATTTGTGGAAAATGCCTGTCAGCCGGCTAACCGCTTACTGCAGCGCCTGTTGAAACAGTCGGCTGGTCAATTCAAGTTTGCCCTGAGTCTTTCGGGGACGTTTATAGATCAGATGCAGCAATGGGACCCGGACCTGTTTATTTCATTTAGTCAGTTAGCGGGTAACCGGCAGGTGGAACTGCTGGGTCAAAGCTATTATCATTCCGCATGTTTCCTTTTCTCTAAAGACGAATTCGAGCGACAGGTAGAATTGCACCGCCAGACGATCCGTGAACTCTTTCAGGTGCCGGTAAATACTTATTACAACATCGAGACGGCCTACGGAAACGACATTGCGAAAGCAATCGAAGCCAAAGGTTTCGGTGGCTTTCTGAACAACGCATCAGGTGCGTTGCTGATGGGCAGAAGTCCCAACCAGGTCTATCTGCCGCTGGGCACCCGGCAGATGCGCTCCATGCTTATTTACCAACCCCTGAGCGAAAATCTCAATCGGCATTTTTCGGATACCAATTGGCCAGGCTATCCCCTCTCTCCCGCAAAGTTGCTTAAGGACCTGCTTTTTCTGGCCGAAAGAGGCGATTCCGTCATCAACCTGCTGATTGATTACCGCACGCTCAGTCAGCCCGGCTTTATCAGCCTGCTCGAAAACCTCATCGATGGCCTTCTGCAATCTGACCAGCTCGCCTTTCTGGCTCCTTCGGAGGCATTGCAGCAGTTGGTCGTCAAAGGAACGTACGACGCTCCTTCATCCGCCACCTGGGCCGAAGCATCCAAAGAGCTGCCGGCCGGATTGGAGAATTACCTGCAAAGAGAAGCGATAGAAAGACTGTTCGCATTGGAAAAAGCCATCAAATTGAGCGGGAAGGAAGATTTGCTAAGGACATGGGGCAGTCTGCAGTGCCTGGATTACCGTCAGATGATGGGGAATGGAAGCCCTAATCGCTACGATACCTACATCAACTACATGAACGTACTTACTGATCTGGAGCAAAGGGTAAATGTATACAACCAATAATATATCCCCTCTTTAAATGTTCTGGTTAAAAGCAAAATACCATTTTTGTTTTGATAAATATAAATTATGTTAATCAGTAATATTGTTTTTTCGGGTTACGCCCGCTCCTTTATCCCATCCAAAAAATGGTACTATTGAAAAGTACATCATTTTCTTTCTTCTTTGTATAAGAATAAAGTACCTTTTTCTTTCGTCTACCCTCCGCCTATGTTCATCCGGATTACCGCCTTTCTACTAATCTTTGGCTTTACGGCTGCCTGCCACAATGATTCTGGTCCGCAGCCAGGACCGACTCAAAAAGGCAACCGCCGCTTGGGGTTTCATATCACCGAAACCGAATCTGGCAACTATGACGAAAATGTGGAGATTGCCCAACAGGGCGGTATGGAAGTGTTACCGCTTACTTTAGTCTGGAGCCAGGTGGAGCCCCAAAAAAATATTTATAACCTGGATCTGCTGGAATTCATTAATTCATACTATCCAGCTAAAGGGGTTTCTCTTTGTCTGACCATAACTCCTATTTATGCGGTGCACCCAGCCGTTCCTGAAGATCTTACCGGCGTGGACTGGAATGACCCGGTTTTGTTAGAACGATTTAAAAACTTTCTCAGTCTGCTCCGACAAAAGCTGCCCTCAGTTAGCCTTGCTTTTCTAAGCCTGGGTAATGAAGTAGATTTATATTTGGGCAAAGCAGCCCATTGGGAACAGTATAAGGATTTTTTCGAAGCAAGCCGCCAGCACGCCAAAAGTTTATGGGGTAGCCAATTGTTGGTCGGCGTGGAAAGTACCTGGAAAGGCTTCACTTCCAGTTATCTAACGCAGATACAAGCCCTGACAAAACAAAGCGACTACATCCAGGTGAGTTATTACCCGCTGAACGATGACTTTACTATGAAATCCCCCGAAAGCTATAGTTCAGATATGAATCACCTATTGGTCTTATACCCAAACCGACAGGTAGTAATTGAAGAAACCGGGTATGCCACCAGCACAATTTGCCAAGGCTCCCCTGAAAAACAAAAACAGTTCGTCCGGAATATTTTCAAATGGTGGGACCAGCATGCCGAAACCGTTCCTTTTATCGGTTTTCTCTGGTTGAATGACCTCTCAGAAGATCAAGCCAGGCAATATACTATTGATTATGGAATACCCAGGAATAAAGCTTTTCAAGAATATTTACGTACCACCGCCTTCCGGACTTGGCCGGGAAAAGGAGAAGACAAACCAGGCTTCGCCCAACTTAAATCCGAAGCCAAATCCCGGGGATGGTAATATCAACAAAAGCTACTTACTCAATCAACATCTCCCCTATTCTATTCATGTCCCCACAGAGATTCAGCTTGACGACATTTTTGTTGCCGAAATATAAATTATGTTAATCAGTAACATTGCATTTCTGGGCTCTCAGAAGTCCCTTTTCTAAGCAAGTAAATTCCGGCTAGGCCCCATTTACACTTACTGTTCCTATGGCAGATCAGGCGATACATAATCTGCGGGCTGCAAAATCCTTTTCCAGGCTGGCCCGGTGCTACAGGTCCCTGTCTTCCAGCCATTGAAATAGGGCAGTTTGATTTCAACGATTCGTTGTTCATTACCCACTATTCATTCCGAAGCATTTTCACCGGGTTGGTGTAAGCTGACTTAATGGCATGGTAGCTCACTGTTAACAAAGCAATCACTACTGCACCGATGCTTGCCACAATGAATGTACCTGGCTGAATGTTAATGCGGTAATTAAAATCTTCCAGCCACTTGTGCATGGCATACCAGGCCAAGGGTGAAGCAATCACAATCGCAATTAGTACCAGTTTTACAAAATCCTTGGATAAGAGCAATACAATTTGGGAAACATTTGCCCCCAGTACTTTTCGTACACTGATCTCTTGGGTGCGTTGCTCGGCGGTGAAGGCGGCTAACCCGAACAAACCTAAACAGGCAATACAAATGGCAATGAAGGCAAATACACTGAACACAGACATCTGCTTCTGTTCAGATTTATACAGGCTTTCATACACCCCATCAAGGAAGGAATATTCAAAGGGATACTGAGGCGCAACCGACAGCCAGGCTTTTTCAATTTTCTGTAGTGTCTGCGGAATATCGCCTGGTTGTATCTTGACTGCAAACACCCGTTGGTTGTTAGCAACCACTATTACCACCGGTTCTATTTTATCTTTCAGCGAAGAAAAATGAAAATCCTGCACAATGCCTACGATTTTACGGGGCTTGGTTTCCAGTGGGTTAATCAGTAGCTCTTTCCCCAGAGCTTCTTCATTGGTCCAGCCCAATTGTTTCACAGCCGTTTCGTTGACAATAGCAGCCCGGGTAGTATCGGTGCCGAAATTTTCTGAAAAATCCCTGCCGGCTATTATTTCTATGCCTAGGGTTTTGATGTAATCAAAGTCGGTGAAGACGGTGCGAAACTGCCACTTCTCTTCTTTTTTATCCTGGACCTCTACCGGAAACCGGTCAAGATAACCTCCAGGCTCTCCTGACATCGCAGAAACATGCAGGATGCCGGATTCCCCTTGCAGCAGGGTTTTGAACCGCTCGCGGTTCGTGCGGATCGCATCATTATTGATTCGTACCAGTACCACATGCTCCTTATCAAAGCCCAGTTTCTTTTGCTGCGTGTACTCCATCTGCCTGGTGATTACCAAGGTACCAATGATAAGCATGACCGATATGCTGAACTGAACTACCACCAGGCCTTTCCGTAACCAGGCACTTTGCGGACTGGCTCTAAACCGGCCTTTCAGCACTTTAACCGGCTGGAAGGAAGACAGGTAAAAAGCAGGATAACTGCCGGCAAACAAACCCACCACGATTGCAATAGCCAGTAAGAGCACGACGATGAAGAAGGTACCATAAGGAAAAGTCAATTCCTTTTCAACGAAAGTATCAAAAGCAGGCTTGAGAAGCCATTCCAAGCCTAATGCCAGCAGCAGCGATACGAACGCCAGGATAATTGATTCGCTTAAAAACTGGGCGACCAGTTGCGATTGGTAAGCGCCCAGCACTTTACGCAGCCCTACTTCTTTGGCTCTTCCCATCGAACGGGCAGTAGACAGGTTCATAAAGTTGATGCAGGCAATCAGCAGGATAAACAGGGCAATGGCGGAGAAAATGTATACTAGTTTTTTATCGCCGTGTAATGCCGAATCAAACTGGACTTCATGATCAAAATAAATATTGGACAACGGCTGTAACAACAATTTCACCTCTATGCCGACTATTTTAAATAATTCACCCAAATACTTATTCATAAAGCCGGGCAGTTTTGCTTCCAGCGCTTTGGGATCGGTATGGGGTGCCAGTCGTACATAGGTCGCCATACTGTTGTCCCACCACTGGTTGAACCATTCCTCGTGTTTATACCGACTGATGGGGATCAGTATATCGGGTACAAGGTGTGAATTGCCCGGTACGGGCCCCATCATTCCGGTGATCCGGTACTGGTATTTTCCATCCAGGATCAGCACTTTTCCAATCGGATCGGCAGGTCCGAAGTATTTTTTGGCGGCACTCCTGGAAAGTACCATACTATAAGGGTCATTCAGTACGGTTTGCGGATTACCGATTTCCAGCGGAAAAGAGAAAAATTGAAAGAAATTCGAATCTACCAGCATACACTGTTTTTCCATAAAAGACTGATCATCCAGTGTAACCAGCATTCCATTCTGGAGGTGCATCACCCGTACCGCTGCCTGAATATCGCTTGGAAAATCGTTCAGCAGGCTAGGTGCATAGGGACCGGCAGTAGAGGGAGTGACCCGGTTATCGCTATTGGTAGAGGAACTGCGCAGCAGACGATAGATGCGGCTACCTTCGGCATGAAAACGGTCGTAGTTCAATTCATGCTGGATGAACAGGAAGATAAACAGGCAACAGGCAATCCCAATTGCTAATCCGAAAATGTTAATCAGCGAATAGATCTTGTATTTGAGCAGGTTGCGAATGGCAACCGTAAAGTAATTTTTCAACATATCGGGGAAAGTTGGCAATGTGGGAAACTTCGGATATGCTGAGTGGTTACAAAAATTACCAAGTTTTAATTACTCAGAGCGCATTTTCTCACAAAACGGAGCCGAACTCTTGGAGGGTTTGGAACCCTCCAAGAGTTTTTGCTTAACCCGGTCGGGAAGATACCAATTCAGTTGATTGGAAGATTGAAATGACGCGGCTGGTATTTGGGGTGTTAACGGTCCAGCATCTGGGTGACCGCTATTGGCTTTTTGGTATCGTAATTTTAAAAACCGTCCCTCTGTTCAACTCACTACGCACTTCGATGGATCCGTTCATGGCTTCTACTTGGGTCTTTACCAAAAACAGCCCGAATCCCTTTCCTTTCGCGCTGGGATGGAACCGCTGATAGAGATTAAAAATTTTTTTCTCCGCATAGCGCATGTCTATCCCGATTCCATTGTCTTCAATTTCGATATAGGTGGCGAACGAATCCTGCTTAGCGCGACAAACAATGACCAGGGGTCGGGTTGGCTCAGCATACTTTACCGCATTGTGCAACAGATTATAAAATATGCTGATAAAATAAGGTCGGATTCCTACTAAGGTAATATCCTCAAATTCGTTAAGTTCAACGGTTGCCCCTTTTTTTGCCAGTTCATCATTAATCGTTCGGATTGCCTGTACAAGGAGTGCCTTCAATTCAACGGGTTCAAATGCCTTATTGGTGCCGTGTCGCACATCCAGTATCGTGCTGAGGTCCGAAATGACCTCATCCAGGTCATTTACACAGGATTCCAGGTGTACCAGCTCTTCCATTTTTCGTTTCGGAAAGAGCTGAATCAAGCCTTTTATTCTGGCAACCGGACCGCGGATATTATGGGCCGTTATAAAGGCGAACTGCTCAAGCTGGGAATTCTGTTTAATCAATTCGCCATTCAGTTTTTGTAATTCGCTGGTACGCTCGTCAACCATTTTTTCAAGCGAAGTTTTGATCAGCATGAGTTCATGGTTGTGAATAGACAACGACTCTGACTGGGAGGCCAGTTCCTCATTCTGCGCTGCAATCTCCTCGTTCATAAGTTGTATTTTTCGGGTGCGCTCGTTGACCAGTGACTCCAGGTATTGAGCCCTCGCTCTTAGAAAGGCTGTTCGTTGCCGGTTGTACAAGTAAATAGCAAGACCAACCAGCGCCAACACCATAAAACGGAACCAGGCGGTGCTATAGAACGGGCCTTTGACCACCAGGTGAATGCTCAATCCATCTTTTTCCCACTCACCAAAGGAATTCGCCGACTTGACCCGGAACGTATATTTACCCGGCGGAATATTGGTAAATGAAATAAGATGCTGATTACCAATGGGTATCCAGCTTGAATTGAAATTCTCAAGCATGTACTGATACTGGATCCTGCCTGGTGAGGAAAAACCTAACCCCGCTATCTCGAAGGAAAAATTGCGCTCATTGTATTGGAGCACAATGTCGTTGTTTGTCTCGGATTTATACACTGTCCCATTCTCGAATCGGTCAATCCGGTTATTGTTGATAAAGAAGCCGGTAAGGACGGTCTTTGGGATTTCCACCCGTATTTTCATCGCTTCTTCTGGATCGAAGAAGGTTAATCCGTTTGTTCCCCCGAAATAAAGTTTACCACCGGGAGATTTATGAAATGCTTTGGTATTGAATTCGTTGCCCTGCAGCCCGTCTTCTTTATAAAAATTCCGAAGGCTCTTTTTTTGCCCGATGTTAAAAACACTTAGCCCTTTGTTGGTGCTTAGCCATAAATTATTGTGCTTGTCTTCCAGTATACCGTATACAACGACGTTTGGAAGCCCATCCTTTTCGTCAAAGTACTCAAATGATCCATCGCTTCGAAATAAACTTAGTCCGCCTCCCCAACTTCCAATCCATCGGCTGCCGTGGCTGTCTTGGTAAAAACATTTGATTGGAAGAGAGCGGAAGGATTGACTATTATCTCCTTTCTTACTGATGGTTTGAATCACTTTCCCGTCCGAAGGACTGATACGCATAATGTAAGAGACCGATTCGGTCCACAATGTGCTGTCCATAACGCCGATTGGAATGCTACCCAGAGATACCAGCCTGACGCTCGAAAGTGTGGAAGGATTGAAGCTGTAGATGCCTTTGTCGGTTGTAATAAAGTAATTGTCAGGAGAGGTCATCGCCACATCGTTGGTATTGACGGTGTCTAACATAGCAATGCCGCTCAACCGCACTGTTTTTTGATCAAATCGCATCAGGCCTTTGTCGGTGCATAGCCAAATGAGGCCGTTGCCATCCTTGAATATTTTTTGGGGACGGGCACGAAGACCATCTTTCCCCTTCAGTTGATAGTGTTCGCTTCGGTTTTGTTGAAGATTCAATACGTCTAAGCCGGAAAGGGTGCCTACGTAGATCAGGTTGTCGTCATCAGTATAAATGGAATAAACAAAATTGTTTGACAACGTCAGTGGCGTTGCTTCAAAACTCCCTACGTACTTGAAAATGGAGAGTACCGGATCATACTTATTCAGCCCGAAACCATTGGTGCCTATCCACACTACCTGGTCGTTACTTTCAAAAATGCAGGTCAGATAATCACCCGAAAGACTGGTCGGGTTTTGCGGTATATTATTTAGTTTAGCAATTTGATGATCGTTCGTATCGTATATATAAATCGCCTTCCGGTACAACCATAGCTCTCCGTTTGATAATTTTCGCATTCCGAAGTTGTTCGGATCAAAGTCTTCGTTATCCGGAAATTCATCAATGAGTTCGAATTGGCCGTTTACCGCATTGTATTTCCGTAAAGCCGCTTTGGTTTGTAAATATATTTTGCCTGTAGGTTGATCTTGGTAGACCCGTAAACCAATAGGATCGGTAAAGATGGTCGACCACGTGTCGGAGTTCTTACGCTTCAAATAGACCTTGTAGTAGCTCACCAACCACAAATTTCCTTCGCTATCCGTAAAAATGTTGGTGATATTCTGATTATTGAACGCGTGGAATTCTTCCTCAACGCTTGAGGATCCATTGTTTATATTAAAGTGCATAATGCCACGGTTCGTCGCCAGAAGGACAACCGAATCAGAAACGTCATCCAAATCATGAACTACGGGTTTGTCAAAGTCACCAGTTGCTGGCAACAGAAAGTTATCGAAATTATCCTGATTCGGATTGTATCGCGCAATTACTCCCTGATGAACTACCCAAAGTGTCTTCCTGCTGTCCAAGTACAGGTTAATGACGTGGTCTTTATACAACGACTTGGGATCATCGTTGGAGTGCCGGTAAATTTTGAACTCACGTCCATCGTAGCGATTCAGTCCGTCCAGGGTCGCCACCCAAAGATAGCCGTACTTATCCTGGGTGATTGCGCTGATGGAAGACTGCGAAAGCCCCTGGTCAACGGTAATCCGTTCAATGCGAACTTCTTTTTGCCCAACACAAACGGATATGCCTGTAAAGAAAAAAATTGCCTGCCACCGGAAAAACGCGCATAGGCGTGCAGAAAAGGTAGAGATGTTTTGGGTAAACATCCTTCCGATATCATTCGGCATTATCATACTGTTATGGCTAGACTCCCTTCAATGTATCAAGAAATCAGGATATAAACAGGTATTTGATAAGAAATATCCGAACTACCATTTGTATTTCTGCGATAGTAACCAGCCATTTATGCCGACTGACCGTATTCTTGTAAGCATTTGTCAATGAGGTAAATGTTGAAATACGGAGATAAGAGAACCAGAAGCAAGATGTAACCCCTACCCTATTTTATAACTGCATTTTCAATATAATCAATTTGAAGCACTTCTGTTACCGAAATTTACATTATGTTAATCAGTAAACTAATTTTCCCTGGGCTCCTACTACAGGTTTTTAATAATGCCCCGGTAATACCGACCAATGGGAATCGCTACTCCATTCACCTCCACTTCTTAGGCGGTATAATATTCGCTCTTACCCTGGGAAACGATAAAAGAGCAGTGAATGCGCTTGAAAAGCCTGGCTGGCAAAAGTGCCTCTATCTCATGCGTGCTCATTTTTGATCTATTTGCTATGGAAAGGCACTGATTCATTGCTTATGCCACCTTTCGGCTATATCCGGCCCAGCAATTGAAGGAATTCTTCTTTTCTTCGGCGGGAAACGTCGACGTGAAAGTTGTCGGTTAAGATCACGTATCCCCCTTCGCCACGGATGTACTTCTGGACGTGCTTCAAGTTGATGAGCGAAGAATGGTGTACCCGAAAAAAGCCCGATTCGGCCAGCAGGTGCTCAAACTCTATCAGCTTTTTACAAATCAACTGTTTGGGTTTTCCACGCAAAAACAAGGTAGTATAGCTGCCATCGGCCTGGCAATAAATGATGTCGTCGGTAGGGTAAAAATCGATTCCGTCGTGGGTGGGAACCGCTACTTTTTCAATTTTCCCCAATCGATGCTGACTGTTGCTGAAGACAGATTGGTACACGTGCCGCTGAACGGGGAATGACTGCTGACTGGCCTTGTGCACGGCGTTGAGTAACTCGTCGATGTCGATGGGTTTGAGCAGGTAGTCCAGGGCACTGAACTTGATGGCTTTAATGGCATAACGGTCGAAGGCGGTCACGAAAATAACGCCGAAAGAAATCCGGGTCAGCTGTTGTAAGAGGTCGAACCCGGAAATCCGGGGCATTTGTACATCCAGAAAGACCAGGTCCGGCTGCAATTTTTCAATGGCTTTTTTGCCTGTTTCGGCATTTTCACAGATTCCCACGATCGCCACTTCGGGACAATACTTTTCCAGTGCCAGGCGCAGGCTCTCCCGGCCATCGGCTTCGTCATCAATGAGAATCGTTCGGAGCATAGTTCAGATCAAGGGAATGTGGATATCGACCCGGGTACCCAGCGCCTGGTTCAGAGAATCTTTTAAGTCGGTAATGTGGATCAACCGCTCCAATCGGCCCTTGTTCAATAACCGGAGTCGTTCTTCGGTAAGCTGCAGCCCCATTGACTTGCTGCCAACGATTGTTTTTTCTTTGAACGTAAAGGCTTTTTCTCTCCCCACTCCGTTGTCTTCAATGACGCAGGTCAACTGATCTTCCTGCTCTTCAATGCCAATCCGGATAAAGCCGGGTTCTTCGCCCGGTTTGTGCATCAGGCCGTGCCAGATCGCATTTTCGACAAATGGCTGCAGTACCATCGAAGGCAGAAATGTATTTTCCTGATCAATCGCTTCGTCCACCCGGATCTCATACCTGATCCGTCCTTTCAACCGCAGGTTCTCCAGCTGAATGTAGGATTCAAGCATCATCAATTCATTCTGCAACGAGACGGAGGTATTTTCTGAATTTTCCAGAATCAGCCGAATGAACCGGGCGAACTTGGTGATGTACCGCGAAGCGCTTTCGGTATCCCGGTCCAGCACCATCCGGTTGATGGAGTTGAGGCAATTGAAAAGAAAGTGAGGATTGATCTGCGCCCGCAGCGCTTTCATTTCCAGCTCACTTAACTGTTGCTTAAACTTCGCCTCCTGGATTTCCTCATTCTTGGCGGTCAGTTGTTGTTGATGCCTGAGTCGCTGCCGGAAGATATAGATCAGCAGGAAAGTCAGGATCGTCATCAGGGCTAACCCAAACAGCAACGCTTTCTTTACCGTAGCCTGCCGCTGCACCTCCTGTCGCTGAATTTCCGTTTCTTTGGCGAGCAGTGTAATCCGTTTATCCTTTTCACTGGTTTCGTATTTGATCTGCAGTTCGCTCAATTGCCGGCTGCTTTCTTCATTGAGAATGCTATCCTTTAGCGTTGTAAACCACTGAGAATAGACGTAAGCACGGGAAAAGTCCTTTTTCTGCGCGTAAAGCGCAGCGAGTTTTTCGTAGGCATCGCGTACGAGGGGTTTCGCCTTTACCTCCTGCGCCAGCGAAAGCGCCTGCTTCAGGTATTGACGTGCCCGGTCGTACTGTTTCAAAAGCAGGTGCGTATAACCAACGTGGTAAAGACTAATCGCCAGTTCGTTTTTCTGCGGAATCCGCTGCCGCATTAGCAGCGCCCGCCGGTGATAAACCATGGCACTGTCGGGCTGTTGCAATTGATTGAACATAATGCCTATACTGCATAAATCGGTAGCAACGCCCCATTCATTTCCTAATTCCTGATCGAGGCGCAGGGCTTGCTCGTAATAGAGCCGGGCGGTGTCGTACCGTTGGGTGGCCACGTATGCATTGGCCAGATTCACCCGGACATCCACCTGATGGGTCTTGTTGTCGAGGCTATCAAAAATAATTTGCGCCTTCCGGTACGCTTCAATTGCCTCCCCGAATTTCCTCCGGTTTTCGAACTGGATGCCGATTCCCATCGTGGCAACGGCCACGCCTCGTCGGTTGCCTAGTTTCTGGTAAATCGGAAGAATCCGGTAATAGGCGGCCAGGCTTTTTTCGTAATCTCCCAATATACTATGGGTAACGGCCAACTGATACAATCCCCTTCCCAGTCGGGCCGAATCACCCCTAAGCCGGTTGTAGTCAACGTACCGCTGAAAATGGGGTATAGCCTGCGCGTGATTGCCGGCATACCTGGCCGCGGTGCCATAGTAAAAATCGGCCTCGGCTACGCCTTTTTCGTTGTTCAACTCAGTAGCCAGGCTGCGAATGCTATCGGCGTATTGTCGCGCAAGGCCAGGGTGAGTCCGCGAGATGGCATAGGCCCAGCTGATGTCAGCGTAGAGGTTGATTCGGTTAGTGTCGCGGGGAGTGGTCTTGAGCAGGGCAAGCAGACTGTCGATTTCCGTCTGGGCCTGAGCAGATGAAAAGAAAACCAGGTAAGACAACAACGCTAAACTCGTTAACCTCATCGCTTTACGACGTTATCGTTAAGATCCGAATATACACATTCTGCGGAATAGTTTGCTACGTCAGAACGCCCTGATAGAGGGACCACCAATGAATGCAGGCACCCGCTTTTCTATAGTATCTATGCTGCGCATAAAGTAAACACGCAGCAAACGAATGGGCATCAGATCCGCTCAAATCGACGGACTTACCATCTCCACGCGACGTTTGCTCCAGGGTTAGAGTACTGAACCATGCCATGTCCTGGGCAGCCGGTAACGGAGTAGTCTAGGCATCCACTTATGAAACCAGTCCAGCCAGTTATGCATTAAGGGTACGCTGAGGGCCTGGCACTGACTAGTTTCAACGTCTAAAAACGCCCTTCCTATGAAACTACCGTTCCAATGGTCAGGCATTTGCCTGCTGGTGATGCTGACCCTGCTTTTGCATACCCGTTGTTCCAAAGAACCCGAACTCAATGTAAAGAACCCGAATAAACCCAAAGAGACGCCTGATAACGTATCCGAAACATTGGTTTTGCTCAACAGTACCTTGGTAACAGGAGGCGCTCCGTCGGCAGGTAATTCCAACCTGGTCAGGTCCAATACCAAGGATACGATCTACGCCATACCCGGGGTAAAAATTCCGCTCCGATTCTCTCATCCCGCATCGAGGAAAATCAAAGGAATATACGTTTGGGTGAAACAGGCCAGCGTTCATTACGACGTTCCCATTAGCCGGGAAGAGGAGAGTGATACCGTATCGGTTGTGATACTGGACATCAATCCGGGCAACATCGTTCTACCCTATGATATTCCGGTGGACATAATTCCCTATGACGATGGTCATACTCCCATGGACGTGCTGGAACGAATCATTTCCGTGGAAAAAACGGCAGAGCCTGGCTGTGATATTTTAGTGCCCCGGCCCTCTACCCTGGGCGATACCAGCGGTACCTGGTCCCCGGAGTGGTTTTGGTTCGCAACCCTGGTGTTCAATCCCAATGATGAGCTCACTTTTCTCAATGCGCCCGGCAATTCCTTCATCACCCAAACGAATTACGAAGGGTGCTGTGATCCCAATCGCCCGCAAGGAAAGTGTCATCCGCTGAGCACTACCCTGAACGCCAATGTTCGTGCGCAGATTGCTTATACCATTGAAAGTGAAACGTTTACTTTTTTCACAAATGGAACATTTGCCCGGCAGACCTACGAACGGAAACAGAATTTCAACCCCGAAACCACCGACTGGTGCGCGGGAATTGCCGGGTATACCCTCTCCAATTCCCTGGTGACCTACCTGGGCTCCCATGATTACGTACCGGGTCGAAGTACTATATCATACGGTACCAATTACGCAAGTTGTGATTTGTGTGGATACGGGTCGCGGGGTGGCAACTTAACTTCTTCTTGCCATTTACTGGTGATCACCCGAGGAGTTGACTTTGCGAAGGAGGTGAGAATGTATGTGCGTAATTCTTTCAGTTCCTGGTATGATTGACTCAAACTGGCAATACTATTTTTTACCCCACGTCAACCTAACGATATTCAATTGACGCGGGCAACTTTCAGCGTATGGAGAGAAAGCGCTGCGGTTCGTTGCTCTGCCATCAAAACATCTTCGGATGCCGGTAATCACCGTAGGGCGGCCGGGTGATTCGCTTCAGCGGAATTTGCATGCCTCCGGTCTGCTCCAGCCAGTCGTAGAGTTCGCCGGCCAGCTTTTTGGCGGTGTCAGCGTATTCGGGTCGGCTGATCAGGTTGGTGGTTTCATGGGGATCTTTTTCCAGGTCGTACAGCTCATTGGTGTCCCAGATCCCGAAGTAGCGGATGTATTTATACTTATTGCTGCGCACCCCGAATACCGTCGGCGTCATCGGGAAGTCGAACTCCCAGAAGTATTCGTAGAATATCTTGTCCCGCCACTGGGCAGTATTCCCTTTCAGGAGGGGAATGAATGATTTGCCGGGCATGCCAGCCGGGGCCTGCAGGCCAGCCGCCGCCAGAATGGTAGGCGCTACGTCCACGTTCTGCACCATCCGATCCACCACCTGACCGCCGTTAAAAAGTTCGGGGCAATGCGCCAGAAAAGGAACCTTGGCCGACTCTTCGTAAAAATGGCGCTTGTCGATCAGGCCGTGCTCCCCGAAGCTAAAACCATTGTCGCCCATATAAATGACCAGGGTGCTCTTGTCCAATCCCTCCTGCTTCAGATACTCCATTACCGCACCGATGCTTTCATCGACGCCCATCAGGGTTTCGCAATACAACTGAACCAGGTCCTCAATTCCCTGGTGACTGTGGTAGGGGTAATCTACTCCGTGCCAGCTATAACGCTGCTGTTTCACCCATTCGGGCCAACCCAGCGCTTTGTAGTCATCGGCCACGGTTTGGTAGTAGGTAGGCGGCAAGGGATACAGTTGGTTTTTATACCGGCCCCGGTGCCTTTTGGCGGGTGCCAGCGGAGAATGCACGGCTTTATGGGAGAGGTACAGAAAGAATGGTTTCGACTTGTCTCTGCCCTTCAGCCAGTTGAGGGAATGCTCCGTCAGCAAGTCGGTGATGTAGGCCGAATCACCGAAGGCTACCTGCTTTCCGTTGATGTTGAGGGTAGGATTGTAATAAACGCCCTGCCCTTTGAAGCTCTCCCAATGATGGAAACCTGGACGGGGATTGTCTGCCGCGGCTTCTTCACCCATGTGCCACTTGCCGAAGAAGCCGGTCTGGTAGCCCGCCTTTTGCAAATACTGCGGAAAATACAGGTTGCCGGGCGGTTCGGGAGAGGCATTGTCTACGATGGTGTGCACGTGCGAATAGGCCCCCGTCAGGATAGAGGCGCGACTGGGAGAACACAGGGACGTGGTGACAAAGGCATTTTTAAACCAGGCACCCTCCTGATACAGCCGATCCATCTGAGGGGTTTTCAGCCAGGGCAGCTTGCCGGTGAACCCCATAAAATCGTACCGGTGATCGTCGGTCAGGATGAATACGACGTTTCTGGGTTTTGCTCCCGGAATCTTATTTAGACTCAGGTTCTTGTTTCTGCCCACCGGCTGATTTTGGGCCTGGCCCCCGATCCACCACAGTTGGAAGAAAAGGAGCAAAAGGAAGGTGGTAGGTTTCTGCATCGGAATTGAAAATTATGACAACTGCAAGATGAGAAGATCAATGGCCGGTTATCGGCATACAACTATGACTCTGAACGGATGAATACAATGTTAGTTAATTAAGCCGGTTTAAAATGATAGAAGGGGTAGTTTACTTCAGCTTCAGGCTGACCAACAGCCACAGAACCTGATCCCATTGCTGGGCAATGATTTCGGTATTGGTATTGCCACATGTATTGATCGCAAAATATATTTTCCGGTCCAGGGTTAACCCGGCTACTCCGTACAGTTTCTGCTTGTGGATAACTTCTTTGATCCAGGCTGAAAGTCAATTCCAAACCAGTTTGTGATGGCGAAGACCTTCTTGTTTAGTTAGTTTAGGGCAAGCCACCTAGTGGTCGAAGCAACATTTCTTATGGGCTAAAGGGAGCCGGTTGCTCGCCCTGCGTTAATTTGGGGTTCAGGCTCCACTCTTCTTTCCCTTTCGATTGAAACGGCCCGGGCTTCAATAAAAATGCGTTTGATGTCGGGATGCTGTTGACGGATTGTTTTCTCCAAGCGATCTACCGCCTTCTCCACCTCCTGTGCGGAAAGGTCGGGACGGAAATGTACGTCCAGCGCCAGAAACACTTCGTTGGGACCAAAATGCATCGTCAGGGGCAAATTAGCGCTTTGAATGGCAGCATCGGCTTTGACCAGCCGGGCGATGCTATCCAGCACCCGGGTATCGGCCCCCTCTCCAATCAGTAGTCCCTTGCTTTCATAGGCCAGGAAAATGGCAATGACGGAAAGGATCACGCCGATTACGATGGATGCAGCCCCGTCCAGGTAGGGATTATCGAGTTGATGGCCTAAAAAGACGCCCAGGCCCGCTACAAGTAAGCCCAGCAAAGCCGCACTGTCTTCAAAGATCACCGCGAAATTTGCCGGATCCTTGCTGGCCTTCAGGTCCTGCCAGAATCCCCTGCCCTGGCGGGTCGCATTGAAGTTCTTGAGGGCCAGGTAGAGAGCAATGCTTTCAAACAGCATGGCCAGCCCAAGGACTACGTAGTTCCAGGTGGGGTCAGTTAAGGGATTGGGATTTCGAATGTGGGCAATGCCTTCGTAAAAAGACATCCCTCCTCCAATGGAAAAGATCAGAATTGCTACAATCAAAGACCAGAAATACAATTCTTTGCCGTGTCCGAAGGGATGGGTTGCGTCCGCTTCTTTTTTACTGCGGCGGATGCCCAGCAACAGCAGGAGACCGTTTCCCGTGTCCACCAGAGAGTGAATACCTTCGGAAATCATGGCGGAACTGCCCGTAAAACCAGCGGCAACGAATTTGGATACGGCAATCAACAGATTAGCCCCAATGGCGGCGTAAATGGCTATTTTAGAAGAATTAGCGGTGGCCATAACAGTTGAAGCAGCTTTTATCTATTTATAACTTTCTAAGCTTACTTCCTTGTCGGATAAAATGTTACCTCAAACGGGATCTAATTTCTCTCTTTCGTGAAGAATAATGGTGAGGGTATGTGTAATACCTGAAAATGACTCATGATAGGTATAAAGAGCCAATTTATATTCGCTCATACCAATTATTCGGGATCATCCTACTGAAAACCGGTGTAATCGTGCGATTTTCGCCTGGTATTTAAATACGTATGCAGAAATAAAATCTTCTTTTTTCATACCTCCATCCTTATGATGAAATCTTAGTCTTATCTTTACATCCAGAAAGATGAAAACCCTCCGTAACTACTGGCTACAACGTACGCTACTCTGGCTACTCATCATTGTCGTGGTCAACCGCAGCGTAGATGCACCGGATGCGCTGATCCAGTCGGAAACCCACACCCTGTCCTTAGAGGAAGATCTATCGATCAACGAAATGGAAAGTATCCTGGAGTGGGTAATGGAAAAATGCCTGGATGTAGCCGATGCCTTTCCCGAAGAACAGGAGGACGATTCCCAGCACGATTGGAAGAAAATGGATTGTTTTTCTCTTCAGCAATCCTACGCGTATCTCAAGCCACAGGTATTCCAAACGGTCACTGCGCTCCATTTTTCTTTTCACCGCCTTTTTTTACCCAGCCCGAGCCAGGACATTACGTCCCCTCCCCCCAAAGCTTAGTTACTCTTCTTTTCCGGTTTTTTCTGCCCTTACGTAATGGCACAGGGCCGCACACGTGCATGGGCTGATCATTTGTGTCCTGTGCGCCTTTCACTTCATCCTTTTCTACTGCATTGGTGACAGCTTAGTCAAGCTGCATTGTCAAAAACGGACGCCTTTTACCAGGGTCTGCTTTCCATGTTAATTCATCTATACCCCTATGATCGGTAATCATTTTGCCATGAATTCATTCCTGAGGCTGACGTGCTGGGTAGGCATCAGCCTGACGGGCGGCCTCCTCTCTATCGCCTGCGCTACCCGACAAGCCCCGCTAGTCAGCCAGGAAAAATACCCCGTTATCCATCCCTGGCGGACCGATACACTCATTACCAAGGAATACGTAGCCGACATCCAAGCCGTGCAACACGTGGAGATCCGGGCCCGCGTGGAAGGGTATCTGGATCAGATTCACATTGGGGAGGGCCAGTGGGTTAAAAAGGGACAGCTCTTGTTTTCCATCAGCCCTTTAGAATACCGCCAGGAACTCCTGAAGGCGAAAGCCAACCTCAAAAACGCGCGGGCCGAAGCCCGGGCCACGGTCATCGAAAAGCAGAATGTGCAAAAACTGGTAGAAAAGGGAGTGGTTTCCGACAGTGAACTGGAACGCATCCAATCGAAACTGGAAGCCCTGCAAGCCCGCATCGAGGAAGCAGAAACCGCCGAAGCCAGTGCGCAAATGCGGCTTTCGCTGACGCAGGTAAGGGCACCCTTCGAGGGGATTGTGGATCGCATTCCCAACAAGACGGGCAGCCTCATTGAGGAAGCCACGCTGCTGACCACTCTCTCGGACAACCGGCAGGTGTTGGCCTATTTCAACGTGCCAGAAAGGGAATACTTGGATTTCATTACCTCCCGGCAGGCTGACCATACGGAGGCTGTCACTTTTGTGATGGCCAATAACCAAATGCATCCGCAGGCGGGGAAAATCGAAAAGATCGACGGGCAGATCGATAAAAGTACGGGCAACATCGCTTTCACGGCGCGTTTCTCCAACCGCCAAAACGTATTGAAACACGGTTCCAGCGGCAAGATACGCCTCATTCAGGAGATAAAAGACGCGCTGCTCATTCCCCAGAAGGCCACTTTCGAAGTGCAAGATAAGCTGTTAGTGTTCGTACTGGACTCCCAAAACGTGGTGCACCGGAGGAGCATTGTGCCTCAGCGCCGCCTGCCGCACCTTTATGTGCTGGAATCGGGTCTTTCCCCATCCGAACGCATTCTCTACGAAGGCATTCAAACCGTCAAGGAGGGGGACCAGATTGATCCCCAACTGTTGAATTTGCCCCAATTCCTTTCGCCCCTGGCCAGTCACTAAATGATTTGGTTCAACCCCTTCTCAATCCAACGTTATGTTTGCAAATTTTATCAAGCGGCCCGTACTATCCATTGTGATATCGGTCATTATTACCTTGCTGGGCATCTTGTCGCTCACCCAGCTGCCCATGACCCAATTCCCCAACATTGCTCCCCCGGAAGTAAACGTGACTACCGAATTTACCGGAGCCAATGCCGAAACTTCGATCAAGGCGGTGGTAACGCCCCTGGAACGAGCCATCAACGGGGTGCCGGGAATGAAGTACATGTCTTCGGATGCGGGCAACGACGGGGTAAGCGTGATTCAGGTGATTTTCGAGATTGGCACCGATCCGGACGTGGCGGCGGTGAACGTACAGAACCGCGTGGCCGCCGTTATGTCCGAATTGCCTTCGGAAGTAATCAAAAACGGAGTCAAGATTGCCAAGGAGGAAAACGCCATGCTCATGTACCTGAACCTATTCAGCGGGGACAACGACCTGGATGAAAAATTTCTCTACAACTTCGCTGACATCCACGTGCTGGCGGAACTGAAGCGGATCCCGGGGGTGGGTTTTGCCGACATTATGGGAGCCCGTGAATACGCCATGCGCATCTGGCTGAAGCCTGACCGCATGCTGGCCTACCGCATTTCGGCCGATGAGGTCATTCAGTCCCTCCAGGACCAGAACATTGAGGCAGCCCCGGGAAAGCTGGGAGAGAGTTCGGAGAAAAAGGCCCAGGCCCTGCAATACGTACTTAAATACACTGGCCGATTCAATAAAGCAGAGGATTACGAAAATGTGGTGATTAAGGCCACTGAGGACGGAGAAATCTTAAGGATCAAGGACATTGCGGACGTTGAGTTCAGTACTACCTACTACGACGTGATTTCCAAACAGAACGGCCGGCCCTCGGCGGCCATTGTGCTCAAGCAGCTACCCGGTTCCAATGCCAGCCAGGTCATCCGCGATATCAAAGCCCGGATGGCCGAGTTGAAAGTTTCCGCTTTTGCCCCTGGCATGGACTACGAAATCAGCTACGACGTCTCCCGGTTTCTGGATGCCTCCGTGCATGAAGTGATCAAAACCCTCATTGAGGCCTTTGTATTGGTAGCCCTGGTCGTTTTTCTTTTTCTACAGGATCTTCGTTCGACGCTCATCCCGGCAATCGCCGTTCCCGTTTCTCTGATCGGCACTTTCTTTTTTATGCATCTGTTCGGATTTTCCATCAACCTGGTTACGCTTTTCGCGCTGGTACTGGCCATCGGCATTGTTGTGGACGATTCCATCGTCGTGGTCGAAGCCGTGCACGCGCAGATGGAAAAAAACCAACTCAATCCCCGAAGGGCCACCCGAATGGCCATGCGGGAAATCAGCGGCGCCATCATGGCCATTACCCTGGTGATGACAGCCGTGTTCGTGCCGGTCACCTTTATGGGCGGACCCGTGGGCATTTTCTTCCGGCAGTTTGCCGTTACCATGTCCATAGCGATTCTGATTTCGGCAGTCAACGCCCTGACCCTGAGCCCGGCGCTGTGTGCCATCCTTCTGAAAAGGCACGAAGGGCACAATACAGCCACCAACTGCCTGAGTCGCTTCTTCGATTGGTTCAATGCCCGCCACCAACGGCTGTCACACCGCTACCGGCAAGTGCTCGGGGTAATTGCCCACCGGCAGGTGGTTACTTTCGGGGTCTTGATTGCTTTCTGCCTGGGCACTTGGGGTATCAGTGCCTTCTTACCCTCCGGCTTTATTCCTAACGAGGATCAGGGCACCTTTTATGCGAGTATAACGACCCCTGCCGGATCCACGCTGGAACGGACCGAAGCGGTAGTAGACGAGATCCAACGGGTGGCCAGCCAACTCAATGCTGTGGAATCAGTCTCCTCGCTGGCCGGCATCAACGTTCTCTCGGATGGTACGGGTGCTACCTATGGTACCTGTCTGATCAACTTAAAGGATATGGACGAGCGAACACAATCGGTAGACGCCCTGATTGAAACAATGATTGAAAAAACCAGGCACCTCAAGGATGCCCGGATCGATTTCTTTCCCCCGCCTGCTGTGCCTGGCTACGGCAATGCCAGTGGCTTTGAATTGCGCCTACTGGATAAAACCGGCAACGGCGATTACCAGCAGTTGGAAAAGGTCACCCAACAGTTTATGAAGGATCTGACCGACCGGCCTGAAATTGAAAACGCCTTTACCATTTTTGACGCCAGTTTCCCTCAGTACCTGCTGAAAGTAGACCAGGACAAGGCCGCTCAGAAGGGTGTATCCATCGGCAATGCCATGCGTACGCTACAAACCTTGATTGGCAGCGAGTACGCCACCAACTTCATTCGTTTCGGACAGATGTACAAGGTCATGGTGCAGGCCTTACCGGAATACCGGGCACAGTTGGAAGATCTGCTTCGGTTGTACGTGAAAAACGAAGCGGGCGAGATGGTGCCGTTCTCGGCCTTTATGGAAGTGGAACGGGTGTACGGGCTCGAACAGGTGACCCGCTACAATATGTATCCTTCCGCCGAGTTGAACGGAATGGCGGCGGCGGGCTACAGCAGCGGCAGTGCCATAGCTGCCATTGAGGAAGTGGCCCGGGAAAAGCTGCCCCGCGGTTACGGGATCGACTGGGCCGGCATTTCGCGGGATAAAGTGCAAAGCGGCCACCAGGCCGTCTATATTTTTCTGATTTGCCTGGTGTTTATCTATCTAATCCTATCGGCTCAGTACGAGAGCTTCCTGTTGCCGCTGCCAGTCATCCTTTCCCTGCCGACGGGCATCTTCGGGGCCTTTTTCTTTTTGTGGGCATTGGGGCTGGAAAACAACATTTACGCGCAGATTGCCATGGTCATGCTGGTGGGCCTGTTGGGTAAGAATGCCATCCTGATCGTCGAGTTTGCCATTCAGCGGCAGAAACAAGGCTTGTCGGTACTGGAGGCGACCCTTGAGGGAGCCGTGGCTCGCCTGCGCCCCATTCTGATGACCTCCTTTGCCTTCATCGCCGGGCTGATCCCGCTTTGCCTGGCCTCGGGAGCAGGAGCCTTGGGCAACCGCACCATTGGCACGGCGGCGGCTGGCGGGATGCTAACCGGCACGCTCTTCGGCCTGCTGCTGATTCCGGGTCTCTACCTGGTGTTTGCCCGGTTACAGAAGCGCCGCTCCCGTCGCGTATTTGCGCGTCGGCTTTCCTTGGTTTCCCATTCCCACTCAACCCCCGTCCATGGTACCCTCCAATAAATTGCCAGCCCCGCTGCTCCTCTTACTGTTAGGAGTACTTTTCATGCCTAGCTGCCGGGGGGTAAAAACCATTTCATTGCCCACGTCGGAGCCTTTGCCCGCCTCTTTTGCCGGCCGGGAAGATTCCCTCTCGGTAGGGACGCTCTCTCCACGGGCGTTTTTTTCGGACGCGGTCCTGGTGAGTCTGCTGGATTCGGCACTGAAAAACAATCCGGACGTGGGCATTGCCACGCAACGGATCGAAATGGTGCGGGCTTCGCTGCTGGGGAGTAAAGGTGCCTTTCTGCCCTCGGTAGAGGCCGTGGCTTCCGCAGGAGCCGACCGCTTCGGAGACTATACGATGAACGGCGTTGGTAACTTCGACACCAACTTTTCACCGAACATCGACGGCAACCAACGCATTCCTACCCGCCCCACGCCCGATTACTTCCTGGGCCTGCGCAGCGCCTGGGAAGTGGATTTGTGGGGAAAACTTCGACACCGGCGAAAAGCCGCGTACACGCGATGGCTGGCTTCCCAGCAGGGTCGGCACCTGGTCGTTACGTCCCTGGTGGCCGAAGTGGCCCGGCTGTACTACGAACTGCTGGCGTTGGACAGTGAGCTGGCCATCATTCGGCAAAATATCCAGCTACAGGAAAGAGCCCTGGAACTGACCCGCGTTCAAAAGGAAGCCGGCCGGGTAACCCAACTGGCTGTGCAGCAGTTTTCTGCCCAACTACTGAACACCCAAAGTCTGGAAGGCGATGCGTTGCAACGGCGAGTAGTGGTAGAAAACGGATTGAACGCGCTGTTAGGCCGCTTTCCGCAAGCCATTAATGGAAACCAACCCCTCGATGGGCAAACCCTTCCTGCGCTCATCGGAGTAGGCATTCCGTCCCGCTCGCTGGCCAGGCGTCCCGATGTGCAGATGGCCGAACTGGAACTACGAGCTGCCCACCTGGACGTGGTGGCGGCCCGGGCGGCCTTTCTACCTTCGCTGAGCCTTTCCGCTTACGCGGGTGTCAATGCCTTCCGGTCCTCGGTTCTTTTCGACCCGGCTTCTCTGGCTTACGGACTTTTAGGTGGTTTATCCGCTCCTTTGCTCAGTCAGAACAGGCTGAAGGCGGAATATAACCAGTCAGCAGCGCAAAACCGGGAAGCCCACTATCAGTATCAGAAAGCGGTTTTAACGGGATTCTCGGAAGTAGTAACCGGACTGCGGGGTATTGAAAATTACAACCGGATGGCACAACTGAAGGGAGCGGAAGTAACCGTTTTGAGGCAGGCGGTGACAACCTCCAATGACTTGTTCAGTGCCGGCTACGCCTCTTACCTGGAAGTTGTGACTGCCCAGCGAAGTGTATTGGAGGCAGAGCGTTCGCTGATTGCCATTCAAAAAGCCCAGTTCCTGTACGTGATTGATCTATATCGTTCCCTGGGAGGAGGCTGGCAGTAAAGGAAAAAACGTAAAAAATGAGGCGGGTAGCGCAGCAATTGATCAACTTGTTCTGACTTTCAACGTACTATCAATCTCTAATGAGCAAATACCTTCTTTACGGAAAACGAACTCGTAATTTATACTCCATTGTCAACGGGGAACTGGCCGATGCCCTGGCGTCGGGTTACCGCTTGCAGCGCATTCATCCCCTGGAAGATTTTTACGTGCTGACTGCCGATGAGAATACTTCGGCAGCGGGCTTATCCAACCAGGAATTAGAGCAGCGCTTACCTACCGCCCTGCGCCTGGTGGATTATCTCCCTGAGCAGGGTAGCTGAACTTAATCGTTTCAATTTCCGGATAAAAAGATCATCTTACCAACCGACTCCGTTGCCAATGGGTTACGCCCCGGCAAATTCGTAGTGTGTCCATCCACCCACCTTTTTCTATAAATGGAAATAATCATTTTGATCCTTTTGATTCTGCTGAATGGCATCTTCTCCATGTCGGAGATAGCCCTGGTCTCCGCCCGTAAATCCCGTCTGGAAGCCCAGGCCAAAGCCGGAGACACCCGGGCCAGGGTGGCCCTTGGGCTGGCCGAGTCCCCCAATCGATTTCTCTCCACGGTCCAGGTGGGCATTACCGTGATCGGTATTCTCACGGGTATCTATAGTGGAGCGAGCCTGACCGAACCCTTGCAAAGGTGGTTGGAAGGTATCCGGGTATTGCAGCCCTACGCCCATCCCCTTGCCGTGGGCATTGTAGTGGTTCTCATCACTTACGTGTCGGTAGTATTGGGAGAGTTGCTGCCCAAGCAGATCGGTCTTACCCATCCGGAGGGGATTGCCAAAGCGATGGCCGGCCCGATGAATGGACTGTCGCGACTGGTTGCTCCCTTCATATGGTTGCTGACGGCATCGAGTGACTTTTTCATTCGGCTTTTCCGTATCCAGGCAGCAGAAGGCAGCCAGGTTACCGAGGAAGAAATCAAATCCCTGCTAGAAGAAGGAGCCAGTGAGGGGGCGATTGAGGAAATTGAACACGACATTGTCAAGAACGTCTTTGGCCTGGGGGATCGCCGTATTGCAGCGCTGATGTCCAACCGGCTGGAGATCATCTGGCTGGATGTGGAAGCGGGCGTGGAAAGCAACCTGCAAAAAGTACTCACCCATAAACATTCGGCCTATCCACTCTGCCGGGGAAGCATTGATCAGGTCGTAGGAATCCTTTACACCAAAGACCTGCTGGCCGAGAACCTAAGGGCACAACTTGGTCAATTGAATGCCTTGAAAAGGGAGCCCTTGTTTCTGGCTGAAAACAGCAAGGTATATTCCGTATTGGAAAAGTTCCGGCAGACGGGGACTTACCACGGAATTGTGGTGGATGAATACGGTGGCGTGAGTGGGTTGATTACCATCAACGACATTTTCAACGCCCTGGTGGGAGACAGTTCTACCTCCGAGGAATTAGAAGAACTGATTATTAGCCGACCCGATGGAAGCTATCTGGTGGATGCGGGCATGGATTTCGAGGAATTTGCCGATTTCTTCTCCCTGACGGATTCCAGTCTGAAAGTATTGGGCGAAGCAACTAAGCGTGATTTCCAGACGGTGGGTGGGCTGGTGCTACATATTCTTCACAACATCCCGCAAACGGGAGAATCATTTACCTGGCAGGGCCTGCGCTTTGAAGTAGTGGATATGGACAAAAGCCGCATTGATAAGCTTTTGGTGCAAAGGGTTCCCCCAAATATCTCATCGGGACAAAAGGCATTTTTCTTTGCTCCCTAAACGAACGGATTACTCACGCTGGATACCATTCAGAAAGCTAAAATGGAAAGACCCTTTACCAGCTAGCGCTTTTTCTCGTAGAATTTCGGACAAGGGAAAGACCTTCTCCCCTTCGACCGGCCTTTGTCACGCGGGTATTCAAACGTGATATTGATTTCGTGGGAACCGCCGGTATTGGCAATGGCCAGCCGGGAAATCGTAAAATCATAACTGTACCCGAAACTCAAATTGGCCAATTTGAAGCCCGCCAACGCAACGACCGATTCGTTATTCTGCAAGTTGGGTAAGTACTTTTTGGTGGGAATACCCCGGTACCAGAATCCCATCATCATTTGTTCGTAAATGGCATACACGCCTACGTCCAACTGGTCCGATTTGCCCTGAAATTTGTAATGCACCACCGGCGTAATGTTCATTACTTCCTCATCCTTGGTACGCTGCCCGCTCGTTTTTTTGATGGGAATTTTATAACCCAGTCCAAACGAATATTTGGAGGGCAACCGGCTGACTTCGTTGGTAAATGACTGCTCAGGTCGGTTCATGTGGTGCACCGCGAAGGAAAACCACAACGCTTTTGAGTAAAGCAGTGCCCCGGAACCCACATCCGCGTACTCTACCTTATCGCTGCCGTAGTCGGTATACTGCCCCGGCCCCAGGTAGCCCTTATCGGAATACTGGCTGGGAAAAGTAAGTTCGCCGTAATTGATGTAACGGGATACGTAACCCAACTGAAGCCCGGTCCGAAGCGCATATTCCTGGTTGAGTTGCAGTTCGTAGGCGTACATCAGAGTGGCATCCAGCGAACCGATGATGTCGGAACCCTGGTAGTCTTTGGTCACCATCAGCCCCAGCCCACTGTTGTACTTATGGAAATTCCGGTCGAAAGAGACCAGGGAAGTGACGTAGCGGGCATCCAAAGCCGGCCACTGAATCCGCTGGTGCAGTACGATCCGGTTCAGGTAGGTAGTACCGGCAAAGGCCGGATTCAGGTACAAGGGAGACGCGTAGAACTGGGAAAACTGGACATCCTGCGCCCAGAGTGGAGGGAGCGAAATCAGGAATAACAATACTAAAAACACAATTTTTCTAAGGCGGCCTTGTATAAAGCTATATACAATAAATCCAAACCTAAAAGACTTCTGGTGATTATCCATAGCTACCTATTCAAAGCATTGATTGACGAAAGCTTGAACCGAAATGCTCCATCGCCTCCATCGAAAAGCGATCATTTATACCTTCGTGTCATCTAATTACGGGGCTAATTAGTTGATTTCGTATTCCTCATGGTTTCAGAAGCGTAATTTCGCCCTGCAATTGCTCACCTACCTACTTACTCCAACTCCATAAACCGATTCAATCCTACATGATCAGGAACCCCTGATTGGCCGTAGTTTACATTAGAAAATGCCCATTCTCCTTCCTATCCCACATTTGCCTCTGCATATCTGTCCAATTTTTAGCGACTGTGCTACAAGGGAACAAATACACAGTTAATCCAAAAAGCATCGCCTTAGCTTTGTATCAAGTCTCAATCCCATATCGGTGAAACGCCCTTTTGTACAAAGCCATGAAAAGACTCACTCATCTACTCACTATGCTGATTGTGTTTGGTCTGCTGACCGCATGCACCGGATCAAAGCCTCAGTACAAGACCACGCAGGGTAAAAAAAGGCTTAAATATTATAACAGCATTCAGTATCGGTAAATCCGGGGTAGATCCGGATCGGTGTTACTGATAACAGCTCTGCTCAATGAATACTTGAAAGAAGAGGATGGAATTTCCACTCCTGGCATCTTCTACCAGCTATGAAATAAATGAAACACGTATACAAGCGACACATTCCGGCTTTCATTCTTTTATTCCTGCTTGGCACCGCTGCATGGGCACCCGCTTGGGGACAGGCCTGTGATGCTTCCACTCCTTCCTTTACCTTCGATTTAACTGGCAAGCCAGACAGTATCTGGAAAAGCCCGAACGTATCCCGCTCGGGGTTGTGCTGCGGCCTGGACCCCAACGAAAAGCCACCCGCCCGTTGCATTGAGTTTTTCTTCACGCTCGACAAAAATGCGGTAGGTATCAACTTTAAAATTGCTTCCGGTGCCATTCCTTCGGGTTCGCTGGACTACCAGATCAATTGCGGACCCCGTCATCCCGTAGGCGCTCCCATCTGTCTGGACGGCCCCGGCCCCCACCGGCTTACTTTTTGCAAACCGGGAAATAACCCGAATACCTATACCATCGAATCCATTGCGGCACCCGGAATTTCCGATCCCGTCTACGTAAGTGATGGTTGCAGAGGCGAATTGTCTACGACTGGCTACGATCCGGCTACGATTAAGTGGACTTCCGTTCCCTTCAATGCCACGTACAACAGCTACCTGAATTGCACTTCCGGCTGCCCCAGTGTGATCGTAACGGCCAAGCCCGGGTATCCGGATTACGTTGACTACCAGGTTACCGGCAAGCCATTGGGTGGCTGTGCCAGTGAAGTAAAACAGTTTGTAAGGGCTTACTTTATATCGGACAAGAAGGCGAATATCCTGCCCAAAGATCCGGTCATCTGCTTTGGCGGAACGGCGGCTACCCTGACTGCTTTCGGAACCGGCGGCGCTCCGCCTTATACCTATAAATGGAGTACCGGAGCTACCACGCAGACCATTCAGGCCGGAATTGGCAAATACTGGGTAGAAATCCGGGATGCCTCCAGTTGTCCTATGGCCATGGATTCCGTTACGGTAGTGGCCCAGCCCTCTCCCATCCGTGCGAACGCCGGACCGGACCTGACCAGTTGCGTTAATAACCCAAGGGTAACGCTGGCTGGACAAGTGGAAGTGGCTACCGGTGGCGAATGGACGGGCGGCAATGGCACTTTCTCTCCTAACCGAACTACGCTGAATGCTACGTATACGCCAACGGCGGCGGAAATTACGGCCGGTTCCGTTACCCTGACGCTTACCAGCACCGGCAACGGTCCTTGTCCACCGGTTTCGGACCAGGTATTGATCCGCATTCTCCCCGCTCCCATCGTCAATGCTGGTCCGGATAAAACCGTTTGTGCCAACAATGCGGTCGTTACCCTAACGGGAACCGTCAACGGGGCATCGGGAGGAACCTGGTCGGGCGGAAGCGGTACTTTCTCCAGTAATACCAGTCTGACGACTACCTATACCCCATCGGCAGCGGAAAGAACGGCCGGAACGGTGACCTTAACACTGACCAGCACGGGTAACGGTACCTGTCTGCCGGTATCCGATCAAGTACGCATCACCATCACCCCGGCTCCGACGGTCAATGCCGGACCGGATCAGACCGTTTGTGGCAACAACAGCGTGGTGACTTTGAGCGGTGCCGTTACGGTAGCCAGCGGAGGTGCCTGGACGGGAGGAACCGGCACGTTCGCCCCCAACCGCAATACGCTCAACGCTACTTACACACCCTCTGCTGCAGAAAGAACCGCCGGGACCGTAACATTGACGCTGACCTCTACCGGTAATGGCACTTGTATGGCCGTCAGCGATCAAGTGCAGATCACCATCACCGCCGCTCCCACCATCAATGCCGGACCAGATCAGACTGTCTGCGGCAATAACAGTGTAGTGACTTTAAGCGGAGCCGTCACGGTGGCCAGCGGAGGAAGCTGGACCGGTGGAACCGGCACCTTTGCCCCTAACCGCAATACACTGAATGCCACTTACACGCCCTCAGCGGCGGAAAGAACGGCTGGGACCGTGACCCTCACCCTGACCTCCACCGGAAATGGCACCTGTCTCCCGGTAAGCGATCAAGTGCTCATTACCATCACCCCCGCGCCGACGATCAATGCCGGACCCGACCAAACCGTTTGCGGCAATAACAGTGTGGTGACTTTGAGCGGAGTCGTCACAATAGCCAGCGGAGGAAGCTGGACCGGAGGAACCGGTACCTTTGCCCCTAACCGCAATACGCTCAACGCCACTTACACGCCCTCAGCGGCGGAAAGAACGGCTGGGACCGTGACCCTTACCCTGACCTCCACCGGAAACGGCACTTGTACGCCGGTAAGCGATCAAATACAGATCACCATCACGCCCGCTCCTTCAGTCAGTGCCGGCCCGGATCAGACTGTCTGCGGAAACAACAGTGTGGTGACTTTGAGTGGAGCCGTCACGGTGGCCAGCGGAGGAAGCTGGACCGGTGGAACCGGCACCTTTGCCCCCAACCGCAATACGCTCAACGCTACCTACACCCCATCGACGGCGGAAGTTTTGGCTGGAACGGTGACTTTAACCCTGACCTCCACCGGAAACGGCACTTGTACGCCGGTAAGCGATCAAATGCTCATTACCATCACGCCCGCTCCGACGATTAATGCCGGACCGGATCAAACCGTTTGTGGTAACAACAGTGTGGTAAGTCTGAGCGGAGCCGTCACGGTGGCCAGCGGAGGAAGCTGGACCGGTGGAACTGGTACCTTTGCCCCCAACCGCAATACGCTCAACGCTACCTACACCCCATCGACGGCGGAAGTTTTGGCTGGAACGGTGACTTTAACCCTGACCTCCACCGGAAACGGCACTTGTACGCCGGTAAGCGATCAAATGCTCATTACCATCACGCCCGCTCCGACGGTCAACGCCGGACCGGATCAAACCGTTTGCGGCAATAACAGTGTGGTGACTTTAAGTGGAGCTGTCACGGTGGCCAGCGGAGGAAGCTGGACCGGTGGAAGCGGAACCTTTGCTCCCAATCGCAACACCCTCAACGCCACTTACACCCCTTCTGCCGCCGAAAGAACGGCTGGGACCGTGACCTTAACCCTGACCTCTACGGGAAACGGTACCTGTCTGGCAGTTAGCGATCAAGTGCAGATTACCATCACGCCCGCTCCGACGATCAATGCCGGACCGGATCAGACTGTCTGCGGAAACAACAGTGTGGTGACTTTGAGTGGAGCCGTCACAGTGGCCAGCGGAGGAAGCTGGACCGGCGGAACCGGCACCTTTGCCCCCAACCGCAATACCCTCAACGCCACTTATACCCCTTCGGCTGTCGAAATTCTGGATGGAACGGTTAACCTCACTCTGACCTCAACCGGCAATGGCACTTGTATTCCCGTGTCGGATGACATCGCCATTACTATTACCCCCGCTCCGACGATCAATGCCGGACCGGATCAGACCGTCTGCGCAAACAATGCGGTCGTTGCCGTTAGTGGAATCGTCACAGTGGCCAGTGGGGGCACCTGGACCACATCGGGAAGTGGTACGTTTACTGACAGTCAGGCACTTACTACCTTTTATACGCCTTCTGCCGCCGATACCCTGGCGGGTTCGGTTACGCTCACCCTGACGACTACCGGAAACGGCGACTGTTTGCCAGCCAGCGACAACCTGGTACTCCTCATTCAACCGGCTCCCGTGGTAGATGCAGGCCCCGATCGGATTGTCTGCGCCGATAATGCCACAGTCGTCCTGTCCGGAAAAATTGCCCACGCCACGGAAGCCAGCTGGGTAGGTGGTCTGGGCACCTTTCTGCCGAATCGGAATGCGCTCAATACCACCTATGTTCCAACAAACGGGGAAATTGCAGCCGGTTCAGTCGTTTTGAGTCTGACGGCATCGCGGAATTCCTGTAATCCGGTGAGTGATGAAATGATCATTACCATCACTTCCCCACCGATAGCCAACGCCGGGCCGGATCAGACTGTCTGCGCCAATCCATCCCTGGTCCACCTCAATGCGACCGTTAAAGGAGCCACCGGCGGACAATGGAGCGGCGGAAACGGCACGTTTACACCCAATGCCCAAACGTTGAATGCGACCTACCAACCTTCGGCAGCCGAAATAACCGCCGGAAAGGTCACCCTTACTTTGACTACGACCGGAAACGGGGGTTGTCTGGCCGTGAGCGACGACTTGGAAATCACCATTACCCCGGCCCCTACCATCCACGCAGGTCTTGACCAAACCGTCTGCGGGAATAACAGTGTGGTGACTTTGAGCGGAGCCGTCACGGTGGCCATCGGGGGTGCCTGGACCGGAGGAACCGGCACGTTTTCCCCCAACCGCAATACCCTGAATGCCATCTATACGCCTTCCGCAGCGGAAATCCTGGCGGGAACCGTGACACTTACGCTCACCAGCACCGGAAACGGTTCTTGTATCTCAGTAAGCGATGAGATGCAGATTACCATTACCCCCGCGCCGACGATCACTGCCGGACCGGATCAGACCGTTTGCGCCGATAACAGCACCGTAAGCCTTTCCGGGGCGGTGACCATCGCCGGTGGAGGTACCTGGACTACTTCGGGAACCGGAACCTTTTCGCCCAATGCCAATACCCTGAATGCGACTTATACGCCTTCTGCTTCTGATATCAGTGCGGGTACGGTGGTACTCACGCTTACGTCTACCGGGAATGGGCTCTGCAAGTCGGTAGCAGATCAGGTAATCATTACCATTACGCCGCCGCCAACCGTGGATGCCGGTCCGGACCAAACGGTTTGCGGAGCGGCTACTGACGTCCCCCTCAATGGGGTTGTGACAACCGCGACGGGTGGACAATGGACTACCCAGGGTACGGGCTCCTTCTTTCCGGATGCCAATACCCTCAATGCCGTATACCAACCTTCGGCAGCGGATAAAATCGCCGGTCAGGTGACCCTTGCGCTGACCACCACTGGAAACGGAGGATGTTTGTCTAAAACAGATGACGTCGTTATTACATTCACGGCCGCTCCTTCGATCAACGCCGGACCGGATCAGCTCATCGTTTGTACCAGTGAGTTCCCCATTCGTTTGATGGGCGAAGGTTCCCCCGCCGTGTGGAGTGGAGGCAACGGCGTATTCTCCCCGGATGCCGGTTCCCTGAACGCCTCTTACATGCCGACCCCGGCTGAAATCATTGCGGGAAATATCGTGCTTACGCTCACGACCACGGCCAACAACATTTGCAGCTCCATCTCCGACCAGATTGAAATTATCATTTTACCCGGACCCGTCATCAGTACCAGCGGTTCCACTCAGACGGTCTGCGCGGACGTAAATACGGTGTCATTGCAAAGTTCGGTGATCGTGTCGGGCGGGGGCAGTTGGAATACCATCTGGACTACCTCCGGTTCCGGTACTTTTGCCGATGCCAGCGACCCCAATACTACCTATTCGCTTTCAGCGGCCGATAAACAGGCCGGTATCGTTACCCTGACCCTGACCAGCACCGATAACGGCAATTGCAATGCCGTATCCGATCGGGCGATCATCACCATTACGCGGGCTCCCCAGGCCGACGCCGGGCTTCCCCAAACGGTTTGCGCCAACAATCCCCTGGTACGCCTGGATGGCATGGTGTGGATGGGAGCGATGGATAAACCGGGCAGGTGGCTCGGAGGAACGGGTACATTTACCCCAGATCGCAATACACTGAATGCGACCTATTTGCCTTCAGCGGACGAAATCACCGCCGGTACCGTTACCCTGACCCTGGAAAGTCAGGACAATGGCACCTGTATGTCCGTCACGAACGACCTGACGATTACCATTACGCCGGCTCCGGTAGTCAGTGCCGGAGCCAACCAGACCGCTTGTGCGGATGCCTATAGTGTGGCACTCAACGGATCGGTGAGCATCGACGGAGTAAGTAAGCCGGGCATTTGGTCTACTTCCGGAACGGGCTCTTTCTCCGACCGGCATTCTCCCTTCACCGTTTATTATCCATCCGAATCAGACCGAAGCGTTCCCGGAGGCATAACCCTGACGCTGGCATCGGATGATAACGGCAACTGTCTTACCGTGACTTCCAGCACGCAGCTGGACTTCAGCCCGGCTCCGATCGCCGATGCCGGTGCAGATCAAACCGTCTGCGAAGATGTCACCCAGCTTTCTTTGGTCGGTCAGGTCACGCACGCCACGGGCGGTACCTGGACCACTTCCGGTACGGGAACCTTTACCAGTCCCAACACCCTGACCACGGATTATGAACCTTCGGCTGCGGACAAAGCCGCGGGCTACGTCATTCTGAGTCTGTCTACCACGGGTCAGTTTGCAGGCTGTGCGCCGGCCATCGATCCGCTCGTCGTGCAATTTACGCCTGGCCCCAAAGTGGACGCCAGCGCTGATCAAACCATTTGTTATTCGGACCCGGCCATTTCGCTGGTGGGTAATGTAACAGTGGCCCAAGGCGGCACCTGGAGCACGACCGGCACGGGTACGCTCACGAACCCGAACCAACTGCTCACTACTTACCTGATTTCCGATGCCGATCGGCAAGCGGGAAGTGTACACTTTACCCTGAAGGCCAGCCTGGCGGGTTGTAATGACGTCACCGACGAAGTAATTTATAACATATCGCCCATCATTCGATCGGATGCCGGAAGTGACCAAACGGTCTGCGCGGACGTAAACACCATTCAATTGGCGGGTGTATTCACCACGGCGACGGGCGGGATCTGGACCCACACGGGTACCGGCACCCTCTCCGACAACACCGATCCGGCCGCCGTGTATACTTTATCTGCGGCTGACAAAACGAATGGCAAAGTGGTCTTTACCTTTACCACTACCGGAAACGGGACGGGTTGTAAGGAGGAAAAAGATGAAATGGTACTGATCATCACCCCGGCCCCGACGGTGCTTGCCGGGGAAGATCAGGTGGTCTGCGCCAACAATGCCCTGGTCACTTTACAAGGACAGTCCACCATCGCCACCGCCTGGCAGTGGACCACTTCCGGCTCCGGCACCTTCTCCGACCCTACTTCACTGACCACGACCTATACGCCTTCGGCCCAGGATACAACCGCGCATTCGGTGGTGCTTACCCTGACCACTACTGCCAGTGGCTCCTGCCAGCCGGTATCCGATCAACTCTCCCTGCTTATCACTCCGGCTCCGGTGGTGCTGGCAGGGGGCGATCAGACCCAGTGCGCCGATGTGGTGAGTGTAGCCCTACAGGGACACATTGCCCACGCCGGTAGCGGAAAGTGGTCTACTTCGGGAAGCGGCTCCTTCTTCCCCGATGCTGCCCAGCTCAATGCCCAGTACTTCCCTTCCCAGCAGGATAAAACCGCCGGGCAGGTCTCCCTGACTTTGCACAGTGATGGCAACGGCGATTGCCTGGAAGTCATCGATGCGATGCAGATCCATTTTAATCCGGTTGCGATCGCCGATGCGGGAGCGGACCAGACGGTTTGCGAAGATGCCGTACAAGTGAACCTCACGGGTGCCGTAACGAATGCGACGGGCGGAACCTGGTCGGGGCCCAACGGGGTGACGGGCTTTGCTTCCCCGAATCAATTGAGTACGACTTACACCCTCAGTGCGGCCGACAAGACCGCCGGAAAAGTGACGCTCACGCTGACAACCTCCGGTCAGGCAGCGGAGTGTACCGCTGCGACGGATGAGGTGACCATTTACCTGAGTCCGGGTCCCGTAGTAGATGCCGGACCGGACGCAACGGTCTGCTTCACCGAAAATGACTTTCAATTACAGGGTAAAACCACCCATGCCAGCGGAGCCGTATGGACGACCACCGGAACCGGTACTTTCACGGCGAACGCTGATTTGACTACTCATTATCAGATTACGGCCGCCGACAAAGCGGCGGGAACCATCCGGTTTACGCTGAGAGCCAGCCTGGCCGGTTGTAATGACGTGCTGGACGAAATGGAACTCACCATCGCTCCGGAAATCCAGGTCAGCAGTGGCACCGGCCAAACCGTTTGTGCGGATGTCAGCCAGGTTTCAGTAACCGGTAACATCAGCGGCATCAGTCAGGCCAGCTGGAGCAGCTCCGGAACGGGCACCTTTGCCGACGCCAATGCCCTGTCGACCACCTACCAGCTGTCGGAACAGGACAAAGCCAACGGTTCCGTACAACTCACCCTGACCAGCGTAGACCACGGCAACTGTAACACCGTCCAATCCACGACGCTGATTACCATTACGCCAGCGCCGACGGTGTTTGCCGGGGAAGATCAGGTAGTCTGCGCCAACAATGCCCTGGTCACGTTGCAAGGACAGTCCACCATCGCCACCGCCTGGCAGTGGACCACTTCCGGCTCCGGTACCTTCTCCCACCCTACTTCACTGACCACGACCTATACGCCTTCGGCTCAGGATACAACCGCGCATTCGGTGGTACTTACCCTGACCACCACCGCCAGTGGCTCCTGCCAGGCGGTATCCGATCAACTCTCCCTGCTCATCACCCCGGCTCCGGTGGTGCTGGCCGGGGCAGATCAGACCCAGTGCGCCGATGTGGTGAGTGTAGCCCTACAGGGACACATTGCCCACGCCGGTAGCGGAAGGTGGGCTACTTCGGGAAGCGGCTCCTTCTTCCCCGATGCTGCCCAGCTCAATGCCCAGTACTTCCCTTCCCAGCAGGATAAAACCGCCGGGCTGGTCACCCTGACGCTCGTTTCCGCGGATATGGGCACCTGTCTGGAAGTATCCGACCAGCTGAATGTCGTATTCAACCCGGTTCCTACGGCCGATGCCGGTCCGGCCACGATCTGTGCGGATGCCACCGGAGTTCCCCTGCAAGGACAAATTACCGTGGCTACGGCTGCCGTATGGTCCGCTCCGGCCGGAAGCACGGGCACCTTCACGCCCAATGCCCAGGCACTCAACGCGGTGTACCACCCTTCGGCATCCGAAATAGCCGCTGGAAAGGTGACCCTGATTCTGACTACCATGGTGGGTAACGGAGCGTGTACCCCAGCCAAAGACACCATCGTGGTAACCATTACTCCGACGCCCACGGTCAATGCGGGACCGGATCAGACGGAATGCGCTGACATAGCCAGTATCGCACTGCAAGGCCAGATCACCGTGTCTGGCCAGGCCATCTGGTCTACGTCCGGTGGCGGTCGGTTCATCCCCAACGCTACCACGCTGAATGCCCGTTATGAACCTTCGGCGGCCGATATCGCTGCCGGCCAGGCTACGCTTACCCTCACCACCACCGACAACGGCACCTGTTTGCCCGTCAGTGATGAGATGGTGCTTTTCCTGACGCCCGCTCCAACGGTTTACGCCGGACCCGACCAGAAAATATGCGCGGATCATCAGGGAGCCATTGCTTTATCGGGACAAGTGACCGTAGCTACGGGTGGCACCTGGACGACTTCCGGCACCGGCACGTTTCCCGGCGGAGCCAACAACCTGACGACCAGCTACCTGCCTTCGGAAGCCGATAAATTACGCGGAAAGGTGACGCTCACCCTGACCACAACCGGCAACGGCACGTGCCGGCCGGTAAGTAGTCAGATGGACCTGGTGATTACGCCCCGGCCCACCGCCTACGCCGGAGAACCCGCCACCATTTGCGGCGATCAAACCGCTGACTTATTCTATCTGAATGGCATCGTGACCCACGCCACGGGCGGAACCTGGACCAGTACGGGAACGGGCACCTTCTCCCAACCCAATGCGCTACAGTCCATTTACAAAATCACCGCTGCCGACCGGGCTGCCGGACAGATTACCTTTACCCTGACTACCACGGGCAATGGTCTCTGCAACCCGGTTACGCATTCGCTGGTATTGCGCATTACGCCACCTCCGGTCGTAGAAGCGGGTCTCGATCAGACGGTATGCGCCAATGTAACGGGCGTGGACCTGAATGGTCAGGTGACGATTGCCACGGGTGGATTGTGGACGACGAACGGCACCGGGATGTTCCTCCCGAATGCGCAGACCCTCAATGCCACTTATCTCCCATCCGCGGTGGATTTGAAGAAAGGAACCATACAGCTTACGTTGAGCTCCACCGGCAACGGTACCTGTATCATCGTAACCGACAGTGTAAAAATCCGCTTTATTCCGGTTCCGGTGCTGGCCGGAGAAGACAAATGGGTCTGTGCCGGCTCTTCTACGCAGATCAGTACGACGCTGGTGCCGGGCGCTACTTACCAGTGGACGCACAACGGAACGGCAGTAGGTGGTAATTCGCATCAACTGACGGTAACGCCTTCCAAAGAGGAAACCTACATCGTCAGGGTCACCGATGTCACTACCTGCATCACGGCCGATACCATTGTGGTGAGAACGATTCCGCCTCCGCAAATCCGACTGGAGAATGTTCCGGCCTGTATCGGTCAGGTGGTTACGCTCAATGCCACGCCGGTCAATGCGACCAACGCCCCGGCCAGCTATGTCTGGGAGAAAAACGGGGTGAAACTACCCCAAACCACGGCCAGCATAGAGGTAACTACGCCGGGTCAATACAAAGTCACTTACACCGTCGGAGAATGCGTGACCATGGGTACATCAGCAGTCAGTTTCCACGAATATCCGGTAACGGACCTGACCCGACTGGTGAAGTTTTGCAAGGAATCGGACGAAAAAGCAACGCTGGACGCCGGACCGGGTGCCCGCTACCTGTGGCTGGAGTCCGGCAAAACCGGACGGAAAGAAGAGGTTTACGCTGCCGGTACTTACCACGTGCGGGTGTATAATGAATTCAACTGCTACACGCTGGATAGCGTAGTCGTTGAGGATGTCTGCCCGCCCCGGCTCTTCGTACCCAGTGCTTTCAAGCCCAACGGGGACGGTGAAGATGAGAAGTTCGATGTGTTCGGAGCGTACTTTAAGGACTTTGAAATGACTATTTTCAATCGCTGGGGAGAAATCATCTTCTACACCCGTGACCGTTACGAAGCTTGGGATGGCACCTACCGCGGCGAACCCATGCCGATCGGGGTGTACGCCTGGACGATTAGCTACCGGGCCGAATTTAAAGACTTCGATGAGGGCATGAAGCGGATGAAAGGAAGTGTAACACTCCTGAGATAAAAAGAGGGAATTTCGGATGTCTGAAAAATTTGCCCTGACTGGCGCAACAGAATGAAAATCGCCCGATGCAAGCATCGGAGTATCTGGTTAAGGAATTTTATTTTTCGCAGCAAGCTGCGGGGAATTAGACCCGATGCCGTTGGTCATTATTTCGGTAGGGCAGGCGTAAACGCCTGCCCTACCGAAATAATGACTAACGGTCGATGAAACAATACTAAGGTACTTTACCGCACATCCTAACCAAACAAACTTTACGTTGTATTTTAACCACAGTCAACTATGAAAAGAAAAACGGCCCTGTTTTCTTATTTCTCTCCTCTATTCTGGCTTTCTGGCTGTAAAAAGTCAGCCGATCCGGTTCCTCCGGTAGGTACCAGTGTTGATAACTTGATGTTCAGGAAGCGTGGATAATACATTTCCTGGCTAGTTAGGGGATCGGTGCCACCCATTGCATGAGTAATGCCGTCAGGTAGCCACAATAGGTGCCCAGAACGTTCCCCAGTACGGCCAGCAGCACCCCCACCGACGCCAGGGCGGGATGAAAGGCCGCAGCCACAATGGGCGTCGAAGCCGCTCCCCCAATGCAAGCCTGGCTGCCCACAGCCGTAAAGAAAAAGGGAGCCCGGATGAGCCGCGCCACTCCCAGCAGCACGCCGGCGTGAATCCCGATCCAGATCAACCCAACGACAAACAGGCCGGGATGGCTGAGGATTGCCAGCAAATCCATCTTCATGCCAATGGTGGCAATGAGCAGATACAGAAAGAGACTACCCACTTTGGAGGCTCCCAATCCTTCCAACCGCCGGGCGGATGTAAAGGAAAGCAGCAGCCCCAGGGTCGTAGCCGTTATGACCACCCAGAACAAAGGGGATGTCAGGCTAAATTTACTCAACCCCGGCCAGTGCAAGCCAATCCAGGGAGCGATCCATCCCGCCAGGGCGTGAGACAGGCCCGTTACTCCGAATCCCACCGCCAGCACTACCAGCAGATCCTTCAGGGAAGGATTACGGACCGTACGGGCCTGGAACGCTTCCATCCCCTTGCGTACCTCATCGATGGCACGGGTATCTGCCCCCAGACGCGCATCCAGTACGCCCGCCCGGCCAGCGGCATAGATGAGCAGTGCCATCCACAGGTTGGCGGCAATCACGTCGACGGCAATGACGGCGGAAAATAATCGGTCACTGGGCTGAAACACTTCCCGCAGCGCCGCCTGGTTGGCGGCTCCCCCGATCCAACTGCCCGCTACGGTGGCCAGCCCGCGCCAGACGGCCTCCCGCCCTACTCCCCCTACTACCTCCGGATCTACGGCCCGAACTATCAGTACCGACAGCGGCCCTCCCAGTACAATCCCCAGCACCCCGGCCAGAAACATCAGCAGGGCTTTGGGTCCCAATCGGCCAATGGCTTTCATATCCACCCCCAGGGTGAAAAATACCAGGCTGGTGGGCAGCAGGTACCGGGATGCGACTGGATACAGTTGCGATTGTTCGCCGGAAATCACCCCCAGGGAGTTGAGCAGGGAAGGAATGAAGTAGCACAGCAGCAAGGCGGGTACGAAGGCATAAAACTTTTTCCAAAAGGGATGCGGCAGTTCCGCCGTGGTGAAAATCGCGGCCAGAATGACCAGCAGCAATCCCAGCAGGACGGCATCGTGGGTAATCAGCGGAACGGAGGAGTCCAAAACCTGTTGCGTTAACGGAGCGGAAAATGGGGTAAAAGCGTTTACTATGCACTTCTTTCCTCCGGCTTTTACCCTTTAATGCGAAGGAAAGAACGCCGGAAAGAAGCCTCCCCGGCGTTTCACAGAGCTGGCCTATAAAAAGAAGGTGACGTACAGTACAGCCGCCCCCAGCAGGGCCACCAGCGGCCCTACCACCTTCCAGTTAATGGCCTCCTGCTGTTCATCCGAAGCGGGAGGCGTGTTTTTTTTATTTTTTTCCATGGGAATAATTGATTTATGATTGACTAAAAATTATTTACCTCAGGGATGCATTCCACCCCCATCGCCTGGGCGAATGGGGGTAGAATGCCCCGCTCTCCGCTAGCGCAGGGCTTTTCCTCGAACCGCAGGGATGGCCTCGCTTTTCCGGGACACGAAGTCAACTACCACCGGAGCCGCAATGAAAATGGTGGAATAACTACCGGCAAGCACGCCGATGAGCATCGCAAAAGAGAACCCTCTCAGCACTTCCCCGCCGAAAATGAGCAGGATCACTACCACAAGTAGTACCGTCATAGAAGTCATGATACTGCGGCTCAGGGTGGCATTTACGCCCTCGTTGACGATGCGGGCCAGTTCCTGGGGACTGCGCATTTCCAGCCCGGCAAACTCGCGGATCCGGTCGAAGATCACGACCGTGTCATTGATGGAGTAACCGATAATGGTCAGCACTGCGGCAATGAACACCTGATCTACCTCGAAGTGTACCCCAAACCAGCGGGCGATGGCATACGCGCTGACGACAAACAGCACGTCGTGAAAAAGGGCCATAATCGCACCCAGGCTATACTGCCACTTGCGAAAGCGAATGAGGATGTACAGGAAAATCAGCGCCAGCGATAAAACAATCGATACCTGCGAAGTCTTGGCAATATCGTCGGCAATGGTAGCCCCTACCTTCGCCGAACTCAGTATCCGGGGCGGCTCCTTACCCACGCCGGCCAGGCCCTGGATTAGCGCCCTCTCGACGCGTTGATCGGCCTCCGCCGATTCATTGTCGATGAGGTAGCTGGTGGTAATTTTGAGCTGCTGGTCCGAACCAAAGGTTTTTACCTCCGTGCCGCTGCCCGCAAAGGCTTGGGTAAGCCGGGAACGAATGTCAGTCGCCTCCACGGGTTGGTTGAACCGGACTACGTAGCTGCGTCCCCCCTTAAAGTCCACGCCCAGGTTCATCCCTCCCTGCAGGAAGATTGAAACCAGTCCGAGACCAATCACACCCAGCGAAAAAGCGTAGGCGATCCGACGTTTTCCGACGAAATCGAAATGCAGGTTCTGAAACAGGTGGCGGGACAGGAACGTGTCGAAGGTAAGCCGGGTATCCTTTTTGCCGCGCACCAGCCACTCCACCAGCAGACGCGTGATGAATACCGACGTAAACAGCGAACAGATAATGCCAATCATCAGGGTAATGGCAAACCCTTTGACGCCTCCCGAACCGTAGATGTACAAGACCAGACCAATAATGAAGGTCGTCACGTTGGCATCGATGATGGAACTGTAGGCCTTTTCAAAACCCAGCCCGATGGCTTTGAGTTGTGAGACCCCGTTACGGAGCTCCTCGCGGATGCGCTCGTAGATAAGCACGTTGGCGTCCACCGACATCCCGATGGTGAGCACAATGCCGGCCATGCCGGGCAGGGTCAGGGAGGAGTGCAGTTGCGCCAGGATACCCACGTTGAAGAAAACGTTGGCCAGCAGGGCCACGTTGGCCAGGGCACCGCCCGAACCGTAGTAGCCCACCATCAGTACCACGATCAGTCCCAGTCCGGCTACCAGCGAAACCAGCCCCTGCTGAATGGCTTCCCTTCCCAGGGAAGGCCCCACGACTGCTTCCTCCACAATGCGGGTGGGCGCCGGAAGTTTGCCGGCCTTCAGTACGTTGGCCAGGTCTTTGGCCTCTTCAATGCTGAAATTGCCCGAGATAGAGGAATTGCCGCCCGGAATTTCTCCCTGCACTACCGGGGCTGAATACACCTGATTATCTAGCACAATGGCGATGCGCCGACCGACTGTTTCCCGGGTGAGCCGCTGCCACTGTTTGGCTCCGGTCATATTCATCTGCATACTGACCCCAGGCTGGCCGGTCTGACCGAAATCCAGGCGGGCGTCTACCACTACTTCTCCGCCCAGGCGTGCCTTGCCATCTCTCTTCTGTTTGACTACGTAGAGCTCTACAATCTCATCCATTCCCTGGCCCCGGCTTTTGACGTCCCAAAGGAAACGGGCATTGGAAGGAAAAATCCCCCGGATGGCGGGCATTTCCAGCAGCCGGTTCACCTGAACGGTATCGGCTACCCGACAACCAAATCCACCGCCGAAGGGCACGAAAAGTTGGGTGAACAGGGATTGGGAGGAATTTTTCAGGGAGTCGAGCCCAGTGGCCAGCGAATCGCTTCCTGCGCTCAATTGTGCCTCCAGACCGTTCACAGGAAGCGAATCTACCTTCGCACGGACGGAATCAGTCCGCGGACGCGGGGCGACTGAAAGCGGGGCGCCAACCCGGGCGGCGATCGCACGAAGGGCCGGATCGCTTCCGTGGGCCTCCATATAGGCATTCAACTGCGTCAGGTAGGGAGACAACTCATTCATTTCCCAGACTTCCACAAACTCCAGCTTGGCGACTCCCGACAGGAGTTTCCGCACGCGAGCGGGATTGTCTACCCCGGGCAGCTCCACCTGGATGCGGCTGGTACCGGCCAGTTTCTGAATATTGGGGGAGGTGGTGCCGAATTTGTCAATGCGATTCTGGATGATCTGGAAGCTACGGTCCACTGCCTCTTCCATTTCCCGATCCAGAAAGGCCATCACGACCGGGTCCGAAGACTGCAGGCTAATGCTCCCCCGGTTGGCCGAGGAAGCAAACAGCGTACTCAATTTTCCATCGGGCACCAGCTCCCGGTAAGCGCGCCCAAACAGCAGGGTGAACTTTTCGTTGCTGGTCTTCTGAGCCTGCTGGGCCTTTTGAATGGCTTGCTGGAAGCGGGCGTCCGTGCGATTGCCGGCCAGTGCCCGCAGGATCTCGGCGGGAGATACTTCCAGTACCATATAAATGCCCCCCTGCAGATCCAGTCCGAGGTTGAGCTCGTTTTCCTTTACTTCCTGAAAAGTATGTTCCAGGCCCAGGATATTATACACCGGGCGTTTCCAGAGGGAATCCAGGTAAGCCTGTTTCAGGGAAGAATTGACCCGGCCCGTCGCCTCACGGGCCGCCAGTGAGGCCTGCTGATCAATTCGGTGGGCAACGAAGGTAAAGGTGAGGTTATACAGACACAATAAGCTGAGGACTGCCGTCAGCAGGATTAAAAATGCTTTGTTTTTCATTCCGGTAAGAATCAAGGAGGAGTGATAATAATAGAGAGGGTGCGCAAACGCGAACAGACTACTCCCGCAAAGGAGTTACTGCCCAACGAAACCGCATGTAATAGAGGAAAGTAAGCGAGGTACTAAGGGGCGTTGATGACCCGCAGAAGCCGAAAAAGGTTTCTAAAATAACTTTGTGCGAAACGAGGAAGGGCCTGATGGGCCCGCAGGGAGATACAAGGAAAAAAGAAGCATTCCAGCAGGAAACGGTAATACTGAAAAACCAGGGGTTGCAGCGACGGAATCGGTGCCGTCATGGCTTCACAGCTGGCCTGGTGTTGCAGGCTGGCAAAATGATCAGGCAGCGTGGTTTGGCTCAGGCTGGCCGCCGCTTCGTCTCCAGGGGTTGTAGCGGGTAGGGAATTCTTTGCCAAAACGCCACTGGCCGTTCCCAAAAGGAACATAAAAGCCAGCAGGTAAGTCAGCAAAAAAGGCTTCAACTTGAAAAAAAGAAAATGGAGCACAAACTTAACAAAAAAGAGCTGGCCCTTCTGGATCTTACAATATTTTTTTTGTGTAATTCTAATGTAAATCATACTCCATTTTAGCGGTACCGAAGGGCAGTGTACAACGAAACTTCAGGCTGACCAAATTGATTACAGTGTTAACTAAATTGTTTGAAGAAAACCCATCTATCCAAAATGCCATTGTTGTGTATCAGACCAACAACTTGCCGGTCATAAGACACGGCAAGGGCAATCATAAATCTTCAGAGAACTTTCTTAACAATGTACTTAAATCTACACCCTTAGATAGCGTCGTGGCTAAAGTATCGATACTAATTTATATATTTGTATTAATACTTACAACAGATAAAAGGAAGCGTATCGATACTGTGGTAAAAAGAACAGATTTCGGATGCCTGTAAGATTTGTCCGGACTGAAGCAACAGGATATTGAACAATACTGAGGTACTTTGCCTCACAACTTAACCAAACAAACTTTACGTTGTATTTTAACCACAACCAACTATGAAAAGAAAAATTGCGTTGTTCCTGATTGTTCCCACGCTGTTCTGGTTTTCGGGCTGCAAAAAGTCAGCCGACCCGGCTCCAACGGTGGGTACGCTCACGGGAACCATTACCCAAATCAACACCCTCAACAAGCTGAGCAACGTCAGGCTGATCATTTTCGATGCCAATACCAACGCACCGGTAGGGGCCAGCGTCCTGACTGATGCCAACGGCAACTATACCCTCTCCCTGAATCCGGGCAGCTACTACGTAAAGGTGAGCGGACAGGGCTACGACGACATTCCCTCCCGGGGCATCAGTGCCATTCCTTTTGAAATCACGGCTGGCGCGAAGACCTGGAAAGATTATCAGATGCACGCCAGTGCGCTGGTGAACACCGGACGCATCTCCGGAAAAATCACCACTAGTGGCACCGCCCTGGGTGGTGTGCTGGTAGTAGCTTCCGATGGCACCAACGCGTATTCATCCATCTCCGACAGCCAGGGCAACTACACCATCTACAACGTACCCGCCAACAGCTATTCCGTGCAGGGCTGGATCGCCAGCTACAATTCCAACCAAGCTAATGCAACAGTAACTGCCGGGATGGAAACGGCCAACGCGCACCTGTCTTTGACCGCCGGAGCCAATGGCACCGTTACCGGAACCATTTCCTTCCTGGCCACCAACGCCGTCGAAGTAGACGTAGCCCTCACGCACCCGATCACCCACGAAACCATTCCGGGCTTGAGCACCCTGACCGCGGCCAGCAACTATACAATCCTGAAGGTGCCGGCTGGTACCTTCCTGGCCAGAGCCACTTACCGCAACGACGACCGGGTAGTAGATCCGGACTGGATTATGAAAAATGGTGAACCCACGGTAACCGTGTCAACGGGTAGTGTACAACGAAACTTCAGCCTGACCGGGTCGTTGACCTTAGGCAGCCCCACGAACGCGGCCACCACCAACCAACCTGTGGGAGTCAACACGACCACGCCTACCCTGAGCTGGAATGCGTACTCCAGCACCGACGATTACGTGATTGAAGTGACCAACTCCAATGGAAAAGTAATCTGGGGTGGCTTCTCCGGCTCGGGTATTACGCTGGCCAAAAAAGTAAGTGTGCCCAAGTCACAGACATCCGTGGTATTCAACTACGACGGCCAGGCCACCGAAAGCCTGCAACCCGGCAGGGTTTACCGCTGGAAAGTGTACGCCAGTAAGAATGACAACACCAGCATCCCGGCCTGGAAACTCATTTCTTCCAGCGAAGACCAGCGCGGCCTGATCATTATTAATACGGCACTGTAAGCTTTAGCCATCCATCAGCCATAAAAATCCCCGTTTCTAAAGAATGGGGATTTTTATGGCTAACCTGGTCCGAGGGGGTTGGCTTTGGTGCCTTAAAAAAATCGTATAGAAGACCACGGACCCGGCAGGTTTTGTAAACCTGCCGGGTCTTTGCTTTTGAGAATGACTAAAAGGAGTCTGTAAATCAGATGCATTTCTAAGCTCCGGAACCAGCTGAATGTTCTGAAAGAAAAAGACCTCTTCTATTCGGATTTCCGGCGGAAATCCGCACAATCGTGCATGCCTGGCACCACTATCCAAACGAACCACAGTCCTTTTTACAGACGAAGCCTTCTTGTATTTAAAACAAAAAACAACTACATTAATTAGTTAATAGACAATTGATTATTTGCATTTTACTAAACCATTACCCGAAGCTTCTTTAGGCCAATGCGGGCAGAATGGTTGAGGCAGTCTTCCTTCTATACGGCTCTTTATTTGCTCATTTCAACGAAAAACCTGCAGCTGCACCCGCAGGTGACAAAAGCTGCAAAATTCCAGAATTCGACCTCGTTTTTTGCTTCTTCGCTACGTTAAACCCTTTATCTCCAAAACACCGCTCACATACGTATTCACCAAGTTTACACTTAAGCATATATAGTGGTATACAATTAAGAAATTAACTTACTGCTTCGATATGAAAAGACGTGGACTAAAACTACAACCAGCTGTCAAAGTGCAAATGCGCCTGACAACCCGGCAGATTGTGGCAGGAACCGCCCTGATTTTGGTTCTGTCAATATGTGCCTTTTTATATATGAACCTGGGGAACAAGCAGGATGCCTTAGCCGCTACTCTGGTAAACAATACGGCAACTAAAAACGGAAATTGGAATGACCCGACTGTGTGGTCGGCCGGACGGGTGCCGGCGGCCAATGACAACATTACCGTTCCTGCCGGCATCAAAGTGGATGTTACTGCCAACGTTACCTTTCCTGCTTCCTCCACCGTGGCCTTGAACGTAAGAGGCAATTTATACTTCGTCAACACCTTTGACATCATTCTGGGTAGCGCCAGCGAATTGAATGTATTTGCGAGTGGAACCATTACTTCGGGCAACGGGAGTTCCCGCCTGTACATTGGCCCAACCATGCTGGTCTACAAAGGTAGCCAGGGCACTTTCACTGGTCCTACTACCTGCACCGCCAGCGGCTGCTCGGACAACGTTTCGCTGCCCATTACGCTCGTGAGCTTTACGGCCAAAGCCACTGCCGAAGGAGTGGAACTGAAGTGGGTCACGGCCAAGGAGGAAAACAACGCCTTTTTCACCATTGAAAGAAGTGCCGATGCCAGAAACTTTTCGGGTGTTCAGGAAATCAAAGGGGCCGTCAACAGTACGCACCTGAAAAATTACGAAGCTCTGGATCAGGCAGCAGTTGGTACGCACTACTACCGCCTCCGCCAGACCGATATCAACGGCACGTCTACCGTATCCAAAATCGTATCGGTAGACGTGAAGACGACGGCCAAAGCCGCGGACCAGGTGTCCCGAAACTTCAAGATGTATCCCAACCCAGCCTCCGCCGGTGACGAACTGAACCTGGAATTGGGCGAAGAAACGGCCATGATCTCCCTGATGGATAAGGAAGGAAACATCCTGGCTTCCCAGCAGAAAGATAATAGCCCTACAGCACAACTGCACTTGGGTCAGATCACCCCTGGTCTGTACTTCGTGCGTGTGCAGTCGGGCAGCCAGATGAACATTCAGCGACTGGTAGTCAGATAATTTAACAGTGAACTGTTTCCTGCTACCTCCCTTTCATTACCTAACCTTCATAACTAACGACCAGAGCTCCCGGGTGGGAGCTCTTTTTTTATGACTTCTCAATCTGCGTCCATCTCTTTGGTAAATCCTGCGGTATACTGAGCAATGAACCACTCCAGGGCCGCGTGGCTTTGCCGGGGATTGTACGCCAGCAAAACTTCCGTACTGAAGGGTAAAGCCGGCATATCGATGAAAGTCAGCTTCAGAAAGGAATACTGTTCCTGCAACGAATGAGGTACAATGGATACGCCCAAGCCGTTTTCTACCAATCGGAGAATGGAATGCACGTTGTTGGCTTCGTGGACGATATTGGGAAAAAAACCCATTCGCTGACAGATTTCCTCCAGCTGCTGGTGATACTGGGGGGCGTATTCCCGGTTGAAAAAGATAAAAGGTTGGTCTTTCAGGTATTCACCCAGTTGCTCCGGACTTTCAAATTGGCGGGCCGACGGAGGAATAACCACCACAAAGCGATCCCTGAACAGCGTAATTTGCTTTAACTGATCGGAGTGCACCGGCGCTCTCATTATGCCAATGTCCAGTTTTCCTTCTTCCAGCGCCCGCACCTGTTTCACGGTAGGTACTTCGTACAGGCTGGTTCTCACGAACGGAAACACCGAACGGATTTCCCTCAGACATTCGACCAGGTGAGTCTGATACGTAGAACTGATGTATCCGATCCGCAATTCCCCGCTTTCGGCTTCGTGAATTCGCCTGACGGTACTTTTGGCTTCTTCCAGGCGGGCTATCAACCCATCCACTTCCTGCTTGAAATACCGCCCGGCATCCGTCAGTGTCACCCGCTTGTTGTTGCGTTCGAAGAGCACGGCCCCCATTTCGTCTTCCAGTTCCCGGATCTGCCGGCTTAAGGGTGGTTGTGAAATACACAGGCGATCGGCCGCCCGGCGGAAGTGCAGCTCCTGGGCTACCGTCCGGAAATAAATGAGGTGACGCAATTCCATGATACCTAATAGGTTTCAATTCTTGATAAAATTGATACTTTACAAATATCATCGTTTCCGATAGCTTTGGCCATACATAATCTAAAATTCACCTTATTTTCAGTAAAAACCGCCAAAGCCATGCGTACAGAACTTTCAGCCAAGTCAAGCGTCGAAGAAATCAGGAAAAGATTTGATCAGGATGTGGAGCGTTTTTCCAATCTGGAAACGGGCCAGCAATCTACGGTAGATGCCCAGATCAGCCTGGAACTGATCACGGAAGCCGCCCGCTGGGCCAGTCCGGCGGCCCGGCACCTGCTCGATATCGGGTGCGGGGCCGGCAACTACACCCTGAAGATGCTGAGCAAGCTGCCCGGCCTGGATGCCACCCTGGTCGATCTGAGCCAGCCCATGCTGGAACGGGCCCGGGAACGGGTCCGTCCGATGACACCGGGAACAGTGGAAACCATTCAGTCGGACATCCGGGATCTTCAACTTCCGGAGGCCCGTTACGACATCATTCTGGCGGGTGCGGTACTGCACCACCTCCGCGAAGAGGCCGAATGGAAGGCCGTATTCCGAAAGTTATACCAAACCCTGCGGCCGGGAGGAAGTCTGTGGATTTCCGACCTGGTCACGCACGAAAGTGCGTCCATTCAGGGGCTGATGTGGCAAAAGTACGGGGAGTACCTGCAAACGCTGGGCGGTCAGGAATACCAGGAAAAAGTGTTCGCTTACGTAGAGAAGGAAGATACGCCCCGCTCACTCATTTTTCAATTGAAGCTCCTGGAAGAAGCCGGCTTCCGGCAGGTGGAGGTGCTGCACAAAAATGGCTGCTTCGCCGCTTTCGGAGGATTGAAATAGTTTGTCCGTGAACTTACGGCGTACGCACAGTGCGCCGGTCACGGACGCTTCGGGATTTAATTCGGGTGGGTTTATTCTTCGTTTAAACAATTGGGAATGCAGACTTCGAAAGTGGTACCTTTTTTTAAAAGGGATTTCACCTTGACGGAGCCGTGCAGTTTCTCGATGGTTTCTTTTACGATGTAGAGCCCCAGTCCCGAACCTGGTTTGTGGTCGGTAGCCCGGTAAAACATATTGAAAATCTTATCCAGGTGTTCGGCGGCAATACCCAATCCGTTGTCAGCTACGATCAGCCAGGCGGATTGGTACGTCACCCGCACTTGGATGACTATCTGCGGATGCGCTTTGTTCAGGTCGCTGTAGCGCACAGCATTGGAGAGCAGGTTACTCAGGATCACGGAGATTCTTTTGGGGTCTGAAACCAGGGCTTGTTCTTCCCGGATCAGAACCTGCCATTCGATCCGATCTGCATCGGCCGCGTAATGAATGCCCTGCCGGATGTCTTCGATGAGCTTTTTCAGGTCAATCTTTTCCCTGAGGATTTCCGTCCGGTTATTACGCGAAAAGTCGATGATGTCCCGGATAAAGTCGTCGAGTTTGAGAATGCTTTTCTGCATGTAGCCCATGTACTCATTTTTCTTCTCCGCATCCGTTTCCATCTGCACGATGGTAATCAGACCCAGCACGGAGGCCAATGGCGCCCGCATGTCGTGACTCACGCTGTACACAAACCGGTCCAGCTGGGCATTGATCTTCTGCAGTTCATCGTTCTGGTGCTGCAAATGTTCCTCGATTATTTTCCGTTCGTTGATGTCCATGAGCGTGCCGTGTATCTTGTACACCTGACCGCTTTCGTCGAACAGCGGACAACAGATGACGTTGACGTACCGGGTCTCTCCGTCGGCAAACAAAAGACGGATGTCCAGCGAATAGGGTAAGCCCCGGCTGATGGCATCCATCGCATTCCGCAGGTAGTCGGGCCAATCGTCCGGGTGGTAGATCTGCTGAATCGCATCCAGCGGAGGAATGCCTTTGGACGGGTCCAGCCGGTAAATCTTGAACATTTCATCCGACCAGAATATTTCTTCCGTTCTCAGATTGTACTCCCAGTTGCCCATCTTGGCTACTGCCTGGGCTTCGCGCAGGGCAGATTCACTGCGTTTGAGTCGCTCTTCGTTCAGTTTAAGGTCCGTGATGTCGTAATGCAGACAGAGGTACTGCGTCACGTGTCCGGTTTTATTGATCAGCGGATTGATGATGGTATCTACCCAGAACGGCTTTCCACCTTTGGTACGGTAACAGATTTCTCCCCGCCATACTTTTCCCTGGTGCATCGTGGCCCACATATCTTCAAAAAAAGCGGGCGGATGGCACCCGGACTCCAGCATCCGAAAGCTACGACCGATCAATTCTTCGCGGCTATAACCGGAGGTGCGACTGGCGCTCTGATTGACGTGCAGTATCCTCCCCTGTTGATTGATCACGGAAATCATGGCACTGCGGTCAAGAATTTTTTTGTACAGGTGCAGTTCGTGAAAAATCCGGTCCCTTTCCTGGGCAATGCGTACTTTATGGGTCACCTCCCGGGAAAAAACCGCCACGCCGACTACTTCCGATCTTTCATTGCGAATGGGATTGTAGGAAATCATAAAATAGCGCTTCCGACTGGGGTCCGTCCCAATTTCACCTTGGGCGCTGAATTGTTTTCCCTGCCAGGCTTCATCCAGCCAGCTTTTGAAGCCATCCCGGTCTTTTCCGGGTGGTAACACCTCCAGTATATTCACACCAATCTCAATCTCCGCTCCAAACATCTCCCTGATGATCATCTGATGGGCTTTGTTGAAAGACATGTATTCGTGGCGGGCATTCACCGAAAAAATGGAATCCGGCATACTTTCCTGAATGGCCCGCAGTAAGGACATCTGGTTCGTGATCTGATCCTGCAGTTCTTTTCTGGCGGTAATGTCCGCTTCGATCCCCACAAAGTGCGAAACACACCCGTTCGGACCAACTACCGGCGTCACCGAAACGGACATCCAGAAGTGGCTCCGGTCTTTCCGGTAGTTGATGGCTTCGGTCTGAAAAGGCTCCCCGGCTTTCCGCTTCCGGCGCATCAGTTCAATGGTTTTGGAGTCGGTCAGCGGCCCCTGCAACAATTCGCCGGGCCTGCGGCCGATCATCTCCTCCCGGGTATAGCCGGTGATGGTGGTAAAAGAGTCATTTACCCATTCGGTGATTCCTTCGGCGTCGGTAATCACAACGGCCTGGTCGGTATGGATGGCTACCGAAGCCAGTTTTTGGTAGTACAGTTCGCTTTTTTTCCGTTCGGTTAAGTCAGAGGCAACCACAGAATCAGAAAGGTGGGCGTCATCGTCCACTACCGGGGATTCCGTTTTTATTTCACCCGAACAGATCAGATAGCCGTGCTTGATTCCCTCCTTCCGCATGACGGAACAGCGCATTGACATCTCCACGTACGCGCCCTGTTGGGTTCGGTATCTTACCCGCAATCCGATATCCGGCATTTCCGACTGGTTGATCCACCTGATAAACCGTTGTTGGTCATCGGGATGCAGAATATCCAGCATACTTATTCCGACGGTTCCTCCTTTCGGATATTGAAACAAACGATAGAAGGTGGCATTATGAAACCGGATATGCAGATCCAGGTTGATAAAGGTAACGGCATCGGGCAGGTGATGGATAAGGGTTTGCTCTATACTTTGGGGAAAAGAGTTCATGCATTTAAGAAAGTGAAGGTCGCTGTCAGGAGAAGGGCCTGCTCGGCATCTATTCGCTCAGATTGAAAAATTGAGAAAAAGGTTCACCTGCTACACGTTGAAGGAACTGCGATGCCTGGACAATCTCAGGCAACACCAAAAAGCCAATTGCTATCTCTTCTGGACAGGTTTTCCCAAACGCTGTACAAAGAACAGCAGGCGTTTAATCAGGGGAAGCGATTAAGGCCCGCCTTTTATTAAATTTTGAGTACCTATGCTTACGACAATGTAAAAAATAAGTTAACTTCTGATCGCTATTTGCTTGAGATCATCATTAACAAACTGGCAATGAAGCTTATTGAGTTCTTCATTCCCACTCTGGCTCCTCTTTTCCTGCTGCTGGGATAGACTGATACCAGACCATCGTGCGGATGAAGAAAGCAGGGTTTATACGTAAGAATAAAGAGGAATCGAGAGAATGAAAAACCTGTACGTATTTTTTCATCACTGCCGTTCCGGAGTTCAATCCCATCCTTCCCTTTGCATAGCCATTTTCAGAAAATCAAGGGCTTCGGCTACTTCATCGGCCGGCAATCCGTGGAGCAGCAGGTTTCCCTGGTAGCCCGTGTTTTTCAGGCCTGCCAGGTACCGGTCAAAGGGAACCACGCCTTTTCCGGCGGCCACTACTTCACCCCGCGCATTGCGGTCTTTGGCGTGGGCCGACACGATGAATTCGCCCAGCCGATCCAGGCCTTCTTCGATGCGACGGTGGATCACCGGCAAAGGTTCACGCTCAAAGAGGTTGGCCGGATCAAATACAATCTTCAGGCGGTAAAAACGAACCTCCCGGAGCAAGCGTTCTGCACGGGCTACGTCGCTGACTACGTTGGCACTTTCCGGCTCGATACCCAGGATCACATCGTACATTTCGGCCATTTCCAGCGCTTTGTCCAATGTCTGACGCATGTCATACCAGGCCTGGGCGGTGCCATTGTCCGGGTGCGGTGCCCACATGTCAGCAGGGTGTCGGGTACCGCTGCAAAGTGTAACCAAAGGGGTACCCAGCCATTGGCAGCAAGCCATTAGTACCTCCAGCCGCTCCAACCCCAGTGCCCTTGCTTTCGGATCCGGGTGGCACATATTGAAGGTAGCCGACAAGGCTTCTACCCGAATCGGGTGCGCACGAAGCGCTTCTTCGATGGTTTCGCGGGTTGCGTCCTCTACGGCATCCGGCATAGCCGGTAAGCCGGCGCAGGCCATGTTGAACTGCGTATGCCTCAGGCCCAGGTCTTCGATCCGGGAAAGTATTTCGGGCAGGCTACCGGAAAAGGTTTTGGCAAATATTCCCAATCGGTTCATAATTCTCCTTCCGTAATAGTGTCCAAATATACCGTGCGTCCCGTTAGTACAGATTGCCGTATGGCAAGCATCCCTTTCACAATCTCCCGGCCTTCGGCCAGGGTAGTGCCCTTTTGCGGTATATTGCGGATTACCGCATCAGCGAAACTTTCCAACTGCAAACGGTAGAAATGCGCATCAGCCCCCAATACCCGCCGATACGTGGCGTCGGTTTCGGAAAAACATTCCACGTCGCTGCCCCGGAAGTACCAGGGATTGTAGGTTTTGCCGATGATGCTTCCCTTCTCCCCGTAAATCTGAAAGCCTTCGTGCCAGTCGCCGCGCACGGGAATGGTCAGGTCCAGGTGCCCCACTGCCCCGCTGACCATTTCGGTATGCACAAACCAGCAATACGCGCCAAATCGGGTCACCAGCCGGGCTTTGACGCTCCCGATGGGGCCACCCAGAAAGGCCGCCGTATCGAGCAGGTGACTGCCGTGGGCCAGCATGAAGTAACGGGAGCGGTCGGCTTTTTCGTCCTGCGCCGGCCGGATGGCCCTGTCCGAACGGATGGGCAGGGGCTGCACGTTGTCGGTGACGGTATAGCGGTGGGTGCTGTCGCCGTACCAGGCTTTCAACGCCATTAGCTCCCCCATTTCTTCCTCAATGAACTTGCGCGCGTAGGCAATACCCGGATCGAAACGTTTCATATGCCCCACCTGCACCCGTACGCCCTTTTGTTCCGCAAGGGTCAACAGTTCTGCACACCCGGCCAGGGAAGTGCCCAGCGGCTTTTCTACCAGCACGTGTTTGCCGGCTTCGATTGCCCGGCGGGTGGCGCTTTCGTGAAAAGCGTCGGATGTAGCGACAATCACCGCTTCCAGGTCGGGATCGGCCAGCATGGCGTCGTAGTCGGCATAGCTGCGTTCGGGTTTCCAGCGCCGTGTCATTTCCTGCAGCAGGTCGGTTGCCGCATCGCAGAGGGCGTACAGCGTGGCATTGCGGGCTTTCTGACAAGCCTCCAGGTGCGCAAACTGCGCGATGGGTCCGCAACCCAGAATCCCTGTCCGCAACAATCGGTTTTCCTTTTGCATCATAAAAATGACTCAATACAGCTTCAATTTACCTCAGACTACCGCATAATACCGCTACAATTTTGCGGTTATATGCGGTATTACCATTAATTTTGCTGGTATGCTGAAAGAAGAAAGACACCTCTATATACAAAATAAAATCCGTTCGGAAGGCAAGGTAGTGCTCACGGAAATCTGCCAGGAGATGAACGTATCGGATGATACCATCCGGCGGGATTTGCAGGAACTGGAAAAGGAAGGAATTTTAACGAAGGTACACGGCGGGGCCATTGCGCCTACTCCAACCATGACCGAAGCGGAGACGCAGCCGACAAAGGCACCGGACCGACACGCACTTTGGGAGAAAGCAACCGAACAACTCAGCGACGGCGACACCATTCTCATGGGCGGAGATGAACTGACAATCGCACTGGCTCATTCACTCCCCCACTCCATTCGGCTTACCATTTTTACCAATAGTCTGCCCGTTGCAATCGCCCTGGCGGATAAGCCGCTCATTCAGGTGGTGGTGCTGGGAGGAAACCTGTTGCCGGCCCGGCAAATAACGGTGGGCGCTACGCTCATCCAAAGCCTGCAATCACTGAAAGCCGACTGGCTCATTGCGGGAAATGTGCATCTGGATGCGCAAAAAGGTCTGACGGTGAGCAACCGGGAAGACACGACGGTGATGAAGGAAATGTACAAACGTTGCCGTCGGCTGTTGGTGGTGGCGGAAGCGGATCAGTTGGATTCCCATCAGCCCTACGGGGTGGGGCCGCTCTCCGATGCATCGGTGCTGATCCTGCCGGATTCAGTCCCTCCGGCGCTTCGTGAAAAGTTCGCAGCGATCAAGCAAGACCCCGGCGGGCAAACCGGCTGAAACAACGGGTTAGCCGTTTCAGGTAGAATGCACCATCCGGTTTGCCGTTTAATTCAAGTTCAATCGGCTGACCCGCAGATAGCTGACTATCATCGTGGAATAGGCCTATACCCCAAAACCCAGGTACGTTCCGTAAAAAGAGGTAAAGGGCTTCGTAGCAATGAATTGGCCGTTCAAAAAGTAATAACAGGTTTTATTCACCTTCCGAACCGTTAACTTATTGTAGTTCCGGTACCGGTATGCTTCCTGCGTGGTTTCATCATTGACAAAATAATCCGCATTCTGCCCGTTGAACGAACCGATATTGACTATCTTGTAATCATCGTACAGCGCATAATTCAACCACTGACGCGGCTTGGCGCCGGCGGCCGGACTGAATCCCCACAGAAGCATATTTCCACTGCCGTCATCACTACTCCCTATGTTTACCACCCGGACCTGGGTTTCAATTTCAAAATTCATGCTGTCTTTGAGGGTCGGCAATTGAATGAGGTTCTGTTGTTTTTCATTCGTGCGGGTAGTCAGTACCAGCTCTCCCCCCGTGATGTTCAGACTGTATTGCGTCGAATTGTTTACCGTACGCCAGCCCCGGGTATTGTTATCGAATTCTTCGTTGAGCAGAATCGCTTTTTTAGAGGCCGGAATGTAGTCGTACTGTTCGTAGGTCAATACAATGGGCTTGTCTTTGGGCTGGGGATTTTCCAGCAAACTGCAGCCCGATAAGCCGAGCACTGCCGCAATCAAACCGATACAATAAACGCGTTGGAAGAAATACATGGGTGGCAATGAATTGACCGTTGAATTTATTTGCAAACGTTAATGAGCCAGAAAGCCCAGTCCTACTTTGAGGTTGAGTAAAGAGTGACGGAATAAACGGTACTGCGCCATACTTTGCGCATCGTCCTTGTAGAAATAGGTGGCTCCGGCCATTCCTTCCGGAGTGAAGGTATAAGCAAACTCCCATCCGTACGAAAGGATGAGGCGGTCGAACAGAATTTTATTTCTGCCCATTCCAAACTTGAGCGCGTACGTTTGAAAGGGAGTGCTGATTCCTCCCTCCTGCTTCACGTCATTGAACATCACACCGGCACCCAACTGACAGTACTTGCCCAGGGGAGCAATGTTGCCAAACTTTTTCCGGTAAATGCGGTAGTACATCCCCAGGCTTTGGGTCGCTACTTTTTCGGCTGAAATGCCTTCGTCCCGGTAATTGGTGACGTTGCTGGTCCGGGCCGACTGGTAAAACAACCCGATGCTGTTGCGCTTGCCGACAACGTAGTCCATGGTGGCCTGTCCGGTGGTATTGAAGGACAGCCAGCCCGGCTCTTTGCCGTACGTCGCATTGGTGAGGGCCGGCAAAAAGAGAAGGCTTCCTTGTACCGACAGCTTTTTCCCCCGATAACCGGGTTGCGCCACGCAAAAGCCGGCACCGACCAGCAGCAATACCAGGGAGTACACTAGTTTTTTCATTGAGTTGACAAAAGCTAAAATCCTGAAAGAGACCTGTGCCTGCACTACCGCCGGCGGCTGGGGCACTATCGTTTATTCTTTAATTGGTAAAAACTGTTGTACACCGTTGAGTTGAGCACATCCTGGCTGCTTTTCTGGTCAATGTACTGCACATCCGTAAAGACCGGCTTCCCGGTAGTGATATCAAACACCAGGGAATAATAGTAGGTATCGTATTTGGGAGTCAGCGCGTAATACAGTCCGAACGGCAGCAAGGGATAGATGACAGTGGTGTAAAAGAGCGTACTTGCCACGTTGGTTTTCTTTTCTCTCACGCTCACAAAGCCGGTCCAGCAGTAATACTTAGTTCCGTACCGGGCTACCAGCGACTGAACCGTGGCCGCATCCAGGTTCTGCATCGGCACCGACGCGTCCAGGTGCTTGACGTGCTCCCGTATCCAGTTTCTCAGGAAAGCGTAGTCATTGAACTGATTCACGTCCGAACCCTTGAAGGCATTTTCACTCAGCATGACGGCATCCAGTTTCGCCAACCGGGCATTTTCCTGCAGCTTTCCGACCAACGACAATTCTGCACTTTCGGAGGCTACGTATTTGATCGACTTCTTCTTGCGTTGATCCAGCTTGGTGTAGGAAGGGCTGATCAGCACGATTTTGTCAATACCCAAAGCCGCCCCCTTCTTGCTGAGCAATTTTTCTTCCCTGGCTTTTTGCTTGCTTTCCTTCTTCAGCCGGGCTTGTTCCTGCTTTCTGGTTTCAGGCCGTTTTTCCTGGCTTTTTTTCTTCTCCTTCCAGTGTTTCTGGTAAGCCTGGGCAAAAACGGGGTCCTTGAAATCGTCAACGAACAGGTAGCTAATGGTCAAAGGCTGATCGGAAGACTGCAGTTTCAGCTTATCGATGGCAATTTTCTGGTATTTGCTTCGCTTTCCGGCATCAGTGGTATCGGCAACGGCGGTTTCAACGGCCGGGAGCGGACGTTCAGTCGGTGGCTGGACAGAAAAATCCAGGTCGCTATCGCAGTGCTTGTACACCAACGTTTGGAAAAGTTCGTCGCACAATGGCAACAGTTCCGAATCATCGGGGAATTTCTTCTGCAGGTCACGGGCATATTTTAAGGCCAGGGCATTGAGTTCATTGGGCTTCAGCTTGCCGAACAAATGATAGACCTGCTGAGATTGGCCTTCCACCTCGTCTTCGTCATCGTGCACTTTTCCAAAAGCATCTGCATTGGCGTATTGGCTCAATCCGTACAGGGCTTTGGCAATGCTTTTTTGCAGGTAGCGGTTCTGAGGGTCTTCCTGTAGTAACAGATAAGCGTGATAAATCGCTTTTTCGTAGCTGAGTCCAGCCAGGTACAGGGAGGTCAGTTCGTAACGGGCCAGTTTGCGGGCTGCCAGAAAGGCCTGCTTCGACACCAGAAAGTCGGACTTGGCGCTGTTTTCTTCGTTCTTGACCTGATTCAGAATATACGTTCGCCGCTTCTCTACGCTGGGATGCGAACTTTTTTCTTCTTCCTTGGCGGAAGGCGGGGCGATGTCTTTTACGGTTGGGAGAAAGTACGCATCCGGGATTTGCAGGTACTTCGACTCAAAAAAAGCCTTGTTGAAAGGGATGTCGTCAAAGGGCAGGTGAGCGTACTGAAGCATATCAAACACGCCGTTCAGGTCCTTGCTGCTGTACCCCGATTGGAGAAAAATGGCCAGCCCTTCCAGGTCGGCCTCCGTTTCCAGCTCTTTCGAATAATTGTTGCGGCTGATCAGCTTGTCATCGGAAGAGAGAGACCGGTAAGAACTCTTGCCCCTTTCTATTTTCTGGTCTTCCACGTACTGTGTCACCACGTGCTTTTTTACGTAGTGGGTAATTTCGTGCGAAAGGATAAAGGCCAGCTGAGATTCCGATTCGACCTGAGAAATGAGGCCCAGGTTAATGAAAATCATGCCGCTGTTGGTGGCAAAGGCATTGACCGACGGAGATTTGACCACGTAGAACCGAATCTGTTTTCTGAGCGAGGGATTTTTCTCCAGCAGCTTGTCGGCTACCTGGTGGATGTACTGACCGACCGGATCGTTGAAAAGCACTTTTCCACTGTAAAGCAAATCCTGCAGTTTGAAACTGCTTTCCAGGAAAAAGTCTTTCTTGGCCTTTTTTTCGAAGGCTTTGTCTTCTTTGGAAATGGCTGCTTTTTCCTGCTCATACTTTTCGGAGGAAAGTTGCAGGAAGTCGTTGGGAATGGTTCCGGCCGATTGCAGCGGCTTGTAATTACTGAAATGATCCTGGGCACCGGCCGAAGACCCGAGCAACACCAGAAAAACAGTGCAGAAACTGCACCAGGAGTGGATTCTCATAGAATTTGAATACCTTTTCAATCACATAAAAGTATTCAGATATCCATTTATTTATAAATGCTTTTTAAAAACCAGCTTGCCTTCTGCGTAAGTTCAGGGGCTGATGCGTGTCTTATCGCAGGATTTGTGCCTGATCTCTGAAACAGTAGAATAAAATGCCCCATCTCCGTCAAGAGATTAAACGAATAAAGGCCTCAATGACAAAAGCTTATCTTGTTCTGTTACCGCTATTCCAAGCAAATCTTATTGGGTGTACTGTAAGGATAGGGAAATAGAGTAAATGACCATCCCTGCAGTAAATGAATTTCCCTGGAAAGATTTGACTTCGTGTCTCTACGTAGTGATCAGCACGCTCATTTCATTCGTAATGGAAAGATTATGCTGGCTTTTTTATCGCTTTTTTTCCTTTTTTACCAGGCGACTATTAAAGTAGCTCACTCTACTGCACCCTCTAAGCTAACATGGCTGGGGGTCCATACCTTCATCTCATTACCTATGAAAAAAATCCTTCTCCTACTTCTGCTGAGTCCCTTACTAACCCTGGCCCAGACAAAACCAGCGCCGGCCACCTACGACATCTGCGTGTACGGGGGCACTTCCGGCGGCGTGATGGCGGCTTACACGGCCAAAAAAGCCGGCAAAACCGTTCTGCTCATCGAACCCGGCCAACACCTGGGCGGCCTCAGTTCCGGCGGCCTGGGCTATACCGACATTGGCAATAAATACGCCATCTCGGGGCTGGCACTGGACTTTTACCGGCGACTGGGCAAACACTACGGCAAGTTTGAGCAGTGGATTTTTGAACCCCACGTGGCCGAAAACACTTTTCTGGGCTATATAGAGCGGGCGAAGGCGCCGGTGATGTACGGGCATCGGATCGTGTCGGCCAGGAAGGACGGCACGCAGATCAGAGAAATCACCGTGGAAAAGTCCGCTTCGCCGGGGGCGGCTTCCTTTCAGACCATCCGGGCCCGGGTTTTTATCGACTGCTCCTACGAAGGCGATCTGATGGCCAGGGCCGGGGTGTCTTACTTCGTCGGACGGGAAGCCAACAGCGTGTATCAGGAAACCTATAATGGCGTACAGGTGCGGGACAAGCACCAGTTTCCCGCCGGAATTGACCCGTACCAAGTGCCGGGCAAGCCCGAAAGCGGCTTGCTCTGGGGCATCAGTCCGGACCCGTTGCCTGCCCCGGGTTCGGGTGACAACAAGGTACAGGCCTACAACTTCCGGATCTGCCTCACCAGCGATCCGGCCAACCAGTTGCCCATTACCCGCCCCGCCCGGTACGATTCTACGCGTTACGAACTGCTGTTGCGGTACCTGGCCGCCAAGCCCGCCCAAGATTTGTGGAGTTTCCTGAAGTTTGACCTGATGCCCAACCAAAAAACGGACATCAACAACAACGGGCCCTTTTCGACCGATATGATCGGCATGAATTATGCCTACCCCGACGGCGACTACGCGACCCGTGAGCAGATCCGGCAGGCGCACGAAGACTACATCAAAGGCTTCCTCTTTTTTGTAGGGCACGATCCGCGCATGCCGGCGCACCTGCGGGAACTGATGCTCAAATGGGGCTATCCCAAAGATGAGTACGTAGACAACGGACACTGGTCACCCCAAATGTACGTGCGCGAAGCCCGGCGTTTGAAGGGTGAATACGTTATGACCCAGGCCAATTGCCAGGGCAAGGAAGTGGTATCCGATGGCGTGGGCATGGCCGCGTACACCATGGACTCTCACAACATCCAGCGACTGGTCGTGGATGGATCCGTCAAAAACGAGGGCGATGTGCAGGTGGGTGGTTTCGGTCCTTATCCCATTTCCTACCGTTCGCTGGTACCCAAAGCGGCGGAATGCACCAATTTGCTGGTGCCGGTGTGTTTGTCGGCCAGCCACATCGCCTACGGTTCCATCCGGATGGAGCCGGTATTTATGGTGCTGAGCCAGTCGGCGGCCGAAGCCGCGGTGCTGGCCATCAACAGCCAGAAGCCGGTTCAGCAGATCGACGTAAAGAAGCTACAGACCATTTTGAAAACCAATCCCCTGGCCGACGGCAGTACTCCGGAAATCCTGGTCGACAACGATGACCGGGCCCACGTGACGGTGCAGGGAGCGTGGAAAACCGAAAGCAAAGGCAGTTTTGGTCCATCCCTCTTTTCGGACGAGGGTGGAGAAAAGGAGACCAAAACCGTCCGGTTTACGCCGGTTGTTGCCAAAAAAGGGAAGTACCGGGTCTATGCCTTCTTTCCCAAACTACCCAATAGTGCTTCGCAAACGCCCATTACGGTGTTCGATGGCAGTCAGAAAAAAGAAGTGATCATTAAAAAAGCTGACATCGTGGTGGAAGGCCAGACCTCCGGTGAATGGATTCCCGTGGGCAGTTTTGATTTCCCTCCGGGGAAAAATGGCTACGTGGAGATTTCTACTAAAAATTCCGATGGCGTAGTGGTGGCCGACGCCGTATTGCTGGTGGCCGATAGTCAGTAAAAAAGGGAACTTCACTAACAATGCCTATTCGAATTTCACCCCATTCTCAAATAGTTCAAAGGTACTTCATTGCTGGCGGTTGACGGTTCGCAGGTGCATTGTAGAAGACGACAACAAGCAACTATTGGAATAATAAACATGAGAATGACATTGTGGGAATATGTGGTCAGTTGGAAAGCCTAACTCAATGAACTAAAGAGACCGTTTCATGCCGATAGCCAATTGTTACATACATCAAATATCCGTTTCAAAACAACAGCTTGAAACACTGACAAAAGAATGGGCTGAAATAATAGAAGTCGACTTGAAAGACATTTGCCTTTCTTTGGTTGAAGTATCCATTCAGACAGGCCAGAACTATAAAGTGATGGTAAATCTGTTTCTGCCTACACTTTGGGACAAAGCAAGTATTGAAAGAATACAGCTTAGCTTAGACAAGCTATTGAAAAAGCATTTGAAATTAGCAACTGAAGACGTTTTTATCATTACACATCCCATTCAATCAGGAAACGTAACTGCAAATGGACAAATAGTAAAATGGGAATAATGAAAGGTCAATGAACTGCTAACAGTAGTTATCCCATTTCCAAACAGTTCAAATGAGCTTTTTTTGGCAATTGCTGGCAGTTTATGGCTGCAGCGCGGACAGGCTTTTCCTTGGAATGGGCTGGCCTCGCAGGATAACGGTATGAATGGCATCGTACGCCGTTACGTCCTGTAAGGGATTTTTCTCCAGAATCAGCAGGTTGGCCACTTTACCGGTCTCAATGGTGCCGTATTGCTGTTCCAGTCGGAAAGCCTTGGCGTTTTCAATCGTAGCCGACTGGAGTATCTTCTTCAGGGACACCCCGGCGGCCTGCATCTGCCGGATTTCCAGGTACCCGTTGTAACCGGGCGGATTGCCGTAGGTTGGCGCCGAAGGTGTGTCACTGGCAAACAGAATCCGGCCTTCCCTTTGGTTGAGGTAACGAAGGGCTAGCCGACTGTGGGAACCGACGTGCGCATACACCTTGGCCATTTGCTCAGGCGTGCTGTTGGCCAGCATGGATCGGGCGAAGGACTGACCAGCCGGACTTTCGTACCAGGCCAGCAGGGAGCCAGGCAGCACGTGCCGGAGTTGCGGATCGCGCAGGAAATCGGCCTCCATTAAAGCTTTGAGTCCTTCAATAACCCGCAAAGTAGGCATGTAGCCAATCCGCTTCTGGCTTTCCTGGTCGAGCAATTGCCGAATTTCCACGGGAATCGAATCGTTTTCATAAAACCGATCCCAGTTCCATAGACCGTGGGCAATGATGTCTACTCCGGCTTCCGTCAATGCCCGATGCGCTTGCAGGGAGTTGCCGTGCGCAATGAGCAGGAGTTTTTGCCGGTGGGCTTCTTCCTTCAGCTCAGCCAGCAGTTCCGGGCTGGGTACGGGCAGGCCCCGTTGATCGAAGCCTGTCTCGTAGAAGGTTTTGACGGCGATGGCCCCCGATGCTTTGATTCTTTCGACTACCGCCCGGGGCGAATGTGCATCGGCTTTGTAGGGAGCCGGGATGTTTTTTGCTTCACCGGGCAGGTACAAAAAGTTGGGAAACAACTCAAAGCGGCTTTCGGAAGGTGCGTAGTGCATCGGATAACCGTTGGCAATGACAGCCGGACTGCCTACACCGTAGATGTCGGGACGAAGCGGTTGGGCTTGCAGTTGTTTCATTCTTTCCGGATCAACCGACGTCAGATCGATCAGGGTGGTAAAGCCGAAGTAGAGGTAGCTTTTGGGTAGCTGCTCAAAGTAGGATTCAACCAATTGCGGATACTGGTCCTGCTGTTGGAAGTCCATCCCACTCACGCTGGTCAGGTGCACGTGAGCATCCATGAGTCCGGGGATGAGGTACTTGCCCTTTCCCTCCACGGATTGATAGTTTCCCTGCAAGGTCACTTCACCGGAGCCCACGTAGAGAATGGAGTCGCCCTGCACCACCACGGTCGCATCTGTCAGTACCGAATCTCTTTCCGGTGAAATCACTTCGATATGGCGAATCACCCAGGCGTTTTCCAGTTGCAACGTAGGAGAAGCCGGCTTGCACGACCCCAATAAGCCGGTAAGCAGTAAAATCAGGTAGCATTTGCCCTTCATACGTAATCATTTGGATGACCGACCTAATATAGGCATTATGCCCTGAATACGTCCTCAAGATTATACCTTCACGTTGGCTCAAAATGAGATGAGTCCCTTCCCTAACACACCTGGATAATGACCAGCAGGCGTTAGGGAAGGGACTCATCGCTTTCAGGCATCCAGTGCCATCACTCTGAACGCAACCCCTGCACGGGTTTGGTCAGGGCTGCCCGGAAAGCCTGGTAACTGATGGTAAGCAGGGCAATGAGCAAGGCGGTCAGACCAGCCACCAGGAAGATCCAGGGACTGACGGGCGTACGGTACACGAAATCTTCCAGCCATCGGTGCATCCCGTACCAACCAATGGGCACGGCAATGAAGAATGCCAGCAGCACCAGCTTGACAAAGTTGAGCGTCAGCAGACTGAATATGTTGCTCACCGAAGCGCCCAGCACCCGGCGAATGCTCATCTCTTTGCGCCGCTGTTCGACCATAAAGGAAGACAGACCGTAGAGACCCAGGCAGGCCACCACAATGGCCAGTATGGCAAAGCTGCTGAAAATACGCCCCGTTCGTTCCACGTCTTCGTACATGCGGGCAAAGTTTTCGTCCATAAAGCTGTAGCGAATGGGCTGGTTGGGCGCAAACTCCTTCCAAACCCGGTTCACCGAAGTGAGCAACGTTCCCATATCCGCAGTACGCACCTTGACGGAGAGGATCGAAGGGCTATTTCCCAGCGTCAGGTAAATGGGCTGGATGCTGTCGCGCAGCGATTCGTAGTGAAAATCTTGTACCACGCCAATGACCGTCCACAATTGATCGTTCGTGATCCGGGCACCAATCGGATTCTTCAGGCCTAGTTTCCTGACCATGGCCTGGTTGATGATCACGGCGGCGGAGTCGGAAGCGATTTTTGGGGAGAAGTTTCGGCCGGCCACTAATTGGATGCCCAGCGTCGGCAGGTAATCGGGATCCACTTCCCACTTTTGGGCGCTCACCGGACTTTCTTCCTTCGATTTTCCTTCCTTCCAGACGGGATCGCCGTTGCGTTTGGTGCCTTTGATGGGCAGGTAATCGCTGATGCTGGCGGCTTTTACTTCGGGCAGGCGGAGCAATTCATTTTTCAGACTCCTGACGCCTTCGCCCAGGGTATTGGTCCCGTGCAGCAGCAGCACCTGTTCTTTGTCGAAGCCTACTTTCTTGTGAAGAATATAGTTCATCTGTCGCTGGATGATGAAGGTACCAACAATCAGGATGATGGACGTGGCGAATTGAAACACCACTAGGGCACTACGGGTCGTCGCGCTTTTGCTGCCGCGACTCAGGTTGCCTTTGAGCACCTCAATGGGCCGGAAGGCCGACAGATAGAAGGATGGATACAAACCCGCCAGGATACCCATGCAGATCGCCGCACCGGCCAGTAGCGGTAAGAGCCACCACTCCTGCCAGGGAAAAGTCAGGTTTTTACCCGACAAGGCATTGAAGTACGGCAGCGCCAACCAGGCCAGGACCAATCCCAGCCCGAAAGAAAGAAAGCTGAACAGAACCGATTCGGTCAGAAACTGCTTCACCAATAGACTGCGAACCGATCCTACTACCTTTCTTATGCCCACTTCCTTGGCCCGATTGGCCGATTTGGCCGTAGACAGGTTAATGAAATTGATGCCGGCAATCACCAGAATAAAAGCGGCAATGGCACCAAATAACCCGATCAGGCGAATGTCGCCGTACGTCAGCCCATCGGGATGATAATCGTATGATTTCAGGTAGACATCCGTGATGGGTTGTAGTTTGAAATGAATCATCTGGGCTCGTTTGTCCGCATCCATCCGGCCAGCTTCCTTAAAATAGGGCACTATGTACTTTTCAATCAGGCTGGCCAGCTTCTTTTCCAAGTCCGCCGCCCGGGTTCCATCCCGCAGCAACACGTAGGTAGGATAGTTGGTGCTCATCCAGTTGTTCTGCTCGCCCGGCCAGAATTCCACGCCGGTCAACGTCAGGAGAAAATCGTAGGGCAGGTGGGAAGTAGCCGGGAAGTTTTCCATCACCCCACCGACCTTATAGGGCCGCATTTCATCATCGTTCAGAATCATCAGCTTACCCACCGGATTTTCGCCCGGAAAGTATTGTTCGGCTTTCCGCCGGGAGAGTACCAGGGTGTTGGGTTCACTCAATGCCTTTGCCCGATTCCCGTATACCATCGACACGCCCAGCATATCCAGCATCTCCTGGTCAGCGTAGGTAAATCCTTCTTCGTAGGCGTTTTCCCGACTATCGGCCCTACGGATCTGTTTACTACCAGCTCCGAAAAGCTCGCTCGAATTGAACCGGCCCGCCCTTTCCACTTCCGGAAACTCCGCCTGGAGTGTCCTGGCAAAAGGAGCCTGAAAATGAATGCCTTTAATAATTTCGCCATTGATATGGTATTCTACCATCATCCGGTAAAGGCGGTCCGCATTCGGGTAATGCCGGTCGTAGCTGAGCTCGTTTCGGATGAAGAGCGCAATGAGCAAACAAGCCGCAATGCCCAGGGCGAAGCCGCCGATTTTGATCGAAGAATAGGTTTTTTGCCGGGCTAAGCTACGCCAGGCAATTTTGAAGTCGCTGCGAAACATAGGATGATAGAAAAGGTGAAAGAACGAAGTTTTTCGAATGGCAAAGGGACGCAGGTAATGTAGCACCTGGTAATAATAATGCAACCTGGCCCGGAAAGGAGACGTACTCTCCAGCATAGAATCAAACTTTTCGTCCAGGTCGCCCAGCACTTCTTCGGCCAGTTCATCCCGCAGGAAAAAAAGTAAAAGCTGCTGGCCTAACCGGGGTGGTTTTGTGTAGGAAGGTTTGCTCACCGTACCAGGATGTTAGTTATCAGTTAATTGGATTGAACAATCAGATTGAACTCCATCATTGGGAGAAAATCGCGTCAAAGCGAACGGTGGTGAAGCAATGGCAGCGGCCACCCGTCCCCAAGGTACAGCCAACGGTAGACTTTACTCCGGGAGATTACTTCAGGGCTCATCAACGCACAAGCTTTCGCAGCCCTTCGCAATGACGCGTTTTGAAAGCAGGTTTCGTCCGGTTGAGCAACGTTTATTCACTAAACCCCACCAGGATTCAGCTTACCGGCAAAGGCCGGAAACTGATTCCAAAGCGACAAACGGAAATCGCGGGCGGCTTCCAGCGCCCGTTGACCGCTGGCCGTCAGGGTATAGATCCGTTTGCGCCGCCCCCCTCTTTGGGCCGTGCCCTCCCCCATTCCTGAAGTCAGGAAGCCTTTTTCCTGCAAACGGGTCAGCGTGGAGTGCACTGCCCCGATGGAAACGGAACGGGAAGTCTGCGATTCGAACTCTTCCGCCACTTTGAAAGCATAGGCTTCCTGGCCCAGAATGCCCGTCAGCAGCAGAATTACCTCTTCAAATTCACCTAATCGGGTTTCGATCATCTTGTTACTAAATTGTAGAACAAATAAGGTAATAATTTTTCATTTGTTCTACAATTTAGTAGTATTTTTTTGAACGCGATCGAATAGCAAAATTTTTCTCCTTGAGTTTTGCAAGGTGATTATAATCCTTACATTTATGGTTAATATACATCCTGGGATCTATTCCCACTCCACTGACAATGAAAGGCACCTATTTAGGAGAGTTTGAGGAAATCGTACTGCTGGCCACGGCCATTCTTCACCCCAGGGCCTATGCCGTAAACCTCACCCAGGAAATTGAGCAGCAGACTCAACGCACCGTGCACATCAGCGCTGTACAAACGGTTCTATATCGGCTAGAGGAGAAAGGCTTCCTGCGTTCGGAACTGGGCGAAGCCACTGCCGAACGAGGTGGCAAACGTAAGCGCCTGTTTACCGTTACCCCCTACGGCGTGAAAGCCCTGCAAGCCGCTCAACAGCTCCGCCAGCAGATGTGGACACAGATTCCTGCTATTGTTTTACAAGGTAATTAGTCGAACCGATGGAACCACAACCACCCCGCTGGGCCCAGCGATTACTGCAAGCCTACTGTGATGACTCTTTGCTGGAAGAGATTGAAGGTGATTTGTACGAACTGTTCAACCAACGAATCAGAAGCCGGGGGATTGCCCAGGCCCGCCTTTTCTATGGCTGGGATGTGCTACGATCCATTCCTCTGGCGATGGTAAAAAGAAAAACCATTCACGCTTCTTCTACCCAGTACAACGCCATGCTTCAAAATTACCTGACCGTTGCCCTGCGAACCATGCTTCGCCACAAGACCTATTCGCTGCTCAATATCTTCGGCCTGGCCAGTGGCATGGTAGTTAGCCTGCTGATTTGGCTTTGGGTACAGGACGAGCGCGGTTACGACCGCTTCCACGCAAACGCCGATTACATTTACCGGCTCACGGCACAAGTCAGTGGGGTGGAGGCGGCTATCACCAGTCTGCCAATAGCCCCTGCCCTCTCTACCCAACTACCGGCCGTCCAATCCGCTACCCGCCTGAAAGACAGGCAGGAACTGGTCCGGGTAGGCAGCCGCAAGTTTGAGGAGAAGCGCGTATACTACGTCGATTCCACCTTCTTTTCCATGTTTTCCTTTCCGTTGCTGGAAGGAGACTGGCAGACGGCTCTCTCCCAGACCAATGGCCTGGTAATTACCCGGGAAACCGCCTTGAAGTATTTCGGCACTACCCGGGTACTGGGCCAAACGGTCCAGGTACTGGAGCAAACCATCCAGACCAACCATTGGACAAACCTGACCATAATGGGTGTGCTGGATGACATTCCCCATCGTTCGCATCTGCAATTTGATTTGCTGCTGCCATTCGCCCGCTTGCACGGTACGGAGTACTTCCAAAAGAACAATGCCTGGGATAGTTTCAGTCTGTTCACCTACGTCCGACTTTCCGACCGATTCGAACCAGGAAGCGAAGCCCTGGCCAAACTGGAGCAACAAATCAACCAACTGCACCAAAGGCAACACTCCCAAACGGAAGCCCGGTTCCTCTTGCAGCCGCTTACTGATATTCACCTGAAAACCAAGGCAGGTATGATCCAGGATGTGGAAGGGCACGGCAATGAGCAATACGTACGCATCTTCTCGGTGGTAGCCCTGGCAATCCTATTGATTGCATGCATCAACTTTACCAACCTCTCTACGGCCCGCGCTTCCCGCCGGGCCAAGGAAGTGGGATTGCGCAAGGTGGTAGGTGCCCGGCGCGGGCAGTTGATCGGGCAGTTTCTCGGAGAATCAATGCTGTACACTATGTTGGCCTTGCTATTGGCCATCCTGCTGGCCATCTGGCTATTACCTTTGTTCAATACCCTGACCGGAAAACAGTTACGCATAGAGGATCTGGGAGGCAACTTATCCGTTGGTCTGTTGGCCGGGGCATTGCTGCTCACCAGCCTGGTTGCGGGTAGTTATCCGGCTTTGTATCTGTCCGGTTTCCAGCCCGTGGGGATTCTCAAAGGTAAACTGGCCAGCGGAAAAGCGACGGTCTCCCGGTGCACACTGAGCTTCCGCGACGGCTTAGTGGTGGTACAGTTTGTGATTTCACTGGTGCTACTGGTGGGTACGGCAGTGGTCTACGGCCAGTTGCAATACATTCGGACGCGCAATCTGGGCTTTGACAAGGAGCACCTGCTCTACATTTCTATGCCGAGCAGCGGGGACCTCTTCAACAATACCCAAGCCCTCAAAGCCAGCCTGAACCAATACCCAGAGACATCCCGCTTTAGTATCACTTCGGATCTGCCCATCAACCTGCAAACCGGCGTGACCAACATTGAATGGGCAGGCAAAAACCCCAATAACCAGAACATCATTCCGTACCTGCTGGTAGACGAGCGCTTTATCGGCACCTTCGGTATGCAGTTGCTGAGGGGACGCAATTTCCGGGACGACTCTCCAGCCGACCAGTCGAACTACTTGGTCAACGAAACCGCCCTGAAGCTGATGGGCTACGAATTGGAAACGGCAGTCGGCAAACCCCTGGCCTTTGGTGACAACCGCGGCCAGATTATTGGCGTGATCAAAGACTTCCATTTCAAACCCATCCACCAGGCCATCGAACCTTTGTTCTTGGGATTTAACCGATTCGGAGGCTATGTCGTCGTGCGGGCAGATGCCAATCGCACCGCTGCTACGGTAAACCGGCTGGAAACCATCTTCGGCAGCATTTATCCCAATCATCCCTTTACCTACCAGTTCCTCGACGAAGATCTGGCCCGGCTCTACCGGGCTGAACAGCAAGTCGGCCACTTGTTCAAGGTCTTTGCCATTGTGGCCCTGCTGGTTTCCTGCCTGGGATTGTTGGGTCTGGCCGCTTTCACGGCGGAGCAGCGCCGAAAAGAAATTGGTATCCGAAAAGTACTGGGAGCCAGCGTTGGCAGTATTGTGCGTCTGCTGTCAAGGGATTTTCTCAAACCCGTACTGATCGCCGTAGTGCTGGCCGCACCGGTTTCCTGGTGGGTAATGAATCGCTGGCTGGAGGACTTTGCGTACCGCATTGAAGTCAACGCCTGGACATTGGCACTGGCTGGTGGGGTGGCCGTGGGTGTCGGGTTACTGACTGTTAGTTTACAGACCCTCAAGGCCGCCGTAGCCAACCCGGTGAAATCGCTCCGTTCGGAGTAATGACGTAGAGCATTGAATCATGCCACCAGAAGTGAGATTCACTCTTCAGATAACAGTGGCTTATCCAATCCGGACGCCTACCACCAGAATATCGTCGGTCTGGGGTTGATTGCCTTTCCAATGGGCCAGTTCCGTTTCCATGCGTGCCTGCTGCGTGTCTGCCGGAAGGGTGTGCAATTCGGTTAAGAGCGCCCTGAATCGCTTGGTCATGTATTTGGTGGCAGGCTCGGCCTCTCCGCCAAACTGATCCGGAAAACCATCGGAAAACAGGTAGAACACATCGCCTGGCTGAACGGGAATTTCGTGGGTTTGAAAAGTTTTGGCTTGTTTGTAATGCGCCCCGCCGCCCATCGGAAAGATGTCGCCCTTGAGTTCCAGGTACTGTCCGTTTTGAAAGAGGTACAGGGGTCGTTTGGCACCCGCAAAGTACAGCACCTGTTTTTGGTGATCGAGCACGCAGAGGGCTACGTCCATGCCGTCGTTGGGCCGTTGCTTGTCCGTGCCCGAACTGCCCAGCGAAAGGGCCAGCTTTTCATCCATACGTTGCAGAATCCGGCTCGGATCAAACTCCTTCTGTTCGGCCACGATCTGACCCAGTATGGTATTGCCCAGCACAGTCATAAAAGCGCCCGGTACGCCGTGTCCGGTGCAGTCGACCACCGCCAGCACGGTAAGGTGGTCTTCGGTATAATGCCAGAAGAAGTCGCCGCTGACAATATCGCGGGGGTTGAACAACACGAACATATCGCCGAAGCGTTGGCGCAGTTGTTCGGTTTCGGGACTCAGCGCTTCCTGGATGCGCTTGGCATACCGGATGCTGTCGGTAATTTTCAGGTTCTTTTTCTGGATTTCTTCGTTTTGGGTTGCCAGTAAGTGATTGGCTTTCTGTTTTAGCCGCGCTCCCCGGTAAATCACGCCCAATAAGCCGCTCACCAGCAAGCCGCCCACCAGGAAACAGTAGCTAACCAGTCGGTTCCGGTGCAGTTGCAAATCGCGGATGGTAGCTTCCTGCCGCAGCAGGGCAATTTGTTTTTCCTTCTTTTCCGTCGCGTACCGGGTTTGGGTCTCGGCCACAATGCGGGTGCTGTGTTCATTGTACAGGCTGTCTTTGATGGCCGCGTGCCGGGTCTTTAATTCAAAAGCGCGTTTGTAATCTCCCATCCGGCTGTAGGTATCAATCAGACTTTCGTAGCTTTCCTTCATCCGGTGCAGCGCTTTCCCTTCCGATGCCGACTGTAAACCCTCCAAATGATAGGTTAGCGCTTTCTGGTTGTCCTCTTTCTCATAATAGATGTCGCCGATGTTGTCCAGTACCGTCGAAATGCCCGCTTTGTTTCCCAGATCCCGCTGGGTTTGCAGCGACTGCATAAAATACTGAAGTGCCTTATCGTATTCATGCTTGTGCTTATAGACCAAACCAATATTGTTCATGGATTTAGCCGCTTCGGTTTGCAGGCCGGCGTGCTGACGGATCTTCAGCGATTGCTTAAAATAAGCGAGTGCCTGATCGTAGTCACGGCGGAAATAATGAATGCTACCCAGGTTGTTATAGCTCTCCGCCTGCACCCGGGGATTGTTGATATTACGCCCGATTTTTTCCGCGTCGGTCAGGTACTCCAGCGCTTTGTCGAAATTTTCCTGATTGCGGAAAAGTACGCCCAGGGCATTATAAACCCGCACAATCCCACTGCTGTCATGAAGATGTTCGAATAACTTCAGACTTTGAAAATAATTGGCAACCGCTTTTTCATTTTCACCCAGGGTTTCGTACAGCTTGCCCATATTGATGAGGGCCGCGGCTTTGCCCGGGGTGTTGCGCTGCGCTTCGGCCATCGCCATCGCCTGGGTGCCCAGTTCAAGCGTTTTAGCCGGATCTTTGTCCAGGTACTCCTCCGCCAGACGATTCAGGCTGTCCAGGGGATTGGACGTAGTAGATGCTCTGGCTGATTCTTTCACCATAAGAAGCAGCAACAAAAAGTAAACAAAGCGCATAATTGACAAAATGATTTATAACTATAATATAATACATTATGCGACTGGCCGCTACGCACCTGCCGATCGGGAATTGACCGGCAGAAGTAATTTTTATGGTTTGGGAAGAGATATTGAATAAATATGGCCCTTTTGTCCTGGAAAATGTCACCCGGTTACGGGTAGCCGCCATTCTGCTTTTAGGTGAGTTACTTTTGGGTAAACAGCGCAAAGCAGGGGCGAAAAATACGGCACTGCATTCCTATTATACATGCCAGCTTTCCAGCTCACCAGCGAAGTATTCAGCGGTATTTCCACGGTACGTTTTTCTCACACCAACGGTTCGTGGAATACTCTGGTGCAAAATATCGGAGGTGGACCGGCACTTTTTGAGATGAAGAACAGTCTGCCTTGCAAAGGAATCCGGACAGGCCCGTCAGGGTTTTCATTGTGGTATGCAATGCATTTTCTTTTTTGACTAACCTTCCATATTCAACGCGGAGGTAGTATATTCGTAGTCAAGGTCTTCAAAATTTGACTGAAGCAACCGTTTTCAGTAACCTCTATTAGCGCTCATCCAACACAAAACCGTTTGAATTTGTGTAAGCAATCAACACTATCCCATACCATTACGAATAGAAATCACTCATCACAAAGCTGATAGTTACTTACAATAAGAACTCTGTACCCTTATTTTCAGTAAACGCATTATACCATTGTTCGGCTGGACATACAGAAAACCACCTTTTCAACTCCTGGTCTGCTTTACGCACACATACCCTCATGATTGATCGTAACGATGATTTATTTAAGGCAATTGAAGCTATCAGGCAAATTCCAATTGTTCCTACTATGCTGGAAGTGATATGCCAAACGACGGGAATGGGATTTGCGGCCATTGCGCGGGTTACCCAAGACCGCTGGCTGGCCTGTAGTGTCCGGGATGAAGTACAGTTCGGTCTGGCAGCGGGGGAAGAATTACAAATTGAAACCACCCTGTGCAATGAAATCAGAGACCACCGCAAACCGATCATCATTGACCACGTAGATCAGGATGAACAGTACCGGTATCACCATACGCCTAAAATGTATGGCCTTCAGAGCTACATCTCTTTTCCGATCCTTCTCAAGGACGGCACCTTTTTTGGTACCCTTTGCGCTATCGATTCCAAGCCTGCCCTGATCAACAATTCAAAAATCATTGGCTTGTTTACGATGTTTACCGACTTACTGGCCTTTCATCTGCAAAGCCTGGATTTACTGGATCGCAGTTATCAGACAACCACCGAACTGCACCAACAGAACCGGGTTCTGACCCATATCAATCAGGACCTGGATAGCTTTGTTCACACGGCCTCCCACGACCTGAAATCACCCATTTCCTCCATTGAAGGGCTTTTGAATATTCTTGCCGAGACGATTGCGCAAGACACCGTCAATTGGTCAAAAGTGAATCAGATCATCGGCTTGCTGAAAAGTACTGTCAAACGTTTCGGCGTGACTATCAAAGACCTGACGACTTTTGTCGAAGCGGAAAATTATATCGCGGATAATCAGATCGAAGAGATTCGGATGGATGAAGTAATAGAAAGTGTAAAACTGGACTTAATGAATCTGATTGAAGATTCGCAGGCAGATATACAGGTCATTGGGGAGGAAAAGCTGGTGATTGACATGTCTAAAGTGAAACTGAAAAGCATCGTTACGAATCTGATCAGCAATGCGATCAAATACCGTTCACCCGAAAGGCGGCCGGAAGTGATCGTGAAGGCAGAAAAGCGGGAGGATAAACTTCACCTGAGCGTCACCGACAACGGACTGGGTATCCCTTCCGACAAACAGGATAAGATTTTTAGCATGTTCAAACGGCTACACAACCACGTGGAAGGAAGCGGTCTGGGGCTCTACATTGTAAAAAGGATGATTGATGCCAGTAAAGGGCAAATCCAGGTGAACAGCACCCTCAACCAGGGCACCACGTTCACCGTGATTCTCTGATCGGACAACCGGTCTCGGCTACAGCCCCAGCCGGGTTTCGGCTACAATGAAATCAACCACTTTTTTCAGGTCACCGGTTTGCGCAAATACCGCCAATTGCCGGTCGGCTCCGGTGCCTTGCTCCAGCATCTGGTGGATGTAATTGATTTCATTCCGACTGCCCAGGTCGTCCACCACGTCATCCACAAAATCGAGTAATTCGTGAATGAGCAGGCGGGTGTCCACTTCTTCCTGCTTCCCAAAATCGATCAGCTTGCCGTCCAGTCCATAACGGGCCGCCCGCCACTTGTTCTCACTGATCAGGGCTTTCCGGTACAAACGGAAGTTGAGGTTGCTTTTCATCAGCTGGTCGATTTTGGCCACCAGCGCCTGCATGACGGCCGCCAGCGCAATGGTTTCGTCGACGCGCATGGGCACGTCACAGATCCGGAATTCGATGGTTTCGAAGAAGGGATGCAGGCGGATGTCCCACCAGATCTTTTTGCCGTTGTCGATGCAGTTGGTTTTGATGAGTAGGTGGATGAAGTTATCGTATTCGGCGGCACTGGAGAAAAATTCCGGAATGCCCGTGCGGGGAAACTTGTCGAACACTTTGGTCCGGTACGATTTGAAGCCCGTATTTCTCCCCTGCCAAAACGGCGAGTTGGTGGACAGCGCAAAAATGTGGGGAAGAAAGTACCTTACCGCATTCATAATGTGAATGCCCGTTTCCCGGTTTTCAATCCCGACGTGCACGTGCATGCCGAAAATCAGGTTGCCCCGGGCCGTATCCTGAAATTCGTTGACGATTTCTTCGTAGCGTGGGTGATCGGTAATGGGCTGATCCTGCCAGCGGGAAAACGGGTGCGTTCCCGCGGCGGCAATCAAGAGGTTCCGTTCGTCGGCCAGCGCCAGCAGATTCTTCCTCAGGCAGGTTACTTCCCGGCGGGCTTCGGCGATGTCGGCACAGACGTGGGTGCCTACTTCTACCATGGCCTGGTGCATTTCCGGTTTCACCTGATCTTTCAGCACTTCCTTCCCTTCGTCAATCAGTCCGTGTACCTGTGAATGCAATTCCCGGGTTTTTGGGTCAATAACCTGGTATTCTTCTTCAATTCCGATTGTGAACATAGGTAGTAGGATAGGTAGCCAGCAATGCATTTTCCATCCCTATACTCCTTTGCCCGGAAAGAAGTTATTGTCACGAACGAATGAGGCATAGTTTATTTCAAAATGCCAGTTCTCCCAGTCGTGATCCATGTTTAAAGAGAGCCATGGATATGCCACGCTGGTATTCGATCAGCTGCGGCGGTAGTCCGGCGCATCGGCTGACTCACCTATTCAATGATTATCTTCCCGAAGCTTTTGAGCACTTTAAACCGAAGCTGGCGACTTACCGAATTCCAGGTATAATCGGCGATTGATAGCTCATCGACTCCTATGCGTTTGGGTTTGAATGGCAGACCTACCAACTGAATGGCGTACAGGTCGTACCGGGGGGTGTACAGTCCTTCGGCACTTTGGGTGATGATCAGGCGGGTTTTGCTGCCTTCGACGTAAAACTTCTTTTCCGTATAAATATTCTGTTCGTAAGCGAAGGTGTCGCCGTGGTCTTCGTACAGGAAAGAATTCACGCCGTAGGGAGCGTAATAAATATTGAGCGTCAGTTCTTTGAACTCAAACTGATTGGTGTACTGCATCAGGGGGTATTCGGGAATGACAGCACCCGCCCGGATAAACAACGGAATGGTATCCAGCGGCGCGTCTACAAAGTGCTCCTGTCCGCCCTCCATCAACAGATTGGTCCAGTAATTATACCACTTGCCTTTGGGCAGGTACACTACCCTCCCGACTGATTTTGGTTCGATGACCGGGCACACCAGGATCTTATCGCCCACCGTAAATTCGTCCTGCCGGTAGGCATTGACCCGTTCGGTCTGTTCAAACAACACTACGGGGCGCAGCATCGGGAAGCCGTAGCGGCTGTTTTCCCAGAAGCAGGAATAAAAGTACGGCAGCAGGCGGTAGCGCAGTTCGATGTACTTCTTGCAGATGGCTTCGTACTCCGGACCAAAGGACCAGGGTTCGCGGTCGGAGGTATCACCGGCCGAATGGGTGCGCATAAGCGGGTGAAAGGCGCTCATCTGCATCCAGCGGGTATACAGTTCGCCGTCGGGTTCGCTGGCAAAGCCGCCGGTATCCGATCCGCAGAAGGTAACACCCGATATACTCAGCCGCTGACACATGATGTTGGCCAGCTGCAGGTGTTCCCAGGTAGCTACGTTGTCGCCGGTCCAGACGGAAGAATAACGCTGCACCCCGGAGTAGCCCGAACGGGTGATCGTGAAGGGGCGTTTGTTTTTATACAGCTTTTTGAGGCCTTCGTAGGTAGCCCGGGCCATCTGCATGCCGTATACGTTGTGGGCTTTTCGGTGAGAGCCCCGGTGGCCATCGTAATTGTGCCGCACGTCGTCGGGAAAGGTGCCCCGGCCAAATACCGCCGGCTCGTTCATATCGTTCCAGACACCCGCCACGCCCGCTTCCACGTAATCCTTGAACAGCGTGCCCCACCACTTGCGGGTTTTGGGGTTGGTAAAATCGGGAAACTGGCACTTGCCCGGCCAGACCGGCCCTTCCATAAAATAATCGTCGCCCCGGCGGCAGAAGTGGTTGTTGCGCCGACCTTCGGTAAATACCCAGTAATCGTTGTCTACCTTGATGCCCGGATCGATGATGACCACCGTTTTGAAACCGTCGGCCGCCAGTTCGGTCATCATGCGCTTGGGGTCGGGAAAATACTCTTTGTTCCAGGTAAAGCAGCGGTAGCCATCCATGTAGTCGATGTCCAGGTGAATGGCATCGCAGGGAATCTGCTTTTCGCGGAAGGTACGGGCAATTTCCTTCACCTTTTCCTCCGGGTAATAACTCCAGCGCGACTGGTGATAACCCAGGGCCCAGAGCGGCGGCATAGGATGGGTACCGGTGATCTGCGAGTAGCGCTTGACCACGTCCATCATGTGCGGACCGTGGATGAAGTAGTACTGCATTTCGCCACCGTCGGCCCAAAAGCTGACGAAATTGCGGTTTTCGGTCCCGAAATCGAAGTGCGAACGGTAGGTATTGTCGAAAAAGAGCCCGTAGGAAACGCCGTGGTGAAGGCCAATGTAAAAGGGGATGTTGCGGTACAAGGGATCTTTGTACTTCTCAAAAGCGTAGTTGTCCGTTCCCCAGGTCATGTAGTGCTTGCCCAGCAGGTTCAGTTCGGTGGTTTTGTCGCCCAGCCCGTAAAAGTTTTCCTCTTCCTGCCGCTTTTTAGTGCAGTACACGTAGTAGCCACCGTGATCCAGGTTTTCCTCCCAATGAATACCCACGCCGTCTTCATTGACAATGAGTCCGTTGTAATCCACAAAAAGCACCTGAAAGGTTTGTTTGTCGATGTAGCAGTGAATGGCCGCGGTTGAGATGATGTGGTGCGCCGTGGTTTCACGATAAGCCAGCTTCTTGATCTGATAATCGTACGATTGGGTAGCGTAGGAAAATTCGGAAAGGAAGGTGCCCTGGGGGGCCAGTTTGATCCGGATGATGGAGTCGCTGAGTACTTTGACCTGAATGCAGGAAACGCTGTCGTAAAAGTAAAATAGATTTCCTTCGTAATGATGCTTCGTAATGCTTCCCAGATACTGTTTGGTAATGGCGGTCTTCGAATGATCAATCATGTGATGTGTAGGCTCAGATACGATGCGCTTATCGCTTGGCAAAGCTAATTAAAGATTTTTTTAACGGAAGGTCAAAGTGGCGGTTGTATATGAGGAGATATAGTTAAGATTATCAGACCGTTGTAAGGGTATGCCCTTGAAAGTCCATTCATTCAAAGCTGAGTCAGGTGCCAGCGGGAAAATTCGGTCAGCTGGGGGAAAAAGGTTTTGAATTCCCGGGCGTAGAGCAGGTAGTTGGCCCTCAGTTCGGAAGCCGCCTGCTCCATACCCGATTCAAAAACCGTACGTTGGGACATGCCCCGCAAAGCCCGGTCGATGCCTTCGATGCGGGCGTAACCCACGAGCCAGTTCTCAGTAGTCATGTAGTGAATCAAACGGTCCATTTCCGGCGGAAACACCGCCCGGTTGCGCCGGAGCGCAGCGTAGGTCTGCTCCGCAAAATCGGTCAGGCTGAGGTCGGCATACTCCGTCCAGTGCGCCGCCAGCAGGTGGTCGTAAAACATATCGGCAATGACGCCGGCGTACTTCCGATAGACCGGGCGCAGGCGCAGTTTACTTTGCAATACCACTTCGTGGGTATCGGTGAAGGTATCGATCTGTCGGTGCAGCCGGATGCCGCGGATGATCCCAACTTTCTGCGGACTGTCGGGAATGCGGTCTTCCGGGCGACCTTTCACAAAATCGGCCATAAAATTGCCCAGCATCACCGCTTCGTCGTCACCAGACAAGTACAGATGGGCCAGAAAATTCATAGTCGATAGGCTGATGTGCTAATGTGCTAATAAAAAAATACTGTTTACTGTTTACTGTTTACTGTTTACTGTTAAAATGCTGATGCAACCAATTTCCTTTAATTGACATCTATGACAATAACCAGGAAAAAAGAATGTAAACCAAAGACCGCCCAAACTTTAGCTACCTTTTCCGGGAACGGGTCTTATTGGTTAACTATTTAACTCCCTAATTGATTGAATGAATCTTTAAACGGATACAATGAACACCCTTTCCAGCCATCAGTTGAAGAAGGACACCAAAATGAAAGCGGTCGTTTATACCCAGTACGGCTCACCCGATTTATTGCAGTTGAAAGAAGTAGACAAGCCGGTACCCAAAGACAACGAAGTAGTGGTCAAAGTTAGTGCAGCCTCCGTCAATTCATGGGACTGGGACCTGGTGAGGGGAACGCCCTTCCTGACGCGCATCGGTGGAATTTGGAAACCCAGGTATCCCATCCTGGGAGCGGACATCGCCGGACGGATCGAAGCCGTAGGCAGACAGGTAAGCCAATTTAAACCCGGCGATGAGGTGTACGGCGACCTTTCCGGCTGCCACTGGGGTGGGTTTGCCGAATACGTCTGCGCGGATGAACAGGCCCTGGCGTTAAAACCAGCCGGTATGTCCTTCGACCAGGCCGCGGCCGTACCGCAAGCGGCCGTGCTGGCGTTGCAAGGGCTTCGCTATAACGGACCAATAAAGAAAGGGCAAAAGGTGTTGATCAACGGAGCCGGTGGCGGGGTCGGCACCTTTGCCATTCAGATGGCCAAAGCCACCGGAGCGGAAGTTACCGGCGTGGACAGTACCCCAAAGCTGGCGTTGCTGCGTTCGTTGGGAGCCGATCACGTCATTGATTACACGCAGGAAGACTTTACCCAAAACGGGCAACAATACGACCTGATTCTGGATGTGGTGGCCCATCGCTCCAGGGCGGCTTACCAGCGGGCATTGCGTCCGCAGGGCGTTTTTGTGATGATCGGTGGTGCCACAAAACTCATTTTCCAGCTCCTACTGTCGGGGCTGTGGACTTCCAGAAAAGGCGGTAAGCGATTGGGCATTCTCATGCACAAACCCGATCCCCGGGATCTGGATGAGATCACCGCGCTTTTTAAAGCGGGCAAGGTGGTACCAGTCATCGACCGGCGCTATCCCCTGGCTGAAGTTCCGGAAGCACTCCGGTATTTTGGGGAGGGAAAGGTCCAGGGGAAAGTGGTCATTACCGTATGAACCCATTGCTTCCGCGTGGATGCGTCCGTTTTTTCATCAAACACAATGAACCAGCTCTCGACAAACCGTGCCGGTTGCGGTTTGACACTGCGCTGGGGAAGGCCTTTTTTCGTAGCGGGTGTTACCGGCCTTTACTTTACGCGATACGAAGCTTCCACCAAGGCTTCCAATTTCCTGTATAGATCGAAGGGGAATTCGCGTTGCCGATCATGCGCATAACTCTTTTCCTTCAGGAGCGCAAAAAGCTTTTTCATTTGATAGTAGCCAATCAAAACGAATGGTTGAATATTCATTTCGAATTCTACCATTCGATCCGTTTCTTTGATCTCTTCTCCATAACCCTCACTAAAGTCATCCAGCGTGAAAATGGCTTTGTGTTTTTCCAGTCTATTCCGTTGGATGCGCCAAATGGTTCCTCCTGGTTCACCATACCAAATAAAGTTCACCTCCTCTTTCCCTTCCAACAATCGAATCAAACAAGAGATAAACTCATCAAGTGGGTCTCCAAACACGTGCGTGATAAACATCTTGTACGCTTGGCCATCGACAAACAAGACACACGTGCTCCACCGGTGTTTATGCAGCGTATAGATATAATCAATATTGTCGGTAATTTGAATCATTCTATGGTAGGTTACGGACCAAAACCTTCGCCACTGTGCCGTTGTGTAGGCTTTGGCAGGTTGTAACTTGGATGCGGTCCTAGCTGCCTTATTTACCCCTTTTAATCAAATAGTCAAGTGATTCCAACAACTCGGATTCCTGCGAAAAGCTTCGGACTATTTGTTTCAGCTCTTCCGGATCAATCGCTGAATAATTCACCTTTGCTATTTGAATACTTGTGATCGTTCTATTTTGGTTGATATACGCCTGCGTTTTATGGTGTCCGTCTACGATAAACTTAATGGCTCCTTCTTTCAAGGTCAGTATCATTGGTAAGGGTTGTTTACCTTGACTGAGCAACGTTTCATAATACGCCACCCTGCTTTGGTTCAAATACCGTTGGGTAGCATACAGGTAGAAGGGTTCACAGCCGGCGTAATTTTGATAAGCCAAGGCTTTTGACTTTTGCCCGTTCTGGTAAACTGTATCCTGATCCTGCCCCGCCCGAACAATAAAATGTTGATGTTGGTACCTTACCAATTCAATTTCATAAGTAGCATTAGGTAATAGACGTAAAAAGGGCATTTACACCTCCGTCAAACCTGAACCAGGCACTTCGCCTTGCTCTAACACCTCAACCAAATGATCATACTCGGGTAAATAAAAGAACTGTTTATCGGGAAGATCACCAGCAAAAAAATCAAGCAACGTATTGTAATCCATTTTCCAGGCCACTACCCGTGGTTGTTTCTTATGGAAGAAAACAGCTGAATGCATATCTCCCTGGATATCTATGAGAGCGTTTCCATCTTGCTGGGTGAATACTTCCTTCATTCTTTCCATTTACTTCGTTTGCGGTTGATGGGCCTAATTTCCTCAAATGAAACCTTCTGAGGTTAAGTTATGTGTCGAGCAGTCGGCGGTTGCAGGGCTTAGGTTACACACCGTTCTTTTCTTTGTCCTGATTGATTTTATAAAACATCAACCCCAAGGCTCCGACTACAGCCCCTGTGGAAGCAATAGAATCTATACCAGTCCAGTAAGCAATAAAACCCGCTGGCACTCCTGCCACCACCGCCCCCAAAATGGCCCAACCCATGTATTTCAAATTGTTTTTTTTTCCTTGTTGAAGTGTTCGTTGAGTTTCTTGTGATAGGTCGTGTCCAGCAAGGATACTTCGCTCATAATTATTCACAAAACTTTGCCAGATAGCTTCGTCGCTGTGGGTAATGGTTTGACCTATCGTGTTAATATCAAAGATTGCAATCACGTTTATTCCTGTTGGCACTGTCGTAAATTGAATACGGGTTTTGCTCTGAATGTTGAGGGGATTAAAGGTGTAAAAATTAGAAAATTGGCTTCCCCTGTTAAATTGCAGGTCATTCGCCTGTTCGGCGGTCAAGGTAAATCCTTGTGAAACAAAGTAAGCAGTCGTTATTTCAATTACTCGCTGCTTTGACATTTGCGTAATAAAGTTGCGCTCAAATTTCATCTCATTTGTATCATATAACTGAACCAAAGCCGCTTACACTGGCCTTCTATGCATTGCCTATGCGCTGAGCAGGCCAATTGGCGTTGGTTCTGTGGTTGTGCGTTTTTCATTTTACTGGTAGTAATACCAATCTCCGACGGTGTGGGTAAGGTTTCTAATGCGGGTGAACCCAAACCCTGCCGGAGGATCAGCTTGCTCAGAAATTCGAAGGGCATATCCCCCAGAATTATGGAGAAAGCCTCCTAATTCAAAATAACAATAACCATTTTCAAAAAGGCAAGGACTCATTCTCCGATAGTTTTCAACTAATACGGCTCGATCGGCTGGCGCAGGCTTAAAATCGGGTTCTTGTAAAATCCATTCTCCATTTACTCGTTCTCCCACCGGTATAGATGACTGATAAGCACTAAAGACTCGAATTGCCGGACGGTTAGATACATACAAAGTTCCTATGCCAATCAAGTGGCCGAGCCTTTGAAAAAACAGCAGGACTACCAGACAATGGCCGGTAAAGAGAAGCCCCCTGGCTCTGGTCCGATTCTGTCTGAAAAGAAAGCCAGCGCAGGCAGTTAATATCCCTACTCCTTGCAGTAAAATAAGCAGTGAGAAAAGTATATTCAGATTCAGTATAAAACAACGCAAAGAAAAGAATAGACCTAGGACTATTAGATTCAGTAGAATCCACCTGCTATATTTTCTGTAATATTTCATTTTCTTTATCCTAATCACGTACAATGGATCTAGGCGATTCGATACTGAGTTGCTGAGCGTGGCCCCGGCAGTAAGGAAGGCCAATTGTCGCTAAGGATAATCTGCGTTTGTTTATTCATTCATGTGTTCTGGAGTCCGGAAGTGATTGGGATTGGCGCTTCGTTATTATCATTGCTTATCAGCCTCCATTACAGATTCTACAATGATTGAATGTCCTTGGCCACTACCGATAGATCATTGTTGAACTGATGGCCCCCGCCGGGTATTTTTCGGACGGTTGCCTGCGGCAGTTGTTGTGCATAAAGCTCTAGATGATCTACTGGCACCTCTTTGTCATCCTGGCTATGGTAGAGAAAAATCGGAACATATTTCGGTAGCTTACCAGCAAAATCCTGGCGCAGTTTCAGACCCTGTTTCCATGCTTCATCGCCAGTCCAAAACGGCGTAGAGAGCAGAAAAATCCCGGCTATTTTCTTTCGAACCGGACTTTCCGATAGGTATTTCAACAGCATAGAAGCCCCCAGTGAGTGCCCTACCAAAATAATTTCGCCCTTGATCTGAGAAATTTCTTTGCCAATCTGCTTTTTGCGGCCGAAATCTGACCCTCCCTCATCCGGCAAGGACGGATAATGCACTAGATAATCTTCCCCTAAGACCGCTTGCAGAGAGGTAACGAGTTTGGAATCCGCTTCGTAGTCTTCCTCACTCCCACCACCTTGTATAAAGAGCACGTTCTTTTTCATAACGATGGCAACGATTTATCCTTTGTTACTGTGCTTTAATGCCTTCCTATAGTTCCCCGTGGGCGGAGTTGGCTGGTGTTACTAAGTTGCCCAAGGTGATTTCTGCAGTCTACATTATTCTGGCTAATACCACTTCTCCAACAAAAACTTTGCTGTTGTCAGTATAAAGTCGAAAGGATAAGGTATCGGCTGGATATTCAATATTGTATCTAGTGACCACACCTAACGGATTAATGGATTCAAAGCCTTCCAAGGTATAACGATCCCACTGTCCTCCCTGCCGGGTATTGATCCGGATCTGTGTTTTCAAACTGTCTTCCTCAAAGTAAGGCAGGTAAATGATTTGATTTCGTTTCCAGAAATGCTGTCTTTCACAATAGACTTCAGCCAGTTCCAACCTTAGACTATCTGGAGTATCAATTATTTGGTACTCCCATAAGTAGGCTTTTTTCTTCTTGGAATCCACAAGATCATAGGAAGAGCCTCGATGAGAAATAGACATTGGCAGTCCAAAGGGAGGAAGCACATTGATCAATACAATTATCCCTACAAAACCGGCTATAATTAAGAAAATAAGTTTCATAGTTATTCTCTTAATGTATCTCCTTCAAGCCAATGGGACTAATGCTGTCGTCATACTGTGCCCTCTGCGGTGAGAAAATGCGCTGGGAAGGCTGGTTATCAGTCAGCATAGTATTGTAAGGCGTTTTTCTCTTCCTTCTTATTCTTTAATCCATAGAGAAAGCCCAACAAAGCCCCTGTTAATGGCAAGAAAACAGGCAGTATAACCGAACTTAAATAATAGGGAAAATACCCGAATGTAAAAGTGTTTTGAGAGATATAGAAAAGCAGAAAAAGAAGTAAACCAAGCATACTACATCCAACTGCTGCCGTAAAGCGTCTTTTTTGTCTAATCTTTAAACAATACACATATCCTGGTACTGCCAGTCCAGGGATAATACTCAAAAATAAAATTATGAAACCATAGAATATTGCGATTTACAGGTCATGCTTGAAGAAGATAGAGTACAAATATAAACCTAGTGATCCAAGTGCGAGTCCGCATACCGGGCCTGCAATAATAAACGCAACAAAAGATAAATGAGACTTCATTGATTATTGCTCAAGTAAACACCTATGTTAATTTATTATTAAATGCCTTACAACGTGCAGATACACTTAACTATGCTTACAAGTGGCTACTTGTATCTCTTCTATAGCTACTAGTGCTTTTGCTACTGAAAAAACGAATTCAAAAATGCAACTCACGGTGAAAAACACGCCATCAACTCTTTCCCTCCAATTAACGCATCTAAAACTATAAATCCAAAAAGTTCGCTGGACTTTTGCTTTGGTGAGGAACACCGGGTAGAGATCTGGGTGTCGATTGGGGCCACCAGGAACAAATAGTTTCATCCAGGTAAGACCTCAATAACAAGCATTCGTACTTTAAAAAGCTGTGTCTTCGATCAGGGTCTGCCCTCCGCTTCCTTTCGCTGCGGCCGGACTATGGCGGCTCGGCCTGCCCCCCTTCCTCAGCGGCCACCAACCAATGTGGGACAGCGAAGCAGCCATCAGGCATAGGACCATAAAAAAAGCCCCTTGAAGGGGCTTTTTTATCTTAGAAGAATATAGTCGTCTATATTAAGCTAGGGTCACGTTAACGGCGTTCAGACCTTTTTTGCCCTCCTGCACTTCGAAAGTGACCTGGTCGTTTTCCCGAATCTGATCGATGAGACCGGAAGCGTGGACAAAAATGTCGTTTCTGGATTCCATTGTGCTAATAAAGCCGAATCCTTTCGCCTCATTGAAGAATTTTACTGTTCCTGATTGCATTTACTATTCTGTTTTAAAGTATAGATGGCTAACCGGGATACTTGCCATTCGGTTCCATTCCTTCCGTTTTATTTTATAATTCCATCCAAAAGTGCGTTTCCAGGCTACTGGCATAGATAATAAATAATGCCCGTATGCTTGAACATGTGTTCAGACATATGATCTTGGCTTTTGAATAACGTCTCCTTCCCTCAAACACACAAAAGGCCGCCCGTCAGTGACAGGCGGCCTTTTGTGGTATGAATCTAAGCCTTTAATCCTGGCTTCTTTGCGGCATCGCCGGTTGGGGCATGGCCAGCGTAGGTGCTCCGTCGCTGGTTTTGCTGCCAAACCGCTTTCTCACTTTGGCAATGGCATTCTCAAAAGTAAGGTAAGCAGCCGGCACCAGCACCAGCGTCAGGAGCAGGGAACTGGTCAGACCACCGATGATGACCCAGGCCAGACCGTTTTTGGTTTCCGCACCGGCCCCGGAAGCCAGGGCAATCGGCAGCATCCCAAACACCATGGCCAGCGTCGTCATCAGGATCGGGCGCAAACGTTCGCGGCCAGCCTCTATGAGCGCATCCCGCACCGCCATGCCCTGTTCCTTCAGGTGATTGGTAAAGTCGACCAGCAGAATGGCGTTTTTGGCCACCAGACCCATCAGCATAATCATCCCAATGATGGAGAAGATGCTCAGGTTTTCAAAAGCCAGCGCCAGCGCCAGCAAGGCACCAATCAGGGCTACCGGTAGGGAAAAAAGCACGATAAAGGGATAGATAAACGAATCGTATAGGGCCACCATGATGAGGTAGACAAACACAATGGCGATTACCAGCGCCAGCCCCAGGCTACCGAAGGCGTCCGACTGCTGCTGCAGGGAACCGGCGTATTCGATCACAATGCCGTCGGGCAGTTGCTTGCTCTTCATAGCGTTCTGGATATCTGCACCCACCGTTCCAATGGGCCGGCCTACTACTTGCGCGATTACCGTAATGGAAGTCAGGCGGTCCCGGCGCTCCAGTTTACTGGCTCCCAGGTCCTGAGTTACGTCCGCGAACTGCTTCAACTGCACCAACTGTCCTTTGTTATTGACAAAGCTCAGGTTGCTCACATCCTCTCCGCTCTTCCGGTTGAACTTGTCCAGTGAGATCTGGATGTCGTATTCGTAGGTGCCTTCGCGGTACTTGGAGCGGTCGTTGCCGTTAAAAGCTGTCTGCAGGGTACTACCCACGTCGGCCACTGACAGGCCCAAAGCGGCCATGCGCTCCCGGTCAATCCGCACCTGCAGTTCCGGATTCGGATCTTCTACGGATAACTCCACGTCCGTCGTGCCGGGCGTTTTGGCCACCACGCCCAGGACCGTATTGGCGGCATTGCGCACCTTCTCCAGTTCCGTTCCTTTCAGCACAATCTGAATGGGGGCCTGGTTGGCATTTCCGGTAATCCCCGTAGCGGCGGCTTTGGCTTTCAGTCCCGGAATTTGCTGCACTTCCTGCTTGATCTTCGAGCCAAACTGCTCCGTACTGATCGAACGGTCTTTTTTATCGACCAGCACGACGGTGAGTTCCGAACGGTTGTTGGTGCCGGTACTGCCGCCCATCTGTCCGCTGCTGACGCCCACCTTGCTCAATACCAGTTTCACTTCGGGATGCTTCATAATCAACTGCTCCACTTTCTGGGTCATCTGGTTGTTCTGATAAAGCGTCACCTGCGGTTCCATTTCAATCTGCACGACCAGTTCACCCCGGTCGCCCTGCGCGGCAAACTCACTCCCGATGAAGCCAGCGGGAACCAGCGCAATGGAGCCGACAAACAGCAGGAAGGCAGCTACGTACACTGCCCAGCGATGGCCCAGACACCAGCCCAGCACCCGGGTATAAAAGTTTTGCAGGCTGGTAAAGGCGCTTTCAAAACCCAGCGAAATGCGTCCCCAGAGGGTGTCTTTGGTAAAATGGTGAATCTTACCGAAACGCGATGCCAGCATCGGGGTGATGGTAAAGGAAACGAACAAGCTCATCAGGGTAGAAAAAACGACCACCAGCGCAAACTCCCGGAGAATATTCCCGATCAGTCCGGACACCATCGACATGGGCAGGAATACCACCACGTCGACCAGGGTAATGGCCAGGGCGGTAAATCCGATTTCATTCCGGCCATCCAGCGCGGCGGTTCGTTTGTCCTTGCCCATTTCCATGTGGCGGTAAATGTTTTCCAATACCACAATGGAGTCATCGACCAGAATGCCGACCACCAGCGAAAGGGCCATCAGCGTCATCAGGTTGAGCGAAAAGCCGAAGACGTACATCAGAATGAAGGTGGAAATCATGGAAGCCGGAATGGCCACCATTACAATCAGGGAACTGCGCAGACTGTGCAGAAACACCAGCATCACGCCGGCCACAATGATGACCGCCAGCAACAGATCGTGCTCCACGGCGTCGGCAGAGGCCAACGTATAGGTCGAACTGTCGTTGGCAATGCTGAACTTCACACCGTTGTCCTTGTACATGCGTTCAATGTTCACGATCTCCTTCCGCACCTGCCGGCTTACGTCCACGGCGTTGGCGTCGGCCTGTTTCTGAATCACCATCCCGATGGAGGAACGGCCATTGATCCGGTTGAGGGTCGTGATGTCAGCGATCCCATCTTCCACGTCGGCAATGTCGGCCACCGTCACCCGGCTGCCGCTGGGCTGGTACGAAACCACCAGGTTACGCAGTTGGTCCAGGGAAGTAAATTTGGCCGAAAGCCGGAGGCTATACTGCTGGTCGGTGGTTTCCACCTTACCGGTCGGGAAGTCCTGGTTGGCACTGATAATGGCCTGGGTCACCTGGTTGAGCGACAAACCGTAAGCCTGCAGCCTTTTCGGGTCAACGTTTACTTTGATCTCCCGCTCCTGTCCACCTACCAGCGTAATCTGGCCCACGCCCTGAATCTTGGCCAGTTGCGGCTGGATGCGGTCCTCGACCAGTTTGTAGAATTCCGTCGGCTTCAGGTTACCCGAAAGCCCCAGTTGCAGAATGGGCAGGTCATCGGTAGAAAAGCGGTTGATGGTAGGTGCATCTACGTCATCGGGCATCTGGGAGAGAATGGCGTTGACCTTCCGCTGGGCATCCTGCACGGCTTCGTCAATATTGGCCGACTGCAGCAGCTGGATGGTCACGATGGACACACCTTCCTGGGAGACGGACTGAATTTTGTCCAGGTTCTCCAGCGATGAAAGGGCGTCTTCAATCCGCTTGGTGACGGACGTTTCCACTTCCCCGGCTGCCGCTCCCGGGTACACCGTCACAATGGACATCACGGGGGCGTCGAATTTGGGAAGCAGGTTATAGCTCAGTTGTTGGTAACTGATCATCCCCAGTATCCCCAGCACCGTGAAGATCACGATCACCAGGGCGGGTCTTTTAATGGATATTTCGGTAATGGACATTTTTTTATAGCTAGTTATAAAATACAGATCCCCTTATTGAATGATGGCCACCTGCGTACTATCGGTGAGGTTGATCTGTCCGGTCGTTACTACTTTTTCCCCTTCCTTTAACCCGTTCAATACTTCCAGGTAGTCGCCATTGTCGGCCCCGATGGTGACTTTCCGCAGCCGGGCCAGGTTGTTGGCATCCACTACGTACACCTGCGCATCCTTGGTGCTGCCTACCAGGGCTTCCCGGGGAATCTGCAAAGTAGCTACCTGCGATTTGCGGTTGAAGGCGATGTTCACGTAGGTGCCCGCCTTCAGAGGGGTCTTGTCTTCGTTGCGGATGGAGATTTCAATCGGGTAGTTGTGCGCATCGTCACCGCTGGGACTGATGAAGGTGATTTCGCCCCGGAACTGCACCCCCGGATAAACGGACGTGGTAATGTTGACCGCGTCCCCCACTTTCAGGGCGTACACATCCCGTTCGGCTACGTTCAATTGCACTTTCAGCCGCGATACATCTACAATGGTGACAATCGACGTACCGACGTTGGCAAAAGCGCCGGCTTCGACCGCTTTGCTGGTAATGAACCCGCTGATGGGAGCGGTAATGGTGGTGCTGGACAGCTCCTTTCGGGCCTGCTCCAGCTGGTTCAGGGCGTTGTCGTAGGTCAACTGGTACTGCTGTAGCTGGGCCTGGGTAGCCGCACCGCCCTGGTACAGGTTGGTATAGCGCTCCAGGTTTTGCTTGGCATTGGCCAGGCTCTGTTCGGCATTGGCCACCCCGATCGACCGGATTTTATCGTCTACGCGGGCAATGACCTGACCTTTTTTCACAAACTGACCCAGTGCTACGTTCAGACTGAGCAGTTTCCCCTGCACTTCGGATTTGATTTCGATTTGCTGGTTGGGAATGACCGTTCCCACCAGGTTCAGGTTCTGTTCGCTGATCCGGGATTGGACAGTGGTGGCATTGACAGCCACGCGTTGACCCGAAGTATCGACGACTTTATTTTTCGCGTCAATGACTTTTTTGTTGTTCACCAATCGGAAAGCAACCAGCGCCCCAACGAGTAAAACGGCCGCAATGATCAAAATTCGTTTCATAAAATGAATAATATAGTCGTGTCAGTTATTTTGAGTTCAAGTAGGGAATCAGGTTGCCGGAGGCCCGCTCCATATCCAACCGTGCCCGGTACAGGTCCAGCAGGGTGGTAATGTAGTTGGTCTGCGCTTCCCGCAACGAAGTTTCGGCATTGACCACGTCGGTCGAAGTGCTCACGCCTTCGCGGAATTCCAGTTGCGTTACCTGATACACTTCGTTCGCTACCTCCACGTTCTGCTGCTCCGTTTCAATGCGCGACATGGTGTTCCGGTACTGCGACAGGGCATTGGATACTTCCAGCGTAATGTTTTGTTTGGTCAGCTGAATGTTTTCTTCCAGTTGACGCGCTTTCAGTTTCGATTGCTGCACCCGCGCGTTGCGTTGTAACCCGTCGAAAATGGGGATGCGGAGCCGCAAGCCCACCGCCGCCGTGGTAAAGTCGATCCAGCCGTTGCGCGCGGTACGAAACAGCGCAAAATCCGCCCCCTGCGACTGGTAGCCGTAGTTGGCGTAGGCCGTCAGCGAAGGATAATAGCCCACAATGTTGTTCTTCCGGTCCAGGTTCTGGAGTTCCAGGTTGGTTTGCAGAATCTGGTAGTCGATGCGGTTTTCGAAGAGATTGAAAGGTTTATCACCCAGTACTGCCTCTTCTTCCTTGAACGTCAGTACGGTATCGCTCAGGACGATGGGCTGGGTGATGGGCATCCCCATTCCAAATTTCAGCGTATTCAGTGCCTGCGTCAGGTTGTTTTCCGCCTGCCTCACCTGCGACTGCAGGTTGCTGGCATTCACCCGAAGCCGGTTGACGTCAACCCGTTTGGCCACGCCGTTTTTCAGCTGCAGTTCGGTCATTTCCAGGGTTTTCCGGGTGCTGGCCAGATTGGATTGCAGCAGTTGAAGTTGTTTTTGCACCACAATGGCCTGGTAATAGGAGTTGGCAATGTTGTAGGCCGTCTGCTCCGTCACCTGGCGGGTATTCTGCTGATACAACTGACTGCTGTACTTTGCTGCTTTCAGTCCTACCCAGAATGAGGGGTCGAAAATCATTTGCGTGACTTCGCCGGTAAGCGAAGAGTTGTATTTGTAACCCAGGGGAATGCCCTGTCCGCGCGTATTGTTGCCCGTAGAATCGCCGCCCGGTGCGCCGGCGATGCCGCCGGGAATAACCAGCAGCGGAATTTTGAGCCGGTCTTCGAAGGTACCGTTCACGTTGGCCTGCGGCAGACCCCGGCCCCGCACTTCGTTCGTTTGCTGCCGGGCAATTTCCTCATCGAAACGGGCTACTTTCAGGTTGCTGTTGTTCTGGCTCGCAAAATCAATACAATCCCGGATGGAGAACACGGGTGGATTGTCTGCGGTCTGAGCCATCGCCGAAGTACTCACTAACCCCAGCAGGATCAACCATCCATATCTTAGCGGGCGCAGCGCCCGTAAATGCCGGATTTTCATTGACATATTAATTACTATTAGATTTTCTAACTTTGTTAAGTACGGTTCAAAAAATTTTACTGCAAGCTTTTCACAAAACGCCGGTTGGCTTTTTCCAGGAACCGCTCCGGTTGCCAGGTTGCTTGTTCAGTAGCCTGGTTCTGCATGATCAGGGCCATGGTGATAAAGCCATTGACGATGCACATCCACTGAAAAAACAGCTCCCTTACTTCCAGGTCATCCAGCGCCGGGGCAATTTCCCGGATCGCGTTCTTAATCATATCCCCGATCGCCAATACCTCCTGGGGACGTTCTGAAGCCAGCGAAGGAATGGTTTCGATGGCAAACATCAGCTTGTACAATTCGCTATACTCCTGCGCAAATGCCCAGTGTATCTTAGCGTAATTGTCGAGCCGTTGTTTGGCATCCAGGGCTTTTTTTTCTTCCGTTTCCAGTTTGCTACGCAACAGCGCAAAACCTTCCATGGCAATCTCAAAAAGAACGGCTTCCTTATTGGAAAAATGTTCGTACACAATCGGTGGGGTGTACTCAATTTCGTCGGCAATTTTCCGAACCGTGACGGCCTGCCAACCTTCTTTGGATGCAATGTTCCGGGCTGCTTCCAGAATGCCACTCCGCAGGTTTTCTTTCTGCCTCGCTTTTCGATCAATACTGCTCATTCTATCATCATTTAATTATCTAACTAAGTTAGACTGCAAAGATAATGCGAATTCATCGAAGAAAGTTCAAGATTGAACCGAAATTTATTCGTCTGTGTCACAGGCACACGTTTCACTCGTAAATAACTCATTTTTAATTACTTAATTTGATACCGGTTAGCACTTCGGCTGCTGACTATCTGACCCGGATAAGAATTGGCTTGAACTTTTATTGACCGGTAACTGTAAACGATTTATATTACGTTCAATTGACCGTACCGGTATAGTCAATTGACTCAACTACTATTCCAATGACTTTAGACCTGATTGTGATGATAATGGGAGGCGCTACGACCCTGGGCCGGGAAGTCCGCAGCCCGATCGATTTTATGGAAGTATCCCAACTGGGCATGCGGGTGGAAGTACTGAAGTCGATCCAGACCCGCATGGGTTTTACCAACAAGGAAATGAGCCAGTTTCTGGACATTTCCGAAAGCACGCTGCAACGTTACTACCGCTCTGGAGAAACGATCCGGCGCGACGAAGCCGAAAAGGCCTACCAGATTTCGAAAGTGATTGCCAAGGGCATGGAAGTGTTTGAAGACGATGGCGATTTGATGGAGTGGCTGCACACGCCCAATACGGCTTTGGGCGAAGTAAAACCGATCGACTGGATGGGTTCGTCCATTGGTCGGGAGCAGTTGCTGGATTTGCTCACCAGCATCGAATACGGCATGTTTTCGTAATGCGGGTCTACCGGATGGGTAAAACCCAGTACATCCGCGACCTGAGCGGCACCGGGGGCCTGTACGGCTCGGCCCGCTGGCACGAAAAGGGCACCCGCATTTTATATACGGCCCAGACCGCTTCTCTGGCCAAGCTGGAAGTGCTGGCCAATACCCGCAAAATTCCGGTCAACTACTCCCTGCTGATACTGGAAGTACCGGATGAAATCCCATTCAAATCCCTTCGGGTCCAGGATCTACCCGTTCACTGGAACACCTTCCCGCACCCCAAAGACCTGGTGGCTTTTACCGAACAGTGGATCCGTGAAAATGAGTACCTGGTCATGAAAGTGCCCTCGGTGCATTCGCCCTTCGAAAGCAATTTCCTGATCAACCCGCTGCATCCGCAAGCTTCCCTCCTGCGCATCATCGACGTGCTGCCCCACGATTTCGACGTCCGGTTGAAGGACAATTCGGAAGAGTGATATACGGTATGGATAAAATCAGAGGTCAACTATTCATGGGAGAAATCGCGGACAGAAAAACTTTAGTTAGCTCGGAGGTAGTTATGTATTGTTATGAAGTTAGTCATTTGTTCTTTCTGTTCTCATTCATCTTGACTATCCAATCTTTGGCTTCTCTTTTCATAACGTGATGGTAAAATCCGAAAACAAAATACCATTTATCAGATAAATCAGCATCCGGCACAATCTGTCTTCCATAGGTTTTACCGCTGCGGTCTGTAAAAACAGCCGTTGTTAAAATTAACTTTGCCCCATCTACTAAAGTGATACTTTGATTAGCCGTCGATAAACCTGCCGTCGGGGTACCAATAATCCGGGTATTGGGTCTACCCATAAAAGAAACCAGGATGGCTTCTCCGGAACTGGCGGTTCGCTCACTCACCAACAAGGCAATGGGTGCTTGCTGGTTCTTTAACCGATAAGGGTTAGCTACCTTCAAGACTAACTCATTGCCTGCTTTTACTTCCCCTTTCTCGTAACTCCAAGGGGTACGCGTACTGTCGGCAGCCAAAAAACTGCCAAGCACCCCTTCCCCAGCTAAGGGTCCAATACCCGCCAGCATCGGCCACATATTGCCTCCTGAATTGTAAGTTAAATCAATAATCCACCCAAGGGGGTTTTGTGCCTCCAGCTCTTTTATTCTGGCTTGCAGATCTAATGCATAACTTTCCATCTGCTTGGGGTCTCCGGAATTAAAAGTATACACGCGCAGTAAAGCAAACTGATTGTCCAGCATCATTGCTTCCGCAGGATCAGGTTTCGTGGCATTTACCTGCCCCTTTCCTGCCCACTGCTGGTGTTGCTCAGGAGTGATCAAAAAGCTATGGTGATCTCCCAAAGCTTGCAAGGCTGCATGTAGAGCCGGGTAGGTTTGCCGGTAAGAAACAGCTCCTTTTGCCTTTTGAAAGGTCGCTTTTCTTATCTGTGGCCAATCAACGTAGGCTTTGCGAATAGACCCCTGCTGCATAGAATCAAGGGCTGCGTGAATATAATTCACAACTGAATCCGGCATGGCTTTCATCCGACGAGACATACCGAGGGTGTCAGCCAGAAGAGCCGATTGGTCAGCCGTCTTTCTGGAATTACAGCTTGTGAGAATGATGTAAACAAAAAGCCAGCCTATTCTCATCCCATCAACCTATTAATTCAGGGTGTAGAGTGATTTTGATTTTATAACCAGAAAACGCGCAAAACTGCCCTCGGTTTTTAATGGGATTGCCATCGCTATGCTGGTAATCAGCCCATAATCACATCTACTACGTAAAGGCATGTCCGACTACAGCACCTTCAATTCAATACGGCGGTTGAGCTGGCGGTTGGCTTCCGTGTCGTTGGGGGCAACGGGTTTGGTTTCGCCGTAGCCCTGGAAGCGGATGCGTTGTTTGGGGATGCCGGCTTTGATCAGGTAGTCGAACAGGGCCTGGGCGCGTTTTTTGGACAACACCATATTGTCCTCGTCTTTGCCCACGTCATCGGTGTGGCCCGAAATCTCCAGCGTCAGGTCGGGATTGCGGTTCAGGAAGGAAACGATTTTGTCCAGCTCCGTCTGCGACTTCAGTTCCAGTTCGTACTTGGCCGTCTGAAAGAAGATGTTTTTGAGAATTTCCTTGGCGCCCGACTGAATGGGTTCCAGGTAAATATCCAGGATCATCGGCTCGAAGGCTTTTTTCTGGGAAAAATCAAAGGACAAACTCTTGAACAGATACCCTTCCTTGTTGATGTACAATGCGTATTCCGTTCCTTCCGTGAGCACCGACACGTATTCGCCCGACTTGCGATCGGACTGCACGGTGGATTCCATCTGGTTGGTAACGATGTTATACACTTCGATTCGGGCGTTGAGCGGTTGTTTGGTCCGGGCATCGAACACCTTTCCTTTCAGGTAGTCGCTGCGGTTGTACTTCTGGGCCAGGGCGGCCGGCATTTGAAACTCGTGGAGCACGGCGCTGACCCGCCGGTCGCCTTCGGCTTTTTCCAGTGAATAGTAGGCTTTTTCGCCGTCGGCCGTCACGAAGAGCGATACTTGGTCTTCGTGGGTATTGATGGGATAACCCAGGTTTTCGGGCGTGGTCCAACTGCCATTTTTCCACTCACTGAAAAAGAGGTCGTAACCGCCCATTCCCAGGTGTCCCTGCGAAGAGAAAAAGAGGGTAGTTCCGTTGGCGTGCAGGAAGGGAGAAAGGTCATCGTCGGTCGTGTTGACGGTATTGCCCAGGTTGGTCGGCGCTCCCCACTGTCCGTCTTCGCCCAGTTTGCTCATCCAGATGTCGCGGCGGCCGTAGCCTCCCCGGCGGTCGGAAACGAAGAAGAGCGTGCGCCCATCGGCGGAAAGGGAAGGCTGGGATTCCCAGGAATAGGTATTGATTTTGGGGCCCATATTGATGGGCTCCACCCATTCGTTGCCAATCTTATAGGACACGAAGAGGTCACAGCTACCGAAGCTTTGCCGCCCCTGGCACGAAGTAAATACCAGCGTGCGGCCATCGGCGGAGATGCTGCAGGTGCCTTCATTTTCAGCCGTATTGATGTTGGGCGAAATGGATGCGGGTGCCGACCAATCCTCTCCCTGCCGGAAACTGACGTAAATATTTTCGTCGTTGTCACGGCCGCTCAGGTTGCGGGCAGTGAAGATAAGCGTTTGCTGATCGACGGTAAGTACCGGAAAATACTGCAGCGCAAAAGCATTGACCGTGGGGCTCAGCGGCTTAGCCTGGTAGGAAAGCGGCGACTTCAGGGCATTTTCCGCGTAGTCGCAGGTGGCTACGCCTTTGGTGGCGGTTTCCAGGTGAGTAGGTTTGGCCGGTTTCTGGGCCAGGTATTTTTCAAAGTACCCCTTGGCCTTGCCGTATTCACCCCGGTTCAGGTAGTACTTGCCCACCGTAACATTCGCATCCACGAAAGGCCCAAAGGCGGGCTTCAGTGCCAGGCTCTTTTCATAATGAAGCACGGCCTCTTTTTCCTGGCGGAGTACGTCGTAGGTACGGGCCAGCCGAAAGTGTGCTTCGGCGAAGTTCGGATCTCTTTCCAGGGCCTTGTTCAGATTGGCAATGGCTTGATCGAATTTTCGGGCAGTAAGCAGGAAAGCCGACTCCTCATACAGTTTTCTGGCTTTTTCCGATTCGGTGCCCAACGGTTTTTGCTGAGCAAATAATGCGCACACCGAAAAAAACAGCAGCCAGCAAATGGAAAGACTACGTATCATAAGTTAGTAGCGGTCAGCAATCAGTGATCAGCTTTGAAATTATATAACTCCCGATTGCTACGGGATATTCATAAACTTGTGTATCTGCAGCGATACCTCCCACTGCGGATGACTTTTTACGTATTCGACAATCAACGGCAGGATCTGAGCGGAACGGCTCCACTCCGGCTGCAGAAACAGGCGACAGTCCGGACGTACCCGTTCGGCAAACGTTTCGGCCCAGGCCAGATCGCTGGGATGGTAGATCACCACTTTCAGTTCGTGCGCGGCACCGTAAATGCTTTCGTGCGGGGCCTTGAACTTCTTGGGTGAAAAGCAGATCCAATCCCAGTTTCCCGAAAGCGGATACGCGCCGGACGTTTCAATGTTGGTCTGAAAACCGGCTTCGTGCAGCGCCCGGGTCAATTCATCCAGGTTGTGCATCAGGGGTTCGCCGCCGGTCACCACCGCCAGCCGCCCCGCGTACTGAGACGCTTCATTGACGATCTGTTGAATGGCGACCTGCGGATGCGCATTCACGTCCCAGGACTCCTTCACATCGCACCAATGACAACCCACCTCACACCCGCCCAGGCGGATGAAATAAGCGGCTTTGCCCTGGTAAAACCCTTCGCCCTGAATGGTGTAAAAAGCTTCCATCAAAGGAAGGGCGGTCCCTTTTTCTATTGATTCCGAAATAGCTACCATGCTTCTTGTCTGGCAATATACCGGATGCATTCATACCTGCACGCCTCCACCTTGTATTGCGTCAGTAAGCAACGTATGGTTGAGGGTAAAGTATTGTACATCAGTGCTTATTTATATCATTCAATTGTTTTTATTCCCGCCTCCCCGGCCCTTGCTATCCAACTCTTTGCCGAACGGACGCGTAAAAGGGGGCGTGCAACATTTGTAAAAGTAACTCAAAATATCCGTTTGTGTTATTTTGCCCTTCCTCTTACAATGTCCTTTTACATCACTTTCTTATCTTGAACAATATTTGTTACTTTGACCCGTCCCGGGCTAAAAACCGGCGGCAAGCCGTTTTTACCGATCATTTAATACCATTGAGTCCTGAGATATTCAAAGCAATTCATTTTAACCTTAAACCCTAAATTCAAATGGTTTCAGTAGACAACGCCATCCAACAAAAAATCGACACCTGGCTGAATGGCAATTACGACGAGCAAAGCAAACAGTACATCCGACAGCTGATAGAAGAAAACAAAGAGGCCGAACTCACCGACGCCTTCTACCGCGACCTGGAGTTCGGCACGGGCGGCTTGCGCGGCGTGATGGGCGTGGGCTCCAACCGGATGAATAAATATACCGTTGGAACCGCTACCCAGGGCCTTTGCAATTACCTGAAGAAAACGTATCCCGGCGAACAACTCAAAGTGGCCATTGCCCACGACAGCCGTAACCAAAGCCCGGACTTTGCCCGCATCACCGCCGACGTATTTTCGGCCAATGGCGTAAAGGTGTATTTTTTCAAAGAATTGCGCCCCACGCCCGAACTCTCTTTTGCCATCCGTCACCTGGGCTGCCACAGCGGCGTGGTGATCACGGCATCGCACAATCCCAAGGAATACAACGGCTACAAGGCTTACTGGAGCGACGGTGCCCAGATGATTGCCCCGCACGATAAAAATACCATCCTGGAAGTGGAAGCCATTCAATCCATCGACGAAGTAAACTTCAAACGCAAGGAAGAGAACATAACGTACATCGGCGAAGAAATTGATCAGGCGTATCTGGACAAAGTGCTTTCCCTGTCTCTCTCCCGTGACGTGATCGAACGGCAGAAAGACCTGAAGATCGTATTTACACCCATCCACGGCACGGGCATTACGCTGGTACCCAAAGCATTGAAGCAACTGGGCTTCCGTCAGGTGCACGTAGTGGAAGAGCAAGCCACCCCCGATGGCAACTTCCCGACGGTGGTTTATCCCAATCCGGAAGAAAAGGATGCCCTGCACATGGCCGTGCAAAAAGCCAAAGAACTGGATGCCGACCTGGTACTGGCCACCGACCCCGATGCCGACCGCGTGGGTATTGCCGTAAAAAATGCCAAGGGCGAATTTCAACTGCTCAACGGTAACCAGACCGCCAGCATCCTGGTGTACTACCTGCTCAACGCCTGGAAAAAAGCGGGCAAACTAGACGGCAACCAGTACATCGTAAAAACCATCGTAACGACCGACCTGATTGACCGCATTGCGCTGAAAAACCACGTGGATTGCTATAACGTACTGACCGGCTTCAAATACATCGGAGCTATGATGCGCGAACTGGAAAGCACCCGTACGTTCATTTGCGGTGGTGAAGAAAGCTACGGCTTCCTCATCGGCGACTTTGCCCGGGACAAAGACGCCGTGGCCTCCTGCGCCTTTATTGCCGAAGTAGCTGCCGTGGCCAAAGACCAGGGCATTACCTTCTTCGACATGCTCACCCAGATGTACATCGACTTTGGTTTCTACTACGAAAAGCTCATCACGCTTACCAAAAAAGGAAAGAGCGGTGCGGAGGAAATCAAGCAGATGATGTCCGATATGCGCAGCAATCCGCCCAAGACGCTTCACGGCTCTAAAGTATTGATGATTAAGGACTTTAACACCCTGGTTGAAACCGATCCTCAAACCGGACTGCACCAGCCCATGCCGCACCAGACGGGTATTGAGAAGTCCAACGTACTGCAGTTCTGCACCAGCGATGGCACCAAGGTATCGGCCCGCCCTTCGGGTACGGAGCCCAAGATCAAGTTCTACTTCAGTGTGTGCGAACCCCTGGAACGCAAGGAAGACTTTGATGCCGTGCTTACCAAACTGGACCAGAAGGTTGATTCCATCATCCAGGAGCTGGGATTGAAGGACTGATGGAGGAAGGTGACCGGAGCAAGGGAAACCGGAGGCCGGAAAGGGGAATGGATTTTACCTCCCAAAAACAAGCGCCCGGCTTTAGGAAAGCCGGGCGCTTTATTATTTTCTGATCAGAAAATCAGTAAACAGTAAACAGTAATCACTAAGGATGTGATTAGTCTCCTGATTTGAGAGTTTTCAAGAAAACAGAGACGCTATTCACATACCCATGCTTCCAGGCTTCGGCTATACGGAGTTACGTATAACGCCGCTACTCAAAGACGCAATAAAATGCGTCTCTACTGATCATTGTTAACTGTTAACTGACTGAGCCACTTCCTGTTGCTTGGCTACCTGAATGTTCATTTGCAGGCGCACTTCGTCGCTCACCACTACCCCACCCGCTTCGGTGGTAGCCGTCCAGGTCAGGCCAAATTCCTTGCGGTTGATTTTGCCGTTGATCTCAAAACCCGCTTTTACGTTGCCATAGAAGTCGGTCTGAATGCCACCGAATTCTACTTTTAGAGTGACTGGTTTGGTTATCCCTTTCAAAGTCAGGTTGCCAGTCAGGTCGTACTCACCTTCGCCCGTCTTGGTAAAAGAGGTAGATTGGAAAGTCAGTTGGGGAAAGTTGGCGGCATCGAAAAAATCGGCGCTTTTCAGGTGCTGATCGCGCTGTTCGTTGCCCGTGTTGATGCTGTCGATGTCGGCTGAGAAAGTGATCTGCGCATCAGAAAAATCTTCGTTGTCAGCTTTCAACTGGCCTTCAAATTTGCCGAAGCTGCCAGTTACGTTAGAAATCACCAGGTGACGTACTTTAAACTGTACTTCAGAATGATAAGGGTCAATGGTCCATTGGGTCGTTGCCATAGTATTCAATAAGGTTTAAATGAATGTTCGATACAAATGTATATACATATAATGTCAATACAAACAATTAATAGAAAAAAGTTCTTCGCTTGAGCAAAAAATTTATAAATGCGGTAAAATGGATTAGTTGACCGCCATTTAGAGTGGCCGGAAAAGAATATTGGAATAAATCAAATTTTAGGAGAACTTCTTCAGCAGGAGAAAAGTTATTAGAGCGCGTTTGGAATACGCAGGTGTATAAATTTAATGAGTAGTAAAAGCAAAAATACCCCTTCATCAGCTTATAAAATTGTATTTTGCCGCCTGATTGATTGAGATCACTGCGTTTGCCGTTTTTTTTGGCTATGCACATCAATTGGGATTGTACCAAAACCTGTTTTAAGATTAACTTACCTTGCTCCTATTGCCTAATTCCTAAAACCCGGAGTATGAAACCAATAAAAGCGCTCATTCCCCTGCTGTGGGGATTGATTCTTTTACCCTTTTTTTCTCATTCTCAGAGTCAGGCGGACTCACTTCCCACCCAGATCACCCTGGACGAATGCATTCAATACGCACTGCGCCACCAGCCCGTTTTCCAGCAATCGGTTCTTGACCAGCAAATTACGGAGCGGACCATCCGCGCTACGTTGTCGGCCTGGCTGCCGCAGATCCGGGCCGAATACAACCTGCAGCACTTTCTGAAACTGCCGGTTTCTTTTTTTCCGGTTGACCAGACAAATCCGAATGGCCCCCGACGACCCGTCGTCATTGGCCTGGAAAATACTTCGAACCTCTTGCTTCAGGCCGATCAGACCCTCTACAGTCCGGATGTGATGCTGGCATCGAAGGCTGCTCGTTATTCTCGGCAGCAAGCCACGCAGCTGACCGAAAACGAACGCATCAACCTGGTGGTGGAAGTGGGCAAAGCTTTTTACGGCGTATTGCTCACCAAGGACCAGTTGGGGGTGCTCAATGAAAACATCAGCCGGCTGGAGCAGCTACAGAAGGATGCCTTTGAACGCTACGAAGCCGGCATCAACGATAAAATAGACTACCAGCGGGCGGGCGTATCGCTCAACAATGCGCGTTCGCAAAAGAAGGGCGTGGAGGAAAACGTAAAAGTACGCTACGCCTACCTGAAGCAACTGATGGGGGTTCCGGCCGAAAGACCCCTGGAAGTGCGATTCGACACGACGCAGATCCGGCAGGAAGTGATGGTGGATACCCTGCAGCCGCTTCGGTTTGAAGAGCGGATTGAATATCAATTGCTGCAAACCCAGCTGCAGTTGCAGCAATTGAACGCCAAGTATTTTCAATGGGGCTCCCTCCCCACGGTTTCGGCTTTCATCAATTACAATTTCGTTTACCAGAACAATAGTTTTCCGGATTTGTACTCCCAGAACTTTCCCAATTCGGTAGCCGGCCTGCGGGTGGCCATGCCCATTTTCCAGGGTACCCGCCGGGTGCAGAACCTGCAGAAAGCCCGCCTGCAGATCAGGCGGCTGGAACTGGACATTGCCTATACCAAAAGTCAGTTGTCAACGCAGTACGAAGAAGCAATGGCCGTCTATAAAAGCAACCTGAACGAATGGAAAACCCAGGAGACCAACCTGGAAGTAGCCCGGGAAGTGTACAACACCGTAAAGTTGCAATATGACGAAGGCATCAAACCGTATCTGGATGTCATCACTTCGGAAACCGACCTGAGGGCATCGCAACTCAACTACCTGAATGCCCTCTACAACGTACTTTCCAGCAAACTGGACGTACAGCGGGCGCTGGGAACAGTTGTCAGTAAACAGTGAACAGTAAACAGTTGGTAATGTGTAATGCATCGTATAGACGCCGTTTATGGGGTCTTGGGCAGTTGAGTTACCGGGTAATGCCGTAGCGAAGTGAGTAAAGCTCCCAGAAACGTTTAATATGGGCACTTCGACATCGCTCAGTGACCTTATTAAACGTTTCTGGGAGCGGCGGTTGAAGCAAAGGCAATGAGTTATCAACAGTCAGTCTCCAGCTTAAAAAGTCAGGTAATAAGTCAATCACTCAATCTCTCACTCACTCAATAAATTCGTCAGTCCTTCAATCTCTTATAAACAATGAACAAGAATCTCTTTTGGCTGCATACCGTATTGGCGCTGGCCTGGCTGGCTTCTTCGTGCGGCGGATCGGCACCCACTACTCCGCCCCCGGCGGCGGTTCCGGTGAACGTTCAGCCGGTCAGGCAGGATTTTGCTACATACTTTGATCTGTATCCAGGCAACTTAGTGGCACTCAACGAAGTGCAGTTGAGAAGCGAAGTAAATGGCTATCTCACCGGTCTCTTTTTCCGGGAAGGCGAAACGGTGCGCAAAGGACAGAAACTGTACGAAATAGAGCGGAGCAAATACGCCGCTGCCTACGCCCAGGCCGAAGCCAACGTGCAGATTGCCAAGGCCAATTTCGTAAAAGCCCAGAAAGATGCGGAACGCTACACCCGGCTCAACGAAAGGGATGCCATTGCCAAACAGACCTACGAATACGCCCTGACCAGCCTGGAGAGTACCCGTTCGCAGGTGGCCGCTTCCGAAGCCCAACTGGCCAGCGCCCGTACCGATCTGCAGCACGCCACCATAACGGCCCCCTTCGACGGCACCATTGGCATATCGCAGGTCAAGCAGGGCACGTCGGTAGTGGCTGGCCAAACGCTGCTCAACACCATTTCTTCGGACAATCCCATATCGGCCGATTTTGTGGTGAGTGAAAAAGAAATCGGCCGCTTCCTGCAAATACAGCAAAAGCCAGCCGCCAAGGCCGATTCTACCTTTACCCTGGTACTACCCGACAACAGCGTCTATCCCCATCCGGGTCGCATTGCCCTGATCGACCGGGCCATCGATCCGCAAACGGGTACGCTGAAAGTACGGCTAAGCTTTCCCAACCCGGACCGGCAGCTACGGGCGGGCATGAGCTGCAACGTACGGGTGCTAAACACCCACGAAACCAAACAGATTCTGGCTCCTTACAAAGCCGTGACCGAGCAAATGGGCGAATACTTCGTGTACGTGGTCGAAGCCGACACCGCCCGGCAGCGGAAAGTGGCGCTGGGGGCAAGGGTCAACGATCAGGTAATCATCCGCGAAGGACTGAAGGAAGGGGAACCCATTGTGGTAGATGGCATTCAAAAACTGCGGGACCGCACGCCGGTGCAGGTAGGGGCTCCCCCGGCTTCCGGCACACCGCAGGCTTCTGCACCAAGATAAGAATTGAGTGAGTGAAGAGCTGCTCACACTGCGATACGGCTCAAATCCATTGCTCACTGTTTACTGATAACTGTTTACTGTTTACTGACCCATGTTCGCTAATACTTTTATCAACCGGCCGGTCACTTCCATTGTGATTTCCATCGTGATCACGATCGTGGGGGTACTGGCGATAATGAATCTACCCATCAGTCAGTACCCGGACATCACGCCGCCCGTGGTGCAGGTGACGGGCATCTTTACGGGTGCCGACGCCCAGACCGTGGAACAGACCGTAGCGACGCCCGTCGAATCGCAGGTAAACGGTTCTCCCGGCATGTCTTATTTGCAGACCAACAGTACCAGCGACGGGCGCATGACCATGAACGTGACCTTTGAAGTAGGTACGGACGTGAACATTGCCACGCTGGACGTACAAAACCGCGTCAGCATTGCCACGCCCCAGCTGCCCGACGAAGTACGCCGACTGGGCATGACCGTGCGGAAAAGGAATCCGAGCATTCTGATGCTGGTGGCCATGTATTCGCCCAAAGGCTCTCATGGCGTGAATTTTCTGGACAACTATACCAATGTCTACATCCGCGATGCGCTGTTGCGGGTGAAGGGCGTGGGCGACGTGTTCAGCCGGGCCGACGACTTCAGCATGCGCATCTGGCTGCAGCCCGACAAGCTGGCCCAGTTTGGAATCACGGCCAATGAGGTGGTGACTTCGCTGCAGGAACAAAACGTGCAGGTGGCAGCCGGCTCGGTGGGGGCACCTCCGCAGCAAAACGCCCAGGCCTTTGAGTACACCATTTACGTAAATGGCCGGTTGGCACGCGTAGACGAATTTGAGGATATCATCGTGCGCACCAAGCCCCAGGATGGTTCCATTGTGTACCTGAAAGACGTCGCCCGGGTGGAGTTGGGGAAATTCAATTATTCCAGCAATTCCTTTGTGGACGGCAAACGGGCTTCTTACCTGCTCATTTACCAATCGCCGGGCAGCAATGCCCTGGACACGGCCGAAGGGGTTTATGCGGCAATGAATGAGTTGAAAAAGACTTTCCCGGCCGACGTGGATTATATGGTGCCATTCGAAGCCGTTTCCGTGGTGCAGGTATCCATTAAGGAGGTGGTCAAGACCCTGGTCGAAGCGCTCATTCTGGTGGTGCTGGTGGTGTTCCTCTTTCTGCAAAGCTGGCGGGCTACGCTCATTCCGATCCTGGCCATTCCGGTGTCCATCATTGGCACGTTTATCTTCTTCATTCCGCTGGGCTTTACCATCAACACCCTGACCCTGTTCGGCTTCGTACTGGCCATTGGGATAGTGGTTGACGATGCCATTGTGGTAGTAGAAGCCGTTCAGCACAACATCGACCACGAAAAACTCAATCCCAAGGAGGCCACGGTGAAAGCGATGAAAGAAATCTCCGGACCGGTCGTGGCCATTGCGCTGATTCTGGCGGCGGTATTTGTGCCGGTGGGCTTCATTCCCGGTATCGTGGGCCGCTTGTACCAGCAGTTTGCCATCACCATCGCCATTTCGGTGCTGATTTCTGCTTTCGTGGCGCTTTCGCTCACGCCTGCCCTCTGCACCCTGATGCTGAAGCCCATGCACCTGGACGAAAACTCCAAAGGGCTGAATCGTTTCTTCTACAAATTCAACGGGTGGTTTGCACGTACTACACAGAAATATTCGCGCGGGGTGCAGGCCAGCATCCGTCGGGCACCGCTGGTGCTGATCATTCTGGCCTGCATTTTTGCGGGCACCATTGGTTTGTTCAAGGCCAAGCCCACCGGCTTTATTCCCCTGGAAGACGAAGGACGGCTTTTCATCACGTTTGAACTGCCCGAAGCTGCTTCTACGCACCGTACGGTGGAAGTGCTGAACAAAATGATGAAAACCCTGGACGAAGTGCCGGCCATTGGTCACTACGCCGCGCTGGGTGGCCTGAACGTGGTTTCTTTTTCATCCAAATCCAATAATGGTACGATCTTCTGTCAGCTCAAACCCTGGGACCAGCGCAAGGACAAATCGCAGCAGCTACAAGGCGTGATTGCAGAGCTACAGCGACGATTTGCGCAGATCAAGGAAGCCAGCGTGGTGGTCATTCCGCCGCCACCCATTCCGGGTCTGGGCAGCACGGGTGGTTTTAGTTTTATTCTGGAACAAAGACAAAGCACCGACGACATCAAGGCCTTCGAACGGGTGGTGCAAAACTTCGCTGCCGAAGCCAACAAACGACCGGAAATTGCCCGGGCTTTCTCCTTCTTCACGGCCCGTACGCCGGGTTATCGCATTCAGGTAGACCGGGAAAAGTGTAAAAAGCTGGGCGTGTCTATCGCCGATGTGTTCAATACCATGCAAACCTTTATGGGCAGCCGCTACATCAACGATTTTACGCTGTACGGCCGTAATTTCCGGGTGGTCGCCCAGGCGGACACGGCTTACCGCGGCGAAATCAAGGACCTGAACCAGTACTACGTCCGCAACCAGCAAGGGGAAATGGTGCCTTTGAATACGCTGGTGACCCACACGATCACGGAAAGTGCCACGCTGGTTTCGCACTTCAACCTTTTCCGTTCGGCAGAGTTCAACGGCGATGCCAAGCCCGGCTACAGTAGCGGGCAGGCCATTGAGGCGCTGCAAGAAGTGGCCGCTCAAGTGTTACCGGCGGGCTACGGTTACGAATTTTCGGGTCTGAGCCGCGAAGAAATTTCCTCCGGTTCCAGCACGGTGTACATCTTCGCCCTTTCGGTATTGTTTGTGTTCCTATTCCTGGCCGCCCTGTACGAAAGCTGGTCGGTACCCTTTTCGGTGCTGCTGGCCGTACCGCTGGGAGCTTTCGGCGCCATCGTGGCCCTGACGTTGTTACCCAAACTGAACAACAACGTGTACGCCCAGATCGGTCTGATTACGTTGATTGGTCTGGCTGCCAAGAATGCCATTCTGATTGTGGAGTTTGCCAAAGAGCGCGTCGACCGGGGTATGCCGTTGGTACCGGCCACCATCGAAGCGGTAGAACTGCGTTTGCGCCCGATTCTGATGACTTCCCTGGCCTTTATCCTGGGGGTACTGCCGCTGGCCTTTTCATCCGGTGCCGGGGCCGTTTCCCGCCAGACCATCGGCTGGACGGTGTTCGGTGGCATGCTGGCCGCCACCCTGCTGGCCATTTTTACTGTACCGGTGTTGTACGTGATCATCACGCGCTTTGCTTACGGGAAGCAGAAGCTGGCCGAACTGGAACAGAACTACCAGCCCCCGAAGCAGGAACATTGATTAACCGGATAGAAACTGGTTTTCCTAGATCTGAAAACCCGGAAAGCCGGTTTCTCTACTCCCTCTCATCCCCTAGTTATATGACACTTTCAAATAATGAAAAAACTAATTTTAGTAATCACGCTATCCATAATTAGTTGTACCAATAGAGAGAATCTTACTTATGATGACAGAAAGTATAATTTACTAGGTGATCAAGTAGACAATAAAGGTCGATTAATCAAGAGAGCTGAGTCTGGTTGGATACCTGGAGAAGACATTTGGCTAAAAATTACTCACTATGACACATTAGGCAATGTTATCGAAGAGTATGGAGCTAAACCCTATGGAAAAAAGTATAAAGAAACATTTAAGTATGACGCCCACAACAGAATGACTGAAAAATGTATATACTCTTTCAAGTCTAAGGGTAATGAATACAGTGAATTTGAAAATTACGGACCAAAGGACCGTTACGAGTTAAAAGACACTTTAGCTGACTTCTCTGTAACAGACAGGCAGATAGAGTATAAAAGACTTGTTGTATTATAAGTAATTGATAGTCAAGCAGGGGCTAAGAGTTGACTTTGGCTAAATTTGCAGGGGAAATATCCTAGAAAAGATGCTATATCAAAACGTACATACCGATCGACAAATGCGA
>Ga0209902_100068_pt1 | contig 211912 bp, 210 predicted proteins | sample FECB27metaG_FD_188304 | JGI IMG/M metagenome (GOLD analysis project Ga0209902, IMG submission 188304) | Cyanobacterial communities from the Joint Genome Institute, California, USA - FECB-27 (SPAdes) (version 2) | ecosystem: Environmental > Aquatic > Thermal springs > Hot (42-90C) > Microbial... | reverse complement strand
AACGGAAGACCATCGAACATCGGCGCTTGCTGCACCGCAAGCTCGCCGCTTAATATCAACCCCACGACGAGGCCCGCACTCCGCTAATTTACGCCGCGAGTTGTGCCAAATGTTCTGACGACGGACAGCCCGCGTGTACCGCCTATGCTTCCGGCGCATGATCGCCGCCACGCTGATCGCTCTGCCGTCGGCTGGCTGCGATGCACTCCCCAAGGATCCTGACGGGACGCTGGCCGCGATCGAGACCCGTGGCGACATAAGGGTCGCTGCAACAGCCCCGCTGCCGCCAGAGGCGCTTCGTCTCCTCGACCGACTTCAAAAGCGAACCCATGCTATTCCGCGCGTCGAGACCGGCGAGCTTGAACCTTTGATTGCCCGCCTCGACGAAGGCGGTGTCGATCTTGTGGTCGCACCGTTTCATAAAGGAACCCTGCTCGAGGCGGCTGCGGCCCTCTCCCCTGCTCTCGCAACCTCCGGTCAGGGCGAAAAGGTGATCGAATGGCGCGCCGCGATGAAGAATGGCGAGAACCGCTGGATCAGCCTCGTCGAGGCGAGTGCACGCGACGCTGGTAACCGGCAATGAACGGCGCCTCGGACGTGCGAACGCATGCGGACGAGCTACCGCCTGCGCTGCGCGATACATTAAAGCGCGCAGAACGGCTTGAGTGGTGGAACATTGCATGGACGATATCGATCATCGCCGTGATGGGCCTCGTGCTCGGACAGAGTCAGACGATGAAGACCGCGTGGATCGAGGACACGCTCGGCCTTGTCCCGCCAATTGCCTTTTTAATCGCCGCGCGCATGGAACGGACGGGCAAGCGATCGAGGAAATTCCCCTTTGGCTTCGAGCGGGTGAACGGCCTTGGCTTCTTTCTGGCGTCCGTTGCGCTCGCCGGAACGGGCGCACTCCTGCTCTGGGACTCGGCAATGACGCTCATCAAGGCGGAACATGCGACGGTCGGATCCGTGCGCATTCTGGGCCGCGACATCTGGCTCGGCTGGCTCATGATCGGGGCGCAGGTCTATGCGATGATCCCTCCGATGATCATCGGCCGCAAGGAACTGCCACTTGCCGAAAAACTGTCCGACAAGCTTCTCCACACCGACGCGCTGATGAACAAGGCCAACTGGATGACCGGTGCGGCAGGGATCGCGGGCATCGTCGGCCTCGGGCTCGGCTGGTGGTGGGCGGATTCGGTTGCTGCAGCTTTCATTTCGTTCGACATATTGCACGACGGCCTGACGGCGATCCGTTCCTCCACCGCCGAACTCGTCGATGGCGCGCCGCGCGCGCTCGCGAGCGCAAAGCTGTCCGACGATGCCGAGGAGGTACGCAAACTGCTCGAACAACGCTACCCCGGCGCGACGATCCGGCTTCGCGAGACCGGCCGCCTCATTCGCGCCGAGGTCCACGGAGCGCATCCCCCCCGCGACTATGACGGACCGGAGGGCCATTGGCCCGGAGAGCCCGAGCGAAACTGGCGCCTTGCGCAGGTCAGTTTCGTGCCCGACGCGACGGACAAGTGACCGCGAATGGCGATAGCAAAAAGTCCCCGCATTTCCCTTTCAAGAAGGACAAGGGCCGCGCTCGCAGCCGCCGCAATCCTGCTCCTCACCCTATTTGTCGGTGCGGCAGCCTTTCCGGTTGGCATGTTCAAAGGAATGGCCGAACGGCGCCTCTCGGCGGAATTCGATGCGCCGGTCACGATGGGTGCCCTGTCGCGAACAAGCGCCTTTTCCTTCACGCCCGAGATCGTCGTCCAAGACCTACGGATCGTACAGCCTGCATGGGCCGGCAAAGGAGATTTTCTGAAAGTGACGCGCGCCAGCGCACGGCTGTCGATCTTCGACCTACTCGCCGGGAACCTCGATCCGCAGTCGGTCAGCGTCACCGGCCTCGATATCGCTCTTGTCCGTGACGCCAAGGGCAACAGCAATTGGGCGGGGCGTTCCGGAAAGCCGCAGCGAGCAGATAGCGGCGCGCCTTCGCTGAACCATCTGCTGATCGACGAGGGCCGCTTCACACTTCGAGATGCGAAACGGCGTCTTGATATCGCAGGTACGGTCATGGCCGACGAGGCCCAAGGGCTTGCGATCGATGCGGCTGGCAGCTTCGACGGAGCGCCGGCCCGCCTCAAAGCGCGCGGCAAGATGCTCGCGGCGCAAAAGGAAGACGGCCCTTGGCCTTTTTCGGCGAGCCTCACTTCCGACGTTCTCGACGTGTCCGCGACCGGCACGACTGCCGGCCCGCTCAACTTTCGCGATATGACGATGAAAATGACGGCGAGGGGCACAAGTCTCAAGAAGCTCGATTATGTGATCGAAGCGGGCCTGTTCGGCACGCAGGATATCAACCTTTCGGGCTCGGTCCGTCACATCGGCGAGGACTGGTTCATCGACAGGCTCGCCGGTACGATCGGCCGTTCGCGGTTCAGCGCCAAGGCGGCCTTGCTCAAACGCGATGGCCGCACCAGGATCGACGCGACGATCGACGCGCCGCAATTCGACTTTGACGATCTCGCCGACGATGCGGGACTGGCCGCGGCGCGTGCGAAGGAAGCCCGCATCGGGAAGCGCGTCATTCCCGACACGCGGATCGATCTCAGCCGGATGGGGCCGACCGACGGGATCATCCGTTTTTCTATCGCTCAGCTTCTCGTCGAGGGCGGCTCGGCGTTCCGGAGCCTCAAGGGTGACCTCACGCTCGATCACCGCATCCTCAAGCTCGACAATGCCGTAGCCAAGCTCGACGCGGGACGAATGACCGGTTGGGTCAAGGTCGACTCCACGAAAACCACACCGATTTTCTCGACCGAACTCAGGATCGAGGGCGCATTGCTCGAAACCCTGGTCGGCCAACCGGAGATGATCCGCGGCCCCGTCCAAGGCCTTGTCCGGATCACAGGACGCGGCACCACGATCCGTCAGGCCTTCAGCAACGGGTCGGGCAAGATCGCCTTCACCGCCAGCCGCGGCTCTATGAACCGCGCCGCGGCCTTCGTGCTTGGGCAGGACCTCGGCGGTGCGATCGGTCAGAAGCTCGGCGATGATGACGCGATGACGCCGCTCGCCTGCGCGATCCTCGCTTTCGATGCAGAAAACGGGATTCTTCACCCCTCGCCTTTTCTGATCGCTACTGCCGTGTCGCGCGGAAGCGGACGCGGACAGATCAACCTGGACGGGGAGACGGTCGCGCTGACAGTGGCCGGTGCCTCGAAAGACAAACCCGTCCTGAAGCTGGTCGACCCGCTGCGCATCAGCGGCACCTTCTCAAATCCATCAATCAGCGTCGATAGCCAGCCGGCGACGGGTAACGGCTCGGGCAAAGAGATCATCGGGTCGATCGGCCGCTCGATCGGCAGCGCGCTGGGACTGCGAAAGAAAGAAGGCAAGAAGGAAGTCGCTCCGCGCCCATCATCAGTGAACTGCAAGGAACTGGCGCAAGCAGCCCTGCTTTAGTCCGGACCGCGCGTGAGCGCGGCCCGGTGGAAAGCGTTCAATCCTTATTGTTTTGAAGCTCGGCCAGATTACTCCGGAGCTGCCCAAGCCGTTCCCAGCGCTGTAGAAAATTCATACGCTGCAGCATTGATGTTGACAGTCCGGCCGTGGCCGCTTGGAGACAGTCATCTTTTGGACGGCATACAGAAAGAGCGGACATTCCAAGGCAATTCAGAGCGCCCGTTCTCTAGAATATCGAGATTTATCGGTCAGATTTCGATACCTTCCGCCAGTGTAAGCGCATCTTCAACGCCGACGCCCAGGTATTGGACCGTGTTTTCAACCTTGGTGTGGCCAAGCAAAATTGGCACAGGGCGCAAATCGCCAGCCGCCTTGTAAATGCTGGACACCTTCCCCTGTTCCGGGGGGTCCCCCTGACGAGGTCCCGCAATACAGACCGTGCCCAATAGACACTCTGAGGTTGGTCGCTTGGGCAAAGGGAAAATCCTCTTCACTCCGTTGGCGCTTTGCTTGAGCCTCGTCAGTCCGGCTTTATCGGCAGCCGAACCTTGTCCGTCGATTCGGATTCAGCGTGCTTCACAGGGTGGCGGCGGCGCATCTGCAATGCAGCCCGCGCCTCCCAATGTTCTCCACTGCGTGTCGGGCGTGTCGTTGACGGTGGAGCAGGGCGCGACGCTGTGGCGATGCGCCGTGGAAACGCCCGATGAGCAGGAACCGATGCCGGATGGATGGACCGACGCGCTGTTGCTAGTGCGCGAAGGCGAATTGACGCGGGCCTGGCAGGAGAGCGTAATGGCCGGGCGATATGATGCCTTTCATGTCGCGACGGTGGACCTCGACGCGGTCGGAACCCCGGAACGCATCGTCGCCACCTGGAATGCACAGAGCAATGGATTGGGCATCAACCATTGGACGATCCGGGTCTTTTCGCAGGAATGGGATATGATTGGTTTCTATCAGGACGTCCAGGACTGGGGACCGTCCTCCATCGTCCAGTCTCCTCCGTATCGTGCTGGATGCGACCTCGCCATCACGCGCTATGTGGATGGGGACGAGTATGCGGAACACGGCGGCTCCACGATGCTGGAAGTCCGGTTCGCGCGTATGACCGCCGGGCGCATGGCCAACGCCACGGACCGCGAGCGCCTGCGCAAGCGGCTCACGACAGCTTTCCAGCGCCAGCGCGAAGCACATTTCGAACGGTCAGATAATGGTGTCGAAGGCGACATAGCCGCGTGGCTGGAGGCTCCGCGCCCATGAAACAGATGATATTCGCCGCCTGCGCCGTCTGGCTGGGAACAGCGGCACCCGCCCAGGTTGTCCCGGTGCCTGCCTCGGCGGACGATTTGGCCTTCTTCGCGGGACAATGGGCGACCGGTCCGGCGCCCGCGGACGGGTATGAGACGATGTCCGCTCGGTCGCCGGACTGTGCACGCGCGGTTCGGATCGAGGCAGGGCCCGACAACCTGCTCGTGCGGACGATGAAGCTGCGCGACGGGCAGGACTCTGCCGCCGTTTTTCGTGTGATGCGCTTTGCAGGCAATTATCCGTGGTGGCCGGCCGACGGCGGGCCGGGTCCCGTCGCGCGCAAAGTGGACGCGGACACCTTCGATCTTGGGCCCACGCGGGTCGGGCGTGCCGACTGGACAGACGCGATCCGCCACTATCGGTGTCCGGCAGCGACCACTTGATCGGGCCGATCACTCACCCTGCGATCAGGCGAACCGCTGAATGGAGGGAAAGGACGAGAAGCAAAATGGTCATGGTGCTGAACCATGCCATCCAAGTCCAATAGGCAACCGGCTGCTGCACGCGTTCAATCGCTTGACGACCGACCGGCACCTGTCCCCTGCGAACGCTATCCAGCAGATAATATCCCAGGAAGCCGCCAGACGGCACGGTCAGGAAAATCGTCAACCAGAATTGCATGTCCGTTCGACCAGCCAGCCAGACCAATAGCAGATAGAGCATGATCCCCAGCGGTGCGAAGATCGCCGCTGTTCGGGTCAGGCTCCTTAAAACGGAGCGCGGGCCATCCATCATACGTCGTCCGGAGCGTCAGCGACTTTGCGGAGGCAGGAGGCTGTATTGAAGCGTAGAGGTGGCCGTGCCGTCCTTGTGCCGCGTCAGCGACAGCCGCAATCGCTGGACAGTTCCGCCCGCGGACCGCTCCCACATCCAATCGGCGTCGCGCGGCTTGCCGGGCGATGAGGGAGCCGCGACCTGCTGAAACGCGGGCGTAGCCGCCGCCGCCCAGCTGCCGACGTCTCTTTCGATTGCACCGGCGCGCGCGAGTGGCACGCTGGCGGCGACCTGACAGGCGGAACCCGGCTCATCAAGGTCGCGCCCTACCACCAGCACGGCCTCAGCGAACTCGAATAGCCACCAGGACATTCCTTTGCTGCCCCCCAGTGCGGCGCGATTATCGCCCGTCACTTCACGGAAGCCAGCCGCGCTCGCGGTTTCAGACAGTGATTCTCCGCGCTCCATCACGGGAACGCAAACATCGGTCAACCCCGCGATTACGAATTGGCTCAGACTGGGTTGGTCATCCTGTGCCCGAGCGGGCGACACGGCGCACAGCAGTATCGCCCCGCTGCCAACGAGCAGATTGCAAGCCGCAGTCAGCATTTGCCGCGACCGCAACGATGATGATTTTCCCACCATATCTTGTCGTTCAACCTTTGTTGGTGACTGCGATTGTCGCCGTTCCGGGCAGCCGCGCCGATACCGGAAAAAGGGAGAGTCCAGTTCGTCGAGTCCCTCGCCCGCGCCGCTGCGGCCTGATCGAGTTGCCGCTGTTGCTCGGGGGTGATGCAGGCATGCGGATTGAGGTCGCAGAAGGCGGCTTCCCAGCGATCGTTGACGAACGCCTGTATGTCCTTCCGCCCGGACGGATCGGTACCGAGATCGGCCGTTGCGGGATTTAAGATCACCGCGCGGGCGCCGTGGGCATAAAGGAATTCATAATCTCTCGCGCCTTCCTCGATATAGATTATGCGCGCACGCTGGCCCTGATCCGACTGCAGCAGCGTGCGCTTGCGGCCCGGACGGCCGGGATGAGGCTGGCGCAAGATCAGAATGCGATAGCCGGAGCCCAGAGTCTGCGATTCCTGGACTATGCGGTCGATCAGATCCCCGGCCGCGGGGAGAATCGCCTGCTTCGGCGCATAGGGCGTGTCGAGCTGCGGCTTGAGGATGGTGATGCGACACGCGGGTTCGGGCGCACCGTCCGCACCGGGGCCAAAATCGGCAGCCAGGAAAAGCACCGAACCCAGCACATCACGATAGAAATTTACGCCTGTCGGCTGCGGTGACGGCGCGTATCCCGCGTCCGCCGCCAGCCGACCGAGATTGCCACCTTCTTCTGCCGACCAGCAGACATTGAAACCGGCCAAAACGGCTCGTTCGGTCGGCCCCAGCACGTTCGCATGGGCTGAGGCGGCAGGCAGGACGGTCCCAAACAGTGCCGCCGCCATCGCCGCCACCGACTTTCCAGCCCTCTTTGCGCGACCGCATCCCTGAGCCAGGTCATTCTTTTTGATCATGTCTATCTCCCCCAAACAGGTCAGTTCGATCCGGGGACGATCGCGATGCTGTCGTTGATGACTTTAAGATCACCCGCATACTCAGGCCAGTAGACATTCGCCGCCGACTGGCTCTTTACCGCCATCGTGCATTGCATCTCATAGCCATGTTTCCCGGCCGCGAATGTCGTCATCTGCGAGACGATGCGCGGGAACTTCTCCATGCTGGGTAAGGTGTAGGCAGCAACGCAGACCTCACGAGGCCCGAGCGACGCATTTTCGAGCACGACGCCATAAAATGTCGGGCCGGTGGACGAAGGCGGATAAATTGCCGCTTCACAGCGTGCTCGCCCATCACTCTTGCCGCCATCGGCACTCGCCCGGCTGGCGGCGAGACGCTCCCTTAGCCGGTCGCCCTGGCCCTCATAGCGCCGTCGCATCACGCAGGTCTTAACCCCAGCCATGACGGGAAATATCGGATCGTCATTCATCAGCAGGGGACGGGTCAGCATAAAGACCTGGTCGCCGGTCAGCGGCGCGCCATTGGCTGCAAAACTGTGCAGCGCATCGCCCCCAGAGGGAAAGGCGATGGAAACACCCGCCTCCCTGTCGATCCAATAACGGGAAAGTTTTTCGGCAGCATAAGCCAAACCCGCCGTCAGCATCGTTCCCATCAATGCCCCCGCCACGATTATCGACCGCCTTTTCATTTCTCTGATCACCTTGATTTACAGTTTGGCTTTGCTGGATATGCTGCCGCGCATGGCGCCGAATGCCGCTTCGGCGACCGGCCAGTGAGCCTGCGTGGCAGCTTCGCTCCGGGCGGCCAACGAGCAGTTGAGATGCACGGTTCTGGCGCCCGCCGTCAGCATCGACGCTTGTCGCATGACATGAGAAAGGCCGAGGCGGCGGAGTTGGGCGTCGTCCACTTCGTAGGCGACGACGCAAGAGTGAAGCGGGCCAAGGTCGCTGTCGCCTGTGTTTCCGGCGAGATAGTGCTTGTTCGTCAGGTTCAGACCGGGCGGAAAGGCGCTATCCTCACAGACCGAGCGGACCCATTGCGGGTCGGCGCCCAGTTCGCGAATGGTCGCCGCGACTTCTTCCCCATCGGGGCCGATGCGCGCCGAGCAGACCCGATACATGCCGTCCGAGCTGCTCTCGACCGACAGGCTGCCCTTGCCGTCAGATGCAATCGGATCGGGAACGAAGCCGTCGGCCAGCGCCATTGACACTCCGGCCTCCCGATCGATCCAGTAGCGTTCGGCCGCCAGCGATGCCCCGCCGAGGACGGCTGCACCCGCAAAGGCCGCGACCAGCTTCACCGCCGGGCCTTTTTCAGTTCGTCGACCGCGACCTGGTTTTGCAAGGCCAGCGCCTGAAGCGCCAGTCGTGCATAGGCATCCGGATCGACCTCGAAACGGCCGGTCGCAGTGAGCTGGCTGTTATAGCCGAGACGCCCCTCCCAAGTATCGACGCCAGCACCGCCCGCACTCGTCGCGCGCGCGCCGCCGCGCCTGCCGGATACGAGGCCGAAATCGCCGGGAGCCTCCAGCGCCCCGTCGACCTTATATTCCATGAAACCGCCATGCTGGCCCACGCGCACGCGCCACGGCTCCATCGAGAAACCGCCGATTACCGGGCCGCCGTGAATCATCGGCTGGAACGAAGCCTGCGCGCCGCGCGAAAGGATCGCCATCGACCCGCCGCCCTTGGCTTGCACATAGGCATAGTTCACGGTGAAGCGGGGTGCCACCATCGTCGCGTCGAGTTCCCGCGTCATGGTGCGGACCGCGCCGAGATTGACCGGCATCGCGCTTTCCGGCCAGGCAGCGAGGCCTGTAGGCTGCACCAGCGCATAGGATTGCTTCGCGCCGTTGGACGACATTCGCTGAATTTCGATCTGGCCGGGTTTCACCTTCAGCGAAGCAGCGCCGGACGTGGCGCGCCATTCCTCCCGGGGCACGACCACAAAGCCCGCCGCCGTCAACCGCTCGACAAGATCGGCATATGCACGGTCGGTGATCGCCTGGATCAGGTCAGGCTCCGCCCCCGACAGGACCGTTTCCACGTTGGCGCGCGTATCGGTCGTGCGCGCGGACGCGGCGGCACCGACCAGGAACGACACGCGATAGGAGGGAAGGAAAACGCGCTGGCGTACCTTGTCGCCCGCGAAGACATTGCGTGTGAATTTCTGCGGCGGGATGGATGGCAGTTCGATCGGCGCTGTCAGGGCAGTGACCGTCTCCGCTCCCTGGCCCGACTGTTCCTGTGCCTGGACGCTCGCGCCTGCATGAAGGGATGCGGCAAGCAGGATCAAAAACGTGCGACGCATAAACAGGGCCTCCGGCTTGGGGCAGGATTTATCTCAATCTAAGGCGAGGTTACGCGGCCAGCGCCCCCCTGAACCGGGGTGTGATCATGTTCCGTCGTCGAGTTTACGCGCGGCGTCCAGCAGCGTGTCGTTGCCGCGGAGAGCTCCAATTATCGCGCCGCATTTCGACATCACGGCCTGTTCCGCATCTCCCCCTGGCAAGCGGCTCTTCGCCTCTGCCAGTGCTTCGTCATCGCGCCCACCGAGTTCATCGAGCCGCTCGGCGAACATCTTCGAAAATTCGCGCAGGACCAGCACGTTGACTTCGTCGGCCCCCTTCGCCGCCGTTCGATCGGCCAGCAGGTCGAAACCCGCCGCGCAAATGCGGACGTCATCCTTGCTGCTTAGAAAGTCGACGTGGCTTGTCAGTAGCAGCGCGATCGTCGTTGCAAACATCGTTCACCTCAAAGACGTGCCACCAAGTCCTAAGCGCCCTCGCGGGAAAGCGTCAGAACCAATATGCCGTTAGGGGCCTTTTTCAGTGTCAAATAAGTCTCTCCGTTCGACCCGTCCAACAGGGCCTCCATCCCCAATATGGGGTTGTAGCGGTCCAGATCGAAACCGTTAGCCTTGCCCCACGCGGCGACATAATCGCTCATCGGTTCCGCTTGGGCGCTGGGTCCGATGAGGAGAATGTCGCAGTCGAACCCTCGCGTCTTCGCCGCGAGAATGTCGCCGCCTTGTTCCCATTTCCACATGCTTTGAGCAGGGTCGTAGGTGAAGCCTCTCTCCTTCGCCGCTCGTTCGGGAAGATCGGGCATGCCTGAGTTTATGCCGATGCCGCATAAGTCGATGGCCCCCTCCAGCTTGCCCGCGACCGGCCCCGGCAGCTGTGCCTGAGCAGGCTCGAGGCTCGCAAGGAGGGCGCCGATCAGCAAGAAAGATCGCATCCTCCACCCAATTCTTCCCATATTCATTCCTCGCCTTGCACTACCGTCTCAATGTTCCGGCACCGAATGGGTCGCAGATGCGGTGCCGGAACGGCGCCAGCTTAAGTCGCTGGCGCGGCGCGATCTCTCCCCTGAACAGGGGTAATCATTCGCGGGGCGGAATGCCGAGGCCGAGCTTGGTGGCGTGCCACGACGCCTCCGCCCGGCTTGATATGCCGAGCTTGCGATAGATAGTCTTGATATAGCTCGCAACCGTACTCTCGGCGAGGTCGAGCGCCTTGGCGACGTCGATGTTGCGCATCCCCCGCCCGATCAGCGCCAGCACGTCCCTTTCCCGCGCCGTCAACCTCTCGTCGGGTTCCGCGCTCGGCCCGGTCAGGCGAAAATGCGCCATGATCCGGCGCGCGATGGCAGGCGAAAGCGCGGGCACCCCTTCCGAAATCTGGTGGAGCTGGCGCACAATGCTCGCCGACATCTGTTCTTTCAGAAGATAGCCGTCGGCCCCGGCCGACAGGGCCGCGACGATGTTGGCGTCGTCGGCCATCACCGTCGTGACGACGCAGATCGTCTCGGGCCGCAGAAGCCGGACATTCCGCATCACTTCCAGCCCCGACCCGTCCGGCAGGCCTAGGTCGATCAGCGCTATGTCGAAGTCGCCGCGCGCCACGGCGGCGATCCCCTCGCGCATATTCACCGCGACAGTGACAGCGCAGTCGGAGAATGCCTCCGAAACGACATCGGCTAGCCAGCGGCGGGTTTCGGATATGTCCTCGACGATCAGGATGCGCTGCATCGTCATGCCTCCATCGGTATATGGGCCGTGATCCGCGTCCCCGGCTTTGCAGGCTCGATCGCCAGCCGCCCTTTCAGCGCCGCGATGCGCGCGCGCATATTCTCCAGACCATGACCCGGGACGATGGCGTCGGGAATGAAGCCCCGGCCATCGTCTTCGATAGTCAGGACAATGCCGCCTTTCCGGCGCGCCAGCGTGACCCGGATCGTCGCTGCGCCGGCGTGACGAAGGGCATTGCCTACAGCCTCGCGGAGGATCGAACGCATCGCCGGGACGGCGCGGGCCGGAAAGTCCGGCACCGTCTCCATATCCCAGACGAGCGTCAGTCCGGCGCTCGACAACAGGTCAGCCATCTCGGCGCGAAGTTCGGCCATGAACTCGTCGAGCGTCAGGCCTTGCCCGGCGCTGTTGTTGATGATCTCACGCAGGTCGACCAGCGTGTCGCGGATCAGTTCATCCTTGCGCGCCGCATCCCGGCTGTGCAGCGCGCCGAGCAGCTGGACGCCAATATTGTCGTGCATGTCGCGCGTGATGCGACCGCGCTCCGCCGCCGCCCCCTGTTCATAAGCGATGCGGCTGTCCATCGCGTGCCCCAGCATCGCGCAAAGCTCAGCCGCGCGCGCCAGGTCGCGCGGTGAAAAGAGCCGGCGGCCGTGCATGGCATGGTCGAGTCGCCGCGCGGGCAGCGGTCCGATAGCCGGGATCGCAAGCGCCCCCCCTTCCTCCAGCAAGGTGGGTGTGGCCACCTCCGGCCCCGGCGCGATCCGCAGCGGCTGGAACACCGCGCTTAGCAGGGCTTGCCAACGTAAATCGCGATCCTTGTCGGATGGGGCCAGCGCCACTTCGACCAAGTCGGGAAACCATGCTTCCTGTCGCGGTTCCCGCCGCCCCAAAAGCCAGCGGCCCAGCGTGTCGCGCAGCGGCAGGTAAAAGAGGGCGACTAACAAAAGCGCCATTCCAAACGCCGGGGCGCGACCGATCGCGATCCACGAGATCAGCACGGCATCGACCAGCAGCAGCAGCGCGGCTGCCGTCATGTAGAACAGGATGCGAAACGCCCAGCGATCAAGATCAAACAGCCTGTAGCGGGCCACGCCCAGAGCCAGCCCGACATGGATGAGCAGGAAGAACAAGAAGGCATAGCCTTGCGGCAGCAGCGGCGGCAGCCCGATCAGGCTCGGCGCGATGACGGTCAGGGCAAAGCTGCCCGCGCCGACGGTGATCGAAAGGCCGAACCAGCGCACGATGGTCTTTGCGCCGGGATCGCTGGATGCCCGCCGATATTGCAGGACAGCGCACACCATGATGGCCGCCATCGACAGCAGGATCGGTAGATGGACTCCCAGCGGCGGTCCGTCGAACAATTGCAGGGAATCGGCGAGCCACCACGGACCAAGCACGGCGAAGGGCACATATCGCCAGCCCCCGGAAACCAGCCGTCCGGGATAGCCGAGCAGCAGGGCGATCATCGCGGCGGCGAACAAGAGCGCACCGCCGTGATTCAGGATCGACAGGAGCCGAAACAGGCCTCCGTCGATCGCCAGCTCGCGCGTACTGTAGAGCGCGGCGGGAAAGGTGGAAAGCAGAATGGCGAAGCTGGCGAGCGCGAACAAGGCGGTCGCGGGGTCGCTCCGGCGCAGGAACCACACCCATGCGCCCACAAGCCAGGCCGCGAGCCCAACGAACAGCTGGACCCAAAAGGCTCCCGGCAGATCGCCCAGGGGGCGCCGCGTCGCGGGGGAAAGGGCGGCCCTATTGTCGTCCGGGCCGCGAAGCGTCACCGTTGCTTGTTGCAGCACCCGGCTGATCTCGGTCTGACGGGCGAAGAAGCGCGCCATCTCGCCATAGGTGGTGAACATATCGGGTTCGTCCACAAGGTCGTCGGCATGGATCGCGGCGCGCGCGCCATCTTCACCCTCCAGCGCAAGAAAGCGCTGCGGAACGAGCACACCGCGCGCTGGTCCATCCGCGCGAACGGCGGCGATCTCGACCTCATTCGTCGCCGAGACTGTAAACGAGGCACCCAGCCATGGCTGATGGATCGTGAAAAACAGCAACGCTACGATGGTCGCAACGCCCACTGCCACCGTCCCGATCAACATCACCGTCGGCGGTAAGCGTATTGTCATGGCAAAGCAGTTCCCATCCCGCGTCGGTTTCCCCGCCACGATCGATTTTGAACCCCGAATCGACGGCACAAAATCCCCTGAACCGGGTTATTGGCGGCAACCGGCATGTGAAGCACCCCTCCCCGACCAGTTTCGGAGCTGTGCGGCGTGGATATGCGTTGGAGGATCGCAAAGCCAGTGCATCTAATTCGCACCAAGGTCCAAATTTTTGACTGTGTTACTGTCTCCTTTTGGGCACTGCGGTATGTAACATAAACAACCAAATTTGGGCGTGTTGCAGTCCGGCCGCTAATCGGCTCGAACTGGCCGTTTTCCGCCTGTCGGCTTTTGACGGCGAAACATAGAGAGCGGACGTTCACAGAGTTGGTTAAAGGACCTGACTGCCTCTGGAGATGCCCGTAAAACACTTCAATGCAAGGTCGAAAGCATCGTTTGAAGCGCCGTATCCGCCTCTTGTCGGGCCGCGACCGGGTCAGCCGCGTTGGCGACCATCAAAGCGGCCTCTTCAATAACCGCGAAGATGAGGTGCGCCAGTGGGCGCGGAGCTTGGTCGCGAATCTGTCCTGCGGCAATGCCGTCTACCACTGCCCGTTCGATGACGCCGAGCCCGTAATGCGCCTCGATATCTCGCCATTCCTTCCAGCCCAAAATCGCCGGCCCGTCGATGAGAATGATCCGCTGCACTTCGGGCTGGGTTGCCGATTCGAGGAATGACCCGAAGCTCGATTTAAGCTGCGCCCAAGCACTCCCGACCTCGGAGAGGTCCTGCTCGTTGGCCCGCTCGATCAAGCCCTGTTCGACTTCCTCGAACACCGCCTTGAACAGCTCTTCCTTACGGGGGAAATGATGCTGTAGCGCGCCGCGCGTGACCCCGGCCAAGGCTACGATTTCATGCGTCCCAGTGCCATGGAAGCCCCTGTCGGCGAAAAGTTCGCGCGCCGCTCCAACAAGCGCTGCTCGCGTCTCTTCCGCCTGCGCGGCGCGCACGCCTTTACCCTTGGGCATCGTCCAACCTCATTGACATGCGAACATTTCACATGCAGATTGAATGTGAAAGGAGATTCTTCATGGATCCTCGCATTAACATGGTGATGGTCAGCGCCAAGGACATTCCGGCGCTGCAGGCCTTTTACGAAGCCGGCCTCGGATGGACCCCGTGGATGCCTGCGACCCCCGGATCGGCCGCATACAAGGTCGGCACGTCGGTGCTGATCTTCGTCAACGCCGACTATCTCGCCAAGGAAAGCGGAGTGGCCGCCGTCGACGCGCCCAAAGCACATATGGCAGTGTTCGTGCCGTCGAAAGAGGAGGTCGACAGCCAGTTTGCTCTTGCCGTCAAGGCCGGCGCACGCGTGACGAGTGCCGTCCGCGACCGCGACCAGGGACTCTATTCGGGTTACTTCGCCGATCCCGAGAACAATGTCTGGGAGATCGTCTGGAGCCCCCATATGCCCCTCGCCGCCGATGGCAGCCTGACTCTTCCCGGCGCGCCCTGATCGCCCCGGCGCGTTACATTTCAATCCCCCCCTCACCGGCGACAAGGCATCGCTTCTTCATGACCAGGATCATTTTCACCGACCATATCGGCATCAAAACCGAGGTCGAGGTCGAAGAGCGCGCGGTCCCGAAGCCGGTGCTCGCAATCGAGGTGGAAGCGAATTGCCCATATTTGCCGGGGCTTCAGAGGGCATTTTGCTCCGACCTTTCTGCCGGCGTTCCAAGCGGGAAGCGGCGATGAATAATCATACCCTGATCTTCCGTGATCCTTCTCCTGCGGCTGAAATGGCCGACAGAAAAACCCCTGAGACGCGAACGCGGATACCAATAAAATGATTGATCACCCCCAATGCGAAAAGTATTTTCCGCTATTCCGAAAGTCAGGATCTTCCCGGATATTATGAGAGCCAATGTTGAAATATATTGAAAATCCTTGACTTTTCAAAATTTATGCTCCATATGACAATTGCTAACGTCGCCTGCGACGGAATTTTGATACCCCGATCGGGGCGATTCTTCCCTTCTCACGCTTCCAGCTCTGTCGGTGCTTTTGCCGGCGGACACACTGTTTTCGTGAAAGGAAACATCCAATGCCGATCGGCACAGTCAAATTCTTCAACAGCGACAAGGGCTATGGCTTCATCTCGAATGAAGACGGCTCGGGCGACAGCTTCGTCCATGTGACCGCCGTCGAGCGCGCCGGAATGGCGACGCTAGGCAAGGACCAGCGCGTCTCGTACGAACTGGAAACCGGTCGCGACGGTAAAATCTCCGCGGTTAATCTCGAAACGGCCTGACCGGCCTTTCGGCGATGGCCAAGGAAGATGTCCTCAGCTTCGAGGGCTCGATCGAGGAAATTCTGCCCGACGGGCGGTTCCGAGTGACCTTGGAAAATGGCCATCGGCTGATCGCCTATACCGCCGGACGGATGCGACGCTTTCGCATCCGTTCGGTGGTCGGCGACGCCGTCCGCGTCGAGATGACGCCCTATGACCTGACCAAGGGCCGGATCGTCTATCGCGATCGCGGACCCGGCGGTCCAGCCGGCGGCGCGCGCAAGCGCCGCTGACACCTGCACTCCAAGAAGACCGATATGTTTCAGACCAACACCATTCTACCCGCGCTCGCCGGCCTCCCGCTGGCAGGCAATCCGATCGTAATCGGCCGCACGCCGCGCCGTTCGCCAACGCTCTCGCGCCGCGAACTCAAGCGGCTGATCGCCGACATGATCGACTGAACGAAAGGAAAGCGCCGTGGCAACAACCAGCGTCAATTATCGCGAACACGCCGAGCGATGCGAGGCCGACGCAGCCGCGGCGGACCTGACGCAGGTTCGCGATCGCAATCTCCGTTCGGCGGCCGCATGGCACGCGCTGGCCAACCGACAGTTCAAATCCGAGCAGGCCCGGGCCGACAAGGATCGGCTTGCCGAAGCGGTCCGTGCGCAATGTCTTGCCTGACGTCGCAAACAACGCGCTGAATCGCGGTCGGCCGACCGCGTCCGCGTTGCTGTCGAACTCAAAACTCCGGATATTTTCAATGGATATGAACCAGCTCTTTTATCATCACCAGATGGCGGTGATCGCCGCCGATCGGGCACATCGCAAAGGCGAAGCGCCCGCCCGCTTCGATCTGCCGAACCATTATGCGCGGCGGATCAACGAGTTTCGTGCAAAACGCGGACTCGAACCTGATTTTGTCGGGTATAGCAACGCAGATGCACGGCGACCCGTCCCGATGATAAAGGCCGGATCAGGTGCGATAGCGCTCGACATCGCCCAGCATCGGCCTAGCGTCATATAACAAAGGCTTTCCTCGCGACCCGGGAAGCCAATGGGCTTCCTTTGGTCACGACCACAGAGGATGAAAGGGCTTCGCATGCAGATGCGAGGCCCTTTTGCGATAGAGCTTCATGATCCTCCGGAGCAGCCCTCACGATATCCGGCGCGGCACGAAAGTTGGAACTCCCGCGCCCTCTTCAAACGCGCGGGAGCGACAACAAGGCTACCGGCGGGAATCCTCCACCCTCGACGGTGAGATAGAAGCGCCGCGACGAGCCATGCGATAGCGCCACAATACCGATCTTCTCTTCCTGAAACCAAATCCAGAAGCGATGGACGCCGCCCTCTATCCAGTCGACAATCTGATCGACCAGAAACAGGCTTTCACCGACTTTTACCACCTCGATGTGGTGGAGCCGGCCATCGACGCCGCCTTGCCGGATGCCGGTGATTTCATAATCGGCCATCGCCGCTTCTCCTGCCCCATCCGAACTTCAGTAACGCACCGGCACGATACGGATTCGGTCAATCGCGCCCGGCGAGGCTCGCGACCGGGCGATCGCAGCGGCCCGCAACGTGTCGAGCGTCAACAGGTCATACCCCTGCTCGTCGGGCTGCATGGCCAGATCGGTTTCGACAACGAGGATGACCTTGCGCGCCAGCCCGTCGATCTCCCATTCGAACCAGGTGCGGATGATATGCCGTTCGGCTTCGTGGTCAGCCGGCATGTCGGTCTCCCACGATTATCGCACGCGAACGGATCTCGCGCTCGACGATCGCAAAGCCAGCGTCGCTAAGCGTCGCGATGGCGATCGGCCGCCCGAGCAGTTCCGCGCACTCGCCGTTGAGGAACGCCAACGCCGGATCGCGCCCGCCGAGCAACTGAAATGCAAGCGTGCTGATCGCACCCTGACGCCTCGCTTCTTGCGGGGGAAGCGGCGCGAAGGATCGTCGCCGCCTGAACGGATTGGTACGTGCGTGTCGAGGCGCCTCGTTGCTGTCAGACATCATTGGCCTGCCTGCCGGAAGTCGTGGTGCTCCCGCGCTGACGACGAAGCGCGGCGCGGGCATCCTCGATATTGCTATAGTGAAAGGCCCCCACGCTGAACTTCTCGACATAGCTGTGGGTGATGCCCTCGTCCGACTGCGAGCGGAACGGCCGCAAATGCACGGCCTGCCGTTCGTCGGAGGCGGGAGGAGGCAGGTCGTCAGCCAGCTTCACAAGTTTTTCCTCATCAAGATCGAGAGCCTGATAGATATCGTGGCCGATGACCCACAGCGCTTCGTGAAGATCGGTCAAGCGCTCGACGATGCCGTCCAGCGCGCATGCGGCGCGCTCGGCCTCGGTCATGGCCAGCGCCCGGTTGACGAGAAGTTCGGCGATCAGCGTGTCGCCAAGAAAGACCGGATAGGCGTCGCGCTGCCCCGAGGTCGGGGGATCTGCCCGCGGGCCGCCCTCTCGATCGGCCATGGGTGCCGAACCGACGCCGAGGCCGAGGCCGCGCCGCGCGCGATACTCGTCGATCCGTTTCGCATAATAGCGCGGAAGATCGAAATTGGAGGCGGGGCGCCCGTCCCGGTGAGCCCGGTTCGCGGCGATCAGCGCCATCTGGTGATGATAGAGAAGTTGATTGAGATCCATGGACAGAGCTCCCGTTCAGCGGGAGCGCGTTGGTCTCTCAGTCGCCTGCATGCCAAAGGAAGCCTGCGATATTCGTTAGATGGGCCGTCGCATCAGCTTTTACAAGGCATGTTCGATGCACCTTTAACGATCCGCACCGCTCATGACATCTGACCGATGCAATTCGCTTAACCTTTCAGCCCGGGAGCCTGCTCGACGAAGCGTTTTGGTCACCGATACCGCCGTCAGGTGAAAGGCCTGGTTGACCATAGTTTAACCTTGCGGGCGCTCCGGGCGATGATAGCGTTGCGCCGCAAGAGGAGGAACCGAACATGCGTCATGCTCTCATCCCTGCCTCCCTCGCCGCGGCGTTCGCCAGCAGTTCAGCGGTCGCGCAGAGCGCACCCGATGTCGAGGACCTCGTCGGAGCCCGCGCCGCGGGCGGAGAAACCCAACTTCTCTCACGAGGCTATGTGTCGCGCCAGTCCAATATCGTTCGCGACCAGCGCTTTACCTTCTGGTGGAACGAGCGCACAGGGCGCTGCATCTCGGTCTCGACCGTCGATGGCCGCTACGCCGCGATCCTTGGCGTTCCGTCAGCCAATTGTTCAGACGGCCCGCCCAGCGCCGAACCGGCCGATCATGGTACCACGCTCCCTGCTTCGGAAACGCGCGATCCGCAATCGTTGGTGCTGATCTGCTATGGTTCGGGCAACCGCCCTACAGTGAACACCGAGCCCACCTACAATTGGAACCATTCAAGCCACAAATGGGAGTGGAGCAACAAAGTGACGAGCGGCACCGAGGGCTTCAACAGCGATATCCAGATCGAACTCTACGGCGACCATGGCCGCATCCACCTCGGTCCCAAGCTGGTTCCGCCGATCCACTCGGGCGGCGATCATGGCTGGTGGGACCTTGACAATCTCGTGGTCGGGCGCGACCAGATCACCGCCAGCTATCGCCTCAACGGAATGAACAAGCCCCAAATTACCGTCGACCGCCGGACGGGGCTCATCACGGTCAAGGCGATAACCGACTTCTCGGGGCGATGTGACGTCGGCAACTGGGGCAACGGGCAGCGCCGGTTCTAAGCCGGGCGATCGAAGGCGGCAGCGAATGGCCACTGCCTTTCGCCTGTTCAGGAATAGCCGGATTAAAATCATGCTGCTTTCGCGATGGATCGAGAAAGCGGTCATGCCGACCGACGACCTCTTACATCCCGGCTTTCAGGACCCATATAGGGGTCATCGCGGCACGGACATTGTAGGCCGCCGCGGCTGAGAGACCTTGCGCTCCCGCTTACGAAGGAGCCGCACCATGAATCCCGACATTCACGAGGTCCAGACGCCAAGCTTGGCCGAGCCAACGGCAGTCAAACGGCGGTCTAACGGCTTATTCCGCTCACGCCGCGCTGCTATGGCGCCCGATGCCGCGCGCCGGAAAGGGAATATCAGTCAGCTCGCCTTCTTGCTGCTCGGTGGCCGCGATCCGGCGGCTTCCTTTCTCAACGCCGAGAATGACGAGCTTGGAGGTCGCCCATTGGCAGTGGCGACTGCAAGCGCCGAGGGCTACGCCCGGGTGGCGACTGCTGTTCGGGCCAGACAAAGCGGCGCCCCGTCATGAGCCGCGCGATGAACCTGTCCCTGCCCGAAGAGGAGGTTCGACGCCTGTGCCTTGCGCAGGGCGTGAGCATCAGCGCGATCGAGCCGCTGCAGTCGGGCGGCACCCGTCTCGTCTGCACCGCGAGTACGGGCGCCGAGGAAATGCGGCTACGACTTCGTGGTCATATCATCGACGGCGCCGTCATCCGGCACCGCTTCTATCGTCCGCCATCGTCGCGCTAAACCCGATCCGCGGGTGAGCCACGCTTCGGCTCCCTCCCGGCTCGCGTAGCCGGATCGATAAGCCACCCCATTCAGAACGGAGAGATATTTCCATGGCCAAGTCGCAAAAACGCAGCAATCGCGAAATCCGCAAACCCAAAGCCGCCAAGGCAAAGCCGCCTACGATGCTTGCTGCCAGGGAGGCGTCAGCCGTAAAAATAGCGGCCAAGCCGAAGGGCCATGGCTGACGCGATGAAGAAAGGGCGTGTTTCAGATGCCGCACCTTCGGCCGCGGCCTATAAAATATCGGCGTCGATATTTTCCGACGCGCCGATGGGCGCAGGAGATTCCCTTGAGGCATTGTCAGCATGGGGCAAAACGCCATGGCGGGACGGCCAGAACGGCTGCATAAGGCAATGATGGCAATCGAACCGCGCTCCCCTCGTCTCGCCGTCCTGATCGACGCAGACAATGCCTCGGCGCGCATCGCGCCGGGTCTGTTCGAGGAAATCGCCAAGATCGGCGAAGCCAGCGTACGCCGGATCTACGGCGACTTCTCGAGCACCAGACTCAAAAGCTGGGCGGATATCCTCGCGACGTACGCGATCATGCCGCATCAGAACTTCGCCTACACCTCCGGAAAAAATGCTTCGGATATCGCACTCGTCATCGACGCCATGGACCTCTTGCACAGCGGCCGGTTCGACGGCTTCTGCCTCGTTTCGTCCGACAGTGACTTCACACGGCTGGCGGCCCGCATCCGCGAGCAGGGTGTCGATGTTTACGGGTTCGGCGAGCTCAAAACCCCCGAAAGCTTCAGGCAGGCATGCCGCCGGTTCATCTATACAGAAAATCTGCTTCCCGAAGCGCCCGCCCCCGCCGAGCCGGGCAAGCCCGACACGCGCCCGGCGTCCACCACCCGCCCTCTTGCCCAGGCGACGGCCCTTATCAAAACCGCGATGGCACAGCTTGAAGACGATGATGGCTGGGTCGCTCTCGGCGGCGTAGGGCAACGTCTGGCGGTGCTGAGTTCCGACTTCGACCCCCGGACCTACGGCTATGCCAAGCTCGGCGACCTCGTCGAAAAAACCGGTTCGTTCGAAATCGACAGGAGCCGCGGACGGGGTGTCTACATCAGGATGAAGAAAGCCGCGCGCCGCCAGCCCAGACAGGCCTGAGCGACGGTTCCAATCGCCGTCCTGAGAAATGACGATTCGTCTTGCCAGCCACCGGAACGGTTTGCCGCCTTCGTAGATTTATCTCAGAATGACGTTTCGAGCGGCGTCGAGCCCCCCCAGACCGATTTCGGTCTTGAAGAGCTAAAGCCAAGCGGTCTCCGGCGCAATGGATCCGGTGCCGACCGTCAAAACTTTCGATGGAAACTGACCAGGTCGGCATCCGGATCGCCATAGCCGCAAATCAGGCCGCGCAGCATCTGTGCGGCCATCATCGAGAAGGTTATGCCGTTCCCCCCATATCCCATCGCAGCATAGCAGTTCGCCATGCCCGGGATCCGTCCGATGGTCGGCGTGCCGACCGGGCTGTCGCCGAAACTGCCTGCCCAGCTGTGCGCAGGGGTCGCATCCACGCCCGGCAACAGGGCGGCAAGCTTTCGCGACAGCGTCGCGGTCTTGTCGGGAAGCTTGGCGTCGCGAAGCGCTGCATCGGAGATTTCCTCGTCCTCGCCGCCGCAGATGATTTCGCCGCGCGGGGTGGTCCGGATGTAGAGGTAGGGATCGGCGGCTTCCCAGATCATCGCGGCGGTCGGCCAGATCGCGCGGGGCTGCGGGCGAGTCGCGATCGACCAGCTCGAGATGATCCTGTTTCCCTTGCGCGGGACGCCCTTCATCATTTCATAGCCTGTTGCGGCCACGAGATGTTTGGCGCGGATGGCCGGACCGTCCTTGGACCGGAGCGTCACGCCCGCCTCGGAGGGGGCCACGTCGCAAATATCGACCGGGGCGTAGAGCCGCGCCCCGCACGAAATCGCAACGTTCAAATAGCCTGCGGCCAGGCGGCGCGGATCGGCCGAATAATTGCCGTAGCCGATGATCGCATGCCGGCCCTTGATGCCGTAGCGATCCTCGACCTGTGCGGGTTTGAGCAATTCGATTTCAAATCCCGCCCGGCGCCGCGCCTCGGCTTCGCGAGCCAGCCCCGCCGCATCGAGTATATTGCCGTCGAGATAGATCGAGCCGCGCGTTGCGCCGTCGACGTCGAGGCCGAGCCTTTCGGTGCGTTCACGCAGCGCGTCGACCGACTGGCGCGAGCGGCGCCAGATGCGCTCGGCTTTGTCGCGACCGATCCGTTCGGCCATCTGATGGAGCGGCATGTCGATCTCATATTGCAGCATCGCGGTCGACGCCGCGGTCGAGCCGTCGGTGGGGCCGCGGCGATCGACGATGACGACATCGAACCCTGCGTCGGATAGCTGCTCGGCGATCAGCGCGCCCGATATACCCGCACCGACCACGACAATGTCGCACGCGACATCGCGGGTCAGCTGCTTTTCCTCGATGGCCGGACGGCGTCGGGCCGACCAGATCGACTGGCCAGTCCGGAGGTCGCGATGATGGGTCGCCGATGCGCGGCTCACGAAAAAAGGCGATCAGGCAAGATCGCGCACCTTGGCTTCGCGGGCCCAATGACGGCGGGTGCCCACGCTTTCGAACTTGGCGATGGCAACGACACCGCTATCCTTCTCGACTCCGGCCTTGTCGAGTAGCTGCTGCGTCGCCTCGTCGTGCGCGATCGTCTTGCAATGGCCATAGGCGTCCATGAACCACTGAACCGCCGCGCCCTGCTTTGAGAGAAGCTTGGCCTGTTCGTCGGTCAGGATCGACGCGACCGCATCGAACAGCACCGAAGGGGAGCCTGCGAGCTGGCCGTCGGCCTTGAGCGTGCCGCCCTTGACCTTTATCCCGCCCACCTTCGGCGCAACGAGGAAGGCGGTGCCGCCGGCGCTTTCGATGGCGCCTTTCAGCGTGTCGATCGCCGCCTTGTCCGACCCTTCGGCGAACAGGATCGCGACCTTGCGTCCCTCCATCGTGTCGTCGGCATTTTTCTGGATCGACAGCGCGTCCGAGTGCTTGAGATCGACCGGCGCGCGCGCGGCCTTTTCCTTTGCGGGCAGATCGATGGCGAGACCCGCGGCAACGCGCTTCGCCAGATACTCGTCGATGTTGCGAAGCTGTCCGACGACGCGCGCGCGGACATGATCGAGTGTGACCTTCGACAATTCGAACACCAGCGCCGAGGCGATATGCGCCTGCTCATTTTCGGTCTGCGACAGGTAGAACAGCCGTGCCTGGCTGAAATGGTCGGCGAAAAGTTCGGCGCGGATACGCAGCTTCTGCGCCGGGTCGTTCCGCTCGTCATTGGTCTCGAAGGTCCTGAAACCCGTCTCGGCGCTTGCCCGCGGACCGCCATTCTCGCCGGCTTCGGCCAGACTGTTGGGTTCGTAATTGGCGCGACCCGTCGGCACGAGCGTCTGCATCATCCCGTCACGCTGGAAATTGTGGAACGGGCATTTGGGCGCGTTGATCGGGATCTGGTGGAAATTGGTCGTGCCCAGCCGCGACTTCTGCGTGTCGAGGTAGGAGAAGAGCCGGCCTTGCAGCAGCGGGTCGTTGCTGAAATCGATGCCGGGGATGATGTTAGAGGGCAGGAAGGCGACCTGCTCGGTCTCGGCGAAGAAATTGTCGACGTTACGGTTGAGCGTCATGCGGCCCACAATCTCGACCGGGACATCCTCCTCGGGGATCAGCTTGGTCGCGTCGAGCACATCATAGGGTTGCTTGGTCGCGAACGCCTCGTCGAACACCTGCACGCCGAGATCCCACGCCGGGAAGTCGCCCGCATCGATCGCCTCGAACAGGTCGCGGCGGTGGAAATCGGGATCGGCGCCGGCAATCTTGACCGCTTCGTCCCATGTCGTCGACTGAAGTCCGAGCACCGGCTTCCAGTGGAATTTGACGAACTTGCCCTCGCCCTTTTCGTTGACGAAGCGGAAGGTGTGGACTCCGAAACCTTCGATCATGCGCAGGCTGCGCGGAATCGCGCGGTCGGACATCGCCCACATGATCATGTGCATCGCCTCGGGCATCAGCCCGATGAAGTCCCAGAAGGTATCGTGCGCGCTCGCCGCCTGCGGATAGCCGCGGTCGGCCTCCATCTTCACGCTATGGACGAGGTCGGGGAATTTCATCGCATCCTGGATGAAGAAGACGGGGATATTGTTTCCGACGAGATCCCAGTTGCCACTGTCGGTATAGAGCTTGACCGCGAAGCCGCGCACGTCGCGCGGCGTATCGACCGACCCGGCGCCACCCGCGACGGTCGAGAAGCGGACGAAGACCGGGCAGGTCGCGCCCTCCTTCTGCAGGATCGACGCCTTGGTCAGCCCGGGAATCGCCTTGGTGCATTCGAACACGCCGTGCGCGCCCGATCCGCGCGCGTGGACAATCCGCTCGGGAATGCGCTCATGGTCGAAATGGAAGATTTTCTCGCGGAGGACGAAATCCTCGAGCAGCGTCGGCCCGCGCTCGCCGGCGCGAAGCGAATTCTGGTTGTCCGAAATGCGATGGCCGAAATTGTCGGTGAGATAGGCTGCCGGATCGGTGAGGCCTCCGGCCAGCTGATGCAGTTCGTCACCATTGCCCTGGCTGTCGTCCGGCGTGATCTGCCGCTCTCCCGGCTGATGGTCGCGAAGGGCGTGGTCGGTCGCAGGGGACGGCGCGGGCTTCTTGGCCATGATCGGTTCCTTGGATTTGAGGGACTTACATCTTCAACCCCCCGCTCGCCCTAAGGTTTCGCCCCGCGCCCGCATTCTTTCCTATTTCTGGTCGACCATCACATGTCCGTCCTGTTCGCGGAGCCAGTTGTGGAGACGCGTCGCCGCCATCGCGCCCTGTCCCGTCGCGACGCTGATCTGGTCGAGACCTTCGATGACGTCGCCCGCGGCATAAACGCCGGGAAGCAGCCCGTCCGAAAAAGCGCTGAACGGGATGCAGCCATTGGGATCGGTCAGCGGACCCAGCATGGCGGCAAGCTCGCTGCGCGGCGTCGATCCGAACGCCGGATAGAGCGTGTCGAACCGGCACGGCTCGGCCTCGCCCTCGATCGAGACGCACATCGCCTCCTCGGTTGCGTCGAGCCGGAGAACCCGGCCTTCGAGAACGTCGACGCCGCTCGCTTCGAGTTCGCCCCGCTGCTTATCGGTCAGCGCCACCTGCCATTTCGGGATGAGCGTGACGTCGCTAGAATATTGCCGCAAGAACATCGCCTCGGCCGCGCCATGGAGGTCGGAACCGAGGACCGCGATCCGCTCTTCGCTATGTTCGAAGCCGTCGCAGATCGGGCAATAGCGAAGCACCCCGTTCCGAACCGCCGCGTTATGATCGCCGCTGTCGAGCTTGGCGAGATTGGTGTCTACGCCGGTCGCGAGGATCAGGCCGCGCGCATCGATGGTCGCGCCGTCCGCGAGGCGGGCGCGAAAGCCCTCCTCATTTTGTCGTGGTGCGATTGCGTCGACTCTGGCCTCGAAAATCTCCGCGCCGTAACGCGTGGCATGGTCGCTCATGCGCGCGATGAGGTCGGCCCCGACAATGCCGTCCGGGAACCCGGGGATATTGCGCGACCGCGGCACCCAAAGGGCGCGCGAACGTCCGTCATGCACGACGCGTACTTTTCTCCGGTAGCGCGCGAGATACAGTGCGGCCGTCAGGCCGGCAGGCCCCGCGCCGACGATCAATATGTCGATCGCCGACCCTTCGCCGGCCGAAAGCGACGTCATCCTGTGGCCCGCGCCGAATAATCCATGGCCGCAAGGATTTCCGTTATCGCCACAAACGCAAAGCAGACCGAGCTGTCGGCCACGCCATAGGGCAGGAAGATATCGTCGCCGACGCGGATCGCGCCGCAGGTGTAGACGACATTGGGAACATAACCTTCGCGATCCTCGTCGGCGGCAGAAAGGATCGGATTAGGCGTCCGGCCGATCACCTTCGACGGATCGGCCTTGTCGAGCAGCACCGCACCGATCGCATATTTGCGCATCGCACCGACGCCGTGGGTCAGCACCAGCCAGCCCTCGTCCAGCTCGATCGGCGCGCCGCAATTGCCGATCTGGATCAGTTCCCATGGAAAGCGTGGCTCGAGCAGCAACTCGCCGTCGTCCCACTGGTCGACCGCGTCCGAGCGCAGCAGATAGAGATTCTTGCCGTCCTGCCGGCCGATCATGCAGAATTGCCCGTCGATCTTGCGCGGGAACAACGCCATGCCCTTGTTGCGCCCCGCCTTCCCCTTGATCGGGGTCAGCGTGAAATCCTTGAAGTCACGTGTCCGTAGCAACTCCGACTGAATGTCGCGGCCGCTATAAGCCGTGTAGGTCCCGACCCACTCGCTCTTGCCGCTGTCGCGCTCGAACTCGAGCAGCCGCAGATCCTCGAGCCCGTTTCGCTGCGCCTCGGTGATCGGAAAGATTACCGTGCCTGACAGCGTGCTGTCCTTCTGACGATAGAGCGAGACGACATCGTCGGGCTTGTCGTCGCGGTGCGGACCCAGCATCGCCGCGGTGGCGAAGCCGGGTTGCGGCAACAAGGTCAGTTCGCGATCATAGGTGATGATGCCCTCGCGAAAGGCGATCGTGGAAATATGCCCCTCGCCGACCGCGCGCAGCGACAGGAGGATGCGGATGCTATCTTCCTGCAGACCGCTTTGATCGGGATGACGCACGACGCTGGGGTTCATCAGCGCCGCCGCGGCATAGCTATATTCATGGCAGAAGTATGCGCCGATCAGCAGCCGCATCTCGCGCTTCAGTGTCAGGCCCTCGAGACCGAGCTTCGGTTCGATCTGCTCGAAACGATCCTCGAACACCTTCTCGATCTGCCAGTGCCGATCGGCGAAATCGCGCAGGACCACGGCGAGCTCGGCGCGCACGGTGCGCGTGTCGAGCGCAACGATTTCGCGCGCCAGACGCTGCACGCGTTCGAGATCGGGGCCGGACGCTTGCCATGCGAGGTGGAAGGGCCGCACGACGACGCGCGTCGGGTCGGCGTGGAGCCGCAATTCGTCCTGGACCAGATGCACCACAATCCCCTCAGTCGACTTTGCGGATGAAATCCTGAATGGCGTAGGTCGCATGCTGATAGGCGAGAACCGACTCCGCACCCTCATTCAGATTGAGGCCGCGCGGATTTATGCCATCCTTGCTGGTGCCCGTGAGCGCATCGCCGACGATCACGCCGCGGTCATTGGCTCCGGTAAACCACTCATAGGCGCGCCGCGCATGTGTCAGCCAGATATCGTCACCGGTGACATCATACGCCGCCGAAGACGCGTCGATCGCCGCCCAGATTTCAAGCGGCTGCTGGTCGAACGGCCGCGGCTGCTCGTAAGCATGACCGAAGCTGTCGGACCCGACGGGGCGATAGTGACCTTGAGCGGTAATCTGGATGTCGTTGATCCACCGCAGCGTTTCGATCCCGCACGCGGTGACGTCGGCGCGCTCCAGACGCACACCGGCGCGCAGCATGGCCTCCGACAGACGGCCATTGTCATAAGCGAGCACCGGTTCGAACCAGCGCCAGTCCGGCCGTCCCGCGACCTCGTAAAGCGTCATCAGCCGGTCGGCGCCGCTGCGCAATACCCGGTTCGCCAGATCATGCTCGCGATACGACGCGAGGATAAAGTCGGCACCAAGCATCGCAAAGGCGATCGCACGCGGCGACCGGAAATCCAGTGCGGACGCAGCGGTGCGCTCGAACAGTTCATATGCCCATCGCTGCAGACCGGGATCGCGCGCATCGCGGGCCGTCGCGCCGAGTGCCCAGAAGGTTCGCCCGCAGCTATCCTCCGACCCCACCTCCTCGAGCCAGTTGCGTTCGAAGCTCATGAAATTGCGAAATTCGCCGCGGCCGGGGTTCCAGGCATGCTGCACGAACGCCGCAAGGACCGAAGTCAGCTGCCCGCACCTGCCGAGCGCGTCTTCGTCGAGCCGATGCATCAGCATCAGCGCGCGGGCATTGTCATCGACGCAATAGCCGTGCGCGCGATCGGGGATCATGTGCACGCTATGTTGCAGGATGCCGGTATCGTCGCAGATGCGCAGGAACCCGTCGATGCCGATCCGCTCGGGAATGGGCGCGGCTTTGGGCAGGACGCGGCTTTCAGCGATTAGCGAACAGGTCCGCTCGGCGAACATCGGCCAGATCATGTCGCGGCTGCGGTCATAGGCGCGGCGCTGCAGCGTGCGCAGCCGGTCGGCGTCGCCAAGCAGATAGCGGATCTCGTTCGCGATCGCTTCGCTGTCGTTGAAGGGTACGAGCACCCCGTGATCGTCGGCGAGTAGCTCGACCGCATGCACATAGGGCGTCGAGATTACGGCCTTGCCCAGCGCCATCGCATACGAGAGCGTGCCCGACGTCGATTGCTGCGCCCCGGTGTAAGGCGTCACATAGATGTCAGCCGCCTCGAGTAGATCGAGCAGGTCGTCAGTGTCCATGAAGGCGTTGATCCAGCGGACATGCTCATCGACACCCAGCGAGACGGCGAGCGCCTGGAGCCGGTCGCGATAGGCCTCGCCTTCATGCGCCAGCAGATTGGGGTGCGTGGCACCCGCGATACAATAAAGGAAGTCGGGATGATCTTCGACGATTGCCGGCAACGCCTCGATAACCGCCTCGACCCCCTTGCCGGGAGACAGGAGCCCGAAGGTCAGCGCGACCTGTTTGCCCGCGAGCCCGAACTGCGGCTTGAACTGCGACGCGCGGCCGAACGGGCGGTCGGGAACGCCATGCGCGATCAACGCTACCTGATCGTCATCGGCCTGATAGACGCTGCGCAGCAGGTCGCGCGAGCGTTCGGACATGACGACGAGCTTGCTCGCGCGCGCGATCAACCGCTCCATGACGCGCCGCTGATCGGCATCGGGTTCGGCAAGCACCGTATGAAGCGTGATGATCAGCGGCGCGGACACCCGGTCCGCAAGTTCGAGCACCATATCCCCTGCCAGGCCGCCGAAGAGCCCGAACTCGTGCTGAAGCCAGACGATGTCGGCGCAGCTCGCCTCGATCTGTTTTGCCGCGTCGATAAAGCTGTCGACACCACCCTCGATAATTGCGGAACGGACCACCGGGTCGAATATGGTCGGGGTCGCCGCGGGCGCCATCGCATAGACGTCGACGGCAATCTCGGGCGCCGCTGCCGCAAGCGATGCGTACATATCGGCGGTGAAGGTCGCGATACCGCAACGCCGCGGAAGGAAGCCGCCGATCAGCGCGAGCCGGAGGGTGGGCGCGACGGCGGGGCGGAGCGATTGACAAGCCTCAAGGCCTTCGTCGAACGGCGTGCGATCGGGAGCTTCGTACACAGGTTTTACCTTCCAAAATGAAGCGATAGAAGGCCTCACCCAAATAGATTGATTGTGTCGGGACGCCCACCGATCTGCTGCGGCGCGTCCGGAAATAGAACAAATCAGCGGGGCTTTGGTTCCGCCGGACACCGGCTCCGCACCGAAGCCCCGGTCATGTCAGGCAAGCGACGATAGATGCGATAACCGCCAGCGTTTCGCGCGGATCGCGCACACAAACTGTGTCGAGCCCGAGCGTCTTTGCAGGATAATCATTGCCGCCGGGAAAAATCGCATCGCCGATAAACATCATCGCGTCGAGCGGGATGCCGCTCGCATCGCATAGCCTGGTCAGCCCATAGGCCTTGTCGACGCCTTCACGGGTGATGTCGATCGACGTCGCCCCGCCCATATTGATCGATAGGCCCGGCAGGCGCGCGCGAAGATCCTGCTGGATGATCTTGCGCTTCGCAAAGTCCGGATCCCATTTTTCCTTGGCGTCAATCGGTGCCTGCTGCCCGAGCGCCGAAAAGGTGATCTGGCTGCCGCGGTCTTCGATGCGCTCGCCCCAGACGGCTTCAGGCACGAAGCCGGTCGCTTCGAGCGCAGCGTCGAAGGCTTCGAATATGCGCTGTTTCTCTTCGTCGGCGAAGAGCTCAGCATAGACCGCCTGCCAGCCATCGAAATGATAATTGTAGAGCTTCGTGCCGGTCGTAGGCATCAGCCACAATCGCGACCGGTCGGCGCGAACCGGAAGGCGTGAGGCGATCTGCTTGTCGAACTGCGGCCAGTCGCCGCCCGAGATTATCGCGACGTCGACGACAGACAAAAGGTCGGCGAGCGCCTCTCCCATCACATCGTTTAGCGGCTGCTTGCTCTCGGCCAGCGTGCCGTCGAGATCGAAGGCGATAAGGCGTTTCAAGCAAGAATGTCCTGCTGCTCCACTGGCAGCATGTCGCCGACGTATCGATTGCATTCAACGCGACCGGACAGGCCCGACACCTGCGGAGTTCCGTCGGACATCGTCAAATTGCCCGTCAAACCACTGATGTCGCGATAGTCGTTGATGCGCTTGGCATAATAGAGCGGCAGATCGAAATTTGCCGTCGCATGCCCGCGACGCGCCGCTTGACTGACTGACATCAGGGCGATCTGATGATGATAGAGAAGTTCGTTGAGATCCATATTTTCGCTCCTTGGGCGGGAGCGCGATGGTCTCTCAGTTACCGGCACGCAGTTTGGCGCGGCAATGACTGAGATGTGGTGTCTCAGCGGGGCATTGCAACCTCGGCGGTCCATTTTATCAGGCGTCCCTTGTTGGCCGAACCTTGCCCGGACGCATAGAAGACAGATCCAAGCCGGCGCGACCAATGGCGAACTGTCAGTAAGGTCCTAAGCTCTTGCATCCACACCATGATTGAAAGAACGTCGGCTTTCACGAGCGACTTAGGGGGCTCGGAAGGACCGACTTCAGGCGCAAAGCTGCAATTCCGATCACTTGGATGTATCGGGCCTTGCCAAGCAGAACTCGCTCCATGCTGCCATAAGCTCGTGCCGCTTCTCCAGTAGCGGCCCGCGTCGGTAGGCTGCTTCCGTCTTGTCCTTTACAGCATGCGCGAGCGCAGCCTCGACGACCCAGTCCGGAAAGTCCGTCGTTTCGCTTGCCCAATCCCGAAAGGCCGATCGAAAGCCGTGCGCCGTATAGGGTTCACCCATATCTCGCAGCACTTTCACGAGCGTCATATCGGACATGGGGTCGCGCGGACGATTTCCAAAGAACAAGAGGTCGGTGCCGACGCAGCGGAGCTGAATGCAGCGCTCGACAATCCGACAAGCATGATCCGTCAAAGGCACGATGTGCTCCCGCCCTGCCTTCATGCGTTCGGGCGGGATCGTCCATAGTCTATTCTCCAGATCGATCTCCGACCAAACGGCGCCCCTCGCCTCACCCGACCGTGCGGCGGTCGCGATCAGGAATTCCAGCGCCAGCCTTCCCATCGTTTCCTTTTCTCGAAGCTTCGGCAGAAAGGCGGGGACATCCAAATAGGGCATCGCCGCAAAGTGCTGGCTGCTCGTAGGCTGCTTGGGTAGCCCGCGAGTGGCAGATTTCATGGAAAGCTCGCTATCGCGATATCCTTTTGAAAAGGCCCAATCCAGAATCACGCCAATGCGCTGCCTCACGCGCCGCGCAGTCTCGGGCTTCGTCATCCAGATTTCGGACAGCACGTCGTGGAGCATCGGTCCGGTGATTTCGGAGACCCGGCGTTCGCCGAGTTTGGGAAACACGAACATCTCGAGCGAGCGCAGCCATTGCCAATTATGTTTTGCGTTGCGCCAATTCTTGCTGTGGCTGGCGAACACCTTGGCTGCCGCATCGCTGAAGGTCGGAATGCCTGCAGCATTTTTCCGCTCATATCGCGGGGCGAGGCCAGCCTCGACCCAGATGCGCGCCTGGCGCACCAATTCCCTCGCTCTAGCAAGCAGAGCTTTCGACACACCTCCAAGGCCGAAGTCGTATCGTTTTCCGTGTTTCTGAACGCGGCAGACCCAGCTCTTGGATCCGCTAGCCGTCACGACCAGGAAAAGACCGTCGCCATCGCCGTATCGACCCGGCTGCATCTCCGACTTCACTCGCGCTGCATTTCATTTTCCCATGCCCGTTTATCCCACACTTTTCCCCTCAGGGGAAATTGGATGCATCCGGATCGGTGTGGACTCCCTTGGACGCGAACCACCCGAAAATCCCCGCAAATGCTAGGATTCTTCTGGATGCTCTCGGATGCCTGGGGACGCCCCCTTGGTGGACAGGGCTGGATTCGAACCAGCGTACGGAAACCCGGGCAGATTTACAGTCTGCTGCCTTTAACCACTCGGCCACCTGTCCATGGGGCCCGCTTTGGGAAGCGGTCCAATGGCGAAACGAGGCTTGCCTGTCAATGGCAGTCATGGGAAAGGCGCGCCCATGAGACAATTTTCCCGTCATCGCCGCCCGCAGGGCCAGAATTCGCGCGGCCAGGCCGTCCGTTTCTGGGGCCGCCACGCCGTTCTCGCCGCGCTCGCCAACCCCGAACGCACCGTCAAGCGCATCTGGGGCACGCGCGAAGCGCTCGGCCAGCTCGACCTGCCGCCGGTGATTCCGGTCACCTATGCCGACGTTGCAGACCTGGCGCGACTCGTCGCGCGCGACGCGCCGCATCAGGGGCTGGTGATCGAGGTCGACCCGCTCGAGGGCATCTATCTCGGCGACCTGCTCCAGGCAGAGGTCGACGCGGGCAGCAAGCGCCCGCTCGTCATCCTCGACCAGGTCACCGACCCGCACAATATCGGCGCGGTGCTGCGCTCGGCCGCGGCGTTCGACGCCGCGGCGATCATCACCCAGGACCGCCACAGCCCGCCCGAAAGCGGCGTCATCGCGCGCTCGGCGTCGGGCGCGCTCGAAACCGTGCCGTGGGTGCGCGTCGTCAATCTGTCGCGCGCGCTGGAGGAAATCGCCGAGGCGCAATATTGGCGCATCGGGCTGATGGGCGACACCGAAACGACGCTGGGCGAAACCCTCGACGGCAGCAAGGTCGCGCTGGTGCTCGGCTCCGAAGGCGACGGCATGCGCCACAATGTCATGGAGCATTGCGACGTGCTGGCCAAACTGCCGATCTCGCCGCGGATGGAGAGCCTCAACATCTCGAACGCCGCGGCGATCGCGCTCTACGCGGTGGCGACGGCGGGCAAGTAACGACCGTCATTGCGAGGAGCGTCGCGACGAAGCAATCTCCAGCTATCGGCCAGTGTCTTGCCGGTAGCTGGAGATTGCTTCGCTTCGCTCGCAATGACGATTGTTCGAGGAAGCGTCAGTCTTCGGCAGCGATCCGCACCTTCAGCCCGTCGAGGGCGTCGGTGAAGGGGATCTGGCACGACAGGCGCGAATTGTCGTCGCGGTCGGTGGTCGAATCGAGCAGGTCGTTCTCGTCCTCGCTCATCGCGGGCATCGACGCGGCGTCGCCGGCCTCGACATGGACATGGCAGGTCGCGCAGCTGCAGCAGCCGCCGCACAGCGCGAGCAGCTCGTCGAAACCGGCGTCGCGGATATTCTCCATCACGGTCAGGCTGGTGTCGCCTTCGATCTCGTGCTCGGTCCCGTCGCGCGTCACCACAATCAGCTTGGCCATGCTCATCCCCATATCGTTTGATTCGGGTGGGCTATGTCGCGCGTTGCGCGACAAATCAAGCGCTGCTAGGTAGACAGGTGGGGAACAAAAGGAGAATATCGCGATGGGTCTGAGCCAGCAGCAGCTGAACGCCGGAATCGACACGCTCGCGGGCATCGAACCCCATTTTGCGCGCGCGCTCGGCCATGCCGGCTATCCCGAACCGCGGATTCGCGAACCCGGCTACACCACCCTGCTGCGCACCATCGTCGGCCAGCAGGTCAGCGTCGCCGCCGCGACTTCGATCTGGAACAAGCTCGAGGCCGGTTTCGGCGCCGGCTGTCCCGCCGAGGTGATGGCCGCCGCCGATTTCGACGCGCTGCGCGCCTGCGGCCTGTCGGCGCAGAAGCAGGGCTATGCCAAGAGCCTCGCGCAGCTCGTGATCGACGGCGACCTGTCCTTCGACGCGCTCCCTGCCGACGACGAGGAAGCGATCGAGCTGCTCACGCGGGTCAAGGGCATCGGCCGCTGGTCGGCCGAAATCTATCTGCTCTTCGCCGAGGGGCGCCCCGACATCTGGCCCGCGGGCGACCTCGCGGTGCAGGAAGCGGTCGGGCGCATCCTCCGGCTCGACGCGCGCCCGGCGGAAAAGGCGGTGCGCACGCTCGCCGAACCCTGGCGCCCGCACCGCGGCGCCGCGGCGATTTTCAGCTGGCATTGCTACAATATGGCGGTGATCTGATCGCGTCGCACCACGCCGTCGCACGCCCGGGCATCGGGCATGAGTTCGGCGGCGGCGTACCTAAAGCGACTTGCCTGCCCTGTCCGATCGGCACAAAGGCCTGCCGTCCGCGCGTATCGATTCGATGCGTCCGGACGCCGACACAGCAAGGGCTCCGGCGAACGGCCGCCCTGCCGCCCCTCCCCGACCGCAGGAGACCAGATCGTGAGCGATACGCTTCCCGACGCCATTCTCGACCAGTTGTTCCGCACCGCGCGTTCGTACAACGGCTATCTCGACAAGCCCGTTTCGCCGGCGCAGCTTCGCGCCATCTGGGACCTCATGAAATTCGGCCCGACCAGCGCCAACAGCCTGCCGGCGCGGATCGTCTGGTGCGTAACCGACGCGGCGCGCGACCGGCTCGCCGGGCTCGTGTCGCCGGGCAATGCCGCCAAGGTGCGCAGCGCACCGGTGACCGCGATCATCGGGATGGACCACGCCTTCTACGAGCTTCTTCCCGAACTCCTTCCGCACGCCGACGCGCGCAGCTGGTTCGCCGGCAACGACGAACTCGCGCGCACGACCGCCTTTCGCAACTCGAGCCTGCAGGGCGGCTATTTCATCCTCGCCGCGCGCTCGCTGGGGCTCGACACCGGGCCGATGTCGGGGTTCGATCACGACGCCGTCGATGCCGCCTTCTTCGCCGACCAGCCCGGCGTGAAGAGCAATTTCATCGCGACGCTCGGCTATGGCGATCCCGCGAGCATTTTCGAGCGCAGCCCGCGCCCCGACTTCGAGCGCTTCAACCGGATCGCCTGATCGCGGCCGCTCAATCGCCTGCGGGCCGGCCGGTCGAACTGCGCAGCACCAGCTCGGACGAGCTGATCGCGTGGTAGGAGGCGACCAGCTGGTCCCCGGGGGTGCGCAGCCGGTCCATGAACCACAGCGCGCAATTGGTCGCGAGCGACTGGATCGGCGGGCGGATCACCGTGATCGGCGGCTGCCACCATTCGCTCCAATTGGGGTCGCCGAAACCGATCACCGACATCTGGTCGGGAATGTCGACGCGCGCCCGGCGCAGCGCGGCGATGATCCCCATCGTGACATGCGCCGACCCCGAAAGGATCGCGGTCGGCCGTTCGGGCATCGCGAGCACCTCGTTGACCGCGCGCTCGCCCCAGGTCGCGGTCGGCGTGCCCAGACAGACGGTGAGCGCCTCCGGTGCGATGTCGCGCTTGCGATAGGCTTCGTGCACGCCCTCGAGCCGGCGGCGGCCGGTCGACAGCCGCTCCGACGCGGCGACATAGGCGATCCGGCGATGCCCGAGGTCGAGCAGATGGCTCGCGGCGCGCTCCATCGCGTCATTGTCGTCGATCCCGAACCAGAGGTCGTCGGGGCCGCTGGCGTAGCGCAGCAACTGCACGTGCGGCACCTGGCGAAGCAGCGCGACGCCCTCGCGCTTCAGCCCCGCGCTCGGCACCAATATGATCCCCGCGACGCGCGCGCCGACGAAATCGCGGATGTGGCGCATCTCGGTTTCGGGGTCGTCACCTGTTATCGATAGCACAATCCGATAGCCTTCGCGATCGCAGCTTTCGGACAGCGCCTGGGCAATCGAGGCGAAGAAATCATTCTGGATGTCGGGCAGGATCAGGCCGATCAGATTGCTCGATCCGCCGCGCATCATGCGCGCCGGGAGGTTCCCGACATAGCCGAGTTCCTCGGCCGCATTGCGAACGGCCTGCTTGGTCTTTTCGCTGATACGCGGGTCACCGGACAGTGCGCGTCCGATGGTAGACACTGAAAAACCTAGCTTTATCGCAATATCTTTGGTCGTCACCATGATTGGCCATCCTTGTCCCCCGGCGATCCGGCCGCGCTGGAGCCCCCGGTTGCGGGGCGCTCGCCGGCCCGGCGGATCGCCGCCGCATCCTTGCAGCGCGCCTTCATAGGTCATCGGGCGACGGGCGCGCAACTCCGCGATCCGATCGTATGGTTGCCATATGCTCTGTTTATGCTATCGATGGCGCAAATGAGGTGAGAGGAGCGCGAGATGATTCGCACGATTAATCATGTGAAATTCCACCATGAAGGCGACATGGAAGCCATCAAGCGCTTCTTCGAGGATTTCGGCCTGTTCGTGTCGCACGAGGACGAGGCGCGCGTCTATTTCCGCGGCTATGAAAGCCGCCCCTTCATCTATGTCGCCGAACGCGGGCCGCGCCGCTTCGGCAGCATCGGCTACGAAGTCGAAAGCCGCGAAGCGCTCGAAGCGCTGGCGACGCGCTTCGACACGCCGATCGTCGACGGCACCACGCCGTGGGGCGGCGAGCAGATCATGGTCCGCGACGCCGACGGCAATGAAATCGAGCTGGTCCACGGGCTTCGGCAGCTCGACCCGATCCCGCTCCCGCGCGAGGCGGTGCCGCTCAACACCGGCAACCTCGTCCAGCGCCGCGGCCGCTTCCCGATTTTCAAGCGCGGTCCCGCGCCGGTGCTGAACCTCGCGCACGTCGTCCAGAACACCCCCGATCCGGGCCGCCTGATGGACTGGTATGTCGACAATCTCGGGGCCTATCTGTCCGACGTCATCATGACCGGCGAAACCCGCGCGGGCGCCTTCATCCGCTTTCCGCGCGGTGCCGAATATGTCGACCACCACAATGTCGCGGTGTTCCAGGGCCCCGCGAACACCGCGCAGCACAGCTGCTTCCAGACCATCGACGTCGACGCCGTCCACATCGGGCACCAGTATCTCGCCGACAAGGGCTATCGCCCGGCGTGGGGCGTGCTGCGCCATGCCGTCGGGGGCGCGCTGTCGGACTATTGGTACGATCCGTCCGACTTCCGCGTCGAGCATGTGACCGACAGCGACCTGCTCAACGACGAATATCCGACCGGATACCATCAGCGCAGCCCCGAAATCGGGATGCAGTGGGGCGGCGACATGCCGGATCACTTCCGCGACTGACGGCCCCGCCGCGACACCTGACCGGACAATTGGGAGCGTTTCAATGCAGGAAACCCGCGACGCCGCGTTCGAGCGCGGCATGGCGATGCGCAAGCGTATCGCCGGCCCCGTCAGCCGCCCATCGGGCCTCGACGAGGATCTCTACGACCTCATCATCCGCTACGCCTTCGGCGACGTGTGGAGCCGCCCCGGGCTCGACATCGACCAGCGGCGCCTGCTGACGCTGTCGATGACGCTCGCGGGCGGGCATCTTGAGGAATTCAAGCTCCACCTGCGCTTCGCGCTTGCCAACGGGATGGACCGCGCGGTGGCCAAGGAGCTGATCATTCACAGCGCTGTCTATTGCGGCATCCCGGCCGCGCTCGGCGCCTTCCGCGCCGCCAGCGACATCTTCGCCGAATTCGACGCACAGCCCGGCGCGGGCGAAGCCGAAGCCTGACCACGTCGGCCGCGCCGGCACCCAGCAGACGGGATCACATGATGCAAAGTTCCAATCTGGCGGAATGGAAGTCCGGCTGGCCGGTGGTCCTCGTCGGCGTCGCGGGTGCCGCGACCTCGTCGATCCAGACCGTCGCCCTCAGCCTGATCATCCCGTCGCTGTCGGCCGAACTCGGCTGGTCGCGCGCCGCGATCTCGGTGAGCTTCACGATCACCACGCTCGGCGCGCTGCTGCTCAGCCCGCTCGTCGGCGCGCTGCTCGACCGCGTCGGCACGCGCCGCGTCGCGATCGTCGGGGTCCTGCTGAAGGCGGCCGCGCTCGCCGCGGTCTCGCTGACCACGTCGGCGATCTGGACATGGTATCTGGCGTGGATATTCGTCGCGATCGCGGCACCCTTCGCCAGCTTGGTCGTCTGGACCAAGGCGGTCGCCGGGCGCTTCGCCAAACAGCGCGGACTGGCGCTCGCGATCACGATGACCGGGCTGCCGATCGCCAACATCCTCTTCACCTTCGTCGCGTCGACGACGATGGCGGCGATGGGGTGGCGCGCGGTCTATCCGGTGCTCGCCGCCTCGGCGCTGTGCGTCGTGCTGCCGCTTGCCTTCTTCTTCCTCTACGACCAGCGCGACCTGCTGCGCCGCAAGGCGGCCGAAGCCGGCGAAGCGGTGCAGGCGGCACTGCCGCGCGCGCTCGGCCACGGTGCCGAGGTCCGCGACGCGCTGCGCAACCGCCGCCTGTGGCAGGTTTTGATCCCCGGCTTTCTCGTCTCGATGTCGCTCGGCGGGCTGATGGTCCATTTGCCGTCGATGGTCACCGACGCAGGCGCGACCCCGGCCGAAGCCGCAACCGTCTTCGCGCTCGCCTTCGGCCCCTTCGCCTTTGCCGGGCGCGTCGCGACGGGCGTGCTGCTCGACCGGCTGCACGCGCCCTTCGTCGCGGGCATCGCCTTCATCCTGCCCGCGCTCGCCGCGACGATCTTCTATTTCGCGAACGGCGACATCACCTGGCTGATCGCCGCGGGAGCGCTCGCCGGCTGCGCGCTCGGCGCCGAACTTGAAGGCATCGCCTATCTGATCAGCGTCTATTTCGGACAGAAGAACTACGGTTTTCTCTACGGCATCGGTTTCGGCTTCTATTCGATCGGCTTCGGTCTCGGCCCCGTCGTCGCCGGCTATATCTACGACAGCTCGGGCAGCTACGACCGCTATTTCGTCCTGATCGCCTCGGCGCTGCTCGTCGCCGTGCCCTTCATCGCCTTCCTCGGGCGCTACCCCGACTGGACGAACGCGGCCGACGGGACCGCCGCCGACACCTGATTTTTTGAAAGCTTCAGTCGTCCGGATTGCCGGGTCGACGCGAAACAAGTGGGAGACTGACTATGAAAAACATGAAACTGACCCTGCGCGCGGGCATCGCCGCAGCGGGCCTGATCGTCGCGATGCCGGCGTTCGCGCAGGAGGCCGACGCTGCCGCCGACGCGGGCGCCGATGCCGCATCGTCGGGGATCGAGGACATCGTCGTCACCGCGCGCAAGCGCGCCGAAAGCGTCCAGGACGTCCCCGTCGCGATCACCGCGATGAGCGGCGACCAGATGGTCGACCGCTCGGTCAAGGACATCACCGACATCGCCGCCTCGACCCCCAGCTTCTTCGCGCAGACGTCGAGCGCGGATCCCGCGGCGCTGCTCGTGTCGATGCGCGGCCAGTCGGCGACCGATGCGCTGATGACGCTCGACTCGCCGGTCGGCGTCTATGTCGACGGCGTCTACCTGCCGCGTTCGATCGGCCTGCGCGCCGCGATGGTCGATATCGAGCGCGTCGAAGTGCTGCGCGGCCCGCAGGGGACATTGTTCGGCAAGAACACGACCGGCGGCGCGGTCAGCATCACGACCCGCCAGCCCGATCTTCTCGAAACGGGCGGCTTCGTCAGCATGATCCTCGGCGAACGCGGCAAGATGGAGGCGACGGGTGCGCTCAACGTCCCGCTCGTCCGCGACGTGCTCGCGGTGCGCGCGGTGGTCCAATATTCGGGGAACAACGGCTATGGCCGCAACCTCCTCGGGCAGCGGATCGGCGGCGACGTGACCAAGACGGGGCGGCTCAACGTCGCCTTCGCGCCCAGCGACCGGCTCAGGGTCAATCTTTCGGCCGACTATCAGCGGATCAAAGGCGACGGCATCATCACGCGCCTTTCGTGGCTGAACCCGATCGGCGGCGCGGCGCCGCTGCCCGCGCCGACCAATTTGCTGCGCGCCACGCTCGCGCAGCAGGGGCTGGCCGATACCCCCGCGAACCGCGCCACCGCCTATGCCTTTTTGGAGCAGGCGCTGCTCGGCAACGGCACGGGCTCCTTCTACGACGCGCCGACCACGTCGCCGCAGTCGAACGAATATGAAGGCTATGGCGTGTCGGGGACGATCGAATATGACGTCAGCGACTATCTGAGCGTCAAGTCGATCACCGCCAACCGCTGGGCCGACCGCGACAGCTATGTCGATTTCGACGGCACGCCGATGGTCCTCTTCGAACCGCATTATGTGACGCAGTCGAAAGTCTTCAGCCAGGAACTGCAGCTCCTGTCCGATCCGGCCGAGCGCCTGTCGTGGATTCTCGGCGGCTATTATTCGAAGGAAACCGGCAACGAATTCACGGTCAGCCGCACGCTGCCGCCGATCCTGCCGACCAATCCGGGGATCAGCGACGGCGACGTCACGAACAAGAGCGTCGCGGTGTTCGGGCAGGCGAACTATCGCGTTTCGGACGCGGTGCGCGTCACCGCCGGGCTGCGCTGGACCGAAGAGACCAAGTCGCTGCTGACGCGCAACCGCAACGCGCTCGGCTGCAATATCCCGACGTCGATCCGCATCAACGGCGCCTGCGAGGGCTATCTGTCGGACACCTATTCGGACTGGTCGTACCTGCTCAGCCTCGACTGGACCCCGGGTTCGGGCACGCTCTTCTATGCGCGCACCTCGCGCGGCTTCAAGGGCGGCGGGCAGAACCTGCGCGGCCAGGCCTCGGACCCGCGCACCTTCAACCCCTTCCGGCCCGAAACGGTCACCGACTATGAAGTGGGTGCGAAGCTCGACCTGTTCGATCGCCGCCTGCGCATGAACCTCGCCGGCTATCACGCCATCTACGAGGACATCCAGCGCAGCACGAGCATCCAGCCGCCGGTGGGCAGCGCGACGACGCTGATCACGAACGCCGCGAAAGCGAAGATCAACGGGATCGAAGCCGAGATCACCGCCCAGCCGACCGACCGGCTGACGCTGAACGTCAACTCGAGCTATACCGATGCGGGCTATTCGCGCTTCATCGACCCGATCCTCGGCGACCGCAGCGACGAACGCTTCCCCGTGCCGCGCTGGACGCTGGCGACGAACCTGACCTACGAACTGCCGACCTCGCTCGGCGACCTCAAGTTCATCGCAGGCTGGAACTGGCGCAGCGCCACGTCGCTTCGCCCGGCGGCGCTGGTGCAGTCGAGCGTGACGCAGAAGGCCTATGGACTGGTCGATACGCGCATCAGCCTGCACGTCGATGCGATCAATGCCGATGTGGCGGTCTTTGCAAAGAACCTGTTCGACAAGAAGTATATCGTCGGTGCGGTCGATCTCGACCGGACGCTCGGATACAACATCGTCAACGTCGGAACGCCGCGCCTGATCGGCGTCGAATTCCGCAAGAGCTTCGGCAGCCGTTAAATATGATCGCGGTGCTATCGTTAGCTTTCGTGGCTGGCGATGGCACCGCTCCATCCCCAATGTGGAGGAAGATATGAGCTTTGCACTTTGCGTTCTGGAAAAGAACGGCCAGCAAATCCCCGCCGTCAAAATCGGCGACCAATTTTACGCGCTGAGCGACGTCGCCCCCGGGCTGATCGCCAATCCCGCCGAAGGCCTGCTCGACCTGCTGCCGCAGTGGGACGAGAGTTTCGCGAAGCTGGAACAGGCCGTCGCCGGTTTCGACGGCGCGGGCAAGGCGACGCTGACCCCGGGCACCGACGGCGTGCGCTACGACCTGCTCGTCACCAACCCCAAGAAGATCGTCTGCGCGGGGATGAATTATTACTGCCACCTGCGCAAGGACGCCAAGCGCGAGATCAAGAAGGAGGATTATGACTGCCTCTTCTTCCTCAAGGGTTCCGACCAGCAGCTCGCCGCCGACCGCACCATCCCCTTCCCCAGCCACACGGTGAAATATGACTGGGAAGTCGAGATCGTCATCGTGATCGGCAAGGAAGGCCGGAACATCAAGGCCGCCGACGCGGCGCAGCACATCGCGGGCTATGCGGTCGGCAACGACCTGTCGGCGCGCGACTGGCAGTTCAACCCGCGCCACATCCGCCAGTTCGACCTCGTCGCCGGCAAGGCGTTCGACAACGCCGCCCCGGTCGGTCCGTGGCTGGTTCCCGCCAAGTTCGTCGACATCGAAAATCTGTGGCTGAAGCTGTGGGTCAACGACGATCTGAAGCAGGATTCGACGACCAAGGAGATGATCTGGACCGTCGGCGAACTGATCGAATCCTACAGCTCGCACAGCACGCTGCGCCCGGGCGACCTGCTGTTCACCGGCGCGCCCGCGGGGGTCGGCATGGCGACCGACACCTATCTGAAGCCCGGCGACGTCATGGTCGCCGAGGTCGAAGGCCTCGGCCGCCTCGAAACGCGGCTGCGCGCCGACTGACGAACGGGTGGGGCCGGCGCGCGCCGGCCCCGCCAACCGGACACGGGAATGAACCAGACCATGGACCTGCACGCGCCATCCGATGCGGTGGACGCGATCGTCGCCGCTTTGCTCGAATGCGGGGTCGCCGCGAGCGAAGCCGACGTCCGCCGCGTCGCGCCGATATCGGGCGGGGTGTCGTGCGACGTCTATCGCGTCGACCTGACCGACCGCACCGTGTGCGTGAAGCGCGCGCTGCCCCGGCTGCGCGTCGCCGCCGTCTGGGAGGCGCCCGTCGAACGCGCCGCCTACGAAGTGCTGTGGCTGCGCAAGGCGCAGGCGAGCGGCCTGTCGGTGCCCGAGGTGCTGGCCTGGCTGCCCGAACGCAACATGTTCGTGATGCAGTGGTTCGATCCCCCTGCGCATCCGGTGTGGAAGGCCGAACTGCTGGCCGGCACCGTCGACACCGGCTTTGCCGCCGGGGTCGGCGCGGCGCTTGCCGCGATCCACAATGCCACCGCCTTCGACGACGCGGTGGCACGCGATTTCGCCAGCGACGACCTGTTCCGCCAGCTCCGCATCTCGCCCTATCTCGATGCGAGCGCCGCCGCGCACCCCGACCTCGCCGGGCGCATCGGCGCGATCGCGGCGCGGCTCGCCGAAACCAGAATTGCTCTCGTCCACGGCGACGTCAGCCCCAAGAATATCCTGCACGGCCCCCAGGGCCCCGTGATCCTCGACGCCGAATGCGCCTGGTACGGCGACCCGGCGTTCGACGCCGCCTTTTGCCTGACGCACCTGCTGCTGAAATCGCTGCAGCGCGAAAGCCCCGCCATGCTCGCCGCCTTCGACGCGCTCGCGGGGGCCTGGCTGGGCGCCGTGCGCTGGGAGGACCCGGCCGCGCTGTCGCGCCGCACCGCGCCGCTGCTCGCCGCGCTGCTCCTCGCCCGCGTCGATGGCAAATCGCCGGTCGAATATCTCGATGATCCCGCGCGGGATTTCGTGCGGCGCTTCGCCCGCGAAGCCCTCGCTTCTCCGGTCGGCGACGACGCCGACCTCGCTACGCTCAGAAGGAACTGGTCCCAATGCATGGCAGCTTGATGAACAACAGGATTTCCCGCGTCCACGCCCGCTCGGTGTGGGATTCGCGCGGGCGTCCGACGGTCGAGGCCGAAGTGCATCTGGAGGGCGGCGCCATCGGCCGCGCGATCGCCCCCGCGGGCGCCTCGCGCGGCAAATATGAGGCGGTCGACCTGCGCGACGGCGGCGCACGCCACGGCGGCATGGGGGTCGAAAAGGCGGTCGCCGCGGTCAATGGCGAGATCGCCGCCGCGCTGCACGGCGCCGACGTCCGCGATCAGGGCGACATCGACGCCGCGCTCTGCCGGTCCGACGGCACCCCCAACAAATTGCGCTTCGGCGGCAATGCGACCGTCGCGGTATCGATGGCGGCGGCGCACGCGGCGGCGGCGGCCGAAGGCGTGCCGCTGTGGCGCTGGCTGGCGCAGGACGGGCCGGTGTCGCTGCCGCTCCCCGAAATCCAGATTTTCGGCGGCGGCGCGCACGCCGGGCGGCGCACCGACATCCAGGATTTCATGGTGATGGTACCGCGCGCCGCTTCGATCCGCGAGGTGCTGGAGGTCACCGGCAACGTCTATCGCGCTGCCGGCGAAGTGATGCACGATCGCGGCCGGCTCGCCGGCACCGCCGACGAGGGTGGCTGGTGGCCGATGTTCGACACCAACGAGCAGGCGCTCGAAACTTTGGTCGAGGCGATCGAACGCGCGGGGCACCGCCCCGGCGAGGACGTCTTCATTTCGCTCGACATCGCCGCCAGCGAATTCGCGGACGGCAACGGCTATGTCATGGCGCTCGACGACGCCCGCGCGACGAGCGCCGAAATGGTCGAGCGCGTCTGCGCCTGGGCCGATCGCTATCCGATCCTGTCGATCGAGGACCCCGTGGGTCAGGACGACACGCCGGGGATGGTCGCGGTGACGCAGCGGCTGGGCTCGAAGATCCAGATCATCGGCGACGACTATCTGGTCACCAGCGCCGAGCGCGTCGTCCGGGCCGCGCAGGCGGGCGCGTGCAACGCGGTGCTCGTCAAGGTCAACCAGGCCGGATCGGTGAGCGAGGCCAGGGCGGCGCTCGACGCCGCGCAGGCGCACGACTGGGCGACGATCGTCTCGGCGCGATCGGGCGAAACCGAGGATCTGACGATCGTCCATCTCGCGGTCGGCTGGAACGCGCGCCAGCTCAAGGTCGGTTCGTTCGCGCGCTCGGAACGGATGGCGAAGTGGAACGAACTGCTGCGCATCGAGGAAGCGATGGGGGCCGACACCAGGTTCAACGGCATCGCCGCCTTTGCGCCCTCCGTCAACGCGGGCCTCGGCGCGTGAAGGCGGTACTCCACTATCGCGCGAGCCCCGGCTTTCGTGCGTCGCTCGCCGCGCTTGCCGACGAACTCGCGATCGTCGTCGTCGACGAGGACAGCCCCGACTTCGGCCGCGAGATCGCCGATGCGGAGGTCTTGCTCCACGTGCTGAAACCGGTGACGCGCGACATGATCGCGTGCGCGCCGCGGCTCCGGCTGATCCAGAAGATCGGCGTCGGGGTGAACACGATCGATCTCGATGCCGCGCGCGAGCATGGCGTCGCGGTCGCCAACATGCCCGGCACCAACAGCCAGGCGGTCGCCGAACTGGCGCTGGGGCTGATGATTTCGGTGCTGCGCCGCATCCCGGCGCTCGACGCGCTGACCAAGGAAGCCGCACAATGGGCGCCCGAGCCCGCGTTGCTCGACACCATGGGTGAGATCAGCGGCCGCGCCGTCGGCTTCCTCGGCTTCGGCGAGGTTCCGCGCCGGATCGCACCAGCGGTCGCAGCGCTCGGCGGACGGGTCCTCTTCCACGATCCTGCGGCGAAGGACCAGACCATCGGCCAGCCGGTCGATCTGGACACATTGTTCGCCGAAAGCGACATCCTGTCGCTCCATGTCCCGCTGACCGACGGCACGCGCGAAATCGTCGACGCCGGACGGCTGGCGGCGATGCGCCCCGGCGCGATCGTCATCAACACCGCACGCGGCGAACTGATCGACGAAGCCGCGCTGTTTGCGGCGCTCGCGAACGGGCGTCTGCGCGGCGCCGGGCTCGACGTGTTCGCCGCCGAACCGGTGCGCCCCGACAATGTGCTGCTGACGCTGCCGCAGGTCGTCGCCACCCCGCACCTCGCATGGCTGACCCCCGAGACGCTGGCGCGCAGCATGGCGGTGACGCGCGAAAACTGCCGCCGGATCGCGGCGGGCGAAGCGCTGCTCCACCGCGTGGCATGACGAGGACAGGATGATGGACCGACCGACGACGCTTCCCGCGCTCGCCGCGCATTTCGCGGCGACCACCCCCGACAATCCCGCCTTCGTCTTTGCGGGACGGACGATCGGCTTCGCGGCGTTCGCGGCGCGCTGCCGCCTTGTCGCGGGAGCGCTCGCCGCCGCGGGCGTCGGTCCGGACAGCCGCGTCGCCTGGCTGTCGAAAAACCATGTCGCGGGCTTCGAACTGTGGGTCGCGGCGAACATGCTCGGCGCGACCTTCGTCCCGCTCAACTGGCGCCTCGCGCCCGACGAGCTTGCCTTCATCATCGCCGACGCCGAAGCGCCGCTGCTCTTCGCTTCGGCCGATTATGACGCCGCGGCGCGGCAGGCGGCGGCGGGGCTCGACGTCCGTATCGTCGTGCTCGACGAAGGCGCCGACTGGGCGCACGGCGCGACCCCGCTGGCCGAAACCGCCGCGGACGACGCCGAGGCCATCTCGCTCCAGCTCTACACCTCGGGCACGACGGGCAAGCCCAAGGGCGCGATGCTCAGCCACCGCGCGCTGCTCGGCGCGCGGCCGTTGTGGCGCGACATCGACTGGTATCGCTGGGACGACGGCGACGCGGGGCTGCTCGCGATGCCGATGTTCCATATCGGCGGCATGGGCTGGGCGCTGATGGCGTTCGATTCGGGCCGTCCGAACATCATCCTGCCCGAATTCGATGTCGAGACGATCCTGTCGCTGATCGAGGCGCGCGCCTTTTCCAAGACTTTCCTCGTCCCCGCTGCGCTGCAACTGCTGCTCGACCATCCGCGCGCCGAGGCCATCGACTTCGGCGGCCTTCGGACCATCCTCTACGGCGCCAGCCCGATGCCGATGGCGGTGCTCGATCATGCGATGCGGCGTCTGTCGTGCGATTTCGCGCAGCAGTACGGGATGACCGAAACCTCGGGCACCGTGGTCGCGCTGGCGCCCGCCGACCATGTCCCCGGCAACCCGCGGCTGGCCTCGGCGGGGCAGGCGCTGCCCGGCGTCGAGCTCGAGGTCCGCGATGCGGAGGGCAAGCCGCTGCCCGCCGGCGAGACCGGCCGGATCGCCATTCGCGCCCCGCTCAACCTCAGCGGCTACTGGCGCCGCCCCGACGCGACCGCGGCGGCGATCGACGCCGATGGCTGGCTGCTCACCGGCGATGCCGGCTATCTCGACGCCGACGGCTATCTCTTCGTGCGCGACCGGCTCAACGACATGATCATCAGCGGCGGCGAGAATGTCTATCCGGCGGAGGTCGAATCGCTGCTGTCGGGCCATCCCGCGGTCGCCGAGGCCGCGATCGTCGGCATGCCCGACGCGAAATGGGGCGAGGCGGTGACCGCCGCCGTCGTGCTGCGCGACCCCGGCGTTGCCGATCATGACATCATCGGCTGGATGCGCGGGCGCATCGCCGCCTACAAGATCCCGAAGGCCATCGTCCGGCTCGACGCGCTGCCGCGCAACGGCGCGGGCAAGATATTGCGCCGCGCGATCCGCGAGGAACTGGCGGCGCGGCTCTGACGCAGCGGTTTGTGCCACGCGCCGGGCCGTCTATGCGGGATGGCGACAGGAAGCATCGCCATCCCGGAGATTCGCATGACCACAACCCGCGAGATCGTCACAGCCTATTATGCCGCGTTCAACGCCGGCGACACCGACGCGATGCTCGCGCTCGTCGCCGACGACGTCCGCCATGACGTCAACCAGGGCAAGCCGCGCCACGGCAAGGCGCTGTTCGGGGCCTTCAACGCGCATATGACGCGCTGCTACCGCGAACGGCTCACCGACATGGTGATCTTTGCCGAAGGCGCGCGCGCCGCCGCCGAATTCACCGTGAACGGCACCTATCTCGCGACCGACGACGGCCTGCCCGACGCGCGCGGCCAGACCTATACCCTCCCCGCCGGCGCCTTTCTGTCGGTGAACGCCGACGGGCTGATCGACCGCATCACCACCTATTATAATCTCGCCGACTGGCTCGAACAGGTCGGCGGATGCCCCTGACCGTCGCGCCCGTCACCGGCGCCGGCCTGACCGAAGTCATCCCGGCGCTCGCCGCGCTGCGCATCGCGGTGTTCCGCGACTTTCCCTATCTCTACGACGGCGACGCCGCCTATGAAGCCGAGTATCTCGCCAGCTTCGCCGCCGCCGAGGGCGCGGTCGTCGTCGTCGCGCGCGACGGCGAGCGGATCGTCGGCGCCGCGACCGCCGCCCCGCTCGCGGCGCAGGACGACGCCTGGCGCGCGCCGCTCGCCGCCGCGGGCTGCGACATCGGCCGCACCTTCCATTTCGGCGAATCGGTGCTGCTGGCCGGCTATCGCGGCCGCGGCATCGGCCACGCCTTCTTCGACCATCGCGAAGCGCAGGCGCGCGCGCTCGGCGCCGCGCACGCCGCCTTCTGCAGCGTCATCCGCGCCGCCGGCCACCCGGCCCGCCCCGCGGATCACCGCCCGCTCGACGCCTTCTGGCGCGGCCGCGGCTATGCGCCGCTGGCGGGGGTGACGGCGTCGTTCGACTGGAAGGTCGTCGGCGGCGGCGAAGAGACCCACCGGCTGCAATATTGGGCGCGCGCGCTCTGAGCGCGGGCGGTCAATCCCACCAGAAATACCACCAGTCCGACGCCATCAGGCTGGCGGCGAGCGCCGCGATACTGTCGACGCCCTGGTCGACGATGTCGGCGCAATAGGCATATTGCTCGCGCGCGAGCGCGATCGCTTCGTCGCGGGTCGCGGGGCGCCGCTTCACGCGCACATTCATCACGTCGCCGATGATCCCGACGATCTCGGCGCCATAGTCGGCGCCCCAGCGCCGCAACGCCGCGACATGGATTTCGGGCGGCGGACACGCGTTCCAGCCGCCCCATTTCAGATAGGCGGGCGCCTCGAAGCCGCGCACGGTCGGCAGCAGCAGGATATGCGCGTGCGCATAGGGCTGCCCGGTGCGGATATCCGACGCGACGGTCAGCTCCGGCTCCTGCGGCGGCACCGCGGGCCATTCGCCCAGTTCGGCGACATAATCCTCGTCCTCGGGCCCCAGTTCGGGATGCGCCTTCAGATAGGCGCGCCAGTCGGCCTGCTCCTTCGCGCGCAAGTCCGACAGGCTCTTCGGATGCTCGAGCCTGGCCGCCGCCGCGAGGATGGCTTCGACCGGCCGTTCGTCGATCATCCCGATCTGGTCGGCAAGCTGCCCCAGATCCTCGTCGCCGCCGACGATCACCGGCCAGACGTCGGGGCGCGCCGTCCGCAGCGCCTCTCGCCGCGCGAGCGCCTGCGCGCCGGGCACCTCGATCCGTTCGAAGGGAATCGCGTCGATCAGCGCCGCGACCTCGGGCGACCAGCGCGGCGTGGCGGCGGCGGCGCGTCCCGCGAGCGGCAGCATCGCCAGCGCGGCAGCGCCCTGCGCGATCAGGACGCGTCGCGAAAGCCCGCTGTCTTCATTCCCCATCGCCCATCCCCCGCGCCGCGCACGAAAAAGGCCGGCAGGACATTGTCCTACCGGCCTTTTTCAGCGACGGCCAGACCGTCTTACTTCTTGGCAGCCGCCTTCTTGGCCGGAGCCTTCTTCGCGGGAGCCGCGACCTTTTCTTCCTCGGCTTCGTCCTTCACCGCGTCCTTCTTGGCGGCGGGCTTCTTCGCCGCCGCCTTCTTCGCGGGCTTGGCGTCGTGGTCATGGTCGTGACCGCAGCCCGGGCCGTGGACGTGGCCGTCGTCGTCGGCCTCGATCGCCGCCTCGATCTCTTCGCGCGTCACTTCGCGGTCGCTGATCTCGGCCTTTTCGAACAGGAAGTCGACGACCTTGTCCTCATAGAGCGGGGCGCGGAGCTGCGCTGCGGCGAGCGCGTCCTGCTGGACATATTCGACGAAGCGCTGGCGGTCTTCGGGGCGATACTGCTGCGCCGCCTGCATGACGAGGCGCTGCATTTCCTGCTGGCTGACCTGCACGCCGTGCGCCTGGCCGATTTCGGACAGGAGCAGGCCCAGACGGACGCGGCGCACCGCGATGCTGCGATATTCGTCCTTGTCCTTTTCGAGTTCGGCCTTCGCCGCCTCGGGGTCTTCCTCGTGGCTCGCTTCATGCTCGAGCTGCTGCCATATCTGGCCGAACTCGGCTTCGACCATCGTCGGCGGCACGTCGAAATCGTGGCTCGCGGCGAGCTGGTCGAGCAGCTTGCGCTTCATGTGGGTGCGCGTCAGGCCGTTCAGTTCCTGCTCGACCTGGTCCTTCATCAGCTCCTTGAGCTTGTCGAGGCCCTCGAGGCCGAGCGACTTGGCGAACTCGTCGTCGATCTTCGACTCGCCCGGAACCTTGATCGCCTTGACGGTGATCGCGAATTCGGCGGGCTGGCCCTTCAGGTCCTCGACCGGATAATCGTCGGGGAAGGTCACCTTGAGGGTCTTTTCGTCGCCGGTCTTCACGCCGACGAGCTGGTCCTCGAAACCGGGGATGAGCTGGCCCGCGCCGATTTCGACCGCCATGTCCTCGCCCGTGCCGCCGTCGAAGGCGACGCCGTCGACGCTGCCCGCGAAGTCGATGATGACCTGGTCGCCGGTCGCGGCCTTCCGGGTCTTCGGCGCGTCTTCGAAGCGCTTCATCTGCGCGGCGAATTCCTCGATCTTGCCCATCACCGCGGCATCATCGGCGGGAACGGTCAGGCGCTCGAGCTTCAGCCCCTCGATCGACGGGGTGGCGATTTCGGGCAGCACTTCCAGCGCGACGGTGATTTCGGCATCCTTGCCGCTCTCATAATCGTCGCCCAGCGTCACCGCCGGCTGCAGCGCGGGGCGCAGCTTTTCCTTGGCGATCAGGTCGCGCACGCCCTGGTCGATCGCCTTGTTGAGCGCGTCGGCCGACAGCGCGGCGCCGTGCATCTTGCGGATCAGGTTCGGCGGAACCTTGCCGGGACGGAAGCCGGGCATGCGCACCGTCGGGGCAATGCTCTTCACCTCGTCGTCGACGCGCGCGTCGATATCCTTGGCGGTGATGGTGACGCGATATTCGCGCTTCAGGCCTTCGTTCAGCGTTTCGACGGTCTTCATTGCCTTGGTCTTATCCTTGCTCAAAATCTCGTTTCGACAACCCCGGCCGGACGGCGGTGTTGCTGGGTCCCGGCTTCAGCTTGCGGAACTGGTGCGGGCGAAGGGACTCGAACCCCCACATCTTGCGATACTGGTACCTAAAACCAGCGCGTCTACCAATTCCGCCACGCCCGCAGGAGCTGTCGGCCGGGTGCACGGATAGGCGCGGAGATGCCGCGCACGCCCGTGCGGGCCGCGCGGCGCTATAGCAGACCCGCGAGGGAGGGCAAGGCCCGGAACGCCCCTGCGGGCGAAGTTCGGAACGCCCGCCCCCTCCCGCTCGTTGACCGGGTGAGGAGAATGACGATGCCCTTCAAATCCAGCCTCCGCGTCCACGCCGCGGATCCGCTCCCCAAACCCAAACCCGACGTGATCGATCCGGTCGCGCCGCCCGAAAGGCCCGTGCAGCCCGCCCCGCTCGAAGACCCCGCCGGCCAGCCACTCGAAATCCCCGGAAGCCCCGGCGGCGGCGACATCGACCAGCCCGGCCGCGGGCCGAGCGAAGTCCCGCCCGGACAGGTGTGACCCCGGCGCTGCGCGCGCGCGGAAAGTTTAGCTGGCTAAGCACTTGACCGCGCCCCTCCCCCGCCGCCACTGATGGCGGCGGGAGACTGACAGGATGAAACATATTACCGCGGCGCTCGCGCTGCTGCTCACGACCACACCGCTCGCCGCGCAGGACGCCACCCTCTACCGCGGCGGCACGATCGTCACCATGGACGGCGACACGCCGCAGACGGTCGAAGCCGTCGTCGCGCGCGACGGCAGGATCGCCTTTGCGGGACCCGAGAAGGCGGCGCGCGCCGCAGCGGGCAAGGATGCGGTCGTCCGCGACCTCAAGGGCGCGACCATGCTCCCCGGCTTCATCGACGCGCATTCGCACTTCACCGTCGCGACGATGATGGCGGGCGGGCTCGACCTGCGCGACGGCGGCCACCCGCCGGTCACCGACATCCCCGGGCTGCAGGCCGCGATCCGCGACTATATCGCGGCGCGCGCGATTCCCGCCGGCGGCTGGGTAATCGTCTGGCAATATGACCATGAAAACCTCGCCGAAAAGCGCCATATCACCCGCGCCGAGCTCGACGCGGTCGCGGCCGATCGCAAGATCGTCGTCCTCCACGTCTCGCTGCACGGGCTCGTCGCCAACAGTGCCACCCTCGCCGCGGCGGGCATCGACGAGAAGACGCCGGTGCCCGAGGGCGGCATCATGCCGCGCGACGCCGCTGGCAAGCTCAACGGCGTTCTCCTCGAAAAGGCGCTCTACCCCGTGTTCGGGGCGCTGCCGCAGCCGACTCCCGAACAGAAGCTCGCGGCGCTCGACGCCGCGCAGGACCGCTATTTCGCGGAGGGCTACACCCATGCGCAGGACGGCGCGTCGCACCCCCCCGACATCGCTTTCCTGACCAGCCCGGCGGCGCGCGAGCGACTGCGCATCGACCTCGCCCTCCTTCCCTTTTCGACCGGGCTCGACGCGCTGCTCGCAAACCCCGATATCCGCTTCGGGGCGTATCAGGGGCATGTGAAGCTGCAAGGCATCAAGTTCGTGCTCGACGGCTCGGTGCAGGCGCGCACCGGCTTCTTCACGCGCGATTACGAGCGCGGCAGTCCCGAGGGCGATCATCCCTGGCACGGCCAGCCGATCGTGTCGGAAGCGGAATTCATCGCGCAGGCGCGCAAGGTCCACGACCGCGGCTGGCAGCTTTTCGTCCACGCCAACGGCGACGCCGCGATCGACATGGCGATCAAGGGGTTCGACGCGCTCGGCATCAAGGCCGCCGACGACCGCCGCCCGATCGTCATCCACTCGCAGTTCCAGCGCCGCGACCAGCTGCCCGCGTACAAGCGCATCGGCGTCGGGCCGGCCTATTTCTCGAATCACGCCTGGTATTGGAGCGACGTCCACCGCACCAACTTCCCCGCAGAGGTCGTCGACTTCATCAGCCCCTTCGTCTCGGCGCGCGCCGCGGGGCTGATCCCGTCGAACCACAGCGACTTCAGCGTCACCCCGCTCGACACGCGCTTCATGCTGTGGACTTCGATGGCGCGCGTCTCGCCCACCGGCGTCGTCAGCGGCCCCGCCGAACGTCTCGACGCCTATGCCGCGCTCCAGGCGCTCACCACCGGCCCCGCGTGGCAGATCTTCGAGGAAGACCGCAAGGGTCGCATCAAGCCCGGCCTGCTCGCCGACTTCGTCATCCTCGACAAAAACCCGCTGACGACCCCCGTCGACGCGATCAGGGCGATCCGCGTGCTCGAAACGGTGAAGGAAGGCCGGAGCGTGTGGAAGGCAAAGGAATAGCATCAAAACGGTAGCTTATCCCGCGCAGCATCACGGCGTTCCGCTTTGGGGGGCGCTGCTTTTCTGATAGTGTCGGCGCACCTTGCAACAGGAGGTTCCATCATGCGCCCGACGCTCGCGATCCTGCTTCTCGCTTCCGCCGCCCTGCCCCTCTCCGCTGCGGCGCAGTCGGCGCCCGACGTCGCCGACCTCACCGGCGCCCGCGCCGCCGGCGGCGAGACGCAGCTTCTGGCGCGCGGTTATGAATCGCGCCATTCGACCACGGTCGGCGAACAGCGCTACACCTTCTGGTGGAACCAGCGCCTCGGCCGCTGCCTGTCGGTCTCGACCGTCGACGGGCGCTACGGCGCGCTGATCGCGGTACCCGCCGAAAATTGCGACAACGGGCCGCCGCGCGACGCCTATGCACCGCAACAGCATGCCTATGAGCGCCCGGCCGAGCCCGGCTATCGCGACCCGAATTCGCTCGTCCTCGTCTGCTACGGCGCGGGCACGCGCCCGACGGTGACCAGCAAGCCGACGTACAAATGGAATCCGTGGAACCACAAATGGGAATGGAGCAACGAGCTCGGCAACAGCGCGCAGGGCTTCAACAGCGACGTCCAGATCGAACTCTACGGCGACCATGGCCGCATCCACCTCGGGCCGAAGCTCGTCGCGCCCATCCACAGCGGCGACGACCATGGCTGGTGGGACCTCGACAACCTCGTCGTCACCCCCGACCGGATCACCGCCAGCTATCGCATCAACGGGCTCAACAAGCCGAAGCTGACGGTCGATCGCCGCTCGGGCCGGATCACGATCGACGCGATCACCAATTTCTCGGGCCAGTGCGACAGCGGCGACTGGGGCGCCGGGCAGCGGCGCTTCTAGGCCCCGGCGCGCGGCAACGCACGACGCATTGGCCGCACGAAAGCCGTCGTCCCGCTTGCCGGGAGACGGCTCCGCTACAGCTTGATCGTATCCATCAGCGCGCGCACCTTCGGCGCGTCGCGGTCGAAATAATGGATCGAGGGGGCGACGAAGCTGACCAGATAGAGCTGGCCGTTGACGACCGACGCCTTGGCGATGCCCTTGCGCGGCAACTGGTCGCCTTCGACGGCATAGGTGAAGGTGAAGCGCACCGCGTCGTGTCCGCCGAGCTTGTCGGGTTCGACCTTGTCGATCTCGAACAGCGAGGTGTGCAGCGCCGTACGCGTCGAGGATTCGAAGAATTCGACGACATCGGGAAGCAGCATCGTCTTGCTGAACTTCGGCAGCGGACGGTCCTTCTTCGCGACATCGCGGAACAGCGTCTTGCCCTCGGGGAGCCCCGAAACGAAATAGAGTTCGTTGAGCGATGTCCCGTCGAGCGTCCAGATCTCGCTGGTCTTGATCGGGCGCGCCGACCAGCGGTTCCACTCCTCGCCGGGCGTCACCGTCATGCTGCTCTTGGCGACCGCGATCGGCTGCCCCGCCGGCACGAGCTTCCATCCCGCCAGCGCCGGAGTCGCGATGAGCGCGGCGGCGACCAGTGCGGTCGTGAGTATCGATTTGCGTTTCATGTCGGCTCCCCTGCAAGCATCACCATCATCGCCCGATCCTCGGCATCGGGCGCGCGGCGCAAATATTCGTGAATTTCCTTGCGGCCGGCCTCGGCCTCGCCGCCCTTGATCAGCGACAGCCCCAGCCCGCGCCAGATTTCCGGCATCGCGCCCCCCGCGGCGACCGCCTCGCGATAGAAGCCCGCCGCCGCCTGAAAGTCGCCCGCCTGCGCGCGGCGCCGATAGAGTTCGCCGCGCGCGAACAGCAGTTCGGCGGTCCAGCCTCCCTCGGCCAGCAGCTTCAAGAGATATTCGGACCCGCCGAAATCGTTGAGTTTCGCCTGATCGTCGAAAAAATCGACCCAGAAGGGAGCGAGCGCAGCGCGATAGCGCTCGGCGCCCAGATCGCGCGCGGCCTCCGGATGCGCGTCGGCGAGGAGCTTGAGCGTATCGACGCGCTCGGCCGTCGCGGGATGCGTGGCGAGCATGCCACCGCTCTTGCCCTTGCGGCTCTTGGTCTTTCGCTCGAGCGCGGTCGCGTCCATTTCGTCGCGCAGGCGGCTCCACACGCGCGTCGCCGCCGCCGGATCATATCCGCCCTGGACCAGATAATCGATCGACTTCGCGTCGGCGTCGCGCTCCATCTCGCGGCTGAAGCTGAACATCGACATGCCGATGCCGAGCTGGGCGATGAATCCGAAGGGCACGAAACCCAGCCAGGCGGCGGCGTTGGTCTTTTCGCGGATGTTCCGGAACAGCCGCACCGAATGCTGCTCGCGGTAATGCGCGAATTCATGCCCCAGCACCGCCGCGAGCTGCGCCTCATTCTCCATCCGCAGGAGCAGGCCCGACCACACCTGCATCATCCCGTTCGGCGCCATCGACGCGTTGAAATAGGGCGTCCGCATGATGTAGATACGCGCCTCGCCGCACGCCTCCTCGCCGACTTCGCGGCACAGAACGCCGCGCACATAGGCGTTGAGCGCCGGATCGCGGATCACGAAGTCGGACGTCTGCAGCTTGCGCTCGGCCTCGTCGACCTGCATCCACAACCCGCGCTCGTCGGCGTCTTGCGGCGCATAGGGCGCCGCTGCCAGCGGCAGCGGCCAGAGCAGGCCCGCAACCGTCAGCAGGCGGCGGAGGCGGCGCATCACTTGGCCGCGATGTCGGTCGCGGGAGCCGCTGTCTCGCCCGGGCGCGACGGCATGCCGGCCATGATCGCGTCGACCATCGTCCCCGCCCCTTCGGCCTCGCGCACGTCGCCTTTCGATCCGCGCAGCAGGTTGAACCACACGATGTTGCCGCTATCCATCTCGACCAGCGAGACATAGGCCACGTGCTGGCCGCCCGACACGATGACGCACGCCCCGATCAGGCAGCCGAGTGCGCCCACAACCTGCAGCGCCTTGCGCGAATCGCTCGCGAACTGGTCATAGGTCATGACGAACAGCCCGTAGTTCGCGCCCGACAGCTTGCCGAGATCGGCCGTCCCCGAGCCCAGCGTATAGGCGAAATCTTCTTTCTTGGTCGGCAGCTTGCCAGCGCCCAGGCCATATTTGTGCGCGATGATCGCGCCGACGACCGCCGAATGGAGGCCTTCATAGTCGGCGACGAGATTGGCGTGCGCCTTGGCGTCGGGGCGCGCTTGCGCCGCGGCGAGCGCATTCTGCTCGGCCGAACAGTCGGGCGCGACGGGGGCAGGAACCGCCGCCGCGGTGGCGGCATCGGCAAGCTTCGCGGTTTCGACGCTCGCGCTGGCCGCCACGGCCGGCAACGGCACGGGCGCCGCCTTGCAGGCCGTGAGCGCGGCTTGCGCGGTATCGAGCGCGGCAGTCCGCGCCGCTTCGGCTTCGCCGAGGCGGTCTTCCATCATCACGAAGTCGATGTTCCGCGCCTGGAGCTTGGCACGCAGCGCGGCGGTGATTTCCTTGCGGGCGGACTCGGTCCAGTCCGCATTGGGTTCCGCCACGCCGCCGCCCTGAAGCTGGCCGACATCGACGTCGGGCCGCATCAGTGTGATGGTCACCGGCTTGTCCGCCGGCAAGGCATAGCCCTGAAGCGCGAAATCCTTCGTCCCCGCCACCGCGACGGACGACAACGACACGGATGCCAAGGCGGCACCCGTCAACAGCAATTTACGCAAATGCGACCCCCGTTCCCCCAAACAGACGCCCTATTTGCTAATCGGGTTTATGGTTTTGGCAAGAGCAAAAATCACCAGTAAGGCAATAATTCGAAACGGATGGCATCAACGCGCCTCGCGCCGCTCCGCCACCCCGGCGAGCATCGCCGCCAGCGCCGCGGCATCGTGCCAGCGCCCGCCCGCCATCACCCCCAGCGGGGTGCGCAGCGTTGCGGGGTTCGCCAGCGGATTCTCGGCAACGAGCAACAGGTCGGCGCGCGCACCCGGTGCGATCACGCCGGACTTCGCCGCCCCCGGCACCGTCTTCGCGATGAATTCGCCCGGCGTGCGCGTCGCCGCCGACAGCGCCTGCCAGGGCGTCAGTCCCGCCGCCCGCATCGCGTCGATCTCGGCGAACAGCGCAAAGCCGGGCACCAGCCCCGGGATCGTCGGCGCGTCGCCGCCGGCGATCAGCGGCACGCCGGCGTCGGCCATCGCCTTCACGAAGCGCGCCTCGAACGCCACGCGCCGCGCCAGGTCGACCGGCTTTTTCTGATAGCCCGACCCCGCCCAGCCGATCCGGTCGTCGGGCGACAGGTAGCGCGCCTCGGGCGCCGCGAGATAGGCCGCCACCGCTTCGGGCCGGCCGAACTGCGCCGCGATGGTGCGATAGGTGAAAAGGTCCGAGACGACATATGCCCCGTGCGCCTTGGCCAGCGCGATCGCCGCGGCGATCTGTGCGTCGGCGGGGGGCGCGTGCGGATCGTCGGCGGGCGGTTCCGGAAAGAAGCCGTAGAAGAATTCCTCGACGTGCGCGACCATCGCCTGCCCCGCCGCGAGCTGCTTCGCGAGCCCGACCGCCTTCACATTGTGGCCGACCACCCCGACGCCCTGCCGCCGCGCCTCGTCGGCCAGCGCCATGAAAGCATCGGCCGACAGATTGTTGTAAACCTTGATGAAGCTGTAGCCGTTGGTCTTCGCGATCCCGACGATCGCGCGCGCCTCTTCGGGGGTGCGGATCACCAGATGGCCATATTGCGGATCGCCGTCGACCGCGAGCGCGATGAAGATCTGCGGCCCCGGCACCTCGCCCGCATTGACCGCGATCCGCGTCCGCCCGGCAAAGGCGTTGGTCGCCTCGCCCATGTTGAGCATCGTCGTGACGCCGTTCGCGAGCAGCAGGAGCAGGTCGTCGCGCGTCGTCACATGATTGTGCATGTCGGCGAGCCCGGGGACGAGCCAGCCGCCCTTGCCGTCGATCACCGGCGTTCCGGCGGGCAGCTTCGCTTTGGCCCCGATGCTCGCGACACGCCCGTCGGTGACGATCACCGTCGTGCGCGCGATGACGCGCTCGCGGTCCATCGGCACGACATTGACATTCTCGAAGACGACCGTCCCCGCCCGCGCGAGCGCCGCGCAGGCGAGCATCATCCACAGCGCCAGCAGCGCACGCAGCAGGCGCTGCGCCGCGTCAACCCGCGCAGAAGGCCGCAAAATCCCGGATCGCCTGCGCGCCCCTCGCGGTCGCCGCCATGTCGGTGACCGTGCCGTCGGCGGTCATCCGCAGCCAGCCGTTCGCGGCAAAGGCGCGGAAAAAGGGAAAGGTCGCGGGCATTTCCTGCGCGGTAAAGGTCGGCAGTTCGTCGGCGTCGGTCGTCCCCGTCAGACGCACGCGCTGGTCGCCCGATTCGAGCTCGATCGCGGTCAGGTCGGGCGCGCCGCCCGAAATCCCCGCGAAGACGCGGTCGCCGCCCTCGTCGCAGCTGAAATTCAGCGGCTGGTCGTCGGTGCCGTCGACCTCGTATGCAAGGATCGCGCTCTGCACGCGCTCCTCGTCGTTGACGCGCATCGCCCAGTCGTAACCGTCGCTCACCGCGGGCGCCGTCGCAGCGCTCGCCGCGCCGCCCAGAACCAGCGCCAGCGCGCCGCCGACAGAAACCAGAAATCGCTTCATCGTCGCCATCCTTCATCGTCATCATGCATTGATTTCAATGCCCCTGACAACAAGGCCGGTGAATTCGCTGTGAACCCGGTCACTCGGCCGGTCAGCCGAGCGCCTTCTTCAGCAGTTCGTTGACGACCTGCGGGTTCGCCTTGCCCTGCATCGCCTTCATCGTCTGCCCGACGAAGAAGCCGAACAGCGCTTCCTTGCCGCCCTTGTACTGCTCGACCTTGTCGGCGTTGGCGGTCAGGATCTTGGCGATCTCGGCCTCGATCGCGCCGGTGTCGCTCGTCTGCTTCAGCCCCTCGCGTTCGACGATCGCGCTCGCGGCGTCGCCGCTTTCGAGCATCTTCTCGAACACCGTCTTCGCGATCGTTCCCGAAATCGTGCCGTCGGCGACGAGGCCGAGCAATTCGGCCGCCTGCGCGGGGCTGACCGGCGAGTCCGCAATGTCGCGGCCGAGGCGGTTGAGCGCGCCGAACAGCTCGCTCGTCACCCAGTTCGCCGCCGCGACGGGCTTCGCGCCCGCTTCGAGCAGCGCGTCGAACCAGCGCGCCGCCTCGACCTCGGCGGTCAGCACGTCGGCGTTGTATGCCGAAATCCCCGCCGCCAGATAGCGCGCGCGCTTGGCGTCGGGCAGTTCGGGCAGGCTCTCACGGCACTCGGCGAGGAACGCATCGTCGAGTTCGAGCGGCAGCAGGTCGGGATCGGGGAAGTAGCGGTAATCATGCGCATCTTCCTTCGACCGCATCGATCGCGTCTCGTTGCGGTCAGGATCGTAGAGGCGCGTTTCCTGCACCACCGTGCCGCCGCTCTCGATCAGTTCGACCTGGCGCTTCGCCTCACCCTCGATCACCGCCATCACGAAGCGCACCGAATTGACGTTCTTCGTCTCGGTGCGCGTGCCGAACTCGTCGCCGGGCTTGCGGACGCTGACGTTGACGTCGGCGCGCATCGAACCTTCTTCCATATTGCCGTCGCACGAGCCGACATAGCGCAGGATCGAGCGCAGCTTGCGCACATAGGCGCCGGCCTCGGCGGGCGAGCGCATGTCGGGGCGCGAGACGATTTCCATCAGCGCGACGCCCGAGCGGTTGAGGTCGACATAGGACATCGTCGGATGCTGGTCGTGCATCAGCTTGCCGGCGTCCTGCTCGACATGGATGCGCTCGATCCCGATGCGCTTCGCTTCGGGAATCCCCGCCTTCTCATCTTCCTCGATCGTTAGCGAACCTTCGCCGACAAGCGGATGATAAAGCTGCGAAATCTGGTACCCCTGCGGCAGATCGGCATAGAAATAATTCTTTCGGTCGAACCGCGACCATTTGTTGATCTCGGCCTCGATCGCCATGCCCGTGCGCACCGCCTGGCGGATGCATTCGCGGTTCGGCACCGGCAGCATGCCGGGCATCGCGGCGTCGACCAGCGACACCTGCGTGTTGGGCTCGGCCCCGAACGCCGTCGCGGCGCCCGAGAACAGCTTGGCGTTGGAGGTGACCTGCGCATGGACCTCGAGGCCGATCACGACCTCCCATTCGCCGGTTTCGCCCTTGATGCGATAATCGCTCATCTTACCACCACTTTTCGGCGCGGGCGTTGAAGCCCGCCCGCTCTTCAATTGCCAGCCCGGCGTTGAGCACGCCCTGCTCGTCGAACGCCTTGCCGATGATCTGCAGCCCGAGCGGCAGCCCTTCGCGGTTCAGCGCCGCGGGGACCGACATCGCGGGCAGCCCCGCGAGGCTCGCGGGCACCGCGAACACGTCGTTCAGATACATCGCCAGCGGATCGGCCATCTTTTCGCCGAGCCCGAACGCTGCCGACGGCGCGGTCGGCGCGAGGATCACGTCGCACACCCCGAACGCCTGTTCGAAATCGCGCGCGATCAGCGTCCGCACCTTCTGCGCCTGCGTATAATAGGCGTCGTAGAAGCCCGCCGACAGCACATAGGTGCCGATCATGATGCGGCGCTTGACCTCGGGCCCGAAACCATCGGCACGCGTCGCGGCGTACATGTCCTGCAACCCTGCGCCCTGCGGCAGGTCGCGCAGCCCGTAGCGCACGCCGTCGTAGCGCGCGAGGTTCGACGACGCCTCCGCCGGCGCGATGATATAATAGGTCGGCAGCGCGTACTTCGTATGCGGCAGGCTGATCTCGACGACCGCGGCCCCCGCATCCTTCAGCATCGCAATGCCGGCATCCCACATCGCGTCGATCTCGGGATCGATTCCCTCCAGTCGATATTCCCTGGGAATACCGACCCTCTTGCCCTTGAGATCGCTCGACAAAGCCGCTTCCCAGTTCGGAACCGGCAGGTCGAGGCTCGTCGCATCCTTCGGATCGAAACCCGCCATATTCTCGAGCATGATCGCGCAGTCGCGCACATCGCGCGCCATCGGCCCCGCCTGGTCGAGCGAGCTCGCGAACGCCACGATGCCCCAGCGCGAGCAGCGGCCATAGGTCGGCTTGATCCCCGAAATGCCGACGAAGGCCGCGGGCTGGCGGATCGAGCCGCCGGTGTCGGTCCCCGTCGCCGCGGGGCACAGCCGCGCCGCGATCGCCGACGACGAACCGCCCGACGAGCCGCCCGGCGCGAGCGCGGCGTTGCCGCCGTCTTTGCGCCGCCAGGGCGAGATCACATTGCCGAAATAGCTCGTCTCGTTCGACGATCCCATCGCGAACTGGTCGAGGTTGAGCTTGCCGAGCATGCCGCAACCCGCGTCCCACAATTTCTGCGACACGGTGGATTCGTAGCGCGGCACGAAACCCTCGAGCATATGGCTCGCCGCGGTCGTCTGGACGCCGTTGGTCGCGAACAGATCCTTCATCCCGATCGGCACGCCCGACAGGGGTTTCAGCGTCCCCGCCGCGCGGTCGGCATCGGCCGCCTTCGCGGCCTCGACCGCCAGCTCGGGGGTCTCGACGATAAACGCGTTGAGCGCCTTCGCCCCCGCGACATTGGCATTGAACGCCTCGGCGACCTCGACGGCGCTGAAATCGCCCGCGCGGTGCCCGTCGCGGATCTCTGCAACAGTCAGGTTGGTCAAATCGGTCATGTCGTTTCTCACCGTTCCCCGGCGAAAGCCGGGGCCCAGGGCGTCACAACGCCCATTTTTTCGTTTCTGGATCCCGGATCGATCGCGGCTGCGCCGCTGTCCGGGATGATCGAATGATGTCGTTCCGCCATCATTCGATCACCTTGGGAACACCAAAGAACCCGTGCTGCGGCGCGGGCGCGTTGGCGAGAATATCGTCGCGGCGGTTGCCGCCGGTCAACGGGTCGGCGTCGACGACATCGTCGCGCAGCCGCAGCGTATTGGGGATCACCGCGGTCATCGGCTCGACCCCGGTCACATCGACCTCGCCGAGTTGCTCGACCCAGCCCAAGATGCCGTTGAGTTCGCCTTCCATCGCGGCGGCTTCGGCATCGCTGATCGCGATGCGCGCCAGCGACGCTATTTTCCTGACCGTTGCCTGATCGATTGCCATGATCGCCCTAACTTTAACGAAGCCGCGCCGCTAGCATCCTCCCCCGCGTGCTTCAACCTCCCTGATCCTCCCTGTGGCGAAGCCATGGGGAGGGGGACCGCTCGCGAAGCGAGTGGTGGAGGGGCGGCCACGTCGCGACAAGGCCCCTCCGTCAGCCCTGCGGGCTGCCACCTCCCCACGGCTTCGCCGCAGGGAGGATCACATCATTCGAAACTATCGCCCACCGGCTTGCCGTTCACGAACATCTGCTTTCGCGTTACCGGCCGCACCTCGACCGTCGCCTTTTCCAGATTGTCCGTCAGCCCGCTTGCCTGCGATACGCGGCGGACCGCTTCATAGTCCTCCGTCCACTGTCCCTTTTCGTCGCGCGCAAGGAAGCTGACATTGTTCCCCGGCCATATGAGCGCGACACGATCGTCGCTCAGCATATAGACGGCGCACCCGGACGCCCGGCACGGCGCGCGTTGGTCGAGCACGGCATAGAGGCCCGCCGGTAACACATGCCCCTTCGGAAACACCCCGATCCGCTCCTCAACCGGTTTCGCCGCGAACATCGCGCTGCGCGGGGTCAGGAATGCGTCGGTCGACAGGTCCCAGCGATTCTTGGCCTTCAGCGCCCAGGCCGCCAATCCGGCGCGCGCCTTGTCGGGCGACTTGGCGAGGTCGCCCAGCGCCTTCCGCCCGCTCGGCCCGAAATCGAACGCCATCGCCGCCCAGTCGAATGTCTCGAGCTTCGTCGTCCCCGATTTCAGCCGCGCCAGCTGGTCGCGGGTCGAGATCGCCCCGAAATCGACGATCGGCAGCGCCAGAAAGAGCGCCAGCAGCACCAGCCCGATCGCCAGCCGCTGCTGCAAGGGCCGCAACAGGTCGTCGAAATCGCGCCGCCCCTTCACGACCGCCCACAGCCCCGCGACGCCATAGGCGAGCGCGATGATCGCCGCGATCACGCCCCAGATGCGCTCGGGGGTCCAGCCGTACTGGATCACGCGCAGGTGCATCGCGTAAAAGGCTATCCCCGCAAGCGGCAGCACCGCGACCGCCAGCGCCGCGGCGGCGCCCTGCAACAGGCGGTTCGGCGACCGCTCCTCGCGCCCGTTGCCGATCGCCGCGTTGAGCAGCAGCACCGCGAACGCCGCGGCCGCCAGCATCAGCGCCGCGGTCGAAAAGCCCGAATCCCACAATTTCTGAAGGCCCGTGCCGAGCAGCGAGAGCAGGAAGAGCAGCAGCGCGACCGCGAGCACCGGTGCCAGCACCGCGAGCACGATCATCACCAGCCGCTGCAGCGTCGCGACCAGCCTGTCGCGCTCGCGCAGCAGCCCGACCGCGCCGCCGAACGCCGCGCCCGCCAGCATCCACGGAAACCATTCGCCGTTGAACAGGTCGCGGATCAGCGTGATGCCGATCACGTTGAACATCTCGCCGATCAGCAGCACGAGCAGGAAGGTCACGCCGGTAAAGGCCAGCCCCGCCGCGCCCAGCACCGCGTCGGTCCACGCGTGGCTGTGCAGCCGGTCGTACGGCATCTGCCACAATTTCCAGAACCGCCAGTCGGCGGCGACATCGCGCCGCGTCTGGAACAGCGGCGTCGCGACCAGCACCGCGAGCATCCCCGACCAGAACGGCCATTCGACCGGCGACCCGCCGATATTATAGCCCGCCGCGTGCCAGGTGATCAGCCCCATCACCGCGCCCCACAGCAGCGCGAACCCCGCCGCCCAGTGCCAGCGCCGCCGCTCGACCCCCAGCACGAAGACCAGCGTCGCGACCGCGACGAACGCCGCCGCCGCGTCGAGCAGCGGCGCCGGCCCGGCGACATATTTTCGGTCGACGAACATGTGGAACAACAGCCCGCCAAGCGCACACAGCGCCGCCATGATCCACGGCCGCTGCGGCCACGGCGCGTCGCTCGCGTCCAGCCGGTGCGACAGATGCGGCGAATCGGGCGCGGGCCCGCTTGCATGGGTCTCGGTCATCCCCACATCTGGGCTTGTTTGGCGCGCTGCGGCAAGCCAAATAGCGCGCCGCGGCACCGGACGACCGGACCGTTTTTCCGTTCGTGTCGAGCGAAGTCGAGACACCACTGGGTCGTGCACCAGCGATGGGCATCTCGACTTCGCTCGATGCGAACGGATAAAGAGGCAAGAACCAGACCGCCTCCCCCTCTCCCCGCCCCATGGAGCCCCAATGGCCCGCAAATTTCTCTATCTCATCGCCGCCGTCATCTTCATCCTGCTTGGCATCGGCGTCGCCTATCAGCTCGCGCCGGGCTGGTTCGCGCGCACCGCGCTCGTTCCCAGCACCCAGTTCGTCGAACAGAGCGCCGCCGCGCCCAACGCCTATGACGACCCGAAAATGTGGTTCGCGCGCCCGGGGCTCGAAAACGACCCGTCCGGCTGGCGCCCGCCCGAACCGGGCGGCGACGGCCGCGCGCCCGACAGCGCGAAAGCCGCGACCGACAAGCTGATCCCGCCCGCCAACGCCGCCACCGGCGGCGCGGCGTCCGCCGACGCGGCGGTGCCAAAGGGCGACGCGGCGATCTTCTTCGTCCACCCGACGAGCTATTACAGCCGCTCGAGCTGGAATGCCCCGCTCGACGACCGCGACGCCAACCACCGCGCGACGCTGTTCATGCAGGGCATGGCGAGCGCGTTCGGCGACGCGGGCGAGGTCTGGGCGCCGCGCTACCGGCAGGCGACATTGGGCGCCTTCCTCGCCGAGGACCGCGTCACCGCGGGCAAGGCGATCGACGCCGCCTATCGCGACGTCGAACAGGCTTTCGACGCCTTCCTCGAAGCCATTCCGGCGAACAAACCGATCATCCTCGCGGGGCACAGCCAGGGCGCGCTCCACCTCACGACGCTGCTCAAGAACCGCATCGCGGGCACTCCGCTCGCGAAACGCATCGTCGCGGCGTACATCATCGGCTGGCCGGTCAGCGTCGACACCGACATCGCCGGGCTCGGCCTCCCCGCGTGCCAGACCCCCGAGCAAAAGGGCTGCATCCTCAGCTGGGCCAGCTTCGCCGAACCCGCCGACCCGCAAATGGTGCTCGATGCCTATGACGGCACGATCGGCTTCGACGGGCGCCCGCGCGCGGGCACGCGCATGCTGTGCACCAATCCGCTGACCGGCATCCCCGACACCGCGGCAAAGGCCGGCGCCAATCTCGGCACGCTCAAACCCGTCGACGGCTTCAAGGGCGGCACGCTGGTGTCCGGCAAGATCGGCGCGCACTGCGACGACGGCCGCGGCCTGCTGATGATCGGCGACGCCGATGTCGCCAAGGACTATGCGCCCAGCTACGTCCTGCCCGGCAACAACTACCACGTCTTCGACATCACCCTCTTCTGGGAAAATGTCCGCACCGACGTGCTCCGCCGGCTCGCGACCTTCGAGGGCAAGCCGTCGCCCGTGCCCCCGCCGGCACCGCCCGAGGCGGTGCCGGCCGCGAAGGCCGCAAAGGCGGCTCCTGTAGCGGAAAAAGCCAAGACCTGACCCACGCACCAACACCCATTCCGCTCGTGTCGAGCGAAGTCGAGACACCCCGAAGCCTTGTGCTGCCGATGGGTGTCTCGACTTCGCTCGACACGAACGGGTAAGGGAGGTCAGCATGATCACCACCGCCGCCCCCGACTTCGCCGCCGCGCTGCCCGACGGCGGCCGCCTGATCGGGCTCGACGTCGGCACCAAGACGATCGGGGTGGCATTCTGCGATGTGAACTGGAGCTTCGCGACCCCCGACAAGACGATCATCCGCAAGAAATTTTCGGTCGATCTCGAAACGCTCAAGACGCTGGTTGCACAGCACCGCATTGTCGGCCTCGTCGTCGGCCTGCCGCTCAACATGGACGGCACCGACAGCCCGCGCACGCAAAGCACCCGCGCCTTCGCGCGCAACCTCGCGCCGCTCGGGCTGCCGCTGCTGCTGTGGGACGAACGCTGGTCGACCGCCGCGGTCGAGCGCGCGATGATCGCCGCCGACGTCAGCCGCGCCAAACGCGCCGAACGCGTCGACAGCGCCGCCGCCGCCTTCATCCTCCAGGGCGCGATCGACGCGCTGACCCGCTGACGTCCCCGGCCCCGCCCACATGACCGAATATATCCTCTACTGGCTCGCCGCCGCCAACGGTGTCGCCTTCGGGCTGATGGTCGTCGACAAGCGCCGCGCCGAAGCCGGCGCACGCCGCATCCCCGAAACCACCCTGCTCCGCTGGGCCTTCCTCGGCGGCGCGCTCGGCACCGCCGCCGCCGCGCGGCTCGTCCGCCACAAGACGCGCAAACAGCCCTTCGCGACGTGGATGCTGATCTGGCTGTGGCTCCAGATCATCCTGATCCTGCTTTGGGGGCTGGGACTCATCGACCGCCTCATCCTCCCTGTCGCGCAGCGATGGGGAGGGGGACCGCTCGCGTAGCGAGGGGCGGAGGGGCCGGCGACGCCGCGCCACCGCCCCTCCGTCAGCGCTTCGCACTGCCACCTCCCCATGCCTGCGGCACCGGGAGGATCGCGCTTGCTCGAATCGCCCTGCCCACCTAAACGCTCGGCTTTAATGACAAGCCCAACCATCCGACCCGCCAGCGACTATCCGCCCGGCGGCGATGCCTTTCGGCACCGCCACCTCACCGGCATCGCCCAGCTCACCCCGTGGGAGATCAGCTACGTTCTCGACGCCGCCGAAGAGTGGGTCGAAATGAATCGCAGCGGCGCCGCCAAGCACGACGACCGGCTCGCCGGGCTGACGATCATCAACGCCTTTTTCGAAAACTCGACCCGCACCCTGCTGTCGTTCGAAATCGCGGGGAAACGCCTCGGCGCCGACGTCGTCAACATGCACGCGGCGCAATCGAGCGTGAAGAAGGGCGAAACGCTGATCGACACCGCGATGACATTGAACGCGATGCGCGCCGACGCGATGGTGATCCGCCATGCGTCGTCGGGTGCGGTGCAGCTCATCGCCGACAAGGTCGACTGCCCCGTGCTCAACGCGGGCGACGGCCGCCACGAACATCCGACGCAGGCGCTGCTCGACGCGCTGACGATCCGCCGCCGCCTCGGCCGCGTCGAGGGGCTGACCGTCGCGATCTGCGGCGACGTGCTGCACAGCCGCGTCGCGCGTTCGAACATCCTCGCGCTCACCCTGCTCGGCAACGAGGTGCGCGTCGTCGCACCGCCGACGCTCACCCCGCCCGCGATGGAGCGCATGCATGTCACGACCTTCACCGACATGGACGAAGGCATCGCCGGCGCCGACGTCGTGATGATGCTCCGCCTCCAGAACGAGCGCATGGACGGCGCCTACCTGCCCTCGGCGCGCGAATATCACGCGCTCTACGGGCTGACGCCGAAGCGCCTCGAACGCGCGAAGCCCGACGCGATCGTCATGCACCCCGGCCCGATGAACCGCGGCGTCGAGATCGACAGCAGCGTCGCCGACGATCCCGCGCGCTCGACGATCACCGAACAGGTCGAAATGGGCGTCGCGGTGCGCATGGCGTGCCTCGACATATTGACGCGCCGCAAGCGGGGAGTGCCCGGATGGAACTGACCCCGCTCCTGATCGCGAACGCCCGCCTGCTCGGCGGCGATAGCGCCAGCCTGCTCGTCGAGAACGGCCGCATCGCCGCGCTCAACCCCTCGGACACACCGGTCGGCGCCGAAACCGTCGATGCGCGCGGCCAGTGGCTCGCCCCCGGCATCGTCGACCTCGGCGTCTTCGCGACCGACAAGCCCGCCTTTCACTTCGGCGGCATCACCCGCGCCGCGCTGATGCCCGACAGCGGCCCGCTCGACGGCGCCGGGCTCGTCGAGCGCGCGGCGAAAGGCGGCAAGCCCGACCTCTGGGTCAATCCGATTGCCGCCGCGACCAAGGGGCTTGAGGGCAAGGAGCTCGCCGAGATCGGCCTGATGAAACAGGCGGGCGCGCGCGCCGTCGCCACCGGCCGTTCGCGCATCGCCGACGCGGGCGTGATGCGCCGCGTGCTCGCCTACGCCGCGTCGCTCGGCCTCACCGTCATCGCGCACGCCGAGGACGAAGGCCTCACCGCGGGCACGGTCGCGACCGACGGCGAGATGGCGACGCGGCTCGGCCTCGGCTCCGCCCCCGCGATCGCCGAAGCGATGGCGATCGCGCGCGACCTGATGCTGGTCGAAGAGGTCGGCGCGCCGATCCACTTTCGCCAGGTCACGACCGCGCGCGGGCTCGACCTGATCCGCGAAGCGAAGGCGAAGGGCCTCCCCGTCACCTGCGGCATCACCCCCGCGCACCTTTTCCTGTCGGACACCGCGATTGGCGATTTCCGCACCTTCGCGCGCCTGTCGCCGCCGCTGCGCAGCGAGGACGACCGCCACGCCTGCCTCGCCGCGATCGCCGACGGCACGATCGACGTGCTCGCCTCGGGCCACGACCCGCGCGGCCCCGAGGACAAGCGCCTCCCCTTCGCCGAGGCGCTGCCCGGCATGGCGGGCGCCGAAACCCTGCTCGCGATGGGGCTCCAGCTCGTCCGCGACGGGCATGTCACCCCCGTGCGCCTCTTCGACCTGCTCGCCGCCAACCCGGCGCGGCTGCTCGGCCTCGACGCCGGCCGCCTCGAAGCGGGGCTCGAAGCCGACCTCATCCTGATCGACGAGGGCACGCCGTGGCAGGTCGACGCCAAGAAGATGGCGGCGTGGGCGGGCAACACCCCGTTCGACGGCATGCCGGTGCAGGGCCGCGCGACGATGCTGTGGAAAGGCGGCATCCGCATCCGCTAGTCCCCCTCCCCGGCTTCAGAAATTCTTCAGAAGTCCGTCAAGACCCCCGCGACCCGCCCGCCTAGGCCGAACCCCGCCCATCGGGTTTGGGTTTCTTTGAGTGGAGGGTCGGATGCAATTGAACACGGGCACGGGACTTTGGGCGGCGGCGATGCTGCTGCTCGCGGGATGCGGCGGCGGCGGCGGCGCCGGCGATCAGGCAAAGGACAAGGGCGGCGCGACGGCCGACGCGGCGCCCGCCGCGTCGGCCTCATCGGCCTGCCCCAAGGCGCCCGCCGGCGCGCCCACCATCCAGGGCGTCGCGATCGGGATGACCGGGGCCGAGGCGATCGCCGCGCTCAAATGCGCCGACGCCGGCTACCGCGCCGACTATGCCCCGCGCAGCGGCACCGGCGTGCCCTGGCTGCCCGACGGCACCTATATGCGCCTCAGCATCGTCGGCGGCCGTTCGGACGACAAGTCGCAGGACAAGGTCAGCGTCGAGATCTACGGGCTGAAGGGCGAGGAGCGCGTCATCGGCGTGTACCGCGAGATCTTCTTCTATGCCGGCGGCCAGCCGCTGATCGACAAGACGAAGGAGCAGCTCGTCGCCAAATATGGCGCGCTCGAACCGATCGCGCCGCCCAACATGGGAAGCGGCCTCGCCGAAGAGATCGGCATCGCGCGCGACAGCGCCGGTGCGCCGCTGCCGCGAACGAGCGACGGCATGATGCAGAACCGCTGCTGGGGCGGCGACGGCTATGCGGCGCGCGATGCGCAATGCGGAGTGAGCATCCTTGCCCGGATCGGCATCGATTCGGGCAACCCGCAGCTGGTGTCGACCATGCGGTTGAGCCTCGACAACGGCAGCTATGCGGCAAAGGTCATGCAGGAAACCGACGCCAGGATCGCGGCGACGCACCAGCAGGCGAAAAATGCCGACACCGCGGCGGCGGCCGACCGGACGCCGTCGTTCTAGGGCCGATCGACATTCAGGAGATGGCGAGTCGAAAATGGTGGTTTTCCGTGACCCGGAGCGCAGCGTGCTCAGGGCACGTGAGCACCGGAAGCGCGGAAGGCCGCCATTTGCAGGCCGCCAGAACGGAATGTCGATCGGGCCTGGGCTGTCCCGGTGCCTCGCTCCGCGGAGCGAGGCACCGGGTCCTAGCCCATCACCCACGACCGCCGCGGATAGCCCTGCGCCCACAGCAGCGCGGTCAGGTCGTGGTGCCGGATCGCGGCGTCGGCCGCCTCGGCGCACGCCGGGTGCGGGTGGTAGCCGATCCCCAGCCCCGCGGCGGTGATCATCGGAATGTCGTTCGCGCCGTCGCCGACCGCCAGCGTCTCGGCCAGCGGCAGCCCGTGCGCGGCGGCCTCGGCGCGCAGCGTGTCGAGCTTCGCGGCGCTGTCGACGACCGGTTCGAGCACGCGCCCCGACAACTGGCCGCCCGCAATCTCCAGATGGTTGGCGATCACCTTGTCGAAACCGACCGCCTCGCCCACCGGCCCGGCAAAGGCGGTGAAGCCGCCCGAAATCAGCACCGAATGCGCGCCGTGCGCCTTCATCGTCTGCACCAGCGTGCGTGCGCCGCGCGTCAGCTTCACCCGCTCCATCCGGCATTCGGCGAGCACGCTTTCGGCGAGCCCGCCGAGCAGCCCGACGCGCTCGAACAGCGCGGCGCGGAAATCGAGCTCGCCGCGCATCGCGCGTTCGGTGATCGCTGCAATCTGCGGCTTGATCCCGGCGTAATCGGCCAGTTCGTCGATGCATTCGACGGTGATCATCGTCGAATCCATGTCGGCGATGATCAGCTTCTTGGCGCGGTCGCCCAGCGGCTGGACGACGACGTCGAGCGCGCCATGATCCATCTTCGTCAGTTCGGCGCGCGCGCTGACCAGGCTGCCCTGGAACATGATGTCGGCGGCGTCATGCTCGTCGAGCCAGTGCGGCGCGCCGACGTCGTGCCCCGTCGCATCGAGCCGGTCGATCGCTTCGCGAACCACCTCGTCGGTCAGCTTTCCGGCTGCTATCAGCGTCGCGACGAACATGGCCCATTCTCCTCTTCTCGACGCCCGGCGGCCGCCGGTGGCGCTTATTGCCGGACCGACCGCGAGCGGCAAGAGCGCATTGGCGGTCGCGCTCGCAAAGAGCATCGGCCAGGATGCCATCGTCGTCAACGCCGACGCGAGCCAGGTCTATGCCGACCTCGCCATCCTCTCGGCCCGCCCGACCGCGGAGGAAATGCAGGGCGTGCCCCACCATCTCTTCGGTCATGTCGACGCCGCCGACGCCTGCAACGCCGCGCGCTGGTCCGATGCGGCGCGCGACCTGATCGGGCACGCGCACGCCGCGGGACAGCTTCCCATCCTCGTCGGCGGCACCGGCCTCTATCTGCGCACGCTGCTGTTCGGCATCGCGCCCGTCCCCGACATCGACCCGGCGATCCGCGAGGCCGTGCGCGCGCTGCCCGTCGCCGACGCGCACGCCGCGCTCGCGCTCGCCGATCCCGCCGCCGCGGCGCGTCTCGCCCCCGCCGACACCACCCGCGTCGCGCGCGCGCTCGAGGTCGTCCGCGCCACCGGCCGCACCCTCGCCGCATGGCAGGAGGCGCGCGAAGGCGGCATCGCCGACCGCATCGCCCTCGCGCCGATGATCCTGCTGCCGCCGCGCGACTGGCTCCGCGCGCGCTGCGACCGCCGGCTCGAAGCGATGTTCGACGGCGGCGCGATCGCCGAGGTCGAGGCGCTGCTCGCGCGCGATCTCGACCCCGACCTTCCTGCCATGCGCGCGATCGGGGTGCCGCAGATCGCGGCGCTTCTGCGCGGCGATCTGTCGCGCGACGCCGCGCTCGAACAGGCGCAGGCCGCGACGCGCCAATATGCCAAGCGCCAATATACGTGGTTCCGCCACCAGCCGCCTGCGGGCTGGCCACGCCACGACGAGTCATTATCCATCGATTCAATTGGCCAATTAGCAATAAAATTACGCGATACGCTGTTGACAAGATAGAATCATGCACCTATTGCCCGCAGCCCTGTTGCAGCGCACAAGCGCCCCCGCTTGCGCGCCTGCAAGGATCGAGGAAGGAGTAAAATCGTGACGGAAATGAGCGGTGCCGACATGGTGGTTCAGGCGCTGGTCGACCTCGGGGTCGATACAGTGTTCGGCTATCCGGGCGGCGCAGTCCTTCCGATCTACGACGCGCTCTTCAACCACCCGACGATCAAGCATGTCCTCGTGCGCCACGAACAGGCGGCGACCCACGCGGCAGAGGGCTATGCGCGCTCGACGGGCAAGCCCGGCGTCGTGCTCGTCACCTCGGGCCCCGGCGCAACCAATGCCGTCACCGGCATCACCGACGCGCTGCTCGATTCGATCCCGATGATCGTGCTCACCGGCCAGGTCCCGACGACGCTGATCGGCACCGACGCCTTCCAGGAATGCGACACCGTCGGCATCACCCGCCACTGCACCAAGCATAATTATCTGGTGATGGACCCCGACCGCCTCGGCGCAATCATGCACGAGGCCTTCTACATCGCCACCCACGGCCGCCCCGGCCCGGTGGTGATCGACATCCCGAAGAACGTGCAGGTCGCCACGGGCACCTATCGCGTGCCCGCGATGATCGACCACCAGAGCTACCGTCCGCAGGTCGAACCCGACGCCGACGCGATCGGCCAGGCCATCGACATGATCGCCGCCGCCGAACGCCCGGTCTTCTACACCGGTGGCGGCGTGATCAACGCCGGCCCCGACGCCAGCGCCGCCTTGCGCCAGCTCGTGTCGCTCACCGGCGCGCCGATCACCTCGACCCTCATGGGGCTCGGCGCCTTCCCGTCGGACGATCCCAAATGGCTCGGCATGCTCGGCATGCACGGCACCTATGAATCGAACATGGCGATGAACCGTGCCGACCTGATCATCGCGGTCGGCGCGCGCTTCGACGACCGCGTCACCGGCCGCCTCGACGCCTTCTCGCCCGATTCGAAAAAGATCCACATCGACATCGACCGTTCGTCGATCAACAAGATCGTCCCCGTCGACCTCGCGATCGTCGGCGATGCCGGCCGCGCGCTCGATGCGCTGATCGCGGCGTGGCAGGACAAGAACCACAAGGCGCGCGACTATGGCGAATGGTGGCGCCGCATCGACGGCTGGCGCGCCACGCGCTGCCTCGACTTCCCGGAAAAGAAGGAAACCGGCGCCGAAATCATGCCGCAGCGCGCGGTGCGCGCGCTGTTCGACGCGACGCGCGGGCGCGACCCGATCATCACCACCGAGGTCGGCCAGCACCAGATGTGGGCGGCGCAGCATTTCGGCTTCTCGGCGCCCAACCGCTGGCTCACCTCGGGCGGGCTCGGCACCATGGGCTACGGCTTTCCCGCCGCGGTCGGCGCCCAGATCGCCAACCCGAACCGCCTCGTCATCTGCATCGCGGGCGAAGCCTCGCTCCAGATGAACATCCAGGAAATGGGCACGGTCAGCCAGTACCGCCTGCCGGTGAAGATCTTCATCCTCAACAATGAATGGATGGGGATGGTCCGCCAGTGGCAGGAGCTGACCTACGAAAGCCGCTATTCGAACAGCTATTCGGACAGCCTGCCCGATTTCGTGAAGCTCGCCGACGCCTATGGCTGGACCGGGCTGCGCATCGACACGCTGGGCGAGCTCGAGGACGGCATCCGCACGATGATCGAGACCCCGGGTCCGGTAATCGTCGACTGCCGCGTCGCAAAACTCGCCAACTGCTTCCCGATGATCCCGTCGGGCGCGGCGCACACCGACATGATCCTGCAGCCGAGCGACGTCACCGGCACGATGGACGACGAAGCCAAGGCACTGGTGTAAATCCATGAAAATCCAAACCGAAACGGGCGAGCGCCACGTGCTCGCCGTCACCGTCGACAACGAGGCCGGGGTGCTCGCCAAGATCACCGGGCTGTTCACCGCGCGCGGCTATAATATCGAAAGCCTGACGGTCGCCGATATCACCGCCGACCATGCGCTGTCGCGGATCACCATCGTGACCTCGGGGCCGCCGCCGGTCATCGACCAGATCATCGCGCAGCTCGACCGCCTCGTTCCGGTGCACAAGGTCACCGACCTTACCGATCAGGGCGCGCACGTCGAGCGCGAGATCGCGCTGGTCAAGGTCGCGGGGACCGGCGAAAAACGCATCGAGGCGCTGCGCCTCGCCGACGTGTTTCGCGCCAAGGTGGTCGACACCACGCTCACCAGCTTCATCTTCGAAATCACCGGGAACAGCGACAAGGTCGACCGCTTCATCGCGCTGATGCGCGAATGCGGGCTGGTCGAGGTCGGCCGCACCGGCGTCGTCGCCATCGGCCGCGGGCCGGAGGCGCTCTGAGTCACCGTCATCCCAGCGAAAGCTGGGATCGCACGCAGTTTAAAACCGAGACCGATCCCAGCTTGCGCTGGGATGACGAATAATAGGGAAGAATGACATGCAGGTTTATTACGATCGCGACGCCGACCAGGATCTGATCAAGGGCAAGAAGGTCGCCGTCGTCGGCTACGGCAGCCAGGGCCACGCGCACGCGCAGAACATGCGCGACAGCGGCGTGAAGGACGTCGCGATCGCGCTCCGCCCGGGTTCGGCGACCGCCAAAAAGGCCGAGGCCGCGGGCTTCAAGGTCATGACCAACAAGGAAGCCGCCGAATGGGCCGACGTGATCATGATCGCCGCGCCTGACGAGCATCAGGCCAAGATCTACGCCGACGACATCGGCCCGAACATGAAGCCCGGCGCCGCGCTCGCCTTCGCGCACGGCCTCAACATCCACTTCGGCCTGATCGACGCGCGCCCCGACATCGACGTCTTCATGGTCGCGCCCAAGGGCCCCGGCCACACCGTGCGCAGCGAATATCAGAAGGGCGGCGGCGTCCCCTGCCTGATCGCGGTCGCGCAGGAAGCGCAGGGTGCGGGTGCATCGGGCAACGGCTTCGCCAAGGCGCTGGCGCTCAGCTACGCCTCGGCGGTCGGCGGCGGCCGCAGCGGCATCATCGAGACGACCTTCAAGGAAGAGTGCGAAACCGACCTCTTCGGCGAACAGGCCGTGCTCTGCGGCGGCATCACCCACCTCATCCAGGCGGGTTTCGAAACGTTGGTCGAGGCGGGTTATGCGCCCGAAATGGCCTATTTCGAGTGCCTCCACGAAACCAAGCTGATCGTCGACCTCCTCTATGAAGGCGGCATCGCGAACATGCGCTATTCGATCTCGAACACCGCCGAATATGGCGACATCAAGACCGGCCCGCGCATCATCACCGAAGAGACCAAGGCCGAAATGAAGCGCGTGCTTCAGGACATCCAATCGGGCCGCTTCGTCAAGGATTTCGTCCTCGACAACCAGGCCGGCCAGCCCGAGCTCAAGGCCAGCCGCAAGGCCGCCGCCGCGCACCCGATCGAACAGACCGGCGAAAAACTGCGCGCGATGATGCCGTGGATCGCCAAGAACCAGCTCGTCGACAAGTCGAAGAACTGACCTTGAATTCCGTCATCCCGGCGGAGGCCGGGATCTCGCCGCCTCGTTCCATCGCGAGGATGAGATCCCGGCCTTCGCCGGGATGACGAATTGAGGATTCCATATGGGCCGGCGGCAACGCCTTCCCCATCGGTCGGCGAAGCGCTAGGACCGGGCCATGTCGTCCGACCTTCCCTTCGCCTGCGAATGCGGCGCCGTTTCGGGAACGCTGCGCATCGGCGCGGAGGGCGACCACCTCATATGCCATTGCTCCGATTGCCAGCATCTCGTCGATTATCTCGGCCACCCGCAGCTGCTCGACGCGCACGGCGGCACCGCGCTCTACCAGACGCGCTGCGCGCGCATGCGGCTCGACACCGGGCGCGACCGGCTCGCCTGCGTCCATCTGACCGACAAGCCGACGCTGCGCTGGTACGCCGCCTGCTGCCGAATGCCGCTGTTCAACACCGTCGCGACCGGGCGGCTTCCCTTCATCACGGTCCAGCTCGGCGCCTGCGATCCCGCGGCGCGCGACCGGCTGCTCGGCCCGCCGCGCGGGCATCTCTTCACGCAGGACGGCACCGGCGACACCAGCCGCCTGCCCCGAATGAGCATGGTCACGCTGATGCGGCGCTTCTTCGCGCGGGCGATCCGCGACATTGTTTCGGGCGACCGTCGCCGCGCGGCGCTCTTCGACCCCGCGACGCTCGAACCGGTCGCGACCCCGTACCGGCTGACCGCCGAAGAACGGCAGGCCCTGCGGCCCTGAACCTCGCCAGGCGACCCCGGCGCAAGCCGGGGCAAGCAGTCCCGGGGAGGTTGCGCCCGCTCCGGATTGCCGCGCCGCTTGCCGCTCCCCGCCACGACGCGTGAAAGAAAATGATGCCCCCCTCCCCCTTCGCCGCCCACCACGCCGATCTCGCCGCACTCGCCGCCGGCGACCGCCGCCGCGCGCTCGCGCCGCGCGCCGGGATCGACTTCGCCTCGAACGACTATCTCGCGCTCGCCGGCTCCTACGCGCTCAACGAGGCGATGGCGAAGGGGCTCGCGGCGGGACTCCCCGCCGGATCGGGCGGCTCGCGGCTGCTGCGCGGCAACCATGCAGAGCATGAAGCGCTCGAAGCGCACGCCGCGCGCCATTACGGCAGCGAGGCGGCGCTCTTCTTCCCGACCGGTTTCGCCGCCAATGCGGCCTTTTTCGCGACGCTGCCGCAACGCGGCGACCTGATCGTCCACGACGAACTGATCCACGCGAGCGTCCACGACGGCATGAAGCTCGGCCGCGCCGACCGCATCGCCGCCGCGCACAATGATCCGCAGGCCTTCGCCGATACGATCGCCGCCTGGCGCGCGCGCGGCGGCACCGGCACGCCGTGGATCGCGGTCGAAAGCCTCTATTCGATGGACGGCGACATCGCCCCGCTCGCCGAGCTTGCCGCGGTCGCCGACCGCCACGACGCGGTGCTCGTCGTCGACGAGGCGCATGCGACCGGCGTCTACGGTCCCGCCGGACAGGGGCTCGCGCACGCCCTCGCGGGCCGCGACAATCTCGTCACCCTCCACACCTGCGGCAAGGCGCTCGGCTGCGAAGGCGCGCTGCTCTGCGGCCCGGCGATCGTGCGCGACTTCATCGTCAACCGCGGCCGCCCCTTCATCTTCTCGACCGCGCCGTCGCCGCTGATGGCGTGGCTCGTCCGCCAGGCGCTCGAAATCGTCGCGACCGGGCCCGAGCGCGCCGCGCGCCTCCAGTCGCTCGTCCGCCACGCCGAAAACCGCCTCGCCGCGCTTGGCATCGCCCCCAGCGGCAGCCAGATCATCCCCGTCGTGATCGGCGACAATGCGCGCACGATGCGCATCGCCGCCGCCTTGCAGCGCGCCGGCTTCGACGTCCGCGGCATCCGCCCGCCGACGGTGCCGCAGGGCAGCGCGCGGCTGCGCGTCGCGCTCACGCTCAACGCCAGCGAGCGCGACATCGACGCGATGGCCGAAAGCCTGTCGGCCGCGATGGCCGCGGCATGACCCGCTTCGTCGTCACCGGCACCGACACCGGCATCGGCAAGACCGTGTTCGCCGCCGCGCTCGCGGGCGCGCTGCGCATCCCCTATTGGAAACCGATCCAGTCGGGCCTCGAAGAAGAGACCGACAGCGAGGCGGTGGCGCGCCTCGCGGGTGTCGCGATCCTCCCCGAAGTCTATCGGCTGAACACCCCCGCCTCGCCGCACCTTGCGGCCGAGATCGACGGCGTGACCATCGACGCGCACGCGCTGACGCCGCCCTCCGGCGACCTGATCGTCGAAGGCGCCGGCGGCGCGCTCGTCCCCGTCACGCGCCGCCTGCTCTACGCCGACCTCTTCGCGCGCTGGCGGGTCCCGGTGATCGTCTGCGCGCGCACCGGGCTCGGCACGATCAACCACAGCCTGATGACGATCGAGGCGCTGCGCAGCCGCGGCGTCCCGATCCACGGCCTCGCCTTCCTCGGCGATCCGGTGGAGGACAGCGAGGCGATCATCGCCGACCTCTCGGGTGTCCGCCGCCTCGGCCGCCTGCCGATCGTCGATCCGCTCACTCCCGACGCGCTGGCGAAGGCCTTCGCGGCGAGCTTCGACCGCGCCGACTTCGTCTAGCGGCGTCGCCGCCGGTCAGTCGGCGACCAGCCCCCGTTCGGCGAGCCAGCGCGTCAGCACCGCGACATATTCGGCCGAATCGGGCCGTTCGGTGCCGTCGTGCTTCGGGTCGAGCGACGTCTTCTCGTCGGCCGCCATCTGCATCGCATGGTCCGCCCCCGCCACCACATGCACCGCCATATTGGGCATTTTCGGCGCCACCGCCGTCAGCCGCCTGACCGACTCGGCGACGGGCACGACCGCGTCGTTGGCGCCGTACAGCACCAGCGCCGGCACGGTGACCGCGGTCAAATTGGTCAGCGGATCATTTTCGATCTCCTTGCGCCACCCCGACACCGACCGGTCGCGCACGGTCTCGCCCATATAGAGATATTTGAACCACGGCTGCGTCTTCGCCCGGTCGATCAGCGCCTGCGCGGCCTCGCGGCTTCCGGTCCCGCGCATATAATCGTCGACCGCCGTGCGCGTCGCGACCATCTGCTCGATCTCGGCCTGCGAATAGCCGTTCGCTTTCAGATGATTGGTCGAAGAGAAAATCATCTGGACGTCCGCGGTGACGACCGGTCCCGCCACCGACACGACAAAGGCGACATCCGAACTGCGCGACGCCGCCAGCGGACCGATCCAGCCGCCCTGGCTCAGCCCCCAGATGCCGACGCGCCGCGGGTCGATGCGCGGATCGGCTTTCAGGCTGCGCACCGCCGCCGCGGCATCATCGGCCAGCAGCGCGTAATCGCCCCCGGCATTCTCGGTTCCCGACCGCCCCGCCCCGCGCCGGTCATAGGTAAAGACCGCGATCCCCAGCGCGGGAAGCATGGTCTTGAGATGATCGTAGAGCGACGCATCGCCGAGCGGCGACGAGGCGCTGTGCGTCACCACGATCGCCGCCACCGGCTTGTCACTGCGCGGCACCAGCAATGTTCCGCCCAGCTCGGCACCGCGGCTCGCAAAGCGCCGTTCCTCGGCCGCGACCTGCACCGTCGCGGGCGCGCTCCACGCCACGCTAGGCGCCTCCTGCGCCGCCGCGGGGGACAGGCTGGCGAACAGCACCGCCAGGGCACCGGGACCGATCGGGAAGCGCATCGCATTGCTCCGGCAAGGTTTCGACGGGCCAATGGTTTAGGCGCACGCCGCCGCGACGTCCATCGTCGCGCTCCGCACGGGGATTCGCGAAAACCGCAAATGCCTGTATGGCGCCCGCGATGACGAACCACCCCTCCCCCATCTGGCACCCCTTCACCCAGCACGGCCTCGGCGACACCATCCCGCTCATCGCCCGCGGCGAGGGCGCGCGGCTCTACGACGCCGACGGCAACCGCTGGATCGACGCCGTCTCAAGCTGGTGGGTGACGACGCACGGCCACGCGCACCCGCGCATCATGGCGGCGATCCGCGACCAGAGCGAAAGGCTCGACCAGCTCATCTTCGCCGGCTGGACGCACGAACCCGCCGAGCGCCTCGCCGCCGAACTGATCCGCATCACCCCCGACCCGCTCACCCGCGTCTTCTTCTCGGACTCGGGGTCGACCAGCGTCGAGGTCGCGCTCAAGATGGCGCTCGGCTACTGGTTCAACATCGGCGAGCCGCGCAGCCGCATCCTCGTCCTCGAACACAGCTATCACGGCGACACGATCGGCACGATGTCGGTCGGCGAACGCGGCGTCTACAACCGCGCCTGGCAGCCCCTGCTGTTCGACGTCGACACCGTCCCCTTCCCGCACGAAGGCCTGGAACAGGCGACGCTCGACGCGCTCGAAGCCGCCTGCGCTCAAAAACCCGCCGCCTTCATCGTCGAACCGCTCATCCTCGGCGCCGGGGGCATGCTGATCTATCCCGCATGGGTGCTCGCCGAAATGCGCAGCATCTGCGCGCGCCACGGCGTGCTCTTCATCGCCGACGAGGTGATGACCGGCTGGGGGCGCACCGGCACGCGCTTCGCCTGCGACCAGGCGGGGGTCATCCCCGACATCGTCTGCCTGTCGAAGGGGCTGACCGGCGGCGCGATGCCGCTCGCGGTGACGCTCTGCATCGAGCCGGTATTTGCGGCGCATTATTCGACCGACCGCGCAAAGACCTTCTACCATTCGTCGAGCTACACCGCGAACCCGATCGCCTGCGCCGCCGCCGCCGCCAATCTCGAAATCTGGCGCGACGAGCCGGTGCAGGCGCGGATCGACACGCTCGCCGACGCGCAGGCGGCGCATCTGTCGATGCTGTCGCACGACCCGCGCGTCGCCAATCCCCGCCGCCTCGGCACCATCGCCGCGCTCGACATCACCGTCCCCGATTCGGGCTATCTCTCGACCCTCACCCCGCGCCTGATCGCCTTCTACCGCGACCACGGCGTCCTCCTCCGCCCGCTCGGCAACAGCGTCTACGTCATGCCGCCCTATTGCATCGCGCCCGACGACCTCGCGCAGGTGTGGACCACGATCGCGGCTTCGCTGGACATCGCCTGATGCCGGCGGGCGACGCGGCCCATAAGCAAGGCTGCGGAGAGAGGCAGCGGGAAACGACCGGTTTCGGACATCGGAAATCCTCCCTGTGGCCGCAGGCCATGGGGAGGGGGGACCGCCGCCGCAGGCGGTGGTGGAGGGGCGGCAACGCCGCGCCATCGGCCCCTCCGTCAGCGCTCCGCGCTGCCACCTCCCCATCGCTGCGCGACAGGGAGGATTGGAAGAAAACGACCGGTTGCGGACATCGGCTGTCGGTTGCTATGCGTAGCCGGATGGCCAGCAAAGCACTGCTCAAGAACCTCGTGATTTTGCCGCTTTCTATCATGGGAGGGGCAGTCATCTTTACCCCCGCTGTGGCAGACACCTATCAAATCCCGTGGTTTGCCATCTGTTTGGTTATGCTGGGTATCGCAATGTTTGCCGCAGCGACGAAGCTACCTTGCGGCCACGGGTATATCATTCAGGGGAAATGGGGCATGTCATTCCCCTATGTCATTCGGAAATGTCCAGTCTGCGGCGACAGCTACGAATAGCAATCAACGTCCGCTTCCCACCCCATTTCGGAAACTACGGGTCGGTTCGATACCCATGGTAGCAAGCGACCGATTGCGGACATTCCGTCGGATAATCCCGTTCGTGTCGAGCGAAGTCGAGACACCCATCGGGAACGTGTGCCTTCCGGGTGTCTCGACTTCGCTCGACACGAATGGGGATAGAAGGCAGTCCACCCCGACCCCGACATTGCCACGCCTGCCCTCCCCCCGCCGGGACCGCTCTCGCGTCGTCAGTTCGGCTCCCGTTCATCTTGCGCCCCTAAAGCTCGGCGACAGGGACGGGGATCGAGGGAATATGCGCCGATGACGAACCCGACCCGCCTGCTGCTCGCGCCCTTCGCGGCGCTCGCCTTTGCTGCGCCCGCGGCGGCGCAGGTCGAGGATCTCGCGCAAAGCTCGCGCCCGCCCGACCGCTTTTCGATCCTCATCGCTTATGGCGACGAACCCTGCCCCGAGGCCGAGGGTGACGAAATCATCGTCTGCGCGCGCCGCCCCGAATCCGACCGCTACCGCGTCCCCGTCGAGCTGCGCGAGGAGCTCAAGGACGATGCCCCCGCCGGCGGCGGCAGCTGGGCCTCGGCAGTCGAGGCCCACGACGACGTCGCGCGCCTCGGGCGTCCGAACAGCTGCTCGGTCGTCGGCTCCTACGGCTTCTCCGGCTGCACCAGCGCGATGCTGCGCCAATGGTTCGCCGAACGGCGCCAGTCGCGCTGAAGCGCGCCTGCGGCCGGATCGCCCGGCCTGCGCGCATCCCGCGCGATCCGCACAATCCCCGGACGCCTTTGCCCGATCATGCCGAACGGGGCATGCGGAACGCGCGCCATCCCATGGAGCGACGTGCGTTACATATGAACCGTTCGCCCTGAGCTTGTCGAAGCGTTGAACGAGTCACGTGCCTCGTTCAACCCTGAGCGCCTGCCTTGGCAGGCAGTCGAAGGGGGCCGTCCTTTGTTTCAACGGTGAAGGAAGAAGAACGGTGGCAGGCCTACGGCCGCCTTCGGCCCGACAGGCTCGGCACAAACGGGCTCGGGCATGATGCGAATTTAACGCACCCCGCACTAACGGATCAGCGACGCCCCGGCATAGGGGTCGCGCGGCTGCTGCGGCGGCGGCGCCGGGGTCGGCGCCATCGGCGCCGCGGCGGCGGCCAGCCGCTCATCCTCGCCGCCCGCCGCCCATTGCACGAATGCGCCCGCCAGCGCGGGCGCCGCAAAGACGATGAAACAACCGAGGATCACCGCCGCCCCGCGGCGCACGTCGATCCGGCCCGCGAGCATCGAGAAGCCAACCCCCGCGATCGCGATCGTCGCGATCCCGGTCGCGATCGATCCGGTCGCGACCCAGGCGACCCACGCGCCCGCGGCGGCGATGGCGCTCGACTCGCTGATCATGCCCGGGGCGGGGTGACGAACATGGGCGGCAGCCTAGCCTGCTTTGCGCGGGGCGGTAAGGGCCGAAGGCGTTTGCCGCTCCGCAGCCTGCCCCGGCGCATTCGCGCCAAGCGGAAACGCAGCGTTTCCACCCGGCGCCGCGCCGGACGTCCGCGATCCATTGACGCCGCGCCCCTCGCCGCCCTAGCCTGCGCCGCCGTTCCCCTTTGCACGGAGTTTTCCCGCATGCGCCTCGCCCGTCCCCGCATCCGCCCCCTCGCCATCCTCGCCGCGCCGATCCTCGTCATCGCCGCCGTCCCCGTCATCGCGCAGAACAGCGGCCCTCCGGGCGCCCCCGACCGGGCGCGCGTCGCCGCGGGCACCTACGCCGCCGACCCCGGCCACACGATGGTGGTGTGGGAGGTCGACCATTTCGGCTTCAGCAAATATTCGGGCATCTTCGGCGACGTCACCGGGACGCTCGCGATCGATCCCGCGAACCTCGCCGCGGCGCGGCTCGACGTGACGATCCCGGTCGCCAAGGTCACCACCGCCAGCGCCGGCCTCACCGCGCACCTGCTGCGCGCGGGCAAGGACGGCGGCAAGCCCGACTTCTTCGGCGCCGCCCCCGCCGACGCCAAATTCGTCTCGACCAAAATCGTCCTCGACGACGACGGCGACGAGGCGAAGGTGACGGGCAACCTCACCCTCAACGGCGTCACCAAACCGGTCACGCTCGACGTCGATTTCCACGGCGCGGGCACCAACCCCTACAACAAGAAGGCGACCGTCGGCTTCCAGGCCGAGGGCAAGATCAAGCGCAGCGATTTCGGCATCACCTTCGGCATTCCCGCGGTCAGCGACGAGGTCGAGCTCGAAATCCACGCCGCCTTCGAAAAGCAGTAGGCGCGCGCACAGCTGTCACACGCGCCGCGTAGGATCGGGGCGGGGCCGGCGACGGCGCCCGCCCCTTTTCTTTCGCGAGGAGTGCGTGCGATGAGCGAACTGGTGCGTGAAATCGTCGAACTGAGTGCCTTCGTCGGCGGCGACGAGGAAAGCCCCCTGCTGACCGTCGAGGCCGAAGGCCTCGCCCCCACCGCGGGCTGGGCAAAGGTGCGGCTCGAACCGCACGTCCATGTCACCCCGCCCGAGGACGGCTATCAGGATTTCGACCTCGTCGGCGACCGTCCCGCCGACCCCGCCGCCGAAACCCCCGCGCCCGTCGAGGCCGCGTGGGAAGGCCCGCTCGAGGAGTGGGTGGTCGGCGTGCGCGTCCACGCGATCGACAATATGATCGAGGACGAGATTTTCGAATTCGACGACGAAGACGAAGACGAGGGTGAGGACGAAAACGAAGGCGAAGGCGAGGCAGAGGCCGCCTGACCGGTCCGGCGGGGCCAGCGCCGCGCCGGTCCCGCCGCCACCGCCGCGGCGCGAAAGTTCATCGCAGGGCCATGTTCGCGCGCCTATCCTCGCGGGCCTCGACGGGAGGATTTTCATGCGCGCTGCCCTGCTCTCCATCCTCATGCTCGCCGCGGCCCCCGCGCTTGCACAAGGCCCGCTCACGCAAAGCCCACCCGCGCCCGGCAATCCGCAGATCGACTATCCCGGCTTCCAGGCGCTCACCGCCAGCGTCGCGCCGCGGCGCGCCGAACGGCTGCTCGGCTTCGACGCCTTCAAGGCCGCGGCGGCCGAGCCCGGCACACTCCTCCTCGACGCGCGCTCGAAGGACGCCTTCGCGCGCGGGCATATCGCGGGCGCGGTCAACCTGCCGCTCACCGATTTCACCGCGGACAGCCTCGCGGCGGTGATCGGCGCCGATCCGAACCGCCGCATCCTCATCTATTGCAACAATAATTTCTCGAACCACACCAGCCCGGTGCCGCTCAAATCGGCGCCGCTCGCGCTCAACATCCAGACCTTCATCAACCTCGCCGGCTATGGCTATGCCAACGTCCACGAACTCGCCGACGTCGTCGATTTCACCGATCCGCAGGTCGGGTGGGTGACCGGCTGAGGCCTGCGCACGCACTGACGAACGTCTCCTGATGACCCGGGTCGTATCGAACCTTGCAGGCCAGCCGTAACCGACGGTAACACGGGCTGAATTTTTCGAGGGATTCCGAATATGCCGCGCCGCTTTCCGTTGCTTTGCGCCCTGGCCCTGCTGGTCGTGGGGGCCGCGCTGTTGCTTCCCGGCGGCCCGGTGGAAAAGGCGCGCGCCGAGCAGGGCTGCGCCGACGGCTACACGCCCCAGCCCTCGCCCAACGGCATCCAGTGCCGGCCGATCCCCGGGCTGTACCGCGAGTCCGGCGGCGGCCAGAAGGCGCCGGTGCCGCAGGGGCATTGGGAAACGCGCTGGGGCGCGTTCGCCGCCAGTGAGGATGGCACGATCGGGCTCGCGAGCACCCGTCCGAGCGAGGACGATGCGGTCGACAATGCGGTCGCCCATTGCACCTCGAAGGGGGGCAAGGACTGCCGCATGGCGATGACCTGGTACAATCAATGCGCCGTGGTCGCGGCCGGAGAGGCCCCGAACGGCAAGTTCGACATCTTCTACTACAAGCATTATACGATCGCCAAAGCCACGAAGGTCGCGATGAAACAATGCACCGACCGGAAGCTCGGCGGGTGCAAGGTCTATTTTTCCGACTGCAGCAAGGCCGAATTCATCCGCTGACGCGCCGCCCCGGCGGGGGCCGCGCGCGCAATTTTCGCACTCACCCCTTGCCAAGCGCGCCATTTTCAACCAATAGCCTGCGCATGCGCGGCAACGCCCTCCTTCTTCTGCGACTTACACGCCCTTGGGCGTGACCTTCGGCCTGCGCTAGTCGCCGGCCAGCGCGCCCAAGGGCCCGACCGACAGCAGACCGAAACCTACAGCAGAAGAAGTTTTCCCATGACCATGCTCCGCGACCCGTCCGCGAAATATTCCGCCTTTCCGCAGGTTCCGCTGGCGAACCGCGAATGGCCCGGCCGCGTCACCACGCGCGCGCCGATCTGGCTCTCGACCGACCTGCGCGACGGCAACCAGTCGCTGATCGACCCGATGGATGCCGAGAAGAAGACGCGCTTCTTCGACCTGCTCGTCAAATGCGGGCTCAAGGAGATCGAGGTCGGCTTCCCCGCCAGCGGCGCGACCGATTTCGACTGGATCCAGGGCCTCGTCCGCTCGGGGCGCATCCCCGACGACGTCACCCCGCAGGTGCTGACGCAGAGCCGCGCCGACCTGATCCGCACCAGCTTCGACAGCCTCGTCGGCGCGAAAACCGCGATCGTCCACGTCTACAACGCCGTCGCCCCCGCGTGGCGCAAGATCGTGTTCGGCATGGAAAAGCCGGAGATCAAGGCGATCGCGGTCGAGGGCGCGAAGCAGCTGCGCGACAATGCCGCGCGCCTGCCCGGCACCGACTGGCGCTTCCAGTACAGCCCCGAATGCTTCTCCTCGACCGAGCTCGATTTCAGCATCGAATGCTGCGCCGCGGTGATGGAGATTTTGCAGCCGACCGCGGCAAACCCGATCATCCTCAACCTGCCCGCGACGGTCGAGGCGGCGACCCCGAACATCTACGCCGACCAGATCGAATATTTCGGCAAGAACCTGCCGAACCGCGACGCCGCGATCCTGAGCCTGCACACGCACAACGACCGCGGCACCGGCGTCGCGGCGGCCGAACTCGGCCTGCTCGCGGGCGCCGACCGCGTCGAGGGCTGCCTGTTCGGCAATGGCGAGCGCACCGGCAACACCTGCCTCGTCACCGTCGCGCTCAACATGTACACGCAGGGCGTCGACCCCGAGCTCGACTTCTCGAACATCGACGAGGTCATCCAGACGGTCGAATATTGCAACAATATCCCCGTCCACCCGCGCCACCCCTATGGCGGCGACCTCGTCTACACCGCCTTTTCGGGCAGCCATCAGGACGCGATCAAGAAGGGCTTCGCCGCGCGCGAACGCCAGAATGACGAAAAATGGGAGGTTCCCTACCTGCCGATCGACCCCGCCGATCTGGGGCGCAGCTACGAAGCGGTGATCCGCGTCAACAGCCAGTCGGGCAAGGGCGGCGTCGCATGGGTGCTCGAACAGGACAAGGGGCTGAAACTGCCCAAGAAGATGCAGGCAAGCTTCAGCCATGTCGTCCAGGCGCTCGCCGACGAGACGAGCCGCGAGCTCGCCGCCGACGACATCTGGCAGGCGTTCGAGGCCACCTATCTCGCCACCGAAGCCCGGCGCTTCCAGCTCGTCGACTGGTCCGAAACGCACAGCGGCGCCGACCGCATCTTCGCGGGCAAGCTCACCATCGACGGCACCCCGCGCAGCGTCAGCGGCCGCGGCAACGGCCTGATGTCGAGCGTCATCGCCGCCTTGAGCGAAAGCGGCGGCCCGGTGATGGACATCGTCGATTACAGCGAGCACGCGATCGGCCAGGGCAGCAATGTGCAGGCCGCGGCCTATGTCGAATGCCGCACCGCCGACGGCAAGAGCCTGTTCGGCTGCGGGCTGGACACCGATGTCGCGACGGCGAGCGTGCGGGCGATCCTTAGTGCGGCGAACGGAGCGTAGCATTGCAGGTCGGAATTTGGTCCATTCCCGACCAACCGACCGAAATCGTCCTTTACAGCCCGCACCCTAATAGTGAACATACGCGGAACGAGCGCAGAATCGCGCCGGTGTCAAAAGGGACGATTTTCCATGCTAACTTCGCTCGAACTTTGCGCAGGCGCAGGCGGCCAAGCTCTTGGCTTGGAAGAAGCCGGGTTCGATCATGAAGGTCTTGTGGAGATTGACAGCCATTGCTGTACTACGCTTCGGGCGAACCGTCCGCAGTGGAACGTTTTAGAAGACGACCTTCGCATATTTAAAAATCGAGCTGGCGACTTCCATGGTATCGATTTGGTCGCTGGCGGCCTTCCCTGCCCGCCATTTTCGGTTGCTGGTAAGCAATTGGGTGCACTCGACGAGCGAAACCTGTTTCCTGACGCACTCGATATTATCGATGCAATCCGTCCCAAAGCGGTGATGATCGAAAACGTAAGAGGGTTTCTGGATGCCGTCTTTGAAGATTATCGACTGCATTTGAAAACACAGTTGAAGAAGCTCGGCTATGAAGCAGACTGGCGCTTGCTGAACGCTTCGGATTTTGGCGTACCTCAACTTCGCCCTCGCGTCGTGATCATCGCAACCAGATCAGAATACTGGTCGAATATGAGCTGGCCTCCGGTAGCAAAATCAAACCCGAAGACGGTTGGTGAAACGCTTCATGAGATGATGGCCAGCAATGGCTGGCTTGGTGCAGATCAATGGCGAGAACGCGCCAATGACATCGCTCCGACGATAGTGGGTGGCTCAAAGAAGCATGGCGGCCCTGATTTGGGTCCCACCCGAGCAAAGAAGGCGTGGGCATCGCTTGGCGTGAATGGTCTTTCGTTGGCGGACGCACCACCCGCTTCCGATTTCGTTGGAATGCCACGCCTTACAGTTCCAATGGTTGCACTACTCCAAGGCTTTCCGGCTCATTGGGAAATTCAAGGGCGCAAGACTGCGGCTTATCGTCAGGTCGGTAATGCCTTTCCACCCCCTGTTGCCGCCGCAGTAGCCAAAGAGCTTAAGAAGGCTATCAGCGTTAGGAAATCCCTAGCTGTTGCTTGAGAAGAACTTTCTTCTTTGGCTTCTCCCAATCTTTGATTAGGCGTTGATGGTCAGGCGGAATTTCGCGCCAATTCTTTAGCGTGTACGTACTTCGAATAAATCCCTCGGGTGTTTTAAAACGGCCGCTGTCAATTTGCAGACCGATCACCGGATAACGAAGTTCCCGCAAGCGCTTTTGCCAATCCTCCTGCCGTTCGGTCGCGTTGGCTACAAATTCGATTATATGGGATTCTACAGGCTTGTTGATATGCATCTTTAGAAGATGCGCGATCCTCTCATGAACTGATTCGATCGAGAGGAGAGCGGCCATTTCATCGGCATCATAAGACTTAAAGTGATCCCGCTTACCATTGTTGCACGGCTCACAGATGGCCCACAGGTTTTCGATAACTGTCAGACCACCCCACGTTTGCGGAACCTTGTGGTCAATCTGCAGTTTGATGCCGTCGTCAACCACGGTTTTCCCGCACATCTGACAACGCCCTTTTGCGATGTTGAGCGCTTCAGCCCTTAATCTGCCGGAGATTACGCCTGAATCCGTTGTACCCGATTTCAAAGCTCCAAGCGTATAAACAAAGCGCCCTGCTACATGCTTACCGGGAAGGTAATAATACTTCCGTAAGCTACGAAGTCTCCGATCGAGATGCATCTGCTCTGACCCGACGTTCAGCAGAGATTTCAACTGATCGATGTCTAAACCTGCTGGATTAGCACGAAGAAGATCCCGTATTGCTCGCGCGACATGATTGAGCTTGGAATCGACATTGCCCTCTTGAGTATCGTTCATGGTAGACAGTCTTACATCCGCGCACCGGTCGGTCAACATGGCCAAAATTCGCGCCAAGAACACCAAGCCGGAAATGGCTGTTCGTCGGCTGTTGCACAAGGCTGGCTACCGATACCGATTACACGTCAAAAATCTTCCCGGAAAACCGGACATCGTGTTCGTTGGGCGACGGAAGGTGATTTTCGTTCACGGCTGCTTTTGGCACCAACATAGCAAAGCAAAGTGCCTGGATAGCCGCCGTCCCAAATCTAATTCGGAATATTGGGATGCAAAGCTAACCCGGAATGTTGAACGAGACCAGCAGCACACCCAAAAACTGAGTGAAATGGGTTGGGACGTTCTCACTCTTTGGGAGTGTGAGCTGCAGGGCGAGAAACAGCTGTTGGAAAATGTGGAAGGCTTTCTTGGGTCACCACGAATGAAATAGTTCTTTCCTAATTTTCACCTATATGGCTCATTCTGTCAGTTTCACCTTACCAAAAGGAGCGACTCGATGGAAAACCTTCCTCCCGATCCCGCCGACATCCCCGCCCCCGGCAGCTATCACTGGACGCCGCGGCTCCAGCGCGAGTTTCTGGAGAGTTTCGCCACCACCGGGTCGGTGAAGATTTCGGCCGCGCGCGTCGGCATGTCGCCCGCCGCCGTCTATCAGCTCAAGCAGCGGCCGCAGGGCGCGGCGTTCCGGCTCGGTTGCGCCGCGGCGCTGCTGATCGCGCGCGGGCGGCTCGTCGACGAACTGCTCGACCGCGCGATCTGGGGGCATGACGAGATGACCACCGTGATGCGCGAGGAGGACCGCAGCCTCTATAAACGCCGCCGCATCGACAGCCGCCTCGGCCTCGCGATGCTCGCGCGGCTCGACCGCATGGTCGAGACGCGCGCGCACGAAGGCGAGGCGATGCTGGCGCAGGTCGTCGCCGGCGACTGGCCGGGTTTCCTGTCGCTGTTCGATGCGGCCGAGGCCGCACGCGCCGCCGGGGCCGCGCACGCGACCGCCGGCCCCGGCGACGGCGTGCCCGGCCGCCCCGACGACGGCGCGCCCGACCACGCGCCCGACCTCCCCGACGCCGCGCGCGTCGACGACGCATCCGCGGGCGGGATGGCGGCCGCGCTCGCGCTCTGGCTCGCGGGGCGCGACAACCGGGCGAACCCGCTCGCGATGCTGTGGAAGGACAGCGCGATCGCGAATGAAGTTGCGCAGTTTTCCGCCGTTTCCGACCCCGATCCGCACACCGATCCGCACCCCGGACCGCAGGCCGAGCCGACCCCCGAGGAAGAGGCCGCCGCGATGACCGTCTGGTACGACGAGGAGCGCGACGAATGGCGCACCAATTTCCCGCCGCCCGACGATTATCTGGGCGACGAAGAGGGGCGCTTCGGCGAGGAGGAGTATGAGCGCACGCTCGACCCCGACGAGGAGGAGGCGTGGGACGCGGCGCACGCACGCGCCTGCGCGCCGCTGCGCGCGGCGGGCGAGGCCGCACGCCGCGCCTTTTTCGCGCTCCCCGACCCCGCCAACGACCCCGCGGCGCCCGGTGCGCCAGGTGCGTCCGATGCGTCCGATGCGTCCGGTGCGTCCGGTGCGTCCGGTGCGGGGGCGGGCCGCGCAGGGCCGCGCACCGCGACGGGCTGACGGGCTGACGGGCTGACGGGCTCACGGGCTCACGGGCTGGATCGGCAAGCTGGAGCGCGCGCCATATTTCAACCGCTCGCCCTGAGCTTGTCGAAGCCTGTCCTGAGCGCCTGCCTTGGCAGGCAGTCGAAGGGGGCCGTCCTTTCTTTCAACGGCGAAGGAAAAGGAAGAAGAACGGTGGTAGGCCTACGGCCGCCTTCGGCCCGACAAGCTCAGCACAAACGGGTTGGGGCTCAAGCGGGCCAGGGGGACGACGCGAGACCGCCGCCCGATGCTCCGGCGCAACGCCCCCTTCCCCGCGCCCTCCCCCCGGCCGGCCGCGCCACCCGTCCGTCCCGCGGTTGGACAGGCGGCGGCGCGGCGATTATGCCGGGGCGATGGACTCCACCGCCCCCAAGCTCGTCATCCGCCATTCGGAAACACGCGACGCCGCCGCGATCGCGCGCCTCACCGCCAAGGTCTACGGCCGCGCCGAGGCCTATTCGGCGGCGCAGATCCGCGGCCAGATCAACAATTTCCCCGAGGGCCAGTTCCTCGCCGAATATGAAGGAGTGATCGTCGGTTTCTGCGCCACGCTCATCGTGTCCGAAGCGGTCGCGCTCGCCGACCATCGCTGGACCGCGATCAGCGGCGGCGGCTTCGGCACCGCGCACGACGCCGACGGCGACATCCTCTACGGCATGGAGGTGTGCGTCGATCCCGATTACCGGCGGCTGCGCATCGGCCAGCGCTTCTACCGCAAGCGGCAGGAGCTGTGCCAGGCGCTCGAGCTCAAGGGCATCGCCTTTGGCGGGCGCATGCCGGGCTATGCGCGCCGCCGCCGCAAATATCCCGATCCCGAGGCCTATCTGGCCGCGGTGCTCGACAAGCAGCTGCGCGATCCGGTGATCAATTTCCAGATCAACCAGGGGTTCCAGGCGCGCGGCGTGCTCCACGACTATCTGCCCACCGACCATGAAAGCGGCGGGCATGCGGTGCTGATGGTCTGGGACAATCCGCTCGCCCCGCCGGCGCGCGACGCCGGGGCGCGGGCGCGTGGCACCGCCCCCGACCGCCTCCCCGCCTCGGTCCGCGTCGCGACGGTGCAGTTCCAGATGCGCGGCATCGACCGCATCGAACAGTTCGAGGAGCAGGTCGAATATTTCGTCGACGTCGCCGCCGATTACGGCAGCGATTTCGTGACCTTCCCCGAACTCTACACGCTCGAACTGCTGTCGATCGAAAAGAACAAGCTGCCCCCCGAACAGGCGATCCAGAAGATCGCCGATTACACCGACCGCTACGTCGCCTTCATGGAAAAGCTCGCGGTCAGCTACAACATCAACATCGTCGGGGGATCGCACCCGACGCGGGTCGAGGGCGGCGACATCCGCAACATCGCCTATGTCTTCCTCCGCGACGGGTCGGTGCACACACAGGAGAAGCTCCACCCGACCCCGTCCGAACGCCGCTGGTGGAACATCAAGGGCGGGTACGGCGCCGACGCGATCAACACCGATTGCGGGCCGATCGGGGTGATGATCTGCTACGACAGCGAGTTTCCCGAGCTCGCCCGCCACCTCGTCAACCAGGGCGCGATGATGCTCTTCGTCCCCTTCTGCACCGACGAGCGCCGCGGCTATCTCCGCGTCCGCTATTGCTGCCACGCCCGCGCGGTCGAAAATCAATGCTATGTCGTCACCTCGGGGGTCGTCGGCAACCTGCCCAATGTCGAGAATATGGACATCCACTATGCCGAAAGCGCGATCCTGACCCCGTCGGACTTCGCCTTTGCCCGCGACGGCGTCGCCGCCGACACCGCGCCGAACACCGAGACGATCGCGATCGCCGATCTGAGCCTCGCCGACCTGCTCACCAGCCGCCAGAGCGGCGCGGTCCAGAACCTCCGCGACCGCCGCTTCGATCTCTACCGCGTCGACTGGAAGGACGCACAGGGGCCCGGGATCGGGTCGCGCTAGGAAAGGAAAAGCCATGCTGACCGCCGCACTTGCCGCCACGCTCGCGCTGGCCCAGCCGCCCGCTCTCAACTTCGATCCGGCGCGCGTCGCCGCGGCGCAGGCCAATTACGAGGCGCTGATGACCGGCCGCAAGCATGTCCGCCAGCTCAGCCGGCAGGAACTCGGCGACGTGCTCGCGGTCGCCGAGGCGCTCGAGCGCGGCCGCCGGACCGGCACCCGTTCCGAACGCTGCGCCGCCGACGAGCGCAAGCGCCTCAGCGGCGCGCCGAGCGCGCTCGAGGCGCGGGTGATCGACCTCAAGTGCCGCGAACCCGGCGAACCGCTGAACTGAGCGAGCAAAGCTGAGCGAGCAAGGAGCCGCATCATGACCCGTCCCCCCTTCGCGCTGCGCGGTATCGACCATGTCGTGCTGCGCGTCGTCGACCTCGGCGCGATGCAGGCCTTCTACCGCGACGTGCTCGGCTGCACCGACGAGCGCGACCAGGCCGAAATCGGCCTGTTCCAGCTGCGCGCCGGTGCATCGCTGATCGACCTCGTCACCGTCGACGGTTCGCTCGGCGCCGTCGGCGGGGCGCCGCCCGGCGCCGAAGGCCGCAACCTCGACCATGTCGCGCTCGCCATCGACGCCTTCGACGACGCCGCGATCCGCGCCCACCTCGCGGCGCACGGCATCGCGGTCGAACAGGCGGGGCCGCGCTACGGCGCCGAAGGCGAAGGCCCGTCGATCTACATCCGCGATCCCGAGGGCAATGTCGTCGAGATCAAGGGGCCCCCGACTGCCTAGCTCCCTTCGCCCCGCCCCGGATGGTACCGCAGCGCCGCTTGCACCGGCATGTCCCCTCCCAAAAGCGCGCAGCGACACCCCCTTGCCTCGCTTTCCGTTTACGTTAAGGTCAGTTGCATATCGCAACCGGAGAGAGTGATTCCATGGCCCTTCCCCCGATCTTCGACCGCCTGCGCCTGCCCGTCATCGGCTCGCCCCTGTTCATCGTCTCGGGCCCCGAACTCGTCATCGCCCAGTGCAAGGCGGGCGTCGTCGGCAGTTTCCCGGCGCTCAACGCCCGGCCGCAATCGCTGCTCGACGAATGGCTGCACCAGATCACCGAAGAACTTGCGGCGTGGGATCGCGACAATCCCGACCGCCTGTCGGCGCCGTTCGCGGTCAACCAGATCGTCCACAAGTCGAACGACCGGCTCGAAGCCGACATCGCAACCTGCGAAAAGTGGAAGGTGCCGATCACGATCACCTCGCTCGGCGCCCGCGAGGAACTCAACCAGGCGGTGCACGGCTGGGGCGGCATCACCCTCCACGACGTCATCGACGACCGTTTCGCTCGCAAGGCGGTCGAAAAGGGCGCGGACGGCCTGATCCCCGTCGCCGCGGGCGCGGGCGGCCACGCCGGCGTCCAGTCGCCCTTCGCGCTGGTGCAGGAAATCCGCGAATGGTTCGACGGCCCGGTCGCGCTGTCGGGCGCGATCGGCCACGGCCGCTCGATCCTCGCCGCCCAGGCATGCGGCGCCGACCTTGCTTATATGGGCAGCGCCTTCATCGCGACGGCGGAAGCGAACGCCGATCCGGGTTACAAGAACGGCATCGTCGAGGGCCGCGCCGCCGACATCGTCTATTCGAACCTTTTCACCGGGGTGCACGGCAATTATCTGCGCGGTTCGATCGCCGCGGCGGGCATGGACCCCGACAATCTGCCCGAGGGAGACTTGAAGACGATGAACTTCGGCTCGGGCGGCAACACCAAGGCCAAGGCGTGGAAGGACATCTGGGGCTCGGGCCAGGGAATCAGCCCGGTCCGCGCGGTGCTCCCGGTCGCCGACTTCGTCGCCGAACTCGAAGCGCAATATCGCGACGCCTATGCCGAACTTCAGGCAAAGGTCCGGCTGTAACAACGGTGTGCCACGAGGTGCGCTCGGCGACCGGCGTCCCTTGTCGTCATCCCGGATCCGGTCCGGATGACGATGGCCCCCGCGTTCGCTCGTCCGCCGTTCGCCCATCCCCGCCGAACAACCGCTCGATCGCGTTGTCGAGATAGGGCCGATCGAGGAACAGCCGCATCGGGTCGCGCCGGTTGAGCCAGAAACGCAGCCCATGCCGGTCGGTGAGCGATCGCCGCAGCGTGTCCTGCAGCAGACGCAGGCGCATGACAGCGGTCCGGCGAGCGGCGCGGCAATCGCCGCCGGTCGCACCCGAAAAATCGACCCGAATCCGCTCGACGCGCGCCGTCACCACATCGCTATACGCCCGGTGCGGCCCGCGATGGAGCGCATGGCCCGACTGCAGCGCCAGCCGCTCGTCACCCGGCAGCGCCAGTCCGTTGAGTTCGAAACGGTGCAGCGCGAAACCCTCTGCGCCCAGTTGATCGAACATCGCGACCATCTGCGGCCGGGCAAGGAGGGCAACCGGGATCAGGTGGTGCCGCTGATACCCCGTCGCCACACATGCTGTTCCGCGCCAGCGCTGCCCTGACCGGCCGGAGCAGGGGCGCTGTGGCACGTCAACCGTCGCGGCGGAACGCGACCCGCACCGCACCGGGCGCGCCTTCGCTTCCGTGGCGCGGCGTCATCGCCACCCATTCTCCGGCTTCGAGCCCCGGCGCCTGCTGGGCCTGCCGGATCGGCCCATGGAGCATGATGTCGAGCGCGACCCTTGCGAGCCGCCGGACCATCGCCGCCATGTCCCAGCCTTGCGGGATCTCTGCTTCGACCTCCTGCCCGGCAAAGGCGGCCAGCCCTCGCGTCGCCACGGCTGCCCTGCCCGCCACGTCCCGGCGACGAAAGGCGACGAGGTGCAGCACGGGCGGCATCCCGCTCGCCTCCATCTCGGCAACCGCCTGCCGGAACGCCGCCGCATCGCTCCACAACCGCGCCGGGCTCCAGAAGAGATGCTCGGCGCCGAGCAGGTCGATCAGCAGCACCATCATCCGCGCCAGTCGATAGAGCGCCTGCCCTCCCGCGTCGTTTTCACCCTCGGGACAGATGACCCAACATGCGTCGCGCCACTGCGGGTCCGGTGCAGCGCCGAGCACGCTGATGCTGCGGGCTTGCGGATCGGCCAGTTTCGTCCAGTCGGGCCCCGCGTGCGCCATCAGGACCTGCAACGAGCCGAGGCGCAGACGGAACACCCCCGGATCCCCGGCAAGCGCTTCGGGTTGCAACCCCATGTGACGCAGCGCGGTTTCTACATCGAGCGGCCGTGCAGAGGCGACAAGCAGCGCAAACGGACGGTCCTCGGGCATCGGGCTGTCGCGATTGCCGCCGTTCATCTCGTCAGGCTCCGCTGCTCATTTCGGCTTCCCGCTGCTTCGCAAGATCCCCGCGGCGCTTCAAGTCGCCACGCGACCGATGCCTCCGAAACGGAGTGGCATCAGATCGCGACCTGGCTCCCCAGTTCGACCACGCGGTTCGTCGGCAGGCGGAAATATTCCATCGCGCTTTCCGAATTGCGCAGCATCCACGCGAACAATTTCTCGCGCCAGATCGGCATCCCAGGCTTGGCCGCGGCGATCAGCGTCTGGCGCGAAAGGAAGAAGCTCGTCTCGAGCATCTTGAAATCGCCGCCACAGCCGGTGACGCGGTGCAGCGCCGCGGGAACGTCGACCGGCTGCATGAAACCATAGTTCAGGATCAGTCGGTGGAAGCCCTGTCCCAGACCGTCGAGCGTGTAGAGCTTTTTCTCGTCAACGAAGGGCACGTCGGCGATCTTGATCGTCAACAGGATGATCCGCTCGTGCAGCACCTTGTTGTGCTTCAGATTGTGGAGCAGCGCGTGCGGGACGCCATCGGCGCTCGACGTCATGAACACCGCGGTGCCGGGCACCCGCGTCGCGCTGTTCGCCGCCGACTTGACGAACACCGGGATCGGCATCGCGCCTTCGGCCATTTCCTGCTGCATCAGCTTGCGCCCGCGCGACCAGGTCGTGAGCAGGGTGAAGATGGTCAGGCCGATCGCCAGCGGCACCCAGCCGCCGTCGGGCACCTTGATCAGATTGGCGCCGAAATAGGCGATATCGACGATGAAGAAGACCGCGAGCAGCGGGAGCGCCTTCCACGCCGGCCATTTCCACAGCGTGAAGAGCACGACGCTGAGCAGGCAGGTATCGATGAACATCGCACCCGTCACCGCGATGCCATAGGCCGCAGCAAGGTTGCTCGACGATCCGAAGAAGAGCACGAGGATGATGACCATCACCATCAGGCCCCAATTGACCATCGGGATATAAATCTGCCCCTGCGCCGACGCGCTCGTGTGCTCGACGCGCAGGCGCGGCATGAAGCCGAGCTGGATCGCCTGCTGAGTCAGCGAAAAGGCGCCCGAGATCACGGCCTGGCTGGCAATGATCGTCGCCGCGAGCGCGAGCAGCACGACCGGGACCTGCCACGCATCGGGCATCATCTGGAAAAAGGGGTCAGAAATGAGATCGGCGCGCGGTCCAACCTCGGCCGCAAGCACCATCGCGCCCTGCCCCATATAGTTGAGCATCAGCGCGGGCAGGACGAAACAGAGCCACGACAGCCCGATCGGACCGCGTCCGAAGTGCCCCATGTCGGCATAGAGCGCCTCGGCGCCGGTCACCGCGAGTACGACCGCACCCAAAGCGATGAAGGCCGTGAAACCGTCGAGATAGAAGAAGCGCAGCGCGTTGAGCGGGTTCAGCGTCTCGACGATGATCCACGGATTGTCGGCGATATGGATGATGCCGAGGACCGCCAGCATCAGGAAATAGGCGAGCATGATCGGCCCGAAGAGCGCACCGACCTTCGCCGTTCCGCGCGCCTGGATCGCGAACAACCCGATCAGGATCGCCAACGCGATCGGCACGATATAGGGCTCGAACCCGGGGTTCACATATTCGAGCCCCTCGGTCGCCGACAACACCGACATCGCCGGGGTGATCATGCTGTCGCCATAGAAGAGTGCGGTCGCAAACACGCCGAGCAGCACGATCGGCCAGGTCCAGCGCTTGCCTTCGGACGAACGGCTGATCAGCGCGAGCAGCGCCAGGCTGCCGCCCTCGCCCTTGTTGTCGGCCTTCATGATCGTCATGACATATTTGAAAGTCACGACGAGCATCATCGACCAGAAGACAAGGCTCAGCACGCCATAAATGTGCAGCCGGTCGGGCTCGATCGGATGATGCCCGGCAAAGGTTTCGCGGAACGCATACAGCGGACTGGTGCCGATGTCGCCGAACACGACGCCGATCGCGCCGACGGCAAGCTTCAGCCTGCCATCCCCCTGGTGCCCGTGGCCGTGATGGCCGGTGTCGGCGGCGCCCGCGGCGACGCCATCGGCGCCGCCAGCCGCATGTTGCGACTCAGCAGTCATCGCGCGCCTTTAGCCGAGCCGGCATCGGACGAATAGCACAGATTTCAGCGCTCCGTCGCCGTCTCGGGCGGCAGCTGCGGCCCGAGCGCCCGGCGCAGTTGCGCGAGCCGCATTTCGAGGTCGGCGCGCCAGGGCGCCTCGGGCGGGCTGCGTTCGAGCAACTGGCTCCATACCGCTTCGGCCCCCTTCAGATCGCCGCCCTGCGCCATCGCCAGCCCGGCGAAAAACGGCGGTGCGGGATGCGACGGATCGCGCTTCGCCGCCTCGTCGAACGCCAGCGCCGCCGCGGGCGACATCGCCCCGCCGCCATGCGCGACGAGCGCATTGCCCAGCCCGACCCACAGGTCGACATTGTCGGGATATTTCGCGAGCCCTTTTTCGAGCGTCTGCGCCGCCAGCGCGGTCTTGCCCGTGCGCGCAAAGCCGTCGGACATGCCCAGCCATTGCGCCGCGGGCCCGAACCGGTCGGCCATGCCTCGCCGCTGGTCGGTGATCGCCTCGCCGAAACCTTCGGGCTCGGCGGGCGCCGCCACGGGCTTGCCCGGCAGCGAAGGGCTACCTTGCAACGCATAGCCGGCGAGCCCGAGCATCACCGCCGCCGCCGCGAGCGGCCGCGCCCCGGCGGGCATCCTGCCAACCCAGAAGAGACCGGCGAGGGTGATGATCGCGGCCAGTACTACCCAGAGCCAGGTCATGCCGCATCCTCCCCTTCGCCGTCGCCGCGCCGGAAACGTCCGAACGCGAGCCAGCCACCGATGCCGAGGAACAGCAGAGGACCAAGCCACAACAGCGCCGTCGCCGCATCGAACGGCGGATCGTAGGTCACCCAATTGCCATAGCGCGCGACAAGCCATTTGCGGATTTCATCGGGGCTTTCGCCGGCGGCGATCTTGCTGCGCACTTCGTGGCGCATGTCGCCCGCCAGCGGCGCATCGCTGTCGGCGATCGACTGCCCCTGGCAGACAAGGCAGCGCAGCGTGTCCATCAGCGCCTTCGCGCGCGCTTCCTTCGCCGGGTCGTTCAGCTGCTGATAGGCGTAGGGCGCGGGCGGCAGCCGGTCCTGCGCCGCAAGCGGCATCGCGGCCAGCGCGAACAGCGCCAGCAGGGCGCCGGCCCGTCTCACTTCATCGCCTCCAGCTTGGCCACGATCTCGGGAACCTGTTCGGCCAGAATCACGCCCTGGATCTGTTCGCGGATGATCCCCTTGCCATCGATCAGGAAGGTCTCGGGTACCCCTGACGAACCCAGCGCGATCTGGACGCTGCTCTGCATGTCCGCCCCGATGCGGTCGAACGGATTGCCGAATTCGTTGAGGAAGGCGGCAACATCTTCGGGCCGGTCGCGGATCGCGATGCCGTCGATCGGCACGCCCGCCTTTTTCAGGGCCTCGAGCTGGGGGGCTTCGGCCCGGCACGGAATGCACCAGCTGGCAAAGACGTTGACCAGCCGCGGCCGGCCGTCGGCAAGCTGGCTGCTCTTCAGTCCCTCGACTCCGGCCGTTGCCGGCGGCAGGTCGAACAGCGGCATCGGCTTGTTGATCCATTGCGACTGGATCAGCGTGTCGGCCGGTGTCGTCAGCCGATAGATGAAGGCGCCGAAGAGCAGCCCCATGATCGCCAGCGGAACGAACAGGACCCAACGATTCTTCATGGCGCAAAGCGCTCCTCATTCCTGCGCGCGCGTCGCGCGCGCCAGATCGTCAACAATTGCGCGCGTCCGAGCAGCGAGAGCGCAGCACCGAGCGCGATCAGCGCGCCACCCAGCCAGATCCACCAAACCAGCGGCTTCCACCACAGACGCAGCTGATACCGGTCGGCGCCGTCGGCTCCGACCACCGGCTGACCGAGAACGGCGTAGAGCTGCCCGCCCGGTCGCGTCAGCAGCGCCGCCTCGTTGGTTTCGGTCGGCGCCGTCCCCATCAGACCCGGGAACATGCGTGATTCGGGTTTCAGCACATGCGTGCCGCCGCCCGGCGTCGTCGCGACCAGCGTGCCCTCGATCGCCGTGTAGTTCGGCCCGGCGACGGGTTTCACGCCAGCGAAACGCACCTCGAAATCGGCGACCTTGACGACGTCGCCGGGCTTCGCCGCGACCAGCCGCTCCTTGATGAAGGCGCTTTCGGCGCCCATCCCGGCCAGACAGACCGCGACGCCGAAATGCGCGATCACCATGCCCCAGGTCGGCAGCGGCGTCCGGCGCAGGTTGCGCCCCCACAAAGGCGCGAGGCTCGCGACCGCGACCACGCCCGCCACGGTCATCCCCAGCAACGGCAATATGCCCACCTTACCGCCGAACAGGACCAGCCCGAACAGGATCAACGCGCCCGCGAACACCGCGAGCGGCAGGCGCGACCACAGCTTCTTGCCGTCATCCTTGCGCCAGCTCAGCAAGGGCCCCGCGATCATCACGAGGCAGAGGATCAGCGCCAGCGGCCCCGCGACCTTGTTGTAGTAGGGCGGCCCGACCGAAATCTTCTCGCCCATCGCCTCGGCGACGATCGGATAGAGCGTCCCGAGCAGCACGAGCGCGAGGATCGTCGTCAGCAGCAGATTGTTGATCACCAGCGAGCCTTCGCGGCTCATCAGCGCGAACTTCTTGCCTTCGGCGACGGTGCCCGCGCGCAGCGCGAACAAGGTCAGCGCGCCGCCGATGTAGATCGCCATCAGCACGAGCAGGAAGGTACCGCGCTCGGGGTCGACCGCAAAGCTGTGCACGCTGGTCAGCAGCCCCGACCGGACGATGAAGGTCCCGACCATCGACATCGAGAAACCGATCACCGCGAGCATCACCGTCCACGCCCGCAGCGCGTTGCGGGTCGCCGTCACCGCGACCGAATGGAGCAGCGCCGCACCCGCGAGCCAAGGCACCAGCGAAACATTCTCGACCGGATCCCAGAACCACCAGCCGCCCCAGCCGAGCTCGTAATAGGCCCAATAGCTGCCCGCGGTGATCCCGATCGTCAGGAAAATCCAGCTGCCGAGCACCCACGGCCGCATCGCGCGGGCGAAGGCGGGACCGATCTCGCGCGTGATCAGCGCGCCGACGGCAAAGCTGAATGCCACCGACAGCCCGACATAGCCGACGTAGAGCGTCGGCGGATGGAAGGCGAGCCCGATGTCCTGGAGCAGCGGGTTGAGCCCCTGCCCGTCGGGCGGCGCGACGGGGAGCCGTTTGAAGGGGTTCGACGAAAAGAGCAGGAAGGCGAAGAAGCCGAGCCCCAGCGCCGCCTGCGCCGCCAGCGTCGCGATCAGCGTGTCCTCGCGCAGCCGCTTCTCGAAGATCGCGATCAATGCCCCAGACAGCGTCAGGATCGTCAGCCAGAGCAGCATCGACCCTTCGTGATTGCCCCACGTGCCCGCGATCTTGAAAATCATCGGCTTCAGGCTGTTGCTGTTGCGCGCAACCAGTTCGACCGACATGTCCGACCGCACGAACAGCGCGATCAGCAGGCCAAAGGCCGCTGCGGTCAGCACGCCCTGCGCGACGCTCGCGGGGCGCACCAGCGCCGCGAGGTCGCGGTTGCCGCCGCGCACGAACAGGATGCCCGCAACCAGCGACAGGCACGCCAGCGCCGCCGCGATCCACAAGAGGGCGAGCCCGAGTTCGGCGATCATGCCTTCGGCGCCATCTTCGCTACGCCTTCGGGCATGTCGCCCATCTGCGGCGGCATATAACGTTCGTCATGCTTGGCGAGGATGCGGTCGGCGACGAAGGTGCCGTCGGAGCGCATCCGTCCGTCGGCGACCATGCCGCTTTCCTCGGCGAACAGGTCGGGGACGATGCCCGTATATTCGACCGGCACCGACGCCTTGCCGTCGGTCGCGACGAAGCGGATCGTCAGCCCGTCGGGCTGGCGCACGATGCTGCCCGCGGCGACCATGCCGCCCAGCCGCATCGGCTCGCCGACGCTCGTCTTGCCGCCCTTGACCTCGACCGGGGTGCGGAAATAGGCGGCTTCGTCGCGCAACGCGCTCGCGCCGAGCACGCCGGCCCCCGCGATTCCCGCAACCGCGACGAGCGCGAGGATCAGTCTTTGATGTTTCGCTTTCATTTCCGGTCCTTACGCAGCGCGTCGCTGCGCCCCTCGGCTTTCGTCATCGCACGCCAGCTCGCCCACAGTACCGCGCCGGTGAGCAGCACAGTCAATCCATAGGCGGCAAGGACATAGGCCCACTGCCCGCCCCCGCTGATCACCCCCGCCATCGGTCAGATCCCCTCGTCGTCGGCGAGCCGCCGCAGCCGCGCTGCAACCCGGTTGTCGGCAATGATCCGCCGCATCCGCATCAGCACGATCGCACCGAACAGCAGCGAAAAGCCGAATACAGTCAATCCCAGCGGCCACAGCAGCGCCCCGTCGATGCTCGACCCGCCCAGCGTGATGCTCGGCCCCTGGTGCAGGCTGTTCCACCACACGACGCTGCGGTTGATGATCGGAATGTTGATCGCACCGACCAGCGCATAGATCGCCGCGCCGCGCGACAGCGTGCCGCCCTGCCCCTGCCCCTCGTCGCCGCTCGTCAGCGCGACGAAACCGGCATAGAGGAACAGCAGCACCAGCATGGACGTCATCCGGCCGTCCCATTCCCACCAGGTGCCCCACGTCGGCTTGCCCCAGATCGATCCCGTGACAAGGCAGAGCGCGGTGAACAGCATGCCCGGCACCGCGATCGCGCGCGCGGCGATCCCCGCCAGCGGGTGGCGCCACACAAGCTGGACCAGCCCCGCGACGGCGAGCGACGTCCAGCCGCCCATGCCGAGCCACGCCGAGGGAACATGGACGTACAGGATACGCGCGGTCTCGCCCTGCTTGTAATCGCCCGGCACCATCGTCAGCCCGGCAAAAGCCCCCGCCAGCACGAGCAGCATGCCGACGCCGAGCAGCCACGGCGTCAGCGGCTTCGCAATCGCGAGGAAACGGGTGGGGTTGGCATAGGCGTGCATCGGTTTCGCGTCGTCCTTAGGGGAGCCGGCCCTATGGGTCCAGCCATTTGCCCGGCGCGACCCGGCACTCTCCTCTCGCCCGCCCGCCCTGCGCCGTCAACCCGGCGGCCTTGCCGCGCCGCCGCAGCAAGAACATTGCGCCATGTCAAATCGGCAGATCATCGGGCCGGGGATTTCCGCGCGACCGGCTTCGGGGTGACGAAGGTCAGGAGTCGACCGTTGCCGGACCAACGATTCCTCCTCAATGGAGCTTGGAAGCATAAATCGAGGTGGCTACCAAGATGCGTCGGGCTTGAAGGGCTAAGGAGCATCATGACTGCACGTGGCTTAGAAGGCGAATATAAGCAGATTGTGAATGTTGCCGCCGCCCCGTTGACAGCTCATGGCTTCAAAAAGCGCGGCGCGGCCTTTCGCAACTTTCTTGGTGGAAATGTTCAGATTATTAATTTTCAGAAGAACCGAGACAGTTCGGCTGATGCTATCAAGTTTACCGTCAATCTCGGTGTTATTTCAGGTGAGCTTCTTCGGCGCCGAGACGACGAGCTAGACATTTCAAAAGAGACCATTTGGTCTGCACACTTACGTTGTCGCATCGGCGACTTCCTATCTACACCTCAGGATCTCTGGTGGGTCATCACCGATGATGTCGATATTCGGACCATCGAATCGGAGGTGCGCGATCTGATCACTAGCGAGGCTATTCCCTTCCTGTCCCGCCACGCAACTGACGCAAATCTAGTTCGAATATGGAGCACCGGTCAATCGCCCGGGCTGACGGATGGGCAGCGCGAACGAAACCTCGCCCAACTTATCGATGCTCTTCGTTCTGTTAGTTAGTTCCCGCTCAATGGCTATTTCCGCGATGGGCCGCTGGAAAGCGGAGCGTCTTCTTCTTCCCCAACCCAAAGCGGACATCGCCTTCAAATAGGCCTTTCCTATATTGTCCGGCTGTACCAGCCTTCGTCCGGCGGTTTCATCTGGCAGTCAAAAGTGGTCGCTGCCCGGCTCGCCGATGCGTCCATGGCGCGCTGTCCCGGGTCCGTCCAGCACGGCGCGAGGTCCAGATCGGGGCAGCGCGCAGGGTTGAACTTTACTAAACTTTGGAAGGCCGCATGGCGCTTGCGCCGATCGGATCCAACCCGGGACGACGAAAGAAGGCCGTAGCGGTTTAGCACCCCGAAACCGCCAGAACCTCAGTTCACCCTGCCCGTATTCGCCGGCAGCCGATAGCGATCGGCGCCGATCGCCACCTCGATCAGTTTTTCGCCGGCGATCGTCACCTTGGCGGGCTCGGCGCCGTCGGCCGAGATCACGCCGCGACCGTCGGTGGTGATCAGCAGACGACGATAACCGGTATCGCCGCGCCCGACGATCAGCACCGTCCCGTCGGCGCCGTTCATTTCCTGAACCGTACAGGTGCGGTCGAACAACTTGGCTCCCTCGAGCGCGCATTCGATACGGCCGTCATCCGCCGCATCGCGCGACGCGCGCGCCTCGGCTTCGGCCATATCGCCATTGTCGGGTCTGTCGCTGCATCCCGCGAGCAGCAGCAGCGGCGGCGCCGCGATCGCGAAAATTCTCAACCCTTGCTTCCCCCTGAGCCACGATTGGCGAGTTGCGACAGGTCGCGCACCGCCCCGCGAGCGGCGCTCGTCGTCATCGCAGCATAGGCTTGAAGTGCTACCGAAACCTTGCGCGGGCGTGCCTTTTCGGGCTGCCAGCCGGCGTCGCCCTTCGCGTCCATCGCGGCCCGGCGATCGGCCAGCACGCTGTCGGCGACCGCCAGCGTGATCGTCCGCGACGGAATGTCGATATTGATCAGGTCGCCATTCTCGACCAGCCCGATCGCGCCGCCCTCGGCCGCTTCGGGCGAGACATGGCCGATCGACAGGCCCGACGTGCCGCCCGAAAAGCGTCCGTCGGTGATCAGCGCGCACGCGGCGCCGAGCCCCTTCGACTTGAGGTAGCTCGTCGGATAGAGCATTTCCTGCATCCCGGGTCCGCCCTTCGGCCCTTCGTAACGGATGACCACGACGTCGCCCGCCTCGACCTGCCCGGTCAGGATTCCCGCGACCGCGGCATCCTGGCTCTCATAGACCTTCGCCGGGCCGCTGAACGTCAGGATATTCTCGTCGACGCCCGCCGTCTTCACAATGCAGCCGTCGAGCGCGATATTGCCCGACAGCACCGCCAGCCCGCCATCCTTGCTGAACGCATGGTCGGCCGAGCGGATCACGCCGCTTTCGCGGTCGAGGTCGAGTTCGTCCCAGCGCCGGTTCTGGCTGAACGCGGTCTGCGTCGGGACGCCGCCCGGGGCCGCCCTGAAAAAGGTCTGCACTTCGGGGTCGTTGGTGCGCGAAATATCCCATTTGTTGAGTGCGTCGCCCAGCGTCGCGCTGTGGACCGTTGGCAGATGCGCATGGAGCAGACCGGCGCGCTCCAGCTGGCCCAGAATCGCCATGATCCCGCCCGCGCGGTGGACATCCTCCATATGGACGTCGCTCTTCGCCGGCGCGACCTTCGACAGGCACGGCACCCGCCGCGACAGCCGGTCGATGTCGGCCATGGTGAAATCGACCCCGGCTTCGAAGGCGGCGGCGAGCAGGTGCAGCACCGTGTTGGTCGACCCGCCCATCGCGATGTCGAGGCTCATCGCATTCTCGAACGCCTCGAAGGTCGCGATATTGCGCGGCAGGACGCTCGCATCCTCTTCCTCGTAGTGCCTGCGGCACATCTCAACGATCATCGCGCCGGCGCGCAGGAACAACTGCTTGCGGTCGGCGTGCGTCGCCAGCGTCGAGCCGTTTCCGGGCAGCGACAGCCCCAGCGCTTCGGTCAGGCAGTTCATCGAATTGGCGGTGAACATGCCCGAACAGGAGCCGCACGTCGGGCACGCCGCCTGCTCGATCGCGGTCACTTCGGCGTCGCTGTATTTTTCGTCGGCGGCGGCGACCATCGCGTCGACCAGGTCGAGCGCGACCTCCTTGCCCTTGAGCACGACCTTGCCCGCTTCCATCGGGCCGCCCGATACGAAGATGACCGGGATGTTGATGCGCAGCGCGGCCATCAGCATCCCGGGCGTGATCTTGTCGCAGTTGGAAATGCACACCATCGCATCGGCGCAATGGGCGTTGACCATATATTCGACGCTGTCGGCGATCAGGTCGCGGCTCGGCAGCGAATAGAGCATGCCGTCGTGCCCCATTGCGATCCCGTCATCGACCGCGATCGTGTTGAACTCCTTCGCGACCCCGCCCGCAGCTTCGATCTCGCGCGCCACCATCTGCCCCAGGTCCTTCAGATGGACGTGGCCGGGCACAAACTGGGTGAAGCTGTTGACCACCGCGATGATCGGCTTGCCGAAGTCGCTGTCCTTCATCCCGGTTGCGCGCCAGAGGCCGCGGGCACCGGCCATGTTGCGGCCATGGGTGGTGGTGCGCGAACGATATGAAGGCATTTTTGGCATTCCCGATAATAATATTTCAAATTACGGCGAAGAAAGGCGCCTCTACACGCCTACCCCACAACATTCAATGCCAGTCTGCCCAGCATGCGCGCGAGCTGTTCGGCGAACAATGCCTGCCCTGCGGTATCGCCCGCCAGATCCTGCCGCATCTCGATCCCGACATAGGGAATGCCGTTCGCCTCGGCGTGGCGGTTCATCGTCGCGTTGAGCAGCTTGCCCGAATAAGGAAGCTGGTCGCCGACGATCAGCCCCTCGTCCGCCAAGGCCGCGATTGCCGGCGCCGCCAGCCGCTCGTCCTTGTTGTAGAGTACTCCGACCTGCCACGGCCGAGCTTGCTCCGGATCGCTCGCCAGCGACGGCGTGAAGCTGTGCAGCGACAGGATCATCGCCGGGCGCTGCGCCGCCACCGTCGCCGCGATATGGTCATGGTAGGGATGAAAGAACCGCGCCATGCGCGCCTCGCGCCCCGCATGATCCAGCGCATTGCCGGGGATCGCATGTCCGTCGCTCGCGATCGGCACCGCGCCCGGCGCATCCACGTCGCGGTTGCAATCGACCACCAGCCGCGACACCCCGCCGAGGATCGCGGCATCGACCGCACCCGCATCGACCAGCTGCTCGGCAACCGCAGCGACGCCGATATCGACCGCGATATGCGCGTTCAGCAACGCCGGATCGATGCCCAGATCGATGTCGGCGGGCACATGGTTCGACGCATGGTCGCCGATCAGCAATATTCCGCCCGCGCGCGGCGCTCCCAGCGCGGTCCACGCCTCGTTCATCGCAGCACCCCGGCCATCTGCCACCAGTGCGGATGGCTCTGCGCCAGTCTCACCGACGCCGCGTCGCGTTCGGCGAGCGCGTCGAACAGCGCGAAACAGGTCGCCCCCGATCCCGACATGCGCACGAGCCACGGGCCAAGCGCGCCGAGTTCGGTCAGAACATCGACGATCGCCGGGCATTGCGCGATCGCCGGACGCTGCAGGTCGTTGCGCGCCGCGAGCAGCTTTGCCCGTCCCGCCGGATCGCCGTAGAGCGCGCCGCGGTCGATCCCGTCCCACGCCGCGAATACCGGCCCCGTCGTCACCGGCTGCCGCGGATTGACCAGCAGCACCGGCGTCCCGCCGAGCCTGAGTTCGGGCACCGGCGACAGTTCCTCGCCGACGCCGGTCCCCAGACAGGTCCGGCTCGCCACGCAGGCGGCGACATCGGCGCCCAGCGGCGCCACCACCCGCGCCAATATGCCGTCGCCCAGCTCGGGCAGGAAATGCGTCCGTATCAGCCGCGCCATCGCGGCGGCATCGGCGGATCCACCACCGATCCCCGCCGCGACAGGCAGCCGTTTGGTCAGCGTCACCGCGAGCGGCGGCACGCGGTCGGCGCCATAACGCGCGCGCAGCAGCGCGACCGCGCGCAACACCAGATTGTCGGCGCCCGTGCTCAGCCCTTCGGCAAACTCGCCGTCGATCTTCAGGCTGTCGGCTTCGGCGACCCGCGCCATAATCCCGTCGCCATGGTCGACAAAAGCGAATAGCGTCTCGATCTCATGATAGCCGTCGGGGCGCCGTGCGCGGACGTGCAGCGCCAGGTTGATCTTCGCCCAGCCGGTCTCGGCCAGCCTTGTCATGGCGCCGTCGTCGCGGGGGTCAGCCCGTCGCGCAGCTTCGCTTCGATCCGCGTCGCCATCTCGGCCTCGGCCAGCAGCGCCGCCGCGCGCCAGGTATAGCGTGCCTGATACCGCTGGCCCGCCGTCCAATAGGCATCGCCCAGATGTTCGACGATCACCGCATTGCCGGGATCGCCGGCCTGCGCCTTCTCCAGCAGCGGCACCGCCTCCCCGGCACGTCCGGTCAGGAAATAGGCCCAGCCGAGCGAGTCGGTGATCGCCGCATTTTGCGGATCCTGCGCCCAGGCCGCTTCGATCTGCGCAAAGGCCGCGTCGACATTGCGGCGCCGCTCGATCGACGAATAGCCGACGAAGTTGAGGATCGCCGGATCGTTCGGGCGCAGCGCGACCGCCTTGGCGAGCAGTGGTTCGGCCGCATCCCAGTCGCCCGCCTGAAGCAGAAGTTCGGCGCGCGCGATCAGGGTATTTCCGTGCAGCGCGCGGTCGAACTCATTGTCGCCCAGATCCCGCTCGAGCCGCGCATAGGCTCGCTCGGCCGCGCTCGCATCGTTCGAGCGCCGCGCGACGTCGGCATAGCGCACGAGCAGCCCGCGCGCCGGAGCCTCGCCCGCAGCCGCCTTTTCGGCGAGCGCGAGGGCCTCGGGAACCTTGCCGGTGTCGGCGAGCAATTCGGCCTGCCGCATCGCCAGCACCGCGGGAATCGACGCGTCCTGCAGCAAATTCAGTGCGTCGGTCTTGCGATCGTTTCGGTCGAGCGCCTCGACCAGCGCCGAGCGCGCCTGCCAGTCCGCGCCGTCGAGCCAGAAGGCGACGCGCGCAAACAGCAGGGGAACCTTCGGATTGCTGTTCGGCGTGCGCGCAAAACCGTCAGCGAGCAGCGCGAACCAGTGTGCGACGCCAGCGCGCCCGCTGGCCACATCCTGATCGGGAAGCAGCAACAACGGGTCCTCGCGTTCGCCCGCGGCAAGCGCGATCCGCCCACGCAGCCGCTTCGCCGCTGCGCCCTCGCCCGCCTTGTCGAGTGCCGCCGCGACGCGCATCGCGACAAGCTGGCTCGTGCGGTCGGTCAGCGTCACCTTGTCGGCGAGCGCCACCGCATCGGCGGACCGCCGCCCCGCCAGCTGGACGAGCGCCGCCTCGAGCTGGAATGCCGGCTGCGGCGCGGCGCGCCCGCCTGCATCGAGCAGATGCCGTTCGGGCATTTTCTCGCGCGCGCCCAGCGCGATCCAGCTCGCCAGCGGCGGCCCCACCAGCCGCGCGACGGCATCGCCGCCCGTCGAAGCGGCGCGCCCCGCGACATAGGCCTGTGCCGCCTTCCAGTCGGATCGGCGCATCGCATCGACGATCAGGACAAGCTGCGCATCGAAACGGCGGTCGCCCGCCTGCCATAACAGCCCCGCGGCGCTGCGCGCGGCGGCAAGGTCGCCCGCCTCGATCGCCTGTTCGAGCATCCGCCCGCGCAGTCCCGGCAGGTTCGGCGACGCGCTCGCCACCGTCGTCAGCGCGGCGAGTGCCAGCTGCGGATCGCCAGCATCCTCGGCCAGCGCGGCACGCGCCAGCGCGCCCAGCGTCGCGCGTTCGCCTTCGTCGGCGCCGGCCGTCGAAGGGGTCAGGAACGTTGCGATCGCGACAAGCGCCGCGACCGATGCGCCGGCCTTACATATTCGGGTAATTGGGGCCTCCGCCGCCTTCGGGAGTGACCCAGTTGATGTTCTGGGTCGGATCCTTGATGTCGCACGTCTTGCAATGCACGCAATTCTGCGCGTTGATCACGAACTTGGGATCGCCCTCGTCCTGCCCGACGATCTCGTAGACACCCGCCGGGCAATAACGCTGCGCGGGCTCGTCGTAGAGCGGCAGATTATATTCGACCGGAATCGTCGGGTCCTTGAGCTGAAGATGAACCGGCTGATCTTCCTCGTGGTTGGTGTTCGAGAGGAACACCGAGGAGAGACGGTCGAAGGTCAGCACGCCGTCGGGCTTCGGATAGTCGGGCTTCGGCATCTGGTCGGCGCGATAGAGCGACGCATTGTCGGGATGGTGCTTCATTGTGAAGGGCACGCGAACGCCCAACGTTTCGAGCCACATCGTCATGCCCGAGAGGATCGTTCCCGCGAGATCGCCCCATTTTTCGACCAGCGGCAGCACGTTGCGGACGACGCTCAGTTCCTTCTTGACCCAGCTGTCGTCATAGGCGTCCTGATAGGCGGTGAGCACGTCGCCCTCGCGGCCCGCGGTCACCGCAGCAAAGGCTGCCTCGGCGGCCATCATGCCCGATTTCATCGCGGTGTGCGTGCCCTTGATCCGCGGCACGTTGAGGAAACCCGCGGTGTCGCCGATCAGCGCGCCGCCGGGGAAGGCCAGCTTTGGCACCGACTGATAGCCGCCGTCGCTGATCGCGCGCGCGCCGTACGAGATGCGCTTGCCGCCCTTGAGGATCTTCGCGATCTCGGGGTGCGTCTTCCACTTCTGCATTTCCTGGAAGGGCGAAGTGTGCGGGTTGCGATAGTTGAGCCAGGTCACGAAGCCGAGCGCGACCTGCCCGTTCGCCTGGTGATAGAGGAAGCCGCCGCCGTTAGAATTTTCGTCGAGCGGCCAGCCCTGCGTGTGGATGACGCGGCCCGGTGCATGATTCGCGGGATCGATGTCCCACAATTCCTTGATGCCGATGCCATAGACCTGCGGCTCGCAGTCGCTGTCGAGCGCGAACTGGGGCTTGAGCACCTTGGTCAGGTGCCCGCGGACGCCCTCGGCAAAGAAGGTGTATTTGGCGTGGAGTTCGAGTCCCGGCGCATAGTCGGGCTTGTGGCTGCCGTCGCGCGCGATGCCCATGTCGCCCGTCGCGACGCCCTTCACCGAGCCATTCTCGTTATAGAGGATTTCGGCCGCGGCGAAGCCGGGGAAGATTTCGACCCCCAGCCCCTCGGCCTGTTCGGCAAGCCAGCGGCACAGATTGCCGAGGCTGCCGGTATAGGTGCCCTTGTTGTGCATGAAGCCCGGGGTGATGAAGTGCGGCACGCCGAACTTCTTCGTCTTGGTCAGGACCCAATGCTGATTGTCGTTGACCGGCACTTCTGCGAGCGGGCACCCCTGCGTCCGCCAGTCGGGAATCAGTTCGTCGAGCGACCTAGGGTCGATGACCGCCCCCGACAGGATATGCGCGCCGACTTCGGATCCCTTTTCGAGGACGCAGACCGACAATTCGCTGTCCGCTTCATTCGCCTGCTGCTTGAGGCGGATCGCCGCCGAAAGCCCCGCCGGCCCTGCGCCGACGATGACCACGTCATAGGGCATCGATTCCCGTTCGCTCACCGCAAATACCTTTCTGCCGTCCCCGCACCGATCATTCATCGTGTCCGGCGCTCATTCTGTCACGATTTCCGATGCCCGCCAATTGACGCGTCCGTCAACCGCCTGTTTGAAACAATTTCATGGGTGGGCAACAATCGGCCTTGCTGGCGGAAAGCTATTGCGACTGGTGGTCGCTGGCGGGCGTCGACGCGCTCGTCGGCGAGGCACCGGCCGGCTGGCTCGTCGTGCCCGCGGCAAACGACGCGGCACCCAAGCCGCGGATCCTCGTTGCGGCCGAACCCGAACCCCTCCCGCTACCCGCGGCGCTTCAGCGGCAGGAACCCGTCGACGCCCCCGCCGAAAAGGGGCCCGTCGAGCTTCCCGAGGACTGGGACGCCTTCCGCATCTGGCTCGCCGGGCATCCCGACGTGCCGGGCAGCCAGTGGGACGCGCGCCGCGTGCTCCCGGCCGGCGATGCCGGTGCGCCGCTGATGCTGCTCACCGCCTGGCCCGAAATCGACGACCAGCGCGACGGAACCCTCTTCAGCGGCCCCGCGGGCAAGCTGCTCGATGCGATGCTCGGCGCGATCGGCATGACACGCGACGCCTGCTATCTGGCCAGCCTTGCGGTCACGCGCCCCCCCGGCGGGCGCTGCGACGCCGAGGCTGCGGCCGATCTCGACCGGCTGCTCTGGCACCACTTGCGCCTCGCGCGGCCCGGCCGGCTGCTCCTTGTCGGCAGCGACATCACGCGAATGGCGGCGAAGATCGCGCTACCCGACGCACGCGGAAGGTTACTCGATATTAACCAAGATGGCAGCAAGATGGAGGTGGCGGCAGTCGCGCACCCCGCGATGCTGCTGGCCCGGCCCGCGCACAAGGCGGCGGCCTGGGATAGCCTCAAACTGTTCAACCGGGGACGTTGACAGATGAAGAATATGACCGCGGCGCTCGGCGCCACCCTGCTTCTTTCCGCCACCCTGACCGCGGCGCCCGCGCTCGCCGCCGACGCCGCCTTTCCGCTGGCATCGGCGCCGCAGACGGTACCGTCGGTGCTGTCGTCGAAGCAGAAACAGACCTATTCGCAGGTCGTTGCCGCGATCCGCGGCCAGCGCTGGGCGGAAGCGAAAGCGCTGCTCGACGGTGCCGACAACGGTCCGCTGAACGATTTCCTGCGCGCCGAACTGCTGACCGCGGCCAACAGCCCGCGCGCCGAGGTCGCCGACATCATGCCGATTCTGGCGCGATCGCCCAGTCTGCCGCAGGCCGAGCAGCTCGGGCGCCTCGCCGCACGCCGCGGCGCGACCGATGTCCCGACGCTGCCGGCGCAGGCGCGGCTCAGCTGGTCGGGCAGCGCCCCGCGGCGCGTCGGCGCGAACAGCGTGAACGACCCCTTTGCAAACGGCCTCGCGAGCAGCATTCCCGAGCGGATCAAGAACGACGATCCCGCCGGCGCCGAGGCGCTACTCAATGCGGTGATCGACAAGCTCTCACCCGACGCGCGCGCCGAATGGACGCAGAAGGTCGCCTGGTCCTATTATATCGAAAATGACGACCAGAGCGCGCTGCGCCTGTCGCTGGCGTGCACGCAGAGCAGCGGACCGTGGGCGACGCAGGGCGCGTGGGTTCAGGGGCTCGCGGCGTGGCGGCTCCACGACTATCGCACCGCGCTCGTCGCCTTCGACCGCGTCGCGAAGGAAGCGCCCGACAGCGAATTGCGCGCGGCGGGCCATTACTGGGCCTCGCGCGCCGCGATGGCGGCGGGCGAACCCGCATCGGTGCAGCAGCGCCTGCGCGCCGCCGCCGCGAACGAGGAAACCTTCTACGGCCTGCTCGCCGCCGAAACGCTCGGGCAGGCGGCGGTCCACCAGCAGCAGAATGTCCGCGCCGACCGCAGCGCCTGGCGCGCGCTTGAGGACCAGCCCAACGTCCGCGTCGCTATCGCGCTGGCAGAGATCGGCGAGGAAAAATATGCCGACGCGGTCATCCGCCACCAGGCCCGCATCGGCCGCGGCGACCAGCACGAACAGCTGATCGGGCTCGCGGGAGCGCTCAGCCTGCCCGAAACGCAGCTCTACCTCGCGCACAACACCCCGCAGGGCCGCAAGCTCGCCGCCGCGACGCGCTACCCGCAACCCAGGTGGGAACCGAACGGCGGCTGGCGCGTCGACCCGGCGCTGGTCTTTGCCCACACCTTGCAGGAATCGCGCTTTCAGCGCGCTGCGGTCAGCGGCGCGGGCGCCATGGGGCTGATGCAGGTGCGCCCGGGCACCGCGCGCGACCTCGCGCGCTGGAACGGCGACGCGGCGGGGCCCGGCGATCTCAAATCGCCCGCGGTCAACATGGATTTCGGCCAGCGTTACCTCGAATATCTCAGCCGCGACGGTTCGACCGGCGGCCAGTTGCCCAAGGTGATCGCCGCCTACAACGCCGGCCCCGCGCCGATCGCGCGCTGGCAGAGCGAAATCCGCGATCAGGGCGACCCTTTGCTCTACATGGAATCGATCCCCTATTGGGAAACGCGCGGCTATGTCGGCATCGTGCTGCGCAATTACTGGATGTACGAGGCGCAGCAGGGCAAACCCTCGGTCAGCCGCGCCGCGCTCGCGCAGGGCAAATGGCCGCGCTTCCCCGACAGCAAGGATCGCGTCCGCCTGAGCTACGCCGGCGGCCTCGCCAATGCCGATTGACGAAAGTCTGGCGTTCAGGCCGGTCCGCATCGCCGTCCTGACCGTTTCGGACAGCCGCAGCGCCGCCGACGACCGGTCCGGCGACACGCTCGTCGACCTGCTCACCGGTGCCGGCCATATCCTCGCCGACCGCGCGATCATCCCCGACGAAAAGTCGCTGATCGTCTCGCGCCTGCACAACTGGATCGACGACGCAGGCGTCGACGTGGTGATCACCACCGGCGGCACCGGCGTCACCGGCCGCGACGTGACGCCCGAAGCGCTGCACATGCTCGACGGCAAGGACATTCCGGGTTTCGGCGAATTGTTCCGCTGGCTGAGCTACCAGAGCATCGGCACCTCGACGATCCAGTCGCGCGCCTGCGCGGTCGTCGCACGCGGAACCTATATCTTCGCGCTCCCCGGCTCGACGGGCGCGGTGAAGGACGCATGGAACGGCATTCTATCGACCCAGCTCGACAGCCGCCACAAGCCGTGCAATTTCGTCGAGCTGATGCCGCGGCTCACGGAATAATACATCATCCGTCATCCCGGCGAAGGCAGGGATCTCGCCGTTGGCGCTCGACGACAGGGTTACATCCTGGCCTTCGCCGGGATGACGATGCGATAAATGTTCTTCTTTTGTTCCATGTGGCGCGATATCCTCGCCCCGTGGAATCGAAGCCCCAGCCCCCCATCGCCGGTCGCGGCGCGCCGACCAATTTGCGTCCGACGCGCACCGGATCGCTCGCGCGCGAGGCCGATGGCGACTGGCTCGACGCGGCCGAGAGGATCGACGGCGCGCCACCCCCGCTGCGCACCACGGTGACGGTCGAGCATCCGAAAACGATCATCGCGCGCAACAATTCGCCCGACATCGGTTTCGACCGCTCGATCAACCCCTATCGCGGCTGCGAGCATGGCTGCATTTACTGCTTCGCGCGCCCGACCCACGCCTTTCACGACCTGTCGCCGGGGCTCGATTTCGAAAGCCGGCTGTTCGCCAAACCCGACGCCGCAAAGCTGCTGCGCGCCGAACTCGCCAGACGCAATTACAAGGCTGCACCGATCGCGATCGGCACCAACACCGACGGCTATCAGCCGATCGAGCGCGAATGGGGTGTCACGCGGTCGGTCGTCGAGGTCCTCGCCGAGACCAGGCATCCGCTGATCATCACCACCAAGTCCGACCGCCTGCTGCGCGACATCGATCTGCTCGCAGCGATGGCGAAGGACGATCTGGTGGGTGTTGCGGTTTCGGTGACGACGCTCGACGCGGGGCTCGCGCGCACGCTCGAACCGCGCGCGCCGCATCCGCGGAGGCGCCTCGCGGCGATCGCCAAGCTGATCGACGCCGGCGTTCCGACCCAGGTCAACATCTCGCCGATCATCCCCGCGATCACCGACCACGAGATCGAGGCGATCATGGCGGCGGCGGCGGCGGCCGGCGCAATCCGCGCCTCCTGGATATTGATGCGCCTGCCGTTCGAGGTCGCACCGCTGTTTCGCGCCTGGCTCTCGGCGCATTATCCCGACCGCGCCGACAAGGTGATGCACATGGTGCAGGATATCCGCGGCGGGCGCGACAATGATCCCGATTTCTTTACCCGGATGAAAGGCCGCGGCGTCTGGCCGCAACTCATCCGCCAGCGCGTCCGCCGCGCGGCGCGCGAGCACGGCATGGACCGCCGTTTTCCGCCGCTACGATGCGACCTGTTCCGCCCGCCGGAGCGCGACGGACAGATGGAGTTGTTCTAGCCTCCCATCGTCATTGCGAGCGAAGCGAAGCGGTCTCCCGTCACCGGCCTTGCACGATACCGAGGGCGGGGATTGTGCTTCGTCGCTAGGCTCCTCGCAATGACGTCACGCTTCCGCGAGCGATTTCAGCCGGTAATCCTTGTAATCGTCGCGCAGCTGACGCTTCAATATCTTGCCCGTCGCGGTGTGCGGCAGTTCCTCGACGAAGATCACCTCGTCGGGCAGCCACCATTTCGCGACCTTGTCCTTCAGATATTCGACGATCTCCGCCTCGTTCACCGCGGCGCCGGGCTTGCGCACGATCAGCAGCACCGGGCGCTCGTCCCATTTGGGGTGAAAGACGCCGACCGCCGCGGCTTCCTGCACCCCGGGGGCGCCGACCGCGGCATTTTCCAGCTCGATCGAGCTGATCCACTCGCCGCCCGACTTGATCACGTCCTTGGCGCGGTCGGTGATCTGCATGACGCCATCGGGGTGGATCACCGACACGTCGCCGGTGTCGAACCAGCCATCATCGTCGGCGGCATCCTCGCCGGCCTTGAAATAGCGCTGGATGATCCACGGCCCGCGGATCTGCAACCGCCCGCTCGTCTCGCCATCGCGCGGCAGAATATTATCCTCGTCGTCGACGATGCGCAGCTCGACACCGAACGGCGGGCAGCCCTGGCGGCAGACGATGTCGACGCGCTCGTCGAACCCCATCTCGTCCCAGTTCCACGGGCGCTTGCCCATCGTCCCGATCGGGCTCGTCTCGGTCATGCCCCACGCGTGGCCGACGTCGACTCCCGCCTTCATGAAGCGTTCGATCATCGCGCGCGGCGCCGCCGACCCGCCGATGATCACGCGATAAAGCTTGCCGTAGCCGATCCCCGTCGCGTCCATATGCGCGAACATCGCGAGCCACACGGTCGGCACCCCGGCGCTGTGGGTCACGCCTTCCTCGTGCATCAGGTCGCACAGCACCTGCGCGTCGTTGGTGGCGGAAAAGACGAGCTTCGCCCCCACCGTCGCCGCCGCAAAGGGAATGCCCCAGCTGTTGGCGTGGAACATCGGCACGATCGGCAGGATCACGCTGCGGTTCGACATGTCGAACACGTCGGGCTGGATTTCGGTGATCGCGTGGATCACGTTCGAGCGGTGCTCATAGAGCACGCCCTTGGGATTGCCCGTCGTGCCGCTGGTGTAGCAGAGACCCACCGGATCGCGCTCGTCGAGCCCGACCCATTCGAAGCGGCCGTCCTCGGCGTCGATCAGGTCGCGGTAGGAAAGATAGCCGTCGCGCGCCGGCGCGTCGAACAGGATGAAATGCTCGACCGTGGGGAACTGGTCGCGCAGCCGCTCGACGATCGGCAGGAAGGCGGCGTCGAACAGCAGCACGCGATCCTCGGCGTGATTGACGATATAGACGAGCTGCTCGTCGAACAGCCGCGGATTCACCGTGTGGAGCACCCCGCCCATTCCCGCGGTGCCGTACCAGCTGACCAGATGATGGCCGTGGTTCATCGCCAGCGTCGCGATACGGTCGCCCTTCCGCATGCCGAGCCGCACCATCGCCGCGGCGAAGCGGCGCGCGTCGGTACCGACCTCGCCCCAGCTCGATCGCGTCATGCTCCCGTCGGCCCAGCGCGAGACGATCTCGCGCCCGCCATGCTCGCGCGCGGCATGGTCGATCAGGCTGGTGACAAGTAGCGGCTGGCCCTGCATTCCCATCGGTTCGGCATCCTCTTTATGGCTTTGCTCCGGGATAGGGGCGGCAGGGCGCACCGCGCAAGGCCAAAGGCGCATTTTCCTGCCGCAACGACGGCCTCAGCCGGGCAAGCCGTCCAGCTTCGCGACATGCTCCAGCCCGACATCCCAGTCCGCGCGGCTCGCGCAGCTGATATGCGCGGTCGGCCGGATCGCGATCGGATCGTCGAGGCTCCCCGCGGGCACGACGAGCAGGGCCCCGTCCATCTGCACGCTCGGCAGCGCACTGCCGCACGCGCCGCAAAAGCTTCGCGCATGGCGGCTGCGGGGAAGGCGCCAGGAGGTGACCCGCTCGCGTCCCGCCAGCCATGCGATCGTCGCGCTTGCCGAAAACAGGTTCGCCGCATGCGCCGAGCCGCTGTCCTTGCGGCACCGCGAGCAGTGACACAGGAAAAAGGCGTCGAAGTCGCCCGACACCTCGAACCGGACCGCGCCGCAAAGGCAGCTCCCCCGGGTCGTTCGCGTCATCGAACCTATCGCACCCGGAAATCGCGCGGCGCGACGAGCGACAGCCGCGGATCGGCGATCCCCGTCACCATGTCGAGCCGCGCGACCAGATCGGGGTTGAGCACGAAACGCCGCCCCAGCTCGATGCGAATGTCGAGCCCCGTGTCGGGGTCGGGGGTGGTGACGATGATCCGCCCGCGCGCCTCGTCGCTGCTCGCCGCGAAGCGCGCGATCTCGTCGATCGCCGCGGCCGCGTCGACACGGCATTCGAGCTGGAGCGCGGCGGTCGCCGCGATGTCGGCGAGCGGCTGCGCGCCGCGCACCGTGACGCGCGGCGTTTCCTCGCCCTCGAGCAGGTCGAGCTCGACCGACAGGATCGCACAGCCGCCCTCGGCGGCCAGCGTCTCGAGCGTCTTGCCCGCCATCTCGTCGAAACAGCTCGACTGGAACTGCCCGCTGCGGTCCGACAACGTCAGGTTGAGGAAGCGGTTGCCGCGCTGCGACACGCGCGGACGCGCGCTTTCGACCATCGCCGCCATCACCATCGGGATGCGTGTACCCGGCGTCATTTCTACATTGTCGCAGATGTCGCCATAGCTGCGCGCGCCGCGCGCCAGAATGATGGCCTCAAATTGCTCGACCGGGTGCGACGAGAAATAGAAGCCGAACGCCTCCTTCTCGCGCGTCATCCGCTCGGCGAGCGTCCAGGGCTCGACGGCGGGCAGCTGGAGCGCGGGGGCGATCGCGATGTCGCCGCCGAACAGCCCGCCCTGCCCCGTCGAGCGCTCGTGCGCCGAACTGTTGGCGCAGGCGAGCAGCGCTTCGGCTCCCGCAAAGGCGCGCGGGCGCTCGGGCTCGACGCAGTCGAACGCACCCGCCGCGGCAAGCGCTTCGATCTGGCGCCGGTTGAGCTGCTTGGGATCGATGCGCCCGGCGAAGTCGTCGAGGCTCGCGAAATCGCCGTGCGCGTGGCGCTCGGCGACCAGCGCTTCCATCGCTTTCTCGCCCACACCCTTGAGCGCGCCGAGCGCGTAGCGCACCGCCAGCCCCTCGTCCGACCGGCCGACCGCAAAATCGGCCTCGCTGTCGTTTATCGACGGCGGCGTGATCGCGACGCCCAGCCGGCGCATGTCGTCGATGAAGATCGACAATTTGTCGGTCTGGTGGCTGTCGAACGACATCGACGCGGCAAAGAATTCGTGCGGATAATGAGCCTTCAGCCACGCCGTCTGGTACGACAGCAGCGCATAGGCTGCGGCGTGGCTCTTGTTGAAGCCATAGCCCGCGAACTTGTCGATCAAGTCGAACAGTTCGTTCGCCGCCTTGGGGGCGATCTGGTTATGCTCGCCGCACCCCTTGACGAAGGTCTCGCGCTGCGCGTCCATCTCGGCCTGGACCTTCTTGCCCATCGCGCGGCGGAGCAGGTCGGCGCCGCCGAGGCTGTAGCCCGCCAGGATCTGCGCCGCCTGCATCACCTGTTCCTGATAGACGAAGATGCCATAGGTTTCGGCGAGAATGCCTTCGAGCAGCGGGTGCGGATAGGCGATCGCCTCGCGCCCGTTCTTGCGCGCGCCGAACAGCGGGATATTGTCCATCGGCCCCGGCCGATACAGCGCGACGAGCGCGATGATGTCGCCGAAATTGGTCGGCTTCACCGCCGACAGCGTGCGCCGCATACCTTCGGATTCGAGCTGGAACACCCCCACCGTCTCGCCGCGCTGGAGCAGTTCATAGACCCCCGGATCGTCCCAGCCGAGCGCGTCGAGATCGACGTCGACGCCGCGCAGCGCGAGCAGCCGCCGCGCTTCCTTGAGCACCGACAGCGTCTTCAGCCCCAGGAAGTCGAACTTCACCAGCCCCGCGCTTTCGACATATTTCATGTCGAACTGCGTCACCGGCATGTCCGACCGCGGATCGCGATAGAGCGGGACGAGCTGGTCGAGCGGCCGGTCGCCGATGACGACGCCCGCGGCATGCGTCGAGCTGTGCCGCGGCAGGCCTTCGAGCTGGCGCGCCATGTCGAACAGGCGGCGCACCCCGTCGTCCTGCTTATACTCGGTCATCAGCTCGGCGACGCCGTTCAGCGCGCGTTCGAGCGTCCACGGGTCGGTCGGATGGTTGGGCACCAGCTTCGCGAGCCGGTCGACCTGACCATAGCTCATCTGGAGCACGCGCCCGGTATCCTTGAGCACCGCACGCGCCTTGAGCTTACCGAAGGTGATGATCTGCGCGACGGTATCGCGGCCGTATTTCTCCTGCACATAGCGGATCACCTCGCCGCGCCGCGTTTCGCAGAAGTCGATGTCGAAGTCGGGCATCGACACGCGTTCGGGGTTGAGGAAACGCTCGAACAGCAGGCCGAGTTTGAGCGGATCGAGGTCGGTAATGGTGAGCGCCCAGGCGACGAGGCTTCCCGCGCCCGACCCACGCCCCGGCCCGACCGGGATGTCGTGCGCCTTCGCCCATTTGATGAAGTCGGCAACGATCAGGAAGTAGCCGGGAAAGCCCATCTGGACGATGACCCCGACCTCGAAATCGAGCCGCGCGAGATAGGCGTTGCGCTCTTCCTCGCCCAGATCGGGATAGTGCGCGAGCCGCGCCTCAAGCCCGGCGCGCGCATCGGCGGCAAGCTGCGCCGCCTCGCCCTCGCGGTCGCCCGCGAGGCTGGGGAGGATCGGCTTGCGCTTCGGCGCCATGAAGGCGCAGCGCTGCGCCACGGTCAGGCTATTGCGGATCGCCTCGGGCAGGTCGCTGAACGCGTCCTCCATCGCCTCGGCGGGCTTGAGCCACGCCTCGGGGCTCGAAACGCGGCGGCCCTCGCTCTCGACATAGGCCGACTGCGCGATGCACAGCATCGCATCGTGCGCGGGATGGAACTGCGGCTCGACGAAATTGGCGGGATTGGTCGCGACCAGCGGCAGCGCGCGCGCATAGGCCAGGTCGATCAGCGCCGCCTCGGCCGCCTTCTCGGTCGCATCGCCGCGCCGCGACAATTCGATATAGAGCCGTCCCGCGAACAGCGCTTCGAGCTGTTCGACATAGTCATTCGCCGCCGTCTTCTGCTCGCCCGCCAGTAGCCGCGCGAGCGCGCCCTCGCCGCCACCGGTCAGGCAGATCAGGCCGTCGGTCTTGCCCGCGAGCGCCGACAGCGGCACGTGCGGGTCCTGCTCCACCGGGCGGCCGAGATGCGCCGCCGATACCAGCGCGCACAGATTGTCGTATCCCGCCTCGTCCTGCGCATAGAGCGCGAGCCAGTCGATCTGCGGCGCACCGTTCGCGAGCCGCGGTCCCGGCCGCGCGACGCTCAGGAAGATTCCGACGATCGGCTGGACCCCTGCCGCCTTACACGCGTCGCCGAACGCCATCGCGCCATAGAGCCCGTTGCGGTCGCAGATCGCGACGGCCGGAAAGCCGCGCTCGCGCGCCGCCTTGGCAATGGACTTCGGCTCGATCGCCCCCTCCAGCATGGTGAAACTGGAAAAGACGCGCAGGGGAACAAAGGGGCTGTAGGCCATCGCGCGACGCTAGGCGCGCGGCGCGATTCGCGAAAGGCCCATCGCGCCCGCCGCATCTGTGATCGGCGCCATTGCATCCGCCGCCAATCCATGTCCCAATCGCGTCCGTTGAAACAGCAAAGGGGAGACCGTCATGACAACGCCCGGACAGCCTGGTTCCGCCGGTTTGATCGATCGAGCCAAGGCCATGATATTGCAACCTAAAACCGAATGGGAGACCGTAGCGGCCGAACCCGACTCGGCGCAGGCGATCTTCATGCGCTACGTCGTCCCGCTCGCCGCGATCGGCCCGATCGCCGGTTTCATCGGCATGCAGGTCTTCGGACTGCAGTTCCTCGGCATCAGTTTCAAACCCACGCTGATGGGCGGGCTGACGCAGGCGGTCGTGTCCTATGTGCTCGCCCTCGTCTCGGTGTGGGTGCTGACCTTCATCATCGATGCGCTCGCCCCCCAGTTCGGCGGCGCATCGGATCGCACCCAGGCGATGAAGCTCGCCGCCTATTCGGCCACCGCGGGCTATCTCGGCGGCGTCTTCGGGCTGGTACCGGCCGTCGCGGCGCTGGGCATCCTCGCCGGCCTCTACGGTCTCTACCTCCTCTATCTCGGCGCCACCCCGGTGATGAAGGTGCCGCAGGACCGCGCGGTGCTTTATGTCGTGATCATCATCGTCGCGACGATCGTTGTCTATGTCGTCATGGGAATGATCGCGAGCACCCTGACGCAGCCATTCCTGACCCCACCGCCGGTGACGATCAGCCTCGCCGACGCGACCTACCTAGCCTAGCATAGCTTCGCGTTCGGCTAGTCCGGATCGTTCCTCACCGTGGCCCCGAGGCTGTCGAAGGGCGCCTGTCCGGAAAGTACCCGGCGACGGGTCGGGCCCACGCTCGATTCCGGGCGAGGCAAACTTCTGAGCGAACGCCTCCTTCCTCTCCGGGAAAGAGGCGTTCGGCTTCGCGTCAATGTTGAGCGCGTTTCCGTACCGGGTGCTTGCGCCCCCGTCCCGCCGCGACCCGGGTCAGGACGGGATGCCGTCAGGGCCGTGCCCCGCCTGCCCGATCGGGCGGCGCTACCCCAGCAGGTCCTCGATCTCCTTGCGGAGCTGCTCGGGCTTGGTCGTCGGCGCGTGGCGCGACACCACCTTGCCGTCGCGCCCGACGAGGAATTTGGTGAAGTTCCACTTGATCCCGCTGCCTAGCAGCCCGGTCTTTTCCTTTTTCAGATATTGGAAGATCGGGTCGGCGCCGTCGCCGTTGACGTCGATCTTCGCCATCAGCGGAAAGCTGACATCATAGGTCAGCGAACAGAAATTCCTGATTTCCTCCGCATCGCCGGGCTCCTGCGCGCCAAACTGGTTGCACGGAAAGGCGAGGATTTCGAACCCGCGATCCTTGTAATCGCGATACAGTTCCTCCAGCCCCTCATATTGCGGGGTGAAGCCGCATTTGGATGCGGTGTTGACGATCAGCAGCACCTTGCCCCGGTAATCGGCCAGCGACTGCGTGCCGCCACCGGGCAGCTTCGCGGAAAGATCGTAAAGCGCCATCGTCGGTCCCCTCCGGTTGAAACCGCAGCCTAGGCCTCGATATGCCCGTCGTGCAAGCGCAACACGCGGTCCATCTTCGCCGCGAGCCGTTCGTTGTGCGTCGCGACCAGCGCCGCCGAGCCATGGTCGCGCACCAGCTTGACGAACTGGTCGAACACGCGGTCGGCGGTCGCCTCGTCGAGGTTCCCGGTGGGTTCGTCGGCGAGCACCAGCAACGGCCGGTTGGCGAGCGCGCGGGCGACTGCGACGCGCTGTTGCTCGCCGCCCGACAGCTTGCTCGGCTTGTGGTGCAACCGCTCGGCAAGCCCCAGCCGGCCGAGCAGGTCGGCGGCGCGCGCCTCGGCCTCGGCCTGCGGCGCACCGCGGATCAGCTGCGGCAGGATGACATTCTCGATCGCGTTGAAATCGGGGAGCAGGTGATGGAATTGATAGACGAAGCCGATCTTCTCGCGCCGTATCTTCGTTCGCTCGCCCTGGTCGAAGCGCGTGACGTCCTCGCCGTCGATGCGGATGCTGCCCTGAAAGCCGCCCTCGAGCAGCCCGACGGCCTGCAGCATCGTCGACTTGCCCGATCCCGACGGGCCGAGCAACGCGACGATTTCGCCGCGGCGCAAGCTCGCGTTGACCCCGCGCAGAACGTCGATCGTCACCTCGCCCTGCGTGAAGCTGCGGCGAAGGTCGGTCAGCTGAAGCGCGAGCTCATTCATAACGCAGCACCTGCACGGGGTCGGTGTTCGCCGCCTTGAGCGCCGGATAGAGCGTCGCGAGGAAGCTGAAGACGATCGCCATCAGCGCGATGCCGACGATCTCGAACGGGTCGGGTTTTGACGGCAGTTCGGTGAGGAAGCGGATCGACGGGTCCCACAACGGCTGGCCGCTCACCCATTCGAAGAACCGCAGCACACCCTGCCGGAAATAGAGCAGCCCGAAACCGATCGCCATGCCGACCAGCGTGCCCGCAACGCCGATCGAGAGCCCGATCGCCATGAAGATGCGCATCACCGCGTCGCGCGGCGCGCCCATCGTGCGCAGGATCGCCATGTCGCGCGTCTTGGCGCGCACCAGCATGATTAGCGACGAGATGATGTTGAACGCCGCGACCAGCACGATCAGCGACAGGATGACGAACATCGCGACGCGCTCGATCGACAGCGCCTCGAACAGGCTGCTGTTCATCTGCCGCCAGTCGGAAATGATCGCCTGCGCCGCAATCTTCTGTTGCAGCGGCGCCAGTATCTCGCCGACGCGGTCGGGGTCGTTGGTCTTGATCTCGATCATCCCGACCTGGTCGCCGGTGAGCAACAGCAGTTGCGCATCCTCCATCGGCATCACGACATAGGCCTTGTCGAAATCATACACGCCGATCTCGAACACCGCGGCGACGCGATAGCTGATCTCGCGCGGAACGGTGCCGAAGGGGGTCGATCGCCCCGCGGGGTTGATGATCGTGATGCTCGACCCGACCGTCGCGCCCAGGTTGCGCGCCAGCTCGGTGCCGATCGCGACATTGCCCGATCCCGGGGTCAGCGCATTGAGGCTGCCCTGCCCGACCTTGCCCCCCAGCACCTCGTTGCGGCGGATATCGGCGACGGTCATCCCGCGCACCAAAATGCCCTCGACGCGGCCGTTGAAGGTGGTGAGGAGCGGCTGTTCGATCAACGGGGTCGCCGACACGACCCCCGGGGTCGCCTTGACCTCCTTGAGCATGCCCTGCCAGTCGTCGAGCCGTCCGCCGAACCCCTGCACCACCGCGTGACCGTTCAGTCCGACGATCTTGTCGAACAGGTCGGCGCGCACGCCGTTCATCACGCTCATCACGATCACCAGCGCCGCGACGCCGAGCATGACGGCGGTGAAGCTGAACGCCGCGGCGACGAAGATGAAGCCCTCGCCGCGTTGCGGCAGCAGATAGCGTTTGAAGATGGTGCGCTCATATGGACGCAGGATCATGATGCGGTCGGTCCCTCGCAAGCGCGCGAAATGGCGGTCATGACGCCGCTTTAGGGGGCGGCCCGGGCGCTGGCAATGGGCCGCTGCGGCCGCGATTGTTGCGAACGAGTCGCAGAATCTGTTGCCCAACGGCCACAGCGCGCCGCAAAGTGACGCCGCGCGTGCCGCCAGAGGGTGACAATCCGCCTCGCGCGCCCTAGCCCAACGACTTCTGGATCAAGCGGCCCGAAGGCCCGGTTCCAGGGAGTGCAGGCCTTTCGCCTGGCCTGCGCAAAGGGGGATGGCGATGTTCGTCACAGGCGCCCGGGTCTCGATATCGAGGCCCGGGCGTTGTGATTCCTGCGTGAGACTCTGATTCCGGCGCAGCGCGCCGCCCCTGCAAGCGGGGAATCTTCGCTTCAGCCCTCGCTCTCGCTAATATCTTCTAGCGTATCGACGTCGAGCACGCGCACCCGTCCCTGCTCGAGCGAGATGATCCCCGATTCCTCCCAGCTCCTGAGCTGGCGGTTGATATGCTCGCGACTCATCCCCGCGAAATTGCCGAGCTCGGTCTGGCTCAGCTCGACGCGCACCGCTTCGGGGCTGTCCTTGCGAATCAGGCGCTTGAGATAGCGCGCCAGCCGCGGACCCGAGGCATAGGCGCGGTCGCTCTCGATCGTCTGGTCGGCGGTGCGCAGTCGCCGCGCGAGCTGCTGCATCAGCGACCAGGCGAAATCGGGGTGGCTGGTGACGAAGTCGCGCAGCGCGTTGCGGCCGAGCTGGAGCGCACTGCCCGCACTTGTCGCGGTCACCGATGCGGTGCGCTCGCCGCCGTCGAGCAGCGCGATCTCGCCGAGCACTGCACCGGGCTCGGCATAGGCGAGCACGATCTCACGCCCGCCCGCGGTCAGCATCGACACGCGCGCGCTGCCCTCGGTCAGGATCAGCAGGCTGTCGCCCGCATCGCCCTGCGCCAGCAATTCCTTGCCCTTGGCGAAGCGCAGTTCGACCGCGCGCCCCGCAATCTCGGCCCAGTCGTCGACGCCCAGTCCGGTGAAGATGCTGTCGGGGCCCTGAAGTGCGGCGAGTTTCGCGTGATCCATAAGCCCTGCTTCCCCTGTTTGCCGGCGTCAGACCAGCCGGCTGTGCTTCACCGCCGCCTCGACGAACCCGGCGAACAGCGGGTGCGGGTCGAAGGGTTTCGACTTGAGCTCCGGATGGAATTGCACCCCGATGAACCAGGGATGGTCCGGCCGCTCGACGATTTCGGGCAGCATGCCATCGGGCGACATGCCTGAAAAGACCAGTCCGCCCGATTCGAGCCGGTCGCGATACGCGCCATTGACCTCGTAGCGGTGGCGATGGCGCTCGCTGATCGCGTTCGCGCCATAGATCGCCGCGACATGGCTGTTCGGCGACAGCTTCGCCTCATAGGCGCCGAGCCGCATCGTGCCGCCCAGGTCGGTGTCGGCGCCGCGCTGCTGCAGCCCCTCGGCGCTCATCCATTCGGTGATCATGCCGACGACGGGTTCGTCGGTCGGACCGAATTCGGTGCTCGACGCACCCGCGATCCCGCTCGTGTTGCGTGCGCCCTCGATGCACGCCATCTGCATGCCGAGGCAGATACCGAGGAAGGGTACGCCGCGTTCGCGCGCGAAGCGCACGCTCGAAATCTTGCCCTCGGACCCGCGCTCGCCGAAACCGCCAGGGACGAGAATACCGTGGAGCGGCTCGAGGTTGGCGGCGAGATCGTCATCGGCCTCGAACATCTCGGCATCGAGCCAGCGGATGTTCACCTTGACGCGGTGCGCCAGGCCACCGTGCACCAGCGCCTCGTTGAGGCTCTTGTACGCATCGGGCAGCGAGACATATTTGCCGACCACGCCGATCGTCACCTCGCCCTCGGGGTGCCGCTTGCGGTCCATGATATCGTACCAGCGGGTCAGGTCGGGATCGGGCGCGTCGTGGATGCCGAAGGCGCGCAGCACTTCGCTGTCCAGCCCCTCGCCATGATATTGCACCGGCACCGAATAGATCGAATCGGCGTCGAGGGCCGGGATTACCGCTTCCTTGCGCACGTTGCAGAACTGCGCGATCTTCGCGCGCTCGCCCTCGGGTAGCGGCTTTTCGCAGCGGCACAGCAATATGTCGGGCTGGACGCCGAGCGACGCCAGTTCGCGCACGCTGTGCTGGGTCGGCTTGGTCTTCAGTTCGCCTGCGGCGGCGATGTACGGCACCAGCGTGACATGGACCGACAGCGTCTTGTCGCGCCCTTCCTCGTTGCGCAGCTGGCGGATCGCCTCGATGAAGGGAAGCGATTCGATGTCGCCGACGGTGCCGCCGATCTCGCACAGCACGAAATCGAGGTCATCGGTCTCGGCGCGGGCGAAGGCCTTGATCGCGTCGGTGACATGCGGGACGACCTGCACCGTCGCGCCCAGATAGTCGCCGCGGCGTTCCTTGGTGATGATCTGCTGATAGATGCGGCCCGAGGTGACATTATCGCTCTGGCGCGCCGCGACGCCGGTAAAGCGCTCGTAATGGCCGAGGTCGAGGTCGGTCTCGGCGCCGTCGTCGGTCACATAGACCTCGCCGTGCTGATAGGGCGACATCGTGCCCGGATCGACGTTGAGATAGGGATCGAACTTCCGGATACGGACGCGATAGCCACGCGCTTGCAGCAAAGCCGCGAGGCTTGCCGCCATCAGACCTTTGCCAAGCGAGGAGACCACGCCGCCGGTGATAAAAATGAACCGCGCCATGGGAGGAAAGACTTACTCAACAGGAGGGGGACGGCGCAAGCCGTCGAATCACATGCGGCGGAAAATATTCCGCCGCGGCGAATGCGAAGGCGCCGGACGGCGCCCGCGCTTATTTCTTGGCTGGGGCCGGCTGCTGCGCGGGTGCGCTGTCGGCCGCTGCCGCCGCGGCGGCTGCCGCAAGCGGATCGTCGCTGGGCAGCGCCTGCGCCGGGGCGCCGGCCGCCGGGGCCTGCGCCGGCGCGGTCAGCGGCGATGCGCTGCCGCCGGCCGCCTGGCCGCTCTTCGACAGCGAGGTATCGATCGTCGAACCGCCGGTACCGCCGACCGAGGCCATCGCCGCGAGGACGATCGACAGGCCGACAAAGGCGGTCGCGAGAATGGTGGTGGCACGCGTCATGAAGTCCGCCGCGCCGCGCGCCGAAAGCAGTCCGGCCGGGCTGCCGCCGACGCCGAGCCCGCCACCTTCCGACTTCTGCATCAGGATGACACCGATCATCGCGGCCGCGACGACGGCCTGGACGACGAGCAGGAAGGTGAAGAGGTTCGACATCGAAAATTCCTGAAAACGGGATGGACCGTCAACCGGCCGATCTGGCGGTGCACATAGAGACGAAGCGGCGTTTCTTCAACCCGCAAGGACTCCCGTCACCCCCGCGAAGGCAGGGGCGGCCGGCGGTCTGGTGCAACTTTGCTCGCGCGCCCGCTTTCGCGGGGGCCAGCCGTTACGAAAGCGCCGCGCCCGCCGCCACGATCGGCAGGAACTTGCCCGCCGTCAGGCTCGCCCCACCGACGAGCGCGCCGTCGACGTCGCCCGCACCCAGCAATTCGGCGACATTGTCGCCGTTGACCGATCCGCCGTAGAGCAGCCGCATCTTTTCCGCGCCCGCGCCGATCCGCTCCGACAGCGCCGCGCGGATCGAACCGTGCATCGCCGCGACATCTTCGGTCGTCGGTACCAGCCCGGTCCCGATCGCCCAGATCGGTTCATAGGCGATCGCGAGCCGCGTCGGGTCGAAGCTGTCGGGCAGCGATTCGCGGACCTGCGCGAGGACGAAGTCGATCGCCCCGCCCGATTCGCGGATCTTGCGCGGTTCGCCCACGCACAGGATGACGTCGAGCCCGGCGCCGAGCCCGGCTTCGGCCTTTGCCTTCACATCGGCATCGCTCTCGCCGCAACCTTCGCGGCGCTCGCTGTGGCCGACGATCACGATCCGCGCACCGGCATCGACCAGCATCGCCGCCGCGACCGAACCGGTATAGGCGCCCGAAGCCGCCGCGTGGCAATCCTGCCCGCCGACCGCCGCTCCGGGCGCTGCGGCCGCCATCGCCCCGACCAGCGTAAAGGGCGGGCACAGCGCGACATCGACCGACGGATGGTCGGCGGCTGCGGAAAAGATCGCACCCGCTTCGTCGAGCGACTCCCGAAGCCCGTTCATCTTCCAGTTGCCGACCACATATTTGCGCCGTGCCATCGCTCGTCCTTCTCGCTGCAGTTTCGATTGCACCGCCCCCTAGCGGCCCGCAGCCGCGATAGGCAAGTCGCGGGACAAAGGCGCCGCGACCCTTTCCCGCCTTGATGCGGCTGGCCTGCTTCCCTAAAGCAGCGCCTGACCGCGCGTCGCCCGCGCCCCCAAGGAAAGAATGCCCGCTCGATGATTACCGCGATCCGCCGCCTCTTTTCCTCCACGCTGGGCAAGGTCCTCGCCCTCGCCTTCGTCGCGCTCGTCGGCCTCGCCTTCGCGCTCAGCGACGTCACCGGCAGTTCGAGCTTCGGCGGTGGCGGGATCGGCGGCGCCAATGTCGCGCGCGTCGGCGACACCGACATCGGCCTCGCCGAACTGCGCGACCAGGTGCGCCGCTCCTACGATCAGGCGCGCGAACAGCAGCCGGGCCTGACGATGGACGCCTTTGTCGAAGGCGGCGGGCTCAAGCAGACGCTCGACCAGATGGTCGACGGCATCGCCTTCAGCCAATATGCGCGCACGATCGGCTTCGGCCTCAGCAAGCGCCTCGTCGACGGGCGCATCGCCGACCTGCCGGTCTTCACCGGCGTCTCGGGCAGCTTCGACCAGGCGCGCTACACCGCCTTCCTGCGCGACAACAACCTCAGCGAGGCACAGCTGCGCGCCGACATCGAACAGCAATTGTTCGGCGAACAGCTCGCGGTTCCGGTCGGCACGATGCCGCGCATCGCGCCCGCGATGGCGGCGCCCTATGCCGCGCTCCTGCTCGAAGAGCGGCAGGGTCAGGCCGTCTACATTCCGTCGAGCAGCTTCGCGCCGACCGCCGATCCGGGCGACGCCGCGCTGCAGGCCCATCTCAAGGACAATCGCGCGCGCTTCAGCATCCCCGAACGGCGCGTGCTGCAATATGCACTCTTCGATCGCGCAATCGCCCCGGCCGCCGCGGTGACCGACAAGGAAATCGCCGACATCTACAAGGCGAACGCCGCGCGCTTCGCGGCCACCGAAACGCGCCGCTTCATGCAGGTGATCGCCCCCGATCAGGCGACCGCGAACAGCATCGCTGCCAAGGTCCGCAGCGGCACCGGCCTCGCCGCCGCCGCCAAGGCGTCGGGCCTCACCGCCGCCTCGTCGGGCGACGTGACGCAGACCGCCTATTCGAGCCATACCAACGCCGCCGCCGCCAAGGCTGCCTTCGCCGCCGGCCGCGGCGACGTGCTCGGCCCGACGCAGACCGATCTCGGCTGGTCGGTCGCACAGGTCGACGCGATCACCGCGACCCCGGCCCGCACGCTCGCGCAGGCAACCCCCGAAATTCGCGAACAGCTCGAAAAGAACAAGGCCAACGAAGGCATCATCACCTTCTACAACGCCATTCAGGACGCGGTGAACAGCGGCACCTCGATCGAAGAAATCGCCGAGGCGCGCAAGCTGACGCTCGTCGAGACCCCCGCGATCCTGCCCAACGGCCGTGCCCCGGCGCAGCCCGGCTTTGCCATGGCGGCCGACCTCGCACCGATGATCACCCAGGCCTTCCAGGGCAGCGGCGAAGGCGAAGCGCATCTCGCGACGCTGGTCGAGAACGAGAAATTCGCGGTCTATGCGGTGAAGTCGATCGCTGCGGCAGCTCCCCCGCCCTTCGCCCAGATCCGCGCCGACCTGCTCGCCGACTGGAAGCTCGCGCAGGGACAGAAGGTTGCGCGCGACAAGGCGCGCGCGCTCGCCAAGGCGGTCGAGGGGGGTCAGGCCTTCGCCGACGCCGCGCGCGCCGCGGGTTCGAACATCGGCACCGTCCAGACGATCGGCGGCAAGCGCGGTGAACTCGGCGCCGGCGGACAGCCCGTCCCGCCCGAACTCGCGCTGCTCTTCTCGATGGCCCAGAACAGCGTCAAGACGCTCGAAATCCCGGGCAACCGCGGCTGGATGGTGCTCTCGCTCGGCAAGGTGGAGCGCCCCGACCCCAAGGCGATCGAGCCCGCCCGCGTCACGGCGATCGCCGGTCCGCTCGCCCCGGCCTTCGGCAACGAACTCGTCGCGCAGATGATGACCGAAGCGCGCAAGCGCGTCGGAGTGAAGATCAACCAGAAGCTGCTCGATCAGCTCCGCGACGAACTGACCGGCAAGCTGCCGGTCGCCGAATAGGACCGGGCTTCGCATGTCGCTGGAGGGACGCGCCGCGGCGCTCGAAGCGCTCGCGCGCGGCGAAGGCGCGGTCGTCTGGCAACGGCTGATCGCCGACGTCGAAACCCCCGTCTCGGCGGCGCTCAAGCTGATCGAGCCCGGCCGCGGCGACTGGGTGCTCGAATCGGTCGAAAGCGGCGAGACGCGCGGGCGCTACAGCCTGATCGGGCTCGACCCCGACCTGATGTTCGAAGTGACCGGCGACGCCGCGCGGATCAATCGCGACTGGCAGCGCGACCGCACAACCTTCGCGCCCGTTGCCGCCCCCGCGCTCCAGGCGCTGCGCGACCTTGTCGCCGAATGCCGCTTCGCGGTGCCCGACGGTCTGCCCAAGGCGCTGGCGACGCTCGTCGGTTTCTTCGCCTATGAAACGATCGGCCTCGTCGAGCGCATTCCGCGCGCACCGGGCGCCGGGCTCGGCCTGCCGGACATGGTGTTCGTGCGCCCGACCGTCATCCTCGTCTTCGACCGCCTCGCCGACGAACTCTTCCTGATCGCGCCGATCTGGCCGGAAGAAAACGGCGCGATCGACCGGATGATCGACGCCGCACAGGACCGCCTCGACGGCATCGCCGCGCGCCTCGCGACGGGCAATGCTCACGCCGATCGCGCGACCACCCTCGCCGATCCCGCCGCGATCGCCGCCAACCCCGCCACCAGCCCGGCGCGCTTTGCGGAGATGGTGGCGACCGCGAAGGATTATATCGCCGCGGGCGATATTTTTCAGGTCGTGCTGTCGCAGCGCTTTTCCACCCCGTTCGACCTGCCGCCGTTCGACCTCTACCGTGCGCTGCGCCGCATCAATCCCTCGCCCTTCCTCTATTTCCTCGACCTGCCCGGCTTCGCGCTGATCGGTTCGTCGCCCGAGATTCTGGTGCGCGTCCGCGACGAAGAGATCACGATCCGCCCGATCGCCGGAACGCGCCCGCGCGGGCGCACCGGCGCCGAGGATGTCGAGAATCGCGAAAGCCTGCTCGCCGATCCCAAGGAACGCGCCGAGCATCTGATGCTGCTCGACCTCGGCCGCAACGACGTCGGCCGCGCGGCAATCGGCGGCAGCGTCACCGTCACCGACAGCTACACCGTCGAATATTACAGCCACGTCATGCACATCGTGTCGAACGTCATCGGCCGCATCGCGCCGGGCAAGGACGCGATCGACGCGCTGTTCGCGGGCTTCCCCGCGGGAACGGTCAGCGGCGCGCCCAAAGTGCGCGCCTGCCAGATCATCGCCGAGCTCGAGGCCGACGCACGCGGGCCCTACGCCGGGGGCGTCGGCTATTTCGCGCCCGACGGCAACATGGACAGCTGCATCGTGCTGCGCACCGCGATCGTCAAGGACGGCGAAATGCACGTCCAGGCGGGTGCGGGCATCGTCGCCGACAGCGATCCCGCCTATGAGCAGCGCGAGTGCGAGGCCAAGGCCGGGGCGCTCTTCGCCGCCGCGCGCGAGGCGGTGCGCATCGCGGGGACGCCGGGCTACGGCCAGTGAAACGCCGCGCGGCGCTCCTGCTGGGCGCCGCCCTCCTTTCCGGGACCTATGTCGCGCTGAGCCGTGACGAGGCTGAGCCGCCCGCCAAACCGCGCACGCCCTCGGCCTGCAAGCCCATCACCTTCGACGGCAAGCGCTTCACCGAATGCATCGCCGTGCCCGGCCGGCATCGCATCATGACAAAAATCACCGGCAAGAACGGCGTGATCTACCGCAGCTTCGCCGGCCTCGCCGAGGATGTCGATCCCGCCACGGTCGCCTTCGCGGTCAACGGCGGCATGTACGACACGGGCAGCGAGCCGATCGGCTATTATGCCGAGGACAGCGAACGCCTTTATCCGCTGAATAGCCGCGACGGCGGTGGCAATTTCTACCTGAAACCCAATGGCGTCTTCTTCGGCGCCGCCGACGGTGACTGGCGGGTGATGACCAGCGCCGATTTCGCTGCCAAGGTCGTGCAGCGCCCCAATTTCGGTACCCAGTCGGGCCCGATGCTGCTGCTGGACGGCAAACTCCATCCCCGGATTTCGCCCGACGGCACGTCGCGCAAGATCCGCAACGCGGTCGGCGTCGATGCCGAGGGCCGCGCGCATTTCGTCATTTCCGACGAGCCGGTGTCTTTTGGCACGCTCGCCGCGCTGATGCGCGACCATGCCGGAACCCGCGACGCGCTCTTCCTCGACGGCACCGTCTCGGCGCTCTGGGACCCGGCGACCGGCCGCATCGGCGGCCGCTACCCGCTCGGCCCGCTGATCCTTGTCACTCATCGCTCACGGGACTAGCTTCGCTCCATGCTGAAATTCATCGCTCCCTTCGCCCTGCTGCTCGCAGCCGTTTCGCCGGCCCACGCTCAAGTGGAAGGCGCGACCGAAGCCGACGCCATTATCAAGGATTTCACCTTCGCCACGGGCGAGAAACTCCCCGAACTGAAGCTCCACTACACCACGCTCGGTTCCCCGCAGCGCGACAAGGCAGGCAACGTCACCAATGCGGTGATGATCCTCCACGGCACCGGCGGGACGGGGAAGCAATTCTTCCAGCCGCAATTCGCGAACGAGCTTTTCGGCCCCGGCCAGCCGCTCGACACCCGAAAATATTACATCATCCTGCCCGACAATATCGGCCATGGCGGCTCGTCGAAGCCCAGCGACGGCCTCCGCATGAAGTTCCCCAAATACGATTATGCCGACATGCTCGCGGCGCAGCACCGGCTGCTCACCGAAAAACTCGGGGTGCAGAAGCTCAAGCTCATCCTCGGCACCTCGATGGGTTGCATGCACGCCTTCGTCTGGGGCGAAACGCACCCCGGCTTCGCCGAGCGCCTCGCGCCCTTCGCCTGCCTGCCGGTCGAAATCGCGGGGCAGAACCGGATGTGGCGCACGCTGTCGATCGACGCGATCAAGGCCGATCCCCTGTGGAAGGACGGCAACTACAGCGAACCGCCCGCCGCCGGGCTGCGCACCGCCGCGGCGCTCAACATGATCGCGGGCGCCAACCCCTATGCGCTGCAGGCGCAATATCCGACCCGCGAAGCGGCCGAAAAATACAAAGACGAGGCGTTCGCGCGTACCTACGGCCGCAACGACGCCAACGACACGATCTACCAGCTCGACAGCTCGCGCAGCTACAACCCATGGCCCGACCTCGAAAAAATCGCCGTGCCGGTGCTGTGGATCAACAGCGCCGACGATTTCATCAATCCGCCGGCCTATGGCATCACCGAAAAGGCCGCGCCGCGCATGCCACGCGCGAAATTCATCCTCATCCCGGCCAGCGCCGAGACCAAGGGCCATAGCACGCATACCTGGGCGAAATTCTGGAAGGACGATCTCGCAAAGCTGCTGGCAGAAACACCGTGAAAGCCTTCGTCCTCACCCGCTACGGCGGCCCCGAAGCCACCGAATTGCGCGAGGTTCCCGCGCCTGCGCCCGGCCCCGGCGACCTGCTCGTCCGCGTCCACGCCGCGGGGCTCAACCCGGTCGATTTCAAGACCCGCGACGGCATGCTCAAGATCGTCCAGGGCTATGACATGCCCGTCGTCATGGGCAATGAACTCGCCGGGGTGGTCACGGCGTGCGGCGCGAACGTCACCGGCTTCGCGACCGGCGACCGCATCTTCGCGCGCGTGCCCAAGGACCGCATGGGCGCCTTCGCCGAAATGGCGGTCGTCCCCGCCGATCACGCCGCGCACCTGCCCGCATCGCTCGACTTCACCGCCGCTGCGGGTGTCCCGCTCGCGGGGCTGACCGCGCTTCAGGCGCTGCGCGACGAATTGAAACTCCAGCCGGGCAGCCGCGTCTTCATCCCCGGCGGCGCGGGCGGGGTCGGCACCTTCGCGATCCAGATCGCCAAATGGCTGGGGGCAGAGGTCACCACCACCGCCTCGCCGCGAGGTCGCGGCCTCGTCGAACGGCTCGGTGCAGACCATGTCATCGACTACACGACGCAGGATTTCGGGGAGGTCGTACAGGGCATGGACGGCGCCTTCGACCTGATCGGCGGCGACACGCTCGAAAAATGCTTCTCGGTGGTCAAGCCCGGCGCGACCGTCGTCTCGGTCGCGGGCATGCCCGAACCGCGCACCGCCACCAAGGATCTCGGCCGCGGTGCGCTGCTTGCCGCGCTCTTCTGGTTCGCCAGCTTTGCGCTTCGTGCGAAGGCACGCCGCCATGACGTCACCTACCGCTATCTCTTCATGCACCCCAGCGGCGCCGAACTCGCCGAACTCGCTGCGCTCATCGCGCAGAGCAAGCTCGAACCGGTGATCGACCGCGTCTTTCCTTTCGCCGACATCGCCGCGGCAATCGCCCATCTCGAATCGGGCCGCGCAAAGGGCAAGGTTGTCGTGCGCATGATCGATTGACCGGCGCAAAGCGCGACTTGCGCACCGCCAAGCTTCTATCCCTTCCCCCGCCCCCGCAAAACCGTTAGGGCGCCCGATCATGATCCTCGTCATCGACAATTACGACAGCTTCACCTTCAATCTCGTTCATTATCTGATCGAGCTCGGGGCAGAAGTGCGCGTCGAACGCAACGACGCGCTGACCGCCGCGACGGCGCTCGCGACCGGCGCCGATGCGATCCTCATCTCGCCCGGCCCGTGCACCCCGAACGAAGCCGGAATCAGCCTCGACCTCGTCGCCGCCTGCGCCGACGCTGCGCGCCCGCTGCTCGGCGTGTGCCTCGGCCATCAGGCGATCGGCCAGCATTTCGGCGGCACCGTGCAGCGCGGCCACCTGATGCACGGCAAGACGTCGCCCGTCTGCCACGACGGCACCGGCCTGTTCACCGGCCTGCCCTCACCGCTCACCGCGACGCGCTATCACAGCCTCGAAGTCGTCGACATCCCGCCCGCGCTCGCGATCAACGCGACCAGCGACGACGGCGCGGTGATGGGCTTCCGTCACACCGACCTCCCGATCCACGGCGTCCAGTTCCACCCCGAAAGCATCGCCACCGAACATGGCCATGCGATGCTCGCCAACTTCCTCCGCCTCGCCGGGCTGCCCGTCCGCGAGCGCATGCCGGCATGAGCCGCTTCGGCCCCCTGCCCGATCCGGCCGAACTGCTCGACCATGATCAGGCCGAACACGCCTTTGCGACGATGCTCGATGGCGGCGGCACCGACGAACAGGTCGCCGATTTCCTCATCGCCCTCTCCAACCGCGGCGAGACGATGGTCGAAATCGCCGCCGCGGCGCAGGCGATGCGCGACCGGCTGATCGCGATCGAGGCGCCCGCGGGCGCGATCGACGTCTGCGGTACCGGCGGCGACGGCCACCACACGCTCAACGTCTCGACCGCGGTGTCGATCGTCGTTGCAGCGTGCGAAGTTCCGGTTGCAAAGCATGGAAATCGTGCTGCTTCGTCCAAATCGGGTGCCGCCGACACGCTCGAAGCGCTTGGGCTCGACATGGACCGCGCCGACCGTATGGCGCAGGAACAGCTCGCAGATCTCGGCATCTGCTTCCTTTTCGCCGGCACGCGCCATCCGTCGATGAAACGCATCATGCCGATCCGCAAGGCGATCGGCCAGCGCACGATCTTCAACCTCATGGGGCCGCTCGCCAATCCCGCACGCGTCACGCGCCAGCTCGTCGGCATCGCGCGCCCCGCCTATGTCCCCGTCTATGCCGAGGCGCTGCACCGGCTCGGCACCGATCATTCGCGCGTCATTTCGGGCGACGAGGGGCTCGACGAACTCTCGCTCGCGGGCGGCAACGAGGTCGCGGTGGTGACGCGCGACAGCGTGCTCATGCAACGCAGTCACGCCGCCGACGCCGGGCTGCCGTCGCGCCCGCTTGCCGACATCCGCGGTGGCGACGCCGCGCACAACGCGCGCGCGCTCCGTGCGCTGCTCCAGGGCGAACCCGGCGCCTATCGCGACGCGGTGCTCTACAACGCCGCCGAGGCGCTGATCGTCGCCGGCGCGGTCGACACGCTGGTCGGCGGCGTCGAGGAAGCAGCCGAAGCGATCGACAAGGGCCTCGCCAACACGCTGCTCGACTGCTGGATCGCCTATAAATGAACAAGCTCACCCAAATCCTCGCGACCAAGGCCGAAGAAGTCGCCGAACGCCGCCAGTCGCGCTCGGTCGCCGATCTCGACGCGATCGACGCCGGCCCGGTGCGCGGTTTCCACACCGCGCTGCAGGCGAGGATCGACGCCGGAAATTTCGCGCTCATCGCCGAAATCAAGAAAGCTTCGCCGTCCAAGGGATTGATCCGCGAGGACTTTGATCCCGCTGCCCACGCGCGCGCTTATGAAGCCGGCGGCGCCGCCTGCCTCTCGGTGCTCACCGACGCGCCATATTTCCAGGGGCATGAGGAATTTCTGATCGCGGCGCGCACCGCCTGCGCGCTGCCGGTGCTGCGCAAGGATTTCATGGTCGACCCCTGGCAGGTCGCCGAAGCGCGTTCGATTGGCGCCGATGCGATCCTGATCATCGTCGCCGCGCTCGACGATGCCCCCATGCGCGAGATCGAGGCCGCGGCGTTCGAACGCGGCATGGACGTGCTCGTCGAGGTCCATGACGAGGCCGAGATGGAGCGTGCGCTGACGCAGCTCCGCTCGCGTCTGATCGGCGTCAACAACCGCGACCTGCGGACGTTCGAAACCGACCTTGCGGTCACCGAACGCCTCGCCAGCCTTGTGCCCCCCGGTACGCTGCTCGTCGGCGAAAGCGGCATCGCCACCCACGCCGACTGCCGCCGCCTCGCGGACAGCGGCGTGAACAGCTTCCTCGTCGGCGAAAGCCTGATGCGCCAGCCCGACGTCGCCGCCGCGACCCACACGCTGCTGGAAGGCTGACCCGAGCGCTCCATCCCATGACCTGCGGCCACGGGGAGGATATCGGTCCGCCATCCGCCCGGCAGCGGCCGACCGCCACCTAGATCAGGAACATCATCGTCGCGGTGAAAAAGATCAGGAAGCTCTGCACGAAGAGCCGGAGGTCGGACCCGTGAAAGATCGTCACCGGCTCGCGATGCTGAGCGAGCGCGTGGCGCAGCGCGCCTTCCCAGTCCGCCGGCGCGTTCAGCCGCGCGATCGCCACCTGCCGCGCGCCATGGGCGCGGACGCGGTCGCGGATGTCGATGCGGATTTCCGGGTCGAAGGCGTCCATGCCCCGCAGGCTAGGACGGGCTTAACGAGTCGATAAGGTTAAAAATGCGTTAACGCGCACGCGTCCCGCCGCGGGACGCCGCGCGGCGCGGGGGTTAACGCGGCGCCGGACGGACGCGGACACTGCGCCTGTCGGCCAGCCCGCGCTGGAACGACCGGCACGCCTGCGGCTTCATCCGCGGACCGAGGCACAGGCGCACTTCGGTCAGCCAGCCCTGTTTGTCCGCCGCCACCGCCAGCATGTCGGGGCGCAGCGTCGGGTTCGCCGCGACGAAGGCGCGGCGGACCGCCCCCGCAGTCTGCGGCTTCGCCGCCAATGCCCGCATGTCGGGAAAGCGCACGCTCCCGAACATGATCGCCGCGGCGCGGAAATAGGCGTCGGGATGGGGACTCATGCAGGTGCCGTGCTTGGCCCATTCGTGCTGGAGCAGCTGCGCCGAGGGGGTCATGCACATGTTGCGGCGGAGCACCGGCTGCGGCACGATCTTCGCCGGGCGGCACCATTGCGGATAGCCGGACGTCGCCGCCTCGGGCCACAGCCCGTGCAGCACCCAGCCGAAGCGGCCGCTCTCGCCCGAACATTGGAAACGGTCGCGCGCGTCCCTGACATTGCGCACCCCTGCGCAATGCTGCGGCGACCAGCTCATGCTGAGCAGATACCCCGCGATTGGCGGATTGCGCACAGGTTCGCCGCGGCGCGGCTGTTCGAGCCGCGGGACGGGCACGCGATCGGGGGCGGTGCACGACGGCGCCTGCGCAAGCGCGATGGTGGGCGCCAGCGCCAGCAGCGCCGCCGCGACGACCTCAGGCCAGCGCAAAATCGAGCCCGATGTCGGCCGCCGGCGCCGACTGGGTCAGCCGCCCGACCGAGACATAGGTGACGCCGGTCGCGCCGATCGCACCGATCGTGTCGAGCCGCACCCCGCCCGACGCCTCGACCGGGACGCGGCCCGCGACGATCGCGACCGATTCGCGCAGCTGATCGAGGCCCATATTGTCGAGCAGCAGGTGCGTCGCGCCCGCGCTGAGCGCGGGTTCGACCTGGTCGACGCGGTCGACCTCGACGATGATGTTCGCGATCCCCGCTGCGACCGCGCGGCGCACCGCTTCCTCGACCGATCCGGCGACCGCGACATGATTGTCCTTGATCATCGCCGCGTCCCACAGGCCCATGCGGTGGTTGGTCGCTCCGCCCATGCGCGTCGCATATTTTTCGAGCACGCGCAGGCCCGGGATCGTCTTGCGCGTGTCGAGCAACGTCGCCTTGCCGCCGAGCGCGTCGACATACTCGCGCGTCAGCGTCGCGATGCCCGACAGGTGCTGCACCGTGTTGAGCGCCGAGCGCTCGGCGGTGAGCATCGCGCGGGCATTGCCCGACAGCCGCATCAGATCGGTACCCGCGGACACCTGCGCGCCCTCTTCGACCAGGATTTCGATGGTCATGGCAGGATCGAGCGCGCGAAAGAAGGCTTCGGCGATCGGAAGGCCCGCGACGGTGATCGCGTCGCGGCTGTCCATCACCCCCTCGAACCGCGCGTCGGCAGGGATCACCGCCAGCGAGGTGACGTCGCCACCTTCGCCCAGATCTTCGACAAAAGTAGCGCGGACGAAGGCGTCGAGATCGAAGCCGGGGAGCGAGAAATCGGTCATGCCGCCCGCGATAGACACCCCTTCACGCAAATCAACTTGACGTTTACGTCAACTGGCGCTGACATGCACGTTCCGTGGCAACTTAGATAACATCCGGAGAGGTCCATGCTGTCCCCCATTTGCGCGATGCTCGGCATCGAATTCCCGCTCCTTGCCTTCTCGCACTGCCGCGACGTCGTCGTCGCAGTGTCGAAGGCTGGCGGCATGGGCGTCTTCGGCGCCGCCTCGCTTCCGCCCGAACGGCTCGAGGAAGAGCTGGCGTGGATCGACGACCATATCGGCGGGCGTCCCTATGGCGTCGACCTGATCGTCCCCAACAGCTTCGTCGGCAAGGGCGAGGCACCGTCGGCCGCCATCCCGCAGATCCCCGAAACGCACCTCGCCTTCGCGGCCGGGCTGCTCGCGAAACATGGCGTCGATTCGTCGGGCCTCGCCGAGGCGATGGCGGGGCGGCAGAGCTTTGGCGACAACATGCACGAAGACGGCGCGGCAAAGCTGCTCGAGGTCGCCTTCCGCCACCCGATCGGCCTGATCGCCAACGCGCTCGGCGTGCCGCCGCCGCTGATGCTCGAACTCGGCAAGCGCAACAACGTCCCCGTCGCCGCGCTCGTCGGCACCCGCGACCATGCGCTCGCCCAGGTCCGCGCTGGCGTCGACATTCTCGTCGTCGCCGGCGGCGAGGCCGGCGGCCATTGCGGCGAGGTCGCGACGATGGTGCTGGTGCCCGAGGTTGCGGCGGCGCTCGACGCGGTCGGCGCGACGACGCCGATCCTCGCCGCGGGCGGCATCGTCACCGGGCGCCAGATGGCGGCATCGATGGCGATGGGCGCGCACGGCGCCTGGACCGGGTCGGTGTGGCTGACCACCGCCGAGGCCGAGACCAATCCGGTAGTGAAGGAAAAGATGCTCGCCGCCTCGGCGCGCGACACAGTGCGTTCGAAGAGCCGCACCGGAAAGCCTTCACGCCAGCTCCGCTCGCCGTGGACCGACGCATGGGAAGCCGAAGGCGCACCCAAGCCGCTGCCGATGCCGCTCCAGTCGCTGGTCAGCGAACCCGCACTGCGCAAGGTCGACAAATTGTCGGAAGGCGGCCACGAGGGCGCCCGGACGCTCGCGACCTACTGGGTCGGGCAGGGCGTCGGCCTGATGAACGAAGCGATGAGCGCGGGGCAGGTCGTGCAGGCTTTCAAGGAAGACTGGATCGCCGCCTGCGAACGGCTGAACGGGTTCGTCGGGGTTTGACCGTTCCGATCCTCCCTGTCGCGCAGCGATGGGGAGGTGACAGCCCGGAGGGCTGACGGAGAGGCCGAGCAGCGAGAAGCGCTCGCTATCTCACGGCCCCTCCACCATATGTTTCGCATGGCCCCCTCCCCATGCCTGCGGCACGGGGAGGATTGGCTAGGTCGCTTACGCGACGGTCGCCTTGACGATCTTGCCGGGTTCGCGCGGCGGCTCGCCCTTGGGCAACGCGTCGACATTTTCCATGCCTTCGATGACTTCGCCCCACACGGTGTACTGGTTGTCGAGGAAGCGCGCGTCCTCGAAACAGATGAAGAACTGGCTGTTCGCGCTGTTCGGGTTCTGCGCGCGCGCCATCGAACACACGCCGCGGACGTGCGGTTCGCTGCTGAATTCCTGCGGCAGGTCGGGAAGCTTGCTGCCCCCCATGCCGGTGCCCGTCGGGTCGCCGCCCTGCGCCATGAAGCCGGGGATCACGCGGTGAAAGACGACACCGTCGTAAAAGCCTTCGCTGGCGAGACCGGTGATGCGTTCGACATGCTGGGGCGCGAGATCGGGACGCAGGCGGATGACGACGTCGCCGGTCGACAGCGACAGGGTGAGGGTCTGGTCGGTCATAAAAGCTCCTGTAAGCGGGATGGCCGGTGCCATAGCCGCGTGACGCGCCAAAGCCACGTATAATTTGCGGACGCCGGCCCGCACGGCGTTGCCATCGCGGCGGGCGACGACTAGGGGGTAGAGCGTTTCGCCGCCGGGTCTGCCGGCATCTGACAGGGAAGGCCGCGCGATGGACAAACGCGAAGACTCCCTGCCCGCCGAGGATGTGCGGATCGATGACGGCCGCGACACGGCACCCGTCGCCGAGACCGAGCTCGACGAAGACGACCGGCTGAAACCCGAATTCGTCCGCGACGTCATCGACCTTGCCGAATCGGGCGAGGAAGAAGCCGCCCGCGAACGCGTCGGCCGCCTCCATCCCGCCGACATCGCCGACCTTTTCGAACTCGCGAGCGCCGACGAACGCCCGATGCTCGCCGCGGTGCTCGGCGACCTCCTCTCCGCCGACGTGCTCGCGGAGATGAACGACTATGTGCGCGAGGAACTGATCGACCTCCTCGCGCCCGAACAGGTCGCCGAACTGGCGTCCGAGATGGATACCGACGACGCCGTCGCGATCATCGAGGACCTCGAAGAAGACGAACAGCAGGCGGTGCTCGAGGCGATGGAGCCCGAGGATCGCGCGGCGATCGAGGATGCGCTCTCCTTCCCCGAGGAAACCGCCGGCCGCCTGATGCAGCGCGAATTCGTCGCGGTGCCCGAACATGTCACTGTCGGCGACGTCATCGACCGCCTGCGCGAAGATGTCGAACTGACGAGCGACTTCTGGGAAATCTTCGTCGTCGATCCGATGCACAGGCCGGTCGGCACCTGCCAGCTCAGCTGGATCCTGCGCACCCCGCGCGACATCGCGATCAGCGACGTGATGAAGCGCGAACAGACGCTCATCCCGGTCGACATGGACCAGGAAGAGGTCGCGCTGCGGTTCCAGAAATATGCGCTGATCTCGGCCGCGGTCATCGACAAGGCGGGCCGGCTGGTCGGCATGATCACCGTCGACGACGTCGTCCACATCATCCAGGAAGAAGCAGGCGAGGATATCCTGCGCCTGTCGGGCGCCGGCGACGGCGACATCAACGAACCGATCCGCGAAACCTATGTCGCGCGCGTGCGCTGGCTCGTCGCCAATCTCGGCACCGCGCTCGTCGCCTCGTCGATCGTCGGGTTTTTCGGCGGCGCGATCGAACATATGGTCGCGCTCGCCGCCCTGATGCCGATCGTCGCCGGGGTCGGCGGCAACGCCGGCACGCAGACGCTGGCGGTCACGGTGCGCGCGCTGGCGATGAACCAGCTCACCGATTCGAACAGCTGGCGCGCCATCTTTCGCGAGATGAAGATCGCGCTGCTGAACGGCGGAACCATCGCGGCAATCGCGGGCGTCGCGACCGCCCTGTGGTTCGGCAATCCGCTGCTCGGCGGGGTCATCGCTGCGGCGATGATCGTCAACATTTTCGTCGCCGGGGTTGCCGGGGTCGCGATCCCGCTGCTGCTCGACCGGCTCGACCAGGACCCCGCTGTCGCCAGCTCGATCTTCGTGACGATGACGACCGATTCCATGGGCTTCCTCGCCTTTCTGGGGCTCGCCGTGGCCAGCGGGCTCACCTCGTTCGCCTGACAAAGCGCTGGAATCGCAAACGATTCAAATGAATCGGAAAAAATTTCGCCTCACGCATTTTTTTCGGGAACTTATGGGCACGCTGGGCCGTTTCCCATTCGAGCAGCGGTCATCGCCCCCCCCGCAGCGCTGCTCAGCAACATTGGCCCGGCCCGCATTCCCTCCCCCCCCCTCGAAGCGTGCCGGGCCATTTTGCACTCAGCTTCAAACGAGGTTCCCATGACGAGTTTTCGCGCAATCCTCTTGGCCCTGCTTGCCAGCCTTCTGGTCTCTGGCTGCAACACGGTGAAAGGCGTCGGCCGCGACATTGAATCGGTCGGCGATGCGGCAGACCGGGCCATTTAGGACCCGGGCTGCACTTGCCCCCTAGGCCTCTTCGAGAGGCTCGACAGGCGCCGCTTCGGCGCCTGTTTTGCGTCGGCGCCGGGTGAACCAGATCGCAAAGATCGACAGTTCGTAGAGCAGGATCAACGGCACCGCGAGCAGGAACTGGCTGAGGATATCGGGCGGCGTCGCCACCGCGGCGATCGCAAAGGCCGCAACGATCATGTAGCGCCGCGCCGAGATCAGCTGCTCGCGCGTGACGATTCCGGCGCGTTCGATGAGCATCAGCAGGATCGGCAGCAGAAAGGCGATGCCGAACGCCATGATGAACTGCATGATGAAGCTGAGATAGTTGGCGACCGAGGGCAAGGCTTCCTGCTGGATACCGCCGAGGTCGCCCTGGAAACCGAGCAGGAATTTGAGCGCGACCGGTACGGTCACGAAATAGGCGAGACAGGCGCCCGCCGCGAACAGCAGCGGCGTCGCGAGAAGAAAGGGCAGCAGCGCGCGCTTTTCCTGGCGATAGAGCCCCGGCGCGACGAATTTCCAAAGCTGGTTGGCGATCACCGGAAAAGCGATCATCATCGCCGCGAACAGCGCCACCTTGATCTGGACGAAAAAGGCCTCGAACAGCTGGGTATAGATGATCTTGCCCTGCCCCGCATCGACGAGCGGACGGACGAGAACGCGGAAGATATCCTCGGCGAAATAGAAGCAGACTCCGAACGCGATCGCGATCGCGAGCAGCGACTTCAGCATGCGCGAGCGAAGCTCGATCAGATGATCGAGCAGCGGCATCTTGCCGCCCGCGCCGTCCTCTGCGTCCGCACTCATGGCAGCGGCCCGTCCTTCGGCGGGACGGCGTGGGTTTCGGGTGCCGGATCGGGCTTGGTCGCCGCGGCCGCCTCGTCCGCCGATGCGTCGGACGGCGTGCTCGTCGCCGGATTCACCGACGGCGCGTCCGGGCCGTCGAGGCGCGGAAATTCGCGCATGATCGCGTCATTCTGGGCGCGCCACTGCTTCTCCAGTTCCTCGAGCTCGGCTTCGCGCATCATCGTGTCGAGCCCCGAGCGGAAATGACGGGCCATGCCGCGGGCCTTGCCGACCCATTTCCCGACAAAGCGCATCGCCTTGGGCAGGTCCTTGGGGCCGATGACGACCAAGGCCACCACCACCACGAGCAGCAACTCGGTGGGCGCTACGTCGAACATCTACTGTGATTTCCCCCGCAGGCGGAACGCGATCAGAGCGTGTCGCGGTCGGCCGTCGCGGTCGGCGACGGGGTCACATCGGGTGCACGCTGGCCTTCGAGATGCTTGGGCGCCGGCGGCGGCACATCGTCGTCGGCCATGCCCTTCTTGAAGCTTTTGATACCCTTGGCAACGTCGCCCATCATGTCCGAGAAGCGCCCCTTGCCGAACAGCAACAGGACCAGAATCCCGACGATCAGCCAGTGCCAGATGCTCAAACCACCCATCTCAAATTCTCCTTGAGCCGCCCATATAGGAGCAAGCCCTGCCGAATGCACGTCTGCGATTGAAAAAAGCGTCAGGCCTCTTCGCCGTCCTTGACCAGATCGAGCTCGCCCATCGCCTCTTCGAAAGCAAGATCGACCGGGTCGAGCAGCCCCGCGGCGCGCAGGTCCTCGATTCCCGGTAAATCCCTGCGGCTGCTAAGACCGAAATGCTGCAAAAATGCGTCGGTGGTCTTGTAGATCAGCGGGCGCCCGGGCACCTCGCGCCGCCCCGCCGGGGCGATCCATTCGGCCTCCATCAGCACATCGAGCGTACCTTTAGAGGTCTGGACGCCGCGGATCGCCTCGATCTCCGCGCGGCTGACGGGTTCGTGATAGGCGACGATCGCCAGCACCTCCGACGCGGCACGCGACAGTTTGCGCGGGTCGTCGCGCTCGCGGCGCAACAAATGCGCAAGGTCGGCCGGGGTCTGGAAATGCCAATGCCCGCCGCGCTCGACCAGCTCGATCCCGCTGCCCGCATGACGCGCGGCGATCGCCTGGATGACCGCCCTGACTTCGGAAACCGGAATATCCTCGGCGAACCGCGCCGCGATCTGGCGCGCGTCGAGCGGGGCATCGCTGGCAAAGAGCATCGCCTCTATCGCCCGTTCGCGGTCGTCGATTGCCATCATCCCTGCGCTGCCTTCAGGTAGAGCGGTTCGAACGCGCCTTCCTGCCGGAGGTCGACGCGCCCCTGCCGCGCGAGCTCGAGTGCGGCGACAAAGCTGGACGCGATCGCCGACCGGCGCAAGGGGCCCCGATAATCGGCGGGCAGGAAATCGGAGAGTTCGGCCCAGTCGAGCTTCACCCCGATCAGTCTTTGGAGATACTGGAGCGCAGCGTCGAGCGTGACGACGGGGCGCCGCGCGACCATATGGACGACCGGCTCGTTGCGGGCCTTCACTTGGCCATAGGCGGCGAGCAGGTCATAAAGGCTGGCGTCCCAGCGCCGCATCCGAACGTCGTGCAGCCCCTCGGGCGCGGGGCGCAGGAATACATCGCGCCCGACCCGGTCGCGCGCGAGCAGGCGCGCCGCCGCCTCGCGCATCGCCGCGAGGCGCTGGAGCCGCAATTGCAGCCGTAGCGCGAGTTCGTCGGGCGACGGTTCCTCGAGCGGATCCTTGGGCAGCAGCAACGCCGATTTGAGATAGGCGAGCCACGCCGCCATCACCAGATAATCGGCCGCCACCTCCAGCTTCGCGCGCATCTCGGCGATGAAGCCCAGATATTGCTCGACCAGCTGGAGAATCGAAATCTGCCTGAGGTCGACCTTCTGGCTGCGCGCCAGCGTCAACAAAAGGTCAAGCGGACCTTCCCAGCTCTCGAGGCTGAGCTGGAGCGCGTCCTCGCGCTCGGCCGCGGGTGCCACGTCGAAAGCGAGCGGCAATTCCTCCATCGGCGGCTCAGGCTCCCGTCATGCGAGCGCCAGCAACGCGTCGCGCTGGTCGACGAGCATCGCGAACTGGCGTTCGTCGTGCGTTCCTGCGATGCGGTCCATCGCGCCTTCGAGCCGCGCCAGCGATACGGTGCTGATCGGGTCGAGGCTGTTCGCGATGCCGACCATATCGTCCATCTTGCCCCAGCAGTTGAGCGCGATGTCGCAGCCCGCGGCGACCGCCGCGGCGGCGCGCGACGGGACGTCGCCGGACAGCGCCTCCATGTCGAGGTCGTCGCTCATCAACAGGCCGTGGAAACCGACGCGCTGGCGGATGACGCTGTCGATGACCAGCGGCGACAGCGTCGCCGGCCGATCGGGATCCCAGGCGGTGAAGACGACGTGGCACGTCATCGCCATCGCCGCGTCGCGCAGCGCGGCGAAGGGCGCGAGATCGCTCTGAAGGTCGCGGTCGGACACCGCGACCACGGGCAGTTCCTTGTGCGAATCGAGCATCGCGCGGCCGTGCCCCGGAATATGCTTGACGATGCCGACAACGCCGCCGTCCTGCAGGCCCGACAGGATCGCGCGGCCCAGCGCCGCCACGCGCATCGGCTCGCTGCCGAGCGCGCGATCGCCGATCACGTCGCTGGCGCCCGGCTGGCGAACGTCGAGAAGCGGCAGGCAATCGACCGTGATCCCGACCTCCGACAGCATCGACGCAAGCGCCATCGCGTTCAGGCGCGCCGCCTCGATCGCGCTCGCGGGTGCGCGGTCGTAGAGCGCATCGAACGCTGCTCCGCTCGGAAAGGCGGGCCATTCGGGAGCCTTCATCCGCGCGACGCGCCCGCCCTCCTGATCGATCAGGATCGGCAGGTTCGCCCGTCCGTCGAGATCGCGAAGGCTGTCGGTGAGCCTTCGCAACTGATCGCGGTTTTCGATGTTGCGGCCGAAGAGGATGTAACCCGCCGGATCGCTGTCGCGAAAAAAGGCGCGCTCGTCGTCGGTGAGGGTGAGGCCCGAAAGGCCGAAAATGGCAGGTATCATTATACGTCAGCCTCCATCGGTCGCCGCCCCCGACAGCGACCCACGGCACAAAAATGGCACGGCAAGCTTGTCAATCCAATCACTACTGCGGCGGACCGGGCCGATTCAGCGAACGATGACGCAATTTTCGCCGGCAACGCGCAATTTCCCGCAAAGGGCCTGAGCGTTGACGGCCGAACCGGCCGACACGCGCAGGCGATAGACCTGTCCGCTTTCGACCGTCGCGGGCGAAACCGATTTGCCGAGATCGGCGAGATAGGCGAAGCGCTTCGACAAATTGGTCCAGGCCTGGTTTGCCGCCGCTTCGCTGCGGAACGCACCGAGCTGGATCATCGCCGCACCCGACGCAGCGGGCGGCGCCTTTTCGGCGGCGGCGGTCTTGATCGACGTCGCCGCGGGCTTGTCCTTGCTCTTTTCGACGGTCTTTGCGGCCAACGCCTTTGCCGCCGCGGCCTTGTCGGCTTCGACCTTCCGGGCTGCCTTTGCAGCGGCCTCGCGCTCAGCCGGGGTCGCGGCGGGCTCCTCGGGCATGCGGCTCGGGTCGACCTTGCCCGCCGGCAGGACCCCCTCGGTCGCGGCGAAGCTCGCGTCGCCTTCACCCTCGAAGGTCTTCGCCGAGTCATTCTTGGGCGCGACCTTGTAATCGCCCTTCTGCGCGACGATCAGTTCGCCCTGCCCGCGCGCGCCGCCGTTCTGGATCCACCACAGCCCGCCCAGAACCGCGCCGATCAACACCAGCCCGCCCAGCACCATGACGAGCAGGCGCGTCGGCGAAACCTCGCCATCATCCTCATAGTCGTCGGCCGCTTCGAGCCACGGCAACCGGTCTTCGTCCTCCAGCCCCAGTCCGGCGTCCTTGTCCTCGACCATCAATGCAACTCCTCGAGCGCCTCCACCCCCATCAAGTGAAGCCCGTTGCGGATAACCTGCCCGATTCCATCGGCCAAATAAAGCCGCGTCGCGGTGAGTTCGGGATCGTTCGGCAGAACGATCCGCGCCCCCGGCTCGTCGTTGCCGAGATTGTACCACGAATGGAATGCAGCCGCGACCTCGGCGAGGAAGAATGCGATCCGGTGCGGCTCGCGTGCCGACGCCGCCGATTCGACGGTGCGCGGGAATTGCGCCAGCAGTTTGACCAGGCCGAGCTCGTGCGCGCCCAGCCGGGCCGGCGCGGGCGCAGGAAGCGCGATGCCGGCATCGGCGGCCTTCTGGCGAAGCCGCGAAATGCGAGCATGGGCATATTGCAGGTACCACACGGGATTATCGCGCGAGGCCTCGACCACCTTGGCGAAATCGAAGTCCATCTGCGCGTCGGCCTTGCGGGTGAGCATGGTGAAGCGCACCGCATCCTTGCCAACCTCGTCGACGACGTCGGCGAGCGTGACGAAATTGCCCGCGCGCTTCGACATCTTGAACGGCTCGCCATTCTTGAGCAGCCGCACCATCTGCACCAGCTTAACGTCGAACTTCTTCGTGCCGCCGGTCAGCGCAGCAACCGCCGCCTTGATCCGCTTGACGGTGCCGGCGTGGTCAGCGCCCCAGATATCGATCAACTCGTCGGCGTCCTGCGCCTTCTGGAAATGATAGGCGAGGTCGGCGCCGAAATAGGTCCAGCTGCCGTCCGATTTCTTGATCGGGCGATCCTGATCGTCGCCGAATTTCGTCGAGCGGAACAGCGGCAGTTCGACCGGCTCCCAATCCTCAGGCGTCTCGCCCTTGGGCGCTTCGAGCACGCCGTCATAGACGAGGTCATGCTCGCGCAGCCAGGCTTCCGCAGCCGCGGGCTTCCCCGCCGCCTGCAGTTCCGCTTCTGACGAAAAGAGGTCGTGGTGGATGCCAAGCTTGGCAAGATCGGCGCGGATCATATCCATCATCGCGCTCACCGCTTCGGCACGGAACAGGCCGAGCCAGGCGCTGTCGGGCGCGCCGACGAAACGGTCGCCATATTCGGTGGCGAGCTTTTGCGCGACGGGGATCAGATAATCGCCGGGATAGAGACCCTCGGGGATCGCTCCGACCTCCTCGCCCAGCGCTTCGCGATACCGCATGTGCACCGACCGCGCGAGGACGTCGACCTGCGCGCCCGCGTCGTTGACATAATATTCGCGGATCACGCGATGCCCCGCATATTCGAGCAGCGCCGCGAGCGCATCGCCGACGACCGCACCGCGGCAATGACCCACGTGCATCGGACCGGTCGGGTTGGCCGAGACATATTCGACGTTGACGGTGCGCCCCTGCCCCATCGTCGAGCGGCCATATTCGCCGGCATCGGCATGGATCGAAGCGAGTTCGTCGCGCCAGCTGTCGTCGACGAGGCGCAGGTTGATGAAGCCGGGACCCGCGACGCTCGCCTCGACGACCTCGTCGAGCGCGCCGAGTTCGGCAACCAGCAGGTCCGCAAGCGCGCGCGGGTTCATGCCTGCCGGCTTGGCGAGCACCATCGCCGCGTTAGTCGCGACATCGCCGTGCGCGGGATCGCGCGGTGGTTCGACGCTGATCGCGCCGCGATCGAGCCCGGCGGGGATCGCATCGCGCGCGGCCAGCGCGTCGAGCGCGGTGCCGATATGGTCGGAAAAACGGCTGAACAGGGTCACGGGTCTAGCCTAACTTTGAACGAGGGGGATTGCCGCGCGCCCTATAACAGCTTGGGCAACGCGAAAAGCCCTGCGTCGCCCGGATGGCGCGCAGGGCAAAACGAAGCGCACGGCGCGGGGCGCCGCCGCCGGACCTTATCGTCGGACGTTATATTCGAGCTGGTCCTGCGTCAGCTGGAAACCGACGAGCAGCTCGAAGCTCGCGCGCTGCACCGCGGTGCGGACCTCCGGAATGCTCAGCGGATCGACCGCGGCGTCCTGGTCGCCCGCTTTGCGCTTGCGCGTGATGCGTTCCATGATGTCGGCGGGCAGCGTCGCGGCGGAGCGGTCGACATAGGCCGAGGCCTGTCCCTTGCCGGTGCCGCGCGTCTGGCCATCGGCGAAATTGACGGTCACGCTGCCCAGCCGCTTCGACACGACGGCGGTGCCGCCCTGCACGACGGTGGCGAAATAGGGAATAGTGACCTGACGCGCCGGACCGGCATCGCGCCGCGTCGCCACCACGTCGAAATCGGCGAGCTGATAGACTTTCTCGCCGCTGTCGTTGCACTGCGGCACCAGGTTGGTGATCGCCGCGACCACGTCGATCGCCGCGGCGTCGCGGCTGGTCGCAGGGTCGAACAGCGTGATATCGCCGGTGTGCAGCGGCACCGCGACGGCGGGGCATGCCGACCGCGTCGAGGTGATGCCGACGCCGCCCGAAACGTCGATTTCATTGTCCTTCGCGCAGCCTGCCACCGTCGCCATGGCCGCAGTGCAGCAAAGCACGGCGAGAAACTTGCGCGGCGGAAACGAAATGGGGTTCATGATGGTCAGGCTTTCCAATTTGGGCGAAGCGGGGACGGACAATCCCAACTCCATGCGCGCCGCTTCTTATCGGTGCGATGAACGGCGCGCAACCGGACAAGCCGCTTTACCCTAATGGCCGTGCTGGGCTAGAGCGCGCGCACCATGAACGCACCCCTTCCTATCGGCCCTGCGGACGGCGGCGAACCGGCCCTGCTCAAGGTCCTGATCGCGGCACCGCGCGGTTTCTGCGCCGGCGTCGATCGCGCAATCCGGATCGTCGAACTCGCGCTCGAACGCTATGGGGCGCCGGTCTATGTCCGGCACGAAATCGTCCACAACCGCTATGTGGTGGAATCGCTGAAGGCCAAAGGCGCGATTTTCGTCGAATCGCTCGACCAGGTTCCCGACGGCGTTCCCGTGGTGTTCAGCGCGCACGGCGTCCCCAAGGCGGTGCCCGCCAAGGCCGAGGCGCGCGGGCTCGACTATATCGACGCGACCTGCCCGCTGGTGTCGAAGGTGCACCGCCAGGCCGAACGCGCCAACGAGAGCGGACGCCACATCATCTTCATCGGCCACGCCGGCCATCCCGAAGTGATCGGAACCCTCGGCCAATTGCCCGAGGGCGCGATGACGCTCGTCGAATCGGTCGACGATGTCGCGAGGCTGGCGCCCGCCGATCCCGACCGGCTATCCTTCCTGACCCAGACCACGTTGTCGGTCGACGACACCCGCGACGTCGTCACCGCGCTGCGCCACCGCTTTCCGGCGATCGCGGGTCCGCGCGGCGAAGACATCTGCTACGCCACCTCGAACCGTCAGGAGGCGGTCAAGGCGATCGCCGGCCGGTGCGACCGGATGATCGTGATCGGCGCCCCGAACAGCTCGAACAGCCTGCGTCTCGTCGAGGTTGCCGAACGGCTCGGCACGCCGGCGCACCTGGTCCAGCGCGGCAGCGACGTCGCCCCCGAATGGCTGGCGGAGATCGGGACGCTGGGCATCACCGCCGGCGCGAGCGCACCCGAAACGCTGGTCCGCGAAGTGATCGACGCGGTCGCGGCGCACCGCATGATCGACGAGGATGTCGTCGTCACCGCCGAAGAAAATATGGTCTTCAAGCTCCCCCGCGGGCTCGAACCGGCGGCGGCCTGACCCCCCATGGCCGTCTATACCGAAGTCGATCCCGACGATCTCGCCGCGCTGGTCGCGCGCTACGACATCGGCACGGTCCGGTCGTGCAAGGGCATCGCGGAAGGGGTCGAAAACAGCAATTTCCTGCTCGAAACGAGCGGCGGGCGCTTCATCCTGACGCTCTACGAAAAGCGCGTGAGCGTCGGCGACCTCCCCTTCTTCGTCGACCTGCTCGCGCATCTTTCGGCCAGCGGCTCGCCGGTTCCCGCGATGATCCGCGACCGCGATGGCACCGCGATCCAGCAGATTTCGGGCCGCGCGGCGTGCATCATCCAGTTCCTCCCGGGAATTTCGCTGACCAGGCCGACCCCGGGGCAATGCGCCGCGGCGGGCGCCGCGCTCGGCGCGATGCATCGCGCGCTCGCGACCTATGCCGGCGAACGGGAAAACAGCATGGGGCATCGCCACTGGCGCACGATCGCCGAGGCGACGGGCGATCTCGATGCCGTCCGGCCGGGGTTGGCGGCGATCGTCGCCGACGAACTCGACTATCTCGACGCGCACTGGCCAAAGGACCTTCCCGCGCATGTCATTCACGCCGACCTGTTTCCCGACAATGTCCTAATGCTCGGCGAGACGGTCACCGGCCTGATCGACTTCTATTTCGCGGCCACCGATTATCGCGCGTACGACGTCGCGGTGACGCACGCGAGCTGGACCTTTTCGGGCGACGGCACGCGCTGCGACGCCGATCGTGCCGGGGCGCTGATGAGCGGCTATCTCGGCGAGGTCGCCCTCGACGACGCCGAACGCGCCGCGCTGCCGCTGCTGGCACGCGGGGCGTCGCTGCGCTTCCTGCTGACCCGCGCGCACGACTGGATTCACACCCCCGCCGACGCGCTGGTCACACGCAAGGACCCGTCGCCCTTCCTTGAGCGGCTGCGCCGTTACCAGGCCGCCGACGCCCACAGCCTGTTCGCCGCCGCATGAGCGACACCGGCATGAAAACCGTGATCGTCGCGACCGACGGCGCGTGCAAGGGCAACCCCGGCCCCGGCGGCTGGGGCGCCGTGCTGCGCTGGGGCGATGTCGTGAAGACGCTGTCGGGCGGCGAACGCGACACGACGAACAACCGCATGGAACTGATGGCGGCGATCGAGGCGCTCGCGGCACTCAAGCGCCGCTGCAAGGTCGAGCTGTCGACCGACAGCGTCTATGTGCGCGACGGCATCACCAAATGGATCTTCGGCTGGCAGAAGAACGGCTGGAAGACCGCCGCGAAAAAGCCGGTGGCGAACGCCGACCTGTGGCAGCGGCTGGTCAAGGAAGCCGCGCGGCACGATATCGAATGGCTGTGGGTCAAGGGCCACGCCGGACATGGCGACAACGAAATCGCCGACGGGCTGGCAAGCGACGCGGCGCTGGAAATCGCGCGGGCGCGCTGAGGCGCCCGCGCGGTCTCGTGATTATTCGACCTCGCGCGTTTCGGCGCCCGGACCGTTCTTCTTGATCGACTCGATGGCGTTCACCGCCGAGGCTTTGCTCGAATAGCCCTCGGTCCAGAACATCGCTTCGCTGTTATATTTGAAGTAGGCGACATATTCGCCGGCCTTGTTCTTCTTGATCTCGAAATAATGGGCCATTCGGGGTCCTCCACAGATTGCGCCGCGGGTGACGCGGCTGATCCATGTTAACCCGCCGTTCGGCGGACGCAAGGATCAGGCAAAACGGCCCGGCGCATATGGCGCGGGGTCGAGCGCGGCGATCGCGCCGCGCGGCGCGGGCGCGCCGAGCTGCCAGGCGAGCAGGCCCGCGATCGCGGGCGCAGTCTGGATCCCGAAACCGCCCTGCCCCGCGCACCAGACGAAGCCGGCTTCGGACGCATCGGGCCCGAAGACGGGCAGCCGGTCGGGGGCGAAACTCCGCAACCCCGCCCATTTGCGCTCGATCGCGGCGACCGGCCAGTCGACCACCGACTGCAACCGGTCGATGGCCAGCGCGACGTCGAGTTCGTCGGGCGCCGCATCGCACGGGTCGCACGCGGTCTCGTCGTGCGGGCTGAGCCAGATCCGGCCCTCGCTTTCGCCTTTGAAATAAAATGTCCCGCCGACATGCGCGATCAGCGGGAGCGCGGCCGGCGTCGGCACGCTCAGCCGCACCTGCAAGACCGTGCGGCGATAGGGCTGAATAGCCAGCGGAGCGACCCCGCAAGCCATCGCGACGCCGTCGGCCCAGGCCCCTGCCGCATTGACGATCAGCGCCGCGCGGAGCGACCCTTGCCCGGTTTCGACCGTCCATCCGTCGCCCGATCGGCGTGCGGCGACAAGCGGTGCGCGCGTCGCGAGCAACGCCCCCGCGCGCTTCGCCGCGCGCAGACAGGCGGCATGCAATCCGCCGACGTCGATGTCCCGACACGACGGTTCGAACGCCGCCTCGCTCCAGTCGGGACGCAGCCCGGCAACGCGGCCCGCCAGATCGCGTGGCGACAGGCGCGATACATCGACCCCCTGCGCCCCGAAACGCGCGGCGAAATCATCGACCGCACCGGCTTCCTCGCTTCGTCCGACCACCAGCGCGGTGCGCGGCGCCAGAAACGCGCGATCCGAAAAGGCCGGATCGGGATCGGCGAGCGCCGCGAACGAGGCCGCGGTCAGCGGCTGAACCCCGACGCCGCCATAGCTCTCCTGCCAGAAGGCAGCCGAGCGCCCCGTCGCATGAAAGCCCGCAACCTCTTCGCTCTCGATCATCAGGACACGGCGATGGGGGGCCAGTTCGGCGGCCAGGCTCGCGCCGGCGATCCCCGCGCCGACGATCAGGACATCAATGTCGGACGGGAACGTGGCCACCATGGGTGCCGCATATCGGCTGCCTCCCGGAATGCAAGGCTCGCCCGGCCTCGACATGGTTACGATTTCGTAAGCCATGATGGCTAGGGACGCGGGTGATGACCGGCAATATTCTCCAGTTCACGCTCATGCTGCTCGCCGCGATCCTGATGGTCTGCTCGGCGATCAGCGACTTGCGGTGGCGGGAGATTTCGAACGGACTCAACGGGCTGATCGCCATTCTCGCGATCCCCTTCTGGCTCGCTGCCGGCTGGTCGCTGTGGCCCGACGTCACCTGGACGATGGGCGCCGCGCTGATCGTCTTTGCCTTCTTCATGCTCCTGTTCGTCCTCAACGCGATGGGCGGCGGCGATGTGAAGAACGTCTTTGCGGTGATGCTGTGGGTCCCCTTGCCGCTGGTAATGCCGGCGCTGACCGTGATGGCACTCACCGGCGCGGCGGTCTCGGGCGCGATGCTCGTCTGGCTCATCGTCAAGCGCCCTGAACACAAGCCCGAGGTGCCTTACGGGGTCGCGATCGCCGCCGCCGGGCTGTGGGCGCTTCACCAACAATATCTTAACCAGTTTCAGTCTATCGCATCGAGTTGAGGGTAAGCACCGCCGCATCCGGCAGGTGCAGGAGGCGAAAAATCGTCATGGATACGCGAAAGATAATGCTGATCGTCGGCGCGCTGGTGATTGCCATCGGCGCCGCTTTCGGGGTCAATCAGATGATGCGGGGCGCATCGACACCAGAGGCGCGCGCCGCCGCGGCTCCCAATGCGAACGGCCCGATGATCCTCGTCGCCACGCGGCAGCTGCCGCTCGGCACGATCATCGGTCCCGACAGCTTCCGTTTCCAGCCCTGGCCCAAGGAACTGGTCGAAAAGGCCTATTTCCTGAAGGACAAGACCGACGCCAACAGCCTTGTCGGCACGGTCGTGCGTTATCCGATCACCGCCGGCCAGCCGCTGACGCAGGGAGCTCTCGTCCATCCCGACGATCGCGGCTTCCTCGCCGCGGCGCTCGGCCCCGGCATGCGCGCCGTGACGGTCAAGGTGTCGCAGGAACAGGGGGTTGCCGGCTTCGTCTTCCCCGGCGACCGCGTCGACGTCGTGCTGTCGCAGGAAATCCGGATCAGGGCCGGCAGCAGCTACCCCGACGACCAGCTCTTCACCGCCGAGACGATCGTGCGCAACGTCCGCGTGCTCGCCACCGACCAGCGCTACGACGCAGAGGACGAGACGGGCAAGACGCCCGTTCGCACCTTCGGTTCGGTGACGCTCGAGGCAACGCCCGAAATCGCCGAGAAGATCGCGGTCGCACAGAATATGGGACGCCTGTCGCTCGCGTTGCGCCCGCTGGCCGAAAGCGCCGGCGACCTCGACGCCGCGATCGCCTCGGGCGAGGTCAACGTGCCGACCAAGGGCGGCACCGCCGCCGAAAAGAAGATGATGGCCGAAGCCGCCGGACGCCCCTCCTCGGGCCGCGGCTCGGCGACCACCGGCGGTGACGTGTCGCGCTTCTGGGTTCCGGTCAGCGGCCGTGTCCAGGCGCCGCGCCAGGAACAGAACAACAACTATTACGGGGGGCGCTCAGCGCCATCGATGGGAGGCGCCGCACCGGCGGCCCCCAGCGGTCCGGTCGTGCGCGTCACCCGCGGCGACAAGATGACCGAAGTGCCGGTGGGGGGTAAGTAAGATGAAAAGCAAAGCCAATTTCCGGGCCACGGCCCTGGCCCGCACCCTCGCCGTCGGGCTGATCGCGGCAACCCTGGTGTCCGCCCCCGCGCAGCAGGCGGTGGCACAGGCGGTGCAGAATGCCAGCAGCAGCGTCGACCTGTCGGTCGGGCGCGGCCGCCTGATCAGCCTGCCCGCGCCGATGACGGACATCTTCGTCGCCGACGACAAGGTCGCCGACGTCCAGGTCCGCTCGAGCCGCCAGCTCTACATCTTCGGCAAGACGCCCGGCGAAACCAGCATCTATGCCACCGACGCCAGCGGCCGGGTCGTCTATTCGACGGTCGCCCGCGTCGGCAACAATATCGAGACCATCGACCAGATGCTCTCACTGGCGATGCCCGAAGCGACGATCGCGGCCAACACGATGAACGGTTTCGTGCTGCTGACGGGGACCGTCCAGTCGCCCGACGACGCCGCCGAAGCCGAACGGCTGGTCCAGGCGTTCGTCGGCGAAGGCACCAAGGTTCTCTCGCGCCTGCGCACGGCGACGCCGCTGCAGGTCAACCTCCAGGTCCGCATCGCCGAAGTGAACCGCACGCTCGTCAAGGAAATCAGCGGCAACCTGCTGACCCGCGACAAGGACGGCCCGCTCGGCAACGGTTTCCTCGGCGGGGTCTTCAGCGGCCGCACTCCGGGTACGATCACCGACGTTCCCTATCCCACCGCGGTTTTTCCGGGCAGCCCGGTTCCGCGGCCCTATGACCCCGTTACCGGCCAGATCGTCAACCAGACGATCATGGGCACCAACTATCAGTTCACCAACCCCTCGGGCGCACGCGGCCTTGCCGGTGCCGGGCGCCTGTTCGGGCTCGATCTGATGGCTTCGCTCGACATCGGCGAGCGGTCGGGGCTCGTCGCCACGCTGGCGCAGCCCAACCTCACGGCGATCTCCGGCGAAACCGCCGATTTCCTCGCCGGCGGCGAATTCCCGATCCCGATCCCCGGCAACTTTGCCGGCACGACGATCGAATATCGCAAATATGGCGTCAGCCTCGCTTACACGCCGACGGTGCTGTCGAACGGCCGCATCAGCCTGCGCGTCCGCCCCGAAGTGTCGGAACTGTCGACCGAAGGCGCGATCGAAATGCAGGGGTTCCAGATCCCGGCGCTGACGATCCGGCGCGCCGAGACGACCGTCGAACTGGGGTCGGGCGAAAGCTTCATGATCGCCGGGCTGATGAACAACCGTTCGATCGGCGCGATCGACAAGCTCCCGGGACTCGGTGACGTGCCGCTGCTGGGCACGCTGTTCAAATCGGACAGCTTCCGCCGCGGCGAGACCGAACTCGTGATCGTCGTGACGCCCTATCTGGTCCAGCCGGTGTCGGCGAACGAGATCAAGCTACCGACCGACGCATTCCAGGATGCGAACGACCTGTCGCGCCTGCTGCTCGGCCAGACGAGCAACGGCGTCACCGGCGGCGAACGTCCGAAACCACGGCTCGAGGCGGTCGCCCCCGATGCCGACCGCCCGCGCGGGGCCGACGCCTCGCCCGGTTTCAGCATCAAGTGAAGCGCGCGTTTTCAGGAGCAAGAGCATGAAGAAGATCGCAACTTGGACGATCCTGGGCCTGGCGACGGCGCTCGCGGGATGCACGGGTACCGCGCACACCAACAGCAGCCTCGATTCGGTGCACCAGCCGGTGGTCCGCAACAGCATCCACCAGTTCGACGTCGCGACCAGCGGCGGTGAGTTGCCCCCAAGCGAACAGGGCCGCCTGCAGGGATGGCTCGACGCGATGGGCGTGCGCTACGGCGACCGCATCGCGATCGAAGACCCCTCGCCCTATGGCTCGGGCGCGGCGACCGCGACGATCCGGGCGATGGTCGGCCGCCGCGGGCTGCTGCTCAGCGACGCGGTGCCGGTCACGACCGGTCTCGTACCCGAAGGCAGCGTGCGCGTCATCGTGACCCGCGCCTCGGCGCATGTTCCCGGCTGCCCCGACTGGTCGAGCAAGTCGTCGATCAACTTCAACAACGCGACCTCGTCGAACTACGGCTGCGCGACGAACAGCAATCTCGCCGCGATGGTTGCCGACCCGAACGACCTGATCAAGGGCGCCAGCGACGTGAACCAGGACCCGCTCACCGCGACGCGGGCGATCAAGACCTATCGCGAAAAGGCACCGACGGGCGCCGGCGAACTCAAGGGAACGCAAACGAGCGGAGGTAGCAAGTGAACGCGCCTTTCAAAGCAGCCGGGCTGCGTGAACCCTTCAACGCCTTCGTGTGCGACGACGACACGCTGGAGCTGATCCGCGTCGCCGCGAACGACATGGGCTGGCCGATCGAGAAGTGCAACAAGGGCGGCCTGCGCAACGCCGTCCAGTCGCTCTCGGTCTCGGCAAGCCCGAACATCCTGTTCGTCGACATGTCCGAATCGGGTGACCCGATCAACGACATCAACGCGCTTGCCGAAGTCTGCGAGCCGGGCACGGTGGTGATCGCGGCGGGGCAGGTCAACGACGTCCGCCTGTACCGCGACCTTCTGTCGAGCGGCATCCAGGACTATCTGCTGAAGCCCTTGTCGCTCGACCAGGTCCGCGAATCGCTGACCATGGCGCAGGCGATGCTGACAGCGCCGAAACATGCCGAGATGTTGGACGACAAGCCGCACCACATGATGGCGGTCGTCGGCGTTCGCGGCGGCGTCGGCGCATCGCTGGTATCGACCTCGCTCGCCTGGGCGATGAGCGAACAGGCCAGCCGCCAGACCGCGCTGCTCGACCTCGACGTCCATTTCGGCACGGGCGCGCTGACGCTCGACCTCGAGCCCGGCCGCGGTCTCATCGACGCGATCGACAACCCGAGCCGCATCGACGGGCTGTTCATCGAACGCGCGATGGTGCGCGCGTCGGACAAGCTCAGCCTGCTGTCGGCCGAAGCTCCGATCCACCAACCGGTGCTGACCGACGGCTCGGCCTTCTTCCAGCTCGAGGAGGAATTGCGCGGCGCCTTCGAAATGACGATCGTCGACATCCCGCGCCACGTGCTCGTCCCCTTCCCGCACCTCGTGTCGGAAGCGGGAACGATCGTGCTGGTCAGCGACGTGACGCTCGCCGCGGCGCGCGACACGATCCGCCTCCTGTCGTGGTTCAAGCAGAACACGCCGGGTGCGCGCGTGGTGCTGGTCGCGAACAAGTTCCAGAGTGCGGTCGGGGAATTGTCGCGCAAGGAATTTGAATCGTCGATCGAACGCCCGATCGATGTCGTCATCCCCTTCGACCCCAAGCTGGTCAGCCAGTCGGCGAAGCTCGGAAAATCCTATGCGGAAATCTGCAAGGGAACCAAGGCGAGCCAGGTCTGGACGCAATTGATGCGGCTGATCCTCGACGGCGCCGATTCCGAAGACGAAGCCCCGGCACCCGCCGCAAAGGCCAAGTCGGGCGCCTCGCTGCTCGGCAAGCTCGGCGGCCTCGGCGGCATGATGGTCAAGAAGGGCGCGAAATAAAGCGCCGACCCGACCCTATCGGCCGCCGCCGGCGCCAGAAACCAAAAGCGGATAAAGACCCACCATGGACCTGTCAGTCATCCTCATCATCGCGAGCATCTTCCTGGCGCTGACGATGCTCGTGATCGCCTTCGGCGGACCGTCGGTGGGCAAGGCGAAATCGCGCCGCATCGCCGGTTTCAAGGATCGCCACGCCGCCTCGACCGAGGCGGTGGTGGCGGCGCAGATGCGCAAGACGATCCAGGCGTCCGGCGGTCAGGGCAACACCAGCCTGTCGAACCTGATGCCGCGCCGCGAAGAGATGGAAAAACGGCTGCGGCGCACCGGCAAGGGCTGGACCGTCAGCCAGTATATGCTGGCATCGATGCTGATCTTCATCGTCGCCACCGGCGCGCTGCTGGTGCTGCGCGCGCCGCTGCTGCTCGGCGGACTGGTGGGGCTGATGGCCGCGCTCGGCCTGCCCTACGCCGTCGTCGGCAGCCTGATCAAGAAACGCGTCGCAGCGTTCAACACGCGCTTCCCCGACGCGATCGACTTGCTCGTGCGCGGCCTGCGGTCGGGTCTTCCCGTCACCGAAACCTTCCAGGTCGTCAGCCAGGAGCTCCCCGGCCCGGTGGGCGAGGAGTTCAAGGGCGTGGTCGAACGCATCCGTATCGGCAACACGATGGAGGCGGCGCTCCAGGAATCGGCCGAAATGCTCGGCACGCCCGAATTCCAGTTCTTCTGCATCACCATCGCGATCCAGCGCGAGACCGGCGGCAACCTCGCCGAAACGCTCGCGAACCTGTCCGACGTGCTGCGCAAGCGCGCGCAGATGAAGCTGAAGATCAAGGCGATGTCGTCGGAAGCCAAGGCATCGGCCTATATCGTCGGCGCGTTGCCCTTCTTTGTCTTCGGCCTCGTGTGGACGATGAACCCCTCATATCTGGAGGGTTTCTTCTACGAGGAGCGGCTGATCATCGCCGGGCTCGGCGGCCTTCTGTGGATGAGCATCGGCGCCTTCATCATGGCCCGCATGATCAGCTTCGAAATCTAGGGGGAGCCGAACGATGAACAGCAATCTCCTCCTCACCGCCTTTTCGGGCGCACAGGCCGGCCCGACGATCATGGGGATCGACGTCGTGTGGGTCGCCACGATGATGGCCGCCGTCGGCGTCATGGCCGTCCTCGTCGCCATCTACGGCGCGATGACCGTCCGCAACCCGATGACCAAGCGCGTCAAGGCGCTCAACGAACGCCGCGAGCAGCTGAAGGCCGGCATCACCGCGTCGACCGCCAAGCGTCGTGCCAAGCTGGTGCGCAAGAACCAGACCGCCGACCGGATGCGCAGCGTCCTCGGCCGCTTGCAGGTGCTGCAGGACGACCAGATCAAGGACGTCCAGCAAAAGCTTGCGCAGGCGGGCATCCGCTCGAAGGATCTCGCCGTTGCAGTGATCTTCGGCCGCATGATCCTCCCGATCGTGCTCGGCGCGATCGCCGCCTTCCTGATCTACGGCCTCGACATGTGGCCCGACATGACGTCGACGAAGCGCTCGGGCTCGCTGATGCTCGCGCTGATCCTGGGCTACAAGGCGCCCGACCTCTTCGTGCAGAACAAGCGCACCAAGCGCACCGACGCGATCCGCAAGGGGCTTCCCGACGCACTCGACCTGCTCGTGATCTGCGCCGAAGCCGGCCTGACCGTCGACGCCGCCTTCAGCCGCGTCGCCAAGGAACTGGGCCGCGCCTATCCCGAACTGGGCGAGGAATTCGCGCTCACCTCGATCGAACTCGGCTTCCTGACCGAACGCCGTCAGGCGTTCGAGAACCTGGCCTATCGCGTCGATCTGGAATCGGTGAAGGGCGTCGTGACGACGATGATCCAGACCGAAAAATACGGCACGCCGCTCGCCAGCGCGCTGCGCGTCCTGTCGGCCGAATTCCGTAACGAACGCATGATGCGCGCCGAGGAAAAGGCCGCGCGCCTGCCGGCGATCATGACCGTGCCGCTGATCCTGTTCATCCTGCCGTGCCTGTTTATCGTCATCCTCGGCCCGGCCGCCTGTTCGCTCAAGGACGCGCTGGTCGACGCCTGAACAACGGGCAGGACGCCAGAAAGGGAAAGGGCTCCCGCCGGTGGCGGGAGCCCTTTCGCGTTCATCCGACCATCTGTTCGATCGCGCCGAAGATGCTGTGGTGGCGGTCATCGTCCATCCAGATGCGGACGGTATCGCCCTTCTGCATGAACGGCGTCTTCGCCTCGCCGGTCAGGATCGTCTCGACCGTGCGCACCTCGGCCAGGCAGCAATAGCCAAGCCCGCCCTCTGCGATCGGCTTGCCCGGACCGCCGTCGGCGTCGCGGTTCGACACGGTGCCCGATCCGATGATCGTCCCCGCCCCCAAGTCGCGCGTCTTGGCGGCATGCGCGATCAGCTGGCCGAAATCGAAGGTCATGTCGACGCCCGCATCGGCGCGGCCGAGCGGCGCACCGTTGAGGTCGACCGACAGCGTCCCGTGGAGCTTGCCGTCCTTCCACCGGTCGCCGAGCGCGTCGGGGGTCACGAACACCGGCGACATCGCGCTCGACGGCTTCGACTGGAAAAAGCCGAACCCCTTGGCCAGTTCGGCCGGGATCAGCCCGCGCAGCGACACGTCGTTGGTCAGGCCGACGAGCAGGATCTTCTCGCGCGCCGCGACCGCGTCGATTCCCGCAGGAACGTCACCGGTCACCACGATCACCTCGGCCTCCATGTCGCAGCCCCACGCGGGCTCGCCGAGCGGGATCGGGTCGCGCGGCGCCAGAAATGCGTCGCTGCCCCCTTGGTACATCAGCGGATCGTGCCAGAAACTGTCGGGCATTTCGGCGCCACGCGCCTGCCGTACCAGCGCGACATGATTCACATAGGCGCTGCCGTCGGCCCATTGATAGGCGCGCGGCAACGGCGAAGCGGCATCGCGTTCGTGGAAGCGCTCCTTGGGAATCGCGTCATGCTTGAGATCCTCGGCCAGCGCAGCGAGCCGCGGCGCCGCATAGGCCCAATTGTCGAGCGCGGCCTGCATCGTCGGGACGACCTGTCCGGCGTCGGCGTACCAGGCGAGATCGTCCGAAACGACGACGAGCCGGCCATCGCGACCGGATTTGAGCGAGGCGAGTTTCACATGGGTTCCTTCGTGCGGCGATGGGCGCATCGCCGCCGCAAAGGACGGTCAGCGCGGCATCTGAATCGATGCGTAACAGGTAAAGCCGCTCTGCCCTGCCCGCAAGCGCCGGATATATTGGAGATAGGCCTGCGACTGGTCGTAGCTCGTTCCGGGCAGCGACTGGCCGCCGAACGCGCGCTTGACCTCTTCGCCGGTAAAGGGGCGCGGCGCCCCCGGGAACGCCCCCTTGGTGCCGGGGGCGACCAGCTTGCCGTTCTTATCGATATATTTCCCCGCGCCCGACGCGTCGGGAACCGGAATCTGGCAGTTCATCACCGACACCGCGGTCTGGGCAAAGGCGGGCCGGATCGTCAGCGCGGCCGATACGCCGACCGCACCGAGCGCAAGCATGCGACGGCGCGAGGGAATAGCGGCGCCGGGCTCGCTATGTTCGGGGATATTCCCGCCGGTCGGCTGATCGTCGCTGTCCATAAATGGCGCATAAACCAGCGAAAGCCGAAGGAAAAGCAAAAGACCGCCCGCCGCGGGCCGCTTCCCGTTTCGGGACATTCGCCCGCGAAGCGTTAATCCTCTGCCCGCATCCGTAAAGCGGCTTGCGACCGCTCCGGCTTCGTGCGACGCGAAGCGACGATGTTCGATCGCCTCTCCAGCCTGGTCGTCGCCCTCACGCTCGTCGCCATCGCGGTCATTCTGGCGGCGCTGTCGGGCGGCGACGCGCTTACCATCGCCATTCTGGCCGTGGCGGGCGCCGCGGCCGTCGCCGTCGTGCATGGCGCCGCGCCCGATCCGCTGCCCGAGGGCCGCGGCGAAGCGATCGCCGAAGCCCCGCCCCCGCCGCCTTTATCGCTGCTCCGCCACCCCGATTTCGCGCGCTGGGCCGATCAGGAACGCGGCCCGCTGATCGGGACCGACGACCATATCGTCACCATCGCCAACGATGCGGCGGTACGCCTGCTCGGCCGCCATATCGTCGGCGCCGACATTCGCACGGCCATCCGTCACCCCGGCGCAATCGACGCGTTGACGCGCGCGGACGCGACCGACGGGGCCCAGGAGGTTCATCTCGCCGACTTCCCGCGTCCCGGTCAGCGCTGGACGATGCGCATCGCGGCGCTGTCAGGGCATGAACGCATCCTGTTCCTGATCGACCGCTCGGCGCTCGACGCCGCCGACCGCATGCGGTCGGATTTCGTCGCCAACGCAAGCCACGAATTGCGCACGCCGCTGGCGGCGATTCTCGGCTATGTCGAAACGCTTCAGGACATGAACGACGACGGCGATGCCGGCACGCGCCATCGCTTCCTCGCCATCATCGAGCGCGAGGCGCGGCGGATGCAGCAACTCGTCATCGACCTGCTCTCGATCTCGCGCGTCGAGGCCGACCGGTTCCGCCGCCCGACGACGCCGGTCGATCTGGCCGCAATCGTCCGGACGACGATCGCGTCGCTCAGGGACAGCGAAGCCGAGCGACCGCACGATATCGACGCGCGGATCGCCGAGGGCCCGCTGCCGATGCTCGGCGACGCCGCGCAACTGGGGCAACTCGCCCACAATGTCATTTCGAACGCGATGAAATACGGCCGGCCCGGCACGCCGGTGACGGTTGAACTGGTACGCGATGGCGCGCGCGCGCGCCTCTCGGTCACCGACGAAGGCGACGGCATCGCGCCCGACCATCTCCCGCGTCTGACCGAACGCTTCTATCGCGTCGACGAAGCGCGCAGCCGCTCGGTCGGAGGCACCGGTCTGGGTCTGGCGATCGTCAAGCACATCAGCGAGCGCCATCAGGGGCAGCTCGACATCGAGAGCGAGGTCGGCAAGGGGACGCGGGTCTCGGTAGCCTTCCCGCTCGCCGACGAAGCCCGCTAACAGCCCTCCGATCGGGGTCCGGCTTTCTGCGGCGAGCTATATGGCGAGGTCAGGCGTCGCCGCGGTCGGCTTCCTGCTTCGCGCGCCGCCGCCGCCGCCGCCGCCGCCGCCGCCAATAGATCAACCCGCCGGCGCTCAGCGCGAAAAGGCCGAACATGCCCGGTTCGGGAACCGGCGTCGCACCGCCCGAGCTCGACCCGCCACCCGACGAACCGCCGCCCGACGACGAACCGCCGCTGGGCGGACCGATGTCGCCCCCCTTGTAGGTGCCGATGTGCATCTCGCCGTTCTGGATCAGGTTGCCGAAAACCGCCGACCCCTGGATATAGTTTCCGGTCTGGGCGTCGGCGAGCGGCGCCAGAACCGACCCGCCCCACGCCGTGGTCAGGCGCAGATCCTCCGCCTCGGGAAAGTTCCAGATCAGATGCTCGCCGAGATTGTTCGTCCCGCCGAGGAAATTGTCGTTGAGATTGATCGAACGCCCGCTGACGTTGACGATCGCGGTCGTCGCGCCGTTGAGGTTGAACTGGATCTCCCCGATCTTGTCGAGATCGGCCGCGGTGATGTTGAACACCGCCATGCCCTGCGCGTCGGGTTGCGCGTTGAAGACGCCGCGATTGCCTTGCGCGACGAACTGGCTGTTCGACGTCAGCGTGCCCATGTCAAAGGACAGGCTGGTCAGGCTGCTGTTCAGCTGGTTCTTCTGGTTCTGCAGCCCCGACACGAACGACGGGTTGCTCGTGCCGAGGTTCGACACCACCACATTCTGATTGACGTTGGTGTTGCTGATCGTGCCGCCGACCTTCACCGTCTGCGCCGCCCCGTTGAGATTGAAGCCGCTGTTGACGTTGCCGCCGACGATCGCGCCGCCGCCGTTGTTGAGATTCTTGTGCCCGCCGTCGACATTGCCGACGACCGTCAGCCCGGGCTGGCCGGTCGGCGACGTTCCGAGCGGACGGATGGCATAATTCGACGAATTGCCCGAAAGATTGCCGCCGACGAAGGTACGCCCTTCCACCTCCGACGAGGATTGGAGATTGCCGAGGACGACGAGGTTCCATTCGCGCAGCGCATCCATGCCCGACACGAGCGACGCCGACTGGGCGAGTACGGGCGCAGCGGCAAGCGTCGCGACCAACGCGACGGAGGCAAGCGAACGGAAAGCGAAAGCCACGATAAATTTCCGGTTTTCAGAGAGAAGAGAGGTTGCTCCCTAACCGGTCAGCGCCGCCAAGGGTAGCAAGGTGCGGCGAATTGCTGTCTTGATTCGGGACAACGGCATCGCCGCCCCCACCCCGGTGCATATGCTAATCGACTTTGCCCAGCAGCTCGGCCAGCAGGCCGAACATCGTGTCGATCTGTCCGGTTTCGACGATCAGCGGCGGCGAAAGCGCGATGATGTCGCCCGTGGCGCGGACGAGCAGGCCGTTGTCGAAGCAGGCATGGAATAATTCGGTGGCGCGGGCGGTCGGGGCGCCGGGGCGCGGTTCGAGTTCGATCCCGGCGACGAGGCCGATGGTGCGGATATCGATGACGTGACGGCAGCCCCGCAGGCTGTGCGCGGCCTCCTCCCAATAGGCCGCGAGCGCGTTCGCGCGCTCGAACAGCCCGTCGCGCGCGTACAGATCGAGCGTCGCAAGGCCCGCCGCGCTGGCGAGCGGGTGCCCTGAATAGGTATAGCCGTGGAAAAGCTCGATCCCGGCCGCGACGCCGTCGACCACCGCGTCATGATGGTCACGCCGGACCGCGACCGCGCCCATCGGCACAGCGGCGTTGGTCAGCCCCTTCGCCATGGTGAGGATGTCGGGGGTCACACCCCAGGCCTCGGCCGCCGTCGCGCGCCCCACGCGGCCGAAGGCGGTGATCACTTCGTCGAAGATCAGCAATATGCCGTGCCGGTCGCAAATGTCGCGCAAACGCTGAAGATAGCCGACGGGCGGAATCAGCACGCCGGTCGAACCCGCCATCGGTTCGACGATCACCGCCGCGATCGTCTCGGCGCCATGGAGATCGACGAGGCGTTGAAGGTCGTCGGCCAGTTCGGCCCCATGCGGCGGAAAACCGCGCACGAAGCTGTTGCCGGGCAGCCCGTGCGTATGCCGGATGTGATCGGTACCCGCGAGCCCGGGACCGAAGGCGCGGCGGTTGTTGACGATACCGCCGACGCCGACGCCGCCGAACCCTGTCCCGTGATAACCGCGCTCGCGCCCGATCAGGCGGGTGCGGCTCCCCTGCCCGCGTGCGCGCTGGACTGCGAGCGCGATCTTGAGCGCGGTATCGACCGATTCGGAACCGCTGTTGGTGAAGAAGATACGGTCGAGCCCGTCGGGCATGATCGACGCGACACGACTGGCGAGTTCGAACGCCAGCGGGTGGCCGAGCTGGAAGGTCGGCGCGAAGTCGAGGCTGCGCGCGGTCTCAGCGATTGCCTCGGCGATCTCGGGGCGGCAATGACCGGCGTTGCAGCACCAGAGGCCTGCCGTGCCGTCGAGTATCGCGCGACCATCAGCGCTTTGGTAATACATCCCGCTGGCCGAGACGAGTTGGCGGGGCGAGGCCTTGTAGGCCTTGTTCGCGGTGAAGGGCATCCAGAAGGCCGCCAGCGGATCATTCTCGCCCTGCATGATGCTCCTCCGTTCTTGCCGTCAGTGTGCCGCCTTGCGGCCGGGCACGAGATGGAGCAGCCCGACGATCGCTCCGCCCAACGCCAGACCGAAAAGCCCGGCGCCTCCCGCGTTGATCAGCCATTCCCAGACCCCGGCACCGGGCAGGTTTCCTGTCACCGCCTGTGCGAAATCATGGAGCGCGTGGCCGATGCCGCCAATATGATATTCATCGAGGCCGTGGAGGAAGATCTGACCGCCGACCCACAGCATCGCGGCGGTGCCGATCAGCGCGAGCGCGGCGAGCAATTTGGGCATCAGCGTCACCAGTCCGCGGCCGATCGCGCGGCCGCCACCGGTGCGCCCCTTGCTCATCGCGAGGCCGATATCGTCCATCTTCACGATCAGCCCGACGACGCCGTAGACGGCGATCGTGATCGCAAGCGCGACGACGGCGAGCGTCGCAGCCCGCATGCCGAGCGGCTCGTCGAGCACTTCGTTGAGCGCAATCACCATGATCTCGGCCGAAAGAATGAAGTCGGTGCGGATCGCCCCCTTCACCATCGTTTCTTCGTGATTCTTGTCGGCGACGATCGCGGCCTCCTCGGCCAGGCTCGTCTTGTCCTTCTGCAGCGAATGCCACACTTTCTCCGCGCCTTCGAAGCAGAGATAGGCGCCGCCCACCATCAACAGCGGCGTGATCGCCCATTGCGCGAGCGACGACAGCAGCAGCAGCACCGGCAGGATCAGCACGATCTTGTTGAAGATCGAGCCCTTGGCGATGCGCCAGATGATCGGCAGTTCGCGGTCGGGGGTGAAGCCCGTCAGGTAGCGCGGCGTCACCGCGGTGTCGTCGACCACGACCCCCGCCGCCTTCACCCCCGCCTTCGATGCCGCCGCACCGATATCGTCGATGCTCGCCGCCGCGACCTTGGCGATGGTCGCGACGTCGTCGAGCAGCGCGAAAAGTCCTGAAGGCATGAGTATCCGATCCCCTTGTGCGTTTCGCCTGCTCTACCCAGCGAAACTCCCATGCGAAAGAGGATGTTGCGCCGCGTCAGGGATAAAGCCGTGCGAAGGCCGCTGCGGCACCGAACAGCCCCGGCTGCGGATGGGTGATCAGCTTGACCGGCAGCGCGCTCATGAAGCCCTCGAAGCGCCCCTTCTCGACGAAGCGCTCGGGGAAGCCCGATTTGATCAGGCTGTCCTTGATGCGCAGCCCCAGCCCGCCAGCGATCACCACCCCGCTTGCGCCCTGCGCCAGCGCGAGGTCGCCCGCGACGCTGCCGAGCGACAGGCAGAAACGGTCGACCGCCGCCGCGGCGAGGCTGTCCGCGCCGCTGGTGCCGTTGGTCCAGATCGTCCGGTCGTCGAGCGGGGTCGCCGCGCGCCCTTCCATCGCTGCCAGCGTCTCGTAGATGTCGACGATGCCGGGCCCCGACACGATCCGCTCGATCGACACGCGGCGGTGGTGCTTGCGAAGGCGCGCGAGGATCGCGTCCTCGATGCTGTCGAGCGGCGCGAAGTCGATATGCCCGCCCTCGGTCGCCTGCACGCGATACTCCGCCCCGTCGCGCCAGATATGCGCAACGCCGAGCCCCGTACCCGGGCCGATCACGCTGATCGTGCCGCTGTCGGGAAGCGCCACGTCGGGGCCGCACAAAGTCTCGAAATAGCCGGCGTCGGCCTGCGCGACCGCATGCCCCACCGCCTCGAAATCATTGACCAGCACCCAATGGTCGACGCCCAGCTTCTCGCCGACGAGCGCGGGGCGGATGATCCAGGGATTGTTGGTGAAACGGATCACCTCGCCGCGCGCCGGCCCGGCGATCGCGATCGCGACAGCGCGCGGCAGCGCGCCGCCCGCACGCCGCGCGAAATCCTCCCAGGCGGTCTCGAGGCTCGCATGGTCCCGGGCATGCAAAGTCGTCGCCTCGCCTAGCGCGACGACACCGCCACTATCGATCTCGGCCATCGCGAAGCGGGCGTGAGTTCCACCGATATCCACCGTTACGATCCGTTCGCGCATGACTCTCCCCGGCGCCGCAGCCTGTCCCCGACCTTTGCACCGACGCGAAGGAAAGCAACAGACATAGCTATGCGCAATTTGGAATCGGTTCAAATCTCTTGACTTTATAACCAATTTGGTTCAAATGCTTCATCTCGACGTCCATATCGGAAACATCGCACCGAGGCGCAGCGCGTCCTCGGCACAGGGACGTTCGACACCAGAAATGTGACATCATCGGAAGGAAGAAATTTCATGCCAGCAAACTGGATCGAAGTAACCGAAGCCCCCTATTTCTTCGGCGCGAGCGGCAACACGCCGGCGCAGAACCGCACCGCAGCACAATCGGCGATCGATGACGCAATCGCAGCCTTCAAAAGCGACAAGATTCCGCGCACGCTTACCTTTTTCGGAATGACCGGCCGGGTCGATATCGACGGCCCGATGATCGTCGCGGATTTCAATGGATCCGCCTACGCCTCGATGGTGACGGTGCATTTCAAAGGACCAGGCTGCTATAATTCCGACTTGGGCGCTCATATCCGGCAAATCAGCGGCGAACTGCCGTGCCTGATCTTCCAGTACACACGTGCATGCAAGGTCGAAGGCATGAACCTGGGCGGTCGAATCGCGACGGCTCCTAGCTTCCAGGCGCTTTTCCATGACGACAATGTCGAAACTGCATGGTGGCGACAGGGCGGCCTGGTTTCAAACCGCGCTTATGCCCCCCACGCCGGGATTGTGACGGACCCCTTTTCGTCGGGCATCGCCAGCAACGACCAATATCCGGGACTTGCTGCCTATTATGTGAGCAGCAGCGGGTCGAACAGCCTCTACATCGACAATTGTGCCTTCACCGGCTTCGACGTAGGTGTTGGCTGGTCACTGTCTTTCACCAACCAGGGTGACGGCTGCGTGCTAAGCAACAGCCGCTTCTTCCGCTCGCGCACCTGTCTGGCCATTGGGCGCGATCAGGCGCGAATGTGTTCCTTCGTCAATCCGTTTGCCAATTTCTGTACGACACTCGTTGACTGCCGCAGCTATGGCCAAGGCATCGGGCAGATGCCCGAAATCCGCGGTGGTCAGGTGACGATCGCCAAGCAAGTCTTCATCGGATCGGGGCAGCGTTACTCGGGAAACATTGTCGGGCTCGCCACCGAGAATATCTGGCGGCTTGGTAGTTGGAAAAGCGGATCCACGCTCAATCTGGTCGGGTGTCAGATTAAGATGGCTAATCCGGTCGATGCTGCCGGGATCGCCCCCGATGCGTGGCTGTTCGCCGAAGGATCAGTCGCGTTCTTCGGAGGGCGCATCTGGATCAACAACGATGCCCGAAACGTTTTTAACATCTACACGACTTCGCGTGTCTCCCTGAATGGCGTAAGCATCGACGATGAATTCGCCTATGCAAATCAAGGTGCCGCGAACGGAGCACATGTTCACTATGACAATTGCAGCGTCATAGATTCAGCACAGGGTGAGATTTTTGGTCTCTCGATGCTAACCCGCGGCAGGACGGTCGAAGCGGGCAAGCGCCGCCTCTACATGCCTGTCGGCTCGAAGCTGATCGAGAACGGCTCAACGGACAGTGTCGAATATGTCGAGTGGACATCCCAGGGCAACCCTCCGCTCACACTTGACAGCGCAGCTACCATCACCGTGGCAACCGACGGCACGGCAACTTTCGTCTCAACCAATCCTGCAGCCTATATCATTGGCGAATTCGTCCATACGAACACACCGTTGCAACTGACGCCGTTCGTCAACGGCGAAACAATGCCTTCGTCGGGAAGCGGAGGCCATTTGACGATCGGCGAGGTCGTCTCGGTGATCGGCAATGTCGTGACGTTACGCAATGTCCCAAAAGCTCTTCCCGTCGGGGTCGGTACTTATAGTGTCACGCTCTCCCGTTCCGGGTTTTTCCGACCGCGCATGATGGCCGCGATCACCAATGGCAGCACCAGCGCGACGCTGTCGGCAGCGGCGGGCTACGCTGTGGGGGACCGGATCCGGGGGCAAGGCATCCCGGCAGGCGCCTGGATTACGGCAATGTCGGGCACGAACATTACCTTGTCTCACCCGGCGACCGCAACCGAGACGGTCGAAGTCTATGATGTACGCCTCAGCGTTTCAGGCAAACGCAGTTGGACCAACGGCGAACCGAACGGAACCTGGTTCAAGGGCGATCGGTTCGAAGTGTTTGGCTATGATATCAACCCAGGTTCCAGAACTGCCAGTCACAAAGCCTATCGCTGTGTGAAATCGGGCACCTCATCCATCTGGATTCGGGAGTATGAAGGCGTGCCCAGCACATCCTCGACCAGCACCACCTACACGCCGGTCACCAGCGACATCGGCAGTCGCAAGCGGATGAACGCGGCCGGCGCAATTGCGTTCAGTTGGCCGAGTGACACCACGCTGGATGTGCCGATCGGCAGTTGGATCGAGGTCGAAGCGGCGAATACGGGCGCCATCACCCACACGGCAGGCGCAGGCGCCACGCTTCAGAGCCGCGGTAGCCTGGTCGCCAGCAACGGCCGCTATTCGGTGCAACGCGGCACCAAAGTCGCATCGAACACCTGGTCGCTGTCCGGCGATCTCGCATAATTGTTACCGGGGAAGCGGGCGCGTTCGCGCGCCCGCTTCTGCGCTTGTGTCCGTTGGCCTTGGCATCCCGGCCCCGAACGATTATTGCGAATCAGTCGCAGCAAGATCTCGAAAGAGCAAAGAATGGCAATCAACTCGGGAAGCACCCACGAATGGACGGGCACCAGCGGGGACAATTGGGTGCTGCACCAACAAAGACTCGACCGGATGCTCCAGATTTTCGGCGACGCGGCGCTCGCCGTGGCGGGGCCTCGACCAGGCGAGCACGCCCTCGACATCGGGTGCGGCGCGGGAACGACCAGCTTTGCCCTCGCGGAGCGCGTCGGCACGAGCGGCCATGTGCTGGGCGTCGACATATCGCCGCAACTGATCGCGCGCGCCGAGGTCGATACGCCGGACGGCGCATCGGTCGCGTTCCAGCGCGCCGATGCCGCGAGCGCGCCGCTGCCGCCCGCGGCCTTCGACTTGCTCTTTTCACGCTTTGGCGTGATGTTCTTCGACGCCCCCACCCCCGCCTTCGCTCATATGCGGAAAGCCCTGAAGCCCGGCGGACGGCTTGCCTTCGCCTGCTGGCGAAGCGCGGCAGAGAATGACTGGGTGCGTTTGCCGATGACCGCGATCCGGCATCTTTTGGCGCCACCGCCGTCCGATCCTGAAGCGCCCGGCCCCTTTGCCTTCGGCGATCCGGCGCGCATCGAACAGATCCTGACAGATGCGGGGTTCGACGACGTCGCGATCACGCCATTCGACGCCGATATCCCCTATGGCCACGGCGCAACGCACGCCGAGGCGGTCGAAGACGCACTGGGCCTGGCTTTTGCGGTCGGGCCATTGTCGCGGGCGCTGGCAGGACAGTCCGAAGACCTCCGCGCGGCGGCGGCAGACGCGGTTCGGGCGGCTTTCAGACAGCGGCCGGGTGCGACATCGATCCTGCTCGAAGGCGCCGCATGGATCGTCACCGCCCGCAACCGCTGAGCGGTCGCGCGGCAGGGTGTCCCGATCCCGGAAAAATGCGACAAACGGCGCGATGACGGTGCTGTCCGTCGCGCGCGAATCACGCTATGACAGGGACGATCACGGGGAGGGAACGACCACGGACGTTCTGCCTGGGGGGCAACGCAGGCACCGCGATCAATGCGAGACGTTTCGGACGTATTGCCCGGGGTATTCATCCACTTGCATCGGGCCTCGTAGCTGATCCCGCCCGACAACGAAAATCAGGACCGCGGCCGACCAGAACGCTTCGCGATTCCGGGCTGTTTTCAACGATTTTGGGAAATGGCGCACCCGGAACGATTCGAACGTCCGACCCCCAGATTCGTAGTCTGGTGCTCTATCCAGCTGAGCTACGGGTGCGTGGTGAGGGGCCTTTAAGGGGCAGCGACCGGGCGCGCAACCCCCTATTTCGGATTTGTGACCGGCGCGCAGGACGACTGGCGCCGAACCGCGTCGAGCTGGCCGATTTCCGCCGGATCTTTCAAAAGCAACCGGATCAGCGCAATGCCGTGATCGTGGTTCGTCCGAACCACTTCGGCGCCCGCCGGAACCGACTGCCCTTCGCGCGCGAGAATGATTCGATACGGCTTGCCCGCCGCCTCGACATCGTTGCGGACGAAGATGACGTCCGTCGCGGCGTCGAAGATGCTGAGCGAACTGTAGCGATCGGGCACCGGCACGACATGGATCGCGATCGGCCCGCCTGACAGATCATAGGGGCAACTCGAATAGGCGAGGTCCGGGCTCGGTCGCACGACCGGCTGGCGCGCAGGATTGGCAAGGTTGGCATAGGCCATCGTGTTGACGCCGCCCTGCCCCAGCCGGTCGATCGCAACATTCATCAGGGCATAGGGAATCGCGCCGACCGCGACCCAGGCGGTCGCGGCTGCCAGAACGAGACCGAAGACGAGCGGGCCGAACCAGGTGCGCATATCAGCAGCCCTCCTTCACGATGCTTGGCAGGACCGCCTTGGCGGGAGCGGCGCGAAACCCGTCGCCGGGGTTGTACATGCGCAGGGTCAGGTGAAAGGGCTGCCCCTTCGTCGACGGCAGCCAGGCTCCGTCGGCCGGCTTCGCCGGTGCGATCGTGACGCGCCACTCGCCTTCGGCGTCGAGCGCGACGTTGGCGCCGTTCACCGACCAGCTGTTGGCGGGATTGGCGACGAGATAACCCGCCTCGTCATAGATGGTGACGCTCCACCAGCGCGCGTCGAGCGGCCTTCCCGACAGGCGGTAGCGGCAATTGCCGTCGAGCGGCGCGCCCGCCGCGTCGGTGGTGGCCGACCAGTAGACCGTTTCCCTGGCCGGAAGCGCGAGCAGGCCCGCGCGCGCGACCATGGCGCGCGTCACCCGGTCGGTCGCCTTGGTGCCGAAGCCGAGCGACGTGGTCCAGGGGCCGTTGCCGATCTGCCCGTCGGCAAGCCCCCGGCCCGTGATCGCCCAGGCAGCGCCGAGCCCCACCGCCAGCCCTCCCACCAAAGTGATCGCATAGCGGTGCCAGCTCTTCATGCCCTACCCCCCGTTATTTGGCCTTCTTCAGGGCCGCCTGCGCTGCCGCAAGGCGCGCGATGGGGACACGGTAGGGTGAGGCGCTGACATAGTCGAGACCCGTCTTTTCGCAGAAATGGATGCTCGGCGCATCGCCGCCATGCTCGCCGCAGATGCCGAGCTTGATGCCCGTCCGCGTGGCGCGACCGCGATCGGCGGCGATCTCGATCAGCTGGCCGACCCCCTCGACGTCCAGACTGACGAACGGATCGGTGACGAAAATGCCCTTGTCGACATATTGCGTCAGGAACCGCCCCGCATCGTCGCGGCTGATCCCGATCGTCGTCTGGGTGAGGTCGTTGGTGCCGAAACTGAAGAATTCGGCGCTCGCCGCGATCTCGCCCGCCATCAGCGCGGCGCGCGGCAGTTCGATCATCGTGCCGACGAGATACGCGATCTCGCGGCCCTTTTCGGCGAACACCGCCGTCGCCTGTGCGTCGACGACCGCTTTCATCAGGTCGAACTCGCGGCGCGTCGCGACCAGCGGGATCATCACCTCGGGGATCGGCGCGGCGCCGGTTTCGGCGGCGATATCGCACGCCGCCTCGAAGATCGCGCGCGCCTGCATCTCATAGATTTCGGGATAGGTCACGCCCAGCCGACAGCCGCGATGGCCGAGCATCGGGTTGAATTCATGGAGTTCGTTCGCGCGCGCCTTCAGCGCCTCGATCCCCACGCCCGCGGCCTCGGCGACAACGGCGAAATCCTCTTCGCGCGTCGGCAGGAATTCGTGGAGCGGCGGGTCGAGCAGGCGGATCGTGACCGGCAGGCCGGCCATCACGCCGAAGATCGCGGCAAAATCGCCGCGCTGCTCGGGCAGCAGCTTGGCGAGCGCGGCGCGGCGGCCGTCCTCGCTGTCGGCGAGGATCATCTCGCGCACCGCGGTAATCCGCGCGGCGTCGAAGAACATATGCTCGGTGCGGCAAAGCCCGATGCCCTCGGCGCCGAAATCGCGCGCGACCTGCGCATCGGCCGGGGTCTCCGCGTTGGCGCGCACCTTCATGCGGCGCACCTTGTCGGCCCAGCCCATCAGCGTGCCGAAATCGCCGACGAGTTCGGGCAGCAGCGTCGGCACCTCACCCGCCATCACCTCGCCGGTCGAACCGTCGAGGGTCAGGATGTCGCCCTCGCGAAGCTCGCGCCCGGCGACGCGCAGCACGCGCGCATTGCCGTCGATCGACAAGCCGCCAGCGCCCGAGACGCAGGGACGGCCCATGCCGCGTGCAACGACCGCCGCGTGGCTGGTCATCCCGCCGCGCGCGGTGAGAATGCCCCTCGCGGCGTGCATGCCGTGGATATCCTCGGGGCTGGTTTCGACGCGGACGAGGATCACCGCTTCGCCCATGCCCGCAGCTTTCTCCGCACTGTCGGCGTCGAACATGATCTTGCCCGACGCCGCGCCGGGGCTGGCGGGCAGTCCCTTGGTCAGCACGTCACGCGGGGCTTTCGGGTCGAGCGTCGGGTGGAGCAGCTGGTCGAGCGCGCCGGGGTCGACGCGCTGCACCGCTTCCTCTTCGGTGATCAGCCCCTCGCCCGCCATGTCGACCGCGATCTTGAGCGCCGCCTTGGCGGTGCGCTTGCCCGAGCGCGTCTGGAGCATCCAGAGCGTCCCGCGTTCGACGGTGAACTCGATGTCCTGCATGTCGCGATAGTGCGTCTCGAGCGTGTCGAAGACGCGGCAGAGCTCGCCGAAGGTCTCGGGCATCGCCTCTTCCATCGACAGCGGCTTGGCCCCCGCCTTCTCGCGCGCGGCAAGAGTCAGGTACTGCGGCGTGCGGATTCCCGCGACGACATCCTCGCCCTGCGCGTTGATCAGCCACTCGCCGTACCAGGCGCGCTCGCCCGTAGCAGGATCGCGCGTGAACGCCACGCCGGTCGCCGAGGTGTCGCCCATGTTGCCGAACACCATCGCCTGCACATTGACCGCGGTGCCCCATTCGCCGGGGATCGCATTGATGCGGCGATAGACTTTCGCGCGGTCGCTTTCCCAGCTTGCGAAGACCGCGCCGACGGCGCCCCATAGCTGGTCCTTCGGCTCCTGCGGGAAAGGAGCGCCGGTCTCGCGCTCGACGATCGCCTGATAGGTCTTGACCAGCGCCTGCCAGTCCTCGGCCGACATCTCGGTGTCGAGGTAGAAGCCCTTGTCTTCCTTGGCGACTTCCAGCGCTTCCTCAAACTCGGCATGGTCGAGTCCCATGACGACATCGGCATACATCTGGACGAAGCGGCGATAGCTGTCCCACGCGAAGCGCGGGTCGCCCGAGGCTTCGGAAAGACCGACGACGGTGCGGTCGTTGAGCCCGAGGTTGAGCACGGTGTCCATCATCCCGGGCATCGAAACGCGCGCGCCCGAACGGACCGAGACGAGCAGCGGATCGGCAGCGTCGCCGAACGCCTTCCCCGTGATGCCCTCGATATGTGCGATACCCGCCGCAACCTCTTCGGCGAGCCTCGCCGGGAACTGTTCGCCATTGGCGTAATAGGCGGTGCAGACGTCGGTGGTGATCGTAAAGCCCGGCGGAACCGGCAGGCCGATCGAGGCCATTTCGGCAAGGTTGGAACCCTTGCCGCCCAGCAATTCCTTCGAACGCTCGGCCGTCGTGGCCGCGCCGCCGAACAAATGCACCATCTTCGTCATCATATGCTCCTGCTGCCCCGGGGAGGAGGTTGCGGCTGGATAGGGACGGTTGCCCGCCGGGTCGATTCAGTTTTCCTTTAGCGGCATCAGACGGTGTTGCCTGCACCAATTGCTTGCCAATGTTCGGCGACCGCTCGGGCGGACCGACCGCGCATCGCGACCACCGGAGCATCGGCGCGAAAGGTCAGCCGGGCGCCGCCGCTCAGAAATCCCCTGCGCAGATCCACCTTCGCGACCTGATCCCAGCGGACATGCACGAGCGGATGAAACAACCGGAAGAGCAGTTGCGGCCGCATGTAGAAGCCGCGCCGGTCGATCCAGACGTTCACGCAATTGCCGTAGTTGGCGATCGTGAAGAAGGAGTCGCCGATCGACAGCGACTGCGAACCATAGCGCTGGGTGTCGGGCGGAACCGGACGGTCGAACCCGAAACGCGCGGCGAGCGCCGACCAGCCCATCCACGAAATGACCCGCATCACCAGCACCCACAGCGCAACGAAAAAGACCGGGAAGAGCAAGGCCAGCCAGACAGGAAAGTCCTGCTTCATTGCCCCGGCCCCTTCTCTAGCCCTCGATCTTCGAGAAATCGGCGACGCCATGCACCGCGCCGGTGAAGCGCGCCAGCAGGCCGAGGCGATAGGCGCGGACCGCTTCGTCGGGATCGTTGACCATCACGCCTTCGAAAAAGGCGTCGATCGGCGCGCGGAGCGACGCGAGCGCCGCCATCGCGTCGGTGAAGCGTTCGTCGGCGACCGCCGCGGCGGCGGCGGGTTCGGCGGCGTCGAGCGCGGCAAGCAGCGCGGCATCCATCTCCGTCGCCCCAGCGAAAGCTGGGGCCGCTATCGTAGGAGCATGATTGCCAGCGATCCCAGCTTCCGCTGGGATGACGGTATCTTTGCCCGCCTGCTTCAGGATATTCGCCGCGCGCTTGTAACCCGCGAGCAGATTGGTGCCGTCCTCGGTCGCCATGAACGCCTGCAACGCCCTCACGCGCGCGAGCAGGCGAACAAGATCGTCCTCGCCGCCAAGCGCGAATACCGCGTCGATCAGATCGTGACGGACACCGGCTTCGCGCTGCTGGACCTTGAGGCGGTCGATAAGGAACGAACTCAAAAACTGGGGCGCGTCATTAACCGCAATGTCTATGCCCCTCGCGACTTCGAAAAACTCTGAAATTGTTTCATTGGTATAGCCACATTCATCTGGGTCGGGACGATCAGGATAACGATACAATGAGAACCCGTATGCAGTGTCTTCGCCCATATGCGAGAGCGCGGAGCGAACGAGAGCCGCATAGAATGGTTCAACAGCTTCGGAGAATACCACATTCCAGTGCAGACGGAGGCCAGAAGCTTGGATAATCGAATTAGCACCTAGCATCGCTCGGCGGAGAGCAAACGGATCTTTTGATCCGGTTGGGAACTCGCTCGCAGCAAAGAACCCCGCAATCGTATCCAGCTTGTCCGCCAGCGCCACAGCCACGGTCACCGGCGCCGTCGGCACGTCGTCGCCCTGCCCGACCGGCTTGTAATGATCACGGATCGCATCGGCGACCGCACCGGGAAGGCCTTCGGCGCGGGCGTAATAGCCGCCCATCAGGCCCTGCAGTTCGGGGAATTCGCCGACCATTTCGGTGACGAGGTCGGCCTTCGCCAGTTCGGCCGCCTGCCGCGCGAGCGCAGGGTCGCAGTTGGGGACGATGCCTTCGTTCGCGAGCCATTCGGCGAGCTTCGCGACGCGCTCGACCTTGTCGGCGACAGTGCCGAGCTTTTCGTGGAAGGTGATGTTCGCGAGCTTCCCGGCGTGCTCGGCGAGCGTCTTCTTCTGATCCTGTTCCCAGAAGAAGCGCGCGTCGGACAGCCGCGCGGCAAGGACCTTGCGATTGCCCGCGACGATCTCCGCGCCACCGTCCTTGGCGTCGATGTTCGCGGTGCAGACGAAACCGTTGGCGAGTTTGCCGTCCGCGCCGTTCACGACGAAATATTTCTGGTTCACGCGCGCGGTGAGCTGGATGACCTCGGGCGGCACCTCCAGAAACGCTTCGTCGAAGCGACCCAGCAAGGGCACCGGCCATTCGGTGAGCCCGGCATTCTCGATCACCAGCCCCTCGTCCGCGACGAGGCTCAGCCCCGCATCGGCCGCGGCCTTGGCGGCGCCGTCGCGGATGATCGCCTGCCGCTCCTCATGGTCGACGATGACATGGCACGCGCGCAGCTTTTCGGCATAGTCCGAAGCCGACCCGATGGTGATTTCGCCCGGGCAGTGAAAGCGGTGGCCGCGCGTGGCGAAACCCGCCGCAATGCCGCTGACTTCACACGGAACGAGCGCCTCGCCGAAGATCGCGACGATCCCCGAAAGCGGACGCACCCAGCGCAGGCTCTCGCTGCTTGCGCTTTCCTTGCCCCAGCGCATCGACTTGGGCCAGGCAAAGGCGCGGACGATCGCGGGGATCGCCTCGGCGAGTACATCGGTCGTGGCGCGGCCGGGCTTGTCGATCACGGCGAAATACACGCCGTCGCGATCTTCGAGCTGGTCCTGCGTCAGGCCGGTCTTGCGCAAAAAGCCTTCGAGCGCCTGCGGCGGCGCGCTGCTGCGCGGCCCCTTGAGTTCCTCGCTGACGGCGGCGGTCGCTTCGGGCAAACCCTTGGCGATCAGCGCCAGACGCCGCGGCGTCGACCAGATGGTAAGCTCGCCCGCTTCGAGACCCGCCGCGCTCAGCTGCGCGCGGAACAGTTTTTCGAGTTCGGCGCGTGCCCCCGCCTGCATGCGGGCGGGAATCTCTTCCGAGCGCAGTTCGAGAAGAAAATCGGTCACAGCGTCCACCCCGGATATTTTGCGGTCCAGTTTTCGGACTGGCTGTCGATCCACGCCTTGCAGCTACCCTTCGCAAGGTCGCGGACACGCGCCATGTAATTGGCGCGTTCCTGCACGCTGATCACGCCGCGCGCCTGCAAGAGGTTGAACAAATGGCTCGCCTCGATCGCCTGATCATAGGCGGCGAGCGGAACATTCGCGGCGATCGCGCGCTTGCACTCTTCCTCGGCCGACCTGAAGCCCGCGAAGAGCGTGTCGGTGTCGGCGACCTCGAAATTCCATTTCGAGAACTGGCGCTCATTCTCCAGAAACACGTCGCCATAGCTGACCGCCGCGACGTCGCCGACTGCGTCGGAGAAGCGCAGGTCGTACACATTGTCGACATTCTGGATATACATGGCGAGGCGTTCGAGCCCGTAGGTGATCTCGCCCGCGACGGGCTTGCAGTCATAACCGCCCATTTGCTGGAAGTAAGTGAACTGGGTGACTTCCATCCCGTCGCACCAGACTTCCCAGCCCAGCCCCCACGCGCCGAGCGTCGGCGATTCCCAGTCATCCTCGACGAAGCGGATGTCGTGGAGCAGCGGGTCGATGCCGATCGCGGCGAGGCTGCCCAGATATTGCTCCTGCAGGTCGGCGGGCGACGGCTTCAATATCACCTGATACTGGTAATAATGCTGGAGCCGGTTCGGGTTCTCGCCATAGCGGCCATCGGTCGGGCGGCGGCTCGGCTGGACATAGGCGACGTTCCACGGCTCGGGACCCAGGCTGCGCAAGGTCGTCGCGGGGTGAAAGGTACCCGCCCCCACGCGCATGTCATAGGGTTGCAGGATCGCGCAGCCGCGCGCCGCCCAATAGGCGTGCAGCGTCAGGATCATGTCCTGAAAACTCAAGGGATGCTTGGCGTCCGCTTCGGCCACGGCCGGTCTTCCTTCGCAGGTGCAAAAATCGCCGCCGCATTGGCGCAGCGCGGCGCGAGGGTCAAGGCTCCCTGCCGCCCGGCAGGTCGGGAAAACCGGGCGTCCTGTCATGGTTGCAGAACTTTTTGTCAGGTGTTGTTGACATAGTCAGCGAATCACGACATATAGTCATGGAAACCTGACACAAAGACAGGTGGACGTGACCAACGCTTTGAAGACGCAACTCAGGAGAAGACCCATGATGACCCGCACGATCGCCCTCGCCCTCTCGCTGACCATCGCCGCCGCTCCCGCAATTGCCGCGCCGCCGGCCGAAACCAGCACCCATGAAATCCGCATCGACGACCTCGACCTGACCTCCGCCCGCGACCAACAGCGCCTCGAAATCCGCATCAAGAGCGCGGCACGCCGGATCTGCGACAATGGTGTCGGCGGCGTCGCCGGGCGCGCGCAGCAGTCCGAATGCATGGCCGACACGCTCGCCGCGGCGCGCCCGCAGACCGACCGCGCCATCGCCCGGGCGCAGGGCAGCCAGAACGGCACCCGGCTTGCATTGCTGATGCTGCACAGCGCCCGCTGATCCCGCTCGCAAATTTCGTGCTTTGCCTCGACCGATGCTCCCCGGTGTCGGCAGGTGACTCGAGCTGGAGCGTCATCCGCAGCGACGGCGCTCCAGCCTCTTGCCGCTCCCTTGAAAGCGAAGACATGATTTCCGCGACACCCGAACCCGCCCGAAGGGCCGAAACCAATTTGCCGTTTGCGGACATGGCGCAGCCTTGCCATGTCGATGCGAAGGCTATGACTGGCGAGGCGCCAATGAACAACAAATTGAAAGTGCTGCGCGCGATGCGAAACTGGAGCCAGGCCGAACTGGCCGACCGGCTCGACGTTTCGCGGCAGGCGGTGAATGCGATCGAAACGGGAAAATACGATCCGTCGCTACCACTCGCCTTCAAGCTCGCGCGGCTGTTCGACATGCCGATCGAGGAGATTTTCGACGATGGCAACGAAGGACATGACGATGACAAATGATGCAGCCCGGCCCAGCGCCGTCGCGTTGATCGGCTGGCCGATCGTGATCATCCTCGGCTCGGCGATGCTGCTGGGCGGTTTCGCCGGATATAATCAGGCGACGATCGACAAGGGCGGCGTGCCCCTGCCGCTGTGGGCCGGTCCGCTCGCGGCGCTGGGCTTCGCAGCCCTGGGTTTTGGCGGTTATTTCCGCCGCTATGCGCCGTCCTGGCGCAGCTGGTCGCCCCGCAAGCGCCGCTATTGGCTAGCGCTGGGCTTTTGCGGCATCATCGGCGGCATCATCGGGGGACTGCTCGTTTCAGACCAGTCCGGCAGTGGTGCGGCGATCGACATGATGAGCAACGGTCCGCTGAGTCCCGGATTTGCGATCAGCGCCGCAGTCATCTGGGTCGCCGGGCTGGCGATCGGCATGGTCGTCTACCACCGCTCGATCGACGATCATGAAGAACGCGCCTGGCTGTGGGCCTGCGTCGCGGGCTGGTATGCCTTCGTCTTTCCGGCCCCGGCATGGTGGATGCTGCATCGCGCGGGCCTGACGCCCCCCGTCGATGTGGTGGTGTTGTTCAGCCTGTCGCTGATCGTCAACGCCGTCGTCTGGCTGTGGCTGAAATTCCGCTGACCGGGCGCGTCACGCCCCCTCCCTTTTTCCCGGCCGCACGGCCAAGCTTCGAAAGATTTCCCGTGAAAAAATGGATCAGGACCCTCGCCGCAAGCTGCGCGCTGCTTCCCCTCGCGCCCTTCGCGGCACTCCACGCCGCCGAACCGGTCGCGGCGCCCGCCGTGGCGGCTTCCGTACCAACCGTCGACGCCGATCCCGCGCTGTGGGTGGTCAAGGACAAGGACACGACCATCTATCTTTTCGGCACGGTGCACGTGCTGAAACCCGGCCTCGGCTGGTTCGATGAAGCGGTGAAGGATGCCTTCGACCGCTCGGACGAACTGATGCTCGAAATGATCCTTCCCGAGGATCAGGCCGACGTCGCAAAGCGGATGATGCCGTTGGCGATCGACCAGACCGGCAAGACGATCCCGCAGCGCCTGACTCCCGAACAGCTCGCCGCCTATCAGGCCGCGTTGACCAGCGTCGGGCTGCCCGCCAACGCCTTCGACGCCTTCGAGCCCTGGTTCCCGGCGATCACGCTGTCGGTGCTGCCGCTGTCCAAGCTCGGCTACGATCCCGAACAGGGCGCCGAAAAGCTGCTGACGCGCTTCGCCAAGGAAGCGAAGAAGCCGATCGCGGGATTCGAAACGCTCGAGGAACAGCTCGGCTATTTCGACACGCTTCCCGAAACGCTGCAGGTTGCCTATCTCAACGTCGTCGTGCGCGACATGGACAAGCTGGGGCCGACGCTCGACACGCTCGTCGCGCAATGGGCCAAGGGCGACCCCAAGACGCTCGCGACGACGATGAACGAAAGCATGACCGAAACGCCCGAGATCGCCAAGGTGCTGTTGTGGGATCGCAACCAGCGCTGGGCCGATCAGATCAAGACCCGCATGGCACAGCCCGGGACGGTCTTCGTCGCGGTCGGGGCGGGCCATCTTGCCGGCAAGAACAGCATGCAGGACTATCTGAAGAAGCGCGGGCTGTCGGCGAAGCGGGTCAAATATTGACCGGCGCGCCACCCCCGTCCGCCCGATGGGGTCGCCGCGCCGCGGCGGCCCTTCTGGCGTGCCTGCTGGCCGGATGCGGAGCGCCGCAGACGGTGACCGAAGCGCGCCCGGCGATGTGGCTGGTCGAAGATGACGATACACGTATCTATCTGCTCGGCACGATGCACGCGCTGCCCGCCGGGACGGAATGGGACCGCGGCCAGATCGCGCGCGCGATCGCCGATGCCGACGAACTGATCCTCGAACTGTCGCCCGAGCAGCTGGCGGCGGCGGGCGGCGTCTTCCGGAACCTTGCCCCGCGCAAGGCACCGCTGGCGATCGACAAGCGCCTCGCCGGCCCCGCACTCGCGCGCTACCGCCAGCTCGAAGCCAGCGGCACCGGCCAGCCCTTCGGCGGCGACGCGCTCGACGACTGGGCAGTGATGGTCGCGATGGGCCAGCGCGTCGCGCAGAATGCCCGGCTTCTGCCCGCCAACGGCGTCGAAACGCGGCTGACCGAACGCTTCCGGGATGATCGCAAGCCGGTCGGCGGGCTCGAGACCGCGCAGGAGCAGCTGATGCTGTTCGAAACGCTCGATCCGGCAACCCAGCGAACCCTGCTTGCCCGTGCGGCCGAAGGCGCGGGCGACGCCATGCAGGAGGTCGCCACGCTCACCGATGCCTGGTCGCGCGGCGACGTCGCGGTGCTTGAACGCATGATCAACGAAGATGTCGACGCGGTGCCCGCAGCGCGCGCGGCGATCATCACCGACCGCAACCGGCGCTGGAGCGCGTGGGTCGTACGGCGGATGGACAGGCCGGGCACGCTGCTGGTCGCGGTCGGCGCGGGGCATCTGGTCGGGGCGGACGGGCTGCCCGCGCTGCTCGAAGCACAGGGATTGAAGGTTATCCGCATCCAGTGATGCGGGGCGCCCCGGCCCCGCTAGCGGCCGCGCACCGGAAGCTGCGCGCGCAGCCGCTGCAAGTCGCGCTCGGGGACCCGCTCCAGCCCGGCCGCAGGCTTGCCCTCGCGGAGCCGCTTGCGATCCTTCTCCGACGGCTCGACGCGGCGCACGCGGACCGCGGCATGCCCCTGCGCCTTGATTCCGAGCTCCTCCGCCGCGCCGCGCGACAGATCGATGATCCGGCCCGGCGCGAACGGCCCCCGGTCGTTGACCCGCACGACGATCCGCCGCCCGGTATCGAGCGCCGTCACCTCGACATAGGTCGGCAGGGGCAGAGTGGTGTGCGCCGCGGTCACCCAGCCCGGGCGGAATTGTTCGCCATTGGCGGTGCGGTTGCCCGACTCGTTTCCGTACCAGCTGGCATAACCGACCGCGTCATAGGTGGGCGCAGCGGCCGGCACATAGGTGGTCCCGCGGACCGTATAGGCCGGCCCGATCCGCACCGGCGCGTCGGCCACCGGCCGGTATTTGGTCCCGGCGCACGCCGCGAGTGTCAGCGAAACCGCCACGATGCCCGCCATCCGGAGTCTTCGCCCTGCCTGCATGCGCCGATCCTAGATGTCCGACCCGCCGATAGAAAGCCTCCGCAACCGTTCGCACGCATACGCCGGCTTTGCGGCCGGGCGCTTGCATTTCCGCCGCTTCCCCGCTATGCGCCCGCGCTTCCGTCATGGTCATCCCTGGAGGCGTGGCGGACTGTGTAACTATTTCTCGGAGAAATATGATGAGCGATCAGCTGACGCTGACGGCCGAGACGCGCGAACGCGGAGGCAAGGGAGCCTCGCGTGAACTGCGTCGTGAAGGTCGTGTCCCCGCGGTTGTCTATGGCGGCAAGGAAGAACCCCTGATGATCCACGTCGAAGAAAAGCTGCTGATGAAGCAGCTGATGACGGGTCACTTCATGAACTCGGTCGTGATGATCGAAGTCGGCGGCAAGACCATCCGCACGCTGCCGAAGGACGTCGCTTTCCACCCGGTCAAGGATCGCCCGATCCACGCCGACTTCCTGCGCATCACCAAGGATGCCAAGGTCCATGTCGCGGTGCCGGTCGTGTTCCAGAACGAAGACGCCTCGCCGGGCCTGAAGCGTGGCGGCGTGCTGAACATCGTTCGCCACGAGCTCGAACTGGTCTGCGACGCGGCCAACATCCCTGACGACATCGCGATCGACGTCACCGGCTTCGACGTCGGCGATTCGATCCACATCAGCCACGTCAAGCTGCCGAAGGGCAGCGAGAGCGCGATCACCGACCGCGATTTCACCATCGCGACGATCGTCGCCCCGTCGGCGCTCAAGTCGAGCGACGGCGACACGACCAAGGATGACGGCGAAGGCGCCGAAGAAGCCTGAACCTGATCGGGCCGCCTTCGCTTGCGGAGGCGGCCCCTTCCGGACCCCGAGAAAGGCACGAAATGCAACTCTGGGTCGGCCTCGGCAATCCCGGGCCCCAATATGCGATGCACCGTCACAATGTCGGCTTCATGGCCGCCGACGTCATCGCCGACGTGCACGGCTTCCCCGCCCCGGCCAAGAAATTCCAGGGCTGGTTTCAGGACGGCCGCATCGGGCGGCATCGCATCCTGCTGCTGAAACCCGGCACCTATATGAACGAAAGCGGCCGCAGCGTGCGCGCCGCGCTCGATTTCTACAAATTGACCCCGCAGGACGTCACCGTTTTCTACGACGAACTCGACCTCGCGCCGATGAAGGTCAAGATCAAGCAGGGCGGCGGCGCCGCGGGGCATAACGGCATCCGCAGCATGATCCAGCATATCGGCGACGATTTCCGCCGGGTGCGCATCGGCATCGGCCATCCGGGACACAAGGACCGCGTCACCGGCCATGTGCTGGGCAATTACCACAAAAGCGAGATGGAACCGCTGATCGACCTGCTCGGCGCGATCGCGGCCGAGGCGCCGTCGCTGGCCGACGGCAATGACGCACGCTTCCTGAGCGATATCGCGCTACGCCTGCAGGCGTAGCGAACGCGCAAGCCTGCCGGTCGGCTTCGACCGTTAGTCGCTGCTGGAGATGTACACCCCGGCGAAAGCCGGGGCCCAGAATGCCGACGCGAACCCGGCGTGTTGCTGCAATGGACCCCGGCTTTCGCCGGGGCGCACGGAGGCCTGGATTCGCTCATTTTCCGTCATCCCGGCGAAGGCCGGGATGACGGAAAATGGACGCGGTCCGCTTCCCACCCCGTTTCCACCCTTCGGCACCGATCCGGCTAAAATGACAGCAAACGACCGATTGCGGGCATTCGCTCCTCCCTGTGGCGAAGCCATGGGGAGGTGGCAGCGCGCAGCGCTGACGGAGGGGCAAAGGACGCGACCTCGCGGCCCCTTCACCACCGCCTGCGGCGGTGGTTCCCCTCCCACAGGGAGGAGCGCTGGTGACACTCCTCACCTCCAAGTCGGCATCGCCTTCAAATAGGCCTTTCCTATATTATCCGGCTGTGCCAGCCTTCGTCTGGCGCTTTGATTTGGCGGATAAAGGCGGTCGCTTCCCGATGCGATCGCGACGCGCCGGGCCGGGCGCATCCAGCACGGCGCAAGGTCCCAATCATGGCGCGCGCAAGGCTGACCTTTGCTGAACTTTGAAAGGCCGCGCGGCGCTTGCCCGACCGGATTCACCCCGGAACGACGAAAAAAGGCCATGGCGGTTTACCACCCCGACGCTGTCTTTTCACGGCCGATTTTGCACCGCCCGCGCTTTCATGCATGATGGCCCTCGAAAGGAGCCGTCCATGCCCGATCCCGCTTCCCCCGGCCGCCGTCAGCTGCTCGCCGGCGCCGCCATGCTCACCGCCGCCGCCCCTGCCCTGCTGCGCGCCGCCGAGCCGCTGGCGCCCGACGCGCTGAAAGGCCGCACCGTGCTGATCACCGGCGCGTCGAGCGGTTTCGGCCGCATCGGCGCGCTGCTCTACGCACGGCATGGCGCGAAGGTCATCGCGACGATGCGCAACCTGCCGCGCCCCGAATCCGAAACGCTCGCCGCCGAGGCCGCAAAGGACGGGCTCGACCTGCATGTCGTCCAGATCGACGTGACCGACGATGCGTCGGTCGCCAGCGGCACCGCCGCGGCGCTGAAGATCGCAGACGGCCGGATCGACACGCTCGTCAACAACGCCGGGGTCGGCATCACCGGGCCGGTCGAGGTGCAGGACATGGAGGCGACGCGCCTGATCTTCGAGACCAATGTGCTGGGGATCCAGCGAATGCTGCGCGCGCTGCTGCCCCAGATGCGCGCGGCCAGAGCGGGACAGGTCTTCAACATCTCGTCGCAGCTCGGCCGGGTGATCGTGCCGGGCGGCGGCCACTATTCGGCGACCAAATTCGCGGTCGAGGCCTTGTCCGAACAACTCGCCTATGAACTCGTCCCGCACGGGATCGAAGTGACGATCATCCAGCCGGGCGGCTATCCGACCAGGGTCTGGGTCAACCGCAATATCTATACCGGCGCACTGCGCGACCGCAGCGTCCCCGCGCTGCTCAAGGCGTATGAGCCCTTCACGCGCGGCATGGGCACCGAGGACGGCAGCGGACGCAGCGCCGACCCCGCCGACGTGCCGCGCGCGATCGCCGAGATCATGGCGATGCCGGCCGGATCGCGCCCGCTGCGCCGCGCGGTGCACCCGGGCAACAAGCCGCAGGAGGCGATCAACAAGGTCGCGGCCGAGGTCCAACTCGCCTGGCTCGGCGGCGGGGCATTGGGCCCGCTGATCCGCGCCGTGCACGACTGACGCGGGCGCCCCTGTCACACGAGTGTCACGCAAATCCTTTCGACATGACATGCTGAAGCAACAAGGCTGACACCTCCCCCTGTCATCGGGAGCCACCGCATCGGGGCGATCCAGCTCCGTGCGCCCAACCGAGAACAGGGGTACTGCATGTCACATCTCACCGACGAAGCCCGCGCGCCCTATCGCCGCGCGACCGCCGACCTCGACGGCCCGAACAGCCTCGAGGCGATCGTCGCCAGCAATCCGTCGCGGCGCTCGCTGCTCGTCAACGGCCTGTTCGGCCTGTCGGTCCTGCCCGTGATCGCCGCGTGCGATTCGGACGGCGATCCCACGGTGACGCTGCCGACCCCGACGCCCACTCCCACACCGACCCCCACCCCGACGCCGACCAGCTATGCGGTCAATTTCACCTCGGTGAACGCCAACCGCAACGATATCGTCACGGTGCCCGCGGGCTACACCGCCGAGGTCCTGCTCAAGGCCGGCGATTCGATCGAGGCCGGCACGCCCTATTCGGGAAGCTATCCGACGTCGGCGGTCGCCGAGAAATGGGCCGGCGGCAACCATGACGGCATGGAATATTTCGAGCTGAGCGGGACCGACCCCAACAATGGCGGCCTGCTGGCGATCAATTTCGAATATCCCGATTTCAACATCCTGATGGCGAGCGTTCCCGACATCGCGACTGCGAGCGCCGAGCAGAAGGCGCTCGCGCTGTCGGCGGTCGGCATCGGCGTGATCGAGGTCGCCAAGGGCAGCGACGGCAAATGGGCCGTGAAGTCGGGTTCGCGCTTCAACAAGCGCTACACGGGCAATTCGAGCTATCGCGCCGGCGGCCCTGCCGCGGGCCTGCTGTCGGGTTCGATCAAGGGCATGCTCAACAATTGCGCCAGCGGCCGCACGCCGTGGGGCACCTACCTCACCTGCGAGGAAACGACCGACAATTATTTCGACCCCAGCCAGCCCGCCAGCAATTATGGCTGGGTGGTCGAGATCGATCCGCAGCTCGAACTGGCACCGCCGACCAAGCGCACCGCAATGGGCCGCTTTGACCATGAGAATGTCGCGTTCATGGCGAACGGCGACAACCGCGTCGCATTCTACATGGGCGACGATTCGACCCCGGGGTGCATCTATAAATTCGTGCCCGACCGCGCGTTCAGCAAGACCAACCGCGCCGCGAACACCGACCTGCTCGACTATGGCACGCTCTATGTCGCGCGCTTCAACGGCGACGGCACGGGCGAATGGCGCGCGCTGGTCGTCGGCCAGAACGGCCTGACCACCACCGCGCAGGACCCCGGCAACGTGAGCCAGAGCACGACGCCGCCCACGCCGGCGACCGTCGCCTTCAACAACCAGGCCGACGTGCTGATCAACTGCAAGGCCGCGGCGCGCGTTGCGGGCGGCACGGTCATGGACCGCCCCGAATGGATCACGGTCGCCCCCGACAACAAGGCGGTGTTCGTCACGCTGACCAACAACAGCGGTCGCCGCGTCACCGACGCCGCCAATCCGCGCGTCACCAACCGCCACGGACATATTCTGAAGTTCCGCGAAGAGGGCGATTCACCGCTCGCGACCAAGTTCAGCTGGGAAATCTTCGTGCTGGCGGGCGATCCGGCCTGGGCATCGGGCGGTGCCAACCTGACCGGCGACATCAAGGGCGACACCTTCTCCAGCCCCGACGGCATTCGCATCGATCCGCAGGGTCGCCTGTGGGTCCAGACCGACCACAGCGTTCCCGGCACCTCGGGCGCGTCGGGGGTCAGCATCGAGGATACCGTCGGCCACAATGCTATGTTCTACCTCGACCAGGCGACGAAGCAGTCGAAGCGCTTCCTCGTCGGCCCCGAGGGCTGCGAGATCACCGGCCTCGCCTACACGCCCGACCTCAAGACCTTCTTCGTCAACATCCAGCATCCGACCGGCAACTGGCCGGTATCGGGACAGGAACCGCGTTCGTCGACCATCGTCGTGCGCCGCACCGACAGCCAGCCTGTCGGCAACTGATCGTCGCGAATGTCCGGAAGGGCCAGCCTCTCTCGGAGGGGCTGGCCTTTTCCGTTCGGGTCAGTCCGCTTTCGCCGCCGGGCGTGCGGGCGGCGGCGGGGCCGATCCGTCGGATGTCGGCGCCATCAGGATCACGCACATGGTGCGGTGAACCTTGTGCGGGCCGCAGGCGACCCCGGCGTAGCGATGCGTCGCGCGCAACAGGCTGTGGCGATGGCCGCGATCGGGCACCCCGTCGTCGATCAGCAGCTGGTGGACGACCGAGGCAGGGCCGTGATGGCCGTAAGTGATGACCTCGCTGACATAGGGTCCGCCGCCACGCGCCCGGACGCGTTCGCCCGGCCCGCGCCCCTTGGTATAATGGCCGACCGCGCCCGAACGCGATTGCACCGATACATGATCGGCGGCCGCGCGCGCCAGCACCTCGCCGCGCTCGAGCCGCGCGAGCGGACGGGCGGGACGCAAGTCGCGGATCGCTTCGTCGACCGCGGCCACCCCTTCGTGGGTCAATATGTCGATTTCTTCATCATCCTCGCCCCGCAGCAGCTTGCCGGCGAAGCGCGGCCGATAGCCGCGCAGCACCTGCGCATAGCCCGCGGGATCGCCGCGAAAGCGGTTGAGTTCGGCCAGCACGTCGGCTTCGAAGGTGCGCGGGGTCGCCATAGCGGCCCCGCCGACGAGCGCCAGCGTCAGGATCGGCAGGGCGTATCGGAGGCATCGCGTCATGACGGGGCTGATAAGAGCGCAAGGCTGAACACCGCGCAACCGCGCTCGATCCGACCCGCGACCGCGTCGGGGCTGGCGTCGCGGCGCAATGGGCGCTAGGGGCGCGGGCGATACCGGCAGCCGCCGGAACGACGGAGTTCTTATGGGTTTCAAATGCGGGATCGTCGGCCTTCCCAATGTCGGCAAGTCCACCCTCTTCAATGCACTGACCGAAACGGCGGCGGCACAGGCGGCGAACTACCCCTTCTGCACGATCGAACCGAACATCGGCAACGTCGCGGTCCCCGATGCGCGGCTCGAAAAGCTCACCGCGATCGCGGGCAGCAAGAAGATCATCGCGACCCAGCTCGCCTTCGTCGACATCGCCGGCCTCGTGCGCGGCGCGTCGAAGGGCGAAGGCCTCGGCAACCAGTTCCTCGGCAACATCCGCGAAGTCGACGCCATCGTCCACGTGCTGCGCTGCTTCGAGGATGACGACATCCAGCATGTCGAGAACAAGGTCGATCCGGTCGCCGACGCCGAGACGGTCGAGACCGAACTGCTGCTCGCCGACCTCGAAAGCCTCGAAAAGCGCGTCCCGGCCTTTGCCAAGAAGGCCGCGCAGGGCGACAAGGAAGCCAAGATCGCGGCGTCGGTGCTCGGCCAGGCGCTCGACCTGCTGCGCGAAGGCAAGCCCGCGCGGCTGACCCAGCCCCGCGACGACGAGGAAGCCCGCGTGTTGCGCACCGCGCAGCTCCTGACCTCGAAACCTGTCCTCTATGTCTGCAACGTCGACGAGGGCAGCGCCGCCAACGGCAACGCCTTCTCCGAAAAGGTCTTCGCCAAGGCGGCCGCGGAGGGCGCGCAGGCTGTGGTCGTTTCGGCCGCGATCGAAAGCGAACTGGTGACGATGGATATGGCCGACCGGATGGAATTCCTGTCCGAAATGGGCCTCACCGAAACCGGCCTCGCGCGCGTCATCCGCGCCGGTTACGAGTTGCTCCACCTGATCACCTTCTTCACTGTCGGACCGCAGGAAGCGCGCGCGTGGACCGTCCACACCGGCGCGACCGCGCCCGAAGCGGCCGGCGAGATCCACAGCGATTTCCAGAAAGGCTTCATCCGCGCCGAAACGATCGCCTACGATGACTATGTCACGCTGGGCGGCGAAGCAAAGGCGCGCGAGGCGGGCAAGCTGCGCGCCGAAGGCAAGGCCTATGTCGTGCACGACGGCGACGTCATGCATTTCCTGCACAGCTGATCCCCCGGGGGCGCCCCGCAAGGGGCGCGAAAGCCGGATCGGTGGTCAAACGCTCACGAGATCGGGCACCCGGTCCCGGTGCACATGCACGCGGTCGCGCCCGAGGCGCTTTGCCTCATAAAGCGCCCCGTCGGCATTGTGGACGAGATATTCATAATCGGGGTGACCTTCGAAGGCGGCGACACCGATCGACACCGTCAGGTGCAGCGCGTCGCAGTCGCGAATCGCGAGCGGTTGCTGCGCCAGCGTCGCCCGCAACCGTTCCGCCATACGCGCCGCAGTGTCGCGATCGGTTTCGGTAAAGACCAGTAGAAACTCTTCCCCACCATAGCGGAACACGAAGTCGCTGGCCCGAACCGCCCCCATCAGCAGGTCGGCGACATGCCCCAGCGCGACATCGCCGGTCGCGTGCCCGAAATCATCATTGATCCGCTTGAAATGATCGACGTCGACCAGCGCCACCGAAAGCGGGGTCCCGTGCGACTTGGCGAGCGCGATTTCACGCCCGAGCACTGACGGCAGAAAACGCCGGTTGAGCGTACGGGTCAGCGGATCGCGGCCATGTTCGAGCGCGGCCGCGGCCTGGAACATGTCGTTGAGCAGATAATCAATCTCGTCGATCCGTTCCTTGAGGCGGGCGAGCGCTTCGGTTCCGCCGCGATTTTCGGCCACGGCAGGGAGGCATTCCTCGTCGACCACCGCCATGACCCGCTCAATCCCGCCGAGCGATGGCGAATCCTGAAACAGGACGCCTGCGCGGTGACGCATCCACAGGCCAAAAGAGGATGCCCCCAGCTTCTTCGGTTCATCATGCTCGCTGGCGCCGAAAAGATTGAAGAGCGCCTCCTGACTCCATTCCATCAGGGCCGCGCGCTGCGTCTCGCGTTCCAGATTAATGTCCTGGCCCAGCGCGAAATGACGAAAGGCTTCATCGACTTGCGCACGTTCGCGCGCATCAGACATATAGGCCTTGCTCATCGCACAGATGGAAAAGTCGACCAGCTCGTCGATCATTACCAGCGTCCCGGCCATATCCGTGTCGTTTCCATAATCGGCAAGCAGGTGCGATGCCATCCGGCTTTTGAGCAGGCTCGCCCCCTGATGGACGAGATGATCGGGCACCTTCATTCGCGCATGGATCGCGCCGATGCGCATCTGTACCGCGACGAATTCGTCGAGGTCACCGAGCGGATCGGTCGCCGCCAGCCGTCGCAGCCAGCCCGCCATCGAATGGCTCAGCCTTTGCTGAACGACCGAATGCTTCAGGAAGATCCGCCCCTCTTCATGCGCCAGGAAGGCATCGTAGAAAGTCGCGACCAGATCGTCCGAATGCGCCCCGACGACATCAGCCAGCCGTTCGCGGGTCTTTGCCCGCGCCGCTTCGTCGACCTGTTTCCAGAACCGCAATCCCGCATATTCGCCGACCGTCAATCCAACCTCCGCGCGGTACCGCCCGCATCGCGGCGCGCATAGGCCAGCGGGACGCATTGGTCGAGGCCCTCACATCCTGTTTGCTGTGGAATCAGAGAGGTGGTGCACACGGTCCAGCCTTGGCCCGGCCCGGTCGATTGCGCCCTGTATCCGTCACGCCGCGAACAGAACGGGCGCAGCCACCTCGAACGCCTGCAGGATCGGGCACGGCCCCTCGTCGTTCGTGGCGCATTGATGCGCGAGACGGGCGAGCGCAGCCCGGGCTTCGGTCATCTGTGCGATCTTTGCATCAAGCAGGTCGATCCGCTGGCGCGCGAGGTCGCGAACCCGCGCGCGGTCGTCGCGCGCCTCGAGTTCCAGCAACCCGCGGATCTCCTCGAGCGTGAACCCCGCGACCTGCGCCGAGCGAATGAACTTCAGCCGCCGGAGATCGCCCTCGTCGTAGCGACGAATCCCGCCACCCCATCCGTCCCCGCCGCTACGCACCGGCGTCTCCATCAAGCCGCGGCGCTGATAGTAGCGGATGGTTTCAACCCCGACATCGCCCGCCTGCGCCAGTTTGCCGATCGTGAACTGCATCGCTTGACTCCGTATTATGGTACAGACCGTATATGGACTGCATGTCACAGCAAGCAATCCTCCATCGCATGGTCATGCCGGGCCACACCTGCCCCTATGGCCTCAAAGCCAAATATCTTCTCGAACGGAAAGGCTACACGGTCGACGACCGCTGGCTGACGACGCGCGAGGAGACCGATGCCTTCAAGGCCGAACACGACGTCCAGACCACCCCGCAGACCTTCATCGGCGGGGTCCGCATCGGTGGCTACGATGATCTGCGCCGTCATCTGGGATTGAAGGTGCGCGACCCGAACGCAACCACCTATCGCCCCGTGATCGCACTGTTCGCGATGACCGCGCTGATGGCGCTCGCGGCTTCCTACTCGGCCTTTGGCGATGCCTTCACGCTGCGCGCCGCCGAATGGTTCATCTCGTTCAGCATGGTCGTTCTCGCGATGCTCAAGCTGCAGGACGTCGACAATTTCGCGACGATGTTCCTCAACTACGACCTGCTCGCCAAACGCTGGGTTCCCTACGCCACCATCTACCCCTTTGCCGAGGGGCTCGCCGGCGTGCTCATGACCGCGCACGCCCTGCCATGGCTGTCGATCCCGGTCGCACTGTTCATCGGCGGCATCGGCGCCGTGTCGGTCTTCTATGCGGTCTATGTCGAAAAGCGCGAACTCAAATGCGCCTGCGTCGGCGGCAGCAGCAAGGTGCCGTTAGGCTTCGTCTCGCTCACCGAGAATCTGGCGATGGTCGGCATGGCGGTCTGGATGCTGTGGATGTTGGTTTAACATCCCGGAGCCCATGCTTCGGTCATTGAAGTCCCACATGGCTGGTTTATCGAGGGTCGCATGATTCGCCTCCCAGAGGAAACCAGCCATGTTTGACCGCCGCCATTTCCTCGCCACCGCCGCACTGACCGGCCTTGCCGCGCCGGCGATCGTCCGCGCGCAGGGCATCCTTCGCGACTTCCCCTTCAAGCTGGGCGTCGCGGCGGGCGATCCGGCGAGCGATGGCTTCGTCATCTGGACGCGCCTCGCGCCCGAGCCGATGGAACGCCACGGCGGCATGCCGCTGACCAATGTACCGGTCGAATGGGAGGTCGCGAGCGATACCGGGTTCCGCGACGTCGTTGCCAAGGGTACCGAACTCGCGCGTCCCGAACTCGCGCACAGCGTCCATGTCGAGGTCGCGGGGCTGCAGCCCGACCGCCCCTATTATTACCGCTTCACCGCCGCGGGCGAGCGCAGCCTGCGCGGCCGCGCGCGTACCCTGCCCGCTCCCGGCGCCAGAGTCGACGCGCTGAAGTTCGGCGTCGCGGGATGCCAGCATTTTGAATCGGGCTTCTACGGCGCCTATCGCCACCTTGCCCGCGAAGACCTCGCCTTCGTCTATCATTATGGCGATTTCATTTACGAATATCAGCAGGACTATCTGTTCGACAGCGGCCTGCCGATCCGGCCGGTGCGCGCCTATGCGCAGCGCGCGCTGTTCGACGTTACCGATTTCCGGGGCGCCTATGCCCAGACGCTGCTCGACATCGACCAGCAGGCGGTGCGGGCCACCCACGCCTTCCTGTCGAGCTTCGACGATCACGAAATCCGCAACGACTGGGTATCGGACATCGACAATTGGAAGATGGGGCTGCCCGGCAACGATCCCGACGCCGCGCCGCCCGAGGTCTTCATGCTCAAGAAGCAGGCCGCGATGCAGGCGTGGTACGAGCATATGCCCGTGCGCAAGGCGCTGCTGCCGCGCGCGGGCATGGTCGCGGCGCACCGTGAGTTCCGCTATGGCGACCTGATGGCGATGCAGCTGCTCGACACGCGGCAATATCGCGACGACCAGCCATGCGAAGACGGCTTCAAGCCCGCCTGCCCCGGCGTCTTCGACAAGAAGGCCGAGGTCCTCGGCAAGGCGCAGGAGGATTGGCTGAACCGCAACCTTGCGAAGGGCGGCGCGACGTGGAACGCGATCGCACAGCAGGTGACGATGATGTCGCTCGACCGGCGCCGCAAGCCCGACGAACCCGCGAAAATCCTCAATCTCGACAGCTGGGCGGGCTATGAGGCGCCGCGCGAACGCATATTATCGCGCTTTGCGGGCCTGAAGAATTGCGTGGTGCTGACCGGCGACGAGCACCAGAATTTCTGCGGCGACCTGGTGCTGAAGGACAAGGTCGTCGGCGCCGAATTCGTCGCGACCTCGATTTCGTCGGGCGGCGACGGCAGTGACAAGCGCCAGGGCACCGACGACTGGCTCAAGCTCAACCCCGAGCTCAAATTCGCCAACGACCAGCGCGGCTATGTGGTGTGCGAAGTCGGCCGCGAGGCGTGGCAGACGCACTTCATGGTGGTCGACAAGGTGACGACGCCGGTCAACACGCTGTCGAAGCGTGCGACCGGCGTGGTCGAGAATGGCGTCGCCGGAATCAAAATGGCCTGACGCCGCGACGCGTCAGGCGTCGCACTTCCAGACGCCGTCGAAGCTGCGCTCGCCGCCATAGGTGCGGTGCGCGACAAGCTTCGCAGCACTTCCCGACGCGCGCTCGATCTCGAGCTTGAGGCCCGGGCCCGACAGCATCATGCCCTTTTCAAGGGCGGCAAAATCGCCCGAACCGGCGACACGCTGAACGCGCGCGCCGACCTTGACGGCTCCCTGGGTCATTGCGTCGGCCCCGGCACCGGCCTTGGCAACGAGCGCCGGCGCGGCCTGCCCGTCGATCGTGAAGCTGCAGCCCCGCTCGCCTTCGAGCGCAAGCAGTTCGCCCTTGCCGATCGCGCTCAATTCGATCGGCGCCTTGCCGCCGGTTTCGGGAAGCTTGCTTTCGGCGGTCTTTGCGGGCGCGGTGACCGCCGGTGCGGTCGTCGTCTCGGGTTCGGAAGGGCCGGAACAGGCAGCGAGAAAAAGCACGGCGCCGAGCGACGCCGCAATCGTCAACTTCATTGATGAATCTCCTTTGCTCCCGGCGAACGATCCGCAGGGCGATTCCGTTCCGTGCCGGGACAAATATTCTCTCTTTGCGGCCGATTGGCCGCCCGACGCCCTTCGTCGCCGGCTTCGTCCAAGTCAACCCGTCGGAGGGTTCGCAAATGCCGGCGTGAGTTGGGAAACCGGTGCCACCCTATCCGGCGTCCCGGCGAAGACCGGAATTATGCCCTCAGCAGGGATAGCTTTCCAAGCCATTCATTTACGGCCAAAAAGTCGCTCGACATCGTCCATCGCCAGCTTCACCCACGTCGGGCGGCCATGGTTGCACTGGCCCGAATGCGGGGTGATCTCCATCTGGCGGAGCAGCGCATTCATCTCCGCGACGGCCAGCGTCCGGCCGGCGCGCACCGAGCCGTGGCACGCCATCGTCGCGGCGACGAGTTCGAGCCGTTCCGACAGTCCCAAGGCGGCATCATAGCCCGCAAGATCGTCGGCGATGTCGGTGATCAGCTTGTGACAGTCGATCGCGCCGAGCATCGCGGGGGTCGCGCGGACCATCACCGCCGCAGGGCCGAAGCGTTCGATCTCGACGCCGAGCGCCGCAAGCTGGAGCGCCGCGGCCTCGAGCCGATCGCATGCCGGTTCGTCGAGTTCGACCACCTCGGGAAGCAGAAGCCCCTGCGACGGCACCGCCCGGCCCGCCATCCCGGCGCGCAATTGTTCGAGCACAAGCCGCTCGTGCGCGGCATGCTGGTCGACGATGACCAGCCCGTCCTCGGCCTCGGCGACGATATAGGTGTTGGCGATCTGGCCGCGCGCGATACCGAGCGGATGCGCCTCGGCCTGCGGCGGCGGGACGACGGCAACCTCGGCGCGCCCGGCAAGCGGCGCAGGTGTCGCCGCAAAGGGCACGAGGCGATCATAGACGCGCGCGACATCCTCGGCGGGCGGCGCGACGTCGGCCCCGAACAGGTGCACTGCCGGCTCGGCGCGGTGACCGAAGAGGAACCCCGTCGCGGGCGCGGGTGCCACCGGCTCCTGCTGCCAGGCGCCAAGCGCCGCTTCGGCAGGGCGCTGGACGCTGCGGAACCCGTGTTCGTCGAGCGCGCGGCGCAGTCCGCCGACGATCATCCCGCGGATCAGCTGCGGGTCGCGGAAGCGCACCTCGGTCTTCGCGGGATGGACGTTGACGTCGACCTCGCTCGTCGGCACGTCGAGGAACAAGGCCACGACCGGATGGCGGTCGCGCGCGAGCAGGTCGGCATAGGCGCCGCGCAGTGCGCCGACCAGCAGCCGGTCCTTCACCGGACGCCCGTTGACGAACAGATATTGATGGTCGGCGATCCCGCGGTTGTAGGTCGGCAGGCTGATCACCCCGCCCAGATGCACGTCGCCGCGATCGAGATCGACCCCGATGCTGTTGCCCGCAAGGTCGCGGCTGGTGAGCGCCGCGACGCGGCTGAGCCGATCCTGCCCGCCCTGCACGTCGAGCACGCGACGCCCGTCATGCTCGACCATGAAGCCGATGTCGGGTCGCGCCATCGCAAGGCGCTTCACCATGTCGAGGCAGGCGGCATATTCGCTGCGCCCGCTGCGCAGGAATTTGCGACGCGCCGGGATGCGCGCAAACAGATCCTCGACGAGCACGCGGGTGCCCTGCGCCAATGCCGCCGGTCCTTCGCTCACGACCGCGCCATTGTCGACGACGCGCCGCCAGCCGTCGTCCCCCGGCCGCCGGCTTTCGAGCGTCAGCCGCGCGACGCTGGCGATCGAAGGCAGCGCTTCGCCGCGGAAACCGAGCGTCGTGACATCTTCGATCGCGTCGTCGGGAAGCTTCGAAGTGGCGTGGCGCTCGAGCGCGAGCGCCATGTCGGCGGGCGTCATGCCGCAACCGTCATCCTCAACCTCGATTCGCGCAATCCCGCCATCGGCGATTCGCACCGAAATACGGCGCGAACCCGCGTCGATGGCGTTTTCAACCAGTTCCTTGAGCGCCGCAGCCGGTCTTTCAACCACTTCACCGGCTGCGATCCGATTTACGAGCGTTTCCGGCAGGCGGCGTATTGACATGACGCGTCTCCTAGCGCAGTCGGACGGAAATCGCGACCCACCCGCACAGCCTCATCATTTTGTCCAGCCAGCCCCCCATGGACAGGCCGGAGTCTCCCCCTGATTTGGTCCTGTTGACGGACGGGCATGCGCCTTCGATGATGGCGGCGGGGCGGCCCGTTCGCACGAATGCAGGAATGACGATCGATGTCCTTTTTTTCGCGTTGGCTTAAGTTCAATTCCCAAGACATGGCAATCGACCTCGGCACCGCCAATACGGTGGTTTACGTCCGCGGCAAGGGCATCGTGCTGAATGAGCCTTCGGTGGTTGCGGTCGAGACGCTGAACGGGGTCAAGCGCGTCAAGGCGGTCGGCGACGACGCCAAGCTGATGATGGGCAAGACCCCCGACAGCATCGAGGCGATCCGCCCGCTGCGCGACGGCGTCATCGCCGACATCGACGTCGCCGAACAGATGATCAAACACTTCATCACCAAGGTACACGGCGGCAAGCCCAATGCGTTCCGCAGCCCCGAAATCGTGATCTGCGTACCCAGCGGCTCGACCAGCGTCGAACGCCGCGCGATCCGCGACGCCGCGTCGAACGCCGGCGCGAGCGAAGTGTGGCTGATCGAGGAACCGATGGCCGCCGCGATCGGCGCCGACATGCCGTTGACCGAACCGATCGGGTCGATGGTCGTCGACATCGGCGGCGGCACCACCGAAGTCGCGGTGCTCTCGCTCCGCGGCCTCGCATACACCACCTCGGTTCGCGCCGGCGGCGACAAGATGGACGAAGCGATCGTCTCCTATGTCCGCCGTCACCATAACCTGCTGATCGGCGAAGCCACCGCCGAACGGATCAAGAAGGATTTCGGCATCGCCCGCATCCCCGCCGACGGCGTCGGCATGACGATCCACATCAAGGGCCGCGACCTCGTCAACGGCGTGCCCAAGGAAATCTCGATCAACCAGGCGCAGATCGCCGAGGCGCTGTCGGAGCCGATCGGCACGATCGTCGAGGGCGTGCGCATCGCGCTCGAAAACACCGCCCCCGAACTCGCCGCCGACATCGTCGACCAGGGCATCGTCCTGACGGGCGGCGGTGCGCTGATCGCCGAACTCGACGAACTGCTCAAGGACGCGACGGGCCTGCCCGTCACCGTGGCCGAGGATCCGCTGACCTGCGTCGCGATCGGGACCGGCCGCGCGATGGAGGACCCCGCCTTCCGCGGCGTGCTCCAGCAGGCCTGATCGTCTAGGCTCGCATCATGGTCCGCCCGGCACATCGGCGTCCGGGGCAATCCCGAAAGGCCCAGACCAGCCTGTTCGTCGCTTATGTCATCGCGGTGACAGGGGCGGTCGCGGGGCTGTTGCTGGCGATCCTGTCGGTTGCCGACCCCGTGGGTTTCGCAGCGCTGCGCGTCGCGAGCCATGAGGTGACGGCACCGATCGCGCGCGGCACACGCTCGGTAATCGGCTCGATCTCGGGCATCGACGATGCCGGGTCGGCCTATGTCGGCGCGGGATCGCAGAACCGCCGCCTGCGCGCCGAACTGGCCGACGCACGCCGCCAGATCGTCGCGACGAGTGCGCTGCAGGAAGAGAATCGCCAATTGAAGGCGCTACTCCAGCTCCAGGAGGCCGACAAGCGCGGGATCGCCAACGGCTACCTCCTCACCTCGACCTCGACGAGCAGCAAACGCATCGCGCTGCTCAGCATCGGACGCAACGTCGGGGTCGGCCCGGGACAGCCGGTGCGGGGTGCCGACGGGCTGATCGGACGCGTACTGACCAGCGGCCCCTCGGTCTCGCAGGTGCTGCTCCTGACCGACGTCGACAATATCGTCCCCGTGCGGCGCGCGCGCGACGGGCTCCCCGCGCTGTCTTCGGGGCGCGGCAACGGCGACCTCGACGTGCGCACGCTCAACATCGCGAACAACCCGTTCAAGCCGGGTGACATCCTCGTCACCTCGGGCACCGGCGGCCTCTACCCGCCCAATATCCCGGTCGCGATCGTCGTGCGCCGGACGAACGAAGGCGCCCTCGCCCGCCCGCTCGCCGACCCTGCCAAGGTCGATACCGTCGCGGTGCTCCGCCCCTACACCCCCGACACGATCGAAGCGGCGTCGACCGCAGCCGCGGCATCGGCGCCCGCCCAATGACCAAATATGACACGCGCCGGCTGGGCGAGCCCGCCTCGCGCTGGCGCATGCAGACGGTCCCCATCGTCACCGTGATGCTCGCTTCGGCGCTGCCGCTGATGCTACCGATGGTCGCGAGCTCGCCCGTATTGCCGCCGCTCGGCCTGCTCATGTTCCTGTGCTGGCAGCTTTTGCGCACCGAAATGTGGCCCGTATGGATCGGGCTGCCGCTCGGTCTGTGGGACGATCTGTTCAGCGGGGCATCGATCGGTACCGCGGTCGGACTGTGGACGCTCGCGAGCATCGCGATCCATTATTTCTCGCAGCGCATCTATTGGCGCGGTTTCTTTCACGACTGGGCGATCGGTGCACTGCTCGTCGCGACGGTGCAGGCGCTCGCGGCGCTGATCGCACACCCCGACGCGCATTTGGGCCGCGTGCTCGGCCTGGTCGCGCCGCAGATGGTCATCTCGGCGCTGCTCGTACCGCTCTTCCTCCGCCTGACCGGCAAGTTTGACAATTTCCGCCTGAAACGCCGATAATCCTTCTCCCCCTTTTCGCCGATTGCCTCACCCGATGCCCCGCAAAAAGAGCCCGCCGATCACCGAAGCCTGGAGGGGCCTGACCTTCACGCGCCGCGCCCTCGTCGTCGGCGGCGCCCAGATGGCCGTCGGTGCCGCGCTCGCCGCGCGCATGGCCTATATTTCGGTGATCGACAACGATCGCTATGTCCTTGAATCGGAAAGCAACCGCGTCAATCTGACGCTGGTCCCGCCGCGTCGCGGCTGGATCGTCGACCGCCATGGCAAGGCGCTTGCCAACAATCGCGTGTCGCTGCGCATCGACCTCATTCCCGACCGGCTGCACAAGAAGGAGATGGTGCTCGGCCAGCTCAAGACGCTGTTGCGGCTCGACGGCGATGCGATGGAACGCATCGAGCGCGACCTAAACGCGGCATCGGGCTTTCAGCCGGTCGCGGTCGCAGAGGACCTGTCGGAGGCCGACTATGCCTCGATCCTCGTCCGCCTGCCCGACCTTCCCGGCGTCGCGCCGCAGCGCGGCTTCGCCCGCAACTATCCCACCGGCGCCGCGGTCGGTCATCTGATCGGCTATGTCGGTGCCCCGACCGCCGAGGAATATCAGGCAGCGAACAAGGACCCGCTCTACATCACGCCGGGCTTCCGGGTAGGAAAGGACGGGCTGGAAAAATATTTCCAGCCGATGCTGCGCGGCAACCCGGGCGCCAAGCGCGTCGAAGTCACCGCGCGCGGCAAGGTGGTACGCGAGCTCGATACGACCGAGGACCGGCAGGGCAAGACCGTCCACCTGACGATCGACGCCGACCTGCAGGAATATGTCGCGCGGCGCATGGGGCGCGAATCGGGCGCGGCGATCGTCATCGACTGCCAGAACGGCGACATCCTCGCCTTCGTCTCGATGCCGAGCTTCGATCCCAACAGCTTTTCGGACGGGATCAGCAACAGCGAATATAGCTGGTTGCGCGCGGACGATCACCAGCCGCTGATCAACAAGGCGACGCGCGGGCTGTATCCGCCCGGCTCGACGCTCAAGCCGATGGCCGCGATCGCGGCGGTCGAGCATGGTGTCGATCCCAGCGAACGCCATACCTGCGTCGGCGGATACCGGCTCGGCAGCCGCTTCTTCCGCTGCCTCGGCACCCACGGCAGCCTCGACATGGCGTCGGCGATCATGAAGAGCTGCAACAGCTATTTCTACTGGCTCGCGCACCGCCTCGGCTACGACGCGATCGCGCCGACCGCCAAGCTGCTGGGTCTCGGCGAGGAATTCCAGCTCGCCGGCAGCAACCAGCGCTACGGCACCATCCCCGACAGCGCCTGGAAGATGCGCAAGTACGACCAGCCATGGTCGGCGTCGGACTCGCTGAATGCCGTCATCGGCCAGGGCTATGTCAGCGTGAATCCGCTCCAGCTCGCGGTGATGACCGCGCGGATCGCATCGGGCCGGCGCCTCTATCCGCGCCTGATCAACCGCCAGTTCCAGAATGAGGCCCTGCCCTTTTCGCCCGCGGCGCTAGCCGTCGCGCGCAAGGGCATGGACCTCGTCGTCAACGGTGCCGGAACCGCGGTACGCAGCCGCCTGCCGCTCGACGGCATCACGATGGCCGGCAAGACCGGAACCGCGCAGGTGCGCGGCTTGGCGTCGGGCTCGCGCGGTCAGGGGGGTGCGTGGAAATATCGCGACCACGGCCTGTTCGTGGGCTTCGCGCCCGTCGACAATCCGCGCTACGCCACCGCGGTGGTGATCGAGCATGGCATGGGAGGCAGCCGCGCGGCCGCGCCGGTCGCCAAGGATTTCATGACCTATCTCTACGATCGCGAAAAGGCGATGGCCGCGCTCGAAGGCTTCGAGGCGGGCTGGGGCGGCACGATCAAGGAACGCATGGACCGCGACTATGCGGCATGGAAGTCGGGCGCGTCGAGCGACCCCGATCCGGGGGTGCCGCAATGATCCCGATCCCTCCCGCCGTCCAGCGCGTCCCGTGGAAGCTGATCGCCATCCTCGGCGGTATCACCGGCTTCGGCCTGCTCGTCCTCTATTCGGCAGCGGGAGGCAACTGGTCGCCCTGGGCGTGGCAACAGGGGGTGCGCTTCCTCGTCTTCCTCGGCGTCGCACTCGTCATCGGCCGCTTTCCGATCCGCATCTTCGAGGATTTCGCCTATCTCGGCTATATCGGGATCCTGGTCCTGCTGATGGCGGTCGAATTTCTCGGCTTCGTCGGCGGGGGCAGCCAGCGATGGCTCAACCTCGGCTTCATGAACCTCCAGCCCTCCGAACTGATGAAGGTCGCGATCGTTCTCGCGCTCGCGCGCTTCTATGCGCAGTTGCCGCCGGGCAATACGCGGACGTGGACCGCGCTGTGGCCCGCGCTGATCCTGATCGGCTTTCCGGCCGCGCTGGTGATGCTCCAGCCCGACCTCGGCACCGCGCTCGCCATCTGCGCGGGCGGCGTGATCGTGATGTTCGTCGCCGGCTTGCCCTTCTGGTGGTTCGGCAGCGTCGCGGTCGCCGGGATCGCGGCGCTGCCCATCCTCTTCTCCTTCCTCCACGACTATCAGCAAAAGCGCGTGCTGATCTTTCTCGACCCCGAAAGCGATCCGCTCGGCGCGGGCTACCATATCAGCCAGTCAAAGATCGCGATCGGTTCGGGCGGGATCGGCGGCAAGGGCTTCCTCAACGGCTCGCAGAGCCACCTGGACTATCTTCCCGAAGGCCACACCGACTTCATCTTCGCGACGATGGCCGAGGAATGGGGACTGATCGGCGGGCTGGCCCTGCTCTTCGGCTTCTTCCTGCTGCTGCGCTGGTCGACGCGCGTCGCGCTCAAATCGCGCACGCGCTTCGGCCAGCTGACCGCCGCGGGGCTGACCATGACGATCTTCTTCTACATCGCGATCAACCTCGCGATGGTGATGGGCATGGCTCCGGTCGTCGGCATCCCCTTGCCGCTCTTCTCGTACGGCGGTTCGTCGATGCTGACGATCATGACCTGCGTCGGCATCGTCCTGGCGATCGAAAATGACGGCAAAAAACGCGTCGGGGGGCTGCAATAGGAAAAAAATTCGGCAAGGCCATTGCCAAGCCCAGAACAGCATGATAGCGGGCCGCTCTCTTCGCAGCAAAGGGCTCCGCCCGCCGCCGCAAAGATAGCCGAAAACCGGCAGTGGACGCATAGCTCAGTTGGTAGAGCAGCTGACTCTTAATCAGCGGGTCCTAGGTTCGAGCCCTAGTGCGTCCACCATTTTTCAATGACTTAGATGTGAGATTGATCCACCGCCCATGCGCGGGGCACCAATGGGGCATCAGCCTGCCCATACTGACAGCGATCACGAGCGGCAGCACTTCTTGTATTTCTTGCCACTGCCGCAAGGACAAGGCGAATTGACGCCAATCTTCCCCACTGCTCTTGCGTTGGCCAGCCTAACTCGCCTCAGTCTCTGACCTTCTACGTGTGCAAGCGCGACGCTCGCTGGCGCGATACCCGATAGGTTGACGTGCTGCCAGTGGACGTCTCGCAATACGGAATCCGCGTCGTATTCCAGTTCGATTAGAAATCGGCATTCTTCGCCATTCGCAGCGACCAATGACCTGACATATTCAAGCGCCTTGTTTGCATCTCGCGGCACTGCCGGAGAAGACGTGCAGACTGAAAACGGCTGCTCGCCAGAGAAGATGAGCGGGCGCTGTCGACCAAGGCGTATGTTTCCTTCTAGCTGATTTTCGATCCCATCCGCTAAGGAAGCACGGAGTTCGCCGCCCGCGTCGAGAAGAAAGCTTGCAGCTTGAGAGCGGCCCAATTTGTCTGACCGAGCCAGAACCTCGACAATCTCCGCAATTCGGTCTGGCATCTCCTGCCGGGGCAGAATCGGTGTCTCACCATACGCGATGCTGGCATAAAACTCATCGACCGGGGTCCGAAACCCGTTAAAGTTCACCTTGTCCTTGGACGCAAATTCCGAGGCAAACTGCGCGTAATTGTTCTGCGCCAGATAAAGACCGAAATGGTCCACCTCGTCATTGAGGTCGACCCGCTCATTTTGCGCTGCCAACATTCGTTGCTCAACGAAGTGAAGGAACGTCAGCGGGTTGTTGAACAGGTCTGCGTAAACTCTCAAATCGTCAATCGACAGTGACCAAACTGGCCGCGCACCCACGTTGATCCCCACAGACTTGAGGTGCTGCGCCCGTGCTGCCAGCTCGGTGAACGCATCCAAGGTGATGGCGACGACTGTGACATGCCGAAAATCCGCGCGACGAATGCGCGCGACCTCGACGCGGTCATTGTTTGCAATCGCAACCTCTTCTGCGCTTTCGAGATAATCAAGGAATCGCGCTCCCTGCTTTGCGGGCGCTTCGAGCAATCCCTTCAACGATGATAGGTGGGCTTCAAGGTCGGTGGCGGGTGCCGTGTAGGTGAATGCGCCTGCCTTGACCTCAATGACAAAGAGATGGTCATCGTAGATTATGAGGCCGTCGCATTCATGCCATTGCGGTTTGCCCGCGCCTGATTTCCAGAGATAGTTGACCGCATCGAACCTTCGCATTCGCGGCAGCAGCTTAGCGAAATAGGTGAATGGCAACTCTTCCGTCACAGCCTTCTGACGATAATTCCATATCTCCCGATAGGATGGCTCCAATCGGCAAACAATCCGCTGTAATGCCCGATAGATGTTGTCGAACAGGCTCCACATGTCGAAACAAAGCGCCCGATCATTCAATCGGATAAAAGGGCGCAGCATCGTCGGCCAAATACGCAGAGGCCAACCAGCAAATTTACCGGGCGCTAAGAAGCTGCCCTCTTCGCCGGGGTTCCAGGTCAGTTCATTTACTAGGGCGGCTGGCAGACTGGTGATTTTTGCAATGTCGAACAAGTCAACTCCAACCACCTCACCCATCACGGAGTCTCGTCGCGCCGCAAGATCGGGATCGTCCCACAATTTCTCTCGAAGTGCTTCGATGGTGTCGATTCCCGGCAGTTCGGCAAGCTTCTCCATGCGCTCCACGCTGTCGATTTGGAGCTGCTTCATAGCCAGCATCGCTTCGCCCGCGCCGCTTGTCAGCTTGATGAGGATCTTGTCAAATTCGGCGACGAGGGTCGGAGCATCGATTCCAAAGAGGCGTTCAAAGACGTCCGAGTGCGGTGCCAACAGGTCAGCCAACGCAATTCGCTCGTGGGGTTGATAGCGTTCGCCGCGCACATGCATCCACATGCCTTCGGCGCGGAAGCGAAACTCTTCGAGCGCCATGTCCAGATTGGGATCGGCTGTCTTGCGGGTTGCTGTCAGGCAAGATTGATAGTTTATGGTGATTTGCTCGAACAAGCGGCGAATGTCCGATTGGAGCGTTGCCCAGTCCTCGTCGGTGAGTTCTTTCGCTTGGCTTACAGCAGGCGGAACTGCTGCGACCATGCTCTGAACATAGTCGATCATACGAAGTGCGCCCGCTTCCTCCACATCCGCGCTTCCTGCGGTGATCGCAAGCGCGGCGAACTCCCACCAGCCACGATGCAACAACCGATCAGCGGGCAGACGGGCAATTTGATCGACAATGCGCGCAACGGTCGCGTCAATTTCCGCGACAACTTGGGGAAACTGCTCGACCATGCGTGCTTGCATTGCTTGATGTTGTGATTCGGTCAGGCGAGAGCGCATCACCATCGTCTTGCCAAACCGCGCCATTTCTACTGGTCCGGACGCGAAATAATCGTCCGGCTTTGGCCCCGTGACGCCACTTTTCCTACGTTTGCCCATCGTGCCTAACGCTCCCCCCTGCCCGAAAACCTATCGAGTGGTGTGCCCCATTTGTTCTTGAATTGGAATATCGTTAGGGAGGGGGGTGTGGGTTCTTTTCAAAGCCCATCGCTTGTGTGAGGAAGCGATATGTTCGAGGTATCCGGCGAAGAAATACAGCGGCTTGATGACGTCCAGTTGCGCACGCTAGTCGCTCGCTTGGCAATCGCTGAACTAAACGCAAAGGCGCTTTCCGTTTCGGGTGTAACCGCAGGTGGCGATCAGAACGCAGCCGATGGTGGTCTTGATGTTCGCGTTGAACTTCTGGGCAGCGCCTACACCGGAGATTTCATTCCTCGCACTCCATTGGGCTTTCAGGTCAAGAAGCCTGACATGGGGCCTGCGGCAATTGCAGGTGAGATGAAGCCAAATGGCGTTCTGAGGAGTGTTCTAGGTGATCTGGCCGATGAAGGTGGGGCCTACGTCATTGTAAGCTCGCAAGGCTCTGTGGCCGATAAGCCGCTTCAGAACCGGCGCAAGGCTATGACAAATGCCTTTTTAGGGCACGCCTCAGTGCACAAGGTGCATACCGACTTCTATGATCGCGAGCGCCTCGCGCTTTGGGTCAATCAATACCCCGGCGTTGCGGCATGGGTCCGGGCACGCATTGGACGCCCCCTCTCTGGCTGGCAGTCGCTTGGAGATTGGTCGGGCATCCGCGTTGGCGGGGACGGCAAATACATAGCGGATGACGCGGCCTGTTTGGTCGATGCTCGCTCCAAAGAGCAGACCATCCTCCCCATTATAGAGGGGATTAATTGCATAAGGGGTGCCTTGGCTCAGCCGGGACAATGTGTGCGGCTAATCGGTATGTCCGGTCTCGGCAAAACGAGGCTCGTTCAGGCCTTATTTGAAAGCGAGGTCGGAACAGACGCTTTGGAGCCCTCACTTGCCGTCTATACCGATTATTCCGAAACCCCGGAGCCTACCGCGAAGCAGTTGGCTCTTAATTTGGTTGAGACGGGCCAGCGAGCCATCCTCGTAATCGACAATTGCAACCCGCAAACCCACTCTGATCTGGCGAAAATCTGCGGCAGCAGCAAAAGCAAACTTAGCCTTATTACGGTCGAATATGACGTTCGTGATGACGAACCAGAACGAACAGAGGTTTTCAGGCTGCAAGCCGCTTCGGAGGGCACGATCGGGGAGTGGCTGAAAGCAAATTTCGACCACGTATCCCAAGTCGATCGCGACCGCATAGCCGAGTTCAGTGGCGGCAATTTTCGTGTGGCTGGCGTCCTGGCCGATACCTTGAAAAAAGGCGATACCCTCGGAAATCTGAAAGACCGCGAGCTTTTCGCCCGAATTTTCCAACAACGTAATGACCATAGCGACGATTTGCTGAGCGCAGCCGAAGCCCTCGCTTTGGTTTACTCGTTCGACGGAACTGACACGTCGGCATCTGGCGAGCTTGCAATGCTGGCTCCTATTGCTGGGATCAACGCGACAAAGCTGTATGCCTTTGTTGCTGAGCTAAAGCGGCGCTCTGTCGTTCAATCGCGTGGCCGATGGAGGGCACTCCTACCTCATGCAATTGCCAACCGATTGGCGGCGCAAGCATTGGAGCGAATACCTGTTGACGAACTGGATAGGCTCTGTGCCAGCATTCCGTCTCGGATGCAGAAGTCTCTGACCCGGAGACTCGGTTATTTGCATGACAACGACCAAGCTAAACAAGCTATCGCGCGTTGGCTTGGCGCAGATGGCCCGCTAGGCAATCTTTTCGTCGGAGATGATCAATCTCTCCAACTCCTTCGTAATATCGCCCCAGTCGCCCCGGAGGCCGTTCTGCGGCGTATGGAGGAAGAGGTTGCAGGCCCGGATGGAGCCGCGATACTCAACCCAAAATCATCCTCACGTTGGCAGTTGACGATGATCCTCAAGTCGCTGGCCTACGATACCGAGTTGTTTGATCGAGCGGCGATATTGCTAGGAAAATTCGTGGCAGCGGAGGCCTCGAAGGAAAATCACAACGCGGCCCGTGGATCGTTCGAGGAACTTTTCCACCTTCATCTTTCTGGCAGCCAAGCGCCTCCCGATCAGCGGAGAAAATTGATCCGCAACCTTTACGCCAGCGGCGACTCCGGCTCCGTCCGATGCGGGCATCTCGCGATGCGTGCCCTACTACAATCTGGGCACTTTTCTTCGTCATCGAACTTCGATTTCGGAGCGCGCCCTAGGGATTTCGGCTGGCATCCTCCGACTTATGGCGACATTTGGAATTGGTATAGCGATGGCATCAATCTCGCCGTCGAGCTGAGCGCGGATGTCGAGAAACGGCCAGAGATCAGGCGTCTTGTATCCGCTGGGCTGCGAGGCGTCCTCGGCATAGAAGCCTGTCTCGAAGCTATAGAGGCCGCCGTCACAGAATTTCTTAAAGACGGCGAATGGATCGACGGTTGGCTTGCCGTTCGCGGTGCCATTCAATTCGACGGGAAAGGCTGGAAGCCTGAGGTCAAAAGCCGGGTTCTGGCGATCGAGGAACAACTGCGTCCGTCCGATCCGCTCAATCTCGCGAAAGCTTATGTTTTGGAAGGCAGAGGGTCAGGTTTCGACCTTCTCGATGGCGATGACCACGAAGGCGGCGAAAGAGATTATGCAGCCGCCTACGAACGGCTAGCGCAGAAGGCCGAAGCCATAGGACGAGACTTTGGCGATCAGAAGGAATTGCTGACACCATTTTTGTCCGAAGCCCTACAATCCAACCATGCGCCCCGCGCTTTCTCTTTTGGCGTGGGGCTAGCTCAATCCGCAGTACCGCTAGCAGACACATGGCAAACGCTCCGTACCGCGCTGCTCGCGCTTCCGGTCGAACAGCGTAATTCTACGATCCTCGGCGGATTTTTGCACAAGCTCAATCGGACTGACGCCGCGCTTGGATCATCCATCCTCGATGCGCTGCTTAACGATCCCGATATGGCTTCCCACTTTGTATATCTCCAAGCGCAAGCGGAGATGAACGACGAAGCTATTGCCCGGTTGAGAAAAGCGATCTCGTCCGGCCACATCAAGGCTTACAGCTTCCATTCCTTGGCCTCCGGTGTCATTGGCCCCGCTCCGCAAGAGGCGCTTGCCGGGATGCTGGACGATCTCTGCGGGCTGGAAGGAGGCACCGCAACGGCGCTCGAAATCTTCCACATGGCCACCTACTGCTTCAGGACGGACGGCCGAGAGGTGGAAGGCGTTCTACTGGACGTTGGGCACCGGCTCCTGCTCCGCACAGACTACAAAAACACACAAGACGTTCGGGAATACCGAGTCCAGCAGACCATCAAGGAATGCTATTCTGGCCCCGGCGGAGAGGCTGGTGCGCGTGAGCTTTGCCGCTTGCTCAAAGCTAAAATCGCAGCCCGCGAGGTATATGCCTTCCAACTCGACCATGCGTTCGACAGCCTTTTTGAGGTTCAACCGATAGTCGCGCTGGACGAATTTCTGTTGGGAACGGAAGCGGAAGATGACGACCCGATCTACGGAAGCATCGGCCTCAGCAGGCAATCCCCGCTGGAAAAGGTCGATCCCACCGTCCTTTGGTCATGGGCCGATCAAGCCTCCGCTGTGCGATACCCACTTATAAGTCGTTCTCTGAGCGTCTTTGCCACAAAGGACTTTGATGACGACAACGGCTTATCCCCGCTGTTTCTGGGGGGGCTAGAAAGGGCACCGGATCGCGCTGCGTTCCTGAAAAGTAACACAAACCGAATGCACCCAAACGGCTGGTCTGGAAATCTTTCCGTAATTTTGGATCGCCGCCGTGAATATCTCAGCACGATAGCTAACCACTCAGACAAGGCCGTTCGAGAATGGGTTGCAGAGCAAGCCGCCAATCTCAAGGCCTGGGCAGAGCACGAGCGCGAGCGAGAGGCGGAACGCGAGGAGAGTTTCGAATAGGCGAAAGCGCCTTTTAGGCGTTTTTGCGTTTCCGCCATCGATTGAACCTGTCCGTCGTCAGAACATTTGGCACAACTCGCGGCGTAAATTAGCGGAGTGCGGGCCTCGTCGTGGGGTTGATATTAAGCGGCGAGCTTGCGGTGCAGCAAGCGCCGATGTTCGATGGTCTTCCGTT